>Ga0326727_10000075_pt1 | contig 427080 bp, 405 predicted proteins | sample MB2enrmetagenome_FD_207643 | JGI IMG/M metagenome (GOLD analysis project Ga0326727, IMG submission 207643) | Lab enriched peat soil microbial communities from McLean, Ithaca, NY, United States - MB29MY | ecosystem: Environmental > Terrestrial > Soil > Wetlands > Peat | place: USA: New York... | reverse complement strand
GACGAATGCCTCGAAAAGCTCCGCAAGCACATTGGCACAGGACTGAAATGCCCGATCCTCTACATTCACGGACCAGACCAAAAACAAGCCGCAAAACTAGCAGCTGAAAACATCGCACCAAACATCACACCCAACTGACAAATTGTTGCGTGTAGAGAATAGATCTGAAGATTGTGAGTGTGACCGCACTCATCTCAATATCCGTTATGCTGTCCTGTAAGAAGCCCGTCTTCGGACATGGGGGACATAGTCGTTATGCCGGACTTATCGAAAATACCGGCAGCCGAAAACATCAAACTGAGTGACGACGGAACTGTTAGTGGGCTATTCTAATTAGCAATTATGGGCCTCGGAGAAACGACAGTTCGTCGTCATGAGAATCGCGAGGGGAGGGACGCTGTCAACTCGGATGGGGCAAATATCGGCAGTGCATTGATTGACGGCTGGAACCCAATCATTCGCAATGCAATTGGCCATGCGACTTACTCTCTAGATGCCAATCGTGACAGTCACTTTTGAGGACAGAAGGGCGAATAATTCCGTGCGGCTCTCTTTCAATGAGAGCGGTCGTATTTCTTGGACCGTCCAAACAAATACCATTCGGTGGAATAAGCGAACCTAACCTAATCAAGAAAGGAGAAAGACTGAGAAGAGCATACGCAAGTTACTCATCTCGATGTCGTTATCTCGCTTAAACCGATGACGATTTAAGCGCTTAACTCGACATCGAATCAACCAGAACCGGCCCGAATTATTTGCCAGCCTCTCCCACCCCATCCATCTAAGCATCTGTCGTTTTATCATGTTACGTAGGTAGTCTGAAACCGATATCCACGCTTCCATCTCCTTCGGGTGGAATTGGAGATTCTAAGTATCTCGCTTCGAAGGGGGCTGAGACTGTTGAAGAAGTGACGATAGTCTAACCTCGAAATGAACTTGTACTGTCTAATAATGCAACGATCACCTTCAGGTGACTTGTTGAATGGAAGAGTCACCGTTATGCTGCCTTTGGCGGCTTGAACCTTCTGCTCAATAGACTCTGTAAGAATTGTCGGTGACATAGCTTGGGTTGACTGAGGATAGCGTATTACAGGTTCTGACGCATGTTCAATCTAGCCATCAATTGCTGAACTGGATCATGATCCAATGCACACGCATCTATGTCAGACGCTGCGATTCCACGATAACCAGATTCTACAAGCAAGTAGCAGCGAGGAGAGGCGAGAAGGTACCGATCGTTGCGGCTGCGAGGAAGCTGATGCGGGCGATGTACATCATGCTGAAGGAAGACGAACCCTTCAGGTTGGATGACTGAAAAGCTTAGAGTCCCCCAGTTTACTGCGCCTTCGAGCGCGTTTACTAGCTCTTGTAATGGTAACGGTTGCGGGCTGGGCTCGGGGACTCTTGGCGAGAGAAAGTTCGTCCCCTCACAAATGAGACTGTTCAACGAGCTCGGGCAGGGTTGAACCCGCGAGTGGAAAAGCGTATTCTTACTGGTAACCTTGGAATGGAATCTCTACTAATAGCGACAAGCCACATATACTAGAAGCGGCGAATACAATTGTTCTGAAGAAGTAAGGGCGAAAGTGCAGGGATTTAGTCTTTGAATGACTGATTCTCCGCCCCCGCACCATCTGTTTCATATGTGTATGCTTTTCGTAGAATATCGGTTGATTGATCGCCAGTTCACTCCGAACTCTTTACCAATCCTCGAAGTGTGTGGAAATCAATAATACCTTCAACTTTCTGGAAATTGTTGTCAGTTGAAAAGAGGGTTTTTCATGCCGTTTAAGGAAGGTCCTTCAACGCGGTGTGTTCACTATGGTCGGCGTATAGATCCGTCAACTCACACCATGAACCAGCCGGTGATGGAGAACGCGGCTTTTGCTTACGAAGACATGGAGACATGGCGGGAAGTGGCGCTTGGTAGGAAGCGCGGCGATATCTACAGTCGAAACTCGAACCCAACGATGCGTGCTCTTAACGAGAAAGTTGCTGCGTTGGAAGACGTTGAGGCGGCGACCGATTTCTCTACCGGAATGGCGGCTATCAGTACAACCCTATTCGCTTTGCTCAAGCCAGGGCAACGAGCGGTGACGATAAAAGATGCTTACGGTGCGACGTACCTACACTTCAAAGATATTCTTCCCCGCTTTGGAATCCAATGCGAACTGTGCGATACCGAAGACGAGAAGGGGATTCTGGCGGCGATTGCCAAAGGATGTGATGTGCTCTACCTAGAAACACCGACGAACCCTTTGCTGAGAGTGGTTGATCTCGACAAATTGTTCGCGGCTGCACACAAGGTCGGCGCCATAACGATCACGGACAACACATTTGCTACGCCCATTAATCAGCACCCAGCTGAACTAGGCTCCGACCTCATTATTCACAGCGCGACGAAATTCATCGGCGGCCACAACGACCTACTAGCCGGTGTCGTTTGCGGAAAATCTGAACTCGTCAGCAAGGTCTACCGCTACAGGGAACTAGTGGGCCCGTCCCTCGATCCTCACAGGGCAAGCCTCCTGCTTCGAAGCTTGAAGACGCTTGCGCTACGTGTTGAACGTCACAATAAGAATGCGCTGGCGATGGCTCAGTTTCTAGAGAAACACAAGAAGGTCAGAAAAGTCAACTATCCGGGTCTTCCTAGCCATCCGATGCACTCCGTAGCGAAGAGACAGATGCCCGGTGGATTCGGGGGAGTGCTGAGTTTCGAAATTGAGGGTGGTCTAAATGCCGTGGCTCGCGTTCTACCCCGTCTGAAGTATGCGTATATGGCCGCGAACTTGGGCCAGGTGGATACGGTGGTTGGGCCACCTTCCCTCACCAGCCATGTCGAGTGCACCGAGGAAGAACGTCGTGCGGCAGGAATCCCGGAAGGGCTAATTCGCTATTCCGTAGGCATCGAAGATACCGAAGATTTGATTGCAGATATGGATCAAGCATTGTCAGTTCTAGGCTGAGGTTAGACGACGGCCACTCACACTGTTATCTTGTCCGTCCGAAAATCAATGTTCCGACGATAATTATGGCAAGATCGAAGACCACTAGCGCGAGAAGGTCGTAATACAGTGGGTGGATTGAAACCCACGTCTGCCCGAGGATCACGATTCTAAGGGCATCCACACCGTAAGTTAGCGGATCAACAACGCTTACCCATTCTAGCCACGGCGGGAAGAAGGAAAGCGGAAACAGGGCTCCGCTAAGGAAGAACAAGGGGAGATTCACGAACGTTTGAATCATCCCGAAGCTCTCCAGACTTTCCATAAGCGACGCTATAGTCAGGCCAATGCTCACCATCCCGAACGTGATCAGCAGCATGATGGGGAGGGAGATGAGGAACGTGATGATGGTAACGTGTACCGCTACGAGGAAGCTGAAGACGAAGACGAAGCTTCCCTGGATTACTGCGTCGGTGCTGCCCCCTAACATTTTGCCCACAAAGACGGATACCCTAGAGATCGGAGCCACTAGGATCTCCTTAAGAAAACCAAACTCCCTGTCCCAGATCACGGATATGCCCATGAACATGGACGTGAAGAGCAGCGTCTGGCCGACGATTCCGGGAAAGATAAATTCCTGATAGGAGATCCCAGATAAGCCGGTTGATGCGAGCCGCATTCCCGACCCAAATATGACAAGCCATAGGAGTGGCTGAATAAAAGAACTGATGAGCCTAGTTTTTTCTCTCGTATACCGTTTAACTTCTCTTAGCCACAGAGTGTAGATGCCACGTAATTCGCTCATCTAATGCCCCTCCTCTTGATCGCTGCCAACCCATGGAACTCATCCCCGCCACCTTCAGAGCGAATCTCCCTACCAGTGAAATGCAGGAAGACATCTTCAAGCGTCGGCTCCCGCATCGACATCGACTCTATCCGAATCCCCAGGCTGCTTGCGACTTCCACGATTCGAGGCATTAGGGCGCCGCCGTTCTTCGTTACTAACTTGAGTTCGTCGTTACTGCATTTCAGGTCTTTCACGAGATTTAGTTCGCCTAATTTCTCAGCCAATGTGGCGGCTCCTTCTGTCTTAATTGAAATTCTGTCGCCTTCCAAACCATCTTTCAGTCGTCTCGGCGTGTCGAGTGCGATAATCTTGCCGTAGTCGATAATGGCAACTCGTTCGCACAGTTCGTCAGCTTCCTCCATGTAGTGGGTGGTCAGGACTACGGTGATGTTCTCCCGCCTGCTTAGCGCCGAAATATACGACCAGATATGCTCGCGTGTCTGTGGGTCAAGTCCGATGGTCGGTTCGTCCAAGAACAGAACTTTAGGATAATGGATCAACCCTCTTGCAATTTCAAGCCGACGCCTCATCCCGCCAGAATAGGTTCTCATAAGGAGCCCGGCCTTATCCTTGAGCTCAACCAGCTCAAGCACCTCGTCAATGCGCTTTCTGGCGTCTGCGCTGGGAACTCCGTACAGGTTTGCATGCATCTCCAAGTTCTCTCGTCCAGTCAGCCTATCGTCGATGCTCGGATCTTGGAAAACGATGCCAATCATCCGCCTAACTTGACCTGGATGCTTCGTCACATCGACTCCGTTGATTGTGGCCGTGCCCGATGTGGGCTTCAATATGGTGCAAAGCATGGAGAGGGTGGTTGATTTCCCGGCGCCATTTGGCCCAAGCAAACCGAAAACTTCTCCTTCTCGAACGGAGAAAGTCAGATTGTTGACAGCTATGAGTGAGCCGAAATTTCTTGTAAGCGCTTTGACTTCTATCATGTAAGCCGATTTCGTTGCCTCAACCAAAACAGTCCACTTCTAGTTACCAGATTTGTCGCGTGTGTGCCGGCATTCTTCGGGTTCTATCGATGATATTGGCGTTTTCCCTCAGAATCGGTCGAGAAGTCTGCGGCCCGGGCTAGGAGTCGCGGGAGAAGCCGGTTGGCGGACTGTGCTGGGGTAATCGAATATTACATCGATTTTGGTATTCTACGCATTGAGAATTTCGAGGCAGATTAAATAAGAAACCGTGGCCCTAGCGACCGAACAATCCAACGCACGCAAAAAGGTCGGATTCGGAATCGAAATTGCGGGAAACAGTGGCGATTAATGCAATACAAGTGGGTCGTTCTTACGGTAACTACTGTCGGCGTGCTTATGGATGGAATTGACTCACGAATAGTCATTATTGGCCTGCCACAAGTCGCCGCGGCCTTGCATGCGGACGTAGAGCAGGCCATTTGGTTCACCCAATCCTACGTGCTCGTCGGAACTATCGTGTTGCTTCTAATCGGCAGAGCTACAGACATAGTGGGACGGGTAAGAATCTACACGACCGGCTTCGCAATCTTTACCATCGGTTCAGCCCTCACAAGTCTCTCGCAGGATCCGAATCAATTCATTGTGTTTAGAGGAGTACAGGGGCTCGGGGTCGCGATGCTGTTCATAAACAGTGTCGCGATGATTGTTGATGCGACTCCAAAAAAGGATCTCGGGCTTTCCCTTGGGATCAACCAGATTGCGTTCAGGTTCGGAGCGATGGCTGGACTCACGTTGAGCGGTTTGATACTCTCGTTTTTTGACTGGAGGGTCCTATTCTACATTAATATTCCAATAGGATTCTTTGGTACATTTTGGGCACATCGCCGGCTGAAAGAGATAGCAAAGGTCGAGAGGAAGAGCTCCGTGGATTGGCTGGGCTTCGTTGCCTTTTCGATTTCACTCACTACTTTTCTGCTCGCACTCACTTACGATGCTTACGGATTGTCCGAGGTGAAGGAGGTTTACGCGCTGCTCCTAGTCAGCGTAGTAACTCTCATAATCTTCATTCTACAGCAGAGAAGGCAAAAGCACCCACTGCTCGACATGAGCCTACTAAAGATCAGAGAATTCACCGGGGGCGTAATCGCACAACTGCTGAATGCGATCGCATGGGGAGCATTTCTGCTGCTACTTAGCCTCTACTTTCAGCTCATTCTTGACATGAGCCCTCTCGCGGCTGGAGTCGCAATCATTCCATTCGACATAGCTTTCCTTCTAGTGGGTCCGATTAGTGGTAGGTTATCAGACAAGTACGGGCACCTACCCTTCACTACGTCGGGGCTTGCTCTCGCGAGCGTTGCTCTTTTCAGTTTCTCCACGATGACGCTGACTACACCGATATCGCTTGTAATCCTTCATATGATGCTGGTCGGAGTCGGTATGGGGTTATTCGTTTCTCCAAACATCAGCTCCATCATGAGTTCTGTGCCCGAAAAACGGAGAGGAATTGCCTCGGCCTTTAGAGCCACCTTCTTTCAAGTGGGGTATGTGATCAGCCTAAACGCCGCCGTGCTGATAATGACGCTCGTAGTCCCGTACCAAACGATAACTTACGTGATCTCCACCCTCAATCCCATCACTATAACGGCTTCGGACAAGGTCCTCTTCATGAAGGGACTCAGCACAGCATATTTCTGGCTTGCAATCGTTAACGTGCTTGCGATTCCGCCTTCTGTGCTCAGGGGAACCACCAAATACAAAGTACCAAGCATCAAAATTCTCGAACACAAGCTCCTCGGCTAGCACGCGCAAGACCTAAGGGGCGGGACATGAGTAAGCCATCTCGGCATCGCGTTAAGCATGTCAACTTTTCCAACCAAGGAGTCATTAGCCATTGAAGATTTCCAAGGCTACTAGAAAATTCGAAAATTGGCTCGGCAAACGCACTACTCTCGTAAAGTCCGACCTAGACTTGAAACATAAGCTCATGGCCGAAGACTCGTTCAGTTTTCTTCGAGGGACTTTCTATCGTTGGGCGCAAGTGTGGGAAGAGATTTGCCCGGAAGCTGCCCGAGCACCCGAAGTCTTGGGCGTCGGAGATCTTCATGTCGAGAACTTCGGAACGTGGCGGGACGATGAAGGGCGGCTCGTATGGGGAGTAAACGACTTCGACGAATCCTATCCCATGCCCTATACGAACGACCTAATTCGCTTAGCCGTAAGCGCAAACCTAGCCGCCGTTTCAGGACACCTAAGAATTCACAGTGCCGCAATCTCCAAAACCATTCTCGACGGATACGTTGCCTGCCTGAGGTCCGGAGGACGGCCGTTTGTTCTTGAAGAACACCATCCCTGGCTTAGAGCAGTAGCAAATGCGGAACTACGAAACCCGGAACGGTTCTGGAATAAAATGGACGAATCGCCCAGCGTCCAAGACGTTCCCAAAAGTGCCCGAAGGGCGATTCAGAGCCTCCTGCCTGAAAGAGAGATGGAATTCCGCGTGGCTCATCGCGTTGCGGGTGTAGGAAGCCTTGGACACGAACGTTTCGTAGCAATAGGTGAGTGGCAAGGGGATAGAATCGCACGTGAAGCCAAGGCCCTAACGGCCTCAGCATGCGTGTGGGCTAACGCTAAGAAGGGTTCAGGAAGCATTCTATATGAAGAGATTATTCAAAACGCATGCCGAGACCCTGACCCTTACGTCTGCATGCGAGGCCGCTGGCTGGTACGCCGCCTCGCACCCGACTGTTCACGAGTGGAACTGACGACTCTTCCCGCGAAAGTGGATGAGAAACGCCTACTCGAATCAATGGGGTTTGAGACCGGAAATATTCACCTCGGGAGCGGAAAGGTAATGAAAGCTGTAAGTAAGGACCTTGCCAAAAGGGAAAAAAGCTGGCTGCACAACGCTGCGAAGCAAATGACTGACAATGTGGTCGAGGATTATGAGGACTGGTGTAAGGACCACCAGAATTAACTGAGTCCACACATCAACCCCAGGAAGCTTTTCTAGACACGCGGAAGGCCGCATTCCGACCTTCAGTATGGCACTCCGTTCATCGACGAGCGCAAAAGTTAACTCAATACGCCATGCGGGAGAGCGCTTCCCTCAGGCTCTGCTCTTAGGTTTTCGTCTCAGACTTAGGGCGAAGAGTATGATGGCTATCGCCACCATGGAGCCGAGGAGCGTCGAGGTCTGTTCTACGTTTGGGAGCTGGGTCCTTGGGAATTTGGCGAGAAGGCTCCGGTTGTAGATTAGTAGAGTGAGTGCAGTGGTCTCGGTGTTAGCGGACCCAATCGCGCCTCCAGCCGAGTCGGTGAGGCTTGTGATACCCCCGTTCTGGTTCTGCATGGCCCAAAGATGCTCTAGCATTGTATCCTCTTCCGGGACGGTGATGCCTAGGGCCCGGACGGTAAACAGGAACAGAGCCAGTTTATGGTTGCTGTACGTATGTGTAATCAGGTAGGACAAATCCCAAAACCCACTGCCGGTCCACATGGTCTCTGCCCTGCGTAAGAGAAACTGGGCACTTCGGTAATTTCCCTCAAGATCATACTCCAGTGCTTCATACAGCCACAGGTCCAACCAGTTGACAGCTAGGGCGGTTGAATTGTGTCGGCGGATCATTATTACGTAGTTCTGGCTCTCGGCCACTATGTAATCTACAGCCGTATGCAACGGAAGCTGTATTCTTTCACCCGCCACTACTTCGAAAACGCCGGAGGATGGTTGCCGGTATCGGTTAATGGCGGCGTTAATTTCGTTTGCAATCTGCGGATAATCAGCTTGTAGTGCAAGTGAAGCGAAGAAGTTGTCCGAATACACCCAGTAGGTTTGGTTGTATCCCCAGCGAAAATTAGGATACTCGTCCGTTAGCCAATGTGTTCCTGGAGTGTCACTTTCATAAATCAACCCAAGGCTGGGGTTCAACCGGCTGACAAGATATGATTCAGCACGAGCAATGTTTCTAGCGTATGGGTTTTCCACTACGAACTGGTTTGGAAACGAAAGCGCAAGTAGGAGAACTAAGGCGACCCTATACAAGGACCCGCTTCCCAAAGAAACACGGAGAACGAACTACGACGATTTAATGGGAGCGGCTATAGGGTGACCCGATGCCTAAAGCTACCCGTCGAGCCGCCAGTGTTTCCTGGTCAGCGATTCCATTACTGATAGTGGGAGAATTCTCTTCAAGAGAAGATAGCTCTTCTCTTTGCCAACCGCGTAGCGCAGCGACGGTGAAGGGGTATCGATGATCTTCAAAATCGTTTCAGCCACTTCCTTCGGGTCAGCGCCTTTAACGAACGAGTCCCCAAGCGCGGCCTGTGCTCGCTTTCGTGTTTCGTCGTAATCAGCGATGTGGTTTGCCGCCGTTATTCGAGCGTTGAGTAGATTCGTTCTGAAGAAGCCTGGCTCGACGACCGATACCTTGATTCCTAAGCTTTTCACTTCCTGCCGTAACACTTCTGTATATGCTAGGAGCGCCGCCTTGACGGCTCCATAGTAACCCTCGAAGGGTACTGGGAACGTTGCTGCTAGAGAGCCTAGGTTGATGATCCGTCCGCTTCTTCGCTCCCTCATGCCCGGTAGAACCGCGTTCACCATCCTTGCGGGACCGAAGAAGTTAGAATCAAAATGAGCCTTCGCCTCCTCAACGGTCGTTTCCTCTAGGCCGCCTGTCATCGCCTGGCCAGCGTTGTTGACCAACACATCAATTCTGCCGGCCTTCTGTATTACGGTCGAGACACATTCTCTGACGGAGTCATCAGAAGTTATGTCTAGCTGAACCATCTCAAACCTCTCACTACTTCCGGTCGACGGCTTCCTGCTTGTCCCAAAGACGACGTAACCACGTTCGGCGAGGCGCGAAGCGGTCAATTTCCCAAAGCCCGACGAGGCACCGGTAACCAGGACAATGTCTTCAGGCAATCTCCGAATCACATCCAAGACAAAGTATGCCAACGATTAGTTATTAATTCCTCTACTACTGCTTCGATCTGGTCGAACTCGAGCGAGATGGGGTCCTTTTCCGTTTTAGAGGCGTGACTCTGAAAACACCATCCTGTCGCTTGAGCTGCACATTGTCACAACCGGCGCTGCACAAGTTAGTGTCATTTTTAGTCGGCGATTTTCAGGTTTTTCTCATTCACATCGTCATCCGGAAAACAAGATTTATTCGATTTCGCGTGGGCGCAACTCCTCTTGTCACCAATTTCATAGCGTTTGCAAGGAGTCGATGCGAAACGATGTCTCTAAGTCGCAGATCGATAGCCTCGATCTGTTTCGTTATCCTGGTGCTCTCAGCCTCCTTGCTTTCACTCTCCAGTCTCATTCCTATCGCTAAAGCGCAGATGCTCTATGATTCGGGGAATCCGACTCCGGAGGAGCAGTTGGTTCTCGAGTACATTAACCGCGCCCGTGCCAATCCTGTAGCGGAAGGTCAGCGGTTAGGCATCGACATTACTGAGGGGCTTCAGGATGATCCTTCGAACAGTTGTTATGGGCCCGAGTACGTGGGAGTTCGACCGCCGTTAGCCATGAACCCCGGCCTACTGACTGTCGCGGAAGCACACAGCGAGGACATGTACAAACAAAACTACTTCTCCCACACCGACCCGAACGGAACGACTGCTTTTCAACGTATATCTGATTCAGGTTACAATTACATTAGTGCCGGTGAGAACATCGGGGCCGGGACCGGGATGTCGGCCACCGACTTGGAGGATCTCTTGATGGTTGACTCCGGCTATCCGTGTAGGGCTCATAGGATGAATCTTCTTGACATCTTCCCCTACCCACCTCCCGCATACTACGAAGTGGGGATTGGTTACTACGAAGGCTCAAGCGGCCAAGCATTCATTACACAAGATTTTGGCACGTCCGCTAGCGCCGTCCCACTCCTAACGGGTGTAGTCTACAACGACGCAGAGGGGAAGGGCTTCTACGATGTAGGCGAAGGAATCTCGGGAGTAACAATAACACCGAGTAGCGGCGACTACTACGCAATCTCGTCTTCATCGGGCGGTTACGCATTCCCAATCCCGAGTTCAGGAACAATCACCGTGACCGCCTCAGGAAACGGCTTCGGCCCAATCAGCAAAACGATCACCCTAACGGGCACGAACGTCGAACTAGACTTCACCTCGCAAGATAATTCCGTCACAACGGTCTCTGAGTCAACAACCCAGACCACCGCTCAAGCCACGTCTCAGACAACCACACAATTGACGACTTCTACATTCGTGACGCAACAATACCAAACTACTCAGACTTCTTCCTCAACCACTCCGGCGCTCCTTGAAACCATCAACTTCCAGTCTTCGCCCACGAACTTCGTCAACGCCACGTCGCCGGCGTCGATTACGGCCTGCGGCAACACCCCCTCACTCTTCAACTCGGCCTCGGCTTGCACTTCGAACTTTGGAGCAACCGCTAACCTCCCCACTCCCGCCACAGGGTGGATGTTCGACCACTGGACTTGGGCAGGGGGAGTCGCATGTGCAAGTAACACCGCTAACCCCGTCGACTGCTCGGCCTACAACTCCGGCGGTGTTCTAATCGCGGTGTACGCCGCTCAGGTAAGGGTTCTGACAAACCCCGCCTCATCGGCGTCAGTAAATTGGGGCTCATGCTCTACGCCAGGAGTTGATAACGGAGGCTCGTTCTTTAGCACGGACTTCGGTTCCGCAACCGTGACGGCGTGCAATCTCCCTTCCGGCTACAGTTTCCAAGGCTGGACCTGCACAGGCGGGCTTACATGCGAAGCCTCGACAAATCCAACAACGGTCACATTTAGCGGCCCCGGCTCGGTCACATTGAACCTTGAATCCGAGCAGTCGAACAGTTCGACAACGTCACTCACAAACACATTAGCATCAACGACAACGACTACAACGGCGATCTACACACTCGCTTCCACTACCAGTGGCCAAATGGCGACGACCACAGAAAGCACCGCCTCAGTCGCAAGCCAACCCACCCTGGCTCCCATACCGGGTTTTCCATGGGAATCCATCTTAGTGGGCATCCTGCTTGGACTATTTGTGCTGGTCCCCGCGAACCGTCGTCGAGAGTAGCCCTCGAGATCCGACCTTTTGGGCTAAGTCAAATGCCGCTTCGAGCTGCGGAAGAGCCACTGTCACCCGAGTGTCGAACTCGTGAGCCTGACTATTCTGAAGAATGCATTGCGGTGGTTGCCCGATTTATTCAGTGAAGAACCTCATGCATACGACCTATATGCGATTGGTTCTTGGCAGAGCTCTCAGTGGTTCTAGATGCGAATCGTGGATCTCAGAAGTGATACTGTAACTCTTCCCACCGATGAGATGCTGGAAGCGATGAAATCAGCTCCCCTGGGAGACGATGTTTACCGCGAAGATCCCACCGTGAACCGTTTGGAAGAAATCGCGGCCAAGAAGATGGGTAAGGACGCCGCGTTGTTCACGACTAGTGGGACACAGGCAAACTTGGTAAGCGTGCTCAGCCAGACTGCAAGGGGGCAGGAAGTAATCCTCGAAGCCGAAGCACACATGTACTACTATGAAGCCGGCGCGTTCTCGGCCTTCGGGGGGTTAATCCCGAGACTAGTGAAAGGGCACTTCGGGGTCTTAACTCCACAAGATATTGAATCCAACCTGCGCCCGCCGAACATACATTTCCCCCCAACAAGCCTCGTCTGTATAGAAAACACCCACAACCGCGCAGGCGGCACGATTTGGACTCCGGCACAAACAAAAGCCGTCCACGATCTCACCCGTCAGAGAGGTCTAAAGCTGCACATGGACGGAGCCAGAATATTCAACGCCGCCGTGGCTCAGAATATCGATGTAAGGGAACTTACGCAATACGTGGACTCGATGATGTTCTGCGTCTCAAAAGGCCTTAGCGCACCTGTAGGATCCCTTGCCGTCGGTGATCGAGAATTCATAGACAAGGCAAGGCGGTACCGGAAGATGCTCGGCGGCGGCATGCGACAGGCTGGGGTTCTTGCGGCGGCGGGAATCATAGCAATCGAGAAAATGCCAAACCGACTTAGGGACGATCATTCAAACGCACAAATCCTTGCAAAAGGTTTGGCGTCGATAGAAGGAATCTCGGTGGACCTGCCCCATGTCCAAACCAATATCGTAATCTACGACGTTTCTGGCCTCGGCACGAATGGTGAGGCTTGGGCTGCAAAACTCGGTGAGTTCGGAGTGAAGACTGGCGCTCTCGAGGGAAGCCGGGTAAGGATGGTTACACACCGAGGAATCGAAAAGGAGGACATCGAATACACTCTTAACGCCGCCGAACAGGCCGCGGCTCAGATGAGAAAGAGATAGCGCTTACATTGAGTTTTGCGCAAAGAAATGCTTCGTCTCAACCGTGGCCTGCCAGGACTTTCGGAAATAAATCGTGGGGGCGTCAGGACCGGCTGTGAGCCCGGACAAAGACGTGGTAATTGATGGCTAGAAATTTCACTTCAGTGTGGTCCAAAGACTTGGATCGGTCGGGCATTCGTGTTATGTACGATTATGCGCTAGGCATCGAGGGACTAGTTCATCTGGAAATTGGAGAACCGGACTTTTCAACTCCGCAGCACATAGTTGACGCTGCCAAGAAGGCGCTTGACGAAGGATACACACGCTATACTCCAAACGCAGGATACAAAGACCTGAGAGAAAGTATCTCGCGTAAGCTTCTGACGGATAATAAAATCGAGGCCGACCCAGAAAAAGAGGTCATCGTCACCTCGGGCGCAATGCAGGCAACCTCCTCGGGCATGCTTGTGACGATTAATCCAGGTGACGAGGTGATAATTCCCGATCCTGCCTACGAGAGCTTCGTCAGACAAACAAAGTTCGCCGGCGGAGTGGCCGTCCGAGTCCCGGTGAGGGAAGAGGATGACTTCAGGTTGAACCCTGAAGAGGTCGAAAGAGCGATCAGTAAGAGGACGAAGATGATCATAATCAATTCACCGGCTAACCCTACAGGTTCAGTGATGCTCAAGGATGACCTGGAGGGAATCGCTGAAGTTGCAATCGACCACGACCTTCTTGTGTTGTCCGATGAGATCTATGAGAAGATGCTGTACGACGGAGCCCAACATTACAGCATAGCCTCGTTCCCCGGTATGGAGGACAGAGTCATCACGGTATTCGCGCTCTCAAAGACCTACGCGATGACCGGATGGAGGCTTGGCTACGCCGTTGCGCCGAAGAGAATACTCGAGGAAATGGTGAAACTCCAGGAATTCTACGTCACTTGCGCCACCTCCATTTGCCAAAAAGCCGCCGTCGCCGCATTGGACGGGCCACAAGAGTTCGTTTCCCACATGGTTTCGGAGTTCAAAAGAAGAAGGGACTACATGTACGATCAAATCACGAGATTGGAAGGCTTCAGCTGTGTCAAACCTAAGGGAGCCTTCTACCTGTTCCCCAATGTTTCAAAAACCAAGCTGCGGCAAGAGGATCCTGCCAGAGACCTTTTGGACCGGTGCAAGGTAGCCACGGCTCCGGGCGTTGCATTTGGTGAACATGGGAAAGGTTACATTCGTATCTCCCTCGCCTCGTCGATGGATAACCTCAAGACAGCTGCGCATAGAATGCGTCTTGGCTTAGAATCCGCTTAAGACCGAACCTAACCTTACTCGCGCCGATGCTTGACTAAAATTCGATGGCCATCTGTTAAGCTCGCATTAAATTATCGACGTCTAGGCCGTAATCTCTGCAGATCTCTAACAAGGGTTGCCAAGCTCCATCGGAGACTGGTATGCCTTTCCTCAGCCTCTTTTCACGTTCCCTGGCCTCCGGTTCCCCTGGAATTAGAATCTCCTCCACGCCCTCTGCCCTCGACGAATTCTTCACTTCTTCGACTAGTCTGTCAACCCGTCGCTCGAACTCCCAGAGTGGAAGGAAATTCTCAATTTTCAGAGCCATGAGGAGAACTCCGTTAGTCAACCAACCCGACTTTATATCCTGGCTACTCCCTGCGCCCGTAAGCACCCCAGCCAGTAAGTCAACTACAAGACCCAAGCCGTATCCTTTGTACCCGCCAAACGGCAGGAGCGCGCCCGCGAGTTTGATACGTTCCGGGGGCAGCGGAGGTTCGTATAGGTCAGCAGGATTCGTAGACGGGGCGCCGTGAGAGTCAACGATCCAACCGGCTGGCAGCGGCTCGCCCTTGAGGAGGATTGCTCGGACCTTACCCTCTGCGGCGGCACTGGTGGCGTAATCTACAAGAATCGACTTTCCCTCACCCGCCGGAATTCCGTAGCAGAGAGGATTCGTGCCCAGAACGGGTGTTCTTCCACCATAGGGCGCGACGTATGGTTCGCAGTTGGCAGTAATGAATGCGATCATGCCGCTATCGACCGCCATAAGCGCATACTCGGCTAACCTGCCTACATGATTGCAATTGAAGACACCAACCACTCCAACTCCCGTCCTTCCCGCCTTTTCCATGGCAACTTCCATCGCTCTTGAGCAAGTCATTTGACCGAAACCCCAATTTCCGTCGACGAGGGCAGTGGACGGCGTATCAGCTCGGATCTCTATCTTGGCCCGGGGTTTGATTGCGCCACTGCGAAGGCCCTCAACGTAGACGACCAGATTTGGAACAACTCCATGAGAATCGACTCCCGCCAAGTTTGCGTTGACAAGAAATTTCGTTACTAGTTGTGCTTCTTCGTCGGATGCTCCGGCTGATTTCAGGACGCTCCGTGAAATATTGGTCAACTGCGTGGCTGTAACAGCAGGCAAGATTAAGGCCCATGAGAATGTGAATTTAATCTATACATAAGCGGACAATGAGAAACCCAGAGATGTTTATGCGGCTAACAGTTTAGTAGACGAGATTCATTTCAACTGGCTACAAGAATCTGGTTACAAAGAGTGGTCAGCTATGCTTACTCTACAAGAAATTCAGGACGCGAGAAAGTCAATTAGAGATCAGGTGAAGAAAACTCCCTTGGTTCGCTCCCCATACTTGTCCAGCCTCACCGGATCCGACGTATACCTTAAACTCGAAAACCTGCAAGTGACCAACGCGTTCAAGATCAGGGGTGCCCTGTATCGCCTGATGAAACTTTCGCCCGAAGAAAGAGCACACGGCATAATTGCCGCGTCATCGGGGAACCACGCTCAGGCCGTGGCTGTTGGAGCAGAGAAACTCAATTTGAAGGCGATCGTAGTTGTTCCAGAAACAACTCCGAAAATAAAAATCGAGAAAATCCGAAAACACAAAGTCGAGTTGATTCTCCACGGCGAAAAGTATGATTATGCGGAGGAATATGCCCGGAAACTAGCCAAAGAAAGGGGGCTAACTTTCGTCTCCGCCTACAACGATCAGATCGTTGTTGCTGGTCAGGGAACGGTGGGTCTGGAGATTCTCGAGGATTTACCGACCGCAGATTCAATCGTTGTGCCGGTCAGCGGCGGAAGCATCCTATCCGGCGTTGCCGTCGCAGCCAAGAGCATCAAACCGTCGATAGAAATCTTGGGCGCACAACCCGAAAACGTAGCCGCCATGTACCATTGTTTGAAGGCAGGAAAAATCATTAACATACCAATGAAGCAAACGATCGCCGAAGGCCTAGATGGGAACATTGAACAGGGCTGCATAACGTTCGAGCTAGTTCAGAGATACGTGGACGAAGTTCTATTGTTCAGTGAGGAAACGATCAAGAAAATGATACGCATCCTGTGGGAGCAAGATAAGCAAGTTGTGGAAGCTTCCGGCGCAATCGCCATCGCGCCAATCGTCGAAATGCCGAAGCGGTTTGCTGGAAAACAAACGGTCGCCGTCATCACGGGAGGAAACATAGACGAGGCGGTCTTCAAGAGCATCTTAGCATCAGGAAAGTGATGGATCGGAGGGCGTTTTCAAACCCTCCATCGAAGGCTTAGCCACCGGTTATTAGTTGATGTTCAAGGCCATCCGGTTTCAATGTGATGAGGCAGCCATGCATTATCCCTTCCACATACTCAGAACCCGGGTTTACGCATATGGTTTTCTTGATGTTGCAAACTCCAGGCGACTCGTGTATGTGCCCGTGCAAAGCAAGTTCCGGCTGGAACTCCTCTAGAACTTTTCTAACTGATGTGCTCCCGACATGGTCCATTATGGGTTGCCCCATAAAGTATTTCGGCCGTAGATCTTTGCCAAGTCGTGGCGCAAGGTCTAGGGGGGTATTGTATGCGGGCGCGTGAAAATCGCACACCACGTGTTCCATTGAAGGTGCTCGTGCAAGTTCCGTGCGAAGGCGTTTCTCTAATTCACCCTCTTTACATTCACGTGGGGAGCTCCACGGTGTGGGATTTACCCAATCGCACGCCACAACCGAATGTTTGTCATCCAATTCGACCCGCCTTCCCAGAGTGTACTCCACCCGGGTAGACTTCTTCAGGACTTCGTCGATAGCGAATGTGTCGTCGTTGCCGGGGTTCATCAAAACGCGGACGTCCTTAGGAAGGATCTCGTCAATTTTGAGGAGCCAGTTTTCGATCGTCTGCTGCATCACCTTATCGAAGAGTTCTGTCATTCGTTCCGGTTTGTTCCGGATCTCCTCATACTCGGCTCTGCCACAATGGTAATAGTAATACCCGATCTTCCGTATCTCTTTCTCCATATGTGGAAGCTCTTCTTTCTTCAATCGGTAATCTACGCTAAGGAAGTTGGTGACGTAGAGGTTCTCATCGAGTTTGACGATTGGCACAATCGCCTTTCCCGTAAGATCTCCACACATCATCACCACGTTCACCTTGGCACTCTTGGCCACGGACAGTATCTTCAGAAAATACGTGTCTCCGCCATGAAGATCGGTAGCAAAAAGAATCTTCGTTTCGGTCAAGCTGGACCCGTTTCTCAGTACGAGGTAAACCTAAGTTAAATTAACCGGTTAGTTACCGGTCCTTCGATTCTCCGTTCGAGAGGTCGTAGTTTCTAGGTACCGGGGTATAGCTTCGGTCTGTATGCTCTATACAGTACTTTCTTTCAAGCAAAATGAATGAGTTAGTTTAATAAACGCAGAACGAGCTACCGTGCGTTCGGTCATTGGCTTTGACCGAAGAATTCAAAGTAGAACTATTTCTGCGCAAGTCTACAGGGCTCGTCAAGGAAATCGGACCACTCGGATCATTCGTACTACCGTGGGCCTCAATGGCCGGAAGCGGAATAACGCTCTACTCGATTGAAGTCATCTACAACTACCCCATGGGAAGCGTACCCGGCGCTTTCCTGCTGGTCGGCATTCCAACGATCATCAGCGTCTTCACATTCGCGTTGCTCGGCGTTACAACTCCGAGAGCAGCGGGCGCGTACGTGTGGGGATCCCGTTTTGTCGACCCATTCGTAGGGTGGCTTGGGACGGGATGGATTTACTGGTTAGCACAAATATTCTCAATCGGCCTCGTCGCATCCGTTATGGGAGCCGTAAGCTCAACCATATTCACAATATGGGGTAATGCCCTCAACAATTCTGCACTCACATCCTTCGGCTCGTGGCTCAGCAATACCGTACCAGAAGTAGAGTTCACCGTCGTAATCATCGTCGTCCTCGGACTGCTGGCTATGATCGAAATCAAACACTACATGAAGATCATGATGGTAATCTGGGGCCTCAACACCATCGGCTTGATCGTATCTGCCATACTCTTCGCCACAAACAATCCAGCTACCGTCCCCGCCGCCTGGGACCACGTGTGGGGTCCGGGCGCCTTCGAGATGATATCTAGCCTTGCCACGAAGTACAATCTGGCCGGTTATGTCGCAAAGACCTCGTCGGGCTCATGGAACGACACTTTAGCGATTGTGGCGTACATTTTCTGGGCGCTGACAGGCTATGAAGTAAACGCGTATGTCGGTGGCGAATTGAGGAATCCTCGTTCCTCGTTCATGTACTTCTTCACGGCAGGCATGATTGGCACCGTCATATGGTACAGCCTCGTAACCTGGCTGGCCTACAACGCCTACGGGGGATTCATACTTCAGTACAACTACGTCTACAACCTCTATACGGCTGGGGGGCTAAATGCGACGGACGCCGCCCGTGTCTCATCGTACATGCTTCTCCCATCAATGCCTCTCTTCTCAGCGAGTCTAGGTGGTTCAGTTCCAGTTGAAGTCCTTGCGGGGTGGTGGTTTTACCCCATCACATCAGTGATCGTAACATACCTGGCCGGAACCAGATGCATGTTCGGAATGTCGTTCGACCGAATGTTCCCGGCGGTATTCGGCAAAGTGTCCGAGAGAATGCACACCCCAGTCCCAGCAACTATAGCATGCATGATAGGCGGAATAATCGTAGCGCTTCTAACCCTAACCGCCTACGGTTTTCTCGCGGCCGCAGCTAACAGCTCGTTCTGGTACGCCTTCGCCTACTTGATCGTAGCTTTCACCGCCACCGTACTTCCATACAAACGACCCGATATCTGGGAGAAGGGCTTGAAGACCAAGGTGTTTGGCATTCCAGTAATGAGTCTAGTAGGTGCCTGCGGTGTCGTCGGCATGTTCTGGATACTGGCACTCAGCACAGTCGGAATCTCACTGCTCGCATGGAACGTTTCGGTCCTCTGGATGCTAATCGGCGTCTTCGTCTTCGTCTTCTTCGTCGCCAAGAACGAACGACGCGGCATCAAAATGATGCAGATATTCGGGGAGATTCCGCCTCCATAGGCCCAATCAAAGACCTTAAGCGCAACTCCCTCCCCTCCCTTTTTGTTGGTATGATCGCTTGGCCGTTACAACCGAAGCCGATATTCTGAAGGAAGCTAACCGAATCATATCTGCGGCCGCCGATAACGGAATTACGCTCCGCCTGCTCGGAGGCACCGCGATCGGGTTCAAGTGCCCCAGCTCCAAAAGGCCGGCTGTCTCGAGAAAATACCCGGACATCGACCTAGTCGGGTACAGGAAGCAATCTCGTCAAATTCGAGAAATGTTCGCGAAGCTTGGCTATTCTCCCAATGAGGTTTTCAACGCCCTTCGCAGCGCAAGCCGGTTAATGTTCTTTGACCTTCCGAACCAAAGGAGAGTCGACATATTCCTGGATTACTTCGAAATGTGTCACAAGATCGACTTTAGAGACAGACTAACCCTAGATCCACTAACCCTCGCTATGGCTGATCTTTTGGCGACGAAGTTACAGATCTTCAAGACAAATGAGAAAGATTTCAAAGACATCACAGCACTGCTGCTCGACCACGAAGTCACAGACACGGAGAAACCAGATGCGATCAACGGCAAACGCCTAGCCGACCTTTGCGCACACGATTGGGGAATCTACAAGACCTTCGCGCTCGTCCTCGATAAGACCGCCGCCATGCTTGAAAAGTTCGACTTGACCCCAGAAGACAGGGAAGTCGTGAAAGGAAGAATGAAGCAAATTTCCGACATGATAGAACAGGAACCGAAAAGCATGGGTTGGAAGGCTCGTGCTAGGGTCGGGGAAAATGTTCCCTGGTACAAGTTGCCCGACGATATGGCCGAGTAGGACAGAGAAACGGCCGCGAGTCCCTCCGCCTTTTGTGTGGCACAAAAGATCTGTGCAGGGACGGGAATCTTCCATAACGAATTATACTAAGACACAAAAGGGTCACGTGATATTCAGTTGGTTCTGCATAGTTCTGAACATCGAGCGATGCTCCTCCCGCTAATACGGCGCGAGTTTCCTCGGGCGGATGTTGACGCGAGCGGAAGGCGTCGGGTCTTTTTTGAGAATGCAGCCGGTTCGCTGGTTTTGCAGCGTGCTGCCGACGCCGAAGCTAAGGCAAGAATCGATTGCTCGGCTAATGTCGACGCCCCCTCGTGGGAGTCCAAGAGAAATGAAGAGGTGATATTGCAGGGAAGGCGAGCGGTCGGCGATCTTCTGAACGCCCCGAACCCCGACTGCATCGTATCCGGAGAATCGGCAACCAGCCTGCTCTTCCATCTCAGCTATGCCATCGCGAAGGAACTGTCGGGAAAAGAAAACGTCGTAACGACGGATTATGAGCACTACGCGAACGTAAACCCCTGGTTGGAATTAGAAAACAGAGGCCTCGTCAAGGAGGTACGGTTTGCGAAATTCAATCCCAGAACCGGGTTACTAGATCTGTCTCACTTCGAAAGCCTGATCGATGAGAACACTAGGGTCATTTCCGTGGCCGGAGTTTCCAATGTTCTCGGCTCAAAGACGCCCTTAGATCAAGTCTTGAAAATAGCGAAAGGCGCACGTGCCTACACGGTCCTAGACGCGGTGCACACGGTTGCACACATTCCATTTGACGTTCAAAAGACGCCTTTTGACTTCGTCGTCTTCTCGGCCTACAAACTATTCAGCAGACGAGGCAGCTTCATGTGCGGGCGCACCGATCTTCTTGAATCGCTTAAACCGTACAAGGTTCTGCCCGCGCCGGATGAACCTCCTTCAAATTGGGAAATGGGCACTCGCGATCAATCGCTATTCGCCTCAATGAGCGCCGTGATAGACTACTTGAGTTGGTTGGGCGACCAAGTGGGACGAGAGGTAGCAGGAAAAGTCGAAGCGTATGCCGGCCGCCGTCGCGGACTAAAAGCTGCACTGACTTGGATCGAGGATTACGAAAGAGAATTATCCATCGCTATGTTGGAAGGTGTAAAAGGAGCAGAAGGGTTCTCCAGATTGGCTGGGATCGAGACCTATGGAATAACTGACCCGGCACAAGTCAACCTACGCGTCCCAACCTTTACGTTCAACGTACGTGAAGCAGATCCGCTTGAGGTCGCGAAATATCTGTGGGAAAAGCATGCAATAGCAGTCTTGGCCGAGGACCACGGCGGCTTCTATTCACGAACACTGAAAACATACGGAAAATCGATTGCCGTCCGTGCAAGCCCCGTGCACTTCAACACAGTGGAGGAAATTAGTATCTTCCTTCACGCGCTCAGCGATGCTGTCCGATACTTCAGGACGTGACGAAGTCGCTTGAAAGCGAATATTCTGTTGCTATCTCTCAGAACTTGCAAAAGTGTTTCCATTTGAGTTGAGGCCGTTGTTACTCTCTGGGAAACTGGCGCTCGTGACGGGTGCCTCAAGGGGAATCGGTAGGGGAATCGCACTAGAGCTAGCGAGGGAAGGGGCTGACGTCATAGTGAATTACAATCAACAGGCTGAGAAGGCGGTCGAGGTCGCACGGAACATAGAAGCACTAGGAAGGCGGAGTTTAGTTGTGAAAGCGGACGTTTCGAATGGTAAAGACGTTCTAGCCATGCGAGAGAGGATCATGGCCGAATTCAAACCGGGAGTCGACATTCTCGTCAACAACGCGGGGATTCATCATCACCTAAAGTCATGGGAAATTGACCAAGCCGAGTGGAGACGAATTATGGCTGTAAATGTGGACGGGGCGTTTCTATGCACCAACGCCTTTACTCCTGAAATGAAAAGTCGGAAGTGGGGTCGAGTAATCAACATCTCCTCAAGCGACGCGTTCACGGGGACCGATCATGAAGCTCATTACGCTACGTCAAAAGCTGCGATGCTGGGTCTCACGAAGGCCTTAGCGTTAGAGTTGGCACCTTACAAGATCACCGTGAATACGATTGCGCCCGGATGGGTTGAGACGGATATGACCTCCGGAGTAGTAGGGGAACAGAAAAGGAAGGCAATGGAGCACGTACCGTTGCATAGGATGGGGCAACCGGCGGAAATTGGATACGCTGCTGCCTTTCTGGCGTCGGACAAGGCGAGTTTCATAACCGGACAGACGATCCACGTAAATGGCGGCGAAGTAATGCCTTAACTAAGCACTACGCCGACATGCTCCTTCAGCAGCACGGTTAACCCCAATCACGCACAACGCTGGAAGCTGCGGATGAGCGCTGCCCAGCTAGGTTTGCGCTTGGATGGCCAAGCGTAGTTTTTGCGCGACTCACCGGCGAGCCGCGTACACAAAAAGGTGTTCACTCGCGAACACCTTCCTGTTTGATGTGTTCACCGGCGAACACCCAAACATGACCTGCTTCGGTATCGAGGCAGGTTAGAGCCTACACCTAAGCTGAACCATCAAGAAGTTCTTAGGCGTAGGTCAAGTATTCGGTTGGGGTGATTACTTGGAGTTCAAGAAGCTCGGTAGAGCCGGCCCAGATATCCCAGTGCTCGGCTTGGGAACATGGGGTATGGGCGGATTCATGAGCGCTCTTTCCGGCGGTGAGGAGGGGGATGTGCGAGCGTTGCGGCTGGGGCTAGAGATGGGTATGCGTTTTATCGATACTGCCGAGGTGTACGGGCATGGGCACTCCGAAGAGGTTGTCGCGACAGCGGTAGGGGAAGAGCGAGAAAGTATCTTCATCGCCACTAAGGTCTCTCGAGAGAACTTATCATACGAACGCGTCATACGTTCATGCGAGGCCAGCCTTAGACGTCTGAAGACGAATTACATCGACCTCTACCAGGTCCATTGGCCGAACCCGGGCGTACCTGTCGCAGAGACGATGAAGGCGATGGAGACGCTCGTAAAGCAGGGAAAGGTGCGCCACATAGGCGTGAGTAACTTCTCCGTCCAACAGACCCGTGAGGCTCAGGAGGCTCTATCAAGAATACCCTTAGCTTCCAACCAAGTCGAGTATAGTTTGGTAGAACGGACGATCGAGGAAGACTTGCTTCCATATTGTACGAAGGAGCATGTAACCGTAATCGCTTACAGCCCAGTGGCCCGTGGTCATATTCCGGGAGGCGACCGAGGAGAACCATGGGATGTCCTTGACAGCATAGTCAGCAAATACGGTAAGACACGGGCTCAAGTCGCATTGAACTGGCTCATTTGCAAGGAAACCGTGGTCGCAATACCCAAAGCGGGCAAACCGGAGCATGTAAGGGAGAACGCCGGGTCCGTGGGCTGGGCCCTAGTGAAAGAAGACCAAGATGTGCTGGATAAAGCGTTCAGATAATTCAGATCAATTCAACAGAAGTACGCCCCCTTTGTCCAACATCACCCTTCGTCATATGACGACGCGGATAGTCCAAATGTTCGAATTGTACGCGACCTTGATCAATCCAGACGACCCAGAATTCCAAACGTACATCGAACGGTATGTATCGGCGAAAGATCAGAGACCATCTGACGCAATACCGTATCCGGAACTCTACAAGATAATCAAAGAAGCGATACGTGAGTACATTCACAAAACCACGCTAACAGAACGAAGACCAAGTAAATGAAACATAAAACAGCTCATCAAACAAAAGCCTACATGATCCTCGTCACGGGTACGCCTGGAACTGGGAAGACAACAATCTCCAAGTCACTTGCTCGCCAATTACACGCAAACTATCTTTCACTGACTCAGTTAGTTTTCGATAAGAAACTGCATGCGGATTTTGATCGACAAAGGCGAACGAGGGTAGTGGATCTAGACAGGGCTAGGGCATGGTTAAAGAGCTCTCTTCACAAGAGCAAGACGATAACAGTGCTTGACACTCATATCTCAGATGCGGCCCCTCGAGAGTACGTCTGGAAGATTATAGTTCTCCGTTGTAACCCAATCCTCCTAGAAGCAAGGCTTCGCAGAAAACGTTGGGCGGCCACGAAAGTTCGGGAAAACGTCATCGCCGAGATTCTCGATTCGTGTTACACGACCGCCATCCAATACTATGGCTCCAAGAACATATGCCAGCTTGATACTTCGCGAGCCGGCGTTCGCAAAAACGTAGCCCAATGCATTGCTCTCCTCAAGAGAAAGAATCCTGTTATTCGAAGAATCGATTGGATCAGTGTCCTAGAGAAGGACCAAGCGCTGGAAAGATTCATGCTGTGAAGCCTCTATGCCCAGATTGAAGAAATATTACTTAGTCATTTCATGCACGAAGTGCAAGCGGCTTCTTCTTGCCTCGTCTGATAAGAAAACACGCACATGCCCCTACTGTGGAGAGCGAATAAAGATGGGTGATACGCGAATTCTCTTTCAATCGGAAAACCCTAAAGAAGCAAGATCGGCTCTTCGAGAAGCGAAAGCTCAGGTTAAGGATACGGTTTCGGCAGATAGCGAACACAGCCGATAATGTGCCGATAATGTTACTAACCCCACTGATTATTGAGGGGCGAAATTGTATGTCGTCGCTCCCTGATCGTAGGTTTATGGAAGAGATAAGCAGTCTGTTGCAGAAGATTGTCACCGTTTCAACCGTTGACGGCAAGAGCTTCACCGGTGTGCTTGTCGGCCTAGACTCTCATACTCTGAATGTATGTTTGTCAGACGTAAAAGACGAATCAGGGCACGTGCTTCACCGACTACTGCTAAGCGGCGGCAAAGTAACTCAGATATTCAGTTCAGAAAGACCATTCAACCTACAAGCCCTTGCCGACAGGCTTGAGCGCGTTTTTCCAAGAATGGTTAGAGTGAATGAGGAAGCCGGAGTGATCGTTGTGATGGATAGAATCCGTGTCTCCGAAAAGGGCATGCTGGAAGGCAGTGGCCCCGCTGCGGAAAGGGTTCAGAAGGTCTATGATGAATTCGTACGCTCCGCCGCACCGCCGCCCCCAACCGTCTAGGGCACATGCGGTACTTGACAGACGTGTCCTGACATGCCTGATTGAAGCCTGAACACAAATTGTCCTTCGAGGTTCGCCACAAGGATCTTCTAGGTAGAATTGGCTATCTTCGAACCAAGAGCGGCACACTGGAAACCCCGCTGTTCCTACCGGTAGTCAACCCGAATTCTCAGATAATTCGCCCGCAGGAACTACGGGACACATTCTCGTTCGACGCGCTAATCACCAATTCATACCTGGTGTGGCGAAGATTCCGAGCGGAGAAGGACGTTCCAAGAATCCATCAACTCCTGAACTTCAACGGAACCGTTGAAACGGATTCCGGTGCCTACCAGATACTACAATACGGCGACGTTGATGTTAAGCCCAGCGAGATCATTCGTTTCCAGGAACGGCTCGATAGTGACATCGCTGTAATCTTGGATGTGCCGACTGGAGCGGAAGCCTCGAAAGAGAGGGCAAAGTGGACCGTAGAAGAAACAATACGGCGCGCCGATCAGTCCTTAGAGCTCATCACAAGGAATGACATGCTTTGGGTGGGTCCAGTTCAGGGCGGCGCGTATTCTGATCTCGTCTCTTTCTCCGCCAGAGAAATGGCAAAGAGGAACTTCTCGATCTATGCATTAGGCAGTCCTACTCCCGTCATGCAACAATACCGATACGAAACCCTCGTAGACATGATAATGGCCGCAAAGGCCCAACTACCGCCCAGTAAGCCTCTTCATCTCTTCGGTGCTGGTCATCCGATGATGTTCGCCTTCGCGGTCGCGCTGGGTTGCGATATGTTCGATTCCGCCTCATACGCACTGTTCGCGAGAAACGGTCGATACATGACGACGCAAGGAACAGCGAAGATTGAGGAGTTAGAATATTTTCCATGCAGTTGCCCGGCATGCAATAAGAATTCCCCGGAGAAAGTGAGGAGAATGCTGCTAATGGACCGCGAGCGTGTTCTCGCAGCGCATAACCTACACGCGTGCTTCGCAGAACTCCAGACAATAAAACAAGCCATATTGGATGGGCGACTTTGGGAGTTGGTTGAAGCAAGATCACGGAACCACCCCGCCCTCCAAACGGCATTCCTGAGAATGCTTCAGTACGGTGACCGATTCGAGCCTGATACACCTGTAAGAAAGCGGAAGGGGCCATTCGTTCTTTCAGAGCAATCGCTCTTTCGTCCCGAAATAATTCGACACCATGCTCGTCTGCTGCAGAAATATGAACCGCCACAGAAGACAAGAAAATTGCTTCTGCTCCCCGAAGAGCAGGTGGCGCCATTCCGCGAGAGAACGACAACGAGCCCACAGGTAGACGTATGGAAACGCTTCCGCGGTGATGTTTGCTCCTATAGTCTATCCTACGCAATCATCCCTCTCGAACTAGCCGACGTTTACCCACTCTCTCAAACGGAAGCCTCGCTAACGCCCACGTCTTTCGTGATTAATTCCGCGCGAAAACGAATCGTGGAGTATATCAGGAAATTCAATTACTCAAGCTGCCTCGTCGTAGGGTACGCCCCTTGGCATCAGAAATTGGCCGCTAGCCTTAGACTGAGGTTCAAAGGAAAGGTTAGGTTTCGTTTCCTTGAGGAAAGAGAACTCGATAAACCTGCCATTCGGAGGATAGCTAAGGCATTCAAGTGAAACGTTTTCGATTTCGAATAGTCTAAATGTAGATTCGATAGCAGTGTTCGATCGCTGATTCCATGAACTTACAACAAGTTAAGTTGGAAATCGAGAACCTAAGCAAATCTCCTGCCGCTGAAAAGATGTATCCAATCACTTCAGACTGGGTTCCCATCAGCGATGTGCTAGCGATCATAAACCGATTTGAGAAACACTGGAAAGCCCACAGAATTTCTGAATCGGATCGGAAATTGGTGGCCGAAATCATCGGGCCGTGAATTCCGCAAGCTCTTTTAATGCAAAAACCCTTCTTCGCATGTTTTATTTTGCGATGGAACCTCAATAGGTGATGGGTACCTTGAAGAGAGAAAAGATACTACGCCACCCAACTCGGCCGGTTGAAATTCAGCCTGAGAAGACAATTAGTGAACTACTAAGCGACATGTCCCTTACGGGATTTCAGGGACGGAAGCTCGGCGAGGCCGCGGACGTATGGACGGCCATGCTGAAAAAACGTGAGATCGTGATATGGATGGGATTGGCCGGCGCAATGGTGCCGGCGGGGATGCGCGAGCTAATCGCCTACCTTGTCAGACGAAGAATGGTCGACGTACTTGTGACCACTGGTGCGACACTCTACCACGATGCTTACGAGACTATTGGCGGAAAGCACTTCCTTGGCACGGATCAAATAGATAATGTGATGCTACGGCGCAATCGCATCGACCGCGTCTACGACGTCTACGCGGACGAAAGCAAATTCTATCACCTGGACGTCATGATCGAGAAGGAGTTCTCCTTGAGACTCCAACCCGGGAGAGCATACTCTTCACGAGAAGTAATGCACGAATTTGGTAAATGGATCGCAGAGAAAAGGAGAGACCGAGATGGAATTTGCGTCGCCGCCTACGAGATGGGGGTACCTATTTTCGTTCCAGCGTTTTGCGACAGTGGCCTTGGGTTCTCGCTAATGTTCGCCAATCGTCGCAGGAAACGCCGTGTTGTAGTTGACCATATGCGCGACGTTGACGAGAGTTCACGAATTACGGAAAAGTCACGACACACCGCTGTTATAGTGGTTGGTGGCGGGGTTCCAAAGAACTTCATTCAACAGACCGCCGTTATCGCGAGCTATCAAACGCGCCATGATCACACACATGATTATGCCATCCAATTCACCACGGACGTCCCACAATGGGGTGGGTTGAGCGGTTCGACGTTCGAAGAGGCCCAAAGCTGGGGCAAATACAACCGTCAATCAAAAATGGTACAGTGCTTCACAGACGCGACAATCGCCTTACCAATAATGGCCGAAGGCCTCAGTCAACGCTTCAAGAGATTCCGCAGGCACGTGCCGAGATTCCACTGGAGTAACGTGAACGGCGTACAAATAACATACCAGTCCCAGAGGCTTTAGCGAATTAACCGTACTTGTATGATATCCCGAAACCGCCCTTCGGGTTCTTCCAGCCCACATCGTAACAGGCTATGCGGCAGGCACCGCATTCAACGCAGGCATCGTATGTGATAGTGATCTTATTCTCCTCCCACTTGTAAACATCCGTCGGGCAAATCCGGATACAGGCGAAATCGAAAGGGCACTTCAAACACATTTTCGTGTCCTTAATCCACAGGTGTGAGTCTTCATCGACTTTGTAGCGGTTTCGATAGAGCTTATCTGTAATTGAGAGCGTTTTCTGCTGGCTCATGAGAACAACCGCCACAAATGGTACGCATCTTTTAACAGGCCTAATCTCGATCGGCGCTTGAAAGTGTAGCCTTTCATTTTCTTGAGTCTGGTCGCCTTTAACTCGTCATCAACGACATGCCACATGTAGAAGAGCTCGTTCATCATATCGGGATACTCTGTGAAGAAGCGAGGATTAGCTTCGAAAAACTTCGGAATATCTCGATATTTCTGCAGGTCTTGCAGAACAAAGCTATCCTGCAATCGTCGGCGGTACGCACCAAGGGTCCGCGATGAGAAGTCATTTTTCTTTCTTGCCTCAATCACGGTCTCACCAGCTAGAACTCCCGATGTCATGGCTAGATTGGTGCCTTCCCAGTTGATCGCGTTCACAAGCATCGCCGCGTCACCTGCCACTAACATTCCATCTGTACTGACGTTTGCCACGTAATCGTAACCTCCCTCGGGAATTAGGTGGGCTGAGTACTCTTTGAGTTCTCCATCCTTAATGAGAGGCGCGATGGACGGATGAGATTTGAATTGCTCGAACAAGTCGTTAGGTCGTAGTTTGCTTTGATCCAGATCACGCATACCAACGCCTACGCCGATCGACAGCGTATCCCTGTTCGTATACATGAAACCTGCATGCATCCCCGGACCAAACCCCACCAGCAACGCTGCTACACCTTCGTCAGGCCCTAGATTGAATCGGTCCTCAATCTTCTGCCTAGGCAGCGCAATGACCTCCTTCACGGCAAGTACCGTGGCTCCCTCGGGCGTTTCCTCTCTCAGACCCGCCGATTTCGCCAGCATCGAGTTGACGCCGTCGGCCGCTACGACGACATCAGCCAGTACGTCTCCGCGTTCCGTCGTGACTCCAATGATCTTCCCATTTTCCTTCAATACGTCGTCGGCTGTGGTTCGGTTAATGATGACGGCTCCCGCGTCCTCCGCGAGTTTCGCGAACCAGGGATCGAACTTTGCGCGGTGGACGGTGAACGCGTTGTATTGTCCGTTGAATTTTTGGTTTCTGTGGCTTAGGAGCACATGTGATTGCTCCGAAAGGAACCAATATTGGTATTCGACGACATGTCGTTCAATGGGAGCGGTCTTCCAAAATTCAGGGGCGAATTTCTCTGTGTGATGTCTGAAGATGACGCCGCCGAACATATTCTTCGCGCCAGGTTTCTCGCCCTTCTCGAGGACGAGAACGCTCAACCCCGCCTTCGCCATCGTGTAGGCCGCTGCGATGCCCGCGGGGCCTGCGCCAACAACGACCGAATCGAATTTTTCCGTCATGGCGCAAACTCAGCTAGGAGGTGCCCTCTTGAATTGTTCAACCAATGCCGGTACGATCTTGAATAGGTCGCCGACAATTCCGAAGTCTGCCATCTTGAAAATTGGTGCGTCTGGGTCGCGGTTAATCGCTACGATGTAATCAACGTTCATAATTCCGACAATGTGTTGAATAGCCCCTGAGATCCCAACTGCGACGTATAGTCTCGGCCTAACGGTTAGCCCGGTCTGTCCCACCTGATGGTCGGGGCTAAACCAGCCAGCCCGTACTGCGGCTCTCGATGCTCCTACTTGGGCGTGCAGTACATTCGCTAGTTCTTGGATTATGGTCAGGTTCTTTTCGGAGCCCAGACCCCTTCCGGCCGATACGATGATCTGCGCGTCCTCAAGGCGAATGCCTACTCGTTCGATCGGGATGAACTCATTGACCTGTGTGTTCATGTCCTCTGGGCTGAGGTTAGGATTGAGCCTGATTATCTCCCCGTCTCTCCCTCCATCGGGCGGAAGGCTCTTCATGACTCTAGGACGGACGCTGGCCATCGTCGGTCTTTGCTTCGGGCAAATGATAGTTGACATCAAGTTGCCTCCGTAATCCGGTCTAGTGCCCAAGAATGTTCCAGTCTCAACGTCTACGTCCAAAGCTGTGCAGTCTGCTATCAGACCCGTTTCGAGAAGAGTAGCCGCGGAACCCGCTAGGTCTCGCCCCCTAATTGTTCCTCCGACCAACAGCGCCTCCGGCTTGAATTGTCTCACCGCTTCCTTCGTCGCAACGGCATATGGTTGCGTTCGATAGTCTTCAAGCCTCGCGTCTTCCAGTAGGTAGACTCGGTCTGCGCCGTGCACGAAAGCTTCCTTAGCCAAGTGCTCAACCTTGTTGCCGATCACTAAGGCTCCGAGCTTGGTTCCGTAGATTTTCGATAACCTTCTTCCTTCGCCTAAGAGCTCCCATGATACCGGGATGGGGTTTCCGTGAAAGTGTTCGACAAATACCCACACTTCCCCGTACTTCGTGTTGGTTGGTGCTTCATTGGCACCAAGGGTTGAGGGTGTGGATTGAGTGTTCGTGTTGCCTTTTGTCTGGATGGCTGCATCGAATACGTGTGCATCTGCTAGCTTCTTTACCAGCCATTCTGCGGCTTTTTCCGGGTCCTTTGTGCCGTCGAACATTTCTCCTTGCTTCCGGCCGGGCGGGGGAAAGACTTTCTTCACGATTGTTGGTGAACCCTTGAGGCCGAGTAGGTTTGAGTCCGCACCGATTGCGTCTTTATTCCAAAGTTCTATCCGAGTTCTCTTCGCCCTGAGCATTCCTTCAACGGTGAATTTTCTTGGCTTATTGGCTTCCTCGGTCATTGTCAGAACGGCAGGTAGGCTTGCTGAGACGGTTTCGATGCCATCGTCAAATCGGCGCTTCGCAGTTACTGTTCTTTTTTCCAGATCAATTTTCTCTATTTTCGTCACATTGGAGATTATGGGTATGTTGAACCTTACCGCGAGTCCTGGGGGGACTTGGCCTGTTTCTCCATCTATTGCGACCTTGCCGGTTAAGATGAGGTCGAACGGGCGACGTTCACCGACTTTAGCGACACTCTTCCATAGCGTGTAGGAAGTGGCCAAAGTATCGGCACCTGCCATTTCTCTGTCTGAAACCATTATCGCCTCGTCAACTCCCATGGCAAGCGCTTCGCGAAGGCCTTCCTGGGCTTGGAGCGGGCCCATGGCCACAGCAGTTACGGTTGCACCCAGCTGCTCCTTCAGTCTCACGGCCTCTTCGATTGCGTTCAGGCAGAATGGGTTAACGATGGACGGAACGCCTTCGCGGATTAGGTTCAGCGTGATAGGGTCAAAACGGATATCGGTTGCATCAGGAACATGTTTGACGCAAACGATAACGTGCAATGAGTACCGACCGTTGAAATATGCCTTGCATTCGCCTCTGGCGTGGTCTATGAAGTGACCTTTTAGGATTTCCTGTAACTCAACTGAGCCTGTGGGCTAGGCTTTAGGTGCGATCGATCGGACGATGCCGTCCGGGATTTACTCTTCGAGACCAGGGTCTTCGGGTTCGGGTGGCTCTTCCGTGACTTGGGTTGCTGCCGCTCGCTCGGCTTCGACGACTTTCAGACGTGTTACGTAGCCGGCGATACGATTTCTCAAGCGCTTCGATTGGGTTATTACAAGTTCGTTAACTGCTTGCTTGTCGGATTCGAATTGGCCTGTAAAACGTTCAGGGTACCTCCTAAGTAACTCCCTGGAAACTCGTTTCACAGTCTCAATACGTACCTTACCCAACTCGAACCGCTCACAATGCGAAGCTCGTGATGCGAGTTGAATCAACATAAACTTTGCTACCTGCGGTTCTGTAAACTCTGCATCGGGAACGACGCGAAACGTTTCATTTTGTGACTTTCAGTTTGCCTGTAACTTTTCATCGGGTGGCGACTGAGCGACGAAACACTTCGTGCTACTCAGCCGCTTTCGCTCAAGGGTCAGGGCGTTGATTATAGCAGTAAGCGATGAGCAATATGCTGCCTACGGCCTTTTCTTAGCAATAGGCTGTCCTATTGGAATTGCCGCCATGTGCTCTACCATAGGTCTGCCGCTACCTGTTTACGTGATGTTAGGGTTCGGTGTCAGCGGGATCGGCTCGTGGTTCCTCCTTTTCGTAAAGACTGTAATCAAAGATTCTGAAGGTCACATCAAGTGAGGCTAAGAACACGATGAGCCATTCTAGGCTGACTTCTTCTTGGCTGGCTTGTAGTGCGTTGCTCTCCGCCGCGATGGTTCTTGATGACTCAATGGGAATGCTAGTGACATTTGGTGCGTCAAACCAACCTGCTGCGAGAAGTGGTTGGATATTTCGACTTTGAGCTGCGTAGGCACTCATGCCGTTGCTTGGAATAATTCTCACTAGGACATTGCAAACAAATGGCCCGAATGTAGTGGGCTGAATTGTCGCGTTGCCACTCCAAAGTTCATCGCCCGATAGGAGAGTTTGTACGTTGAGAGTGAATTGTGCTGGGAAAATTGCCATCAATCCCTTTGCAGTTGTGACTAAAACAAACGCGTTATCAGGTTCAACATCTACATTTGAGACCAACCAATCTCCTTTTGCAAGAGCAGAGATCGTAACCCATGCCGTGATGTTGACAGGCGTATTGTCCGCTATATCTGAACCTACCATGTTATACAATACTTCAACTGGCTTGAAAGGCCCCCACGGTGGCGATGGTGGAAGCATAAAGTGCTCAGTTGAAGACAGATACTGTGCATGGGGTTTAGGAAATGGAATGTTTACGAGCGCATTATACAAGGACCAAACAGAAAAGGCTAGAAGTATCAGTGCTAGTGCCAGAACATCGTGTCTTCTTGCCTTCACCAAGTGCTATTATGCCTTCGTCTTGAAGTACTCTCCTAGTACAGCTCTTATGGCTTCGGGTATTGTTTCCAATTTTCTTGCTTTTCGTTCGATTTCGAGTGCTCTAAACATTTCATCGGATACCGATAGCATGATTTTCTGCATAGCCATAGTCGAATTACCTATGCCATTAGATATGCATCGGTATCTTTATACGTTTCTATGCCGTATATCTAATCATGGCGATAGATATATGGCTCCTAGACCGAAAATAGATGAAGCCCGTGTAATGCGCGGTGAAGAAATCGCTAAGCTAGATGGACAAATCACTCGCCTAGACAACCGAACCTATCAGGTTCGCTCTCAGTCGGGAAATGGTCTCTACACGGTTGTCTTTCAGGGTAGCAAGGGTTGGCGTTGTAGTTGCCCCGACCACATCTATCGCGAAATTCGATGCAAGCATATTTGGGCTGTGGAGTTCAGCCAAAGACTGCGAGAAACCGTAAGGCAGAACTTCGTACTCGAACCAGTCTCAATCGACGCTTGCATCTACTGCAAATCCGTCTCCATCTACAAGGATGGATTAAGACGTAATAAGAGCGGAGCCATTCAGATTTTCTACTGCAAATCATGTAACCGATACTTCACCGTGAACCTCGGCTTCGAGAAGATGAAGCATAACCCGCAAGGCATCACGACCGCCATGCAACTCTACTTTAGCGGTGAAAGCCTGCGCAACACCTCTCATTCACTTCGCCTAATGGGGATGCAAGTCTCACATCAAACCGTCTACAAATGGATTCGCAAATATGTCACTCTAATGGAGAAGTACCTAGACAACATTACTCCACAAGTCTCGGACACATGGCGTGCAGACGAACTCTACATGAAGTTCCACGGCAACATGAAGTACGTGTTCGCCATGATGGACGATGAAACCCGTTTCTGGATCGCCCAAGAAGTTGCCGACACGAAAGACACCCACGATGCAAGACACTTGTTCCAAATGGCTAAGGAACGGGCGGGCAAAAGACCACACATTCTCATAACGGACGGGCTACGGTCATATCGTGATGCTTGGCTTAAGGAGTTCAGAACGAACAAATTCTCTGAAAACACGGTTCACATTCGCCAAATCACCCTGAAAGGCCAACACAACAACAACGCAATGGAGAGAATCAATGGCGAAATTCGGGACCGAGAAAAAGTGACTCGGAACCTCAAGAAAACAGACAGCCCAATCCTGAAAGGAATGGAAATCTTTCACAACTACGTACGCCCACACATGGGGTTAAACGGCGATACACCAGCCGACCGAGCGGGCATCGAGGTTCAAGGAGAGAACAAGTGGCTAACGCTGATTCAAAATGCGGCAGCGAACAACCCGACGAAAGTTGACAGCAAAAAGGAGAAGAACGCCCGATGAAGAGTTTACAGAACCCTACCTGCGATTCTGTCAAGTTTGCGTCGTTTGTCAACTTTCGTGGCCTAACTGAGGTAACGGTGCCTCTACCTCGGGTACGTTAGCCCGTTACTTTTCGTCGGACGTACCGTTACGATGGGAAGCATTACTTACCGGAAGCTCTTGCTGAACCCAAACAAGGGGAAGAAGGATGACGGGATTAACGAGCAAACAGCATCTATTCTTGAGAGTAATTCTTGTAGTTACTCTTGCAAATGCGGCAATTTTCTACAGCATCTTCAGGCACCTCCAAGTTCTAACTGTACCGTGGCAATTCGCCGAAGTTGCCGTCTTGGCAACTGCCATTACCCTCTTCGCTCTTACAGTGAATTTGGAGTTCTGGTGGAGATATCAGCGAAGAACTGACGATCTGTGATTCTCTCGAAATAGCCTCTAATCTATCGTCCCTATGCGTTGAGATACCTCTGGAAATTGGCGAAGATTGTTGAGCTCAAGGCGTTCAAGGTGGCCCCTCTAACTTCCGCAAGCTTCCGTACTACTTCGGCTACAAACCACGGTTTCGTCAATTCATTTCCGAAAATACTCCGGTAGATCACCGGGCCATCGGTTTCCGTCAGGACCATGTTGTCGTCGACTGTTCGTGCGATTTCAGCGATCCTGCGTGAGTACAACAAGGCGGGGCCGATTGAAATCATGTACCCTCGATCCTTGACGACCGAGAGGTGCTCGATGGGTCCATCGTACCAGTGAAGCAGAACCCTTGGAATGTGGAAGTCCGCAAGGTTATCAAGGGTTTCCGAGACCGCTTGCCGCGAATGCACCACCACTGGCAACCTCCTTTCCTCCGCCAGGCCGAGGAAGAAACGGAAAACTTCCCGCTGTTTCGCTTTGATTTGTTCATCCTGCTTGTACTTGCCGTCTAGCCCTATCTCTCCAATCGCGCTGATTGATTCCCGGTTCGCGTCAATCATCGCCCTGAATTCCTGTAGGTGGAGGTGCTCGGATTCGATGACCGCGGAAGGGTGTACTCCGACCGCCGCAAGGACTCGTTGCGGAAATTTCTTTGCTAGGTCTATCGTGTTCAGGGATGACTGGTAGTCGGTTGCGTTGCTGAGCATCTGGGAGACGTTGTGCTGGCTCGAGTCCTGAATTATTTCGTCTGCGATACCAGCGTAACCTTGGTCTGCTAAGTGTACATGTGCATCGATGTAGTTCACGTGTTGCAAGGGTGAATTTCCAGATTTATGCTTCTTATCGTAGGCTATGGCTTATTCTAGCCTGCCGCAACAGTCCGGAGGCGTGTTTTTTGCAACAAAACTGTTCGCTTCGCCCAATGTAAGCTAATAGAATCAAAACGTCTCTCTATCAAGCTCAGTTCACCAGACTGGGCAAGTTTTAATAGTTTCAAAGCGCACGCGATTAGAAATTGTGACTTTTCATGCCGCCTGAGGAGCTTTCCACGGCTGCTGTTCGACGCCTAATCGAGATGGCGGGGGCAGATAGGGTCGGCGACGATGCGGTAGAAGAACTCGGAAAAGTACTAGAAGAGTTCGCGGTTCGGGTCGGAAAGGAAGCCACCGGCCTGGCACGGCATGCGGGTAGAAAGACCGTGAAAGCTCAGGATATCCAACTCGCGATCAAAAGACTGCCTCCGGCGTAGAGCTACGCCGTGTTTTCTCGTTATCAGTGGCAGGGCTTAGGTTGAGCCATCTCGGTCTTCTGAGCCGTCTTGAATGATAGGCCGCAACCGCAGCTTGCTATTGCGTTCGGGTTATCGAACTTGAATCCTGAAGATTGAATGCTCTCGTAGTAGTCAACCTTCATACCCTTCAACAACTCCATGCTCTTCGGGTCGACGACGATCTTGTAACCGTCACTCTCCAGTACATAATCGTCGGGTTTCACAAAACCCATAGCCATGCCGTAGTTCAGGCCCGCACAGCCGCCGCCGAAAACGAAGACCCTCAACACCTTCCCGGCATTCTCCGGTTTCTGGAGTATGGCCCTAGCTCTCATGAGAGCCTTGTCCGTGAAGACGAGTTGCTGTTCCGTTACTGTGGCCATGCCCGCACCCACTATTCCGTATGGACTGTTAGGAGGAGTGATTTATGGTTCTTAAAAGCCCTTCTCCCAATCGGACTGTGGGAAATTCTGCGTCTAGATTACCCATTGCAACTGGACAGGATTCGAGTCGAACCGACTTGGACAGGTGCCCTTTACGCCTAAGCTTCTTGACAGTCACGTGACTGTCACCCGCCTTTTGTTCGGTGTGTAGTTCATAATGATAAGTTGTCGAAATGGACGGCGGTTGGCGGTGGCTGAGGCTGAGCTTGGCGGGTTCGAATCGTACGTACAATCACCAACCACTTGTACGTACAAAAACATGCTACCGGCCGTGCTTCCGAATCCCTTACCGCTAAGTCGGCACCCAGTACGTCGTGAATTTGGTTCGCAGGTAGATCGCAACGGCTAGCATCGTGAACAGGATGGCAATTGAAGCATAATCTCTCGTCTTGAACGAAACGGTGCGGTACCATGTACGTGTCTTCTCCGCCCCGAAAGCGCGCAGCTCCATCGCATCAGCTACATCATAAATGGACAGCATAGCGTTCATTGCCACCGGAACAATCAACGGCACGGTGTTCAGGATACGTGCGAAGAAACCCGCTCTTACCTTCACCTTATACCCTCTCGCCATCTGTGCATTCATAGTAGTTTCCAGTTCCTCCACGTAAACCGGAAGATACCTCATGGCTAGGTCGACTACGAACGCTCCCTTGTACGGCACCTTCAACTTCGCAAGTGCCGGTGCGTAAAGGCCGGGGTCGGTGGTGTTCACCACGCACATAGAGATAATCGCAAGGGAGAGGAATCTCATTATGGATCCCGCCGCCAGAGCGATGCCCTCGGTTGTTACTTTAAAAATCCAAAACTCGGCGATGATGTGCGGGTTCGGAACGTTCATACCAACAAACGTGAAGAGTGCGTTGAATGATGATACGAAAACGATGATGGATAGCAGCAGCTTCCATGTTCCCTTCACCTCTTTGAAAGGTACTTTGGCTGAGAGGTAGAGTAGTATGGAGGCCAGAAGGGGGAGGAGGAGGAGCCTAATGTCGAGGAATGCAACTTCTATGACGATGAATAAAACAACGAGGAGGAATTTTGTTCTCGGGTCCAACCTGTGTAGGAAGGTGTTCCCGGGAAAGTACTTGATCTGAATCATTGTGTTCCTTGCTAGACTCTACGTGCGCGCCCGGCTGTAGCTCTTGCATAGGCGTACAATAGGATTGGCGTTAGGATGGCTCCGTTAACGGCATCCGTTCCCGCCGCAGAATAGAATTCTGCGAGCGCAGCGCCCATAGTGCTGAGTCCGATTTGGAATATGTAATCGGTCATAGCCGCGAACCCGATTCCGACAACTGAACCAGCAACTGCAAGGACGGCAGCCATCGTCAATGCTTTCGCCTTGGTCCAGTCAGTCCTCGAAATTACAAAGTAAGCGATGCCGGGTACAGCACCGAGTAATCCATTGCCTATGTCCCAGTTCCAGAAGAATCCGCCAAAGGAAACGAAGTCGGAGAGAATATTGCCTAGCAGGCCTGCGACAAATCCGGTTATTGGCCCGAAGACGATGCCGAATAGCATTGGGATAGCTACCGTTGGTCTAACGGCGATCAAACCGCCCGCTCCTGGGATCTGGAAGACGTTGAACGGGATCGTAAGTGCTGCGTAAAGTGCTGTTCCAACTGCCATTGCAACGATCTGTTTCGCCGAGAAGAATGATTCTTTCATTCCGCGTTTGCTCATTTTCTTCACGGCTAGAGAAGCTGTTTTTGGGTATTTAAGAGCTAGCGAGAAAGCTTCGCTGTCGTGCGAGTTCCGCGAGCCTGAGAACCTCTTTCCCGCCTGTCACCTTCATGGATAGCTCGATCTGTGATGTCTCGCGGATCGCTCCTTCCTTCAGGATTGAACGGTCAGCCAAGACCTTGCGCGTGGGTCCGTCAGCGATTATTCTTCCGTTATTCAAAACGATCGCTCTCTCCGTATACTCGATTGCCAGATCGGGATCGTGGGTGATCACGATAAATGACTTGACGTGCTCTCCAAGAGAGCATATGAAGTTCATGAAGCTGGAGTAGCTTCTATAATCTTGTCCCGCCGTTGGTTCATCCAGGATAATGCATCGAGGTTGAATTGTTAGAACCGATCCGACGCAAATCCGTTTCTTCTCTCCGAAGCTGGAGGCAAATGGCGATCCATCGAGTAAGTGGCTGATCGAGCATCGCCGTGCAGTTTCGGGAACGACCGAGGCAATCAGCTCAGAGCTGTAGCCCAAGTTTTTCGGACCAAAACTCAACTCGTCCCGGACCGTTCTTGCGAATAGCATAGAAAATGGGCTTTGGAAGACTAGGCAGAGGTTTTTCGCGATTTCTGAGGTATCGAGTTTCTTGGTGTCCCTTCGATCTATTAGAATCCGGCCCGATGTGGGCTTGAGCAAGCCGATTAGGCTTAAGGCAAGGGTCGATTTTCCCGCGCCATTGTTGCCAAGTAATGCGACTCGTTCTCCTTCATGAATGATGAAGTTGATGTCCTTGAGGGCTTTCACGCCTCCGGAATATTCGAAGGCCAGATTCTCCACTTGGATTAGAGGGCGTGCTAGTGTAGCTTGCTGATCCTCCTGCCGCTGTGTGTCCACCACCGGCGCGGGTTGCTCCGCGATCCCTTCCAGTGCGTACTCCGCGGGGACCTTCAGAACGTCCTTGAATTTCACTAGGACTCTTGGATCCGTGCTGTCTGCGAGTAACCTGCCATTATCTATTACGACCACCCTGGTTGGTTTGGATCGCAGAACTTCTTCGGTCCTATGCTCGCTAACGACTATGGTCTTTCCGGTTTCATGTAACGTTTGAAAAATCTGTTGCATCAGGTGTACTCCGTTCGAGTCTAAGTTCGCGAGTGGTTCGTCGAATAAGAGGATGTCAGGCTCCATGGCGAGAACATCTGCAATGGCAAGTCTCTGCTTCTGCCCTCCAGAGATGGCGAAAATTGATCTCTCACGTAAAGCAAGTATGTCCATCGACTGTAGGCTGCTCTTCACTCGCCTTTCAATCTCGGGCCGTGGCAACGCCAAGTTGCCTGGGCCGAACGCAACATCGTCCTCTATGATAGAAGAAACTAATTGTTTGTCGGCCTCTTGCAGAACTGTTCCTACCGTCAGTGAAAGCTGCAGAAAACGGGAATCGGGCACTGGTTGTCCTCTAACGTTGACTTGGCCCGAGTATTCTCCAACGTATCGATGCGGTATTAGGCCGTTCACGCATTTTATGAGTGTAGATTTCCCGGAGCCGCTCGCCCCCGCTAATAGTACGAATTCACGGGGCGCTATCGAAAGACTAACCTCGTTCAGTGCGGGACTAGTTCGGTTCTCGTAGGTAAACGAGAGGTTGCTGATTTCAATCTCCTGCAAACCGGTTCAACGCTGTTGAAATCCAAGGGGCCTAGTTTCGCCACGCCCGTCTTGTGGATACCTTCCTGATGTCAAAATAAGAGTTTAGCCTGAACTTCCTTTCGAACTGGTTTCGTTAGCCTTTTATCTGAACTCCCCTAGCCCTCGCGAGATACGATGTCAACTAGCTTGATGTTGAGCGGAAATGGAGAGTCGTCCTCAGTTCGGATTCCGGAATTGAGCCGTCAGGCTGAATCGAAGGATTTTGATGGAATTTGGTTTGGAGAGACCACTCTTCGTGATGCTTCGATACTAGCAACGATTGCTGCTTGCTCAACGAAGAGGATTCAACTTGGAACGTCGATAGTCAACATTTTCACAAGAACCCCAAGCCAACTTGCATTGTTGGCAACCACATTAAACGAATTCAGCGGGGGGCGATTCACTCTAGGCCTTGGGGTCAGCACGGCCGCGATCGTGGAGAACTGGCACGGACAACCATTTGAGAACCCTATTCGTCGATTAGATGAAACCGTTAGCATGCTTCGTCATTATTTCTCCGGCGAAAAGTTCAGCCAAGTTGGAAAATACTCGGCCCCTCGAGGAGCTAGGTTAAGGACCGGGCCTCCACCAAAGATCGCTTTAGCTGCGTTGAATGATAAGATGGTCGCGAGAGCCGCGAAGACCGCAGATAGGGTCATTCTCAACCTGTACCCGCCTCGTCGCATTCAGCATGCACTCTCCATCATCGAAAGCGCCAGTCGTGCCGAGAAGAAGCCGCGCCCAATTCTGTCGGTCATGCTCTACGCATACGTCTTAGAGGATATGAATCGGGGAATCGAGGCCGGAAAGGACCTTGTCGCATTCTATTCGAGCGCCCCTGCCTATGCGGCTCTTTTCTCGAGCATCGGGTACGAGTCCGAATCCAGAACTATGACGGACAGCTGGAAGGCGAAAGATAGGGATGGTGTGAAGCGCGCTGTCACGTTGGATATGGTCAAGGCGCTCACGGTGCTCGGGTCGATTCAGGATTTGAAAGAGCGAGTAGAAGAATATCATGCGGCCGGCGTTGATGACGTCTTCATTTGCCCCACACCTTTCGGTGAATATGAGGCCAATATTGAAGAAATTCTAGCGAAATACCCCGTGGCCTAAACTCCGGGAAGGTTTGAGAGGCCGGATTCGCCGCTAGTCACCTTCGCGAATTCTAAGCGTGGTCCACCTACGATCTTCAGCCATGCCCTGATTCTACCGTCGTCGATGCTGATCACGTTGTATGAGTTTGAGAAGAACCCCCTCAGCCTCTCCGATGAAAAGCTTCCCGCGTGAATTATCTGTATACCGTTCAGATTCCATCTCCACGGTCTATGTCGGTGTCCACACATCACTAGGTCTGGTTTTGTACGGCTGAATGCCCTGAGCACGTCCCCGGCATCGAGGATTGGTATAGTGTTGGGGCCTGTGTCTGGAACCGGCACCAAATGGTGGTGCATCATCACGAGCTTGAATCCCTTCTCGCGCTTCAAGGTATTCTCCGCCCATAAGATTTGCCTGTAACCGGCCTCGCCATCATTACGTTCGGGCCGCGCCGTGCTGACCACGGTAATTGCCACCCCTTTCCTTTTGAGGACTGGAGGGGAGGGAAAGAAATGTTTGAAGAGCAAATATCCAGTGTTACGGTAGTCATGGTTCCCACTCGTGTAGATTTTCGATCGGCATTTGAACCCATTCATCAGCTCGGCCGCTTGCTCAAACTGAGACAGGAGCCCATTTTCCGTCAAATCACCCGTGACCATCAAAACATCAGGTTGAAGGGAATTAACTTCCTCAACCCCCATCCGAAACGTGTCCGCCCTGAATTCAGGGCCGACGTGAATGTCCGAGATCTGAACGATTAACATCTCTGCCTTGATTTCACGGCGTAAGCGGATAAGGGCTTCGCCCACACGTTCCGGCTGAGCGTTAGCCGCCTTGGGCAGCGGCAGTTTCTACTTTTCCTACTAACGATTAACCCAAGGGTATGCGGGTTCACTCTCCGCCTCGGTGGGGCCATGAGAACGAGGTGTAGATTGGAGGAGGTGAAGCACCGCGATGAAAACGATGAAAGTTCAGGTACCCGACTGGTATCCTGGGTATGCGGCCGTTCCATACTACGCCTATCCATACTACTACCCATGGTATGGATACTACGTCTGGCCATACTAAGATAGATGAGCCCAGTCGAAGAATGAAGGCGTAGGTATCGAGGGGCAAATCCCTCGGTATTCCCCTTTTTCCTGTTAGTTGTTTCTTCAATTAATGTTCAGATTGCAATATCAATGAATGTATCATGACATGCCAATGCCCATTGTTTTCCACTCACTCTTGAGCGCGAGAACCTAAAGGACCTCGCAACCTTTCACATACGCTTAATTGGGCAAACTCGAACAGTCGGAATCCGGCGTCAAAATATGTGTCAATGTCAAGGCGCGTATGAACCGGCAATCGCATACCCTAACCCGGCGATGTTACCAGTGTGTGGGCCCTACTTGGCCGTACCTTACCCTAGCCTAACCGTATCGTACGATCCTTATTGGCCCAGTAGAGTGGCTCCAACCACTCGCCCGTTGGAACTACCCCAGCCAGCATCGAGCCAAGCATATGCCGGCCGCTTCCGCGGTGAATTCCGCGTAGGCAACTGGTTGCTCATCTACGAATAAAGCGCTAAGGAGGCGATTCGTTGTCAGTGAATATTAACGTGAGCGGTTTCCCACAGTGCAAGAAATGCGACGCTGGAGTACTGCTTCCCGTTGGGAGTGGGAGCTGGAAATGCTCCAATCCCGACTGTGACTATCAACTCTGACACTCCCTCTAGCTGTGCCGCGCCTCGAACTTTAGGTTCGAATCGACGATTCCAGCCTTGCTTCATTTTTTCTTGTCCGCGTAACGTGGGTCCTTTATCGACACGAAACAACAACATTGACGGTCGTAGGCTTGTGCGGGTCTGTTCGCTTTAGGTAGAATCTTATGAAAGACCGCCCTCTCGCTTGGAATTCCCGGATAACCGTCTGACCACGCGCAACATCTAGCGTAGCCGGCATGGCTGACCACCCCTTATTGTCGCTGCTCGTAATGATGGGTAGGGATGTCTCGTAAATAGTCCCAGTAACCGCAGCATCGCCCATGTTTGTTACTGTGATCGTGACTTCGTTAAACTCCATGACGTCAATAGGAGGATCGAAGTAACTGCCTTCTCCGGGGTCGTACTCCCAAGCTAACAGGAAGCTCAAATTCGATTTCGGCCATCTTTGGATTTCAATCACACGCGACGAATATGTTCCAGACCAATCGACGGCCCCGACACCGCCGCGCACGGTGGGAAAAACATGCGTAGTCTCTACTAGGCCGTAACGCGACGGAATGTAGCTGGGTCCACCAACATCCGTGAAGTCCTTCATCAGACCCCAGCGCGGTCGCTGCCATTGGTCTAACGCCACGATTCCGCCCCCAGCTTCAAAACCCACGACGGTCAAATTACCTCTGACTTCAGCAAGTCCCTTCCTGAATGCTGAATGTGGAGCAAGACACCAGAAGTTGTTGAGGGTTCCCCGACCCCGCGGTATGCTCTGGACAATTGAGCCATCCTCGTCTCTTATCTCGAATATCCCGTAGGGGATGGAGTTTCTTACGGCCAGGTAGTCCCCGCCGAAACTGTTTGAATGGACGCCGCTGGGACTCTTTCCCTCGATAACCGATAGTTTTGCCATCGGGCCGAAATTGTCATGCCGCCAAATCGTCTTCCCTTTGAAGTCTATTTTGCTGACGAACTGTGCTGAATAATCCGTGATTATGAATCCGTCCTTGTTCTTAGAGAGGAGGATGTCGTGCGCCCATTTCACTTTGGGCGCCGTGATCTGGCATTCGATTTTGCCGGAGTTCACCTCCACAAAGCTCCATTCATTATGGCGGTCCGCGAACATAATGCTTCCACGTGAAGCACCAATCTCTGGTACGTCTTGGGGCAAGAATCTAACTATGTGAGGGTTAGAAGAAATTGCATCTCCCTTTACAACATATTCCCATTCTATCTCATCCTCTGTTACGTTGTAGATTATCACCGAACGCCGCGTGTGCGGATCGGCCATTAGCAGTTTCTCAGAGCCTTTCTCGATAAAATGCTCGGCATAATGAGGTGTGTAGCCGTATCTGTTGAATAGCACCCTGAAGCTGAAACCCTCATACTCCTCTTCCAATGGCTCGATGCCCGAGTCATGATAGTGCGAGGGCCCAATTGTTTTATCTTTCCCTGTTACGATCCCGCGGAAGGAAACGGGCGGTTTGGAGCGGAAGCGCTATTACGAAAGTCGTGTGAAGGAGTTGACATGGTCGATCTCACAACTGAGTTGGGCGTGCGCGCGGCGAAACGCCTTAAAGACGAATACATCGTGTGGCTGACAACCGTTTCGCCTGGTGGCACTCCCGAACCTAACCCGGTGTGGTTCTACTGGGATGGGACGGGGCTAATCATTTACAGCCAACCTTCGGCACATAAACTGAGGAACATCGCCCGTAACCCCAAAGTCTCTGTGAACTTTCATTCCGACGCGGACGGCGGGGACGTCATCATTCTTACCGGCACCGCCTCTATCGATAAGCACCCCTCACAACATGATCCAAGATATCTTCAGAAATATCACGAAGAGGTCCCCAAGATTGGGCTTACGCCCGAATCCTTTGCAGCATCATATAGCGTTCTAATCAGGTTGGTACCGGACAAGCTGCGCGGTTTTTGATTATCCGGATCGCGTGTCAACGAACGCGCTCTTGAATCAAATTACCGTGCATGGGACGGAACGCCCATTCATAGTTACGTGTACGATGGGCTCAACATCTTTTCTTCTTGACTAGTTGGCTTGGTTTTCTTCATTGCTTCATCGAAATGCTTTGCGGTGACTCTCACTTCGGACGCATGTTTTCTAACCTCGTCTGTGGTCTTGTATTTGTCGACATGTTCTTCTAGAGCCATCATCACGGCCGTCGACACTAGCCCAGCCAAGTCCGCTCCCGTGTAACCTTCGGTCTTTTCCGCAATCTTCTCCAAGTTCACGTCACTCGCGAGAGGGTTCTTGGCCGTGTGAATTTTCAGGATCTCAAGCCGTCCGGTCTTGTCGGGTACCGGAACTTGCAGTAACCTGTCGAATCTACCCGCCCTGAGCAGCGCATGGTCGACCATGTCAGGCCTGTTGGTAGCCGCTAGAACCACTACTCTCTGCAGCTCCTCCAGTCCGTCGAGTTCGGTCAGCAACTGGCTAACGACACGCTCGGTTACGTTTGTGTCGCCGTAACCGCCCCCTCGCGTGGGTGCGATTGCGTCAATTTCGTCGAAAAAGATGACGGTGGGCGCTGCTTGGCGGGACTTCCTGAAGATTTCTCTGACTCCGCTTTCGGATTCTCCCACCCATTTTGAGAGAAGCTCCGGTCCCTTGACGCTAACGAAATTCGCTTCACTCTCGTTAGCTACCGCCTTAGCTAGCAGAGTTTTTCCCGTCCCGGGTGGCCCGTAGAGTAGGATACCTTTCGGCGGCTTCGCGCCGGTCTTCTCGAAAATGTCGGGATACTTTAGAGGCCATTCTACAGCCTGTTGGAGCTGTTTCTTCAGGTCTTCCAACCCTCCGATGTCGCTCCACCTTACATTAGGCACTTCGACCAAGACTTCTCGAAGCGCGGAGGGTTGGACCTCCTTCAGGGCTTCTTCGAAATCCTTCATTTGGACAATTAATTTGCTCAGAACCTTTGCCGGTATACTTTCTGCTTCGAGATCGATTTCCGGCAAGATCCGGCGCAAGGCTCGCATTGCGGCTTCCTTACACAAGGCCTCTAGATCGGCGCCGACGAAGCCGTGCGTTCTGTTGGCTAAAGATTCAAGGTTGACGTCCTTGTCGAGGGGCATTCCGCGGGTATGGATCTGAAGTACCTCCAGTCTTCCTTCCCTGTCAGGAACGCCTATCTCGATTTCCCGATCGAACCTTCCAGGCCTACGGAGCGCAGGGTCTAGGGCATTCACTCTATTCGTTGCGCCTATTACGACGACTTTTCCTCTTGCCTGCATTCCGTCCATCAATGAGAGCAGTTGGGAGACTACTCTCTTCTCAACTTCACCTGTGACCTCTTCCCGTTTCGGGGCGATTGAGTCGATCTCGTCGATGAAGATGATGCCTGGCGCATTCTCCTGTGCCTGCTTGAAGACTTCCCTCAGTCGCTCTTCACTCTCGCCGTAGAATTTGCTCATGATCTCGGGCCCTCCGATAACGTAGAAGTTAGCGTTGCTCTCGTTTGCCACTGCCTTCGCTAAGAGTGTCTTCCCGGTTCCAGGCGGCCCATGAAGCAAAACGCCTTTCGGCGCCTCAACGCCAAGCCGCACGAACAATTCCGGGTGGCGTAACGGGAGTTCGATCATTTCACGAACTTTCTGGATCTCATCTCGGAGCCCTCCAATATCTTCGTATGTGACCCGTTGAACGCCTCTCGGGACCTCTTTCGCGACTTTCTCGCTTATCTCGATTTGTGTTTCCACGCCAACAATTAACGCTTGAGCCGGGGGCTGAAGGTCCGTTACAACGAGTTCCACACGGGTACCCATTATGTTGAGTGGTATCGAGTCTCCTCGTGTGATGACGCGCCCTTGTAGAATTTGGTACAGATACTCTTCAATCCCCATTACCTTGATGGGTTCGGTGAAGCTGAGTACGAGTCGCTCCGCCGGTCTAACGGTTATTTTCTTGACGCTGATTTGATCGTCTATGCTGACTCCCGCATTGTTCCTAGTATACCCGTCCATCCGAATCAGGCCCTTGCCTGAATCCGCTTCGTAACCTGGCCAGACAACCGCGACCGTCTTCTTTGTCCCGGTGATCTCGACAACGTCGCCGGTCGCCAGTCCAAGTTCTTTCATCATCAGTGAATCAATGCGAACAATTCCGCGGTTAGCATCACGCGCTCTCGCTTCAGCCACACGCAACCTGTTCTCGTTCAAGGTAGCTCGCGTGACTGAGAAAGAAAGAAGGAAAAAAGGTTTTGCGAGAGGAGTAGAGGTCAGTTTCTCTTGGCCGGAGCACCGCGTTCTTTCGTTTCAAGCTCCTTGAAGCGAGATTCCACGAACTCCGCTATCTTATCTTGGCTGTAAGCCATCTCCTCTCGCTGCTTTTCGAGGCGCTCCTTGACCACTCGCAGCAAGTCGCCGGGGCTTACCGGTTTGATAAGGTACGCGTCAACTCCCTTGTTGATAGCCGTAATTGCGTTTTGCTGTCCTGGGAACCCCGTCAGGATGACCTTGATCATCTTCGGAGTCGTGTCCTTCAGCGCGGTCAACAGTTCTGTTCCTTCCATGTCTGGGAGGCGAATGTCGATGAGTGCGAGGTTGTAGAAGTTCATCTCGGACTTCTGAATGGCCTGCCTACCGTTTTCGGCCGTATCAACCTCGTAACCTGCATGCCGTAATGTCATGGAAATTGTCTTTCTGATGTTTTCCTCGTCGTCGATTACTAGGATTCTGGCCGTTTCGCCCATTTCTGGCCGCCATCTCAGAGATTGATTGGGGACGGGTTGTTAAAGCATATCGTGGATTGCCCCTATTAGGAGAGAAGGTGAATGCTTGACCCAGTACGGCACTTGGAACTCACGCAGGATTTCAATGTTCCCGCTTCTCACACTGTCTCCCTTTTCGAAGCTTTCAAAGTACGCACTGTTCTCTCTTGCGGGGAATGTTCTTTGTCTTCGCGGTAAAGGCTCTCCTAGGTTTCGCGTTCCCGGCCTGTGCAATGTTAATCACGTTAAACGACGTTTCAAAATCCTGAGTATCATTACCGTGATCTCGCTATTTGCTCATCAAAACTGGGCTTGGACGATTGCGAACTTTCCCTCTGCCCGTCCATCAGCTGACGCTTTCAGCATCCCCGTCAAGATTGCAACGTATGGGAACGCGTGGGATGGTTACCTTGCGTTTGGACTCTGGGGCTTTCAATACGGAGCTACAAATTTCTCCCTCACACCGTCAAGCTACCTCGTTGTGATGACGACGAGAGGGCAGTTGCTTAATCTCCGAACGACGCCGGGTAACATGCACCCTGCGGTTTCAATACCGGGGTTTGCGGGAGTAAGTAACCCCATCTACGCGCCCATCAAGTACATGGGTAAGGATACGCTGATGTTCGAAGGGGAACCGGACACATCCACGCATTTCTGGAATTTGGATACGAATCTGATAACCAATTTTCCAAACGTCTACGGCCACCATGACATGATCTTCAATCCGAACACGGGAACCTTTCTCACGTTAAGTAGTTATCTGAGGCAAATTAAAGGCAGAAATGTGCTGATGGACACTATCGTCGAACTCGATAGTTACGGTAACATCCTCTGGAGTTGGGACAGCTACACGAACGGGCATTTCGGTCTGAAGGATGAATGCCTCTGCAACGCGACAACCGTGGTTAATGGTCAGACCGTGATCGATCTGACACATGCTAACAGCCTTCAGTGGAATTTCAAGTCGAATATCATCTACATGAACATGCGGGCCCTCGACACGTTCTGCAAGATAGACAAGACAACCGACCAAACCGTTTGGTGTCTTGGCAGACGGGGCAACTTCACTCTGCTAGGCCCGGGCGGAAAACGTGTTCCAAGCCTATGGTACCACGCGCATGACGTTCAAGAAGTGCAACCAAACGTCTTCTCAATGTTTGATGACGACTATGACAACACAACCAACGCCGCCAACCCTTGCCCCGCGACCTTCGAAGAAACTAGCGCGCACAGCAGGATGCTGGAAATTACGGTGAATGAAAAGAACATGACCGCATGGGCAAGCTGGAGCTGGACGGCACCCAGGCAGGATTGGACGCCCTACTGGGGGTCCATGGATAGATTGCCGAATGGAGACTGGATTGGTGACTTTGGCTCACAGAGCCACTATCTTCCGGGAAGCAGTATAGGTTCCCCACTTCCGAACAGCACCGGAGCAGTATTCGTCGAAGTGAACCCGAAAGGAGAAGTGGTCAGGACCTACACATTCACGTACGGTTGGGGCGTCTACCGAGTCGTACCCATAGCGCTTCAAACAATCAATGACTATGACGGATTGACGCATACAGACGAGTTCGCAATTCACCTCACGACTCTCAACGCCCTCGGAGGTCCAACAGGGACCTTCTACAAGATTAACAATGGACCAACGAAATCTGTCGCCGCAGATGGACAACCACTCATCACAACACAGGGCATCAACAACACGCTGGAGTATTGGAGCGTTGACAGTAACGGGATCGCAGAGTCGCCGCACAACATGTTGACGGGAATAAGCCTGGAAAACCTCAATTCTAACGCAGGATCGCTTACATCAACGTTATCACCGCCTCCTTCAACCATTCTGACTCAGAATAATGACCTAGCCTTAGTGGCTGCCGCCGCAACTTTCCTTATCGTTGTGGTATTGTTCACAGTTGCCATCAAGAGGATGCGAAGACGAGAGAGAGAAAAGCCAAACTGACATTCGCGCAGGATGTTCTCCTTCCGGAGAATTGGTTGGTTGTTACTGTAAGGCATCTGTTTGAAGGTGATGGGCGGTCAAACTGATGTGGGATTTTGCAGGGTGGATCGATAGGGACGGCAAGACTATTTTCTTGGAGAAGACTGTCCGTACCGTGCCCTACGGGTTTCTTGGCGTCCTCTTCGGAGTCTATTTAGCCCAGCTCGGTTTCAATGCCTTCGAAATAGGAATAGTGCTGACCTTTACCGTTCTTAGCAGCGCGTTCTATACATTCATCGTTAGTTTCATAGCGGACCGAATCGGTAGAAGACGCACACTAATCTTCTTCGCATTAACTGATTTTGCCGCAGGATCAGCGCTTTTCCTGTCAAATGCCTGGTGGGCTCCAGTCTTTGCTGGAATCGTCGGCAATATGACGGTTGGCGCTGGTGAGGTAGGTCCGTTTCTCTCACTTGAGCAAGCCATCCTGCCTAGGACATGCAACGCTCAGCGGCGCACGCTAGCATTCAGCGTATACAACTTGGTCGGGTATGGAGCCTCTTCCTTCGGTGCTCTGTTCGCTGGCATACCACAATACGTTGGTTATCGCCCTCTATTCTTGGCCTATATGGCGTCAGGCCTTCTAGGTGCCTTTCTCTACTCTTCATTGTCCGGAAACGTGGAGGTAGGACATGCACCGCAGGGGGAGAGGCATACCGCACTGTCCCCTAAGGCTAGACCCGTGGTCATCAAGCTATCAGCTCTCTTCTCCTTAGATGCTTTTGGCGGAGGTCTCATTGGGCAAAGCATCCTATCCTACTACTTCTACACACGCTTCGCCCTAGACCTATCAACTCTCGGCGTAATATTCTTCGCAACACAGATCGTGACCGCGCTCTCGTTTCTCCTATCGGAGCGGATCGCGCGAAAAATAGGCCTGCTACGAACTATGGTGTTCAGCCACATTCCGTCAAATGTATTCTTGGCCGCGGTTGCCTTCGCACCCACACCATTAAGTGCCGTCTCACTTCTCCTCTGCAGGCAGTCCCTCTCTCAGATGGACGTTCCGGCCAGACAGTCGTATGTCATGGCAATAGTAGATGAGCAAGATAGAACGGCGGCCGCCGGATTGACCAGTAGTACTCGAACTTTCGCCTCATCAATTAGCCCGTCGATTGCGGGCTACGTAATCCAAGCAGTCTGGATAGGAACACCACTTGTGGCTGCAGGCATCTTGAAACTAGCCTACGACTTCATGATCTACGCGAGCTTCCGAAAAGTCAAACCTCCTGAGGAGATACGGTAAATTTGCCTGCTCGCTGACCTAGGAGTGATTAGGGGTGATTAGGGCGCAGCCCTGTAGTAGTCTATTGTTTTGCCAACTTACGCCTGGGCGGTCAGGGCGAGCATGTCTTCGACCAGCTCGGCGGGCTTCGTTATCATCGGCCAATGCCCGGATTCTATGACTTTGTGCGGGCCGTCTAGTTTTCCCCACTTTCCCGCTAGGATTTCGTCGACGGAGTCGCCGCCGCCGGTGCAAAATATGTAGGCGTTCTTTACCGTGTCAAAACTCTTTGAGAGGGTCACGGGTTCCGTCGAGTGTTTCATGGGCCAAGGCGTCGCCATGGAAAGCATCCATTCGCGATCTGCACCTTGAACATCCTTTCCGATACTGTCAACGATTTGCTCGGTTAGAGGAATCGCCCAGTCACCTGGCTTGAGGCCTCCAAATTCGGTGGGATCGAAGCCGCCTTGCGGTGTTCTGAAATTCTTCCTCGGACGGAACGCATCCAAGTAGAGAATCATCCTCACCTTCTCTGGCACACGGTCTGCCACGGCTGCCACGACCTTGCCGGCGAAGCTGTGTCCTACCAATACGAAGTCGTCGAGGCCGTTGTACTTGATTACGTTCAGAACATCTTCAATTGCAGTTTCAATGCCGACATCCTTGGAGGCAAGGTGGATTCTTTCTCCGGTTCCCGTCAAGGTGACGGCATGGGTTTCGTGTCCCCTCTGCTGGAACGTTGGAATGACCTTCTTCCAAGCCCACCCTCCCAACCAAGCGCCTGGCACGAGGACGAACGTTGCCATACCCGATCTTCCTGTAATAGTGGTGCTCGAGGTACCCTGGCAGTATATTAACGAATTTCCGACCTACATGTAACTTGGTAGTCCCGGACCGTACAGCATATGATTAGCGCCGAATTTCGTTTTGAGTGTCCCTGCAAATTGGAGAGTATTTCGTTTTTCTCGTCGAACAATCGCATCAGTTTACTGGTAGGCTTTGCTTCTATGTCTGATTCTTAACACAAGCACGTCTCGTTCCAGAATAGCATAGATTATGCGATAATCTCCGATTCGGAGTTTATAGAGACCAGCGAAGTCACCGTGCAGAGGTTCCCCGCTTGTTGGGTTGTTACCCAAAACACTTCTTATTTCGCGGAGGATCCGCCCTATGTGCTTCTGATCAATCTTCTTAAGGTCACGACGGACTGAGGCCTTATAGAGGATCCTAACGGTCAATCCTGACCAAGTCTTTCTCGGAGACTACACTGTCATTTTTGTCGTTCAGTCGGTGCAGAGCGATTAGATAGTCTTCGTATTCCTCTAAGTATTCGCGCAAAGCTTTCGTTACAATGTAAGTTTTAGGACGATCGAGGGATTTAGCGAGGTCGTCGAGTCGTTTCGCTATATCCTCAGGCAGCCTTATGGACACAGCTTCTGTCATACTTGTAGGACATGCAAGACATGTACTTAAGTCCGCCTAATACTCCATAAAGCCTTTCCTCAAATCGGGAGCGTGAGGTTAGCAAGCTTAGGCGATTGCGCACTCCCTCGACTGACCTAAGTAGCCGGCGCGAATTCCGTTCGCTGTCACATGAGGAAAGCTGAGAGGGAGAAGTTGGCGCCGGGGGTGGGATTTGAACCCCCGTGGTTTTCCGTGCTTGACTGGATGAACCCCGGAAGTTTATCGTGCGATGAGTTTTTCGAGTCTGGCAATCTGCTATCGTTCATGAATAACGCTTGCGTCACACTAAACTCTTAGGTCGACATCCAATTACGTTGAGTTCAAATTATGTTGCTCGCACTTGGAAACCCACACACATTTTACGACGGTTCCTGTCTTTAGGGGAGTTATCCCCTAACAACCCTCCTCTGCGTACGCGGTTGCCAAGCGTTCGCGCGAGGTCAAATGCCAGTTACGACCGCCCTAAAGTGGTGCGCACGCATAATCGAAAACCCCTTGTCTGACGATGCAGGATCACAAGTCCAGACCATAGGTTCACTCCGTTGATGACCAATAGCGGGAATGTCATCAAAGCTTCGCGAAAGGCCAACAAGAGAACGATGATTTTACTGGCTGTACTGATCCTGCTGGCATTCACTTTTGCAAGGGCGTTCGCGCAGCCTCAGACGCAACGTGAAAACCTGAAGCTCTTAAGCCATGCTTCTGAGTCTCCGAGTTCCGTTGCAAGTGCTTTCGACGCTGACCTGAACAGCCATACCTCCTCAGCCGCATTAGCGCTTTTCGCGGATGGAGCGACTGTTTCCGATATGTCGAACATAGCGTGGTGTTCACAATCCACTAATTGTGGATTTGTGAATCCTACTATAGCATATGTTGGCACAACGCAGATACGCGGCTGGCTAGAGCAGCTCGTCAGCATCAACGTTCAGTTCAATGACACTCACTCAGCTACTCACGTGTCCGGCAACAATGTGTCTTGGTGGGTGGAGGTTTCTGTTGACGAATACCGTACGCTTGGGATAGCACCACTAGAGGCTAATGTTGGCGCGACAGTAGAAAACGGTAAGTTTACCTCGCTTTCAATCGAATTAACCCCCGAGTCAACAAGGGAGCTTTCGGGCGCCCTTGCCGCCAACGGCGAGGCGGCGACCCTTGCCTCCAACCGCGAGGCGGCATACTCGGTTATGGCTAGTGGAGTGGCATTTGGGGTCATCTTTCTTGGGCTTGTCTTTCCGGCGGTCGGAGTTTACTACATTTCTAGAGTAAAGCGGCTGTTCGCGACGGTGCCGCACCTCGACAAACCTTGGGTGCTGCTGGGGGGTGGGGTGGGGTCGCTCTTCGTTTCAGTCTTATTGTTATCGCTAAGCGATATGCTTGGGATCTCAGCCGGAATTGTTGATGCATTATTCAGTGTCACGTTGACGATCTGTGCGTTTCTCGTAATGTCGTCGATGATTCTGATGAAGCGGGTTATGCTTGGTGGGTCAGATGAATAGCCCGTTTCTTGTCGGTATCGCTGCCGTGATTGTTGCTTTTTCTGCAGTTGCGATTTACTACATTACAGTTCTGAAGAATGGTTTTGCAGGTCTACGACGTCTTGAGAGGCCTTGGCTTGTTCTCGAGTGTGGGGTCGCGTCGCTGATTGTTGCAGCTTTGACGGTTCCGTGGCCTGGCGTCTTAACATCGACCGTTCTTTTGCATTTGGTTCAGATTGTAGCGGTGGTTGTGGCTGCTTTCTTCATCTTGACTGCGATGGCGATGATGAAGCAGGCTTGGACGATTAAGGAGGGCGACTAGCCTGCAGGCCGCCGAGCTAGGGTTCAAGATGCAGGTTCCTGGATTAGAGGGCCATGTCTTCCCTCCAGGAACAATCGTCCTGCTAACGGCGCGTCCTGGAACCGGAAAATCGTCCTTCGCAAAGCGGTTCTGCATAGAAGGGCTGAAGACGAATGAGCGAGTCGTTGCAGCCCTAACAGACATCACGGGAGAGAGTTTCCGAAAGCACATCGGCGTTGAAACTCCAGACTTGGAGGTCCTTGATTTTCTACGCGAAAAACCAAACGGGGTCAACGAGATTTCAATCAAGATGCACCAGCTCATATCCAAGACCCCAGTTCAGCCGGTCCGATTAATTTTCGATTCATTGTCAACCCTCGGCACGATGTTCAACCCGGAGCTAATTGCGCCTTGGCTACTCGACCAGCGTGCCAAGTTATCGAAAACGTCAGCCGTCGTATTGGCGTTAGTTATATACGCTACCGGTATCAACCCCCCATCTATCACCAGAAGCCTTCACACGTTCTCCGATGTCGTCTTGGAAATGAGAACGGATGAGACAAAGGCAGAACCCGAAAGGCAGTTCAGGGTGCTAAAAGCTCGAGACGTCAGTCACAGCGCCAAATGGATACCTTTCGTAATAACAGACTTCGGTATCAACTTCGCAGAGCCGTAAACAATCTCCAAGGTTACCTTGCTGTAATTAGCTTGGCTCGGGAACTGAAACCTTCGGATCGGGCCCGACAAGTCTATGCCTCAGTTGGACCAATGAGAAATTGTTTCAAATGGCAACCGCCGGTGCACGATAAGTTACTCGGGGGGAACCTCAGAGAAGATCGCCGAGTAGTCGACCTGTTTACTGGAGGGACCGAACCTATAGTACGCGTAGATCAGCGCCGCGATAACGCCCAGAAGGGCCGTAAATTCGAGGGTGAACCAGTTATCTGAGTTTGGGGAGAGGATGTTGTAGGCATACGATGGAGAGATTAGGATGACCCAGGCGATGCTCAGGTTACCTATTAAGCCCGCCAACCCAATCGTAACGACTCCCAGCCTGCCTCCTGGCTTGAAAGAGGCTTTTTCAAAGATTCTCTTCAGTCTAAACGGAAAAAGTACAACAGCCAACGAGAAAAGGCTGAAGAATATTGCATCCATGATGTCCGTAGCACCGAAGCCGTCGTAGAATAAGTAACTGAGAAAGTTTCCGAGGGGCCCGCTAGAATACCAACTACCGCCTTCGCACGCTATGCAGGTTTCCGCCAGCGCTCCGCCCACTGCAACTATGCCAACCAATATGGTGGCGTAGATAGGCGCGTGGAATCTGCCGTTGACCTTACTCAACGAGGTCGGTAGCAACCGATCGAATGACATTGCAAATAGAATTCTCGATGCTACTAGCACCATTGCTGGTAAGTCGTTGAGTATCCAAAGTATCGCTGCCGCGAAGACAAGGATGTTGAAGTATCCTACCCCGGCACCCGTTGCAACCATTGCAGCGACTAATGGAGTCGTAACAGGGAAGTTGGGGACACCTGCTTGCTGGAGGCTTCCTGCCCCATAGGACATGTATGAGTACGCATCAAAGAAAGACCAGACGTGCCCATTCGGTAGCGTAGTTCGCCCCACGGCCGCGGCGGCGTACGTTCCGAATCCTGCCATCACAGCGTACATTATTACGACGATGAGCGGCGCGAGTATCATGACTTTCGGGAGATTTCTCTCAGGATCCCTTATCTCTCCGGCTACGAACGTATTAGCCGCGTACCCGACATAGGCAAAGTACACTCCGAGCAATGACACTGACACCGCTGTCCAGTAATCGCTAACACTCGCTGAGTCAAGCCCCTGTGCTAAAGCTTTCTTGACGTACGCGTCTGCAGTTACACCTGCAATTCCAGGTGTGTGACTCCACACCAATATTCCGTTCTGGAGTATCGCTGGGTTAAAGATGGCGAGGCCAAGCAAATAGAGAACGTACAAGGTCAGTGCGGCGGGAACCCATACAAGCAACTGCAACACGTAGCCAGTGATCCTCACCCCCAAGGCAGCTATCACCGTAAAGAGAACAATGAGGCATACACCACCCGCAAGGAAACCGACATCATTGTAGCCGGCCACAACCGGCGTTATTCCCAACGCCGGGCCGAGGCCTCCCGACCAAAACGATTCTTCGAAAACCACAACTGCAATGAGGCCGAAGTCTGACGTTATAGCGAAGAATTCGAACCAGGAACCGATGAAAGCGGCAAACGGGCTTACGATTCTTGAAATCGCAACGTAGCCGCCCCCCGACCGAGGCATGGCCGAGATTAGTATCGAATAACCTAGCATCATGATCATTACAATGACTCCAGTGATGAGGATAGCCATCACTCCTGGCGGTATTCCCGCAAGCCACAAGTTCTCAGGCAACGGACTCTCGCCAGCAAACTCGAATACTCGAACTTGCCACCCCCATCCCACCGTGAACGCTATGGTAACGAAGATTGTCGCTATTGGTCCGATCTCTCTAACTAAACCCGACGTGCTTCTCGGGAATGATTTCTTTTCTGACAAAGAAACCAGCTATTCGAGTTATCTTGATTTGTAATCAGAAAACACTTTCGATTCCGTAAGGAATGATACTTCGAATACGAGAAATTTGCACCGCAACAGTGGATAAGGTAGGCCGTGCTAAGGGCTTAAATCAGCAGCGTCTTAAGCGCGGTGGAAAAAATCGGCACGGAATGGGTATGACATACGAATTATTTACGGACTCTGTTCTAGGTTTGTGAGGCGCCGGGGGTGGGATTTGAACCCACGAGACTCAGAGAGTCATCGGCTTTCGGCACTCGTCTTCTGCGAGTTTAGCAAGCCGACGCCATACCAGGTTGCCAGACCAAGTCTGTCAGGTCTCTTGGCTACCCCGGCAATCCGTGCATAGAAACATTAACTCTCTCATAGAATAGAGTTCTGTTCCGAAACTCGTGCCGAAACCCACCATCCACATGGGAGGCTTTGAATAACGCGTCACTCAGTAGCTCTCGAACTTCGCGGTTTCAGATTGCTCGCAATAATTCTCCTTTTCGTTGCGGTCCTCAGTGTTGCAATGCTTCATTCAGTCCACGCAGAAACTCAGCCGACGATACGGCTAACATCGATTGACCACCCTCAAACTGTTTTAGCCGGTACCGCTTTCCATGTCAAGATTAACGCGGATTATTCCGGCTCTTTCCTCTCTGACGTCGGAGTGTGGGACGTCAACTCATCACTGATGGTGCAAAGTGAGACCCTCATAAGTCAATTCACAGGCCCTGGAAATGTCAGCTTTTCACTATCTCTAACTGCACCTAAGATGCTGGGTCCATGGCATTTGCTTGCCATCAATCGAGTGTGGTGGCAAAACGCTTGGTACCAGGACCCGGAGGGAGGAGAGCTTCCGTTCGCCGTGAACGTGTCAAACAATGTCACTCTTACCTTGGGCTCGTCAGGGGCGGCCGCACAAATCTCGGTTGATGGTTTCCCATATGAAGTTCCAAACGCGTCAACCGTGTCCCCATCGCTGAATGCAGGGGCTCACGTCTTAGTGGCCCCGGCGATTATCCAACAGGGTGTCGGTCAACGTTATGTCTTCGTGGGTTGGAGTGATGGAGTGAATTCAAACCTACACTCGATTTTTCTAACCGGCTCCACTACAATCTATGCTCTATACCGAACCGAATTCTACCTATCCACCCAATCAGATATAGGGCAAACAGTGGGAGACGGCTGGTACCCTAATGGGACGGAAGCGACCGTTGCCGCACCGGTAACCGCAGTTACCGGCCAGTTCGGATATGTGAACGTATATCGATTCACAGAGTGGTCCGGCGCTAGCGACTCGGCAAGCAATACTGTTGTTCTCACGATGGATGGGCCGAAGCAAATCAAAGCCAACTGGGTGAACGTCGGACCGATAATCGATTCAAATTTCCTCGCGGTCGTGCTTCTAGCGTGTTGCCTTCCGCTCCTTGGCAGGCTTGCGTTCATATGCCTCAGACGCCGAGGGAGACTCAGCCTAACCGGATATGCGAAAGCCGAGAAGAGACACGGTTTACTTATCCTTGTTTTGGTTATACTCGTTCTTTCTCTAATCTCTCCGGCGGCCCATGCGCAGGCTCTTCCACAGCCTAATGCGTCCGTAGTTAGGATAGGGGACGCAGATTGGTACTATTGGTCGCATTCGGGAAGCGACACTTGCCTCATCTGGCTCGGCGGAGGAGTCCCGGAACAGACTGAACCGGGGTCTTACGCTTATTTCATCAACCCGTTTGATTACGAGTCATTCGACACGATTGGTTTCATTCAAGACCTAGCTAACTACTACTGCGTGATCGCCCTACAGCAGGGGCCCGTGCAAGGGTTCAACCCTGCGGCAAACCGGACAATCAACCAGGAACTCGTTCAGCCTGGCAGTACGATCATAGAGGAGGTTCACGCATGGATTGTCGGTCAAGGTTACGCGCATACGTTCGTGGTGGGTTATTCGGTGGGAGGGCAGGCGGCCATAGCCGATCTCACATTGGCTCATCCCGAGGACTGGACGGCCGAGGATGGGATTATCCTGATCACGGTTCCCTTTAGTCAGGATGTGGTCAATAACGCCAGAGAATTACGGGCGAATCTGTTCATAATCTATGGCGGTAACCTGCCCGATTATGAGGCGACCGGAATACAATTCTACAATAACACCCACCCGGAAGGTTCCAATGTGAGCGGGTACTTTCACAAGGAGTTTCACGTCATCAACGATGCGGGACACGAGGTTTGGACAATCCGCGCGACCGGCGCGTACGATAGGCGGGCCCTTTACCTGATGATTCGCTTTATTGAACAATCGAAGACACTGCAGATCACGCATGGACTAGCGTTTTCCTTTAGCAACTCCACGAGCGAGGTAACCGCTGGCGTTACGTCCGTTCAAGCACCTCTCAAAGTGAACGTGGGCGAGGCGTTTCTGGTACGTTCTGAGGTCAACTATCAAGTGTTGACGTCCAACTCGACGATTCTGGTTGCATATGCTCCAGGATATGGTGGGCTCCTAAGTGAAGCATCGTTGACTGAAACACCTATTGTCGCTAGCATCATTATCCCGCCAATCTGTCAGGGGATGAAGTTAGTACTCTCCTTCGCAGTTTTCCGCGACTTTGACGGAAGATGGGTACAGGCATCGGACGCATATTCGACGATCATCGCGATAACTGATCAAACCACGTTAACTATCCAAACCTCTATTCCGGGTGCAAGCTTCTCGTTCGACGGTACCCAATACGCCACGAACTCAAGCGGCCTCGTGGAGATTCAAACAGTAGCCGGCCAACACCTCGTACAGGTTCAACCTTTCATCTATCTGACCAATTTCTCGAGGCTACGGTTCGTAGGCTGGGAGGACTCCGCCAACGATACGTCTAGACAAATTAGCCTATACAAAGATGAGCGGATTGAAATCTCCTACGTCCAACAATACCTCATCCAAGCGAACTCCATGTATGGGGAAACCAGCGGTTCAGGATGGTACGACGCCAATTCAACCGTCGCAGCCCTCGTTCAACCGCCAATACTGAATTCACCCCCAGTGATGTTCTTGCGTTGGACCGCTTACGGAAATCAATCCCAGACGAGGATCTTGTTCCAGGTTACGTCACCGCAGGTAATCTCGGCGCTTTGGAAGACCCAAAACCTGGCTTCTCTGCCCGGTCAGACCCCGTTCGATCCGGTGCTCATATTATCTGTCTTGGCCTTCATCTTTCTAGTGATACTAAACGTGATCTTTCGTACGCCTACGAAAGTGTTAGATGTCCAAACGAAAAACCCTGAGTGACTATCTTTACCAATAGTAGTAATTTGAGGTGTGGCAGTCGAAGAAGCGTGCTCGGGTCGATATCTATGCGGACATACTAGAGGTGCTCAAGCATCGGCCTGAGGGTGCTCTCGTCACTAGAATTTCGTACGGCGCAGGTTTGCCGCTCGACCGGATTAAGCCGATGCTGCAGACTTTGGCAAACTTCGGATTGCTAACAATTCGTCTATCGGACGACAGCCGGTTCTACCACATAACTCGACGAGGCATGGAGTTCCTCGAAGCGTATAGGAAGGTCCAGGGCTTCATGACGTACCTCGGCGGTGATCAACCCTAACAACATGCCATCACATTTTGTGACCACACTCAGTCATTACGCGACGTGCCCTGCCCTTTAATGGACGAAGATCCCACTGTCACGTTTGTGATTGCAATGTTCCGAAACAAATACTTCGATTTGACGAACACTCTGAGCATCATCTCGAATGCGCTGGGTCAACTACGAATGCACCACGTATACGCACACAGAGGAAACCCTCCGCAGATCCTCCAGCGCAAGGACCGGGAAACCCTACGCCGAATTGAATTTAGGCGGGAAATGGCTATGGCTTACGCACCGAGAGAAGTCATTCGCTGAACCCGGAGGAGAAAAGGAACCACGCCCGATGTAACGGTTGCCCGCAGGTCGAAAACCACCCTCGATCACGTTGACGGTGACTTACAGGTTGAAAGAGATGCAATCGTGTACGCCGAAAACAAAGTTGTCACGATTGATGGGCGTGTGGAAACCGAGGGGCCGGTAATCTTCGAGGGCGGGATAAAAGCTTCTGAATTGCATGGAAGGGATGGCGACCTTGACATAAGGGGAGACCTGGATGTTCAGGACGGGGTCAAAGTGTCTGACGGGAGCCTGCATGTCTCGGGCGCGCTCAATGCAACTGATGTTGACGTTGACCGTCACCTCGAGGTACTCGGCGCATTAACCGCAAAGGAGCTTGAAGCGGGAAGCCGCATTGCTATTCATGGGAATCTAACGGCTGACTCTGTCGAAGTTGGTGGGTCTCTAGAGGTTGCTGGAAGTGCCCGGGTAGGTGAGATCGAGGCAGGCGGTTCGGTTAGAATTGCAAAGCAAGTCGATGCCGACTCGATTGACGTGGGGGGATCGGTCAAAGTGGGAGGCGGTTCATTTAGGGGAGAGATCGATGTCGGAGCGACTTTCGAATCCGAAGGCCCGCTCGAGTTCAACGACATAGATGTAGGTGGCTCGGTGCGACTGAGGGGAAACTCCTCGGGGAGAAGGATAGACGTGGGAGGCGTCTTCGCCGTTTCTGGCAACCTGAAATTTGAGGACATCGACGTAGGCGGGACCGTGGAAATCGAAGGAAATGCCGAAGGGGACGAAATTGACGTCGGCGGAGTGTTGAAGGTGAATGGGAACCTTACGCTCAAAGGCGGGTTGGAAGTTGGGGGACGGTGCAGGGTAGATCAGGTTCTCACGGCGGATAGAATCGAGATAGGGGGCTCACTGGAGGCTGATTTCGTGACGGTGAACCACCTCGAAGTTGGCGGTTCCACTTCAACAAAGCGCGGGGTCAAAGCAGGCTCGATTGTCGTCGCGGATCGGGGCCGCGTAAGGGGCCCTCTATTCGGTGACAGCGTAAGGGTGGGCGAAAGAGCCGATGTTGAAGCCGTTTACGGAAATTCGGTCGTGTTAGAGGAAAGGTGCAGATGTGCCGTAGTCCACGGGGTTGACGTTCGGATCCAGGAAGGATGTCACGTACTGGGGGAAGTGCTGTACTCCGGTTCTCTCGATGCAGATGAGGACGTGGTATTCGCGGTTCCGCCGAAGAAAGTCGACGTACTACCAGCCATGACCGTGTGAGGGCGATTCGGAGCCTGGCAACGGTTCGGCGTTGCCCACCCCCTAGGCTATGGGGGGTATTGACATGATCCACATGTTCTGCAGAAGTGCCGACGGAAGGGGTGTAGCACACTGTGTGGTACGACGTTGTTTTGGTGGGTTTGGCTATCAAGTGGGACATCGGTAGGTGCGGGGGTACGCAGGGGGTCAGGCCCTTTGGCGGGGGAACGTGCAACGTCTCGTCGTGAATCGCTTTTCATGCTTGCCGGTGTTGGTTGGCGGATTGTGCAGGTTATGGTGTGTCGGCTTTTCCTTCTTCGCCTTCGACTTTCCTGCCCCATGCATGTGGCCTGTATCGTCCGGGCGCCCAGGGTTGTTGGTTAGTTGTGGACTGCGCCGCTTCCGATTTTCTCTGCGAAGCCGTCTGGCCTGGCTCCGTTCCCGGTGGCTTGGGCGCAGTTTGAGTCTGAATAGGGGGGTTTGTTCTTGGCGGTGTAGAGGATGGTTTTTCCTCAGAGGGTTTCGGTGGTGTGGCGGGCGTCGTTATCGTCGGCTTCACTGAAGCTGGAGCAGCAGGGAGGCTTGGTTTTGAGGCGGGTGGGAGCGGTTTAGCGGTAGCTGGCGCTGCCGGTTTCGGTGTTTGGGGAGGGATATATTTCAGGCCAAGGTACTCGTAGAGGATTTGAACTCCTTCCTCTTGAGTGGCGATGAATATTTGGTATGGACCGTGTGCATCGGTCACGATTCTTGCGATTCCGTCTGGTTCAAACCCTAATGATGCCTTTAGCTTTGACCACTCGCTAATTTTCTTGACAATTACATGGTTGACGCCGTCCCACATGATTTCAGCGAGGGGGCGCGGCAACTTGGACGGTAGCCCTCCAAACTTCTCGACAGTGGCGCCGTGCTTCTCCGCGACTTCTTCGAGTCTCTTCATGTCCAGCGGATGGTTGAAACGAACCCAAAGCTCATCGTCCGAGGGATAAGGCACATGTTCAACTTTTTCTATTCCGTCAACGAACCTGAGGTCAAGCCTTGATTGGATGTCACTCACCATCAGCTTAGTGCCTCGAACTTCTCAAGGCTGACTAAACTCGCCTTAAAAATAGAGCGCTCAGGCGTACGCAACTATGGAGTTGTGGCGCGCGTGTCTTTGAGCGGCAAAATGCGAGCTGCTTACCCGTCTGCTTAGGTCTTTCCGAACACCGCAGTACACGCAACGCATGGTGCCCAAGGGCATAGTGTGATGAAACTCATGGCTGTGGTGACGTAGGTGATACATCTCAGGTCACTTTGAAAGAAATCTGCTCTCGCTGGACTATTAAGGTGGCTTGGAACACTTAGACCTGGGTTAGAAAATAGCTAATGTTCCACTTTTCTACCTATGGTTTATCCCAGTATTGCCTCGTTGTGATGAACTTCAGTTTAGCCTCGAGCAGATCCCTATAGAATGTTTTCTCGTCATCGTGCATCCTGGCGAGTATGCGGCTCGCGGTTTGCGGGCCTATCCCGTATACGCACTGGGCGACGATCGCACGCCGGCCGTAGGAAAGGACGAGGTCGGCTGAACGGCGTGCCCGCGAGAGCGTCTCGCCTTCATCTTCTTCCAAAACTTGGCCGGCACGTTTCTTTTCGAGTGTTCGTGAAACGTAGTCTGACGACCATGTTGAGACCGCAAGTAGGGAGGACTGGCAGGAGGGGCATCGGGGCTTGTGTGGAAGTTTCTTTACGGTCTCTGCCTGCATTATGTGTCCGCAGTCGAAGCAGAGGAGGTCAACGGTCATATTGTCGAGGCTGAAGCGTAGCCTCTCGATTGTATCCTTCTCAACCGTTTCGGGTGCGACCAACTCCGGGACGTCAATGTGTTTATTGAGAAGGTGGAAGCCCAGTGGAGTCGGCTTCTCTTCGGATCTGAAGATTGCAACTTCCATTGCCCCCGTCCGGATTTGCTTGTAGATCTCGCGGACTCGGGGGTAATCTACGTGGAGCATTAGTGCCTCGCGGATTGTTTCATCATAGATCGGCGTCATTCTAAACCGTAAACCCAATTCTCTCAGGTTGTCTCCTGAAAACATCAAGCCCCGCCTGAGGGCGCCGAACCGTTCCGCTATGAATTTCATGTAATATCCGAATGGGAAGTGTCTGTGGAGTATCCCTTTGAAAATTCCTTCCAGCGTCCCATCGTCAACTTCGAATAATTTTCGGTGGATCTCGTCTAGGGAGAGGTCTTGCGTGTTCACAGTCAGTTCAAGAAGGATCCGGTAGCCGTCAGCCCACCATTGCCTAACGATGCCTTCCCGCGATAGTAACTCTTCATACACTTCGCCAAGGGTGTTGTTTATTGTCTCCCCAAAAGAGGCGTGAATTATGAGAAAACGGTCGAAAGCCTCCAGGAGCATCGTGTGGTCGGTCGGAACGGCCGCTCCGGTTTCCATGTGGCCCTGAAGTTCTTCGACTACTTTGCGGGCGGCGAAGCGCTCCGTAGGCCACTCTTGGACGAGTCGGGTGACCGTGTCGGCAACATTGCTTGATTTCAGTTCAGTCGAGACCTGAGCCCGTAGCTTACCGACTCTCTGCGCCAACTCGAATGGAATGGGCAGCATCTCTCCGTCCCAACCGGGTACGGCTGCCGTCGGGTCTTCGACGGGTGTCACGTAGACCTTGGCGTCATCTGAAATCTGCTCAATTTGCCAGACTTTGCCTTTGATTATGAAGTGCAGGCCTAGCCTAGCTTTGGTCATCATGAATTCTTCCCCAAGGATGCCCACAGCATGCTGCGTGGAGACGTCTACAACTTGGTACCTTCGCTCGTCTGGGATCATGGAGAGATTCTCAAAGTAGTATTGCCGAAGTCTGCCGCCTCGCCTCAGGAGGTCACCGTCGCGATACAGATACCGCATCTTTTCCATGAAAGTGATCACTCTCACAAATTCCTCCTCGGTCAAATCGTGGTAGGGGTAGGCGTTTCGTACAAGGTTCAGTGTATCTCTGATTGCGATCTCGCTCTCCGAATCGAGGAGGATGCCGGCAATTTGGTGAGCCAAAACATCCAACGATTTTGCATGAATCTTGACGGGCTCTACGGCTTTGTTCAAAGCGTTCTGGATTGCGGCGATGGATTCGAGAATATCTTCCGTGGAAACGGCCATAATCTCGCCTTTCGAAATGCGGTCGAGTTTATGGCCCGAACGGCCAACCCGTTGAATGAGCGCCGATACTTGTCGTGGCGACATGTATTGGATCGTTAAGTCGACGTTTCCAATGTCGATGCCAAGTTCCATTGTAGACGTACAGACCAAGGCCTTGATCTTTCCATTCTTGAAGTCATTCTCGACTCTTACTCGTTCATCTCGCGGAAGCGAGCCGTGATGCACGGCAACGTTTCGTTTCAACTGATGGAATTTAGAGCCTAACGTTTCGGCGTTGGTGCGGCTATTGACAAAAATCAGAGTGGAGTCGTGGCTTTCGGCTAGCTCCCAGATTCGGTTGAGTCGTGCGGCGGCTTCGGGCGCGGTGTATAATGATTGTGCGACGATGGTATCCTCATCCGTTGGATGCGGAAACTCAACGAAATATTGAGCTTCTTTGGGTGGTAAGGCCTGGATAACCTCATGCGGCCTTTGCCCGGAGATGAACCTACAAATCTCTTCCGGGTTTCCGACCGTGGCGGAGAGTCCGATCCTTTGGAAGTCGCGGTCAGTGACTGTTCTCAGACGTTCTAACCCAACCGACAGTTGTACCCCTCGTCGGTCTCCGGCGAGTTGGTGAACCTCGTCGATGATGACCCACTTGACGTGCCGCAAGTGTGTCCGCATTCGTTTGCCGGGTAGGATTGCTTGGAGAGTTTCTGGGGTCGTCACCAGAAAGTCCGGCGGTCTGAGCGACTGCCTGCGTCGATCCTTCTGAGGTGTGTCGCCGTGGCGAACCTCAACGGTGAACCCAAGCTTCGGTTTCCAGTAATCGAGTCTCTTCAGCAGGTCACGGTTCAGCGCACGCAAAGGGGTGATGTAGATGACGGAGATGCCTTGCCGGTGTTCTGTCTTCGTTAATTGGTCAAGAATCGGGAGCAGAACCGCTTCTGTCTTCCCGGACCCCGTAGGTGCGATCAAGAGGATATTGCCACCCGCCATAATCTTCGGGATGGCAACTGTCTGAGGGGGAGTAGGCGACTTTATGCCCGACTCAGCAAGCGCACTCCGTATCGGCTCTGAAAGAGTGTCAAAGACTTGCTGGGACAGCACAGTCCACCATCGAAGGAAGAAGCGATTGTTAAACGCATTCAAAAAGATTGGAGGCCACTGACGACGGACGTCCCGTATGGTTCGATCCTAGGTGCTGTCCTACGAGACATATTGCTTTTAAACAAAGGTGACCGCTAACTTAACGATCGACTATGTACACGCACAAGGGCGTTAAGATAACGTGGTTAGGCCACGACGGATTTAGAATTCAGAATGGGCAGACTATCTACATCGACCCATTTCAAATCGGAGGTAGCCCACCGAAGGCCGACGTTGTCCTAGTGAGCCATGAGCACTTCGATCACCTGAGTCTGGACGACCTCAAGAAAATCGTAACCCCGAACACCGTCATTATTGCACATAAACAATCTCACGGTGAACTGTCAAAGCTGAAAGCGAAAGAAGTGAAGCTCATGAAGCCAGGAGATTCTGTAAAAGTGGGGAAACTCGAAGTCGAAGCGGTTCCCGCCTACAACGTGAACAAATTCAGGGAACCCGGAAAAGTATTCCATCCAAAGGAAGATGGTAAACTCGGTTTCATACTAGCGGTGAATGGCGTGCGCATTTATCACGCGGGCGACACGGACCATATTCCAGAAATGAAAACGACGCGACCCGAAATCGCGCTCCTCCCGATTTCGGGAACATACGTGATGACGCCTCAAGAGGCCGCCGAAGCCGTCGCAGCAATCAACCCCAAGGTTGTAATTCCAATGCACTTCGGAGCGATAGTTGGTGAACGCGGCGACGCGGAAACCTTCAAGAAACTTGTAAAGTGCCAAGTTGAGATTCTAGAGAAAGAAAACTGAGAAATGACTTACACGGTTCGCTGCTGGATCGTAGCCTTTACGCGCCCGGAACTTTTCGCTCGGCCGGTCCCGTATAAACTACTTCGTCCCACCGTGCGGCCTTGTATTCCTTATCATAGTACATTTGCTCGTATGCGTGGGCGACTAGGCCGGGGGTTCGGCTTACGATGAAGAATCCTTTTCCAATTCGCCAGTCGAAGCCCATATCAGAAATTATCGCGGCTATGCATCCATCCACATTTAGTATCAGACATCGTTGAAAGTACTTCTCCGTTAAGGATTCGATAATCTCCGCTAAATCGATGTGCACCCCTCGGACCTTCGTTTTGTTCGCAACTTCGAGCAGCTTCTTTGTTCGTGGATCGGCCGTGTGTGTTGGGTGGCCGTAGCCGGGCAGTTTCTCTCCGCGTTCCCTGAACCTGCTCAGTATTCTATCAGCGGTTGCCTGCACCGAGCGTCCCTCCGCCCGGGCGGATTTCACTTCGTCCTGAAGAAGTTTCGCGGATTGTTCTATCGTGCCCCCATGCCAGTCTCCAATCGCCGAAACGCCGGCAGATACTGCCGACTGCAATGGCACTCCACAAGAGGCAACAAATCGCACCGCGTCTACCGATGGTGAGTTGAGGCTGTGCTCCAAGCAGACTGAGAGTAGGGCATCCATCATCAGCGATTGATCGTTTGATGGGAGTTCACCCCGCCAGAGTAGGTACGTGAGTCCGGCGTAAGAATAATTGCCAATCAAATCCATCAAGTTGTAGCCACGAACGAGAATCTTGTTAGGTTCGACCTTCGAAATCGACGTCTTCCAAAATGGTTCCGGCAACTGAACATTCGTCCGTACGGCGGTTTGCGTTAGAGGCAGATGATGTTATAGCCTCTTTCATGCAGCAACTTCAGAATGACGTGCCATGCTGCCTGACTTATTTCTGAGATTTGTCGGCCTTTGCCTAATCATATTCGGCCTGTACGACACTAACGTCTACCGGTACGCTTTAGTGAAATGCGAGGGCACATTCGACTTCTTTGGGAGAGTACTCCCAGCGAAACACCCGGTGGTCAGATTGGGCTTCGGCACGGTGCTTGTATTCTACTACCTGGTCGGTTCGGTGCTGCTAATCTTGGGGTAATTACGTTAGACCTTCGAATATTTGGGAGCGAACTGGAAGGTTCCGTCCGGTAATTGTGTTTTCGTGAAATCCGCGTATAGGAGAGGATAGTCATGGATGCAAATTTCAGCAACTTGTCCGAAGACCTTGCGGATTTCAACCTCGGCGCTCGGGTCCGTACGCATCTCAATTACCCAACGAAGTGTTCGATGGTTCGCCGTCCACACCATGTTGGTAGCCATCCCGTCCGGGAGAATTCTCCTCAGTGCCGATGTGACTCGTTTCTTTTCTTCGAAAGTCATCTTTTCCCAATCGAATTTCGATTCAAGCTCATGATATTGTTTAGTAATCTGTCGGACAGACTCTTCGAATTCCGACGAAACCCTTTGGAGGTCCGGCGGCACCCAGAAGGAGATTTCGTGAGGACGGACATATCTTAAGCTTTCCTGGCTGATCGCGGTCCCGGCCCTGTGGCGAACAATCTCGTGCGAACACACGCGGCTTATGTTTAGGAAAGCGAACGTGACCGTTGCATGCTCCAGAATGCTTCCGTCGCCTTTCGCGAGGACATTCGTCAAGTAATCTCGTGAATCTTCGCGAATCTTTGTCACGTTGGGGTTTAGGCCCACGCCGTACGATTTGTAGCACATTCGGCCCGATAACTCAATCAAGAATTCGGTATCATTTGGCTGTGTGGGCTTGACTCTTTCATACCACTCGCTGGCACTGTATCGCTCCATAACCTTCTGAACGCCTTCCGTGTTCACTTTTGTCTCGGCGATCTTTATCACAACGGGTTCAATTTTCCCCATCTTACTCGCCCGAATCTTCTCTACTCTACCTTATCTAAGAATTGACCGTTTTCTTCGTGACTACGAGCGAAATCCATCAGAGGACGATGCAAGTCGAATTGGATCGCGGCATTATTGGGAATAAGGCTAAATTGTTGGTTCCCCAGTGGGCGATGCGGCAGGTGCTTCCGAGAGTTTGTCTTGGACTGATGAGCGAGCTAAGGCGTTGGATGAGATAAAGAAACTAGAGCCGGATGATCGACTTGGGCTTTACGCTTCCCTGATCCGGATGAATTCAGCATTGTTCGAGAGTGTTCGCGGATGGGACGCTTGGCTCAGAAACCCGTCATTCATTAATACATTCACGCAGGAAGAGCTGAAGGAGATCTTCAAGCAATTCAAAGACGTTTGCATTCAATTCCTTGAGGAAGACGTGCGATGGACGGGAAAGAAAGAGAAGAGCCTTCCTTCGGTGTCGAAGGTTCCTAAGGGCGAACGAGCGGAAGCCGAAAGACGATACGCATAAATCGCTCAAGCTCGGACGAGCTTCTGGAAGTGTTAACCAATGAGCATTGCCCCATTCGTTCAGACACCACTCGAAGTCGCAAAGAAGATGCTTGAGCTATCCCAAGTGAAACCCGGAGAGAACTTGTACGATCTCGGCTGCGGAGATGGCCGCCTGATTATCCTGGCCGGAAAAGACATCGGCGCTAAAGCGACGGGAGTTGAACTTCGTGAGGACTTGGTTGAACGTGCGAAAACTGAAATTAAGAGGCTTAACGTGGAGGATCGCGTTAAGGTCATTCAGGGTAACTTCTTCGACGTCAACATATCGGATGCCGACGTCGTCACCCTATACCTCACCTCAAGTGCAAACGAACGGCTGAGGCCGAAGCTGGAGTCAGAACTGAAGCAAGGAGCGAGGGTTGTTTCGCATGACTTCAAAGTTCCGGGTTGGAAACCCAGCGCAGTGTACGACGAATTACTGGGCCACACGATCTATACGTACCGAATAGGTCAGCAAACATAGCCAGCAGCTCATCAGCTCAACTGTTTTATACCGTGCCGGTGGCTAGAGGTTTCAAGTGACTAACATGAAGATGGGCCGTCAAGCCTATTTCGCTGAATTCATCGGAACTTTCGCCCTCGTATTTTTTGGGTCAATGTCCGTCATAGTCTTCTTCCCCGCTTTGGGCTTCTCGGTTCCACAGTCGTCCTTTATCGGGGTCGCGTTCGCCACCGGCCTGATATTGATGGCAATGGTGTACACGCTCGTCTGGATTTCCGGCTGCCACATTAACCCCGCAATAACGATAACGGCCATCGCGTTGAGGAAGATGGAGGTTTCAGATGGAATCGCATATTTACTCGCGCAGGTCCTCGGAGCCATCCTTGCTGGCGCAGTCGACTTCGTAGTTCAGCCAGGAAACGGCGGAAATATAATGTTCGGGCTGCCGGCTCCGTCGCAGTACATAGGCCAGAGCCAAGTCATTGCGGTGTTGGTTGAGTTGATAATAACGTTCTTTCTAATGCTCTCCGTCTACGCCGTGTTATACACGGACAAGGTTCCTCCCGCAGCCTCCGGTTTGCTGATTGGCATGACGCTCGCAGCCGATATCTTGGTCGCCGGGCCGCTGACCGGCGGCGCGGCGAACCCAGCTAGGTGGCTTGGCCCAGCAGTCGCTTCCCTGGATTTTGACAATGCCTGGGTCTACTTGGTTGGCCCAATTGCCGGCGCTCTATTAGGCGGGTTCACCTTCGAACACCTGCTGCTGCCAGGCAAGCGGAAACGCTAGAGTAGGCCCGCGACCCCGGTTACTTCCCGAAAACTTCGTTTACGTCTGCAACCCTATCGATTACCTGAAGCTCGACTCCGCGCTTTTGAAGTAGTTGAGGTAATTGCCCATAATTGGAACGAGTTAACCTCCGAAGTAAGCTCGTGGGCGGAACGATGTGATTCGAACCCGCCCTGAGGAGGCTTCTTCCGTCTGTCAGATTCTGCAGAATCACTTTCGCCCAATGCTCCTCCCTGCCCTCTTCAGCGTCCTCTTGAGCCATCTTGCCTTCTAGAAAGTCCTTGTAGCGCTCGAAACTTTCATCAAGGAAAATTATGTTCTCTACGCTTGGGGGGCTCATGTCAGGCGGCCTCACCCCCACAAATCTAAAGGATTTTTGCATTTCGCTTGGGTCGAACCGTACCCCCTGAAGAAAAAGGAGGTTCGGTTGCAATGATTCGGCGCGTCTTTGGCCAGCGTAAGCATTGTAGACGGCATTGGCAATCGTCCTAAAACTCGTCTGTAGAGTAGTGAGCATCTCATTATCACCTTCCGCGTAGACGCGTATGGTCCGCATGGCCTCACGATAGTTCTTCTCGGACGGTGAAAACTCAAAGAGAAGCTCTAGGGCCTGCTTCACGATGTCCAGCGCCGAATACTTAGTGAGGTTCTGTTGAGGAACTCGGAAGCGTCTAAGATTCAGCTGCAGAAGGGCATCAACAGACCTCCTCATCTCACGAACAAGAAACGAATCGAATGGGCAAGCCTCGGCAACGGCATAAAGAACTCTCGACTCGCCCATCCGCGAAGGCCCCTACGAACATGGAAAATTGGGTTCACGCGTAATTTAAGCGAAAGCGTTCAGCGTCACTAAAGTACTCGAACATTATTAGAATGCATCATCCGAAAACATATCCGAAGAAGGATTGAATTGAAGGTCGAAATAACTGCAAATCTAGGCGAAAACACCTACGACCCAAGCTCTTTCGTAGAAGCTACTGTCTATGCGGAAAAGTTAGGTTTTCGAACTGCGTGGTTTGGGGATCATATCTTTCCGTGGTTTCACTCCGGCAAACGGTCAGGGTTCGTTTGGTCGATGATGCCAGTGGCCCTGGCCAAGAGCTCGACGATCAAAGTCGGACCTTGGGTTACTGTTCCGACCGGGGCACGCTATCACCCGGCAATTATCGCCCAGGCGAGCGCTACGATTGACAACATGTACCCGGGCAGGCTTGTTCTTGGCGTAGGCACGGGCGAGGCCCTAAACGAGAGACCGTTCTGGAATGACAATTGGCCGAAGTGGGAGGAACGAATGGAACGGACGACTGAAGGCATTAGACTGATGCACAAGATGTGGAAGTCCAGGAAACCATTCAGGTTTGAGGGGAAATACTTCTCCTCGGACTTTTACTATCTCTACACAAAACCTCGAGAGAAGATCCCAGTTTATTCTTCCGCCATAGGAAAGAAAGCTGCGTACAGGGCGGGCATAAGCTCCGACGGCCTCATTACCATTAGCCCACGAAATGACGCCAAGCGCCTCAAAGAAGTAATCCTGCCTGCTTACAAGCAGGGTAGGGTTCAAGCAAAGAAAACGGGACTCGGAAAAGTTGCGATAGAATTAGTATACACCTTCGACAAACCCAACCGAGTCCTAAGAGACGATTGGAGAACGCTCGGCATATTCAGGAAAGACTCGTGGAGCATTCCAAACCCGGTAGCCGTAGAAGAAGAAGGGCGGAAGGTGACCTCGGAGGACCTCAGTAGGAACATGTGTTTCTGCAAGAACTGGAAGGAGGTCGTGATGCTAATCGAAGAGTACGCGGCAGTGGGCGTGAACGAAGTCACAACCTACACCGGTTGCGACAAGAAACAAATCCGCGCACTCGCTCACAACGTTCTTTCCGTCTTCTAGCGACTTGGAACGGGTGCATAACGTACGTCTAGAAGATGGCCACGGGATTGAAGAGTGAACCTGTACCTCCGGGCATACGTAATGGTGCAGCAACCACCATGAACTCCCACCGCTTCTCTTGCTCGCATAGCCGGACTAGATCTTCGAATTGAAGGCTATCACATGCGGCCATCCCCATGGCGCAGATCTGGAGCGCATGGATAGGATATGCGATGCCGTCCACATTGCTGGGTACGGTCTCGCCATCCCCATCAGGCAGGAAAGCGGCAACTCTTCGATCGTGAAGCATGAGCATGGCGCTAGAATGAAGTCCGGCTTTTCCATCGCCATCATACCCGTTATTCCATGGCCCGAGCTCCACGCGGCGACGGTGGTGGCCTGTCCGAAACAAAAGCGCGTCCCCCTCCCCAAGCCTAACGCCCTCAGCCTTCTCGGCTTCCTCCAGTTCCTTTGCGGTTACTGCCTCGCCGGGTTCAAGCCATTTAGTTCCCCGAAGACGAGGTATGTCCAGAAGTACGCCACGCGTAACGATCCCGTTCGCATAAGCCGTGATGTCCATCACCGACGGTCCACTTGATGAGACGAGGCTCGACGGCTTCCCGTTGTACAGTTTTCCCTTGTACGCGATGTGGCATAGCGCGTCGATGTGAGTGTGACAATCTCCATGGAACTCGCACGCCAAATAATCCAAAGCGAACTGTGGCTGCCCGGCAGGATTTGGCGTATCATAAGCTTGAACCATATAGTGGAATGCGGGCCTCGGGTTATCCGGCCCAGCTACGGTATTGATTGGAATTGCGAGCGAGACTGACCTGCCCGCGCGCACAAGCCCAGCAGCTTTACGGACGCGTTCTGGTGTGATATAGTTTAGCGTCCCCAGCTGGTCCTCCGGACCCCAACGGCCCCAGTTGCATACTTTGTCGAATAACGCATCAAATTCCGCCGTCGTCATTCTCGTAGGGGTAGTCTTAGTTCGCGCGGTCATCTCTAACGACTCCTACTGAGAAAGTAGCCCTCCATGTCCAGGCCCCCGAGGGATTATCGGCCAGATGTCGGTGACAACATCATGCTCCACAACATGGTAGGCATCGTAAAGGTTCACGGTGGTCGGGCCATACCCTGGGATAAACTCCATCGTATCTCCCAATTTTAGCGAACACTCCTCATCAACGTCGAAAAGCGCGTGTTCTTCTGCGAAGTAACGAGCCTGGTAGGATGGGTAGTCGACCATCGTGGGTTGCATGAAGTCAATTCCAATCGACTTCCGGCCACAATCAAAAACTATTGTTTTGCCATGTTGAATTAGGGCCGTGCCCAATACGGTAAGTGATTTCGAGAACCCTGGGACTAGATTGCCGTGAAAATTGTCCATGAAGACGTAGGATCCCGCTTGAATTTCGGTCACGCGGGAATCGGCGCCCGTAATATCATATGTGCCCGTTCCGCCGGCAGATACGATCTCGGATTTGAACCCCGCATCTGCAAGTTGGTCGATGACTCGGCCCACGTCGTCCATTGCTTGGTGGGCTTTGCCGATTCTTACTTCGCGGTTTGGTTCGAGCATGCAGTGCCCCTCATAACCTTGAACTCCGCGAAACGTAAGGCCCGGCAGAGTGTTCATACGCTGGGCTAGCTTTACCGCTTCTTCGGGAGAACGGACGCCGCCGCGTCCCATGCCTACATCAATCTCAATTATCGCGTCTATCCTGCTTCCCGCTTCGGACATGGCGTTAGAGAGGTCTTGAGCGTTTTGTGCGTCATCAACTGCAACCGTAAAGTGACCCGACTTCGCGGCTTGCGCTAATGCCTTGAGTTTTTCTTTGCCCACTACCTCATTCGCGATCAACACGTCCTTGATGCCCCCAGAACTCATCACGATGGCCTCCCATACGGTCGCTGTGCAAACTCCGATTGCTCCTGCTGCGACCTGCATTCTTGCCAACTCAACGTTCTTCTGAACCTTGATGTGGGGTCGGAGTTTAGCATGTAATGATTTCAGGCGAGTTGTCATGAAATCGATATTGCGGCGTGCCACATCTAGATCAAGTATTAGTGCGGGTGTGACAAGTTCACGGCGCTTCTTCCCGATCGAGGAATGATAAGCGGTGCGGATGTGTTTCGCAATTTCTAGGTAGGATGCCGTAAACATTTGACTCATGGATTAGCGCCCAATCTGGAGTTGAAGCCTACGTTATTAAGAGTCAATACTCGGGGTTGTAATTGGCTGTCCATCCGTTAATGCATTCCTCGGCCACCTGTCACCATAAGTAGTTCTCCGGTGACAAAGCCGGAATCGTCTGATGCCAGATAGAGCGCCGCGTCTGCGACGTCGTCCACGGTCCCAAATCGTTTCATTGGTGTTTCACCGAGTATAGTCTTCTCAAGTTCCGGATCCAAACTCCCGGTCATCTCGGTCTTAATCCAACCGGGGCAGATAGCGTTCACTCTGACGTATGGGCCTAGTCTCAGCGCCAATGCTCTCGTCAAGCCGTTCATTCCGGCCTTTGACGCCACGTATTCTACGAATTTTAGGGCTGACTGATGGTAGCCTCCGGAGTTTGAGGAGATGTTGATGATGTTTCCTTTTTGTTGCTTGAGCATAATCGGCGCGACTTCCTTGGAGCAGAGGTAAGCGCCCTTGAGGTTGACGTCGATGGTCTTGTCCCACACTTCCTCATCTGCGTCGAGGAAGGTATTCGAAAACAAGACGCCCGCGTTGTTGATTAGAACATCCACCCGTCCGTACGTTTCGATCGTCTTCTTCACTAGTTGCTTCACGTCAGCCGGCTTCGATACGTCGGCACGGACTGTAATTGCGTCTCCACCTTCTCGTCGAATCTCTTCAGTTAATCTCGACGCATCTTCCTCGGATGAATTGAAGTTAACAACAACCTTCGCGCCCTCTTTCGCGAACTTTCTCGCTATCGCGCTCCCTATTCCACGCGAAGCGCCGGTTACGATGACTATTCGATCCTTCAATTTCATTGATTGTACCACTTACGAGCCACTCAGGTTCCCTTTCTAAAATCTTCTTCCGCTAACCCGGGATCGCATTCTGCGAGTTCTAGACGTTTTCTTTTAGACCGAGTTTGCTAGTGAAACCGGGGAATATTCAAGCCGCGCCGGGTCTCCGACTTTTGTATGGCGAGTTGTGATGATCGATGCGAAGTGTTAAATATATTTCAATGGAGTTCGTTCTTGGTTATCGATGTCGAAGTCGAAAGTTTTCCTGCGTGAAGCTACTGGATTAGTCAGGTCGTTTACTTGGTATGATGCAACGATATTGAGCCTCGCAGTGACAGGCCCGACACTCTTTGGAATCTCATCTCAAATAGGTTATGTGGCTCCTAACGGCCCAGGAGCCGACTTCGTGTTGTCCGCGCTTGTCGGCCTCCTATTCATGGTACCGTTGGGGGTCGTTTACTACCTCTTTTCGGTTCAGATGCCTCGATCCGGAGGCGACTACATATGGCTTGGCCGGGCCCTGAATCCGGTTCTGGGCTTTGTCGGAGGTTGGGCGATGTTCATTTCGTTCATCGGGCTACTTGCGAGCGCCTCCGTGACGGAGCCGGGCGTTGTTATGCCGGACGTGGCCGTTGCGTTAGGGTACATTTGGAATAACCCCGGACTCATTACGTGGGGTCAGAATTTCGCCTCAAGCACCACTAACTTATTCGCATTCACGCTTCTTACCGTTGTTGTCGGAATTATAATTGCGGCCTTCACCCCAAGAGTCTACAGCAAGATTATGCTAACATTAGCCGCAATAATTTTCCTCGCTAGCTTCATCTTCATCGGAGCCTTCGCCACCGCAACGAGTTCATCATTTGCAGCAGGACTCAATGCCATGACGAACGGTGGCGTTACGGTGCAGTCAGTCGTTTCTCAGGCTCAGGCGGCGGGCATGCCATTTGTGCCCGTAAATATGTCGGCCACACTTTTGGCAATCCCATTCGGCGTTCTGCTTTTCAACGGTTTCAATTACTCTGTTTACATCTCTGGAGAGGTCCGGAACGTCAAGCATGGTATGTTCTGGGGCGTTCTGGTAGCTTTGTTGATCTGCGGCGTTATTGACATCGTAGGACTATATTTTGTTGTGCAGGCTGAAAGTTACCCGTTTGTGCAGGCGGCATTCGGGTTGTTCAACGCGGGCAAGTTCTCGTTAGGCGTTTCTCCATGGTCACCGCTGTTTATCCCGGCAGTACTTAGCAACCCATACCTGTCCAGCTTCGTTGAAATTGGATTTCTCTTGTTCAATTTCTGGTGGGCAGCAGGTTTAGGCATCTGCATTTCCAGGTACGTATTCGCCTTCTCATTCGACCGTGTTCTGCCAACAGTTTTCGCAGACGTCAATGATAGGCTTCATGTGCCGCTCAAAGCCGTAGGATTGACGATGGTCATCGCGATCATCTTAACGGCAATCGCCATTTACACAACATACATCGGCCAACTGCTTAACGTCGTAACCATTTGGGCGATCGTCTGGATCTTGGTTGGAATCGCCGCTATCATCTTACCATTCTGGAGAAAACAGTTCATCAGCGGGCTTCCAGGCGGCAAAGTGCTTCTACCATTCTTCGGGTTGCTAACGGTCATTGGCATGGGCGCGACACTCTATTGGTCCGTTACCAATCCAGCAATCGGCCCGACGACTCCTGGATCTTTGGCTCTACTCGTGGCAATATTCGGCTCCGGCCTCGTGATCTATCTTGCCAGGTACTTCTACTTCAAAGGCAAAGGGCTTGACCTGATCAAGGGCCAAATGGAAATACCGCCAGAATAGAACCAGTAGATCTCTGCCGGGTTCAGCCCCGGCTAATCAAAAGGACCCAACGCGTAGTCGATCGTACGCGTAGCGCTCGTGCTAGAGTGGAGCCTTTCGTTAAGGAAGCGATTTTTATCTTGGTGAGTCGGGCTCTGTTCGAGAGGATTCTTGGTTGGCGAATTTCAAGACCGACGGCTTCCAAGGATTGTTGATCGAGGTTCTTGGTTGGTACGGATTGGTCGCCGTAGTAATTGCTTATGGATGTGTGAGTCTGAGTTTTATTTCTCCTGCCAGTTACATCTACCAGTTCCTGAATCTGAGCGGCTCCGTCGGGCTTGGCCTCGTTGCATTTGTGAAAAGGGCGTATCAAAACGGTGTTCTGAACCTAGTGTGGGGAATTATAGCGGTTGTTGCAATCCTCCGCCTCCTTAGCTGATTGGCTGTAACCCAGGTCGTTCTGAAGTCCACAACGCCGCGAAGAACTGCGCCCGAGAAATTGGAAGGGGGACTGTAATCGTTCTTGGGGATTCTGTGAAAACGTAAATATTCACAGAGAATGCACTCCCGCCCATGACGAAGTTCTGGAAAGTTTGTGCGCCTGTCTGGGCGTTCTTCGAAAGACAGACTCGCTTCTTCCGTTTGGGAGAGAAAGTGCCAATTGAGAATGTTATGAAGGGGCTTAGAGATCTTGGCTTTGATGGAATTGAACTGGGCGTGTTCGACCCCGTGAAGGATGGTTCGCCAAGCGAGGTGCGTAGAACAACTCAGCTCTTGAATTCGTATGGACTTGAGGTTCCGAACTTGTACGTTGACATTGCCGGCCATTGGCCTATGGCTGCTTTCACTCATCCTGACGCCAAGGTTAGACGTAATGTGGTTGGGCTCGTAACGACGGGAGTTGAGATTGCGAAGGCTATAGGAACCAAGACCGTTGGAATCTCGCCCGACTGCGATGGTTTTCCACATCCTTTCGGAGTTGGGTACCGGGATGCGTGGGAGTGGATGGTGGAAGGTGTTTCGGCATGTGTCGATGCTGCATCCGGAGCAGGATTGAGGTTTGCTTTTGAATACAAACCCAAAGAAACCCGCAACTTCTCCCTGATCGCGAACGCGGACGGTGTGTTGAGGCTTGTCGATCGGATTGGATCGAATAACATGGGCGTTCTATTCGATACCGGGCACGCGTTGTATGCGAAGGAGGATCTGCCGACGACTGTTGAGAAACTTGATCAGAAGTTGTTTCACGTTCACATCTGCGATAGCTACGGAGACTGGGACGACGACCTTGTTCCTGGCACCGTTCATGACTTCACCGAATTCTTCAAGGCTCTGAGAAAGATCGACTACAATGGTTACGTGGGATTAGACATTTACCCTATGCAGGACCCGTTTGGCGAAGCTAGGAAGAGCAAGGAGTACATTGACGAGATGTATGCAAAACTCGCGAAACAACCCTAACTCCTAGAACCCGATGCCTATTTCGTAGTCCAAGAAGTTATAGCGTCGTCAACCGACTTCAAAGCATCGTAACTCGGAAGCCATACGTTCTGGAAGAACTCAACATACCGCCTGTGTACCGCTTCGTCGGGCTCACTGACTTCTGCCTTGTCCAGCCTGAGCCACTCTTTGATCACACTTGCGTCGCGTACTTGTTTGCTCGCAGCGGCCGCGATTAAAGCGTCTCCGCTCGCAGCTTCTCCGCTGCGCTCCGCGTATACGACCCGGTAACCCGTTACGTTAGCTATGATCTCACGATACACCCTACTCTCAGCCGTCGCTCCCGAAATTAGCATCTTTTTGGCAAGCCTGATTCCAACCTGGTTCGCCAGGGCATCGTGCCTTAGCAGATCGAAGGCTACGCTCTCCAGAATCGCGCGGTATAACTCTCCCCTCGACGGGGTTCCTGCGAGCCCGCAGAACCCCCCGAACCTGGAAGGGTTCCAGTCGGGTGTTCTCTCGCCCATCATCTGAGGAATGAATATGATTCCTTTCTCCAGCGTGGTTGAGGATTCGGCTTCCTCGTCAAGTGTTCTCTCGTTCGAGTTTGTGACGTTTGCGAACCACTTAAAACAGTGACCGCTGGTTTTCGAGCCTCCGAAACTTTCCAGTTTGTTTCTTGGCTCTGTGACGTATGGATAGTTGATGAGCTTCGTAGTCATTCTCCACGCATGCGCCCGATTGTCTTGGATCATGTTCCAGCACCCGCTGGTACCGCTCATGAAATTGTGTTCGCCGTCATTCAACGCTCCACTGCCCAGTGCGCTCATTGGTGCATCGTTCCCTCCGGCGGCTACGACCGTTCCTTTCTTGAGTCCGGTTAGTTCTGATCCTTGAGAAGTGATTTCTCCGACTATTTGGTCGCACGGTATGAGGTCGGGCAGTTTGTCTCGTGGGATTTCGAGTTCGTCGAGAAGTTCATCAGACCAGGTCACGTGATTGATGTCGAAGATGCCTCCAAGGTTTCCCGCGTAACAGGTATCGTAGAGCAAAGTTCCGGTCAAGAGGTACGCGGCGTATCCGTTGGGTGTACCGAACTTGTATGTTCGTTGCCAAATCTCCTTTCGGTTGTTCTTGATCCATAGCATTTTCGTGAAGCCGAAGTACGGGTCCGATGTATTCCCCGTGATTGCTGCAAGCCTGTCCAAGCCGATTAATCGGACGGCGTCCTCCGTCTCTTTGATAGCTCTTGAATCGTTCCAGATCAGTGCTGGATGAATAGGTTTCAAGTTCCTGTCTAGAGGAATTCCGCTTCCCGCATTGAGAGAGGAGATGCATACCGCAGATATGTCGTCCGGACTAACTCTCTTCCCGTTGCCGGTTGCCTTTCTGATGGAGTCGAAACAGGCTTGCATCCAGACATCTGCGTTTTGCTCTGACCACTTGGGTTTAGGGGAGTCGGGTGCGTACTCGAAGGAGGTCGCTCCGGCCGCAATGTCTCCGGTTTCGACATCTACCACAACGGATTTCGCGCTGGTTGTTCCAATGTCACATCCTAAAACATAGACCAAGCGTAGAATCCTCGCTTTGGGAAACCGTCTAGCTACTGGTTTCGTTTCCACTTATCACATTACTCATTGGCCCTCAACCCTAGAACTGTCGGCTGGGCGGTCAAGGAGATTTTTGGCCGCGCTACTTGATCAGTTCGATATAGGACGGCCTTGCGGGATCAAATTCTGTAAAGGAGCCTTCGTGAAGATTTGTTTTCTTAAACGACCAATTTGGGGCTGTGACCGTTGAAAGAGCGATGGTCTGTACTAAGGCTAATATACGGAGCGTACGCCCTCTTCCGCGAGTTGAAGAGAAGTGAAGGCACCCGTTCCTTCCGGAATGAGAATCACCCAGGTAGCGGTTGTAGTTAGAGACCTACGCAAGACTATGGAAGCGTACCATAGGATCCTCGGCTGGGGGCCTTGGTGTGTCTACGAACACAAACCCCCAATACTCCACCACCAGGAACTTCACGGCAAGCCCGCGAATTACTCAATGATAGGGGCAGAGGTGCACTGTGACCCAATTGACTTCGAGATTTTGCAACCATTGGAAGGCCCAAGTATCTACAAGGAATTTCTCGAAGCGAAAGGGGAAGGCCTTCATCATGTCTCCGTCGTCAGCCCACTAGAGGACGTTCAGAAGGCCTTGGCTGACTTCAAGAAGAACGGCGTCGATGTCATGATGAGTGGAAGACTCGGAGAGAGCATTCGTTTCTACTATATGGATACGGAGCCCGTCTTGAGAATGGTCGCCGAAACCGTGAGTGGACATGCAATATCCATGAAGCCCGCATACACGTACCCCTAATCCGAGGCCTCGTATAATGTCCCAGTTCAGTCTCCCGGGTATTGATCAGAGCGTCATCAATGACTTGGCTGCCAAAACAGTGGAGGTGGCACGGGGATTATTCGAGAATAAACTAGTGACGTCCACATTCGGAGTCGTGAGTAATCGAATACCAGACACGGAATACGCCCTGATCACTCCAAGCGGATTCAGTAAACTAACTCTCAATACAAACCACTTGATCCTCGTAGACATGGAAGGGAAACTCGTTCAGGGAAACTTCAGACCATCCGTTGAGACGCCAATGCATACGTACATTCATAAGCGTCGACCAGAGCTGAGCACCGTAATCCACACACACTCTCCCTTAGCCTGCGCGTTCGCGGCGGCTAACATGGAAATCCCATGCGTCTCCGCTGAACAAGCATTCTACTTTGGCGGCAGAATTCCACTCGTGCGAAAATATTCTCTACCCGGCAGCAATGCGCCATCAGAATTGGCTGCGATCCTGAAAGCGGTAGGGCGGTGCGATGCCGTCCTCCTTAGAAAACATGGAGTGGTAGTTGTCGGCCGTACACCCGAAGAGGGCTTGGAGACTGCGATCGTTCTAGAAGACGTCGCAAACATGGCGGTTCATTCGATGGTCCTGACCAAACCCAAGGAGTTTACCGCGAAAGAGTTAGCCTACCTGAAAGTCTTCAAACGTACGAGATACGGGCAGCATCCCTCCGCCAAATGACCCGTTTGCTAGAGTAATGAACGAACTTGACCGGGAGACACCTCGCCGCAATCGACGCGGGAACCGGTAGCGGCAGATGCGTAATCTTCGACGGCGAGGGGAGACAGGTAGCGATCGCCTCAAGGGAATGGTCTCACCCTCAAATCCCCGAATTTCCAGGAGCCTTTGTCTTTGAAACCGACAAGAATTGGCGGCTGATATGCAAATCCACTCGCGAAGCAATTCAACAAGCAGGAATCAGGCCTGAAGAAATAGCCGGCGTAAGCGCCACCAGCATGCGTGAAGGAATGGTTCTCTATGACGATGTCGGAACGGAGATCTGGGCATGTCCGAATGTTGATTCGCGTGCTAGAACCGAAGTCGCCCAAATGATAAAGAGAGGACTGGCAAGGAGAATTTACTTTAGGGCCGGAGATTGGCTCGCGATAACTTCCCCCCCGCGGTTCCTTTGGATAAAGAAACACAGCCCAGAAATTTATCAGAAAATGGCAAAGGTGACGATGATCAGCGACTGGGTTCTATACCGCCTTAGCGGCCAATTCGTGACGGACCCTTCCGCCGGTTCAAGCTCAGACTTGTTTCAGCTTTCAAAACGAACCTGGTCGGACGAGATTATCCAGGCATGCGGCCTTCGAAGGGAGATCTTTCCAGAAGTCAAGGAGTCAGGGACATTCCTCGGAGGCGTAGCTGACGGCGCAGCGGCGGAAACAGGTTTCAAGGCAGGGACGCCCGTTGTGGTTGGCGGAGCCGATACTCAGCTTGCCCTCGTCGGAGTAGGAGCCGTCAACCCTCACGACTCAACAACGATCGGCGGCACCTTCTGGCAGCAGACCGTGGTAACCGAAAAACCGATCCTCGACCCCAAGATACGATTAAGGACTCTGTGTCACGCCGTCCCAGGCGAGTGGATGACTGAGGGCATAGGTTTCCTATGCGGCCTAACGACACGTTGGTTCAGAGACGCTTTCTGTGAGCGCGAGAAAGAAATCGCCGCGCGTGAAGGCGTGGATCCCTACTTTCTCCTCGAAAAACAGGCTGAACAGGTCGAGCCGGGCTCAAACGGAGTGATTCCAATATTCTCTGATGTCATGAACGCGAAACGATGGATCCACGCGTCCCCCTCATTCATTCAATTTGACATTAACCGCCCCGAGCAGTCGGGAAGGAAGGAATGCTTTAGAGCTATCGAAGAGGGCGCCGCTTACGTAGCCCGCGGCCACCTGCGGATTCTAGAGTCAATAACACGGTGGAAACCTAAGGCCATTGTCTTCTGCGGTGGCGCGTCCAAAGGCTTCCTTTGGCCGCAAATCCTATCCGACGTTCTCGGAATCACTGTTAATGTACCGGTGGTGAAGGAATCGACCGCGCTTGGAGCGGCCATCTGCGCGGGTGTCGGTGTTGGAGTTTTTCACGATGTTAGGGACGCCGTTAAACGAGTAGTAAAATGGGAACGAACCTTCCAACCTAACGAGGCAAACCACAGGAAATACCTCAAGTCTTACAGTAAATGGGCGAGAGTGTACAGCCACGAGTTGAAGATGGCAGAGGACGGATTGGTGCAACCGATGTTCCGAGCTGCGGGAACATAATACAATTTGAGGCAAATCTGAATCATGAAGAAACTAATCAACAACCCGGCGAGGGTCACGCTTGAAAGCATCGAAGGTTTCGCTCTCGCTTATCCACGGTTGGTGAAGCAGGTTGGGCCCCATGTGATTGCTCGAAAGGACGCGCCGGTATCCGGCAAGGTTGGTGTCATTGTGGGCGGAGGTAGTGGCCACGAGCCGTTGTTCTTGGGATGGGTGGGGTCGGGTATGGCGGATGCGGCCGTTCTGGGAGAAGTATTTGCTTCCCCGGCGCCGCCGCTGATTTTGCAAGCTGCTAAAGCCGCGCATGGAGGGCGAGGCTTGCTGTTCATTTATGGAAACTATGCCGGGGACAATATGAACTTCGATATGGCAGCAAGCTTAGCGAAAAAGGAGGGCATGGAAGTTGAGTCCGTCAGGGTATGGGATGACGTCGCTTCCTCTCCTCCGGAGAGGCTCAATGAGCGAAGAGGGCTTGCCGCCGACTTCTTTGTGATCAAGGTGGCGGGCGCTATGGCGGAAACCGGTGCATCACTTTCAGAGGTCAAACGAGTTGCAGAGAAGGCGAGAGATAACTCCAGGACCTTCGCGGTCGCCCTTACATCGGCAACCGTACCCAGCAGCGGCAAGCCAACCTTCACCATAGGCGAGAACGAGATGTACTTCGGAATTGGTGCGCACGGCGAGAAAGGAGTGCGAAAAACAACACTTCTGTCGGCGGATGAGACCGCAAAGATGCTGACGGATGAGGTAGTCGGCGATCTTAAACTTAGTAGTGGAGAGGCGGTCAATTTGATAGTGAACGGATACGGCTCCACGACACTAATGGAGCTCTTCATCGTGAACCGGAAAGTGCACGAGATTCTACGAAGTCAACAAGTTTCTATCTATATGACGGAGGTCGGTAATTTTCTTACAACGCAGGAGATGGCCGGATGCTCCGTGACCTTAATGCGGCTGGATGACGAGTTAAAGAAGCTCTGCGAGGCGCCCGCGTCGACTCCCGCCTACAGGCTATGACATACCCGGCTAACATGTGGCGAATTACTATGCCGCAGACACTGGAGTACAGCGACGTCAAGAAGTTCTTGATCGAACTTTCCGAACGGGTCGTGCAAAGCAAGAGTGAACTTGACGCCATGGATGCCGCGTGTGGCGACGGAGATTTCGGATCGACGATGGCGTCGGCCTTTGAGGCGGCCAGAAAGCTGCTGAACGATGAAACGGGAAGCGACGTAGGCGTCTTGCTCAGCTCGATGGGTAATTCTATCCTAGCATCGGCGGGAGGAGCCTCCGGGCCCACGGTCGCAACTCTCTTCACAGAGGCAGGGAAGTTTGTGAAGGGCAGGCGTGAGCTTGACCTTAGGGACTTGGCAGCAATGCTTGACGTATCCCTTCAGAAGATTCGACTTCTCGGCGGCGCCAAGCCGGGCGACAAGACGTTGGTCGACGCACTTGAACCGGCAGTGAACACTCTCAAAGCGGCCACAACAGCGAACCTGCCTCTCCAAGACGCACTGGATCGTACAGCGAAAAACGCGAAAGTCGGATGCGAGTCAACCAAAGGATTGATTGCAAAACATGGGAAAGCAAGATACTTAGGCGAACAAACATTGGGGTTCGTCGACCCCGGAGCATATCTAATGAGCCTTACGTTCGCGACGCTAGCAGCGTCGACGAAAAAATGAAAAAGGTTCGAATTTTCGCAAACTATCATTCACGTGTTGCGTGCTACAGGAAGAACCTTGATTAGCCGCTAGTACTGACTGCACGTGACCGGTCCATGGCAACTATAACGCAAGTGCAAGAAGTGACACGGAACGACTACGCCAAACACGGTTTGACAAAGCAAAAGCTCCAAGAAATGCTTAGGAAGATGCTGATAATTAGAAAGTTCGAGGAAAAAGTCGAGGAACTATTCATAGTTAAGGGGCAATTGATCGGGCCATCCCACCTCTACTTGGGCCAAGAATCCATAGCCGTGGGAGCTATGATGGCCCTCCAACGTGACGACTTAACCGTCACGACGTATCGTGGGCACGGGCACGCCTTGGCGAAGGATGTTCCAGCCAACCTTTGCATGGCCGAACTGTTCGGGAAGTCTACCGGGAACTGTAAGGGGCTAGGCGGTTCGATGCATGTCGCCATCTACCCCAAGACTGGTTCCTTGTACGCGACCGCAATAGTCGGTAGCGGAATCCCGATAACCGCAGGTGTCGGCCTCGGGCTCAAACAGAAGAAAAGTAAACAGATAACGGCTACTTTCTTTGGAGACGGCGCATGCAACACCGGTGCTTTCCATGAAGGAATGAACCTTATCGCCCTATGGAAATTGCCGGTCCTGCTTTTCTGCGAGAACAACCAATATGCAATGTCAACGCCGGTGAAATTAGCGGTCTCTAGCCCCAGTATAGCAGAGCGGGCTCATTCGTATGGTATGGAAACCGTCGTCGTAAACGGTAACGACGTAGTGGCTGTCTACGTTGCGGCGAAATTCGCCGCCGAACGTGCCCGCAGTGAATCCCTTCCAACCTTCCTCGAATGCCTTACCTACAAGATGAAGGGCCACGGGGTTTACGACAAGGGCGAGTACCGACCCAAAGATGAGGTCGCGAAATGGCTTGAACGTGACCCCATAACCACGTTCAAGAAAAGACTCGTCAACGAGAAAGTGCTGACATCCGCTGAAGTAGACCGGCTCGAAGCGTCGACCCAGCGAGAGATCGAGGACTCGGTAAAGTTCGCTATGGAAGGTTCGCCGTTGCCCTTTGATCAAATAATGAGCTTCGTCTACAAGGAGTGAAGGCATTTGAAAGAGTTAACCTACGCCGACGCGTTGCGGGAAGCCTTGCGGGAGGAAATGATACGGGACCCTAACGTAATACTCCTTGGTGAAGAGATCGGCGTCTTCAACGGAGTGTATAAGGTTACACGTGGGTTGCTCGATGAGTTCGGACCCGAACGTGTGAAGGACACCCCAATTTCAGAGGCCGCGATTGCGGGGGCGGCCGTAGGGTTAGCGTTGGCGGGCATGAAACCCGTAGCCGAGATCATGTACATGGACTTCCTCCCTATCTGCATGGACCAACTTTCTACCCAAGCGGCGAAGATGCGTTTCATGAGCGGCGGACAACTCAACGTCCCGATGGTGCTCAGAACGCAATACAGCCTTGGGCGGCAGCATGGGTCTCAGCACTCGCAATTTACTCCAGCTTGGTTTCTGCAAGTGCCCGGAATGAAGGTGGTGCTTCCTTCCGATCCGAGCGATGCGAAAGGCCTGTTGAAATCCGCAATACGTGATCCTAACCCGGTGCTTTTCGTTGAGAGCGGGTTGCTGTACCGCACGAAAGGGCCGGTGCCGGAGGAAGAGTACACGGTTCCGCTTGGGGAGGCGGCTGTGAAGAGGAAGGGGGACGACGTTACGATCGTAGCCGTATCCAGAATGGTTAATGAATCTCTGGCCGCGGCGAAGAAACTCGAGACAGAGGGAATCTCGGCGGAGGTCGTGGACCTGAGAACCCTGCAACCCTTCGACCTAAACACCATCACTGAATCCGTTAAGCGAACTTCAAGGCTCATAATCGCGTCCGACGACGTCAAGCGAGGGGGCGTAGGCGCAGAGATATCAGCTTCCGTAACCGAAACATGCTTTGACTACCTAGACGCTCCCATCGCTCGAATCGCCTGCCCCGACACACCCATCCCATTCTCACCTCAGCTGGAACAACAGTACATGCCAAACGCGGATCGTGTCGTCGAAGCTGTCAAGAACATCTTAGGAAAGTGACCTTGTCTTGACCGACGTAGTAATGCCGCGCCTTGACCCGGGCATGCAATCCGGGAAGATAGTTGAGTGGCTGAAAAAAGAGGGGGAAACCGTTCGAAAGGGCGAACCCATACTGGTCGTGGAAGGCGAGAAAACCACATTCGAAGTTGAAGCACCCGAAAGCGGACCCTTGACCAAAATCATCGCCGACGTCGGCACAGAAGTCCAAGTAGCCCAACCAATCGCTATCATAGGTTCCGCGGGGCTTTCAAGACCAACGGCCTCGCAAACGCAAGTAACCCAGGAAGAGCGAACACTTCCTTCAGCCTCTAGCCAGCCATCCGGGATGCCCTCGGACAGAGTGGTTGCTTCGCCAGCTGCACGAAGGTTGGCACAGGAATACGGCGTCAACCTAACCACCTTGAAAGGTTCAGGGCCAGCGGGACGAATAACGAGGGAAGATGTTCTCGCCGCAAAGGAAACCCAACCAGCGATGCAAGTAGCCCCAACCCCTTCGAAGATGCCCCAACCCCAAGTTCTGAGGAAAGTGAAGCTGAGCGGAGTCAGAAAAGTGGTAGCGGAAAGGTTGTCGTACAGCGCCAGAACCGTGGTTCCAGTCACAATAACCGCAGAAGCAGATGCGACGAAACTAATGGCTATGAAAAACCGACACGGCCATATCGGGTTCACGGCTTTCAGCGTAAAAGCAGCAGCGAAGGCCCTCCGGATCCATTCCGAAGTCAACTCAACAATAGAAAACGACGAAGTTACCACATACCAAGACGTTAACGTCGCCGTGGCCATAAACACGGACCAGGGTCTAGTAGCGCCAGTAATCCGGAACGCCGACAAACTATCGCTTCAGGAGGTCAACTCAGCAATCGATGACCTCGCACGAAAGGCCGCCGAAAACAGGTTAGGGATTGGCGAGCTAACCGGAGGAACTTTCACGGTCTCAAACTTGGGCGCTTACGATGTTGAATCGTTCGCCCCAGTCATCAACCCGCCCCAGTGCGCAATCCTTGGGCTGGGCCGAATAGCTTACAAACCATACGCTCACGGCAATGACGTGATCGCTAAGCCGTCAACCCTGCTCACCCTAGTCTTCGACCACCGAATAATAGATGGCGTTCCCGCGGCCAAGTTTCTCAGGGATATCAAACGCAACCTTGAGGACCCCGACGAACTCTAATCCTCACGGCGTCAGCGATCGCGCATTTTGCGCGTGATCCCTCGGTTTCGATAGGAGCAGGTGCCACAGGTTACTTAGGCGGCCGTAACGCAACCTTGAGCGCTTTTCCGCTCCCCATGAGCTGAAGCGCCTCCTCCGCCCTTTCAAGCCCCATCTCGTGGGAGATCAACGGTTTTATCGAAACCATTCCGGACGTGATGAGCCTAAAGGCTCGTTCAACCGCGGCCGGCGTGTGATGGAACGATCCTTGAATATGCATTTCACCGTAGTGGATCTTTTCGGCTTCGAACGTAACCTCCGTCCCGGATGAGCACCCTCCGAAGAGGAGGACCGTGCCACCTTTTCTCGCAAGTTTAGGCGCCAGTTCCCATGTCTCCCGACGACCCACCGCTTCCACGACTATATCGGCGCCCCTTCCATCAGTAAGCTCCAAGACCTTCGTAGAAGGGTTTTCAGTACCGGAATTGATAGTGACGTCTACGCCGATTCCCTTGGCCTCAGCCAAGCGGTCGTCAACGACGTCACACAACACTACCTGCTTAGCTCCACTGAGCTTTGCGAGCTGACTGTGCAAAAGCCCAATCGGGCCGCCGCCTATGATCACCGCGGTTCCTCCCGCCGGGAAATTCCGGATCAGATCCCAACCGTGAACAACGCACGCCAATGGTTCTAGGCTGGCCACCTCATCAAGAGGTACTCCTTCGGGAATCCGTAACGTGTTCTGTCGCACTATTCGTTCAGGGATTCTAACATATTCAGCGTATGTCCCCGGCCAGGTGAACCCTACAATGCTCTCCTCGAGGTGCTCGCATAAGTTGGGCTCATGCATGAGGCAGTAGAAGCAGCGGTTGCAAGGCGCAGAATTAGCCGCAACCACCTTCATGCCAACTTCAAAACCGGTGACCCCATTCCCGACCGCCGATACTGTACCCGCGAATTCGTGGCCCATTATTTGGGGGGGCTGGGCTAAGGGGTGACCGCGCTTGTACATCTTAACATCCGTTCCGCAGGTTAAGGCGACTGAGCTGTGGACAATCAACTCCCCCGTTCCTGGCTCGGGGATTGCGACGTGTTCCGCTCTGAGTTTGCCCGGTTCATAATACCGGATTGCGAGCATTGTTCCCGGCATAGAATGATCTCACTCAAGAGCCAATATAAGTTGAGTCAGAATTCGTTCACTCAAGAGTTTTCAACGATCACCTTAACGGCGTCCGCCCGTTCCGCAAGGGCTAGAGCGTCCACCGCGTGAGACAACGGTAATCGGTCAGTAACGATCTCCGATGGCTTGATTCGTCCGCTTGCCATGAGTTCAAGCGCCATCTGCATTTCGGTCTCTGAAGTGGAGTAACTCGATTGAAACCGAACTTCTCGCAGAAACATCCTCCCCATATCTAAGGTAAAACGCGACCCTTTTGTGGGAGCGCCAAATTGAAGAACGGTGCCACCCTTGCGAACCGTATCGAAGGCCGATTCTAACGCCTTAAGGTTGGCAGTTGCGACGATCGCCAAATCAACCCCCATCTCGCCAGTGAGTAGCGAGATTGCCCTCGCAGGGTCATCGGTCGTCGGGTCAAACGCCAATTCTGCGCCCAACCTAAGGGCGTAGTCCAAACGTTTCCTAACAAGATCTACCGCGTACACGGCAGAAGCTCCGAAACTCTTCAGGAGTTGGAGATGAGACAGCCCAACTGGGCCCACTCCGAAAATGGCCGCTGTGCTTCCGGCCCTGACTCCAACCTTGTCCAGTGCGCGAATGCAACATGCAATCGGTTCAGCCTGCGAGCCCTCTTCAAAGCTAATTGAGTCAGGCAGCCGATGTACCGCGCCACCTTTCACCAGTACCTGTGGAACCCTGAAGCCCTCCGCAAGGCCACAAGGGTCCAGGTTGCTCTTAGGGTAATCCTCACATAACGTTTCGAAACCGTTCTTGCAATAGTAGCAATGGCCGCAGGAGACATGGTGGTGCACCGCAACGCGATCCCCAACGGATAAGTCGGCAACGTTTGTCCCAACTTGTTCGACTACTCCAGCGACCTCATGGCCAAGAACTGGAGCAGTAATGCTGTCGCCACGAACCTTCTCTAGGTCGGTTCCGCAGATTCCACATGCCCGCATGCGTACGAGTAGTTCACCTGGGCCAATTTGCGGAACTGGTACATCTTGAAGGCTAACAATTCCCTTACCTGCTATACGTGCCGCTTTCAATCTTCAACCGCCCTAAGACGCATCCTATCTCGCGGCCGTTTTCTATACGGCTTGGAATAACTTTGCGCCTCAATGCTTTCCCCTCCTCTTTTGCCCTTTATGAGCACTGGGTTCTCTCTATGTGCCCTTGTGTTGGAGCCCGCGCGGATTTGAACCGCGGATCTCCGCCGTTCAAGTATTGAACGTGTGAGCGGCCGCACCAGCCTTAGGTTTCCGAACAGAAATTCTCAGTTCACAACTTCTCACTTTTGGAGCGGTTAAACCTGCTCGATGTGCGACATAGTGGATTATAGGCAGTCCGGTCAATGAGGGCTCGAATATTGATGGCAATAGTTGAGACGCGAGGGCTGGGACGGAGTTTCCAGTCTAAAGCGAGCAATGTCGTAGCCTTAGGGAGTGTGGACCTAGAAGTGAATGAGGGAGAGGTCTTCGGGCTACTGGGTCCCAACGGCGCAGGCAAGACTACGCTCATCAGGATTCTATCCACTTTACTCTTGCCAACCTCGGGGTCGGCAACTATCGCTGGGTACGATGTTGCCCGAGAGCCTGAGAAGATTAGGCCTCTCATCAACATGGCTAGCGGAGCCGAGAGAGCAGGGTATGAGTTCATTTCGGCAAGAGGAAACCTTTGGTTCTTCTCCCAACTATACGGAATCTCCAATGACGATTTCAAACAAAGGGTAGACGCGCTCTCGTCGGAATTGGACTTGGGCGGATATCTAGACAAAAAGGTATACGCGCTGTCGACTGGATATCGTCAGCGAATGACAATTGCCCGAGCGTTCATCAATGATCCTAGGGTCGTATTCATGGACGAACCCACCATCGCCCTAGACGTAATGACTGCGCGAAGAATACGGGAATTCCTAGCTCGGGAAGCGCACGCATCAAGACGCACGATCTTCTTGGCGACCCATAACATGGCCGAGACGGAGGCAATCTGCGATCGGGTTGCGATCATCGACAGGGGAAAGATACTCGTATGTGACACGCCCAATAATCTGAAACGCGATCATGGTGTGCCCTCGTACGTGGTAGAAGTCTCGCCACCCCCTAAGTCGCTGGATGTATTCACGTCCGTCCCTGGAGTTAAAGGAGCTACGACAACCCTTGACCTTGAGCGCGGAGTAGCGCATGTGAAGCTTGTCGTCGAAAACCAAGGCGCCGTAGAGAGTGTGATGAAGAAACTTACATCGTTGAACCTGAGAGTTCTTTCGTCTTGGAGGCAAGAACCTACTCTGGAAGAGGTCTTCGTTAACCTCGTCGGGAGAGGGTTCGCGGAGAGAGAATTGGAAAATGCGGTTTGACTTCAACCTATGGTACAGGACGATGTACTCGCGGGCATGGGTGCGGGTCAAGAGTACGTTTGGCGAGCCCGTATGGCTTGCCGTAAACCTTGCAGTTCCGTTACTTTCCTCGTCCGCCATGGCTCTTCTTTACCAGAGTACGGGTTTGGGGAATTATGCGGGCTTCGCCATTCTCGGAGGGATCATGCTGGCGTTTTGGGGGAATGTTCTGTGGAGTATGGCCAGCCAATTCAATTGGGATAAGGAGAGCGGAATTTTCGAGATCTATTTGGTAAGCCCCGCACCAATAAGCGCCATACTTGTGGGTATGTCCCTCGGCGGCATACTCGCCACTCTCCCATCGGCTGTGTTCGTCAGTCTGATTGGGTGGGCATTCTTCTCCGTATCCATAAGCCCTTCTTGGCTCGCGGTCTTCTTGACTTTCCTCCTCACCTTAGCCTCTCTTTACGCGATGGGAATGCTGCTCTCTTCCCTCTACCTAGCATACGGCAGAGAAGCAGAGTCGTTGAACAATGCAATCGGTGAACCGATCAACTTTCTATCCGGTATCTACTTCCCATCCATAGGAACAGGGTCCCCATTTCCGTTCGCCCTTCAGATAGCTGCGTCCTTCATACCTCTTACAATCGGAATGGACGCTCTGAGGAAGTCGGTATTCTTCGCGGGCGGGGTCCGTGCCGTATGGTTGAACCTTGTTGTTCTCGCCGTGATGGCTATCATTCTGCTGTTTGCGGGAGATAAAGCGCTCAAGTCTTTGGAGGAGAGGGGAAGAAGAGAGGGGACCTTGGTGGTTCGTCTTAGATGAAGCTACTAAATGCCGTCTTCGCGTCGGCTTGGATGGGGTGGAAGAGAGAGATGGAGTGGACTAATCCAGCGTTGAGCTTAATCATTAAGACCGTTGCACCCGCGGCCGCCGTGTTAGGGGCGGCAACGGTCTACTGGTTCGGAGCGTTCACCGCGGGGCAATTCACGGCCGAACGGCTTGCCTACATCCTAGTTGGTGCATCAATTTACGGGCAAGTAGCCGCTTATGCGTATGTTCCAACCGCCGCGATTGCGGAAGGGAAGTGGTCCAACCTTTACCCTCAGGTCTACATTACGCCAACATCGTCGGTTCCATATTTGGCTGGGCGATGCCTCGCTTCATTCGCGGACTCTGTCCCGATTATTGCTGTGTCACTCGCGGTCTCCTACTACGTCTCCCAAGCGCTCTTCGGAGTATCGCCGACCGTGCTCGTGTCGCTCCAGTCGGTACTTATGCTTGTGGCGGCGCTTCTAGCAAGCATTCCGGCCACATTGGCTTTAGGGTACATTCAGGGTTCATATTCTATTTTCGTCAGCAGGTTTGAATGGGCTCTTCCCTCTTACGTCTCCGGGTTATTGATGATCTTCTCCGAAGCACTATTTCCCGCCAACATCTTACCCTACCCCCTTCCACTCATCGCCAACGTGCTTCCGTTCACATATCTCATGAGAGCCTCAAGAGCGGCACTGATCTACAATAGCTGGCCGACGTATGTTGTATCGATGGGGTACCTCGTCTTAGGAGGCTTGGTCTTCCTATCAATCGGTATCATTGGATTTTCCGTCGCCGAACGCAGCGCCAGGCGCAGAGGCTTCATAGACAAGAAAGTAATGTAACAAGCCGACCGCCCGAAATTTCCAAAAAGCATACTGATCAAACCGTCATTGTCGACGGTCCCAATCGCGCAGGCACCGTACCTTGCCTTTCCGATGAGTCGAGTCCTTAGTGGGTCCGCCCGGGTTTGACTGGCGTCCACACGTCAGAGCCTTCATGCGATTGGTGGGCCGGGAGGGATTCGAGCCCTCGATCTCCGCCGTGTGAGGGCGGCCTTCGGCCTTCAACGGTGTCCGTACCAGGCTAGACTACCGGCCCATGCCACCGAAGAAACTGGGATCGGTGCTTCCCATTAATCGGTCTGACCTCATTCATAAAGCGGACTATATCTTTGTTGAAAGCAAGTCTGCACTCTTTTCGATGCGGCATCATTCGGGGTGAGTAACCAAGTCTGCGCAATGCGCGATAAGCATCGGTCGCTAGGCTTTCGGGTCAGGATAAGTTGAATGTTCGTTTTCTTGAATGAAATCAAGCCGTTTACGTATTAAGGGATTAAGAGAGCTCTTCGGTCAACCGAGAGTAAAGCCCAGTCTGGATAACCATGAACAAGTTGGAGCATCAATCCACGAGCTATGTCTTTGGCCCAACCGACAGGCCGCTGATCGAGAAGACTGTGGGCGGTTTCTTCGATGACATTGCGACGCGATTTGAGGATTCCGAGGCTTTGGTTTCTAGGCACCAGGGTGTACGACTAACCTACGCAAGGCTCAAGGCCAGCGTCGATGAGCTAGCCCTAGCGCTTCTCGGTTTTGGCGTTCACAAGGGAGACCGGGTTGGCATATGGTCTCCTAATAATGTGGAATGGGTTCTAACACAGTTTGCCACAGCCAAGGTAGGAGCAATACTCGTCAACATAAATCCTGCCTACCGCGTGACAGAACTGGAGTATGCGCTCAATCAATCCGGAGTGAGCGTCCTCATAACTGCCAGACGCTTCAAGACATCAGACTACCACTGGATGATAAGCGAACTGGCTCCAGAGGTTAGAGAACTCCCAAAGATTGGGCGAGACGAAGAAATACGCGCCAGCCGCGTGCCCGCCCTACGAAGAATAGTTACCCTTGGCGACGGCAGCGAACTCTCCCCGCCCTCGATGGTCCCTTGGCAGCGCTTCATCGAAGTTGGAACGATGAACGCCTCAACATCGGATCTCATAGAAAGGGAAGAGAGTCTGACGTGCCATGACCCAATAAACATACAGTACACATCAGGCACAACAGGCTTTCCGAAAGGCGCAACGTTGACCCACTACGGAATCTTGAACAACGGTTACTTCGCTGGAGAAGAGATGAAGTTCAGCAACCGGGATAGGCTCTGCATCCCCGTTCCATTCTACCATTGCTTTGGAATGGTCCTCGGGAACTTGGCATGCGTCACGCACGGGGCAACGATGGTGCTCCCCAGCGACGCATTCACGTCGGAGAATGTGCTCAAGACCGTCGAGGCAGAGAGATGCACAACGTTGCATGGCGTCCCAACCATGTTCATAGCCGAGCTCGACGATCCAAACTTCAAACATTACGACCTCTCATCCCTAAGAACGGGAATAATGGCCGGGGCCCCTTGCCCAATCGAGGTGATGAGAAAAGTCATATCCGATATGGGAATGAGAGAAATTACCATCTGTTACGGCATGACGGAAACATCCCCAGTCTCGTTCCAAACCAAAATAGGCGATTCCCTTGAGCAACGTGTCTCAACAGTCGGACGCGCACATCCGCACGTGGAAGCGAAAGTCATCGACCCACAGACGAGGGATATTCTGTCAGAAGGGGTGGCCGGCGAGCTTTGTGTTCGCGGTTACTTGGTGATGCTGAAGTACTGGAACAACCCGAAAGCTACAAGCGAGGCGATTGATTCAGAAGGGTGGATGCACACGGGCGACCTGGCGGTGATTCAAAAGGGTTACGCAAACATCGTTGGTCGTACGAAAGATATGATCAACAGGGGTGGCGAGAAGGTCTTCCCTAGGGAGGTTGAGGACTTCCTCTACACGCACCCCAAGATTTCTGACGTCCAAGTCATCGGGGTCCCGAGCCGAAAATACGGAGAGGAAGTAATGGCTTGGGTAAAACTCAGGACGGGTGAAGTCGCAACGGCGGCGGAGCTCCAGGAATTCTGCAAGGGCAAGATCGCCTATTTCAAGATCCCAGCTTACTTCAAGTTCACCCCAGAGTTTCCCATGACCGTCACGGGAAAGATCCAGAAATTCAAAATGCGCGAACTCTCGATAAAGGAGCTAGGTCTCGAGGACGCCGCGACGATTCGAACCGCATGATTCCAGCAAATCACTCTGCCGGATCGATTTGCGGCAAATGCTAGCCTCTAAATATGGGTTCGAGGTTATGCGAAATTCGGGTACACATAGTTGAAGACGAGCATGAAGAACTTAGTATTGGCAGTAATCGGCGGCGTCATCATAACGCTCCTAACGGGCTTGATCAATAATACGCCCGAGATGTTGGTAGGTGCCGTCTACTACGGTTTCCCATTCGCTTGGCTTGAGATGCTCGTTATCGCGCCGCAGTATTTTCCGTGGCACGTTCGTCCTGTGCGACTAATCCTCGATGTCATCGTCTGGGCGATCGTCGTATGGGTTGTGCTCTTCGCCGTCTCGAAGGCGCGAAAGAAGTAACCGCTTAGGTGCCAAGGCGCTCTTAGCTTAGTTTGAGTTCAGCGATTACGTTCTCGTGTTCTCGTTTCGTAGTGAACCCTAGCTTTTCGCAAAGCTGAATCATTTTGATGTTCTCTGACATTACGGTTCCATAGATTGTTTCTATTCCTTTTTCCCTGGCAAATTCAATAAGCATGTCAACCAGTTTCGTTCCAAGCCCCCTGCTTTGGTAATTGTCTGCAACGACTACCGCAAATTCGCCTCGCTTCTTTCCGGGGTCAATGATGAGTCGGCTCACACCGATTTCGACCGTTCGGTCTTCTTCCCGCTTTTCTGCAATGATCGCCATTTCCCTATCGTAGTCAATGTTGCAGAATCGGACGAGGGCGTCGTGTGGCAGATCCTTGATGATCTGGAAGAATCTGAATCTGCTCGTTTCAGTTGACAGCCCCCGGATAAATGCAAGCTCTAACGGTTCGTCTTCCGGTTTCACGGGCCTGAGAGTAACCTCAGTCCCGTCCTTCAACTTCCATGGTGTAACGAACTTGGCGGGATAGGGTGTGATTACGAGGTGCGGATAGGGTTGATGATTAATCGCATTAGGGTCGATAATTACTCTCGCGTCAAGGACACAGAATTTGCCGGCCGCGGCGACGAGCGGGTTGATGTCCATTTCAGCGATCTCCGGGAAGTCAGCGATCAAGTTCGAGAACCGCACTATAACCTCCTCAAGCAATCTAAGGTCAACGGGTTTCTTGTTCCGTAGGCCTTTTGCGAGTGCGCGGTAAATCTTAGTTTCCTCCATAACCCTTCTCGCTAGAACTTGATTAAGGGGCGCAAGCCCGATGGATACGTCGTTTAACAGTTCAACGCCTATTCCACCCATACCGAACAAAATTATTGCTCCGAAGTCCTTGTCTTTCTTGGATCCGAGAATGAGTTCATAGTCTGCGTTTTCAACCATTCTCTGAACGTATACGCCGTCAATCGCGGCGTCAGGCTTCGCCTTGCGGGCACGTTCAATAATCGCTTTATACGCGTCCTTCACCGCCTGAGCTGAGTCAAGCCCCGTTACGACTCCGCCGATGTCGGTCTTGTGAAGTATGTCTTGAGACGAAATCTTTAGCACTACTGGATATCCTAAGTCTATGGCGATCGTCGACGCTTGGTCTGCGCTCCTTGCCAAGGCTCCCTTAGCCCGCGGGATGTCATATGCGTCCAGAAACCTATCGACTTCCGACTGTGTCAGTGCCTTGCGGGTCCTTGAAGCGTTACGAATTACGACTTTGAGGTGCGCTTTCGGAGGTGATGAGTCGACGGGGAGTTCCTGCGGTGTTTGGTAAAGTTGGTCGAGGTTCCTTCGGTACTGGTACATGTAACCATATGTCTTCACCGCTTCCTCGGGCGTCTGGTATGTGGGAATGTTGTTTTTCTGGAAGATTTCACGGCTTTCCCTCACGGCGCTCTCCCCCATCCACACGGTGAGCATCGGTTTGCGCCTGTCAGCAGCAATCTTTGTGATTGCTTCAGCGAGTTCCTTAGGTTTACTAGTTCCCTGGGGCGTGTAGAGCACCAGGAGCCCATCGATCTTCGGGTCAGCGATGCAGGTCTTGACGGCGAGTTCGTACCGCGAGACGTCGGCGTCCCCGAGGATGTCTATGGGATTTCCATGACTCCAATACGGGGGAAGTGTTTTTCCCATAACGGCCATGGTCTCTGGAGACAGTTCAGCCAGTTGGCACCCATGCGAAATGACAGCATCCGCCGCCAGGACGGCCGGCCCTCCGGCGTTCGTGACGATACCTAAGTTGCGCCCAGCGGGCAAGAATCTCGAATCGAGAACGCTTGCACAATTGAATAGATCACCTATCTCATCAACCATTACGACTCCGGCTCTCCTGAACGCCGCCTCATAGACGGCGAAGTCACCGGCCAAAGCACCTGTGTGCGATGAAGCCGCTCTAGCGCCAGCAGCGTGTCTTCCCGCCTTGATCACGATAATTGGTTTCGTCCGCGCGAAACCGCGAGCCGCGCTCATGAACTTCTTTGCGTTCCCCACTCCTTCCATGTACAGTATTATGCTCCTGGTGTATGGATCGTCTCCAAGGTAATCTATCAAGTCTCCAAAGTCGATATCAAGCGTTGATCCGAGCGAGGCAAACATGCTAAAACCAATACCCGCGGTCACTGCCCAGTTCAGCATTGCAGCCCCTAAGGCTCCACTCTGTGAGACAAACGCTATCTGGCCAGGCTTAGGGTTGTCCCGCAGGAAAGTAGCGTTCAGGTTTATCTGAGGTCTTGCCAAGCCAACACAGTTCGGACCCAAGATCCGAATATCCGCTTTCGACCTGATCTCACGGATTTCACTCTCCAATTTTTCGCCGGCCGGTCCAACTTCTTTGAAGCCAGCCGAAACGATGACCGCGCCGTCAACTTCAGCTTGAGTACATTCCTCAATTAAGCCTGGAACAGTCTTGGCCGGTGTCGCGATTACTGCTAAATCCACGTGTTCAGGGATTTTTGATAACGTCGGAAAACTCTTCAACCCCATCACGGTTTCTCGGTTGGGGTTGACTGGGTAGATCTTCCTGCCATCATGCCCTTCCATTAGGTTTTGCATCAATGATTGGCCGACGGTGCCCTCATGTTCAGAGGCGCCGATTACCGCAACCGCCTTGGGATTCAACATTCGCTCGATGCTGACCAAGTTCGCCCACGTACCCACCAACGAATTTACGATGATAAGTGGATTATCCGTGATTCTTGGCCGCGGCAATTTGGCCACGCAATGAGGCGGACTGACGTCAAGCTAGAATGAATCGCGACCCTTGCAACCGGGTGGCAATTGCATGGGGCGTCTCCCGGCGGACGATTGTGTCTGAAACTCAAACGCCCAAAGATAATTGCTGCGCTTCTCCTAAGATAGGTTATTCTGTTTGAGAAAACCATGCTCGACGATCACCCTGGGAGGTGGTAGAGGACGGCAAGAAATAAGACACAACACAAGTCGCTGGGTGTTCAGACCCATGAAATGGATCGCGACCGTCAAACCTTCAATTTAATTTCATTAGATGAAATTTTTCAACTTCTCACTCTCGCGAAACAACGATCCATAGAGACACATGCTCAAGTGCTCGTGTCACTCACGAAGCCCCTTCCAAGCACGTTTGACCCCATTAACGTCTTCGCTCTGGCACGGCGAACAAATACGATCGTGAACCTTTGGGCTCTTCCAGCCAAGGAGTCCTCGATAGTAGGCATTGGAGTAGCTGCTGAAATAAGCAGCGAAGGGCCCCTTAGATTCAAGAAAGCCGCGGCCCAGCTCCAAAACATGATTGGTTCAGCGGTTGTTGAACCGAAGACCGCCCCAGGCCCGATCTTTCTAGGAGGCTTCAGATTCAAGTCTGAGCTTCCACCGGATGGACCTTGGCAGGAGTTTCACGACGGTCTACTCTCACTTCCCCGATGGATGCTTGCCTCTACCGCCGGCCGATCCTCCTTGACCATAAATGCAACTTTAGACTCGCAAACCGATGTCGAGGCGTTACGAAAAGAACTGACTGATCAAGCACTGAACCTTTTCCGCCGGCAGGAGCACTCGCCTCAACCTGCCGCGGCTTCAGTGATCGCTGAACCGATGCAAGATGATTGGGGTAAGAAGGTAGTGGAAGTGCTGGACGCGATTAAAGATGGGGAGGTAAGTAAAGTGACCTTGGCACGCATCATGAAACTACGAGCTCAGGCGAATCTATCTCCAGAACCTATTCTTAGAAGCCTTACCGCTAATTATCCGGAGTGTCGCACATTCGCTTTCTCTCGTCGCGGAGGTAGCTTCGTAGGGGCTTCTCCCGAGGAATTAGTGAGCCTTAACGGAGAGAAGGTGACTTCCACATGTTTGGCAGGGTCAGCTCCCCGCGGCGAAACGGAGAAAACCGACTTTGAGCTTTCGAACTGGCTGCTTGGGAACGAAAAGGAGCGGAGAGAGCACAAGGTGGTTGTTGACTGGGTGTCTGAGCGGATGGGTTCGCTTTGCAATAAACTGCATTGGAATGATGTTCCATGCGTCTTACGACTCGGCAACGTTCAGCACTTAGCGACCGATTTTGTTGGAACGCGAGCGAACGGGCGTCATGTTCTAGATTTTGTAGAGGCACTGCATCCCACGCCGGCGGTTGGCGGGATACCCCTCGGTCCAGCTCTCGAGATGATAAGTAGGCTGGAGGACTTCGATCGCGGGTGGTATACGGGGCCGGTCGGGTGGGTGGACATGAATGGAAACGGTGAATTTGCAATAGCGATCAGATGCGCACTCTTGCGGGGCAACGAAGCATTCCTTTACGCCGGGGATGGCATCGTTGCGGGGTCCGATCCGGACACTGAAGAACGCGAAACGGCAATGAAATTCAAGCCACTCTTGTCGGCGTTAGGTGCCCCGTGATGCCTGCCCCAGCGAATCGCAACTATGCTTTCTCGCAAGCCTTTGTAGAAGAACTAGCCCGGGTAGGTCTACGTCATGCCTGCGTCTGCCCAGGCTCTCGATCAACTCCGCTAGTCATCAGTTTGGCTAGGGAGTCACGGATTAAGACGTGGGTTCACTTGGATGAACGTTCCGCGGCATATTTTGCGGTTGGAATGAGTCGGGCACTTAATGAGCCCGTAGCAATCATCAGCACGTCAGGAACCGCTCCCGCCAATTTTTTCCCGGCCGTAATCGAAGCTAAGTATTCTCACATACCGCTCTTGATAGTCACGGCTGATCGCCCCCCAGATCTGTGGGAGTGGGGCGCAAATCAGACAATAGACCAGAATCAGATGTACGGTAACCATTCGAAATGGTCGGTGAACATGGCCTCACCGGAGGTGACACAGGACTTGCTGAAGTATGTCCGCGAATTGACCTGCCGCGTATTCGCTACGGCGAGAGAGACCCCCGCAGGGCCGGTTCACGTTAACTTTCCGTTCGGGGAGCCCTTGGTACCAAAAGCCGTACCCACAGATATCCCCGAACTCCTACAAAATCAGGACGCGTGGGGAAGCCGAGGGCAGGATACGCCTTACACACAAGTTCAGAGTGGCAGGCGCTCTCTCAACATGGAAGCGGTCAAGCAACTGGCTCGGGATCTACAGACGGTAAGGGATGGAATCATTGTTTGCGGCCCTCAATATGATTCAGTTCTCCCGCCGGCTGTAGCGCAATTAGCCAAACGGTTAGGATATCCTATACTCGCGGATCCTCTTTCCCAGGTTCGATGCGGCAAACATGACCTGTCACTAGTTATAGATGCATACGATGCATTCCTTCGATCTAAGACAGTAAGTCAAGCATTAGAACCAAAACTCTTCCTGCGGTTTGGAGCGACGCCCACCTCAAGAGTGCTTCAGAGCTACATTACGCAACACCACGATGCCCGCCAAATACTCGTTCAGGACGGAGACTGGCAAGATCCAATGCACACAGCCACCGACATAATTCAGGCTGACGTCGGTCAATTCGCGGAAGCCCTAGCTATCACCGTCAAACCCGCCTCAGATACAAAGTGGCCCGATCGATGGTTAGCAGTGGCTGAAGCTACAAGCGAAACTATCCGCCACGAACTCAGCGAAATTGATGAAATGTTCGAGGGGAGAATATTCGCTGAACTCGCAGATACGCTGCCCGCAGAAGCCACCTTGTTTGCAGGTAATAGCATGCCGGTGCGTGACCTCGACTCGTTCTTTCCGGCCGGACCCAAACAAATCCGTTTTCTAGCAAATCGTGGAGTTAGCGGAATTGATGGCGTCGTATCGACGGCGCTGGGAGTCAGTTCGGTCAGTCGGGACCCGACGGTCTTGGTGCTGGGTGATCTTTCATTCTACCACGACATGAACGGGTTGCTTGCAGCGAAACAATATTCTCCAAACATGACTATTATAATTCTGAATAACAACGGCGGAGGAATCTTCTCATTTCTCCCGCAACGAGACTACCCCGAATCGTTCGAAAGGTATTTCGGGACACCACACAACCTGACATTTCAGGCAGCCGCCTCTCTCTATGGTTTAGCCTATTCAAAGGCCACATCATGGAAGGAATTTCGTGTGGGCGCCGCACGGCATGCAGGCTCCTCAGGAACAACTATTGTGGAGGTGCAGACCAACAGAGATAGGAACGTTGAGCTGCACCAACGCATCTGGTCGACCGCCGAAGAAACGGCCCAAAATGCGCTCACCGGGCGGACGTAAACTCGTGCTAATCAACGGCGTCAACCTCAACGTAAAGGTGGTCGGTTCCGGCCCTCCGATTGTAGCTCTTCATGGATTTGCCGGTGACATGACCACTTGGGCGGACTTCATACCGGAAGCGCAGAAAACACACACCGTCATTACAATTGACTTGCTTGGACACGGCGGCTCAGACGCTCCCAAAGACCCTGAGAGATATCGAATTGAACATGCCGCCACCGATATCGCCACCGTGATCCATCAGTTAGAGCTCTCCCAAGCCTGCGTGCTAGGCTACTCGATGGGAGGAAGAATGGCGCTTGCAGTCGCCGCCCTAAGGCCAAACGTGTGCCATGGCCTCGTCCTTGAAGGAGTCTCCCCGGGACTCACGTCTCCAAACGCGCGAGCACGGAGACGGAAAAAGGATGAGACTTTGGCAAAACTCATCCTGAACGACGGAATCGAGGCATTCACAAACTATTGGGCGGGACAACCGTTGTTCAACAGCCAAAAATCGCTCCCACTAAATGTTCAGGATCGAATCAGAAGTCAACGCCTCAAAAGCAATCCGATCGGACTCGCGAATACCCTCCTCGCTGCCGGGTTGGGCGAGCAACAACCATTCCACAAATATCTCCCGAGGCTAAGGATCCCGGTGCTTTGTATCGCCGGCGCAGACGATCGAAAATTCGCCACCATCGCGCAAAAGATGTACCGGAAATTGCAAAACGGGCAACTCGTGGTCATACCCAACGCGGGGCATGCGGCACATTTAGAAAAACCCCAAGATTTCAACCGAGCCGTCCTAGCTTTCGTAGACGAATCTCTTAGTAAGCCGGTACCGCCCTATACTTTCAAGGCCGACGTACCGTAGAGTATAATTTTCGTTGCACGCAGTCCATGCCACATGTCAGATCACACCGGAATCAGTCACTCAGCAACTCCGCTGGCAGGGATAAACGTCCTAGACATAAGCCACATTCTGTCCGGCCCATTCTGCACTATGCTTCTCGCGGACCTTGGAGCGAATGTGATCAAAGTTGAGAGGCCGATTCTGGGAGACGAGGCACGGCGTTTAGGCCCTCAGGTCTCGGGAGAGAGTTCCTACTATATGAGCGTAAATCGAGGCAAGAGAAGCATCACCGTAGATCTCTCTCGGGAAGAAGGGCAGAAAATAATTGAGAAACTTTGCCAACGAGCAGACGTCTTCGTTGAGAACTATGTCCCGGGAACAATGCAGAGGTTAGGCCTTGACTACTCACAACTCAGCGTTCTGAATCCTCGACTGGTTTACGTGTCTATCTCGGGTTTTGGGCAAAGTGGTCCATACGCGTACAATCCGGCCCTTGACATAATTGTTCAAGCAATGGGTGGAATGATGAGCGTCACGGGTGAGCCTAACGGTCAACCCATTCGTCCCGGCGCATCACTTGGCGATAGCGTTGCCGGCCTGTTCGGAACCACAGCCATACTTGCAGCACTCTTGGAAAGAGAACGAACGGGAAAGGGGCAATACGTTGACATCTCGATGCTAGACTGCCAAGTAACCATTCTCGAGAACGCATTCTCAAGATACTTTGCCACCGGAAAGGCGCCCGGCCCGCTGGGATCTCGCCACCCCGCCGCGGTTCCCTTTCAGGCATTTGCAACTCAAGACGGATACATCGTCGTCGCCCTAATCTCAGATCAATCAGACCCGTGGATTCGTTTCTGCCTAGCGATTGGGCATCCCGAACTCGCGAAAGATCCTCGCTTTAGCAACGCAACATTGAGAGTCCAGAACTACGCAATGCTTGCTCCGATAATGGACGAGGCGATTCGTAGAAGAACCTCACGCGAATGGTTAGATGAATTCTCGAGGATTGGAATTCCATGCGGCCCGGTAAACACGATCGACGTTGTTGCCAATGATTCCCAGGTTCTTCACCGAGGCATGATCGCGGAGATACCTCACAAGAAGCTAGGCAAGTGGAGAGTTGCAAATAGCCCTTTCAAGTTCGGTGAATCTTCTTCCCACCCTCAAGGTCCGTCGCCAGACTTGGGGGAACACACGGACGAGGTCCTCGAAGAAATCGGATATTCTCCAAGTGAAATTGCCAGATTGAGATCCTTGAGGGTAGTTTGACAGACCTCTTAAGAACCTAATCGGCATTAGGATAAAGTCAGGTACTGCACTGAATTGGTTTTCAAAGACATAATTTACGAGAAAAAAGACGGCGTAGCATTCGTTCGAATAAATCGCCCCGATGTCCTAAACGCGTTTCGGCCGTTGACGATCGAAGAGATGCGGCAGGCGTTCTTGGAAGCTTGGTACGACGCAGAAATCGGAGTTGTCGTGCTTACGGGAACCAATGGTAATTTCTGTTCGGGAGGTGACGTAAACCTACGCGGGGAAGGAGGATACGAGGACAGCGCTGGCACGCCTCGACTCCAGGTTACACAGTTACATCGTTTGATACGTGAGATCCCGAAACCAGTCATCGCAATGGTAGACGGATATGCAATAGGCGGCGGACATGTACTTCATGTACTGTGTGACTTGACCATTGCGTCAACGCGGGCTGTGTTCGGGCAAATTGGGCCTAAGTATGGAAGCTTCGACGGAGGCTTCGGAGCAATTTACTTAGCACGGATTGTCGGCGAGAAAAAAGCCAGAGAGATCTGGTATCTCTGCCAACGCTACTCCGCACAGGAAGCCCTAGACATGGGTTTAGTCAATTACGTAGTTCCGCCGGTTGAACTTGAAGCTAAAGTTATGGCCATCGCTAAGGAGCTGCTTCAGCGCTCACCCACCGCGTTACGGTTCATGAAATATGCGTTCAACTCAGATACCGATCACGTGTATGGAATTCAAAATCTTGCACACGGCGCCACCGCGCTTTACTATGAGTCTGAAGAATGCAAGGAAGGCACGAAAGCATTCCTTGAGAAGCGCCCGCCGGACTACTCCCGCTTCCGAAAACAACCTCCTTGGTAGGTGCCCACGCGGACCCCGAAGTACCCAACGCTGGACAAGCTTCACAGGCTGCTGTGGTTTACCGTGTCTCGCAATGACACATTGAACGTCTGGTATCACGCACTCAGACCATTTTCATACCCCGCTTCAATTGTCCCCGTGCTCGTCGGGTCCGTGATGGCTTGGCAAAGCGGGTACGCGAACTGGGCCCTTTTTCTTGCGGCTCTGGTAGGGTCCATCGCGATACAGGCAGGAACGAATCTCGCTAACGAGTACTTCGACTATACACAGGGTGTAGACAAAACAGATTCTTTAGGACCAGCCGGAGTTATTCTTCAAGGGAAACTCAAACCGAAACAGGTACTCCAAGCGGCAACCCTAGCCCTTGCAATCGGCGTCGTCCTCGGAATGTACATAGTCTCTCAAGTTGGGCTCATCATTCTCGCCCTGGGACTCGCCAGCATTCTCGCGGGATGGTTCTACACTGCGAAACCCTTCTGCCTCGGATACAGAGGGTTAGGCGAACCGGAGGTTTTCATATTCATGGGACCCGTCATGGTCGTAGCCAGCTACTACGTCCAAACCAGACACTTCGCCTGGGCACCTCTTCTAGTCTCGCTTCCAATCGGCCTCCTAGTAACCGCGATCCTACACGCTAACAACATGAGAGATGTAGTACAGGACATGGAACGGAATAGGATCACGTGGGTTGTCTTGGCGTGCAAGTTATGGGGCATGAAGGAGGGTAGGAACTTTTCTCGTTGGGTCTACTACGCAATGGTTGGAGGAGCATATGTTGTCTTGATAGGGCTCATCGTAGGGGGCACGGCTCCAATATTCACGCTCCTAACTCTCCTAACAATCCCCCAGGCCTACTCGCTGATCCAATTTGCGGCATCGGGTGCAGAAGGCAAGCCACTCAGCGCCCTTGTTCGAGGCACAGCTTTTCTTCACATGTCCTTCGGAGCGACGCTGACGTTAGGTTACCTACTCGGGATTCTACTTCACTAACTCTCGGGCTGCTTCCATGACGCCCTTCAGACTTGGCAGCTCTACTGGGTAGGGGTTATGAGCCCGTTTCGCGGAAGTTTCAGCTGCAGAATTCCCGAGTAATTGACGGCCACGCCGTTGTCTACTTTTACGTAATCGCCTTTCTGAACTGGCTTCGCCAGGTTTCTGAAGTTGTACCTAACAAAGGTCCGACCGCTCTCGTCGTCGAGCACGAGCATGAACTGGTTCATGTCAATTATCTTTCCTTCGATGTGGATGTTCCGCATTCCGTTTCTAATCTCTTCAATTCTCATTCCACGTGATTGCTCCTTTCAATCCGAATTTAGGTTTCGGCGATTAGGGCGAAGATACGCTGGCAACGTGCCGTACGGCTCCAGCCAGTCTGAGAAATATCCTCTCAATCCCATCGCCCTCCCGGCACGGTTTCCTTTCGGCACCATTGCGGCAGAGGAATGTAACCTTCTCGGTCCGGGGAGTACACGTGCTTAGTAGGGTGGCTTGCTCTCAGCAGGGTGATTTTTCCTCGGAGATAAGGCGGGAACCGTAGCAAGGCTTTAATTACGTTTCCAGCCTCTCTAGGTTTCGGTACGTTGCGGATTCTACGTGTGTATTATCGCGCGCGTAACTAAAGAATAGAGTGGTGTTAGTAGAGTATGAGTCAAGAAGGATATGGCGGCCGAACTATGTACAAGGTTACATGTTCTGACTGCGGTGCTGAAACTGAAGTACCGTTCAAGCCAACTCAAGGCCGACCGGTCTATTGTAGAGCGTGCTACCAGAAACACAGGCGCTACTAGACCGTCTCCGGTTTAGCACGGCTAGCCTCGTTTCGATTTCTTTCTTCTTTATTTTCTCTTTCTATCCTGCTACAATTCAAGAACCATTTCAAATTACAGAAATTCGGCCTACATGAGGATGGAATTAATTGGATTTTGAGAAGGTCGTCATTAAACGGCGAATGGTTCGAAACTTTCAGTCTAAGGAAGTCCCGAGAGAAGCAATCGACAAGATTCTTGCTTCTGCGTTGCATGCACCTAGCGCAGGATTCAGCCAAGGATGGACCTACATCGTCGTAACCGGCGAGAATTTGAAGAAGCAGATAGGTGTGTTGCAAGGAGAACTTGATTTCTACGCGGCGAAACGCTTCCACAAATTCGTATCCGAAGCGGCGGTTCTGATCGTAGCCTGTGCTAGCGAGAAGATGTACCATGACAGGTACAGGGAACCTGACAAGTTGAACAGTGATGGGACGGAAATCGAATGGCCCACGCCGTATTGGTACTTCGACATAGGCTGCGCGTGCATGCTAATTTTCTTATCCGCCGTAAACGAGGGGCTAGCAGCTGCTTTCACCGGAGTGTTTCGGGTCGCGGATATGAAGAAGCTGCTGGGCATACCTGACCACTTTCATCCCGTGGGTGTAATCTCACTGGGCTACCCGGCCCCGGACGAGAAATCGCCTTCACTCAAACGCGGCCACAGGCCCTCGCATGAGGTTATCCACTATGAGCACTGGTAGCATGCCCTAGCACTCGAGCACTCCCGAAATTCTCAATATTCAATCATTTACGCCAACGGGTTCGGAAGGAAGGGAGGCCTTACTCACCGTGCTCGTTTCATGCAGCCTCGCTATTTGTTGCGTCTTCCAAACAATGACCAAGTTCTTCTTGAAGACTCTGGAGAAAAGATCCTTTCTCTTCTTTACCGCTTGATCCTCGAGATAGTGTTGGCCTGAGAAAATGCATTCAAGGGTCATCTCATCCCGTGAGGATTTCACATTAACTTTCTTTACTACCGATCGATGGGAGTAGTCCAACGCGTCGGCTAACCGAAGAATCGAAGATAGTACTGCGACGGTCTTCCTATCCGCACCGTTTAGGGGAGTCAGATTGAAGTGTTTGCTATCGGGTAGGGCCTTCATGTGATATCGCGCGATGCTCCCGATAATGTACCGCTCTCTTTGCGTGAATGGAAAGGCCGTGTCATTCAGTATTAGACTCAGTGATACCTTGTGATGTCTCTTGTCGCCTCTAGAGCGACCAATGTCGTGTAAGATCGCGGCGCACTCCAACCAGTAGCGTTCCTTAACCCCGAGCGAATGCATTCGCTTCGTTTTGTTGAATAGCATTAATGCCAGTTTTCTATCCTGTTCGGCGTGCGACTCATCCGGAAGGTACTTTCTGGCAATTTCTCTTACTTTCGCCACTGTCGGTCGGTGTTTCCAAACCGCCTTTCTAGCGAGTCCTCTGTCATTTTTCTCTATGACCTCCAGCGGGACCGCCCGAAGGAGCACTTGGACATAGCTCTCCGGCAGAGCTTTCTTTCTCATCTCCTCCGCCACGGTTTCAACATCGTAACTCACTTTCCTGAATTCGACTCTCAGAGGGCTGAAGCTTAGTACCGCGTACTCGGCCTCGGGATCACCGTTAACAGGCCTACCGACGCTTCCCGGATTCACAAAGGTCACACCATCGAAGCTCCTATCCATCTGGAGATGAGTGTGGCCTGTCACGATGACGTCAGCTTCTGCTTTTGCAGCGATCTCCTTCAGTCGTTCGTCCGGGGAATCTGGATAGATGTGTTCCTCAACCGATTCTGGAGATCCATGAGTGATTAGTACTCGAGTACCTGCGATCTCAAACCTCAACTCTTTCGGAAGCGATTGGAGGTATGCTACGTCGGAGGGCGTGAGCTCTTTAATAGTCAAATCTTTCGCTGCATCGCCCTCAGGATGATTACCAAGCCGTAACGCGTCCAGAATTTCCAAGTCGACGTTACCAAGCACGCTCAAGAACATTGGGGAGCGCAGCGCCTGAACAACTTCACTGGGATGAATGCCGAAACCTACCGCGTCACCCGCATTGAGGAATACTTCAAGCCCAGACTTTTCTGCGTCTTTCACTACCGCTTTCAACGCGTCAAAGTTGCCATGAATATCAGAGATCAACGCGGCCCTTCTTTCTCTGTTTAGCAGTTCGCGTATTATCTCGCTGTTCGGTTTAACGTCAATTAGGTCCCGTATTCCAGTGAACAGCCCTTTCGCTTTCGCCGCGTCCCATAAGGAGACGAAGTCTTTGTAACGAGCTGCTCTTTCCTTTCCAAGGTGCGCTAGGAGTTTGTTCACGCCGTATCTTGCGTCGGCAGGGACCTCATCCTTCCCCGATCGAAGATCCTGACTCCAGACGAAGTAATCATGCATCTCGCCCAGCACGTCTTGAAACTGTTTGATCAGCGCGATTTCGTCCTTTAATCCGCCCCTGTATAACATCGAGAAGATCTCCATTGTATACCGGAGCCGCTTTGCTGCAATCCTCAATTCGTGATGTTTAGTGGTCGCGTTTTGGTCATGCACGTATCGCGAAAGCGACAGAAATTCATCCAGCCTAGTCCCTATGCGGCTCCGTGCTCTGCTATAAGTCGATAATGTCTTGACATTGAAGTTGTCGTCAACAATGTTTCTCTTGATCGATCTGCACGTATACGAGAGATCAGCCAATATTCCGGATGCTTGCACTGAGTCCAAGACTCTGACTACGTCAGACTGCATCAAGAGTCGACGGGCTTTCTGAATTCTGATCAGATACTCAATTCCTACCGCTGCGGGTGGTTCTAGGTCGGTTAGGTAATTCTCTAAGAATGCTATGAGGACGTCTTCGTCTCTGGCCTCGCCGCACGAGGTCGTCAGGGCCTTGACCCCTTTCCTCCAGGCCTTGGCCTGTTTCTTTGGCAGACATTCTTCGAAGGCGGTGAGAGCGGTCCTCAGTCTGCGGGACGTTACTCTCAATTTGTGAACGTATTCGATGTCCTCGTTTCTTTTTGCTCCTTCGATTTGTTTCTCTAGTTCGGGGATTAGCTTAAGGAGTGTTTCAGCTCCGAGGACACGGTAAGCGGAGCTATCGTCAAGGGGTTCAGGGAGGAGCGTTCCTGTCAGTATGCCATGCCCCCCTGTTATTGATCAACCAGAGCTGGGAATCGATGATCTCCTCTCCCGGTTCAGGTCTAATTCTCTTGTAGGCACCGTCCGGTAGGAGGAGCCTGGCTTTCACGTTATCCCTCAAATGAACCTGAAGAATCTTTAGTATTGAAGCTCTGATCGACGCATCGGGCACTGAAAAAAGCACCTCAACTCTCTTCTCCAGATTTCTCGGCATCATGTCGCTACTGCCCAGCAGGACCTCCCCTTCGCCTCCGTTCTTGAAGTAGTAAATTCTCGCATGTTCCAGGAATCGTCCCACAATGGAGACGACCCGTATATTCTCGCTCACACCCGCGATGCCCGGCCTCAGACAGCAAAGGCCCCTAACGTTGAGGTCAATTTTGACGCCTGCCTGAGAAGCCCGGTAGAGAGCTTGGATAATCTTCTTGTCCACTAGACCGTTCATCTTGAATGCTAAGTATCCGCTACCCTTCTCCATGTGTGCGCTTATCTCCCTGTCAATCCGGTTGAGTATCTCATTTTTGAGCGACGTAGGAGAAACCAGCAGGTATTTGTAAGGTCCAGCCTTCCGCGGATCGGTTGTTAAATTGTGGAAGAGATCCAGAACCTCTGCCCCTATCTCCGAATTGGCCGTGAGATAGCCGATGTCTCCGTAGATTCGCGTCGTAACAGAGTTGTAATTTCCAGATCCGATGTGGGAGTACTGCGCCATCTTGTCGTTCTCTTTTCTTACAATCAGAGTCAGTTTGGCGTGGACCTTTATGTTGGGGAAATTATAGACAACCTTGACCCCCGCCTTAGTCAGAATTTTTGCCCAATTGATGTTGTTCGTCTCGTCAAATTTGGCCTTCAATTCGATTAGGGCGGTTACGGATTTGCCGTTCGAGGCCGCTTTTACGAGTGAAGATATTATGGGAGACCCCGGGTCGATTCGGTAAAGCGTGATGAATATCTCGGTAACGTCCGGATCCGTGGCGGCGTCCGCAAGCGTATTGATTACCATATCAAAGCTGTCGTAAGGATGGTATAACGCAAAGTCTCTCCGGGCTATCTCATTTAGGATGGGTTTGCCTTGTTGTAGTTCCGGCAAAATGTACCCGCGTAGGGGAGGGTCCTTTAGTGTTGGTTTGTTCAACTTGAGGAGTCGCCAGAAGTCAACGAACCCAAAAGGTCCGTCAATCTCGTAATGCACATCTTCAGGGCTTGGGAGGCGGATTGAGCCTATGCTGCGAGCTAGGTAATCCCGTAGATGCAGTGGCGTCCCAGATTCGAATTCTACCCGGGCGGGTTTGCCGTAGCGCCTCTGCCTTACGCTCAACTCCATGGTCGTAAGAAAGTCAGTATTCGGGTCTGCTCTGACCTCTATCTCGGCGTTGCGCGTAACCCTAAATTTGTGGTAGCTTTGAACTCGCATCGATGGGAGAAGTAAGTCTAGATTCGTCGCGACTAGGTCTTCTAGCAAGATGAAATCGCTGCTCGGCTCGGCCGTGGTCGGTGTGGGGACGCTTACAAAGCGATCGAACTTATCAGACGGGGACTCCACCAAGAGTTTTGTCGGCGCCTCTTTCACTCTTGGTTCGTCGACGGAAACTAGAAGATTCACATGGAGGTTCGAGATGTATGGCGCGACGTATTCTACATCCGGTTTTTTCATGACGGGTAGGATTTCCGTCTTGAAGTAATCTCGGAGAATTTGATGTTGGCCCTTGTTCAGATCACTGGGGTGGAGTATGCGTATTTCTTCTTTACGCAGCAACGGCAGAAGGTCGTCCCAGCATTTTTGCTGTTTCTTTAGGAGAGGTAGGATTTCGCCTCTTGTTACTTGGATTTGTTGCAGCGGCGTCATGCGGGAACCAGGCGTTGGCTCAAAGTCGCCTCTCTCAATTTGCTGCTCGAGAATCGAGGCTCGTGTCATGAAGAACTCGTCAAGATTTCCTCCGCTGATGGCTAGGAACTTCACGCGTTCTAGCAGTGGTTGGCTCGGGTCCTCGGCTTCTTCTAGAACTCTATAGTTGAACCTGATCCAGCTCACCTCTCTGTTTATGAAAAGAGCGGGGTCATCCAGTGTCCTGGCTGAGCCTGTGATCTGGACTGTGGAAACTGGGTCCGAGGGTTGCGATGGCGTCAATTCTTCGCACCCTTACCTGAATAATAGTTGATTAGATCGAATGTCGTCCAGGGCTTGGCGTCTTCCGCGTTGAAGCCTAGGAGTTTGACGTGCGAGCGTAGAGTGGAAAGATCCGTGGTTTCTATCTCCATTAGGTCAGGGATGTGTGAGAGGTCTCCCGTGTACTTGTCTAGGTCAACAGTAACGCCCCCGTTCAGCGCGTAACTGATTCTGTGCTTACTCAGATGTTGACGGCCGCTAAGGCCGATCGATTCGAGTATGAGTCGCGTCGTGTCGAAGTCAGACACCAATACTTCGTACTCTTCCCTGACTTTTGCATTTTCATCTGGAACGAACCTTTTGAATGTTAGCTCGGTCTTGCTCCCTATCTTCCGGAGACGCAGCAGGTTGTTCGCCTTTTCGATGGGGTCGCCTTGGAAATCAAAGAACATGGTCTCTACGTCGCCCTCGAAGGTTTTGGAAGCCCCGAGAGATTTCAACTTCGATTCGACTTTGCCACGATCAATTGCGATTATCTTAACCTCAACTTCGTGCATAGCTTCCGCCCCGGATTGAGCCTTGCGAAACGTCCTCCATCTAACGTACTTAGGCAGAATAGGTATAGTAATTGTCCGCTAAGAACATTGCACGGTCAAATTCTATACGATTCGAGGAAGGCTCGAAGACTGTACCAAGCGTCGGCTCAAGCCTTGGGGGCGGTCTAGACCAGTGTCATTGACTCATTCCTGAGTTCGCCGATAGTGTGAAAGGTATTGGCCGCCAGAGGTGGTATCGAGAATATCGTCTTCGATTCTAATTCCGCCAATCTTCTCTCCATATATGCCTGGCTCGACGCTGTGAACCATGCCTGGCTCAAGCACGTCCCTCGATTCGATATGCAGGGTAGGAATGGGTTCGTGAACTGCAACTCCGATTCCATGTCCGAGCCTATGAACCAAGTACTGTGACAACCCGCGCTTACTAATTGCCTCAATTGACTTTCTCGCAACCTCAGCGGCTCTGACGCCGGGGCCAATGGCTGATATCGCCGACTTTTCGGAATCGAGAACTGCCTCAAGCAGAGCCGTCTGTCGTTTGTTGGGCTTTCCGACGATGAACGTCCTAGTAGTATCTGAACTATACCCGTCCACGACCACATCGAGTTCAAGCATTACTGGATCTGCACGCCTTAGCTTTCGCTTCGAATTTCCGACCACGTACTTGTTTGCTTCGGCTGTCGATGGCCCGGAAGCAACAAATGCACATGCAACAACCCGCCGGGCGCGGAACCGTGTTATGCCTTCGGTTATGATCGCGTGCTCAATCTTGCAAGAGAGTTCCACCTCGGTCAAACCCGGTTTCAGGTTTCGCTCAAAAGTCTCGAGGCCCACCCGCGCGACTCGATTCGCGTACTTGAGTGCACGAACCTCCAGCTCTGTCTTAACAGCACGGGATTGCACAAGAAGCTGCGAGGCGTTCCTCAGTTCGTGATTTGTTAGTCGTTGTCTGAGTGCAGCAATCGTCTTTGTGCCCACAATTGTCGTCTCATAGCGTAATGGCGTTCCAAGGACGTGTTCCCACCCGTCCTCTATTCCTACCAATCCAGCCCCAATCCCCAAGTCGCTCAACCCTTTTTCCACTTCGTTTACCCCGGCCGTTAGCGAATCGCCAAGATGCTCGTAATTCTCCCACTGGTATCGTCTCACGTCCTTCACCCATGTCCATGGAAGTGTCTCGCCGGCGGGGTGGATCAGTATCGGGTCCTTGTCAAGTGGAAATATCAGGTAACTTAGGCCTCTTCCAGGCCAGAGATCGGACACGTATGAGACGTTTTCTGGTACTCGAAGCAGAAGAGCAGTGAAACCTTCTGTACGCATTCTTTCGCGTATTCGAGAGAGCTTCTTTTCGTCACGACTCATTCAGGATGCCTACTGAACAATGTGATTTTTCTTGTTCGAATAAGATGTTTCCGGAAGTTACACGGCCTTCAACGAGATAATCCGCTGAAGACCAGACCGCCCTATGAGGCCGAAGATTGCTTTATTACCTCAGCGCCGAAACGGGCGTTGTGAATTGACTTGAACTATCGCCGGCTCGGAAATTCTGGACTGAAGCTGAGTGAACTTTCGTTGGGAGCATGGGTTACTTATGGCGGCCAAGTGGGCGAGGATGCCGCCTTCAAATGTATGTCAGCCGCCTACGAAGCGGGTGTCAATTTCTTCGACAACGCCGAAGCTTACGCGAGCGGACAGGCTGAAGTTGTCATGGGGAACGTGCTCAAAAAAACGGGCTGGCCTCGTCAAAGTTTTGTGGTCTCCAGTAAAGTATTCTGGGGCGGCAAGGGGCCCAACGACCAGGGTTTATCACGTAAGCACGTTTACGAAGCATGTCGCCGCTCATTGAAACGCCTACAACTCGATTATCTGGACTTATTTTTCTGCCACCGGCCCGACCCGACGACCCCAATCGAAGAGACCGTGCGAACTATGGACGATTTGATACATCAAGGGTTGGTGTTGTATTGGGGGACGTCAGAATGGAATGCCGCCGACATAATGCGAGCATATGGAATAGCGCTCGAACATGACCTTACGCCACCTCAAATGGAGCAACCACAATACAACATGTTACACCGCGAAAGAGTCGAGAAGGAGTATCTCCCGTTGTACAGAGAAATTGGATTAGGAACTACGATCTGGAGCCCACTGGCTTCCGGCCTACTAACCGGGAAATATAACTGCGGTATCCCACAGGGAACCAGGGCATCGCTTCCAGGATATGAGTGGCTGAAGCAGCATGTGCTGACATCGCAGAACCTGGAAAAGGTGAAGCAGCTGGAACCGACGGCAGAGGCGATGGGATGCAGTTTAGCTCAGCTCGCCCTGGCATGGTGCCTCAAGAACCCGAACGTAAGCACCGTCATAACTGGAGCTACAAGGCCAGAGCAAGTTAGTGAAAACATGAAGGCCGAGGAAGTCGTTGAAAAACTTGATCAAAATGCAATGGATAAGCTAGACGAGATCCTCGGTAACAAACCAACCACCGAAGAAGAATAACGTCATAAAGCATCGAGAAGCGCTCGAAGCTTTCCGAAATCCTCCTCCAGCACTTTCCTTAGCTGGAATGTGTAGAGTGCCGCTGCAGGATGATACATAGGGAAGTAGGTAACCTCCCCAATCTCGATGGGTATCCCATGTAATTCCGTAACGGGCTTCTCGGGCCCAAGGAGTGAGTGAATGGCCGAATTCCCCATTGGACATATTACTTTCGGGAGAATCAGGCGGATTTGCCGGTCCAAATACGGCCTACAAGCCCTTGCCTCGTCCTTGCGCGGTGGTCTATTGTTTGGCGGCCGACACTTTACAACGTTAGTAATGTAGACGTCCGTTCGGCTCAATCCTATGGACGCGAGGAGTTCGGTCAACAACTTACCGGCAGCCCCGACGAACGGTCGGCCCTGAGTATCTTCTTGTTCGCCGGGTGCCTCTCCGACAAACATCACCTTCGCACTCTCCGAACCCTCGCCCGGGACGGCGTTCTTACGAGTTTCAAAGAGCCGACATTTCGTGCACGCTATTACTTCACCTGAAATATTACGGATTGACTCCTGTTCTTGAGACAAAGGATATGCTCCCGTGCGACGTGATATGCGTAAGGGATTTGCGTTAACAACGCACGGTATATATTCCCGTTGTCGCTTCACGGTGCGAAGTTCCAAGTGATTCACGTTTGCCTATAACCGATGTCGTCAAGAAGCAGTTAGCGCAGAAGGTTCGGTTGCACTACAAGGTATGCAGAGACTGTGGCGCCCGCAATCCCGAAGCCTCCGACAGGTGCAGGAAATGCCACGGCCATAACTTGCGACAGAAGAAACGTGAGCTAGGCGCGAAGTAGAAATCGTGACATCACCCAGTTCTCAGAATTGTTCAGCCGCGAGCGAACGGACTAGTGTTCTCTAAGGAAAGAGAACTTACTTTCCTATTGCCTCCCTCGCATAGTGAGTGACTATCTTGGTTAGAGACGATGAAGGTGTCCATGTTGCGTTTCAGGGAGAGCATGGAGCATACAGCGAAGAAGCAGTTCATTCTTTCTTCGAAGACCCCGTCAGAACCCACCCTTGCATGACCATCAAAGATGTCTTCCAACTAACGGAAAGTGAGTCTGTTCGTTTCGGTGTCGTACCGGCAGAGAATTCACTTGAAGGGACCATAAATCAAACATACGATTTGCTCCTGCAATCTCCGCTACAGATAAGCGGGGAAGTCAAAATCAAAATCAGCCATTGTCTCCTTGGCCTCCCGGGAACGACCCTAACTGAGATTCGCAAGGTCTACTCGCACCCTCAAGCGCTAGCTCAATGCCGAGGATTTCTAGACAGCCTGCAGGCCTCCGGAGAACCGTCATACGACACGGCCGGTAGCGCGAAGATGATCATGGAGAGGGGCCTTCGGGAGGCAGCCGCAATAGCCGGCGAAAAGGCCGCCGCACTGTACGGCCTGGAGATACTGCGTAAAGACATAGAAGACGATCCAGAAAACTACACGCGTTTCTTCGTTGTGGGCAAGAACGATGCCGTACCCACCGGGAATGATAAGACATCAATAGTATTCGGAACCATACATAGCCCCGGATCATTACATAGGGCACTCAACGAACTTGCAGTCCGCGGAATCAACCTCACCAAGATTGAATCAAGACCGATTAGAGGGACGCCTTGGGAGTACCACTTTTACGTGGACTTCGAAGGCCACCGAAACGACCGATCGTGCTCTGACGCTCTTCGAGCGCTTGCAAGTTCAACAACCTTCGTCAAAATACTCGGTTCGTACCCTCAAGCACCTTGAACCTATTGCCTTCACAACGGTTTTACGGTAGCCTACGACTTGTTCGAACAACCGACTTGAACTGGGTGCTTATTCGATTGTCTCTGCGGAGTTGGGTGATTTGATTAGAGTTTGCTTAGCTCAGCTAGAAGTAACGGACTCCAAGAAGGAGAATTTGGCCCGGGTCATTTCATCCATAGAAAAAGTAGGAAAGCAGGCTGAGCTGATCATATTTCCCGAGTACTGCATGGGGGTCCCGCGGGAAGGGCTCTCTCGTGAGTATCTTAACGATCTCGCCGAACCGCTCAACGGGGAGTTCCTCAGCGCCGTCGCAGACGCGAGTAAGCGAACGCAGGTTGCCGCGGTGGTTCCGGTTTACGAAAAGGACGAAAGTTCTGTCTGCAATACCGCCGTTGTGATAGACCGGGGCAAGGTGCTGGGAGGATATCGAAAGATTCACCTCTTCGACGCGCTCGGGTACAGAGAGTCGGACATGTTCCGCGCTGGTTCGAGTCCCATGTTGTTCAAAGTTAGGGACATGACCTTAGGGTTAGTTATCTGCTATGACGTGCGTTTTCCGGAGCTGTTCAGAATCGAAGCTATGTCCGGTGCCCACGCGATTGTTGCCCCTTCAGGATGGTATGCGGGGCCTCTCAAAGAGGAACAATGGCAAGCACTGCTGATGGCTCGCGCCCAAGAAAATACCATCTATGTTATCGGCGTAGGGAACGCGAATAAGGCGTTCATTGGCCGAAGTGCCGTTATGGATCCGTTAGGAGTAAAGGTGTTGGACTTGGGGGCGGGAGATAGAGTTGGATTCTATGAGCTTGATGAAAGCAGGATAATCAAAGCGAGGGAGATGCTGCCGCTACTCAACCAAGCGGGCGGTACGAACTACGGGCGATGTGTACAACTCTAGAATGGCGTGGGAGCTTCACGCAATGCCCATTTGAGCTTTTGCTTCCTCGCTCATTTTGTCGGGGCTCCATGGGGGGTCCCAGACGAGGTCAACTTTAGCGTCCTTTACGCCGTTCATGGCTTTTATTTTGGTCTTGACTTCTTCCGCTATCATTCCGCCCATCATGCATCCTGGGGCAGTTAGCGTCATTTTGATGCCCACTTGGCCTTCCTGTGTCACGTCTATGCCGTACACTAAGCCCAAATCCCAAATGTTGATTGGGATCTCAGGGTCGTAGCAATCTTTCAGTACGGTTACGACTTCTTCTTTCGTTACCAATTTCAATTCATCTTCCGAGGGGCCGTTTCCTTTCTAACAAGGAACCTGGCGGTTTGCTTGCCTATTAATCTTGACCTGTTGTCTTCAGTCCGCTTTATGCTCAGACCATGCGATGGGCATGGCGCCGGGTATGGGTTCGAGGAGCTTAGATGCATTCAACCTGACCGCACTTGTAACCTCTTCAAAGAGCGGGTTGCTGTAATCCTCTATCTTTCCCTCATCGGCCAACCTGGCTATATCAGGGTCAATTGGAACTGATCCTAAGAATGGGATGCCGGCCCTCTTCGCCGCCTCGGCGCCTTTGCTTCGGCCGAATATCTCAATCTTCTCACCACAGTGCGGGCACACCACATAACTCATGTTCTCTATCAGTCCGAGGAGCTTGACCGTCGCGAGTTGCTGACTCAGAGTCTTTGCCATATTAATCGCCTTGTTAACCACCATGAGAGCGAGATCCTGAGGTGTGGTGACGATGATTACTCCTTGCAAGGGTAAGGATTGGAAGATAGTCAATGGGGCATCGCCCGTGCCCGGGGGGCTGTCGACCAATAGGAAGTGTAGGTCACCCCATTCTAGGTCTTGGAACATTTGACGTATGACGCTGTTTATTATGGGCCCTCGAACGATCACCGGCATCTGTGGCTCTTCGAGGACAAGATTCATCGACACAACCTTGATCCCTAGTCGTGTCGTGGCGGGTAACACGCGTTTTTCTGCGGTGACATGGAGTGGTCCTTTCAGCCCGAACATCTTCGCGATACTGGGGCCTGTTATGTCTGCGTCGAGAATTCCCACTTTGTAACCTAATCGAGTCAGTTGGACGGCTAGAAAGGCCGTTACGAAGGATTTGCCCACGCCTCCCTTCCCTGACATGATTGCGACAACATTCCGGATTCCCTCTCTCTCGAGCCGATTAATCCCAGGAGGCATTGCTTCGCCGGGCTTCGCGTGGCCCGAAGTCATCTGTGCTTGAATCTTGCTACGTAGCTGATCGAGTTCTTGTTTCGTCATAACGGTTGTTTCAACGTTAACTGTCTTTACGCCGTCTAGCTTCGTTACGGCTTTCTGGATGTCCTTTGCTATCGTCTCGGAGAGGGGGCAACCTCCAACCGTGAGCGCAACCTGAACTTTGACAACGTCTCCTTGGATGTCAATGTTCTTGATCATTTGTAGGTTGACGATTGAGATGTGAAGCTCTGGGTCGATGACGTCCTTAAGCGCCCTCATGACCTCGTCCTTTGAAACCACTAACTATTCCTCAGCTGTGTCGCGATATCAGCAAACAGCGCCGATAATAACCGTTGTTAATCTTTCACACACCAAAAATATTGTCTGTTTCGTCCGGGATCTGACAAGTTCCATAACTACGCATTCTACACGGGGAACCGCCTGAGGGTCGGGTTTATGGAAGTAGTCGTTCGGGTGTTCGTGGGAACAGAGTTACCTCTTTGATGTTTTCCTTGCCGAGTAAGGCCATTGTGAGTCTCTCGATTCCCAGACAGAATCCGCCGTGGGGCGGGACTCCGAACTTGAACGGTTCAGTGAACCACTTCATTCCTTCTTGGGTGATGTTTTGCTCTTTCATCTGCTCGATGATCTTCTCGTAACGGTGTTCCCTTTGTCCGCCCGATGATTGCTCAATGCCTCCGTAGACGAAGTCTACGCTTCTGGCCCATTGAGGTTCTTCATCTACCCGCATTACGTAGAATGGTTTCACCTTCGAGGGGTAACGATTGATGAAGTACGCCTCTGACTTATGTTTCTCGCGCACGTGCCGGGAGAGTATGCTCTCGCCCTCCTTCCCTATATCGCCGCCGTAGGGCACTTTCTTTCCGTACTCAGCTAAGATGTCGTAAATCTGTGGGTACCGCATTTCCGGGAAAGGCGTCTTGGGCAGGTGCATATCCACCTTAAGGAGCGCGAGTTCGCGGGAACAGTCCCTCTGAACCCGTTCTAACGCCGCGATCGCAACATCTTGCTCAACCGCCATCACATCCTTCTCGTCTGCTATGAAGCCGAACTCAACCGCCATTCCCCTATGTTCGCAGAGGTGCTGAGTGGTGTGCGACAGTTCAGCTCGCCAGTTGGGGCCGAGATCATAGATCTTGTCAAGTCCGGAAGCGATGCACAACTGCCGATGCAGTTGCGGGTCTTGGCGAAGGAATGCTTCCCTACCAAAATAGTCAAGCTTGAAGACTTCAGCGCCGCCCTCCGAAGTGCCTCCGAGCAGGCAGGGAGTAAAGACTTGGAGGAACCCTTTCCCCTGAAGGTACTCGATCATCCCTTCAGTTAACTTCGATTGTATCTGGAAGATTGCTGAGTTTTCCGGCCTACGAAGATCGATAACGCGCCAGTCCAAACGTGCATCGAGATTCGAGTCGATCTTCCCTGACATGTCAAGAGGCGCCGCCGCTTGAGCCTTAGTTACTAGCTCGATCTTGGACGGCGTAATCTCGGAACCAACTTTAGCGACACGTTTCTCAACTACTCTTCCTTCAACAGTGATAACGTCTTCCTTCCCAAGTCCTTCCGAAACCTTGATGACCTCAGGATTTGCCTCCGATTTCGAGATTGTAATTTGAGCAATACCCTTTCTATCCCTGAGCCAAATGAACCTGATACGGGCCAGTTCCTTGACGTCATGTACCCAGCCCGCGATTACGACGTTGCCTTTCTCATTCTCAATCTCATTCGTGTAGTGAGTCCGCTGTAACAAGTAATCTGGCCTCCAATCCTTCAAGTCATGCTATCTGGTACTGCTGATTGTTCTATCTATTTCTTTGCTGCTCTTCACGTTTGTAGTTTCTTGACCTCTCGCCATTTCGAGTCACCTAAGACTATAGAGGTCTCGATTTGGCGTGAGGAAATGGTCCAGTATTTACTCAACAGTTCATCTTTTTCCCTTTCAGAAACTCGCTGAAAACCGTGCTTCTCGTAGAACTTTATTGCCCAGTCGGCAGCCGCCCACGTTCCGACTAGGATGGGGCGGTTTGTCTTGCGGCGTAGATCCGAGAGTAGGGCGCCTCCTATTCCATGATTTCGCTTAGACGTCCGGACGTATGCGTGCCTGATGAGCGCAACGTCTTGAACGCTCTGAATGCCCATCACGCCAACTAACTCGTCTCCGGACTGATATCCCCAAAAGTCGACGCCAGCATTGATCTCATGCTGTAGCTTCGTCTTCGACATGTACGGGTCCTTCCAGCAATCGCTGGGAATTACGCCTCTGTACGCCTCGGCGGCGTCGTTGATTATTGCGTAGATCGATTCGAAGTCGTCGCGGTCGCACTTTCGGATGGAAGCAGACGGTGCGGTCACGGCACTAGGCTCGTTTGATTAATTTTGCAATATCGCCGGGTTTCATCGCGACCTTAACGCCTGCGGCTCGTAGTGAGTCTATTTTTGTCTCGGCTGTTCCTGCTTTTCCAGTTATTATGGCGCCCGCGTGGCCCATTCTCTTTCCGGGTGGAGCGGCGCGGCCTGCGATGTAGGCCACGATTGGTTTAGGATATTTGGTCTTCTTCACGTATTCGGCGGCGTTTTCCTCGGCATTTCCGCCAATTTCACCAATCATCGCGATAGCCTTCGTTGCCGGATCCTTCTTGAACATCTTGAGTACGTCAACAAAGCTCAGCCCCACAACTGGATCTCCGCCTACTCCAAGACATGTGGATTGGCCCAAGCCAGCGTTTGTGAGGCTCGCGGCGATTTCGTACGTCAACGTTCCGCTTCTAGAGACTAACCCGACTTTACCAGGTTTGAAGATGTGTCCGGGCATGATGCCAAGCTTGCACTGTGAGGGTGTTATGATCCCAGGTGTGTTAGGTCCGATGATAGTGGTTTCTTTGCGCTTAGCAATTTCCGTCATCTGGATCTCATCCTTCACGGGTATTCCTTCGGTGATTACTATGACGGGGTTCAGGTTTGCAGCTATTGCCTCAAGTGCCGCATCTTTCGCGTGTGCCGCCGGAACGAAAATAATCGCGGCATCCGCTTTACCTCGTTCCAATGCTTCCCGCGCAGTGTCGAATACGGGTACGCCTTGGACCTGTTGCCCACCTCGACCGGGGGTTATACCTCCGACTATCTTGGTGCCGTACTCTAGCATCAGTTGAGTGTGGAATGAACCCTGTGATCCCGTTATCCCCCACACTAAGGCCCTTGTCTTTCGTCCCACAAGAATGGCCATTCTACTTCGCCTTTGGTATCAACTCAACCGCCTTCGCGGCGGCCGCTTCCATACTGTTTAACGACGGGATGTTTGCTTCAGACAGGATCCTCTGCCCTTCTTTCTCATTCGTTCCGACAAGTCGAATTACCATTGGAATAGTGATGCCCATCTTCTTCTGAATGTCTAAGATGGCCCGTGCCACATCGTCGCAACGTGTGATTCCACCCATAATGTTGATGAGCAGAACCTTCACCTTGGGGTTGCCTAAGACGATCTGCAAAGCAGCCGCGATTCTTTCTTCGCTCGCTCCCCCGCCCACGTCGCAAAAGTTAGCGGGCTTGCCGTTGTAGTCGAGGATCATGTCAAGGGTAGCCATGACGAGGCCAGCGCCGTTTCCAATTATCCCGATATCTCCGGATAATTCTACGTAGGCTAGGTCTTTCTCGCGTGCTTGGATCTCAAGCTGTGTCATGTCGGGTTCGTATGTATTGGCTCGCTCCAGGAACTTTCTTTGTCTAAAGAGAGAATTATCGTCGATGAGAATTCTGAGGTCAGCCGCCATTATCTCGCCGCCTTCGGTCTCGATGAGTGGATTCGATTCGACGAGTTCAGCGTCGCAGTTCAGGACAATCTGGTACAATTTGCTGACGATTCCCGCTACCTGTATCAGCTGCTTCCCCGAATAACCCAGCTCCTTTGCTACCGTTCTACTCTCGAATTTCTGCAATCCAAGCAGGGGGTCGACTTTGTAGCGGATAATTTGCTCGGGGTGTTGGGAAGCGATCTGTTCAATGTCAACGCCTCCCTGCGTGGAACAAAGTACGGTGTAACATTTAGAACCGCGGTCGACGACGATGCTGACGTATCTTTCATGTTTGCTGGCAAGCTTCTTCTCAACAAGGACTTTCGAGACCTTTTCACCCTTCACGGTCATCGAAAGGATCTCGTTGCCCACATGCTCAGCTTCGTCTGGTGTAGATGCGGGTTTTATGCCGCCTGCCTTTCCTCGCCCCGCGACGAGGACTTGTGCCTTAACCATCACCGGTCCGCCGAGTTTCAGGCACGCTTCTTTCACTTCGGATGGGTTGGTGGCTACTATCCCGTCCGGTACTGGCAGTTGGTATTCTCGAGCAATGTCTTTCGCTTCGTATTCGAAAAGCTTCAAAGCTCAATTATCGCCTCGAACACTGAGCGCTGAGTTTGACTAGTAAAATAGCCTTCCCTCTGGCGGTTTTCCTTGGTGATAACCTGCGGCATATGCCAGCATTGTTCCGTCAAACAAATTGTTCAAATAGGTTGATGTGTCTCCGTTGGCATGATGACGCCGGCTTCGCGATCGCTAGGTCGGTTGACGACGCGTAGGATTTCAGATGATAGTTGAAAGTTAATGGTAAAGACGATTCTGGATGCATTTTGCGTGAAATCCGGCATCCTCTGCCGTAGGTGCGAGGAGAAGCTGGAGAAAGGCCAGATTACAGAGTTAGACCTGAAAGTTATTCAGCGTATGGTGGAACTTGAGAAGGAACACCCGATCCTTCAAGAGGTCACATACCACCGTTCGGTCGAAGCCGACGGAATGATGGCTGTCCTTGTGGATCGACGTGACCTTCCTAGATTGCTTGGCGGTGGAGCAAAGATCGTCAAGGACCTCGGCGAGACGTTTGGCAAACGTGTGAAGTTGATCAGCTACGGCGGTGACGACCGAGAATTTCTCGAGGACCTATTCAGCCCATTGTCGATCCTAACGATCAACACGATCTGGATCCCGGACGGGAGCACAGAAACGAAAGTGATTCTGACGGGGCATCAGCCGAGAAAGATGCCCGTTGACTTAGACGTCGTGAAGACGATAGCGAAGGATCTAAAGGGCATGACTTTGCGGGTCGAGTTCGAGCGGCCTTAATGCGCTAACTCATAGAATTGGCCTTTCGACGGCGTTTGGATCTGAGCCGTGTCCGATAGGTACTTGCCGTAAAGGCCCGGATACTCTGTGTGTATCGGGAATAGTCTTCGGGGGTGGATCTGTTCGATGCTAGTCTTCAGTTCGCTGGGCATAATGTGCCCTGAACAATGGACGTGGTACATTGGAAGCCCAAAATGATCTAGCCAATTCTTCAGTCTCTCAAATTCGAATTCCTGTTCTTCGTTGAATGGTTCAGAAGTGGAGAGGACGAAGGTGCTGCCCGCGTCTGGTCGAATGTCTACTAGTTCTTTGAAGTCGGGCATCGAGAAAGCGACTATAAATTTCTCTTGGTCCTTCCTTAGCTCCTCGCTGTCTATCGTTCTCGCCTTATCCATTACTTCCTCCTCCCAATCGTAGTATCTCTTCTTTGTCCGGCGGAATACCGCTACGCTTTCTTCCCCGCCAAGTGCGTTGGGGAGTTTAAGATTTGGATCGGACGCTAGTCGATTGAGTAGGTACGCTTGTTTCAGTGACATGGCTAGGACCCTATCATTTTGTCGAGCTACCTCAAAGAAGGTTCGGATCCTGTCCACATCGACATTTGAGAAGTTTGCCAGTGCAAGGTTATCAGTATTGCCGACGAGGTAGGTTAGTTTAGCACCGACCTCTGCTTCGCTCGTCACCTCGCCGCCGAGTATGTTCGTGCCTTCCGCTAGAAGAATCTCAGGCTCTGACTTTGAGGCCAAATTGAGAAAGTCGTTGGTGAGTTGTGGCTTAGTCCCGTGCACCCTGAAGTCGGCCGTGTACGCTAACGTGCCCTTCGAGGTTTTCACTACGAACCCGTATGCGCCCGGAATTGAGTGGTCGACGTGGCAAGGCGTAACTTCGATCGACCCAACTTTCAATGTCCTCCCGGTTCGGAAGGGTTCAAAGTGAAGGCCTCTGATGTCGGATTCAAAATGCCTAATCTTTGTTGATGAGATAGATTCCAGTATTCGCGCACATGTTTCTCCACAGTAGACGGGGATTGTACGTTTCAGGAATGATATGTAGCCCCAGTGGTCGCCATGGGCGTGGGAAAGGAACACGGCATCCAAAGCGGGTGCTGAATCTTCAAATTCGTAAATCCCTTTAATGTTGGGTAGAATGCCGAATTCAAGCAGGTCTCTCTCGTTACCCGGTGACAGGATGGGGTCGGAGAAGAATCGGCGTCTGTCGGCGTAGCTCATCCCGAAATCAAGCATTATCCTTGTCCCGCGATCTTCGACCAAGATCTTGTTGCCGCCAATCTCGCCCACTCCTCCGTAGAATGTTACGCCCGTCGGACCGCCTGTCATCTCGAGCACTTGTAAGCTTCAGCTACCGAACCTACTTAAAACGAGTAGAGGAACTATGAATGAAGGGTTATGTCCCGGAGCCTCGAATGTCAAGTAGAGTGCAGGATTTGGTGCGGGCGGTACTTGTTGACCTCGGCGATACTCTTGTTCACTTAGACCGCCCGTGGGTGGATGTTTTTCTGACGAACCTTGAAGCCTTGCACAAGTACTTCACCTCATTGGGAATCAAGATCGATGTTAAGAAATTCAATGACCGTTTCGTTAGTCTGTTTAATGATGCGTCGTACCGAGCAGATTTGCTTAAGGTTGAGGTTCCGATGGAGGAGATAATCTCAAAATCGCTTCGAAAATCCGGCCTGCAGGTATTAGGTGTTGACCTCCCAACCAATGCCACGATCGAGTTCTATAGGCCTGAGGTCGAATCTTGGCAGTTATACGCTGACTCGATTGAAACCTTAACCAAACTGAGTAAGAACGGTTACGTATTGGGGCTAATATCAAACGCGAAGAGCGATTGGGCTGTGCGTGAGATACTGCGCCGACGAGGGCTCGACGTATTCTTCAATACAATTGTATCCTCGGCTGCGCTAAAGATACGAAAACCACGGTTCGAAATTTTCAGGCGCGCACTTACCGATTTAGACGTGAAACCCTCAGACGCCGTTTTCATAGGCGATTCCATTCAAGCCGATGTAGGCGGTGCAAAGAGCATGGGAATGTATGCTATCCACGTACTACGCAAACCAGTCGATCCAACGAGCCTTAGCCGCCCTGACGCTACGGTGACTAACTTGTCCGAAACCCTTGAAATCATTGCTAAATGGAACAACGGATCAAAGGGGAACCGATAGCCTGCTCTTCGTTAGCGGGCGGACCTGGGATCTCAGGGAACCAATCCGATATTCTCCGGTTGGCCTTTGATTGCATACGACCCACTAACCGATTGAACTGACGCTCTATCACAACTCTACTTCGTCGCGCCACCGTTCGTCTTTGGGGTTGGAGGAGCAGGTTGAAACGGTTCTCGCAGTGGGACCAGACGCCGAACCCGTTTCTTTTGAAATTGCCGAAGTACGGGCTAGCGGTCGCCCGGTGTCGGTCGGCGACTAACACAACGTAGTTGAACGCTTGTGAGTATGATCTGCACTGTTCCAGGCCTCGCCGAATGGAGTCGTTACAAGATTTGTATTCGAACGCCCAATAATCCTGTCCCTTTAGAGCCGCGACATCTACCCAACAATGGGCAAACGCGGGGCAATAGACCTCGTCGGGGTGAACTTGGTATCCCTCGGTTCGAAGAAAAGAGATTAGCTGTTTCCTCGCCGACTGATAGCTAGGATGACGATAGGCCATACCACTCATTGCCCGGTATCTCGCTTAGCATTTTTTCATTCCTTGTCGACTCTTTTGATTCAGCTCACAGGTTATTTTGTCACTGCCTGTGGCTACATATGTGAATCTCTGGTTGAATGTTGCGTCGGCAATATGCTCGGTGGAGCGAAATTAGTGTTCAAATATCCGCACACGATTCCCCGTTTGCCGGTTCGAGGATTTAGCTAGAAGAGAAGGATGAAAGTGAACCCTAATTTCCCGCACCGGAACGCGGCCGTCTTCGCAGGTCTTTACGCCACGCATTTCGAAGATTCATGGAGTCATCGTCGGTAAATGTATCTGTTCGCGTTCGTTTCGGCAGTGCTGATCGCGGTGCTTCTTTGCCTCTTTAATTTTCGTTTCCTCCTCTACCCAATTCTTCCTAGCCTCAACCCGATGAGAAATGCGCAGCACGTGAGCCTCGATGGGCCTTCACTCTTCATCTCAGACTTGCACTTGAGAGCCGACCAGCCCTTTCAATACTCTGAGGATATCCGGAGGGTGCTATTGGAGCGGCATGTGTCCAACTTGATCGTCGTGGGGGATCTTTTCGATTCCCCGGAAGATGGACGCGTTATCGCGGGCGATCGTGCTGGGACGCCAATGGCTGACATTCTGGGTGTGCGTGATTCATCCGTCAACTCGTTCTTTATTGAAGGTTCACCGCCGCATGACCCGTCTTGGAAGGAAAGGGAGGCCGTCAATATTGCGCCTCTCCTCCAGCTGGAGCGGTGTGCCGTGTTAGACTTTAAGCAAATGACCGTAGTTGCCTACCATGGGCACGATTTGAGTAGTTGGAAGGGTGCCATAGGGCATGGGTGGGATAGGTTCATTTCCGAACTGAGTTTGGAGAGGGGGTGGAAGAGGCTGGCCGGTGTTCCCAGCTCGGATTGGGTAATCTTCGGCCATACTCACATTCCCGGAATCGACGCGAAACACAGGGTCGCAAATTGTGGGGGGTGGCAGCCGATTGGGTTTCTGGTTCGCCCCGCCCGCACCGGCCTCTTACTCACCCCCGAGAACGAGTCTTTGGAGATCGTGAAGTTTGCAGAATGAACCCATCCTCCCAAGGAATTTCGGTTGGCTAATCGAAGGGAAACTGGCGGGTTGCGGGAGGCCGGGGACAGAAGCCGAGGTTAGGGGACTGAAAAGCGTTGGAATCAAGGCCATAATCTCCCTCACCGGCACCCCACTGCCTCCCGATGCCATAAGCAGGTACGGTTTCGATTTCCTACACTCCCACGTTTCCAACGTGCCCTCACCACTTCAATTGAGTGAGATCATAGATTTTATCGAAGCACGAAACGCCGAGTCCAAACCCGTTCTAGTACACTGCGGAGAGGGCAAGGGACGAACGGGAACCGTACTCGCCGCGTACTTGGTACGTACTGGTCTGCAGGCCGAGGACGCTATCAGAAGGGTGAGGACGCTGCGCCCAGGCTCAATTGAGAATATGGAGCAAGAGAACGTCATTCGGCTGTTCGAGAAGACATTGCGAACGTGAACATTGCCGCCGCGTCGTGAAGGCCTCTTCGTCGAAACTTAAATACGCCCGCCCATTTCTCACGCACTTCCGTGATTAACATGTTCCAAGGTCCAGCCTACGGCCGCGGCTCTCAGCAAATACAACTACGGCAAGTAGACAAATTCATCTGGGAAATCCCACAGAACGCCCAACCCGGCATGAACGTCCCCGGCCGCATATACGCCGACGACGCCCTAATCGAAAAAATGCGCACCGATGCGACCCTCCAACAATGCGCAAACGTCGCAACCCTACCCGGCCTATACAAATACTCCATCACCATGCCCGACGGACACGAAGGCTACGGATTCCCAATCGGAGGAGTAGCCGCAAGCGACTACAACGAAGGCATCGTCAGCCCCGGTGGAATTGGATTTGATGTGAACTGTGGGGTGAGATTGATACGGACGAACCTAATGGAAGCTGATGTGCGTCCTGCTCTAGGCAAACTCTTGGACAGTTTGTTTTCGAATGTGCCGTCGGGCTTGGGGAGTCGAGGTAAGGTTGGGCGTCTGTCACCGGCTGACTTGGAGAAGGTTATGACGGAGGGTGTGGAGTGGGCTGTTGATCATGGCTACGGCTGGGCTGAGGACCAGAAGCATTGTGAAGAGAATGGTTGCATGGAGACCGCGAACCCGGATAAAGTCTCGGGTACTGCGAAACAGCGTGGTGCGCCGCAGCTTGGAAGCTTGGGCAGCGGCAATCACTTCCTCGAAATCGAGAAGGTTGATAAAATCTTCGACATCCCCGTGGCGGAGAAGCTTGGCATCAGAAAAGAGGGCCAGATATTTGTGCTGGTTCACACCGGTAGTAGAGGCTTCGGCTACCAGGTCTGCAGCGACTACCTTCGAGTTATGGAACGAGCCATGCAAAAGTATGGCATCAAGTTGCCGGACCGGCAGCTGGCCTGCGCACCGGCTAAGAGTAATGAGGTTGAGGACTACATAGGCGCCATGTCCTGCGCCGCCAACTTCGCCTGGTCGAATAGGCAGATGATTACGCATTGGACGCGGGAGTCTTTTGAGAAGACCTTCGGCAAGTCCGCGGATCAGCTGGATATGGGCTTAATCTACGATGTGGCCCACAACATCGCCAAGATTGAAGAACACGCAGTTGATGGCGGAATGAAGAAGGTCTACGTGCACCGAAAAGGAGCAACCCGAGCTTTCCCGCCGGGGCACCCAGCCATACCGCCCGAATACCGCGAAATAGGCCAACCCGTCCTAATCCCCGGCAGCATGGGCACCGCTTCCTGGGTCCTCATCGGAGCACCAAAGGCAATGGAACTAAGCTTCGGAACAACTGCACACGGAGCGGGACGTTTCATGAGCCGAGCCGCAGCCAAACGCCGCAACCCAGCCCGAGCCGTCGAAGACCAACTCTCCAAGAAAGGAATCATGATTCGAGCCGAAAACTTCGGAACAGTCAGCGAAGAAGCCCCCGAAGCCTACAAGAACGTGGACAGCGTCGCCGAAGTCAGCCACCAACTCGGCATAGCAACCAAAGTCGCCCGCCTCGTCCCAATCGGAGTAACGAAAGGCTAGGCCAAACCGTGCGTACTGACATGCGAATTTGTCCGCTACCGGCAGCATTTAGGCTTGCGAGCTTCTTCCTTAGTTGTTTTGGATGAAAGTAGGTGATGTTGTCCTCTTGCGCCTGTTTAAGGCCGACGAAGAGATCCTGAGAATTCTTCGAAGCAAATTTAGGAAGACGGGACTGACAAGGCGCCAAGTCGATGAAATCGTCGAGAGAGAACGAGCGAAGCTATGGAAGGGCAAAGGCACCCCTAAGCATCTTCATTGATGCCAACACCATCGTCAGCGGACCATTGTTCAATGGAACTGAAGCACTTCTAAAATTGGGAGTCGCCAGAGCCTGCGAACTGCTCACGACCGCACAAGTAATTGAGGGAGTTTCACGAACTCTGCGCGCAGAGGAGTTCAAACTTAGCGGAGATGATGTGGCCAGAATCCTTTCTTCGGTATATCGAGCGGTAAGCGTTCGAGAAAGCTTACGAGAATCCGATTTGGAGAAGCATTACGGGAGACTGAATGACAAGAAGGATGTACATGTACTCGTGGCTTTTGGGAAACTGAAATGCGACATACTTGTAACAGGGGACCAGGAATTGCTCGCTAAAGTGAACGAAGACCCTGGAGGCGTACTCAGAGGTAGCAGTCCTGCCGTCGGCAGCGGTTAAGTCGGTGTCGACCGATGGGGCCTCAGGTGCGAGGGCACTTGACCTCGCTCCATCATGTCCTTCCCTCGTCTAAGGATTGGGTTGTTGGCGTTGATCTCAAGCGCTTTGCTCATCGAGTGGGAAGATGCTTCAGCTTTGCCGGTAAGGTACTGTGCCCATGCTAAATTGAACCAAGCATATTCGTTACCGGAGTTAACCCTGGTAGCCCTCTCTAGCACATCGACGGCTTCACCCGCCCTACCAAGGTCGATTAACGCCCAGCCCTTACTTGTTAAAGCCACGTCGTCATCTGGATTCAAGGCCAGCGCGCGGTCCGCATTCTCCAAGCCCAGCTCCGAGTATCTCCATTCCTTCCACAGGTTCGCCAACTTATCTAGAGCGTAGGCTTTCAGCGCAATAGCCCTGCTGTTCTCCGGGGAGGATTTGATGATCCCGTTAAGTTTCAGAATCGCCTGCTCCGTCCGATTCTTCGAATAAATCAGCTCGAAGATTTCCTCATGAAGATCCTTCGCCATTCTCAGGCGCTCCCTTCTCGGCGGCCCTTTGTGAGCTGGGCCGTCACCCTATATGAAGCCGCGGCTCAAATGGGGTTCTGGGAGAGAATGCGCTTCAGTTCCTCGGCGTATTCGGCGAGCGGCTTTTCTGGGACGTAGTTGAGGAGAACGTTCGCCTTAGCGTACAGTTTCTGAAAAACAACCGGTTAACACCGATTCAAAATGCTAAGCAAGATGCTAAATAGTCAAGCCGCCAAGCTCAAAGCGAGGTGGAAACTTGGAAAAGAAGAGTTGGAAAAAAGAATTGCAGGAAACGAAGCGGAAGCTTGTACAGAAAGATAAGGCTCTAGAAGCACGCATTAAGGCCCTTGAGAAGAAGATTAAGAGGAAGGTTTAGCCATAGCCTTTCAACGCTCTTTTCTCAACTCGAAGCGTCTCTACAGTGCCTAGTTTTTTCTTACGGCAACAAGTGTCAAACGTACGCCACCCTTTTGTCGCAACATCATTCTCATGGTCTTTACTGAGTCCACAATTACATTCGACCTCACGAAGCATTGAAAAGTATGACTCCGAGCGAGGCGGCGGGAATTAGGATTGAGTGAGAGAACAAATGACTTACCTTACTTGCAAAATGCCAAAGCTTTTCAGGTTACGCGATCATAATCTGAGAAAGGTTAGCTACGCGTTGTGAAGGTCACAAAACCTGTGCCGTAAATCGGTAATTGCGATTTTTCTAGTCTTCGCGATAGTTCCCTTGCTGGCTTCAACTCCGTCAGCAAACAGTCAGGTCTTTGAAACCGTCACAGCCACCCTAACTATTTCAACCCTTTTCACACCCGTAGTGACCAGCTACATGACTACTACAGGATCAGGGTTAGTTACCGGCCCCGTAACAATCCCAGCGACCGGTCCAACGGCGTGGTGTATGTTTACATCCTTGCCGTTCTCAATGAATCAGTCTGGCCATGTCACGGGCCGTTTAACCGCATCCAGCCCTTTCAGATTCTATATAATGCGCGACGCGATCTATCAAAAATACTATGCGGCGTGGCTCAACCCTCATTTTCCTGGGTGCTCTCCCGAGGACGGGGGATTTTACGCAATAGTCGGCGTAAGTGTAAGTCAGACCTACTCCTTCGACTTCTATCTAACCGGCGGCAACTATGACTTTGTGTTTTATGGTGGTCAGTATCCCACTCCATCAACCGCACCCCCAAGCCATCCATCCATACATGTTGACTTTCAAGCTAATACGGGGCAAACAACAACTACAACCATGAGCCAACCCGCTTTCTCCACAACCACCCAATCTATTCTGCTGACAACCGCGCTTACCACACAACTTGCTCAATCTTCACTTTTCTCAAGTCAAAATGCTGCATTCATCCCGGTTGGATTAGCGGTAATAGTTGTGCTGATCGTTCTTATCGCCGTCGTTCTGCTTTATCGTCGGAGGAGGGGCGGCTCTCGCTCCGTGACTAGAGTGTACGACCCAGTTGTGACGGTTCCAGTGTCCAGAGTTGATGCGGCCGTGCCGGAAGCCACTCGCACCTATGCACGAGCTGAGACACGTGAAACGGGAGTACCGTTTGTCACCTATTGCCCCCAGTGCGGTACGGAGAATTTGAGTGATAGTAAGTTCTGTAGGGAGTGCGCAAGAAGAATCAACTCCCCCCGGAACTAAATGACACTGCGAGGTAGGGAAAATTGCTGACTGGTGAATGACTGATGAATAGCGGGATTAGCTAGCTATCCTTTTGAACCGTCATAGACAATCTCGCCCAACTTGAATTCGGTGTACTGGCATTTCTTGCATGTCTTTGTTCTGAATTCCAATGTTTTATCAGCTAACTTGGTTACCCGCTCGGAGGTTCCCCAGAGAATCATAGATTGTCAGTTCTTCGAAAGCCAATCTTGCGTCTCTTGGAACCTTGTTTGCGAATAGCGTGTACCCTTCATCATTCATTTGGAAGCAGAACCGATCTGCAACATCCCCTCTCGGAGTGAGGAGTGTAGCGAGGCTGGCACTATCGCCCAGGTCAATTCCCGCAATCAAACTATCGCTGCTCATGTCTCGTCGAATAGGAACGGTCTTCTTCTTTCTCTTATCATCTCTCATCGTTCATCCACTGCCTCTTTCCCTTCGTAGTTTCAAACAGGCGAAGCATGGCGACTCCAGAACTGACTGGAGTCGCAGAGGAGAAGAGACAGCCCACAGAACGCCTTAGGATTCAGTCAAGTGGTTGACTCTGATTCAGAATGCAAGTCGAGGCTGATAAGAAACTGTAGGGTCGGTTAGTCTCTGCCTACCGGATTCTGCGCTTACAAAAACCATAACTAGGTTCTCGGAAATGTGATATCTGTTGGCGGTTGCCACACGCTAAGCCTGTATTCTTGAAGACTCTCGACAAAGATGCGGAAACGGGGCTGATTATTGAGAGCGTTAGCGGGAAAAAGATGGTTGCATTCCGAACCGAAACGGCCCTGCATTTGATGGATAGGCTCATGGATTTGCTGGGAGACACGCTTGGTGCAAATATCATCTATCAGATGGGCAAGGACATGGGTCGAAGCATGTTCGACCATTTAGAAGGCGAAGTGAAATCTCACAACGATCTGGTCGAGATGATGGATACTGTGTTGGCGGAAAGGGGCTGGGGAAGATGCAGGGAACTAAAACAAGTTGAGATGAAAGATTCAACATACCACATTAAGACGGAAGGCAACCCGATCTCCGGTAAGCATGGATTAAATGAGCCTATGTGCCACACTATCCGAGGATTCTACTCAGGCTTTCTTGAAGGATATATCGGCAAAAGATCGAAGCATAGCGAACAGCTCACTTGCAGGGCACTTGGCGCACCATATTGCACCTTTGAGATTACACTAGAACAGTTGTGAAAGTATGGTTAATTTTCCAACAGCCTTGTTCAATGCAGTAAACATTCTGCTGTGCCTCGGAATGCTCGTTTATGGAGTGAAGTATTATCGAATCTTTCGAGGCGGAAGGATGCAGAAAGGTCTCGTTTTCCTCGTGATCTCTATCCTCTTCTTCCTATTCGCTGCAATAGCTAGAGCTGCCTTAATCTGGACCATATTCAGTCCAGATTTGGATTACGTGGATATTTCCATACGGACCGTAGCTTTCGTTTTCTTGCTCCTAGCCTTAGTTCAAACTGTCCACGCATGGGCGAATCTAGGCAAGTAATCTGTCTAGAAGAGCCGAACCGTGACAGACCATACCATGCGCCGACTATCAAGAGATTTGTTCGTCAAGCTTTTGTTCCAATTGCTTCTGTTCTGTAATGTCGATTCCTAGAACGAAAATTCCTTTGACTTCACTCTTTTCCATGTGTGGAATGTACATGGCTCTGAGATAACGAGTCTTGCCTCCATGTGGTAGCGAGTATTCGTATGTTTGTCGTTGTCCTCTTAGGGCAGCTTCAATATGTGCGCGGACATTCTGGTATGCTTCGTCCCCTAGGACTTCGTTGACGCGAGATCCTATGAGTTTATCGAGGTCGATTCCGAAGAACGCTGCGTAAAGCGCATTGGCGAGTACATATCTTTGCTCGGAATCAATGTAGCTTATGAATGCGGGAAGAGAGTCGATTAAGAGGCGTAGAAGAGATTCTGAACTTTTCGACTGTTCCTGTCTATTCGTTTCAGTGGAATGCAAGATTGGACTCTTCGAATGCATGTCCTTTGTAAATGTTAGGCATACCCTTCGTTACCAGAATCAACAAAGGATAGTACCGCAGGACAACTTGCAGAACGAAACAACCTCGGCCACATGCCCCGCTCACACCGCAGGCGTGCCCAGAAAGACCGCTACTATGCAGCGGAACCGAAACGGTGATAGACGTAGCTAAATCTGAAATCAACCGAAAGTATCCACCATTTACAATCAACCGTAGACTATCCGTTACCCTATAGACGGTAACGTCAAGTCCTCATCGGATACGGCTTCGGATTCTTGCTGTAAAAATCCGTCGGACGTTGTGCCCGAAAAAGATAACGGTACTTTGTCGGTTGATGACCTGAATTTCTATGGGTGTTACTTTTCGGTTGATTAAGAAGGTCTTTGGTAACGGACTTGACGGTTGACAGGGAAGAGTGGATATTTTGCAGCGGCTGCGATTCTGCTGTTTGAAAGTTTTTCCTTACATGACGCCGATTTGTTTCAGCATTCCCAGCAAGTCGTAGTTGAGCCTCTCCTCGACTATCTCTCCGTTCTTCCATGTGGCTACCGTGCAGAACTCAAGATGGAATTTCTTGTTTGTAGGAGGAATCATCTTCCCGTCAGCACCCTTCATCGGCCCCTTCATCGTACCTGTGAATTCCGCTACGGAGCAAGTGTGGTCTCCCTGGCCGAAGAGGATCTTGTATGGATTGTTAACGAGATGGTTGTCCGGAAATGTCTTGAAGAATTCCACCGCTTCCAGGTCGTGGCTGTGTCGTCCCATTGTAGGAGGGCCCCCACCAGGCCAATAAACGGCGACGTTCTCAGTGTGACGTTTTCTAAAAGTGTCCCAGAGTTGACTACTCGGTCCCGCATTCCAGGCATCATCCAACGTTTTCATCAGATTCAGATTTTCTTCCACGCTCATTCGAACACCTCCCGAGGTACTTTTGTAGGCACGCGCATTTATTGTGTGTGCAAACCCTGTCGACTTGGCTTTCGCCATCTTCTCGCTATGTACCTGGTCGCGCTAAACATGGACTTTCAAGCGTATGCTGACTTTGCAGTGCTACTATCCCCGGCCGCGGTTTTCTAATTGGAACCCTTATGGAACCCATGATATTAGTGGGTTCGTATCCGACCGGCCCCACGAGCAAATCGGTTGCAGGAGACGCCGAAATGATAGAGACGCTTCCATTGGCCTGTACTATTAGGAACTCGTATTGACCTGAGACGTTCAGGCTTGTGCGCCACTTCAAAATTCACGTGAAAAGTTGGCTTCAACGTTATTATGCACACCGTTGAATACGGGAGTGGTTGTGAAAGAGAACTCTTTATCGGGAGTTACTATGTCTGGCAGGTCGTGACTGATGAGCAGTATGGCTTCTGAAGACGTCTCAGCCAGTTCTATGCGCACGAAGGTTTCGACTGGTTACGGCAGGCTGGATCAGGCGCTTCAAGGCGGCTTCTTAACTGGTTCGGCCATCGTTCTGAGTGCACCCGCAAGCGACGAAGTCCCAATACTTCTACGCAGATTCCTTGAAGCTGACCCGGCGACTCTGCTTATCACTCGAAGTTTGTCTTCTGCGGAGCCAATTCTCGGCAACAAACCTGACGGCTTGAAATGTCTGGTTTGCAGCGACAAACCCGTTCCCTCAGTCCAGAACATTCTGCCCGGCAAGGGTATCGAGAACCTAACCGAACTAAGCCTCACGATCACCGAAAACATAAACTCTATTCAGCCAAGCCGTGTTGTCGTTCAATTCCTGTCTGACGTTCTGTTGCGGCATAAGGCCCTTCAAACTAGGAAATGGCTTTCGGAGCTTCTGGACAAGTTCAGAGCCAGGGACATCACGACGCTGGTCCTCCTGAACCCGTTCATGCATTCGGGGGAAGAGGTTCAGGCGATCGTTGACCTGTTCGACGGTAACTTTGAGATGTTTGAGAAGGAATCTGAAGGCGGAACGCGGAAGTACCTGCGAATCAAGTGGATGCATGGAATCGAAACGGCGGAGAAAGAGTTTCTCTTAGAAGGCTTAGCCGAGAGGCAGGCGAATAGAGACAAGAGACGAGAGGCGGTCGAAGTGGGTCTGGATAAGAGGCGGATTGCGGTTCTTCCTTTCGCGAACTTGAGTTCCAACCCTGAAGACGGGTACTTCGCGGACGGCATGACAGAGGAGTTGATCACGTCGCTCTCAGGGGTTAGACAACTTACGGTTGTTGCAAGAACATCTGTCATGGGTTACAAGGGGACGACGAAGAAGGTGAGGGAGATTGGTAGAGAGCTTGAGGTAGGGGCAGTTCTTGAAGGCAGCGTCAGGAAAGCGGGAAGCAAAGTGAGGATAACGGCGCAGCTTATCGACGCGTCAACCGAAGGCCACCTTTGGGCTCAGAACTACGACAGGAACTTAGACGACATCTTCGCTGTCCAGAGTGAGATAGCGGAGAAGGTGGCGGGGGAGCTAAAGATTCGTCTCGTGGAGTCCGAGAAGAGACTCCTGGAGAAGAAGCCTACCGAGAACACGGAGGCGTACACATTCTTTCTGCGGGGCCGGGAACTTTTCAAGGAGGAGACTAAGGATTCTATTAGGCAGGCTATAAGTCTCTTCGAGAAAGCCATCGAGTTGGACTCCGAGTTCGCGAAGGCGTATGTGGGTATAGCAGAGTGTCACCTGGCCCTTGCCGAATCCGGACAGGATTCTTACGGTGGTTCCCTCTCAAATGCGAAGGCACCCCTAGATCGTGCCATCAACCTGGACCCCGACTTGCCCGAGGCTCACTCAGGTCTCTCGGGATTGCTCTTCGATATGGACGACATGCCGGGTGCAGAGGCGGAGGCAAGGAAGGCGTTGGAGCTTAACCCGAGTCTTACCGAACCATACCGTTGTTTGTTCGAACTGGCGGCACTCAGAGGGAACGAAGGAGAGATGGTTAAGCAAATAGAGACAGCCTACCGCTTAGACCCACTGAGGCCCCACTACATCTGGCTTGTTGGAGAAACATACCTCTTTACGGGCAGGTATCAGGAGGCACTGGAACACTGGAAGAAGACTGAGCAACTAGCCCCAGCAGAGGTTTACAGGGGCATGACGGATTACTACCTAACCAAGGGCGAGATCGAGAAAGCTAAGGAGTTTCATGCGAAGGCGGAGAAGCTTGAGCCCACTCGTCCCTGGGTCATATGGGTGAGAGGAGTCATTGCGGCTAGGGAAGGCGACAGGGAGGCGGCGCTGCTCATGATAAAGAGGATTGAGGACGCGAAAATGGGACCGATCTCCTTCAACTACATCGCCTACATCTATTGCGCCCTCGGAGACCTCGACTCCTTCTTCGAACTTATGTACAAGGTCATTGAAACCCATGCGCTAGTACCCTTATTCTTGATGCACTCACCACTCTTCGCCCAGGCAAGAACCGACCCACGATACTCGGTGCTAGTGCGGAAAGTCAGAGAGCATGTGGGTATAACGAAATAGAAGACGACGCATCGCTCGCACCAGAATTGAACCGCAACTTTTTGTGTCTATTGACGCGTCCGCCGTAATCGGAATCGTTAGCTTGGAGGGGGGCGTTCGTTACAATCGTCTGTGTGCGTTGAATGCCGACCTAACATTTAGTGCGAGCAAGCACATACTTGAAATCGAAGAATTTGTCCAGCGAGAAAACTCCTCCTCCGACTGATGAGGGTCCGGTGTTCGTCCAGCCCAGCACAGATACTACGGGGGGTTCGAATCTGGTCCCTGGTGCTTTTTGACGGACCCCGTGCACTCGTTTCCGCTGGAGAAAGTGCAGATTGAATATTCTTCTTGTCACAATTACAGTTCATGTTACGTTGATGTAGCCTTCCATGTATCCTACGAGGCCCATGCCTAAGCCGCAGGGTGCGGCACAGTAGTACAAGTACTCCCCAGGCGTTGTGAATGTTACAGTGAAGGTAACAATCGTGTCAGGCGGGAGTGGCACGTTCACATTTGTCCCGGTCACGACGAACGTGTGTGATACGGGTAGCTTCACGGACTGACCTGCGCTATAAGCTACGGGGACTTGGCCGCTTGCAGTGTCGTTGTAGATGGTGAAAGGGATTGTTGCATTCGCTGTGTAGTTGAGATTGAGTGCCGTGTCGAGGTTTGTTATTACGAACGTGACCGGCTGATTTACGGGAACGCTTACGTTGTTATCGTTTGGCCCGGAACGCGTTGAATTGGTACCGGGTTTGGGTACGGTGCCGTTGGCGGTTGCGGGAATGATGAAGGCATCGTAGGTGGCTCCTCCCCAGTCAGGAATCACGACAAGGTTGACGATCCGCTCTGAAGGGGCCGCGGATGCCGTAACCGTCTGCGTCACCGATGACGGGTGTGGAAGGTATGCTGCGATGTCTGTTTGATAGAACGTGTATCCTATCGAAGTCCCGATCAACAGTCCCACAAACAGCCAAAGAAGAGGCGACACCCAAAACGAATCCTTTCGAACCATAATGATCACGCACACAGAATACTTCTTGGCGAATAAAACCTAACAATTTTCCCTTTTTTCCTCTTCAGTAACGTCCGACTTTGAGTTGGGAGTAAGGAGCCGTATGCTGAGCTGAGTGTTAATTGGATGGGGCTGATTTGACCACCCGAACATAATCGAACGGCATGTATCCTTCGTTGTGAAACGTTAGTCCAGGTTTCACCGTTCCCGCAGTATCCTCGGCGTCATAGGGTCCAATCAGGGGCGTGTAGACTGACGCCAGACCTGTCCAGCTGCCGTTCGCCAACTGTCTAGGGTTGTCAGTGATTCCGCACTCGTCGAAACTCCAACCGTCCGCCCAGCGTCCAGTCCTGCATCAAATGTGGTGCCGAATTGCCTCCTGCTTCGATTTCTGCAATAAATGTGGTAAGAAGCAATCTGGATAATTATTCAGGAAACGAATCTGGAAAACTCCATTCATAAAGAAAGAAGATCAAGGCGAGAAAAATCGCCCGAGTAGCAGTCTTAAGCTACCATTTCCTCTTGTCTAACGTTCTTGTCGTGCTCAGTTCCCAACTTCATCTTAACTTTGCGTTTCTTAGCCATCTCTCAAACACCTCCACAAATCTTCTAGAATGAGTATATATGCCGACTAGGTATATAAGGTGGCTTGAAGAGACAGTCGAAAGTGGTAATTATACTCCAATTCTACTAAGTAGTACAAGTTCAACGCAAATAGGGACACTTCTTTCAAGTATGTAAATCTTCCACAACTACATGCGCTCACACGAAGCCCTAGATGGGAAACGCCAACGGAGAAAGCGGGGATTGAAGTAAAAAGAGAAAACAAGTGGCTAACGCTGATTCAAAACTCCAGTCAGATAACCAAGAAGTAACAAGACCAAGGGAGTACTATGCTTGTTCAGCTTCGTCAATGTCTAACACCACAGACTTGAGGCCGAGTCCCTCGATTAGGACGCGTTCGGGCTTGTAACCAATATACAAGTCGATCCATCCTTCGGCGGCATGATATGCCTGCTTGAATCGGAAGATGCGCCACCCCTTGTGCTCCCTAACTGGTTGAATTCCTCGCAGAAAATCAAGAAAAGCGTACTCAGGCATATCGCGTGACGACAAAGTCTCAGCCATAGACATCAGCTATTCACAGACGCTAATAAGGTGAAGCTGAGAGTCAAGTCACCAAACGATTTGCCGCGCCTTCCTCTACCAAACGACAACTACGCGTTACCCAACGTGAGGTAACGGTACCTCTTTGGTTGGTTTGAAGGGTTGTTACTTTTCGGTTGGTGGGTTCTAGTACGTCCATCACTTATGGTTATGGTGGAGAAACTTGCAAGTCACTGAATGAATGTTACTTCGAAGACGCATTCGGATGCGCCCATTGATTCGCATGCTGTTTCAATGCTTGAGGCGGCTTTTCTATCTAAGTAAGCTTCTATCCAGCCCTGCATTAGGCCTCGTATAGCGTGGCATGTGGGTTCGGTTGCTATACGGTTGTATGTCAACGGTGTACCCCTTAATCGAACCGTGACTTTGTTCGTGCTGCCCTCAGAATGTTGTTCTATTCCCAAGCATCTTCCAGCACCTTGCTCTGAAAGGGTTTCATCGGTCACTTTGCAAAGGTCTTCTATTGAGTGAATACGGTCTCTTACAAAATCCATAGCGACATGTCCAGCCGCTATGCCCATCTGGTCCATTAAAACCCGTGAAACTTTGTCACCCGCGACGCTAAGGCGATCCATGTAGGCTTGAAATGTCTTAATGCGAAACGAGAATACTCGGTCTCCGTTAAGAAAGACATGTCCGTTTTCAGGGTCGCGTGATATCTTCGGTTCGGGATTCATTCATACCATGAAAAATATCGAGTTGCAACTAGTTATCACTTTCGACTCGCATTCTCAATTATGCTCATCCACTTGGGGTAACTCGTCAAGAGATGCCGTACCGGCTAACTGTTTACGATCTTAAAGGGCGAATTTGGAGTGGGAGGGGAAACCTTAGGCCGAATAATCGTCAAGAAACTATACGCGAAAGTAGCTGTCCCGTTGGAGTTGAAACCCGACCATACTCTGACCGAATATGTCGAGGACCTAAAGCAAATTCTTGCACGAGACCTCATGGTACACGCAGATCCTAAGGATGAGCCGACAGTTAACAACAAGAAAAACCATGACGCATGAGCTACAGAGTTAACGTTACCTTAACGCCGGTCTTGATAGGGTACCAGCTTTTCCATAACTACATTCGTCCACACATGGCACTAGACATTAAGACACCAGCAGAGGCAGCAGGCATCAAAGTTCAGGGAGACAACTAGTGGTTAACACTAATTCAAAACGCAGCCCGCAAAGACAAACCTAGCAATCTATGAGATGGAAAGAACACGTCTCCATGGGACATGCGTGAAACTCATAAGATCATCTGCGTCTCGTTCCGTTGTGGGTCTTTAAGCATTCCTTTATCACAGGCGTGGAACGCGTCGTGCTTCGATTAGAATCATGGCAAGTATCATGATGAAGGAATCGACGGATAGATTTCATTGTCAGCACGAGTATCCTGACGATAAGACGTGGAAATGTGCTAAATGTGGCCACCAAATCCTCCCTGACCTTATTGGAAAGATTGCTGAAACCGGGTCCGGAAGAATAATGTCCACAAATGTGTAACAAGAGCAAAGCAATGTCTTGGTAGCCAAATCAGCAGACGCCGCGGAGAAAATGGCGAAACGTTATATCGAAAGTAAGTTCAATGTCGAAAAGGGCATCATAAATTGTGTCACTTGGTAACGCGTCGTTTGGTCCTTTGGGCTGTTTACTTTCGTTTGGTGGCTTGTTATCAGGTAACGCGCCGTCCACATCTTATGATTTTAGTACTTGTGATCTGGAAGTAAGCGTTTTCTCAATTGTGGGTATGTGGCTTAGCGTCTAGATTTGGGTCTCTCGGGTCGTCCTTTTTCAGCCAGTCCTTGACAGCCGCTTCTATGCTAAGAACCAGTATGGATTCCGAATAGTATGCATTCCGAATAGTATGAATTCCGACTTGGCACCTTAAGTGTGTTCAACGCATACTCATGGGCTAGGAGGAGATATCAGAATGACCGGAAAATCAAAAGGAATAGCTATCGCTCTTGTTGCCGCAGCAGTTGGAGCCATTGCAAGTTTTTGGGTTTCAAACCCTGAGAATCGCAAGATGCTCACTAAACAAAGCAAGAACATAAGCGACCAAATTAAGAAAACAGTCAACTACAAGAAATCTAATAGAGTAGCTTAGAATTTTTCTGCTACGATGGTGACCCCAAGCCTGTTGCTCATATTCAGGCTTGCTGGCGGGTTACACCCCGATATGTTTGAGTTGCATTCTGGAGGTAACGCGTCGTCTTCATTTGGTCTGAGGGACTGTTTACTTTCGTTTGGTCAGTCCGTTGCGTTCTGGTCAATCTTCTCGTTCTGCGTCTTGAAACGCTCCTCAGACCATTGGTGTCCGCAGTGCTTGCACCTGTACGTGTAGCGAAAATCATCAATCTCGACGACTATAGGCACATCCGATTCAAGCATCAAGGGCTCGTAAACCGAACCAGCGGTGTATTGCTCGACATTCGATTCCACCTGCTCACTGCTTATCAGCTTCTTGTTAACCAGTCTTATCTCGAACCTTCGCCCGCATGAGGGGCAGCGTCGGAAGAATGTCCTGACTTCTTCTGGCAAAGCTAACGGTATTCAATTCGCCATGCATTACTTAAACACGACTGCAAGGAATAAGATTCACCAAACGACTTGTTACAGCAAGAATTCATGAGACTACCAAACGCAGACTACCTTGCGTAAGCAATAAAGCCTAGCGAGAAGCGCCAACCGATTTGTTACAGGATAAGTTACCAACCGAGAACGTGACGTTACCTTACGCCGGGTAACGTTACCTCTTCGGTTGATAACAAAAATTCTTGTTGCGTTACCAATCGGTTGATTGAGAGAGGGAACGCCAGCTTTGTCTTACTGGTAACTGTAAAGCCTTAAAACAGAATTAGAAGATTAGCTAACTCGGTAGCCTTGAAGGACATTGGAGCTTTTGTTGACGCTATGCTCATGTCAGATTCTCTTGTTCGGTATGTTGCCGTTATCAGTGACGACTATCGCGTGCTCGCTTCTAAACAGCGTAAGGGTGTCCCATCATACGCGTCAGAGGAAGTGGAACGCAACTTCATGTCGATAGTGCCTCAGATAATTACAGAATCCGTCGAGAAACTAGCACCGTTTCTTGGAACAGTTAGAGGCATCACGGCCCATTACGATAAAGCGCTTCTTGTGCTCTACCAGTTCGAGAACATGATCATAGTCTTGACTTTTCAACCTGAAGTAGCTGCACCATTCTACAATAGAATCACGGAAGAATTCAAGAAAAACAGTGCTCAATATCTTACTTAACTTGGCTTTTGGCAGCGTTCGGAATGCCATACCGCCCACGAGTTAGCTGCTTTAGGTGCCGGTTTTATCCACCATCCTAAAACCTACGTAGGTGCCGAGGACTATCCGTTACTTGGCGTAAGGTAACGTTACCTTCACGGTTGACGATGACCCAAGTTCTTGGTGTTACCGCTCGGTTGATGTGACTCCGGTCAATCGGGAGGGAACTAGCCTCAGAAGAAGAACTGAACGAGAGATCAACCACCGAAATCGGTCTTGATTGGAACCGTTACCATTATCACGGCGTGGGTTAGCGTTTCACTCTTGAATGCACATTGGAACGAATGGGTAATTGATTATGGCATCTACACTGGCTTGACGAGTGTTATAGCAGCAGTAGTCACTCTCGTAGTTACATTCGTCTTCTTATCGCTTGCCAGTACGCAACTCCAGAACCGCAAACGCGACGATAGCCCAAGTTAGGCTCAATACCGACGCATTTGTTGTTGTGGCCGTAGTTACATCTAGTGGACTCACTTCAATTTGTTGTGTTGCATTATAATCGATTCCGTCTATAGAAAGCGGCAAATAATCGGTGTCGGTTTTGGGCCTATTTGCGCTATCGGATTAGGGCCTTTTTTTCTGCCTGTTGTCTCCTGATCACTGGGCGCCTGTACGCTACTCTTCTGCATAGGACTACGGCCAAGATACCAAGTGAACAATTTGACGAAAGCAGATTGAAGTGTAGATACTGCGGTTTTCCTGATGTGGTAAGATGCGGATTCAGATATAATGCACGAGGCATAGCTAGACGATACCGATGCAATGAATGCCTAAGAAAATTCTCCATAGTTCACATTCAAACTGGCCTCGAAGATAAGCCCTCGAACATCCTCTGGTTGCTCAATGAAATAGGCATGCTGACCGTGAAGCTAACCGACCTTCTTGCTGATTTGAATGACAGACTAGAGGTCACTGACCTGTTAACTAAGAATGTGCCAACAACACCGTCTTCAAAGGCGATTGAGTCAAGAGATCTGGACAGTGAGTCTACATGTGCCGTCTGAGATACAATCCAGGTAGGTTGAGCACTTACTCAGTTCTATGAAAAGCTCGTTCAGTACTATCCGTGGTCACGTTGAGAGCGAAAAAAGGTCGCTTTCCTCTAAATCTTTGGCCTAATGTCTTCCTTGACCGTCCGAAGAGAGATTGTTGAGAAAGTGTCACGAATCCCCGGTATCCGTGATATTCTTTCGGCGATCTCATGATAATCCGAGTTATTCCTCGCCTTGATCTTGATGAGAATATCGTATTGGCCTGCTATTTCATGCACTTCGAGAACGTTAGGATTCTTTGAGAGTTTCTCGCAAACTTCATCGCAATCGGAATCGGTGTCAATGAATAGCCAAGCAGTCGTGTTGAGCGAAAGTGATTTCATGTCAAGTAGTGGAATTATAGTCTTAATGATGCCCGCTTTCCTCATGCGCTTGACTCTGTCAAAAACGCTGGAAGGTGGCAAACTGACCAGGTCGCCAAGTTCTTTGTAAGAAATTGAGGCGTCGTTTTGATAGACTCTCAGTACTCGTTTGTCAATTTCGTCGAGTGCGCTACCATCTTGTTGTTTAGAGAGCTCGTCAACTTTCTGAACCATTTCGGCTTCAAACCGAACACGCAGACTCTGCTCGGATAATATTAACGGTTCGTGGTACACGTCCGGATGTCATTCACAACACCAAATCTCCGAAGCTCCAGACATGACCTTCTATGGATGTTGTCCAATATTCTGTAGAAATTGTGTATATGATGCGCTCTTATACCCAGCGGGTGTGCGCAATGGCGCATCTTCCGCTTGAACTTGCCCGTTGAAATAGAGGGTAGAAAGGTTGAGTGAAACGCGTTCGAACGAGTATTTGGCAATTGACCGTGAGAAAGTAAGAGAGCTAACAAAGGATGAAATGAAACGGTTCGACGAACAGCATCCAAAGTCGAAGGCCCTGTTTGAGAGAGCCAAATCATCGCTCCTAGCCGGGGTTCCTATGAACTGGTTGTTCTTCGATTGGGTCTCGCTTATAGGAGCGTTTCCATTCTTTGCAAAGGAAGCGAAAGGAGCACACCTCATAGATGTCGATGGACACGAGTACGCCGACTTTTGCTATGGAGATACTGTGGCGATGTTTGGCCACGGGCCGAGGCCCGTAGTCAAGGCAGCGACTGAACAGATAGCCCGCGGAATTTCCATGTGGGTTCCCACAGAAGATTCTATCTGGGTGGCGGAAGAATTTGCGCGTCTCTTCCGGTTGCCGTATTGGCAATTTCTACTCACAGGGACAGATGCCAATAGATTTGCAATTAGACTGGCACGCGAAGTAACCGGCAGAAAACGGATCCTAGTGTTCAACGGATGCTACCATGGTACCGTGATGGAGACGTTGGTTAAGCTGAAGAATAGCGCTGTAGTTTTTCGAGAAGGAGGCATAGGCTCCCCGCCAATCGATCCAGAGACGATGACGAAAGTGATCGAGTTCAACGATTTGCAGGCGTTAGAGAAGGCATTGTCACCTCAAGATGTGGCATGTGTGCTGTGTGAGCCAGTCATGACAAATGTAGGGATCATTTATCCTGAGCCCGGTTACCTTGAAGCGTTACGTGCAATGACGCGACATTACGGCACTCTTCTGATCCTCGATGAGACACATACAATTTGTGCCGGTCCAGGGGGATACACCAGGGAACATCAGCTTGAACCGGATATTCTTACAGTAGGCAAGCCTATTGCAGGTGGCATCCCAGCTGCAGCCTATGGCATTAGTCAAGAAGTGGTTGACAAGATCTTCGAAAAAATGACATGTTGCTCGGATGCGACTGGAATAGGAGGAACCTTATCTGGCAATGCTCTGACGGCTAGCGCGATGAGAACAACCCTAAAGCATTTTCTCACAGAGACTACCTTCAAGCGCATGATCGCTGTTGCTGAATGTTTTGTGGAAAGCGTCGATAAGATAATCAAAGAATACGACCTGCCGTGGCATGTGACGTCTTTGGGGGCAAGAGTGGTATATGGTCCACCGTCGAAACTTCCGAGAAACGGTCGAGAAGCCCTTGCTGCCATGGATCCAGAGGTAGACAAGCTGATACACTTGTACCTCTTGAATCGAGGTGTCATGCTCCTCCCATCATCCACAAGGCTACGGGAAGCATTGATGTCACCTTATACCACCACAGAGGACGTTGATTTGCACACGAAGGTCCTCACCGAGTGTGTGAAGAAAATGATGACTTAGATGAATCTGACTGGGGGTGGATGCGATTATGGATGGAACGTCAAGAATGCAATTCACTGAAAGAATCAAGAAACTTAGACTTTTCGAACCTGGTGCTCCATACCAGTCTCACAGGATCGCCGCAATGGCTGCGCAAATGAAAGGCGAAGATATCATCTATGCTGTGTCGAATGCGCTGTCTATAGATACGCCAGTGGCGGTGAAGGAAGCCGCGAAGAAAGCCCTAGATAAAGGATGTACGAAGGGGGGCCCTCTGCTGGGGGAACCGGAGCTCCGGGAAGCAATTGCTGGAAAGCTAGAGAAGATAGACAAAATTCGAGCGGATCCTGAGACAGAAATCATTGTAACGCATGGAGCCCAAGAAGCCATCTTTCTGACCATTCAGGCATTGGTTCACCCCGGAGACGAGGTAATACAGTGCTCACCAGACTATCCATTCTACCTAAATGTTGAACATGCTTCTGGTATCCCGGTTTATGTCCCTCTCCGAAAGAATGAGAATTGGCGGCTTGAACCGAAGGACATCGAGGCGGCAGTAACTTCGAAGACTAAAATGATAGGCCTAGATTCACCCCACAACCCAACTGGACGTGTATTCACAAGAACTGAGCTTGAAGGAATCGCCAAAGTCGCGATCAAACACGACCTAATCGTAGTCTCAGATGTAGCTAATGAGATGCTGCTATGGGACGGACGAAAGAACATCAACATAAAATCTCTACCTGGAATGCAAGAAAGGACGATTACAACCAGCAGCGTTAGCAAGTGCTACGGCATGTCCGGCTGGAGAGTCGGATACGCCTGCGGTAATAGAGATCTAATTTTCCAACTATCCAAGCTGCACAATGTCGCCTGCAACGAAGGGCCAGCCTCCTTTGCGCAAATAGGTGTTGCAGCTCTCTACCGCAACCTTCCTAAGATCATGGAAGGAGTGCTTGAGCCGTACGAGAAGCAAAGAGATCTCGCCGTAAAGAGATTCAATGAAATTCCCAAGGTACATTGCCACACCCCAGAAGGAGGGGCCGTCCTGATTCCTGACATATCAGAGTATGGAATGTCATCAATGCAGTTTGCAGAATGGCTGCTGAGAGAAGCAAATGTCGCGACTGCACCAGGTAGCGGATACTTGGCTGAAGGTCACATTAGAGTGAACTTCACTGAATCCAGGCTCAAAGAGCTATTGGATAGATTCGACACAGCGTTGCAAAAGCTAACTAAGTTCGGCGATGACTGAGCAATGGATGTAATCGACCTTTTGTCGGACCTCATAAGAATACCGAGCGTTTGTGGTCAGGAGGCAACGATAGCGCACTTCATTGCAGATTGGCTAGGTAAGAATAAGCTGCCCGTAGAAATGTTTGACGTAAAGCCGAACAGACCCAACGTTTTGGTAAGGTTGAAAGGCGAAGAACCTGGGCCATGCGTTCTCCTGAATGGGCATATGGACACAGTAGAAACAGGACATAACTGGGTTCATGATCCTTTCGGCGCAGAGGTAGAGGAAGGAAGAATGTACGGACGAGGGGCACTCGACATGAAAGGGGGTCTCTCATGTATTCTGTGGACTGCCGCTGCACTAAGAAGAGAGGGCCTTCCAAGAAGAGGTGAGCTCCTTGTTACAGCTGTGGTCGACGAGGAAGCAATCTCGAGGGGCACATACGCTTTGATTCAGAGAAATCTTACAAAGGGAATGGACTTCGCTATGATTCCTGAACCGACAAACCTCAAAGTGGTAACAGCCCATCGCGGCAGAGCGGTCTTCGATGTCCGAGTTCGTGGAAAACCAGCGCATTCTATGCGGCCTGAAGATGGCGTTAATGCAATCGAGATGGCAGCAGTTCTTATTCAGGCGCTCAGAAGAATTCAGAGTCCCCGCCACCCTAAGATTGGCGCAGCTACTGTCAACACTTTGAAAATTGAGGGGGGACAGGAAGAGGTCATGTTGGTTCCAGATCAATGTCGCATTGTCATTGACCGTTGCCTAGTGCCCGGTTACACAGTAGATGCTGCTCTCGCCGACCTTCGTCGTCTGATAAATGAGATTGACATTGATGCTGAAGCTAGTCTTGCTGTTCGGGAGACACCGTTGTCCGAACCCTTTGAAATATCGGACGACGACCCTCATGTGAGACTTGTTATGGAGGCGGCAAGCGGGATTCTCGAAAAGCCCGCTGAGATAGGCTTCCATGATGGGCCATGCGACTCTTGTCTCCTAGTTAGCCAAGGCGGAATTCCCACAATCGAATTTGGACCTGCCGGACCCGGGCTTCATCAGCCAGATGAGTACGTTGAGCTTGACTCTGTGAAGAAGACAGCAGCTGTCTACCATAGTGTTCTGAGCAGAATATTCGCATAGCGAATTACTGCTTACTGATCGCTCTCCGTTAAGGAATTCTGTGCTACATACAGAGGAATTCAAATCTGAATGGGTGATTCTTGCATTGCGGCATTGCGGTGTAGGGTGCTAAGGTTGATGCTGGCCAACAAAGGCGGCGGTTGAGAAGAATTTCTCTTGCCTTTGCTAGTTTTTGGACTGAACTGTGTGTCCCAGAATCTCTTTGATTTCAGGCGGGATGTTTGGTTCGTAGGTGATTCTAAGCACCCATCGTAAAATGTCCCGCTCGGAAACAATGCCGATCAATCTCCGTTGCTTCACGACAGGAAGTCGTCTAACGCCATGTTTGAGCATCAATGCCATTGCGTCTTGAACAGACTCAGTGGGCTCGACGGTGATCAAGGGGCTTGACATTACGTTCTTGACTTGACGCTTGAGCGCGTTCGTGCCTCTCGCCACGCATCGTGATATATCTCGTTCGGTGAGGATGCCCACCGGCTCATTTTCCTCAATGACTACGATGCTCCCGATATTGCGTGTCACTATTCTTTTTAACGCGTTTTTCAATGATTCCGTCGGTTTAACGGTCTCCACTTTAGCAGTCATGATTGATTCGATTAAGTCCGCTTCGACTAGTTCGGACAAAATTCCTCAATGTCATATTGTGACGCTCTTCGGATTAGATCTTTCTAATATTACACTACGTACGTATTGAGTGAGAGATTGTGTTACCTCTTTCGGCCAAACATCAATCGCTGGCAAGACTCCCAGAACGCTAGTGTCTGACGGCGCAGCCAACTTTCACGAAGCATACAAGAAAGAATTCTGGACAGGCCCAGCAGGAACAGAACACGTTCGAGAAATCCACATCGACGGCCAAGTACACAATAACAAGATGGAACGCTTCAACGGCGAACTTCGCGACCGAGAACGAGTAATGCGAACACTAGAGAAACCTGACACACCAATCTTAGAAGGCATGCAAATCTACCACAACTACATTCGGCCTCATCAAGCCTTGAAAGGTAAGACTCCTGCCGAGGTCGCGGGAATTGAAGTTAAGGGCAATAACAAGTGGCTTACCTTGATTCAAAATGCGAGCCGCAAAACTGCAAAGTCTTAAATCGTTTTCATGGGTCAATCATATTTGACTCATTTTGAGATCACGCATCTTCGCTGTAATGATTTCTATCGTTATGATTCTCTTGGTAGCAAGACCCGTGATGGCCAACCCATATTGGTTCCAAGTCGGGGTTTTCATGCTAGGAAGTGGTGCTAATGGCGAGCAGACCGTTACAGGAGCCAGCGTTAGGATTAGAACACATGTACCAGCGGCTGGCGTTCCGCAGTCGCAGATGAGAACCGCTACCGCGTTCTGGGTCGGTCTAGACTTTCCGAATGATGCCTTCATACAGGTTGGCTACCACTGCCTAGAAGCGACTGGGTATCCGCAGTGGTTCTGGGAATATTTCCCACCGAAAACTGCCAGCTCTGGCAGTGGTTTTTCGCATGGGAGTACCCTCGAACAGGAGCAACAAGTAGGACCCGACGGTTCATGGCACACCTACATGCTGCAAAGCAGCGGAGACATTTGGTACACTTTCGTAGATGGCGTACAGGTTGGCTCATACAATCTAGAGACTGCGGACTCAGGTGGTCACATACCTTACGCGTTCGCAGAAGTCACAGAGGTAGTTACCACAAACATCGTTCTTGGTCCCTCGGAGTTCGCGAACTTCTCATACAGGGACACTAACAATGTGTGGCATTTAGTTACTGAGGCGTTTGTATGGATGGGCTATGGCGCGGGAAGCGGCGTACTTTCATCAGGAACGATATTCCCCTATGGTCTCAAGGTCCTCGGAGTTAACCATTGGATCGCAGGCAGCGGATTCCCGTTAACGGACAATTATACTATAATTTGGAAAGGGTCGCAGGTCGCTACACAATCACTCTCAACTCCAGTACCGAATACTTCGCAACCAATACTAGCCGTGATTCCAATCCGACAGTCTTCGAAAGAACTATTGTAAGAAACGATAAACCAAGCATCAAACGTCTAAGCCGCTCACTACTGTTACCGCAATAAGTGTGGAGCAAAGCAACCCTAGGTGACGATTTTTTACAGCACATTTCTTAGAACGGAAAATTGGTTAGGTGACGAGAACTTGACGTTACCTGGCGTAAGGTAACGTTACCTTCACGGTTGACGGCGACAACTTTTCTTGTTGTTACCGTTCGGTTGATGGAACGTCCTCCTGAAGAAGAAAAGAATGCGACATGATCCGATAGACGAGTATTATGGCCCAGTGCTTTTTCTACTACTGGCCCCAACGCTGTTTCTGATTTTCGCTCTTACGAGTTGGGGAGGCATAAGTCCTTCAGATGGGATTGTACTGGTTGTTGTGTCATTTCTAGGTTATGCAATCGCGGGACTGTTCGCTTATCTTCTTAGAAGGTCAATCGGAAAATGATGCAGAATTACTGAGATGATAATGATCCAGAACAGGTATGGACTTACGATCAGTACAATGGCTATCATAGTTTTTCCGATGAATTTCGTGGGTAGGACGAGCAGAACAACTCCTACAATTGAACCCGTAATAAGGAGTCCTTCCCACATGATCACCGAGAACATGAGTGGTCCCCACTCAGTTGACACAAATAACAAGTCGATAAGAATGATAATTGCTCCTAGGAAAACGCGCTTTATGTCAGGCAATTGGACATCGCCAATAGGCCTGCTTTCGTTGAATAATGTGAGTAGAATTGCAATGGCTGGAACGGCCAACATACTAGTGCCTAAGAGACTTGTTGTCGCCTCCGTGTAGCGTAACATAGTCTCACCGAAAATATCAACCACATAGGGGTTTCCTCTACAATAGGCCAAGAAGTACGCCGAACTAGACAGAAGCAGCGAGACAAGACAGTACTTCGATAATCTACGGATGCTTCTCTCGAATTTTACATCTGATCTTGGCCAGTTAAAAAGAAATGCGAGGAGTGATTGTCGCTCTTTCAACGTGCTCTTCAGGTTGGCAATCGCTAACAACGATCACTTCCCTTTTCAACGGTAACGGCACCGGTAGAGGGTCGGTGTCACCTAGGAGGCTGATGTGGTGAAGGTGATAATCGACGACGACGATGTTGTAAGCAAGCTTCCGATGGTAACGCTCGCGCAGATTAAAGTAAAGATGGAAGCTAATCCTGATCCAACACGACCACCGAAACCAAATCGTAAGTGGCATACTACGGTAACACTTAATGACGGAAACCGATACGGTGTCAATTGCCGGTCCGAGGAAGGGGATGTTCATCGAATCATAAGCGCAAATCGAACAAGAATCAAGAAAATAAGAATTCGACATTGAAGGAGAGGAAAAAGTTGAGTGAAACTACTGTATGGGTAGAAACGACTGTCCCCGAGCTAGATACGAAGGATTGGAGAGGAGAAACGATTCGCCTAAAGGATGCTCCGGCGATCAAGAATACTAAGACAGGAAAGATTGGTTTTGACCCGATCCAACTGACTTACGCACAAATGGTCCAGATTGCAAAAGACCTTGGAGTAGAGCCCAGAGACATTCCGTTACTATTGACGCTGAATGCTAAACCACCAAGGTTCTTCAAAGAAAGCAAGTTGTACGCAAGATACCATCTCAACAAAACGCTGTTCTATGTATGGAAGGCTCTGGAAAAGCAAGGGCTTGCAGATGCTCTCCCGAGGGACGAATTTGGTGCCGCAAGAGCTGGTCCCGTACCTAAGAATCTCAAGGCCGATGCATCACGTCTTGAGCAAATGGATATTGTAAAAGTAGAGCGACACGAGTGGGGAGAGGGGCCGAATAAGACTTCGACATTGACTACGCTCACAGAAAAAGGTGCGAAGCTTTCTGCCGAACTAGCCGAACGTGTTGGTGAACCATTCATCTCTATAATCGCGCGTGAGAAGCAAGATATATTCATACTTGACCCAGAAACCCTGAAAGAACGCGTTCATCGAGACTTCTCGGAATATCGAAAGACATACACTGAATTGGACCAAGAATAACCGCTTTTTTCAGCCTCCGAGTAATACCTCTATGACACTAATGTTCAGATGCAAGCTCTGTGGTAGCACGCATCGTTCGAGTTATCAGGAATTTGAACGCACTTTCACAACGGAGCCATTTTTGAGGAATTGTTCAGAACAGTGCCCGGTGAATGGCCAAGCAACCTTCTACAGCACAACGGAGAACGATTACTTTCTCGCATGATAATACAGAACGCCGCAAGGAAAAGAGACTTAGAGAGATCATAACCCACTTTTGTGTGAGAAAGGGCGAATATTGGCAATGCAAGCATTGCGATAAAGTTCTATTGAAAGAACCTGTAGTCGGCTACGTTAAACCGTGGAAAGTCATCCAAAGACACTACAGAGTTCATCGCAGTCAACAAACATATCTGAACAGTTACGAAGCCTTTTTGATGAGTGGTCCTGCTGAATCAGCAATTAGACGATTGTCTGATGCTCGTGTAACCCGACGTTCAACGCAACTGGGCAAGTCATACTAGCACACTCTGATTAGGTTTCGTGTATCAACTGAACGGTAACAGCAACAAGAATTTTCGTTATCAACCGACAACGTAACGTTACCTGGCGTAACAAAATTTATATGGGACTGTTACTATAGGTAACAAACTCACAAGCCTTAGAGGTGAAATAAAGAAAATGTCTTCAGACGATTACCTTCCCGAATGGTTTAGGTCACGCAGAGGACGACGGACGCCGTTCAGTTGGATGGACCGTTGGTTCAGCGACGTGGATGAGATGTTCGAGAACATGTTCCAAGACATGCTAAAGGGTATGCCAAAGGACATGATGAGCGAACGCAAACTCCCGGACGGCTCCAGTGTACGCCAATACGGACCATTCGTCTACGGCTACTCGATGTCCGTAGGACCGGACGGCAAACCAACAATACAAGAGTTCGGCAACGTCAAACCATCTCGACGCCCAGGCGCATTCGGCATGGAACAGCCCGCCCTAGAACCCAAGAACACACGTGAACCCCTCGTCGACGTCATCAACGAGCCGGCACAAGTCCGCGTCGTAGCGGAACTTCCAGGCGTTGAGAAATCCGCCATAAAGACCAACATCAACGACGACTCTCTCATAATCAACGTCGACTCGGCCACGCACAAGTACTACAAAGAGGTTCACCTGCCATCAGGCGTGGATCCCGACAGCAGCAAAGCCGCGTACAACAACGGCGTCTTGGAAATCACACTTCGAAAGACGCAACCTAAGCCAAAGGGACGAGAGATACACATAGACTAAGCCGCCGATCCTCCTCCGGTTTCTTTTTCTTTAATACATCTAGCGTCTAGTCTAGCCGCTGGAGCGCATTCTGGGAACCTACATATCGCGGCTGTTGCATCGTGCGAGAATTCTCAGGCTTTTTCTAATTCGGCCCTGATCTCTTCGAAGTTCGGCTGCTTACCTGGGTCCTCAGATACCCACATGTATCGGACGACTCCGTTCTTGTCCAGAATGAAGACGGATCGTTTTGCGGCCACGTACCCTTTCAGTCCGGCGAAGTCATTGTGGAAGATGTTCAATTTCTTCACGACCTCTCTCGAATAGTCGCAGAGAACCGGAAACTGTAGTCTGTTCGCGTCCGCGAATGCCTTATTCGTGAATGGATCATTCACACTAACCGCTACAACGTTCCCCGGGAGTTCCGCGAGCGAATCCCTGAACGTGCACATCTCCGTCGTGCAGCCACCCGTGAATGCGCCTGGAAAGAACGCGAGTACAACCTTCTTCCCTTGAAACTCCTTCAACTCCCTTAATCTCCTGTCTTGATCGTGAAGTTGAAAGTCCGGCATCTTCTGACCTTTATTCACCGACATAACTTAGGCCTCAGGCGGATGAGCTTTCAACGTCGCAAATAACCGTTTCCCAAATTCTCAGGGCGGGTCCGTCTGGCCGGGCGCGGGTAGGCCTTTGAAGTTCTTGTCGAGTTTCGCCACCAAATGCCACGGAAGTAGGAAGGGTTGCTGGATGCTACCCGTTACTTGTATCTCCTTCGCCAACAACGCTTCGATAAGTACGGCCAGGCTTCCGCAGATCGGGTTGAGGTACTCCTTGTGCGGGCCCGTGGCCAGTGCCTCAAGGTTCACGAATCTGACCGATTGGGGTTTGGCTTTGTCGATCTCATCGAGTAAACCTTTGATGACCTTTTTTTCAAGCGTGTCAAAGACTTGGCTCATCAGCATCTCATGGAGTTCACCCGTAGGTTGGTACGCTTCCAGATTCAACGGGTCAAGTTTCTTGTTGAACTCGTTCCCGTCAATGACGTACTCTTGCATAGCGGCCATAGTAATCACGACTGGTAACGATGAGGCTGAAGCAGTATGCACCATCGTTATAGCTGTTTAGCGCCTGTAAGGCCGTGTGGCTTGTGCGATGAGGTTCTTGGTCCGATTGGCGAATAGCCGCGGATCTGAATCAAGGGACGCCAAGGCGCTCGCCACATCCGCCTACGAACTGGTGCGTCCCTACGGAGCTGATGTCGGGAATTTGCGTGTCAGTCGTCCCGCTATCGAGTTCGATCTACTCCTTGCGTCGAGGGATAATTTGGCGTCGGTCACTGGCGCCCTCGAGCCAAGACTGGGGGCGTTACTCAGCGTAAGAGAATTAGATACTCCGCCGCCGTCGATGGATGTGGATCAGGCAATTCGCGACGGAATCCAACTCTTTAACGAGGAGCGGTACTGGGAAAGCCACGAGTCTCTTGAGTATGCGTGGCGACGAGCGGAGGGTTCTGATAAGGACGTGCTCCAGGGCATGATCCTTGTAGCCGCCGGGCTCGTTCACTTACAGAAGAGCGAGGAGGGAGTTGCTCTTGGCGTGTTGGCGAGAGCGAGCGAGAAGCTATCGCCCTATCGCGGTGAACGATTCGGGGTCAGCATCGATGATCTGCGTAAGACAGTCTCCCAAATGATTGTGGAGAAAAAGCCTAACTTCTTCAAGATCCAGATTAGGTCTCACAGTAGTCGGGCGGCGGCTTGAAGTCCGACTATGGATTTAGCATCCTGAATTTCTCCGGCTCGAATCTTCTCCAGCGCCTCCGAGAACCGGCACGGTTCGAGAACTATGCTCTCATCCTCATCCATCTTAGTTTCAGTCTTCGTCAGCCGCTTGGCCAGGTAGATGTGGATCTTCTCGGTGCTGTATCCAGGAGCGACGAAGCACTCCGTGATTTTGGAGATTTCTTTGCATCGGTAACCGGTCTCTTCCTCTAGCTCCCGGACCGCACAGTCTTTGGGGTCTTCATTCGCGTTCAGCGTGCCGGCGGGGATTTCTAGTAGGGAGCGTCCAATGGGGTATCGATATTGGCGAACAAGGATAACTTCGTCTCCGTTGAGGATGGGGACTATCGCTGCGGCCCCGCGGTGTTCTACAACTTCACGTTTACCCAACTTCCCGTTTTCAAGTCTGACTTCATCAACGCGTAGATTCAGAACTTTTCCTTCGAAGATGCGTTTTGTCGAAATGTGTTGTTCCAACGCTAATCCACGACCGGACTTCAGAAAGGGTGATAATATGTGCTGCTATGAGGGTTGGTACCCTTTTTATTGGCAAGCCTCACTTCAGGCCGTAGGCATTCAAGATTGACGGAGAAGTTAATTCCGGATACATCGATAATCATTGACGGCAACGTTCCCGATGTCATAGAAAAGTCGGGAACTTCTGATCTAGAAATTATCATTCCCAGAGCCGTCTTGGACGAGCTTCAGGCTCAAGCCTCAAAGGGTCGCGAAACTGGTTTCGTAGGCCTAGGCGAGATCAAGAAACTCCGTGTTTTGTGCGAGAGTAAGGGAATCAAACTGACTTTCCTCGGCGAACGCCCCGGCTACAACGACATAATGCTCGCACGAAGCGGGAGGTTAGATGCATTAATCACAGACGTCGCCAAGACCGAGAACGGAACCCTTCTTACGGCGGATTTCGTTCAAGCTCTCGCTGCTGAAGCCCTTGGGGTGAAGGTTAAACACATTCCGGGTGAGGTGAAGCTCACCGGTCTAGCCTTTGAGAAGTACTTCACGCCCGATACATCAAGCATTCACCTGAAGGAAGGCACGAAACCCTTAGCGAAGAGGGGGAAGCCCGGAAAATTCGAGCTGGTCACCCTCTCTGACACTCCGAACACCGAGGACGAGGTTGAACAGATTATTCGGGAGGTCACAGAGGCGGCGAGGGTTAGCAACGAAGGTTTCGTTGAGATCAACCGCGGCGGAGCTATGGTCATCCAACTTGGACGCTATCGTGTTGCAATAACCCGGCCACCACTGTCGGACGGGCTGGAAGTTACGATAGTTCGGCCGGTGATCACCCTCACACTAGACGATTACAAGTTGTCGACGAAGCTCATGGACCGGCTGGCCGAACACGCTGAAGGGATTCTAATCTCCGGTCCTCCAGGGTCTGGGAAGACCACTTTCGCGTCGTCGCTTGCAGAATTTTACCTGAGACGAAACAATATAGTCAAGACGCTCGAATCTCCAAGGGATCTTCAAGTTGGCCCCGAGATAACTCAATACGGTCCCCTGGATGGCGACTTTGAGAAGACCGCTGAAATCCTCCTGCTCGTCAGGCCGGACTACACGGTGTTCGATGAGGTGAGGCGAACCAAAGATTTCCTAGTCTTCTCGGATATGCGGCTCGCGGGCGTCGGAATGATCGGCGTCGTGCACGCAAGTGAAGCGATAGACGCAATCCAACGATTCATCGGCAGGGTGGAATTGGGGATGATTCCGCACGTTATCGATACGATAATCTTCATCCAGTACGGAGAAGTTCGAAACGTATACACTCTGAAGCTGACCGTAAAAGTCCCAACGGGGATGACGGAAGCCGATCTGGCTAGGCCGGTCGTGGAGGTTCAGGATTTCGAAACCGGGAATCTACAGTTCGAGATCTACACCTTCGGCGAAGAGAACGTCATCATTCCGGTCAGCGAGGTAAAGTCCTCCGTTAGTGGGGCGAGAAAGTTAGCACAGGAGCGGATACTGCAGGAGGTAAGGCGTTTCGACCCCGAAGCCGAAGTAACACTCGTCTCCGATAACCGTGCTCTTGTTAAAGTCGACAACGAGGTTGTGCCAATACTGATTGGCAAGAAAGGTGTAACGGTAACGAAGCTCGAGGAGAAACTGGGGATTAAGATTGATGTCGAGCCACTGGCGCCAAGTTCATCTGGCAAGGAGACTCGTTACGACGTGCGAGAGGTTGGGAACCGAATCGATTTGGCTTTCGATGAGGGGTTGACTGGGACGGTTGCGAACGTCTATGTTGGCGACCAGTTCCTCTTCTCCGCTACTATCGGCAAAAAGGGTGTGATAAGGGTATCAAAGAAATCCGATCTAGGCCGGAGCCTGTTGAGAGCGCTGGTTTCAAAACAGAGGATTCGGGCCCTCATTTAAGCAGCTAATTGAAGCGTCATTTCGTTGCCCGTCAGTTTCTTGGCAAGGCCTTGGATCTCTCTCACAAGTGCACTGATCTGCTCCTCCGCTTGATGCTCGTTCGCCATGGCTCTTTCAAGTTCACCTCTGAGTTCGTCCAGCGAATTTTTGTTCGCCTTACCATGCCTTCTTATCTCTCTCAGTTGCTTCACGAGCGCGTTAGTCGCCGGGTCCGATAGGCATTGGTCATAACCGAGTTTAGCTCTCCTCGCGTCTGCGTGGATTTGGGCAAGCGAATCTTCGGCAACGACTTGGTCCGATCTTTCACTAACTTTCTTTGCTTCGCGCTGCTTCAAAGCGAGCTTTCCGGAGGAAACCGAGGAGGATAATGCCACCATCAATGCCTTCAAACGCGGGTATCCATCCACTTCAGATAGGAACGTGGCGAAGGGTCTGCTGACGTACTCTCTTGCGGTTTCACGAACTTCAATGGGGAGCGGGTAGTTACCTCGTTCAGAGATGGAGATCAGTTTCTTGATTGGTCGGCCGAGCCTGCTAAAGCCCGTCCGTAAGAGTTCGCTCCTCAGTCTCCTCAGCTCGGAATCGTATTGAAGGAATTGAACCATCTTGGGGTTAGCACGGACGTTCTTCAGTTGGGTCCTGAGCGTCTGGTCCGTTTCCTCCGCCTCTCTGATCTTCTCTTCAACGGCCTTTCGCTGTAACTCCGCCACTGCTTTCGCCGCCTCTAGTTTGGTCAGTGATTCAAGTTTTCCATCTATTTCTTCAAGCGAACGAAGTACGCCCCCTCGGCCTACGAGGAAGCTGTGTAGTTCGTCGCTTAGTCTGCGGAGCTTGTCAATGTTCCCACCGAGGGTCATCATGTCTAGTATATGATACGGTCTGATTTGCCGTAGCCACTCTTCTCTCGTTCTGGCAGCCTCGGAGGCTAATTTTGATGTGTCCCTTTGAAGAGTCCGGAGATTAGCTGAGTTCTTCTGCTCGGGCATGTTGATGTCCTTGCACATGGCTGGGAGTATCGCGGTCAACCTTGCAATCGCTTTATCGGCACGATATTGTGCCCTGTTATCTCGTTTGGTCTCCAGGTCTTGCTCTGCCTTTCGGGCGAGTTGGCTGCAAAAATCGCGAAGTGCATCGATCGCCCGTCCAATTTCCGAGCATAGCTTATCCCTTTCACGTTCGGCTTGCGAAAGGCTTGATCCTAAGCTTTCTCTCAGCCAGTTTGGGAGTTGAGCTGCGGGAACGTGGTCTGTCATTCGGGACACGGAGCGTATTACACTTCATCTGGAAGAGGGCTAAGAACCTGCGGGCCTATTACCAAGGGCCAGCCCTTTTTAACGGGCTTCCTCTCTCAGGGTGATGATGATCGTTTCGACAGTCCCCTCAGCCCGGTCGATTCGTTTCGTCAAATCGTTGGTCACGGAGTCGTAAGTTTCGCGAGTGATCTTCCCGGCTCGGTATTGGCCTCTAACTTGGTTCAAGCTGCTTCGGGCGACCTGTATGTCCGTTTCAGCCCGGTCTATGCGGCGGATTAATTCGTCGTAATGTTGACTGATCACCCGGATCTCTGCCTTCACTTCCATTAGCGACTTGTTAATCTCGTCAAGTCTCATGTCCATAACCTTCGACCTTCGTCTAAACTCATGCTTCACCATGCCTCCCCTAGCGACTTCTTCCTCCATCGCTACGAGTTCGCGGGATAGAGAGATTCGTTCATCGTACAAGCCAACAAACTCCCTCAGTCTCTCAACTGGGACGGGAATCTCCGGCTCCGGACCTCGCCGTACACGTGTCACGATAAGCACCGCGCCCAGAACTATCTCCAAACCAAATATCCACGGCAAGTAATCGAAACCGGCCCAGAACGGAACGAACCGATAGAAGATTGCAAGCGTTACGTTGCTGAGTGAAGTTACACCCTGCAGGGTAAACTGTTCATGTGTCGGATCATACTGAATCGGAGAAGCGGCAGTGTTGACTGAGGGGAGTATGAAGTTATCGATCTGGAACCCGCGGGGTGCCTGGATTTTCACGGTGGAATTTTGGAAGACAAAGTCATCGTGGTTATTCAGCATCGGAATCGTGAGGTTGAAGTTCCCCCACCAATCCAGTTGTTTAACATATTCTGATTGCGGGAGGTCATACGCAAGGGTGAATGTATAATCTTCACCGCCTCTAATTCCCTCTCCTCCGTACCTCGGTGCCACGGTTACTTGGTAGGGCGGGCCTGGGCTTAGGGGCACTGTCCACATTGCGCCAACGACGTCATACGCCATAACGTTAGTCGCGCCGGACGGAAGTGTGATCGTCATGCCCGTGATTGGAATCGCGTAGTTATGCAGCTTGTAAGTGTCTCGAACACTTAGTGTACCGCCGTTTCCGAGTATGACGTCTCGCTCAAAGGATGTTAAGTCTATTATGTATTGGCTGACGGTGAGGTAGGGCCCGACGAATGTTTCGGTAGAGTAGGCGGTCCAAGGCTTGTACTGTTTGACGAGGGCGGGAAAGCCGCCGACTCTAGCCTCCGTGTAAGTTGAGTTGGGGGCGACGGCGAAGCTCGACCCTATCGATCCGAGAAGTGTAACGTTGGCCTCCGCAGCATCTTGGGTTAGCACTGGTGCAGCGGTATAGTTGTAGAGCAACCCGTTCGTAGCGGTGGCAATGACGTCTGAGACGATCGACGTAACTGTGAAGCTGTAGGTCGAATTCGGCTGTAGAGGTGTGGGGAAGTGTATTCGGAACCAGTAGAATTGGCTCGCCTGGTTAACGTTGGTGTCTACCGTCATCGTTCTCCCTAGGCTATCGGTCGAACTGATGTAGCGTAGATTCGTCCGGTAAGTGTTCGGCACCCCATAGTCAAGGTAGGTAACGGGCGAAATGCCGGAATTGTGGACCGTGAAATTGTCATTAATATGCACCACTCCCCAGATACCGATCGAAGCGGTCCTCGAAATCTTGATCGTTAGATTCTGGGGAGCTGTTTGTGCGTGGGCCGGTGCAGCCACCATGACGATAAAGACCAGGATTAGGGCAATGGCTACGAGTTTCGTCTTCAACCTCAGCTTGGCTCCGCTTTCATCGGGTTCCTTGTTAATTTAACAGCCGCGTGATTGGAAAGGTTGCTATTTATTCGTTCTGCTAGATGTCGATTCAGTCATTTCTCTAGTAATGAAGAACGCCAATCCTCCGATAAGTCTCTGATCTTCTTCGCTGGAATCCCCGCGAAGATCGTTCGAGGGGGGATATCGACATTAACCATGGCCTGCGAACCGACAATTGCCCCTTCCCCGACGGTTATGCCGGGGAAGAGCAGCGCATTCGCGCCTATGCTCGCCCCTTTCTTGACCGTGGGGCCGACAAGGTTGAACGGTTTCTGTGTCACGTACCTGTCGTTAGTGAAGACGCAGCCGGGCCCGAGAAAGACGCTGTCTTCGACCGTTGAGAAGGTGCAGATGTACACGCCCGTCTGAACTGAGACTCTGCTCCCAATCGATGTGCTTCCATCTACGACTACGTTCGTTCCGATTTTCGACTGGGCTCCAATCGTGACTTTTTCTCTCGCCAAAACATTATGGCCGAAGGAGACATGGTTTCCCACGGTCACGCCGGAATATACCGTCACGCCGGATCGCAACACGCAATGGTCCCCGATGGAAGTCTCCTCTCTACGTGCGGCTCGACGTGACCGCATTAGACTTTCTAGTTCCTTAGCCGCCGGGAAGCCTAACACGCAATTTGGGCCAACATAGCTGTGGCTTCCTATCTTTAAGGGACCGTATAGCACTGCGTTTGACTCGATGCGCACTCCTTCACCCGTCCGAACGTCGCCGAATAGTCGGGCGCCCGCCCCAACTTGAGTGCCCCTTCCGAGCAGCCGCTTCCTTTCAACAGAAGCCAATCGTGAGATCCCGCGGGAATTCAATGCCCTCATCTTTCGTCACTGTGATGGGTGTGGCTTAATTGGCTTTGTTCGCCGGAAAATGACCGCAGCTAATAATATGAACTGCCTTTCTAAGGCGGCTATTGGTGGGTTAACTGTCTGCGGCTCATCCGTATATTCCTAACAGCAATCTTGAGATTCGCAGGAAGATGCTTGGCGAAATTGGGCTCGAACTAATCGACGAACTCTTCCAGGACATTCCGGCCAGCATCCGGTCGAAGGCCAAACTATCAATTCCATCCAGACTCTCCGAGATGGAAACGAGGAAGTATGTTGAGACGTTGCTCTCAAGGAACCAGTCTACCCGTGACATCCTGTCATTTCTCGGCGCCGGCGTCTGGCCACATCACGTTCCCGCTGCAATAGACTCCGTAGTTAGCCGTGGAGAATTCCTGACATCCTACACACCTTACCAACCGGAGATCTCGCAAGGGATGCTCCAATCAATGTTCGAATACCAGAGCCTAATCTGCAGTCTCACGGAAATGGATTACGCGAACAGTTCGCTTTATGACTGGTCCACGGCCCTCGGAGAGGCCGCGAGAATGAGCGTCCGCGTAACGGGACGCGGTGAGTTCCTAGTGCCACACTACATTCACCCGGAGCGTCTCGGAACTCTGAAGACTTACTGCGAACCCGCCGAGATCCGAATTGTGGAGCTAAATCAAGATAGAGGGACGGGGGCGGTCGACCTTTCGGACCTACAGAGAAAGATCTCCTCGCGCACCGCGGGAGTCTACCTGGAGTGGCCTTCCTTCCTAGGTTTCATCGAAGAGTCCTGCGACCAAATAGCCGATCTAACGCACAGGAACGGATCACTGTTCGTCATCGGCTGTGAACCAACATCGCTGGGCGCCCTCAAAACTCCGGGTGAACTTAAGGCCGACATTGCCGTGGGTGAAGGTCAACCCCTTGGAAACCACATGAACTATGGCGGGCCCCTCCTCGGAATCTTCGCGTGCAAAGGAGAAGGATTGCTAAGGAACATGCCGGGGCGCATTATTGGAAGCACGACGACCCAAGATGGCCGGCAGGACGCTTACTGCATGGCGCTGCAAACACGAGAACAACACATCAGACGCGGAAAGGCTACGTCGAATATTTGCACAAACGAAGCGCTGCTGTCCTTGGCCGCCGCCATGTACCTTTCACTTCTCGGCCCGGCCGGAATGGCCGAACTCAGTTCAACGATCGCTGAGAGAACGCATTACGCAATGGAACAACTCTCCAAAGTGCCGGGGGTCAAAGCACCGGGATTCGATGCGTTCCATTACATGGAATTCACGGTGAACTTCGACAAGACCGGGAAGAAGGTTTCACAGATCAATGACGCCTTACTTTCCGCGGGAATACAGGGAGGCTTCGACTTGAGTAAGCCGTTCCCTGAACTGGGGCAGACCGCGCTCTACTGCGTCACTGAAGTCCACACGCATCGAGACATAGACATGCTAAGGGACGAACTTCGAATCATCTTGGAGGGTCAAGCCAATTGACATTTGCGCAGGCCAAATGGAACGAACCGACGATCGACAAACTATCGGAACGCGGAAAGGTAGGCTATCACATTTCACCCACCGACGGACAATCGGCGCTAGATTTCATCCCAAAGAAACTGAGGCGTTCTAACAGACCGGCACTGCCTGAAATTTCAGAGATCGAAGTAGTCCGTCACTACACTCGTTTATCGCAGCAGAACTTCGGGGTTGACCTCGGGTTGTACCCGCTTGGCAGCTGCACAATGAAATACAACCCAAAGGTCTGCGATCTCATAGCCGCCTCACACAAGATTCAGGACCTCCATCCGTACCAAGACAACAGAACCGTCCAAGGAACTCTCGCACTTCTGTACGAAGCATGTGACCGTCTCGCGAAGATCGTGGGCGTGGAGAAAATGACACTCCAACCTGCGGCCGGGGCCCAAGGAGAATACACGGGCCTCATGCTGATCAGAGCCTACCAGCGTGATAGGAGAGATGGTGAACGAGACGAGATAATCGTCCCGGATTCGGCCCATGGAACAAACCCGGCGAGCGCCGCAATGGCGGGGTATAAGGTCGTAGAAGTACGGTCAAACTCTTCCGGTTGCGTTGACACCGATGTTTTGAAGGGAGTTATAGGCCCTCGCACCGCGGGACTAATGGTGACTAACCCTAACACACTCGGGATCTTTGAACGTGACATTCTCGAGATAGCGAAGCTAGTGCATGATGCCGGCGGTTTGCTGTACTACGACGGCGCGAACCTGAACGCTATCATGGGAAAGGCGAAACCCGGCGACATGGGGTTCGATATTGTGCATCTCAACCTCCACAAAACCTTCGCCACTCCACACGGGGGCGGAGGGCCGGGTGCCGGTCCCATCGGTGTGACAAGGCTTCTCGCAGAGTACCTGCCCGTTCCGACGGTCGAGTTCAACGGTACGAACTATTACCTTGACTATGATCGACCGAAGACAATTGGAAAGATAAGGGCATTTCATGGAAATGTGGCCGTTGTGCTTCGAGCCTACGCCTACATTCTCCTGCATGGAGCTGACGGGCTTGAGGCAGCCTCGGACGTGGCGGTTCTAAACGCAAATTACTTGGCCCAAAAACTGCGAAGCGTCAAGGGGTTCTCGTTACCCTTCGCGGACGCTGTGCCTAGGAAGCATGAATTTGTTCTATCCGCTTCACAGTTGCTCAAGGAGACTGGGATATCGGCATTGCAAGTTGCAAAGAGGCTTTTGGACTTTGGAATTCATCCCCCCACCGTCTACTTCCCACTAATCGTGGAAGAGGCGATGATGATCGAGCCCACGGAGACCGTAAGCAAACAAGAACTCGACGCCATGGTTCGGGCTTTTCAGGAGATTAGCAAGGAAGCCTACGCCGGGTCCGACATGCTAAAGACTGCCCCTCATGCAACGAGCGTGACAAGAATAGATGAGGCAAAGGCGAATAGACCGAAGACCATGAAGCTAACATGGCGTGCTCCGGCAACGAAATCCTAGAGCCCGATGCACACCAAATGGGCCAGGTGTTTAGCGTGAACGTGAATGTTCAGTATTTCGCGGCGGTTCGTGAGTTAGTGGGAACGAGGGAGGAATCCGTAGAGTTGCCGGACCACTCAACTGTCAGCGCATTATTAGACGAACTTGTCAGGAGGCATGGGGAACGACTCAGAGACTACCTATTCGACCGCCGGACGGGCAACATGCGTCCATCCATCCAATTTCTGGTTGGCGACTTGCCGATCTCGGCGACAGGCGGATTATCGACGGTATTGCCCGAAGGAACCGTCTTTGCCATAATCCCACCCGTCGGGGGAGGCTAGGCCAAAAGGGCAGTCGGGAATTTAGCATCCTCACTGCAATTCTAGAAGTACGTCAATCCAATCTTATCTTGTTCCATGAAACTTATCGCCGCTAAACGCGCAAATTCTCCCGGCTCAACGGCATCAGACAAGCTGGGTTCCTTCAAATCTCCACCCCATCTACAAATATGATGCCACTCAGGTTGAGGTACCTTCCCAAGAGATGCCACGGCATGCAGAACATCAGCCGAACGCTTGCTCGTCCAAAGCGGATAAATGAACAATGCACCAAGATAATACGCCGGAAATTGCCACTGAAATTATACGAGCTTGAACCCGAATCCGGCGAAGATGAGAGCTTACACGTAGATCTGAACCTTGACCAGATTGAAGACTAGCCTTACCTGAACTTGTAACTCAACTTACGTAGCTTATTTCTAACCGAAGTCGCGCGTCCTTCTGCCCTAACCTTTCCGTTTCTTATTGCATCAAGTACGTCCTTGACGCTGCTTGAGCTAGCGTCGACGACGGTATATGCATCGCCGATAGTTTGCGGAATGTGTGAGTCGCTTCCGCCCACCTGAGGAAGCTTGAATTTGGCGGCGTCCCTTCGGGCGAGCCAATTGGAGATGTAGAACGAGAGTGCGTCTGCGTTGACCGTTTCAACTGCGTGAGGTCTCGTGCTGAGTCTGGATAGCCTTATGCATTCGCAAACTGGATCATAGGGATGTGGAATAATGACCACGCCGTCTTGCTTCTGAATCTGGCGGATGGTATCGTCCGCAGGTTGCTTAGGCTGAATCATCTCTTGTATTCCCAGAGCGATGATGTGGCCGTCTCGTGAGCTAATTTCGACTCCCGGAAGTGTGAGTGCATCAAGTTTAGGCGGATCGAATTTGTTATGCTCGGTTACGGCGACTCCATCCAATCTGCGCGCTTTGATGAGGGCTGGTAGATCCTCGCGTCTAGTGTGGGCGTCATAGGATCCTACGGTGTGTACATGAAGATCGATCTTGAGTTCGGTCATGTGTCATCAGGATGAGGGAGCTTTCACTTTGTGAAATAGCGGCCTCGCCTTCGCGATTCTGTGACCGCTTTCGAGTCTGAATCTCCCCGCATCGAACCACTTTCCAGTTTCCGTCAGGTTCAATTGTTCCCCGATTCGTTGCGACGTTTCTGGTAGGAATGGGGAGAGTAAGATCTCAAGTCCGCCCACTAGCTGAGAAGTTAGGTATAGTGTAGTTGCCGTCTTAACGCGATCCGTCTTGATGAGATGCCACGGTTCACGTTCGCTTAGGTACTGGTTGCCCTTCCTGGCCAAGTCGATCGTTGCGGCAAGGCCACCTCTCAATTGGAAAGCATCAAGCAGGGATGCAATTTTTGCCGGTGCTTGCTCAAGTTCCTTCTTGATTTCCTGGTCTTTCTCATCAAATGCCCCGGCGGCCGGAATAGTGGAGTCGAACTGATTATTGATGAATGTGAGCGTGCGGTGGACGAAATTCCCTAACACGTCGTTAAGTTCCGAGTTAACATGCGTTTCAAATTCGCGCCATGTGAAATTTGCATCCCTAGTCTCGGGTCGGATGGCAATGAGGACGTAGCGCCAGTACTCTGCCGGTGCATACTTCAGCGCGTCATCCATCCATACGCCTATTTTCTTACTCTTGGAAAACTTCTGGCCCTCGAATAGTATGAATTCGGTGGACGACACCTGCCACGGTTGCACGTAGGGATCATGTGTTGCTTGAAGTAACGCCGGGAAGATTATGACGTGAAACGGGATGTTATCTTTTCCAATGAAGTGCACATTCCTCGTACCCTCCGAGAACCAGAAATCCTTCCACGCTTCGGGTTTTCCTGACTTCTCAGCCCACTCGATCGATGCGGATACGTAACCTAGAACGGCCTCCAACCAGACGTAGATTGTCTTTCCTTCCGCGCCTGGGAACGGGGCGGGAATGCCCCACTTGTTATCTCTAGTTATGGCTCGGGGTTTCAGTCCCTCCTCAAGCCATCTCAACGAAAAGTTACGGGCGTTTTCTGGCAGTTGCTCGTTCTCTTTGACCGCGGAGTAGAGTTTGTCGCGGAATTTTGGTAGGTCGAAGAACCAATGTGTGGAAGACTTGACGGTGGGCGTTGAGCCGCAGAAGACGCATCGAGGACGGATCAGCTCAAGCGGGTCGAGTACCCTACCGCATGAGTCACACTGATCTCCCCTAGCCTGCTCGTACCCGCAGTATGGGCACGTGCCCTCAACGAATCGGTCTGGGAGAAACCGTTGGTCCACCTCACAGTAGGGGAGGCTGACGTTTTGCGTGTAAACGTATCCGTTCTCGTAGACTTTCCTGTAGAGGTCCTGCGTGTACTTGATGTGGACCGGGCTTTCGGTTCGTGTGTAATTGTCTAGGCGAATATTGTAAGCGTCAAGGAGGTCGCAGATCTGTTTGTGGATCTGGTCCGTCAACTGTCTGGGCGGAACTCCCTTCTTGATCGCTTCAACCTCGATTGGAGTTCCATGTTCGTCCGATCCTGTAACAGCGATTACTTCTTCGCCCTTCAACCGCAAGTATCTTGCGTATACATCGGCGCTGAGAAGGTGGATGAAGGTTCCAAGATGCGGGACCGAGTTCACGTAGGGCCAAGCCGCGTTGATGATCCAACGTCCCATTACCTGTAATCTCCTTCAAGCCCTGAACTTGGCTACTAACCATCCGTTACTCGTTAACCATCCGCCACGTACTTTAAGTGTAGTTAGACTGAGGCCTCCGAAACCTGCACGCCATTTTCTAGTCTCCACATTAACTTATTCATCGGAGAAACTCGTGAAAAGCACCGGCAAGACGCCTGCACGCTAAGCAGATCGATAAGATGGCCACCGCCAACCGCCGCCCTTCCGCCAGCTGAAGATAAGTAACTACGGATAAGGGTGCCACCAGGTGCCACACCTGAATTTCGACAACTTATCATCATGAACTACACACCGAACAAAAAGCAGGTGACAGTCACGTGACTGTCACCCAGCTTGGACGTAAAAGGGCACCCGTACAAGTCATTCTAAGCCGGAGGCCCCCCCAGGGGGGGGTCGCGGCCTGCTTATGTTCGTGCCTTGCTGAGCTCCAAGGGTCACCAAAACACGGGTGTCCGACACAGTGTCTGACACCGAGGCTACCTGCTTGTACCATGTTTTAGCCGTGTGGCCATGGGAAAACATGGTGTAGCACAATGTCTTACACCCCTCTTTCACCAAGACGGCTCGCCGGTGACCACCCTCCTGCGTTGAACGCAGCTCACCGGTCCCCCACGCCGTTAATCCGGTAGGGCTCAACGTCTACGTGGCACTTCGGCGAAGGGTGACGGAGCCACTGTATGTATGGTATGCATGGTATGTATGGTTATGATGGCGGGTAGTTGCGCTAAATGTCACGGGGACTTGTCTCGGTCGAAAAAATTGCGTTTGCATCATACGAAACTACTGATGATATTTGTCCCGGAATTTCTGATATTTATGTAACCGGTCGTTTTTGACCTTCAAAACTGCCAGTATCTGGGCTCCGAACACGTGACGAGGGGAACGATGAAATAGGACGCTTCGAAACTGGTTCTTGGAAGTTACCCTTGAGTCAGGAGTACCATAAACTGCTGGACAGAGCGTATTCAGCCCTCCCAAAGGCTACCGGAACCGGGGAACGGTTCGAGATTCCCAAAGTGGTCGGCATCAGAATGGGGCGGAGGACGATTATTCAGAATTTCGGGGACCTGGCCAGTAGGTTGAATCGTGATCCGCAACACCTCCTAAAGTTTCTGTCCAGGGAACTCGCTACAGCAGCTTCGCTCGATGGTGCGAGGGCTATCTTTCAGGGCCGATTCGACGTCCAGACTGTCACGCGGTTGCTGAACATTTATGCGCAGAGGTTCGTAATCTGCCCGATTTGCAAGAGGCCGGATACTAAGGTTGAGAAAGAAGGGCGACTGATGTTCCTTCGCTGCGAGGCATGCGGGGCAAGGTCATCTATTCTACCGGCATGAGATAGTGTTCATTCTGACAGAAGTATTTCTTAGGGTCTACAAGGACCAGAGGTACACGCTGGTGGCGGCGTGCGATTCGAACATATTGGGCGAGACGTTTAGAGAAGGGAAGCTAAAACTTGAGGTCAAACCTGATTTCTACCGCGGGGTCCCTGCTACGATCATGGATGCTCTTGCCGCGATCGATTCTGCCGACATCGCCAACCTGGTAGGAAAAGCTATTGTCCAAGCGGCTGTCGAGCGCAGCCTCGTGGACCCATCCGCTGTTCTTAACATAAGTGGAGTTCCGCACGTCCAAATCGTCAGGATGTGAGCCCTGTTCGGCCTAGAATATTCGCAAGCCTGCCGCGGAGTCTAATGCTTATTTAGGTTCTATTGTTATTCTCGCGATATAACTCGGTGAAACGTGTGGGTAAGAAGAAGGTCCTGAGCGAGGGCGACCTTAGGGAGATGGTCATGCCGGAAGAAGGACAATTGTTGGGCGTTGTGACTCAGATGCTGGGTTACGATCGTCTTATGGTAAGATGCGGCGACAGCCATGATAGGGTTTGCCGTATCAGGGGAAAGATGAAACGTAGGGTTTGGATTAAAGTCGGGGATGTGGTTCTTGTGGCGCCTTGGGATTTCCAGGCTGACACTCGCGGCGACATCCTTTGGCGGTATACGGAAAGTCAAGCGAACTGGCTTCGCAGCCAAGGGCGCATTGCCGCTTAGATGATGATTGCCAGGTGCTCTCGTTGGAGTCGTTAGCTGAGCGGAAGCTACGTAGAAAAGTCGAACACTACGAGATCCACCGTCTGATGCGCGAAAAACGAAGCGAGGAGATGGAGTCACTTGAACAAGTGTTCGACCGCTCAACCCTCATGATCGTCTACAGTTTGATGAACCGCGGCTACATCAAGACGATCAACGGCGTCGCCAGATCCGGAAAAGAGTCGCGCCTCTATTGGGGAATGGGGGGACGAAATAGGCCGATCGCCATCAAGATCTTCCTCACCACATCAGCCGAATTCCTCAAAGGAAGAATGATGTATATTCAGGGTGACGAGAGATTCAAGAACGCGAGAAAAGATACGCGTTCGCTCATAAACCTCTGGGCCCTGAAGGAATTCAAGAACCTTCAATTGGCGAAGCAGGTCGGCATTCGTGTACCGCATCCGGTGAAGGTTGATGGAAACGTGCTGCTGATGGAATTCATAGGAAAGAAAGGCGAGCCAGCGCCGCTGTTACGTGAGACGCCACTAGATCACCCTGCCCGAGTATACGATAAGATCGCCGAAGCTGTAAGGACACTCTACCGCGATGCGCACTTGGTTCATGGCGACTTGAGTGAATACAACATAATGATTGTGAAAACTCAACCTATAATCTTCGACTTCGCTCAGGCCGTAATTACCGAACACCCGATGGCCCAGAAGTTTTTGGAGAGGGATTTGATTCGTATGAATTGGTATTTCTCGAAGATTGGGGTGACTGTGCCTCCAATTGATAGGCTCACTAAATGGGTGACCGGAGAAGATGTCGACAAGAATTAGCACGACAATTCCTCTCGAGAGGATGGGCGTACTGATAGGCAAAGAGGGTTCGACGAAGGCCAGCATCGAAGACGCGTTCAAAGTACAATTGCTTATCCAGAGCCAAAACGGGGTCGTCGAAATCGTTCCCCGCGAGGGATCCGATGATCCAACGACCGTCCTTCGTGCTCGAGACGTTGTTGTCGCCATAGGCCGCGGCTTTGCGCCGGACCGTGCCCTGAAGCTGGTCGATGACGACATTGTCCTCGACATCATCGATCTGAGGGAGACCTTCGGGAAAAATGAAAGAGACATAGCCCGGTTGAAGGGCCGCGTCATTGGGCGGGAAGGGAAGATACGAAGGCTAATAGAAGAAATGACCGACGCGAAGGTCTCCGTCTACGGCCACACCATCGCCATGCTGGGTGAATATGAGACAGTGACTGCTGCGAGAGAAGCAATAGAACTCCTACTAAAGGGCAAACAACATTCTACCGTGTACAAACTGCTTAGAAAGATAAAGAGCGAGAGCAAAAAACGAAAGACCCTTGAGCTGTGGCAAAAGCCACCAACGTGACATGGTCGAACCATCATCAGCTTTATCCCACAGGCCCACAAAGGGAGTCGAACCCTGATGGCGCTCCAAGAAGTATTCCAGGAAATTTCGGCCGCGGACTTCTTCTACAGAAACCGTGACATTGCGGGCTTCACGAATCCAACCCGCGCCATTTACTCAACAATCCGTGAACTAGTTGAGAATTCGCTTGATGCATGCGAAACTCGGCAGATACCCCCGGAGATCTACCTGCGCATCTCCCACGAATCTGGCCCAACGGACGGACCGGGGGTCTATCGCATTCACATCGAAGACAACGGTATCGGCATTCCTCATGACATAATCCCTTCCGCTTTCGGACAGGTATTGTTCGGGTCGAAGTACAAACTGCGTCAAACTCGCGGCACATTCGGGTTGGGCGGAAAGATGGCGATCCTCTATGGCCAGATTACGACGCACGGAGCCGCGACCATAATGTCGAGCACGGGGCCTACTAAGATTCATCAATACGATTTGATGATCGACATACAGAAGAACCGACCCGTTGTCATGAAACACAAGACGCATCCGAATGAGAATCGGTGGCACGGTGCCGTAATCGAATTCTTGACCGAAGCAGATTACACTCGTGCGATGTCGAAGATCTTAGAGTACCTGATGCAGACGGCGATTGTCGCTCCTTACGCAACGATAACATACGTGGACCCTAGAGGGAGATTTTACAGGTTCGATCGCGCGACGACCCAGATGCCGGAACCTCCCGAGGAAACTCTCCCACATCCCTACGGCGTTGACGTGGAGACAATGAAGCGGCTGATCGAACTGACGGGGGAACGCACACTCGTTGGTTTCATGAGGACACATTTTCATCGGGTCGGAAGAACAATTGGCACCTCCTTCCTTGAGCAAGTGAACCTTCCGGCACGTAAGAACCCGAAGAAACTGGCTCCGGACGAAATCGTAACTTTGGTAAACGGCATGAAGAACTACAAGTTCCTAGCTCCGGACGCAAGCTGCCTCTCCCCTCTGGGAGAAGAGCTCCTAGAGGCGGGAATCAAGAAGGAACTGTCTCCGGAATTCATCGCCGTCTACCAACGTAAACCGTCAGCGTATTCCGGTTTCCCCTTCATCGTAGAAGTGGGGGTCGCGTATGGAGGACAGATCGAGGCCGGGGGCGGAATCAAACTGTTCAGGTTTGCCAACAAGATCCCACTCCTGTTTGACGAAGCGAGTGATGTCTCGTGGAAGGTGGTGAATACGCAGGTGGACTGGAGGCATTACAAAGCCACCCCGGACATGCCTATCGCCGTTTTCGTCCACATCTGTTCCACGAAGGTACCCTACAAGACGGTTGGAAAGGAGTTCATAGCGGACAGGCCGGATGTGGAACGAGAGATCCTCAACGCCGTACGTGAGGTAGCCCGCAGGTTATCCCTATTCCTTTCAAAGAAGATTCACATCGCGCACGATAAGCACCGGCTGGACGTCTTCCAGAAATATCTGCCACGAATTGCCACGTTCTCCACCAAACTCGCGGGAAAGACCAAGCAGCCCGACGTCTCACCGTTATTGAAGAGTGTTCTGAGGTATGAAGAAGAAAGCGAAGACAACCAAGACGACGAAGACGCGCAGTAGCCGAATAGAAGAGAAGAGGCGCATCGTCCTACAGGGCTTAAAGTCCCTGGGGGAACAAGTCTACACACAACTCTCCCAGAAGCAATGGCCCACAGTCCGCATGCCAAGCAGATCGATCAATAACATACACTACGATCAACGCACCCGTCAATACATTCTGGGGGACCATTATGTCAAACGCAGCGCACGGAACATCCGACACGTTCGACCGCTTACCCAGCTGGTATGGACGGGGTCGTTTGTAGATGAACTGACTACCGAAGGAAAAACGTCCACACTCCGAGATGTTTTCTACTCCGCTCAAGCTTATGAGATGAGCTTCACCGACCAGGCCGAGAGCGACGATATCATCACGGATCTCGAAACGGTAATCGGCCATTCCAGGGAAGACTTCAACGTCTTTCCCGAAGAACGTAGTTCAATATTCGGCAACTTGACTATTCGGTACACAGTTCGCGGATACGAAGGAAAGGAACTCAACCTTGCCTCCCACCCCGACGGTATGATGATAGGGCCAGCACTGACTAATGCGGAGTTTGCGGAATGCAAAGCGGACAAGATCATCGCGATCGAGAAAGGCGGCCTTTTCACACGGTTCGTGGAAGAGCGCGTACATGAGAAGTTCAAAGCGATTCTAATCCACACTGCAGGCCAGGCACCGCGTGCCACCCGGTCCCTAATCAGGCGTCTCAACCAGGAGTTGGACCTACCCTGTTACATCTTTTGCGACGCTGATCCGTGGGGTATGCACATTGCCAATGTCATCATCTCAGGTTCCGCCAACGCCGCACACCTAAGGGACCTGAACACGCCCAACGCGAAATGGTGCGGCGTCTTGGCGAGTGATATTCAAGAGTACAAGCTGCCCAGCGATCCGCTCACCGATCTGGACATCAAACGCCTCTATGAGCTTGAGAGGGATCCTCGGTACGACGGTAAGTTGTGGAAGCAGGAGATCGCTTCGTTTCTCAAGTATAAACGGAAGGCAGAACAGGAAGCCTTCAGCCGGTACGGTTTGGCCTACATAGTGGACAAATATCTTCCTGCGAAACTCAAGGAGATGGCTTAGGCTCAGCTAGGGCTGGTTTTCCTGGTAGGGAACCAGTTCACCATAGTCGGATATGGCGTAGCGTGTCCACGCCGTTGAATGTCTCGTTCCAACCATCTTCAGAATCCTGAGAGAATACTCGATCCCCTTCTCTCCTTCTTCAACTTTGAATTCAATCACTCCGTCGGCCACGTCTTGAGCCGACGCCACAATGGCTGGGTGAAACGCCTTCCTATTCATGGTCAGGATCGAGAGGCATTTCGCCTGTCTCGTTCTCGCAACCAGAACCCGCAAGAATTCAATGGCTGAGTGTCCTCCCCTTTTGCGAATCAAGGTGTTAAATGAATCGAGGACGAGTGTTGAGACCGGTTTCTTCGACATGATCTCCGACATTGCGATGCTTATCGCGGAGAGATTTTCCGGGTCCACCGTGTGCAGTTCGTCGCTTTCGACTCCAACGGTCTTAGAGTAGCAGTCTACAAACATCAATGTTGACCAATCAACATCCTCCTTGGTGACGTGGGAAGAGATGATTTGACGAACATTGGGCGGGAAATTATCTAGCGTGATATACAGAACCGCTTTTCCTGATTCTATCTGTTTCCCAACGAGATAGGCCAATAGGTTCTCATCTCCAGAGCCTGGGTCGCTAAGAAACACGATTGTGCACGTGGTCGGTAACCCATCAGGAAGCAAGTTATCGAGAAGCTTGACCCCGGTCGTTGCCTTCGGGATTTGGCTTACGATTCCTCGGGTTATTCCAGCGGCTTCGGGGTGGGGTGCTTCTCCAAGTGCGAGTTGCTTAGAGATGGCGTCTTGAATCTCCTTATCTCGATCTGTACCGAACGAGTAAACCTCGACCTTCCTAAGAATTCCGAGCTCAACCAAGTCGTCCAGCTCACGTTGAACTTCGGTGGGGTTCCTACCTAACCTACGCGCTAACTGCTCCGGAGTTTCCGCGAGGCCCGCGTTGTTATGGAATAGGGTGAGAAGATCCGCCTTGGTGTCGGTGTCCAACAACCGCTCGAACAGTTTCATTGGGCGCCTAGCCATTTGCGGTCACATCCCTAGCAAGTAATGAAACCGTGATTCTCAGCTTAAAAGGGGGTTGGTGGAGGCGTAACGAGGCCTGACATGTTCGGGCTAAACATAACTGTTCATAGGCGCTCCGCCTTGATTCTATTTGTCTACTCACGCCAAGACGGCGGCGCCCATCTTTGAAATGAGCGGAATATTGCGACGGCTAAGATTGTTGAGATCGTGAGAATCACTGCCCTCTCCACCGGGTATACGAAGAATATGATCTTCCAGATGCTTGCGAAAGATGCAGGGTTCATGCCTCCCACAACCCCGAGCGACAATTCGAAGAGAAGGCCCCCCATAAGATGCTGAGCCATTGTGCCAATGAACGCCAAGAGTGCGAATCCGAGAACTCCAACGTAGCCTCCTTGCTTGATCCACAATGGTATTCGGGCTGCGAGTGGCGACAGGAGGAGGGCAAACGCGACCAAATGTAACCAGACATAGGGTACGTGGTCGTAACCGTACAGGAGGCTGTACGGGCTTAGCAGAAACACTACAAGCACTACCAAGAAAGTTGCTAGAGCTGCTCGGCGGCGCCCTGAAAGGAGCAGTGCGGCGATCGACACGTTCACCAACCCCGGTAAGAAGTCCAGGCCGAAGAATACGGGGGGCCTCACTGCGTAGGCGAGAACGGTGCCCACGACGACGGCGACTGCACCACTCCAGAGTCCCGCCACCGCCGCTATGGACGTTAGTATGAAATCCCCCCACGTAAACTGGCCAGAGATACCTATCATCGAGAAGGACGGGACGATACGCAGAATTACGTAAATCGCGGAGAAGACGGCCGCCAATGTAACCTGCCTACTCTTCGACGAATGATTCGCGGCCACTTTCACTACCATTGACTCCTAGGCAAGAGACCTGACAGCTTCCGCGAAACCCTCGTAAGCTTTGCGGCCTGCACCCGCCGGAAAAGACGCGATGAAATAACGTGTCTTCTCCCCAACTCGCGATTTCAAATCTTCCTTCACGTTATCGGCGAGGTTGCCGGACGGCGAAAGAGCCACTGTCCCAGCCCAAGACTCGGTTATGCTCTCGGGCGGCCGGTGGAATTCCGCGCACTTTGTGTGCAGGTATGCCTCAAGTTGTCGCAGTCTTACTTGCGTAAGATCCCAATGGTTCCAGCCGTCGGCTAGCTCCGCGGTGATATCAAGCAAATTACGGTTTCTGCCCCCAACCCAGATTGGAGGCCCGGATTTCTGTTTTGGTTTAGGTTGGCAAAGTGCATTGGAGAGGGTGAACAATTTTCCTCTAAACGAAACTTCGGGCTGGGTCCACATGGCCTTCAGGATCATTATGGTTTCACGCAGCAAAGCCATTCTCTGATCGAGAGGTGGAAATTGATAACCGTACGAGCGCAATTCAGGAATGCTCAATCTATCTCCAATCCCTAAGCCCACAATCAGCCTGCCTCCGCTAATTTGGTCAACCGAGCTTGTTATCTTAGCTAACAACGACGGGTTGCGTAACGTCACATTTGTGACGAGGCTGCCGACTTTAATTCTTGATGTGCGCGATGCCACGGCTGAGATGAGTGACCAGCTCTCCAGGCAACTTCGCGAACGTAGCCAGTAGGGAGCTAAGTGGTCGTAAGCCCACACGCTATCGTAACCGAGGCTTTCGCAGTCCTTAGCGACCTCGAATAATCGGGAGATATCCGAATTGTCCTGTGGGAGTTGGCAACCAAACTTGGCAGTGGTCAATTGAACGTGAGGCTCCGGCTGAAGATCGTAGAACCGGGTGCGTCTACCGGTTCTGGGATGGCCGGCGCTTCGGTGTGTAGATCGTAAAGACTCCTTTCCACATCCCGTCGTAGGCTCGGTTCATTGTCTCGATGAACCGGTTGCTGTTAGTCCAGAACCCCACATCGGCTCCAACGTCTGGGCTATTATCGTCGGGGAGCCGTTCGTAGAGCATGAGTCCGCTTTGGTCCACGATGATCATGCCGGTCGGGCCTAAGGCTTCGGAGTATCGGAGCTCCGAGACAGGCACTAATTTTCTAGCGCCTTCGGTGTTCTCGCTTGTGATTGGGGCGATTATTCGTATCTTTACGCCACGTGCCTTGGCCTCTTTCAACTGGCCAAAGTGGAAGTCCGCTAATGCTTGGATGCCTCTCATCGTCGTCCAGATCTCAACTGACTTACTGGCTGAATCTGTCATCTCATTGAGTTTTCCGCTAACTTCGTTTCTTCCCTTGAAGATTTTCAGTTCATCGGATGGAACGCCTCGTCTGAGCGCTTCTATCCGAGCTTCGGATGGGGTGGCGGAGTTCCACATCTCATCGAAGTATGCCTGAAGGTTTCGAACAAATGCGTGGCTGTTGATCCAGAGGGCAACCTGTTCCTCCGTCCGATGAGTTTCGTCGCCGGTGCTTATCTCAAACAACGCTTCGCTGTCATCGACGATTGAAACCCTGGGAATCGGTTTCGCTTTAAGGTCCAGATGCCTTATTTCGACACTTTGACGTAGCTTCTCTACAATCTCTAGGTTAGGTTGGATTATCGAGGTGATGACTCTAACTCGTAACCCGCTCTTGGCTGCATGGGTCAGCAAATCGAAGAGGCCGGCGGTATCGCCGCGTACTATTTCGGATGGCGAGAGGACGGTCATGACGGATTTTTGGGCTTGAACACACATTTTCTGGAGCCGTTGCTCTATGCGCAGCATGCCTTCCACAACCTGAAAACGCTCCACTTCATGCGTGACCGGTTCGACGCGCGTCATGGCGAATTGTCGTCGGAGTATTTCCCCTCGCTGCTCCAGGATTTTCAGCCTCGCCTTTCGCTCATCAATCAGTATGCTTATGCACCGGTCGAATGGGACCGACTGCAAACGGACCGGTCTTTCCAGAGTTGCTTCCACTAACCCGCGCCGTTGTAGGTTTCTGATGGTTCGATAGGTCTCCGTACGGTTGATTTGGACCGCGCGGGCTGCCTCGCTGGCCTTTGAGGGGCCGGTCTTGGCCAGGAACACCAAGACGCGAGCTTCGTTGCGTGTCAATCCGTATTCCTGCAGCTCCGCGACAATGTCGCCTGCCTGTACCTGAACCGAGCTTGAAGTGCTCATGTGGCGTTCGCTCATCGGATGTGTCTGGTACGCCAGCGACAAGGCAGCTTATAAACAGAAGCTGAATCTGTTCGAACTCCGGCCCATGTCGTACTCTGACTTGGCCTAATCTCTCGACGGTTCGACTCGTTCCGAGCCCTTAAGTCTAAGCAGGTCCTGAGATGCCCGCTTTTACTTGCGTGTACTTTCTGATGATGCCGTAGGGTTTGAATGCCGTTCCGCTACCGTTGAAGAACTTCAAGAACCACTCGACCCAGTGGAGTCGAAGGGATTGCATGAATACGAAAGCGGTTTCAAGGATCATTATCAAGACGACCACTAGGGCCGCGTAAATTACCCATCCTACCACTGCGCCGGCTATGCTTCCCCAAGCGAGGAAGAACACTAGGACGCCCAGGAAGAGGTGGAAGAAGACGTCTTCGATGAGTTTCATCGCTAGAATTCGCACGTACGATATTGTGTGTGAGAGTGAGGCGAGTAAGTTTTCGAACGCCTGCATCAACCCCATCGGTCCCTCCCTCCAGACGTTTAGCGCCAACATTGCGATCAACGGGACGCCCATTCTGAGGAAGATGTCAGTGATGTTTGCAGGGTTGAAGAGATAGTTGGGGAATCTCAGGCCGTATTGGAGGAGTGTGATGCCAAATGCTGCATAGAACCAGAGCCACACGAGTGGGCCTGAAACAAGTTCACGGTATTCTCCGATGCGTGCGTCATCAATTATCTTCAGAATCATGCCGGAAATTATGTGGATGACTCCGATCGTGATCGACAATCTTAGCATGAGTCGAATGTTCGTGAAAGGCTCGAACCAGAGAGGGCCGGGCAACCCGGTGAGCATCTTGAACCATTCGACGTTCCCGAAGACTGTGCCGTATAGGAATCCGACGACTAGGGATGATAGTCCGCTGAGGATAAGGAGCGGAGAGCCTTGAATTATCAGGCTGAAGACGCCTCCGAGTCCGCCGAAGGCGTTGTCGGGAATTGTGAGGCCTTTCCTCTTGAAGTAGTAAATGATGCTTGAAGCGATTGTCACAACTACTCCGTTTCCGATGTCTCCGAACATCAGCCCGAAGAAGAGTGGGTAGGTTATCACCCAGAGAACAGTCGGGTCAATTTCGTCGCTCTTTGGGATGCCGAAGCCGATCGTTAGTTTCTCGAAGATCGACATGATTGGGCCCTTCGGGTTCTGAAGTTGTGTTGGCGCATCTTTCTCGGCCCAGTTTTTGAAAATGACTTCATCGGCGCAGATGGTCTCTAAGTCATGCTTGACTCTGCTGAGTTTCTTCGTCGGCATCCAACCTTCGATCATTGAAGTGGATTCGGTCCTTCCGGCGAGGCCTTTTCCTTGTTCGAAAGCTCGTTCGGCGCCGACTACTTCTCTCTCCACGAGGAGATATTCGCCGTTTTCTCGGCTGATTTCCGCAAGCCTCGAGTTAATGTCCTTCAACTTCGCCCTTGCGGTATCAATCCTGCTGCCTGTCTCGTACCTCAGCTGGTTCTTCCGAGAAGCGGATTTCAGCTTCAACCCCAGCGAGGTCGTGATGGCGTCAGCTATTGCGGTCCTGTCCCGTTTGCCAGACAAGAGATCCGCGACCTTATCTGAAATATCGTTGACGATTGCCTCCTCTGCCGCTTTTTCCTCGACTACACCTTCGAGGGGCCTTGCGAGTTTGAGCTCTGGCGGTTTCAGAGTTTGAAATATTCCTGTCACAATATCCTCGAGTCTGGTTCTTCCCTCGGGTGTGTTCACGTTTTCGATCTTGATGATCTCATCTATGCCAAGTGCCAGCTGTCGTTCGGCGTAGTTGATGAGCGTCTGCAGAGATTGTGCTTCATTTGTGAGTGAGGTTACTTCTCGTTCGAGTTCTGATACTTTCTTTTCAACTTCATCCAGGTGCTGGTCTGTGACCCTTGCTTCGACCGAGACTGGTTTAGCTTGAGCGCCTGTGATTCCAAGGGCCGTGATGACGGAGTTGATCTTGGATTCGAGCGTTGAAAGTCGGTAGAGTCGGTCCGAGATTGGTGTCGGGACAACGCCTCCTCCGTATCCCTTGATCATCTCCTTTACATCAAGTAGTTCGATTGAGTTTTGCTCTCGCAGGTACAGCATTACGTCTTCGAAATTTCTCTTCGGCACGATGATTTCGACGCGTCTCATACTGGTTGGTAGCAGCAAGAAATGATTCACTCCGGCAATTCACAAATTTGATCAGGCTTGCTCTGAGCTTTCCCTCTCACGCGGTCGTCGGTTTTTCTGCTTCTTAGTCATTAGTCGTTTAAGTCTATCCGTTATGACGTCATATACTACTGGGAGTTCCCAACCTTCCTCAGAATAGCTAAACGAGTCCTTGGGCGTTCGGATTTGAACTGTGACTTCGTACCGTTCTCGTTCGCTTCCAGCCTTGCGCTTGGATTTGATGACGGATCTGGCTTCTAGAATGTCCGGAAAGACCTTATGCAGCTGACGGACAATTCGTTTGAACTTCGCTTTCGTCGCCTCCGACTCAAAGGGATCCTCCGGTAGGCCAACGATGAATACTGGGACTTCTGGCTCAGGCTCAACCTCCGCGAGTATGGTCATGAAATCTCTCGCAGTCGTGATTGCCTGAAGCTCGTCCCATTGCGTTATCAATACGCAAGTCTTAGCGCTGTCAAGTAGGACTTTGAGAGCGTCCTCGGCCGACGATTCGGGAGTACAGGTTAGCGGGTTTCGGTCCATAATGTCTCTCACGGGGAAGTCGAGGCCCGATTTGGTTTGTGGTAGTATGGATTTACTTCCTACCCGCTCTGGGGTTTTAAGTAATGAAAGGATTTCACTCGAAGTGACTAACCCCACGAGACGCTTTCCGCCGATCACCGGCAAGTGATCAAAGCGTCTTTTGAGAAGCACTTCGCGAGTTTTCGTAACCGGAGCTGTGTCCTCAATTGTGACGGGGTTGTTAGTTGCCAAGGACGTTATTCTCAACTCTCCACCAATTCTCCCCCGCAATTCTCTGAGTAGAGCGATGGAGTTCACTTGGCCCACAATCTTACGTCCGTCCGAAATCGGTGCTGCTCTGATTCTGTAGTCTGCCATCAACCGGGCCACTTCACCAACCGTGGCCTCCTTCCGGACTACTGGAATGTTCCGGACTACTGCGGCTGGTTTGGTCAATTCGATGTTTGTTTCCTTCAGGATTTCCCTTTCAGAGATCATACCGCAACGGGGCCCGTCGGGCAGGAAGAGTTCGTAGACCTCCCGCTCTCGCAGTATTCCTAGGATCCTAGATAGGGTAGCATCCGGAGGCGCCTCGACTAGAGGCACGATCATATTGTCGATCGGTTCGTTCTTGATAGCTTCAATATATTTCGAAACTTGTGAGACCGACATTAAAGCTCGACCTGATTGCTGCTCTGCGGCGCTTTCTCGTATTAACCACTGCGGATAATACTGTTGCGACGGAACTGCGAAATAGTTTAGCCCATTCTGCTGGGCTGGGCGGAGGCTCCGATCATGGCTTAGGATTCCGGCGCGAAAAACGCTCCTAGGCCACGAGCTTCTTCAGGTATTGGGTGTCTCCCCTGGACCTTCGTTCTTTCCAGGTTTGGCAGAAATCTGTGTTGTTTTCAAGGTACCGGTTTATGGCTACCTCCGCGATTAATTGGGCGGAACGGGCAATTTGGACTAGATTCCATACGATCTCTCGTAGAGCCAAGGCGACTTTTCTATCTTGTACTGATGAAACCACTAGCTCGGTGAGCTCCTTCTCGGTTTCCTTAATCTTCTTGGAACGACCAATCGTGCGGTTAGCCAGCTCCAGATCCATCATGCTAAATGAGTCCATTGCTCCGTTAGCTACCGACAGGGCCTCAGCGCCAAAATTGATGACTGCATCAATCACCGACGAATACGCTTCGCATCTTCCTTCAGACACCGCTATCACCTGGCTTGCAATGGCTTCGCTGCAATCCGCAATTTCCTCTAGGTTCTTCGATACTGCCCGATAACCGACTGCGTGCGTTGCCGACTCTAGGCCCAAATGACGCGATAGAGGTATTGTAGAAATCGCCCGGAAAATTTGGCGCAGTATTAACCAGTAAAGTCGGTCAGCTTCGCCCTCGAGTTCAAGGACTTCCAATGCGACCGCAGACTTTCGTCCAATTAACGCTTGAAGCGTTCTTTCCAGCATTGAGGTTGCGACCTTGTGAAGGCGTGAGATTAGCCCGGTTATCGAGAACTTTGCTGGATCAAGGAAGCATTGGATGACGGCTTCGGTTGGTGTTTGCTCGACGATACCTAACCCGCTCAGTCTCCTGGTTGCATCGCGGATTGCGCTAATCTGATCCGCAGTCAACTCCGTCGACGACGTGATTATGGTCGTATCACGACCGAGTATGTAGTTGCCTGTGATAATGCGTCCCAGAAGCTGGCTGTCCTTGCATGTATCAGCGTTGATCTTGCAGACAGTCATTTCGTCAGCTTCGAAATCGGTTCCAGGCGTAACCACGAGTTCACCGAACTCGGAGAGTCTGAGGGTGACGATGCCTCCCTGCTTTAGCCCAACTTGCCTCACCCAATCTCTGGGTAAGGAGACGGTTAGAGTCGAATGCCCGACACGTTGAACCTTTCTTATCTCCACCGTTTTTCACCCATCGTTTTGTTCGAAAAGAACACGTTTGTACCGTGTGCCTTGTTCGCCGGTCAGTGTTGTTATATATTGTGTGGAGATTCTATATAGAGAACTGACGCCCGTTCATCATTCAACTTCGTTCGTTCTTATGCTCGGGTCGGACGGTTGAGACGGCAAAACCATGCGGACTTTCGTTATGAGGCATTCGTCTCCGCCCTCAATACTCAGAGCGGTCCCACATTTGGGGCATTTCATGGTGGGCAGAGTGAAGTGGAATAGAGGGTCGCCCGTTTCGAACTCCTTCTCATAATTGCAGTTTGGGCACCTCGTAATCCCGGGAGTTTCTTCTATGGTGAGTTGTGATCCTTCGAGCAAGGTCCCTTTTGAGAGAATCCCATATGAGAATCTCAATTGCTCTATGGAAATAAGTCTCAACTTTCCGACTCTGAGTTGGACGGCTAGCACTCTGCTCGCGTCCTGTTTCTTGGCGATTTCGAATAGGGCCTCAGCCAAGGATGTGGCGATCGAGAACTCGTGCACGCCTACGATCCTCTTACCCTGCCCGCTTTAGTTGAAGGCTCTGAACCAGCTCGTCAATACCCGCGCCAGTCCTGCAGCTAGTATGTTTCGTAGAGACCTTGGGGTTGAGTCGAGCAACGTCGGCACTGAGCTTGTTCGGGTCAACGCCCATCGCGTCTGCCAGGTCTATTTTGTTAATCGCCACCACATTTGCATCAAGGAACATCATCGGGTGCTTCAGCACCATGTACGGGCCCTCGGTTACGCTTATGACAACTAGGCGTTTTTCGGATCCCAGCGGAAACTCGGCAGGGCAGATCAGGTTCCCCACGTTCTCGATGAAGATCAAATCCAACTTGTCCAGCGGCGTAATGTCCAATGCTTTCTTGATCAAGTTCGCGTCTAGGTGGCATTCTTTTCCAGTGTTCACTTGTACGGTCGGGACTCCTTCGGACGCGATAATGTCGGCGTCGATTGTAGTTGTTACATCGCCTTCGATGACGGCAATGCGGTATGTATGTTTGAGTCTTGAGACCATCTCTTTGATCAGGGACGTCTTCCCGGAGCCCACGGATCCCATGACGTCGATTGACTGGATGCCTTTCGACCGTAACCGCATTTTGTTTAGCTCCGCTAGTCGCCGGTTCTCCTTCAGGATGTTAACTTCAAGTTCAACGTCAAAGACTTCACCCTCGGATGAAGTTACGACCTCGGCTCTTCTACTCAACTCAACGCCCTCCGATTCATACCGCCTGACAGGTAAGAATGTGTTTGCCCTTCCATTACTGAAGTCTAGAGCCCTAGCTCCATACTTGGAAACGGCATTACAAACATATAACCCCAAATGCCCAAACCATATGTGTGCCCTGACTTGTGCCTCACAATCCCAGGAAAAGTAGTCGAGATAACTGGGAACCTTGCTGCGGTAGATTATGGTCAGGATGGAGTTAGAAAAGGAGTCGACGTATCTCTAGTGAGGGCGGGTTTAGGAGATTACGTGCTCGTGCAGAGCGGTTTCGCTGTGAAACGCCTTTCAGAAAGCGAAGCAAGCGAGGTATTGGAAATGTGGAAAGTCATACGTGAACTCGACGCTGAACAAACCTGACTGGTTAGCAATTTGCAGAAGAACTCTAACCCAACCGATGGCGCGATATTTTCGGCCCGCCACGCCTTTCAGCCAAACCGTCTGGGCTATTGCGGCCCTGACGAGAACGATATCATATTCGAAGCTTGCCTACGTGGCAAGCGTAGCGATCAGTTAGTTAAGGCTCTTCAAGGCTTCCGTGCCGCCTATCCATATCTACGCTTCATAGCCGAATCCATCGGATCCCAGGATCCTTTCGACTATAGATCCGTCGAGGCCTATTGGATTGGGAACGATTACCTCCAGAAGATCGGCCCCGGAGATTTCTATGAGCACTTGAAGGCCAGATTCAAGTCAAAGTTTCCAAAGGAGCATATCAAGAAGCTTTTCGAAACTAAATCATTCGCTCCGTTCCCGCATCATGCGCTTCATGTCTTTAACGCGTTCTCAGCAATGGGGACCGTGCCCGAATCCTTCTCGAGCGGGGCTGGCAGTGACGAAACGGTTGGTGCCCTAATGGATAAGTGTAAAATTTCGTGGGGTCAGGTTGTCAAGGTTGATGAGGCAGGTAACCTAGCTGTCGAATATGAACCCGTGGTTCGTCGTGAAGGTAGATTGTTCCTGGAAAAACCGGCTCTCACAAGAGTACTGGCGGAGGTTCAGGGCAAGAGTTTCGTGGATGGCGCCAAACCGGGAGATTGGATTTCATTTCACTGGGGATTCGCTTGCAGCATCCTGACGCCACCGCAGGTCGCTAACATTCGGAAGTACACGCTCTCCGATATGGCGATCGCGAATTCGGTACCCGTACCAGACTAAGCCAAAGAAGAACTACGCCGCTAACCGGCTCTCTACACACTCTTCGGTGGTGCGGCCGGCACCCCTTCCAGGCCCGGATGAGGTTGAGGTAAGGTGGCGGGAGTCTGCTTTCTTAATCGTTTTGCCTCGGCCATCTTCACGACTTTGAGGTAGCCTTTTTCATCCGACCTTAATTCGCGTGTTTCCAGGTAGCCTGCCTTCTCGGCGTCTCTAAGCAATTCCGATCCTTTCTCGGTCCGTGTGACGACGGTAGACCATCCGTCGGGGCAGCCGATTCCTCCTACTGAGACGTCGGCATATTCAGCGGTGAAGTCGTCGCATTGCTTGCAACTATTCCGCACGAACACATCGACCTCTTTCAGGGGGACGTGAAGAAGTTCGTTCGCGCCAGACCACGCGATAAGAGAGCCTTTCTTAATTCCCATTCTAGTCACGGTTGACGGGTCTATACCCTTGCTCGCAATGTAGACCTCAACTAGCTTGTCGTAAGCGTAACTCTCCATGCAGAATAATCCTATCGACAATGCGACTGCCTGCGCTAATCGTAAGTTGCCCAACGGCATGGTCTGGAGCTTTCTTACCGCCCTGATTTGGCACGGTGTGCCCACGACACCTACCTTGCTTTTCACATACTCGTCTACGGCTGACCTGACACCTAGGAGTGTTGGAGTCGGGGTGTATTTTGTCCCAGCATTCTTCACCAGGTCTTCGTAATGCGTCGCAACTTGAGGTCGTGCTCTCCATTTCGAATCTCTTCCTGCAACGACCGCGGCGTCGATTAGTTTAGTGTCCAAGGCGTAGGCGAGGAGTGCGGTAACAACTCCTCCATCTTGCGCTTGACTCTGTATCTCCGTTCTTCGAGCTTTTCCAACGAAGGTTCCGTTGAGGATTCCGATGGGTTCATCTTGGCGCCGGGTTCGGTTAAACATGAACTGTTCAACGCCTTGTTTCGAGAATTCGACGGACGGGCATTGGTAGTAGCAAATCTCGCAGAGCGCACACTCTCCAACGAGGGTGGGTTGTTCGCCCACAGGCCAGAGACCATTCACGGGGCATACGGCCATGCAGCCCCCGCAGAATGAGCAAAGGTTTGCCCGGATTACTTGTGTAATCAGGTTACCGAATAGTTTCGGTCTGTCGACCATCGGGACCCACATCATGTAGGCGTTGTGCCGTAGCGGTTGCTAAAGGTACGCAACCTATTCTATAGAGAACTATTGTCGCCCCGGCGAGAGAATGCGCTAGCGTCCGAGTGGAGGTCGCGTGGCCTGTGGTCGTGGGTCTTTCAGCATAAGGGCCAGTAGGAAGGTCAACGCGGCAGGTATCATCGCGTTCAGGGCCACGGCCCTCCCAACTCCCATTGTGAAGAGTGATGCCGTGATAATAGGTGAAATGACGGTGGCCACCGACTGGGCGGTCGTGGTTAGACCGAGGGCGGTCCCAACTCTGCCCTTGCAAATGTCGGCCATAAGCGCCTGCATGATCGGGAAGATTGAGCTGCTGAAGAAACCCATGATGATTGCGACTGAGAGGGCAATGATTGGGCTTGCAGTTTCGAAGAAGAGAACGTACGAAAATAGTGCCGTAAGAGCGATGATCGCAAGCATTCGGTTCCTCCTCCAAAAATCAGACGCCCAACCCAAAATGAGCTTGCCAGCACCTCCAGAGATTGCGACTACCGCGGAGAAGAGGGCGGATGATAGTATTCCGAAGTGTAGAACCTTGAAGAAATAGTAGGGCAAGAAGATCACTTGCCACACGGAAGCCCAAGTCGCAAATAGGGCGAAGGCCAGCATGATAATTGCGCTTCTCTGTTTGAGAAGGTCGAGTGCGTTTCTGCCTAGTCTTATCTGCGCCGCATCCCCAGTCGAAGATCCATATTCATTTCGCAGCCACGCCGCGCCAACGATGACCAGAATGCCTACTGACGGCGCGACGAAGAAGGCGGTGCGCCAGTCGCCTGAAAGCGAATAGGAGAGGCCCCCTATGGAGAGGCCAGCGACGCTTCCAACGTCGAAGCCTACGTAGAATATGCTTAACGCTAATCCCTTACGATCTCTAAAGTAAGACGCCACAGCGGCCATCGCCACTGGCCAGAATATTCCCTCGCCGAACCCACTGATGAGGCGGAAGATGAATGCTTCAAGGAAACTCGAGGATAACCCTATCAGCCAAGTGAATAGCGTAAAGACCACAACGCCGACGATCAAGATAGTTTTCCGTCCGAACTTGTCTGAGAGATGGCCTGAGAGGAATACGAAACAGAGAACGCCGATGTACTGAGCTGAGGCTATCAGGCCGATTTCGTAATTCGTCAGTCTGAGTGCCGGAGTCAGCAGCGCCAGCACCGAGGCGAGGACGGTTCGATCGGCCGCGTAAACAGCATAACCGAGCGTCATCACCAACAGGAACAGAGTTGACGAGAGGCCGAAGTTGAGCTTCTTTCCCTGCAAGACTCGAAACAAGGCCCCAGTTAGCTTTCCTCGCTTCCGGACTGCGAGTATAAAACATCGTCATAGAAAGATGATGTATGTTGCATACTCAGTCTTGAATCTGCGAACCGGATTCAGTTTCCGAAGCAGGTTCGTTTTGGATGGTTCTACATGATTTCGCGCACTGAAAAGTCAAGCGGATTAATGGCTTATTCCACCAAGATAAATAGTGCATATAATGTCGAAACGGTAGTACTTATAGGACAGACGTAGTTCGAATGCTTGAAGGCATAGTAATTGGCGTCTGACGATCAGCATACCCGAAGTCAGTGCGAGCAGCTTGAGTTGGCATGGCAGATCTTGAACGATGCCACGATGGACCTTGCAAGTCGAATAGCGACCCTATCTCCAGATATCTACGTCTCTCTCAGAGGAGCAAAAGATTTGATTGACCTTTGCAAATCGCACCCCAAACTTGCTGACCTGACGCCCAGCACCATCGATTCACATGAGGGTTATTGCGTTGCCTGTTGCGGCTCGGACATCGTGGGAAGAATCAAATGCGAACTTCGCAGTGTAGAAGACCTAATCATTCTCAAAGCCGTGAATGAGCTTGGCAGTAAGGATGCCTTGAAGCTTCAGGAGAAGACTATGAAAGCCTGGCAGTGGACCAAGCCACTGACAGTTACGACGCGTTAGAGACTTCGTTCGAAACGTCTAGATGAATTGCGTGCGGCCAGTATTGTCATAGCGAAGCTTCAGCACCTAACAGGTTCTCTATACCTCGTACATAAAATAACGACAACATCCGGTCGAGGGAGCATCGGCTCCAACCTGGAGAGCTATCTCTATATTCCGTAAATATAACAGCGGCGTTATCTATATACCCAGTTGAGACGCCCTACCACAAGACGAACTTCTGAGGCTACCCTATGGCCCAAGCCCTAGTTAACGGGTCCGAACGAACAGCGCACGCTTTGAGCGAAATCTTCCTACACGATGTCTATGGAATTCCTAGTGGTGAGAAGATAAAGGAATGCATCCAATGCGGAACATGCAGCGCGTCGTGCCCGACAAGTTACGCGATGGATTACACTCCAAGGGAAATCATTGCGGCTTTCAGAGCGGGGCTTCTCGAGAAAGTACTCAAGAGCAACACCATCTGGCTCTGTTCCTCATGCTACTCGTGCACAGTTCGCTGTCCATCAGGCATCAGACTCACGGACATAATGTATGAGCTGAAACGACTGGCCATCGAATTCGGACTAGCTCCGAAGGGAGCCAAGGCACCGGTCGTAGCCGAATTATTCGCCGATATGGTCGACAAGAACGGAAGAATTGCTGAGGCACCACTTGTCACTAGGTTCATGTTGAAAACAAACCCACTCGGTATCTTCAAAATGATTCCACGGGCCACGAGACTGTTCATGCGCGGAAGGTTGACAATGACTTCTCACAGGATTGAGGGTATGGCGGAGGTGGAGAAGTGTACTGGAGCGATGACGGAGCCCATGATCTCAGGCCTTCACGCCGGGTCGTCCAGAGAGGAGAGAAGGTAGAGTTGCAGGCTCGGCTCGGGTTCTCCTATTACCCAGGTTGCTCCGTTGAGGGCATGAATAGGGCATATGATAAATCAACTCAGATAGTTTGCAAAGCGCTTGACATTGACCTGGCCGAGCTGAATGATTGGAATTGCTGTGGAGCCTCGGCCTACATGTCCATTCACGAGATGAAAGCGCACCTCTTGTCGGCGAGAAACTTAGCCCTAGCCGAGAAGGAGAAAAAAGATCTCGTCGTAGTCTGCCCCGCGTGCCTCACAACCTTAACCAAGACAAACCGATACTTAGCTGAGGAGTCGAGATTCAAGAGGACGATCGGAACCGCTCTCAAAGCCGCTAATCTCCAATATTTGGGCAGTGTCAATGTCAGGCATCTGCTGGAAGTCATAGTCAATAACGTGGGAGAGCAAGAGGTCAAAAGCAGAATAAAGAGAAAATTGTCGGGTCTTAAGGTCGCTCCTTACTACGGTTGCCAGTTGACGCGGCCCTTCGGTGAAATCGACGACAAAGAATTCCCAGTGATCCTTGACAGACTACTGGAGTGGATTGGAGCAGAGCCGGTAGACTTCCCCCTCAAGACGAAGTGTTGTGGAGGTCTTTTGATGATGACCAACGAGGATGTCGCTCTTGGCTTGAACAGGAATATCCTTGACTGTGCTAAACAAAGCGGAGCACAATGCATCATCACAATTTGCCCATTGTGCCACATGAACATTGAGACATACCAGGGCGACGTCAACAAAATGTTTGGCACGGACTTTAGCATTCCGACATTGTACTTTACTCAGCTCATGGGGTTGGCGTTCGGCTTCTCACGTAAAGAGTTGGGAATCGACGAGGAAATGATCCCGAGTCGACCACTTTTGGAGAAGTATTCGGAGGTTATTGGGTAATTGAGTGAAAAAATAGGCGTCTACATCTGCCACTGTGGGATGAACATAGCAAGGACCGTCGACTGCAAAGGTTTGGCCGAGTACGCCAGCCACCTGCCCGACGTTGCCGTTGCACGTGACTATCAGTTTGTCTGCTCCAACCCTGGTCAAGAAATGATCAAAAACGATATTCGCGAGATGGGGCTTACTAGAGTCGTCGTGGCCTCATGTTCACCGCTAATGCATGAGCCAACGTTCAGGCGCGCTGTCGCGAGCGCGGGGCTCAACCCGTACCTATTCCAGATGGCCAACATTCGAGAGCAATGCTCCTGGATAACCGAGAACAGAGAGCTGGCAACGGCAAGGGCCAAGGACATTGTGAGAGCCGCTGTTATGCGGGTGAAGTTTAACGAGCCTCTCGAAGTGCAGAAAGTCCCAGTCAATTCAAGCGTTCTCGTTGTTGGAGGTGGGATAACCGGAATCGAGGCGGCCCTTCAGATCGCAGATTCTGGCAAGAAGGTCTACTTGGTAGAGAAGGAGCCCACTATAGGGGGGTATATGACACGATTTGACAAGACCTTTCCGACTCTGGATTGCGCGGCATGCATCCTCACCCCCAAGATGGTTTCTGTCGAACAACATGAAAACATTGAACTGCTGACTTACAGTGACGTGACGGATTTCTCTGGATATGTGGGAAAGTTCACGGCCAAAATCCGCAAGAGGCCGAGATACGTTGACGAGGACAAGTGCACCGGTTGCGGCCAATGTGAACAGAAATGTCCATTGAGTGTACCGAGCGAATTTGACTGTAAGCTCGGAAAAAGGAAAGCAATCTACAGGCCATTTCCGCAAGCCGTCCCAAACGTTCCCGTCATAGATCGAGAACACTGTCTCTATTTCACCAAAGGTGTCTGCAGGGTTTGTGAGAAGTTCTGTCAGCACCACGCGATAGACTTTGAACAAGAGGAGGAATACATTGAAGTCCCTGTTGGTTCAGCGATTATAGCCACCGGCTTCGATCTGTTCGACGCCTCACGAATCAAAGAATATGGATACGGCCGGCTTCCGAACGTCATCACCAGCATTGAATTTGAGCGACTCACACACGCTTCCGGACCCACCGGAGGAAAGATACAACTCAAGAACGGTAAGCCGCCTGAGAGTGTCGCGATCGTACATTGCGTTGGAAGCCGCGACCAAAACTACAACGAGCATTGCTCTCGAGTCTGCTGTATGTATTCATTGAAAAGCGCACATCTCGTGCATGAGAAGACCGACGCGAAAGTCTACGAATTCTACATCGACATGCGAGCGTTTGGAAAAGGGTATGAAGAATTCTACAAACGCGTGTTACGTGAAGACGTTACGTTCATCAGAGGCAGAGTAGCCGAGATCACGGATGTGGCTCAGAATCCTTCTGAAAAAGGAAAACTGGTTGTTGTTGCTGAAGACACGCTCCTAGGGGTTGTACGTCGCGTTCCGGTCGACATGGTGGTCTTGAGCGTAGGCCTTGAACCGCGAAAGGATGCCGCACAATTAGCGCACGTATTTCGCATCAGCCGAAGCAAAGATGGTTTCTTCCTTGAGAAACACCCCAAGCTTGCCCCTGTCTCAACGGCGGGACAGGGCATCTTCGTCGCAGGAGCCTGCCAGAGCCCCAAGGACATCCCAGACTGCGTGGCCCAAGGTGCTGCCGCGGCGGCGAATGTGCTCTCCTTCGTTGATAGGGGAGAGATCGAGTTGGAACCAACTATCGCAATCATCAATGAGCAGGCATGCTCCGGGTGCAAGATCTGCGTGGGCCTCTGCCCATACGGCGCCATAAGTTTTGATGAACCCAACAGCCGTGCGGTGATTACTTCAGTTCTCTGCAAAGGCTGCGGCGCCTGCGTGGCGGCATGTCCATCGGGAGCAGTTGAGCAACAGAACTTCACCAACAAGCAGTTGCTGACGGAAATTGAGGCGATTTGTTCATAGGTTATCGTGATTGATTTGGCTACACGATTTGAACCGAAGATCGTAGGGTTCCTCTGCAGGTGGTGTGCCTACACCGGCGCCGATCTTGCCGGACTAAGCAGGATTGTCTATCCCCCGAATATCACTCCGATCCGAGTAAACTGCTCTGGTCGAGTCGATCCAATTCTTGTCTTGAAAGCCCTCGCAGCAGGAGCCGACGGTGTACTGATAGCCGGCTGCCATCCGGGTGACTGTCACTACATAAATGGCAATGTGAAGATGATCCGACGATTCAAACTTCTACAGAGGCTACTCGACCAATTCGGTATTGAGAAGGAACGCGTGAGACTGGAATGGGTTTCCGCCTCAGAAGGAGGAAGATACGCTGACATCGTGGAAAGCATGACGGAAGACATCCGTTCCCTCGGGCCACTCAACTGGAAGCAGCAGGTGATGATTCCAGCATGACCAAACCCAAGATTGCATTGAACTGGGCGAGCAGCTGCGGTGGGTGCGAAATAGCGATCTTTGAGTTAGGACTGAAACTCGTTGACGTATCCAGTAAAGCGGACATCGTATTTTGGCCCGCGGTATTGGACTACAAATACGCAGATCTTGAGGCCATGCCGGACAAGAGCATCGATGTCACCTTCTTCAATGGGGCAATACGGAACTCGGAAAATGAATCCGTAGCCAAACTCTTCAGAACGAAGTCCAAGTTTCTTGTCGCTTTCGGTGCTTGCGCATATCTCGGTGGCATCCCGGCCCTCGCGAACACAACAAGCCGAGATGAAATATTCGCCAGCTCCTACCAAGAGACGCCGACCACAGACAATCCGGACAAAATCATTCCCAAAAGTAAAGTCGAGGTAGGTGAGGGCGAGCTCACGATCCCGGAATTCTATAATACGGTCAAAACGCTCGACCAAACCGTTGACGTCGATTATTACGTTCCAGGATGTCCACCCGTCGGCGAACAAATCGCGAAGGTAGTGGGCCAATTCTTGGATGGAAATCTTCCACCAAAAGGCGCAGTCCTGGGCGCTTCGGATAAGTCATTATGCCACGAATGTAAACGCGTGAAGACGGATAGAAAGATCGCAAAGCTTGTCAGAAGCTACCAGACTATTGCAGATTCGGAAAAATGCCTCCTTGAACAAGGCATTCTGTGCATGGGACCGGCAACTCGAGGGGGTTGCGGTAGCCTTTGCATGAGTGCAAATGCACCATGTCGCGGATGCTACGGCCCTCTGCCGAACGTGATAGATCAAGGCGGGAAAATGCTGTCGGCCTTATCGTCAGTTTTCGAAGCGGAAAACGAGGAGGACATACAGAAACTTGCAGATTCTGTGCCTGATCCAATTGGGACATTTTACAGGTTTGGTTTAGCTGGCTCTTTGATGATGAGGAGGAAGATGATCAAGAAATGAAAACCGTAACAATCGATCCAGTCACTAGACTTGAAGGACACGGGAAGATATCGATCTTCCTCAACGATGAAGGAAACGTGGAAAACGCCTACTTCCAAGTCCCCGAGCTTAGAGGCTTCGAGAAATTCTGTGAAGGCAGGCCCGTCGAGGAGATGCCAGACATAACGAGCAGAATCTGCGGCGTCTGCCCCGAGGCTCACCACCTGGCCTCAACGAAAGCGCTCGACGCAGTCTTCCATGTCGACCCACCACCGGCCGCCAAGAAGCTCAGGGAACTTCTTTACAGCGCATTCTACGTAGCAGACCATACAACCCACTTCTACGTACTCGCCGGCCCAGACTTCGTGATGGGACCCTCGGCTCCAAAAGCCGAGAGGAACATACTCAGCGTCATAACAAAGGTCGGCTTAGAAGTCGGTTCGTCAGTAATCAAACATCGTTCGGACGCCCTCGATGCAGTGGGGATTATTGGCGGAAAGAGAATTCACCCCACCTGTGGTCTTCCAGGCGGCGTGAGCAAGACAATCACGGAAGAGGAAAGAGCTAAGATCGAGAAGATAGCGGAATCGGAAATCGAGTTCGCAAAATTCACACTCGGATTATTCGACAGAGTCGTCCTTCAGAACAAGGAATACGTAAACCTGATACTGGGCGAGACGTACGCCAGCAAAACCTACTACATGGGCACAGTGGACGAAGGGAACCGAGTCAACTTCTACGACGGAAAGATCAGAATCGTAGACCCTGAGGGAAAGGAGTTTGCGAAATACGATGCAAAAGACTACCAACAATACATCGCGGAACACGTAGAACCGTGGACTTACCTCAAGTACCCATACCTGAAGAGCGTTGGCTGGAAAGGTTTCGTCGCGGGGAAAGACAGCGGAGTCTACAAGGCCACACCGCTAGCACGCTTGAACGCGGCCGACGGCATGGCAACGCCACTAGCCCAGGAGGAATACAAGAAGATGTACGAAACTCTCGGCGGAAAACCCGTGCACGCAACCCTCGCAACCCACTGGGCTCGCTTAGTTGAACTTCTCTACGCGGCGGAACGAATGCTTGAGCTTAGCCGAGACAAAGAAATTACGAGCACGAACGTTCGTACGCTTCCGACCGCAATTCCAGATGAGGGAGTTGGTTGTGTAGAAGCGCCTCGTGGCACCTTGACGCATCACTACAAGACCGATGAGAAGGGCTTCGTTAAGAACGTGAACTTGATCGTCGGGACCACCAACAACCATGCTGCCATAAGTATGTCGATAAAGCAAGCCGCTGAGGGCTTGATCAAGAAAGGCAATGTATCAGACGGTATCCTCAACATGGTAGAAATGGCATTCAGAGCCTACGACCCCTGCTACGGGTGCGCTACACACACTCTTCCAGGGCAAATGCCTCTTGACCTCAAAATCTACAACAAGCAGGGAGTACTTACCCACAGCATAAGAAGGCCCTGATCGACTCAGTCTACATGGATTGGAGCTATGCAACTGGCTCAAACCGGGCGCAATTCCAAGGCACGTTTAGAATCTTCACGAGTGAAATAGATTCAGACTTCGTTAAGCGAGTGCTTTGTTTGAAAACTAGGGAGGACCACTATATGTTGTATGTGCTATTAGGGTAAGTCTATGGCGTATCTATTTATTTTCACGGGTTTCAAGTGAGGCGAGTGTAGACTATGCGTTTTCGTGTTATCAAACCCGACATCGTAGTGATTCAACGCCTAGTTCCGGCGAGAATGGGTGAATGTTGAATGGCACAAGTGCTTTTGAATCAAGAAAAAGAACAATGCCAACTACTGGAAAAGATCTGGGATACGCTGAACGAGATTAGCGCAGATCTCGGGAATCGTGGAATAAACGTTCCAACTGAAATTCATACGTCGCTTAGGAGCACAAAAATCCTCATTACGCAATGCCAGACTCGCCATGACCCTAATGAGTTGACATCGCGAGAAATTGATTCGTACTTGGGGTTCTGTGTGGGTTGCTGTGGGCAGAGTGCCGTCTCTCGCATTAAGTGTGAACTGCGAAACGTCGAGGATCGCCTGATCATTCTAGCAATGAATGACCTCGGAAACGAATATGCGCTGAAGATGCAACAAAGAACCGTGAAAGCATGGGAGCCTTTCCACGAACGTATAGTTCCAGATATCGAGAACTTTGATCAAGCCATCAAGGTGGCAAAAGATGTACTCTCAGGATACCAGCGTGTGATTGACGAAAATATCTCCTACTGGATAGCGGTTGAGGAAGACATTGTCGACAGCTATACGAAAATGGCGCGAGGAAGCGAAAGCGTCAAGCTGAGGAGCACGCTCAACTCTCTCGTGGAAGATTCTAGGGAGCAAATAGAGGTACTTACATCGATACGCGAAAACTTCAAGAAGATTGCTGCCGACGAGGTACGCCACGCAAGAATACTGGAAGAATTAACCGACAAGAAACCCGCCTGAATCCTCCCTATGCGGCGGAGAAGATTCGGCTCCACACTCGTAGTGAAGGCCGCGCATTCATTCCTGTCGCATTTACGCGAGCATTCGATCAAACGGAGAACTGCTTATCAGAGGACACCCCCTGGAATGAAAGGTACGTAGTCTACGGGTGTCGTAGTCTCATTATTGCTGGTATTTATTCAATGTAGAGTACAGGCAGAACCGCTAAGGGTAATTACAAGCATGGCTGGCCCGGCGGCTTCTTTGCTAAACCAAAGACTCGTCGCGATGTTGAGGGAGCAACTCAATCACGAGGAGCATGAGACTGAGGTATACGCTAAGAAGGTAAGTGAAACCAAGCATAGCATCGCCAAGGTCCTCTACGCAAAACTCATGCGTGACTCTATGCAACATTGTGACGTCCTCAATTGCGCCATGAACTATCTAGTCACAAGCCAATGGGAGACATTGGCTCCAATCCATGAAAGCCGCGACGAGCTACTGCGACTTATGGACATGGAAGAGAAAGCGCTTCGCCTGTTCACATCTGCTTCAGCGCAAGTTACCGATCCCCATCTGAAGACTCTACTGATGATGTTGGCGCTGGATGAAGAGCAGCATTATGAAACGCTTCGATACGTGTTGGAAAATTTCGTGGATAAGAAGGTGATTACGGTTTGAGTCAAGCGGCGACCATGGTTCAGCCCCGTGCGAACGTTGTCGTTGTGGAGGAAAGGTGTAAGGCGTGTGAGCTCTGTGTTGTTACTTGCCCTCAAGGCAATCTGAAACTTTCGGCTCGATTGAATCACGCCGGTTTTCATCCGGTTGAATTCTCACCCCGGGGCGTAAAAGGGGAGTGCACAGCTTGTGGGGTCTGCTACTGGGTCTGCCCAGATTTCGCGATAAGTGAGGTTAGGGTGAGAGCATAGATGGGCGGTAACAAGGTTTACCTGAAAGGAAACGAGGCTCTTGCGTACGGTGCACTTGAGGCAGGGCTAAACGCATTTTTCGGCTATCCTATCACTCCATCAAGTGAGATCCCCGAAACTTTGGCCAAGGAATTTGGAAACAAGAAGTATCCCGAGTTCAAGTTCTTCTTGCAAGCGGCAAGCGAGCTTGAAGCTATCAACATGGTTATCGGAGCGGCCTCGGGAGGAGCCCGCGCGATGACCGCAACCTCTAGCCCAGGCTTCAGTCTGAAACAGGAGGGCCTGTCGTACGCAGCCTGCATGGAGCTTCCATTGCTCGTAGTCGATATTTGCCGTGCGGGGCCGGGTCTAGGAAATCTTGGGCCAGAGCAGAGCGACTACTTCCAGGGCACTAAGGGAGGGGGGCATGGAAGTTACCGGCTCATTGTGCTAGCGCCAGCAACGGTTCAGGAGATGGCACTCTTACCGAGGGTTGGATTTGACTTGGCGTTCAAGTACAGAAACCCAACACTGATCCTTGGCGACGCGTTCACAGGTCAACTCAAGGAAGATGTAGAGTTCCCCGAATTCACCCCCGAACAATACGATGTGTCAACGTGGGCAACAACGGGCGCCAAAGGACGCACCCCACACATCCTCAACTCCCTAGAACTTGACCAACAGAAACACTACAGACACGTCGGTAAGATTTACGAGAAGTACCAACAGGCCCAGGAGAATGAGGTTAGGTTCGAAGAGTATCGCACGGAAGACGCGGAGACGGTGATAGTTGCGTTCGGCATCGCGTCGAGAATAGCGAAAGGGGTAGTCAATAAATTACGGCCCAAGGGCGTAAAGGTTGGCTTATTCAGGCCGATAACGCTATGGCCATTCCCCAAGAGCCAGCTCAAAACGCTGGCGTCACAAGGCAAGCGGTTTCTGGTCGTAGAACTAAACACGGGACAGATGCTTGAAGACGTCAAATTGGCAGCAGGAAGCGGTGTCACCGTGGACTTCCTCGGCAGATGGGGCGGCATCGTCCCGACCGAAGCGGAAATAGAAAGCAAGCTTAGGCGATTGGAGGTCGTCGCAATTTGACCCAACTTGCGTATACAATCAAATTGGGAAAGCTTGACTCATTAACTGACACGCCGACCCACTACTGCGCGGGCTGCGAACACGGCACACTGACCAGGCTAATCGCGGCCGCAATAGATGATCTAGGAATCCGAGAAAAGACCGTCATGATTGACTCGGTAGGCTGCAGCGTTCTAGCCTACAATTACTTCAAACTCGACCACATAGTAGCCGCCCATGGAAGAGCGCCTGCGGTCGCCGCGGGCTTGAAACATGTCCACCCCGAGCTCATGATCTACTCAGTCCAGGGGGACGGTGACGCTGCTTCAATCGGGCTACTGGAACTAATCTACGCAGCAAAACGATCCACACCCATCACAGTCTTCCTGGTCAACAACGCCATTTACGGCATGACAGGCGGACAGATGGCCCCAACAACATTGGAAGGACAGGTAACGACGACTACACCCTTCGGCAGAGATGCCCACATGACCGGCACCGAACTGGACACATCAAAGCTACTGGGAGGAATTGACGGCGCCGCATACGTGAAGCGAGTAAGCTTAGCAGTGCAAGAGATATCCAGCCAAAGAGGAAAAGTCTACACCATCAAGAACATACTCGACGCCAAGAAATCTGTTGAGAACGCGTTCAAGGTTCAAGCGCTGGGCGGGTTTGCGTTTGTCGAGCTACTAAGTAGCTGCTCAATCAACTGGAAGATGCCCATACTTGATGCGAAACGGTTTGTGAACGAGAAGATGGTAAAGAAGTACCCGCTGGGGCTGTACAAGGACACCTTTGGAGTGGAGAAACAATGAAAGTCAAAGTTCTCGTTGCAGGCCACGGAGGCCAAGGCGTTCTCCTGCTAAGTGATTACATCGCCTACACGGCGATGCTGGAGGGCAAACATGTCGCTTACACACCGTCCTACGGACCTGAGACCCGCGGAGGAAAAGCCAAGTGCTATGTTGTCGTCTCAGATGAGGAAGTGGACAACCCAATCGTAGAAGAGCCCGACGTCGAAATAATCATGAACCAGCCTTCAATGGGCTTTCTAAACAACCTTCGACCGCAAGGCCTATTCATGTACAACACCTCGCTTGTCGACACGCCGCCCGACCGTGACGACGTAAAAGCCTTCGGCGTCCCGGCCACGGAAATAGCGGAACAGCTCAAATTCGAAGTACCACAGGGATCAGTGTCGGACACGAAGATGTTCGCGAACGCCGTAATGTTCGGCGGATTCATAGAACTGTGCACGCCGAAGACCGATGACGGAGTGATCAAAGAATCTCTAAAGCACTTCCTGGGCGGAAAGAAGGAGGAACTCATGACGTTGAATTACTTGGGCTTGACGCGAGGAAGAGATTTCGTCCGCGCAAACCCGAAAGAAGAAATCACGGCCAAAACACCCTTCCACTGCATACCATCCTGGGCCGCCCAATAGGCCGGTCAACCACACCAGTGGTGGTTTTCCCCCAGCGTGCGCTCTATGTCAGCATGATCAACGCGCCCGAGGCAATCTGGACAAAAAATAACGTACCCTCTTCGAGCCATCCCCGAAGTACGGACGTGTTGAGAAACCCAATAGAGCTCCCCGCATTGAGTACACTTGCGTTTACTTGTCATCTGAGAAATTCCCATCTGCTTTGACTTCTCCGACGCGACCTGGGTGGCGATGGCTTCGTTAACCCCGAGCGCAATTGATTGGGCGGGTTCCTCGGGTGGGAAGCCCAAATCTGTTACGAGTAGGTTGCCCTGAGTTATCCACACATCGAAGTCACCGTGCAATTCGCACTCACGGTCTCCATTTCTCGCAGTAGCCCCGCGATTGCCTAGAATGCATTTTCTTCCGTTGACGTGGCACTTTCCATCCTCGATGAAGTTCAAGCACAAAGTCTACGCCCTCAGTGGCATACTTACTGTTGCAATGGTGTTGAAGGTAATACTTTAGTCGGAATTTCTGTTGGTTATCAAACTTGGAGCGTTGTCACATGTAATATACCACAAGCCTAAATCATCCCATCTTGCCGGAGTTACGGTCAGGATACTAGAGGATTTGAGATGCCCACGCTCTCCGACCGCGTGACTCAACTTCACGTCTCCCCAATTCGTCGCGTTGCCGCACTCCTCGCCGAAGCAAACGCACGCAAGGAACTGATATCTTTCGGCGGCGGAGCCCCCAGCCTGCCTCCTCCAAAGGAAATCTCCGAACAAATCATGAAGTTGATTTCAGATGATTCACAAGGGTCGACAGCATATTCAGGAACTAAGGGATACACGGATCTGAGGCGACTCGTCGCGGACGATTGGTCGAAGCGGCAGGGTGGAGTCTACGATCCTGAATCCGAAGTAATGCTAACTGACGGAGCGACAGAAGCCATCTACGCCTCGTTCCAATCGCTCCTGAACAAGAACGACGAAGTTATCATCACCGACCCGTCCTATTTGGGTTACTTAGAAGCGGCGCAGCTTGCGGGCGGTCGTGTGACACGTCTTCCCGTTTCAGTGGAGCACGGCTACCAGCCGGATCTTGAGGCAACGAAATCCCTCATAACACGCCGGACGAAGGTTGTCCTGCTACTGAGCCCGGACAACCCTACAGGCAGAATAGTTGAGACGCCCTATGTCAAAGGGCTGCTTGACCTAGCCGTTGACAATGACTTCTGGATCATCTATGACGCCACATACCGCGACATAGTTTACGGAGAACGAGGAAGAAATCAACCTAGACTAACAACCTTCCCCGGAGCTCACGAACGTGTCGTAGCGCTAGGTAGCTTCTCAAAGGAAGCCTCGGTCCCAGGCCTCCGGCTTGGCTATGTGCTAGCTCCGAAGAAAGCGATCGACGGGATGGAGAAGATTAAGCAATACACCAGCCTGTGCCCGAACACACTGAGTCAGCTTGCGATGGCGACCTTTCTTAGAGGTGATGTCAAGGAGAAGTATCTGAGGGAGATCGTGATTCCAACATATGTGAAGCGGAGAGATTTCATGGGCAAAGCGATCCGGAAGTACTTGCCCGAGGCCACTACCGTAAGTCCTGACGGAGCATTCTACTTCTTTGTCGACATGAAGAAGTACCTGGGTACGATGCAGATTACGGACGAACAATTATGTGGCCATCTAACAAAGCAGAAAAGTGTCATCGCGATACCGGGGTCATACTTTGGGGAGAAGGGCGCCGGACACGTACGATTGACGTTCGTGAGTGAGCCGGAAGAAAGAATAGATGCGGGCATGAAACGCATAGGAGAATTCGTGTTCTCCTTCGCGTTTTCGATGGCAAAGTGAACGATACGGGCCCGGATTCTGGAACGAATCGTTAACAGAACTTAATCTCTATAGTGTGGGTATGTCAGTCTAAGCTTTGGAAAAGAATAAGGAAGCATATATTCTAGCCCCTAAACTATATTGAATTGTGCTGGATTTTGGAAGCTCGAAAGGTTCAGCGCGTGGGTTACTCAACCCTCACGGTGTCCCTCCCAAGAGACTGGGTGGAAGATGTCAAACTGAAAGCGGGAGACATAGTCTCCATAAAGCGTGAAGACGACGGGTCACTTAAACTCGTACCCGGCACGGAGCATAAGCGAGATGAGGTCAGAAACTGCATCGTAAATGCCGACCTATGCATCTCTCCCCATCTCCTAACCAGGGTAATCACGGCTAACTACATCCTAGGGCACGACACGATCCAGATCGTTGCTAAGGAAGAGCTGAAGCGAAACCATCTGGAGGAGATACGCGCCACGACACAACGCTTGACCGGCCTGAGCATAGTCGAACAGACGATGAAGCAAGTCACCTTACAAAGTTTCGTCGACCCAACACGATTTCCGATATACGGCCTAATGCGGCGCCTACACATCATACTTTCGTCGATGCTCGACGTTTCACTCAAGGCTTTGATCGAGAGGAGGCCAGAGATCGCCTCCGAAGTCGTTCATATGGAAGAAGAATCGGATAGGATATACTGGCTTATTGTGCGGCAGCTTCTGCTCGCAATTCGCGACAGAAGTGTGGGGACCAAGATTGGAATCGAATCACCGGTCCATATCGCGGGTAACAGAGTGGTTGCCAAGACACTTGAGGAGATGGCCGATTCTGCGGAGAGTGTCGCAAATGAAGTCATAGCACTGAAGGATCGTCAAATCAACAGCGACGCGATATTGACAGATATCGCGAAGTTCGGTGCTCAGACGGTCAAAATCTCTGAACAGACGATGAAGGGCCTACTCACGGGAGATATTGCGCTGGCGAACGGAGCGGTCGAGCTGGTTGAAGAAGCGGAGGAGGATGAGAGAAGGTTGACGCAAAAGGTTCTCACGCACGTAAAGGATCCCGCTTCGGCGGCGGGCTTGAGAATAATTGTCTGGAACTTGGGTCAGGTCACCAAATACTGCCGAATGATTGGGGAAGTAACAATCAACCGGGTTCTCGAAAAACCTTCACCTATCTGCGAGTACCTCCCAATACCCGAAGCCCGTGCAGCCTAAACCAACTTGCCTATTCTCTCAACGCCTTGCCTATCATCACGAGGTCCGGGCGGGCCTCATAACCACATGCACCGAAGAATAGCAGAGACGCCGTATTGGATTCGAGGATTTGAGCGTTGATGCGCTTCGCCCCCTTACCGGCTAGGCGCACCTCTAGCTCACGAATGAGAGCTTTGCCTATCCCTCGTCGCCGATGCGAAGCTTTTACGGCAAGATGGTAAATCCAGCCCCGCCTTCCATCCCAACCACCCATAACCGATCCAACAACCTCAGTCCTGTCTCTGGCAAGAAGGAATAGGTCAGGGTCCCTCTGCAATTTCAACCGGATACCATCCAAATCGTCCCCCGGCCGGATAGTCAAGCCCACCCGTTTCCAGAGAGCAAGAACAGCGTCATACTCGGTAATGCTAAACTCTTGGATCTCGACATCGGGCACTCGTTTAACCTCCACAGTATCTCAGGCTCATCATGAGGGAACTATATTCATTGTTGGCTTGAGAAACACCGAGGCCGTCGTTTACTTCAAACAACACCAAATGCGACGACGAAGAAGGTCTTCTATCCGACCACCCTGGAGAGGATTTCATAGCTCTTTATCGCATCTTTCCTCTCTATGACGATGGTAGTTTCGGTGTAGCACGAGGTAAATGCCAACGAGTAGACGTTCTGTGATGACAACACTGATGTAAGGTACCAGACAACACCAGGCGTAGTTTCCATCTGTTCAGGTGAATTGATAACAAGGGCTGTGCAGTCTTCATGAATCAGAGACAAACCGTGTTTGATTGTGTCCCGAGTCTTCTTGACTAAACCTTTCTCTACTAAGTAGACATAGTGCAGATCGCTCAGCTTGATTTTCATCTTGTTCATGATTTCATACTCTTTGTCGGTCATCAATATCGAGAGGTTGTCTAGAATCATTAGTTTGCTCAAACGAAGAAGCCGTAGAACTTTCTCTTCTCTAAAGGATCGGCTTCTTCTCAGGGTGAGAGAGTATCTTCTCAGCGCTGCTTTTATTGCATAGACGCTGTAAATGTTCAGTTCTCTTCGAATTGCTCTCGCTAGTTGGCTCATGTTCACGATATTGTTCTCTAGTGCTTCCGACACGTAGGGTCTGTTCTTTACGTAGCTCCTTACTTTCTCGGCAACAGTCATGGGCGCAGAGTATCACCTGAGACATTAAAGTCTCTTTTTGTCGCATCCATGCCGCAACCCATAACTTGCTATCGGTCCGTAACGTAAGGTACGGGTTGAGGTTATCCTATGTCGATCAAGTTGTCTTCGGGTAAAGAGATACCAATTGAGATGCACAAGACGCGAATGGTCCAGAAGATTTCCCTAATACCGATCGAGGCACGCCTCAATGCTATCGGGGAAGCGGGCTACAATACATTTCTCCTCAAAACTAAGGACATATTTCTAGATATGCTCACCGACAGCGGCGTCAATGCTATGAGCGATAACCAGTTTGCAGAGATGATTAGGGCCGATGATGCTTACGCCGGCAGTATGACTTTCTACGAATTCGCCGAAGCGGTGGAAGAGATCTTAGGGTTCAAACATGTGATGAACACTCACCAAGGCCGGGCAGCCGAGCATCTATTGACTAAGGTCTTCATGAAGTCAGGTGATGTCATCCCAACGAACTATCACTTTACGACCACGAGAGGTCATATCGAGCTGCTAGGGGGAACGGTTTTAGAAATATACTATGATGATGCGCTCAAGACCGAGAGCACGAACCCCTTTAAAGGAAATATGGATCCGCAAAAACTGAAGAACGTTATCAAGAAATATGGTAAAGAAAAGGTAGCCTTTGTTCGAATGGAAGCGACGACCAACCTGATCGGTGGGCAACCATTTTCCATGGCGAACTTGAAAGAGATACGACAGATCTGTAATGAACACGGCTTACTTCTGGTCATTGACGGAAGTCTGCTCTGCGAAAATGCTTACCTCATAATGCAGCGGGAAAAGGGATACCAGAGCAAGACGGTTGCTCAAATAGTCAAGGAGATCTGCAGCATGCCTGACATATTCTACATGAGCGGCAGGAAGAATACCTCTGTCAGAGGAGGCATGATCGGAACAAACAACAAGGAACTATTCGAGAAGGTAAGGCCTTGGCTTCCGGTCTATGAGGGCTTCTATACCTATGGTGGCATGTCCATGAGGGAGATTGGAGCCATGGCTGTGGGAGTCAGAGAAATGGTGGATCCCACGGTGGCGGGCTGCTCGGTGGAGCAGGTAAAGTACTTCGTCAACAGGCTTGTTGAAACCGGAGTTCCTGTGGTTACGCCGCCGGGAGGATTGGCTTGCCATCTAGATGCCATGAAATTCCTACCCCACATACCTCAACAGCAGTACCCGGCTGGCGCGCTGTCAGCGGCCCTCTACATAGTCTCTGGCATTAGAAGCATGGAAAGAGGAACTGTCTCAACGGACAGGGATAAAGAAGGGAAAGAGGTCATGGCCGATGTCGAGCTAACGAGGATCGCAATTCCCAGAAGGGTCTACTCGATATCCCACATCGAATACGCAATTGACAGAATAAACTGGCTATTCAAGCACCGAGATCTGGTGAAAGGATTGAAGTTCGTATATGAACCACCGGTGCTCAGATTCTTCGGTGGAAGACTAGAGCCAATCGCCGATTGGGGGAGAAACCTAGCCGGCGCTTTCAAGAAAGAACTAGGAAACAATTAGAAGTTCCCGGTTTGTCGCACAGGAAAATCGTCGAATTGCATCAGGTCTCGTTAGAGCTGATGGCAAATTCGACGTGCTTATGATGCACGTGGCCGTAATTAGCGTCGGCATCGCACAAGTTTCATCTGGGTGGCACTGATCCGTACGCGGGCGGTCGCGTTAGGCACAAACTGCACATCGTTTGCGGCCATATTCAGAACATCTGGGAGCGTTAACTCCGATGCAGAGATTGGGCAACAAAGGCGCCTGCAGATCATGGACACGTTCTCGGCCAATCATGGTCCTGTCTCGGTCTTTACTGCATGGGCCGCTGTAGTTCATATTACCGACTTGACCGTTTTCAGGGGTTATTGACCGAACCAAAAGTTGTGAGCGCATGCTCTCTAGTGGTGTATGTAAGTCGCGGGTGGTTGGACCGCAGCATAATAAACGGCGTTAGTCAAACCGCTACCATCGTTTCCGCCTACGCAGTATATGTAACCTGCAGAGGCTGCACAGGACTGCACGAAAATGTTTGTTGGGTAGGTGTTTGTGCTCATCCACGCCCCTAAGCGGCCACCCGATATGGCAGCGTAATATACGGCGTCTGTGAAATCACCGGTAGGCTCCGTGAATCCACCGACGCAATATATGTAGCCCGAATCGGTAGCACACGACAGTCCGTAAAGAGTGGTTGGGTACGGAGTTGTCTCGGTCCATGCTCCGATGCCGCCACTGCCCACTACCGAAGCATGATAAACAGCGGTCGCGCCTCCGCCTATGCAGTATATGTTGCCTGAGTCGATAGCGCAGGATTGATTCTCAATACTGGTTGGGTATGCCGTTGTGTTCGTCCATCTCCCAACGCCGTCACTACCCACCGAAGCATAATACACAGCATTCGTGAACGCCCCGGTACTTAGTTGGCCGCCTACGCAGTAAATCTGGCCTGAGTCGATAGCGCAAGATTCCAAGTCAATGTTGTTTGGATACGCGGTTGTGCTGAGCCACTTTCCTACCCCGCTACCTCCTACCGAAGCATAATAGACCGCATCCGTGAAGGCATCGGTAAAGTAACCCGTTACTATCTGTCCGCCTACACAGTAAATGTAGCCCGAATAGATGGCGCAGGACTCCAAGTCAATGTTGGTTGGATATGCGGTTGTATTAATCCAAGTTCCGACACCGCCACTCCCTAGCGGAGCGTAATACACAGCATCCTTGTCAGGTCCGCCTACGCAGTACATGTAGCCCGAATACGTAGGGCAGGACTGAAAGCCAATGTTTGCTATTGGGTATGAGGTCGTGCTTATCCACGACCCAAGTCCTTCGGCCGTCAAACTCGCAGACACGTCTACCTTGTAGTCATAGGAGCATTCGCTTTGCGCATCGCGAATTACATCTTCCGAGTTCTGTGGTGTAAAGCAATTGATTGGCCTGATCGAGAATGATGAAGGCAACGGATCTGAACTCGCGATCCGCCCTAGATCGGGAAGATAATAGCTGGCCGCTATACTCTTGACCGTAAAGTCAAACGGTCCCGCCGATGGAGGTGTGACTGTGACCGTGAGATAATGAGTCCCATAATTGCCAGTCCAAACGGGCTCTGAGACTTCAACCATAACATAAGGCAACGTAGTTGAACCCGCGCCGTAGTTTGATTGAACAGTTGACCCTTTTGGAAAGACGCAATTAGATTGTGCTCCTTGCGCGCACGGAATGTCTGACGATTCGGATCGAACATTCGACGGTGTTGTCAGGTGTGGGAATGCTATTTGAAGTGTCATCCAGTACGCTGAATCGCCAATGTTTTCCGCGTTTACGGTTATCGTAACTGATTTGCCTAAAGCGATTGAAGTTTGGTATTTCGGAAGTTGACCAACCTTCGCTATCGGGGCTCCGGGGTAGAATAGAATTCCTTCGCCGGTAGTAAGGGAACTCGAAATTGGAATTGGATTAGCGGGCGAGCTAGTAGGCGAGTACGAAATCGCGGCACAGGGGCATGAGCCTAATTTGAACCCGAGATTGTGAGAGGTCTCTAGGCTCAATTCAGACTTCGGTTCGACTAGGTTGTGCGGAGCCTGCCAGTTCAACATTCCTGAGAGCATATAGTGCGCGTCGACACTTCCCGTGAAAGACGAAAAGGTCGCAACAGCGGTTCCCCGCAGCGGATATGTGCCGAATCCAACTATTATCAGCTCGGGCTGTGCTAGCACGGAACCTGTCGGAAAGGCATACGAGAAACTGCTTGGTGCGAGAGCGTTTGAAGCAGTTAACCGGCCGGAGTTATCTATGATGGAGGTAAGCGTCCATTGCACGCCGAGCGAAACCGTATTTTCAGTTACTCCGCCGCAGCCAAAACCGCTGCAGAATATTTTCTTACCTGCAGGGTAGCTCCAGACCCAAAAACCGGCAGCCGCATGTAATTTACCGTACCAATCATACTCGACAAGAATAACGTTCTGGACCATGTAAGCAAAGAGAATGGCGCTAGAGCTTGAACGGGGAGTAATCACATAGAAATTCTGTTGCACCGAGAAGCATTCAGTCGTCAAATCGGTGCAAAGATTGCTAGACGAGACACTGAATGAGCCTATCGTGACGCTGTTCTCTATGCCCACCACACCCGCCAAAGTCACGTTACCAGAAGCCGTCGCTGGTGAGGATATTGAAAGTGGCCCAACTGACGACTGCGTGCCGTTCGAAGTAGCGCTTGCTCGGTTTGAAGAACCGGTGCCGGCGCCAATTGGAGTCCCTTTGAACAAGAATGCGACTAGGAGCAGTAAAGCAAGAAAGCAGGCTAGAGCCTTTTTATCCACCAAAACTTGCCTTCACACGCGCCAAATCATTGTAGCGGAAATAATGACCATGTGTATTTCAGTTTGATGCCCGAGCCCTCTGTGGCGTCCTTTTCGGTGATCTTGAACAGCATCTTGATCAAGAACGATCCGGAACTTGAACAAGATCGCCCCGCACAGTTGATTCAACCGGTCCTACCAAAATCGTCGCAGCATTGCAGCAGGAGTTAGGTTCCTCCTAATTCGCTTCTGCCGTAAGGTCAGCTGTAAGCGGTAAATCTGTAATCAATTTCACGACATAACGGATTGGGGTAGCTGTGAGTCGGTCTAGTGCAACCGTATTTCTCCTAGCATGTCTCGTGTTGTCAACAATGATTGGAGTAGTTCACGCCGCTTGTAGCTCTGACACAGGTTTCTGTCTCACCACGGATAAGGCCACTTACAACCCCGGTGATACCGTTTACGTGACCGTAACGCTTGTCTCTAGCCCTGCGCCTGCATGCTACGCCTATAGCTGCTCCGACTTTAGCTGGAATGTACAAGTCGAAATGGTGGCTGTACCCTGGGGTCCCGTGGAAATAGCTAATGGAGGAATGGGATTGAAAACTGTCTCCCTCAACGTCAATAATAATTGGATGGGCGGCGCATCATTCCGACTTGCCGCAAACACGCCGGCGGGTCAGTATGGCTTTGGAATAGTAGCGTCGGGGACAGTATCTCAGGGCACGTTAAGCCCGGTCGTTGATATCACGGTGACATAACAGGATTGAAAGAACTATGTCGTACATGGAGTACTTTCGATTACGAGCGAGTATTTCCGGCTAAAACTATCTACCGCTCCCAATGCCGTGCTGTAATCCCACTCGAAAGCACATTCTGTTAGGAATGCGGCTCAAAAAACAAGCCTAGCATTAGGATAATGAGAAAAGAAAGGCAGGGCGGAACCATCCGCCCAAAGTGGCCGGCTTATGATACGACTTCCTCTTGTTTGATGTTCTTGTCGTGTTCAGTACCCATTCTCATTTTAACTCTCTTTTTCTTCGGCGCCATCTACAAACACCTCCAACTATTGATTGAGAGGTGCTATGCGTTGTTCAGGTATTTAACTGGGCTTGGAGGACAAGTCGTAAAGAGTAATTATACTCCATTTCTACCCAGTGGAATCTTTTCGATGAAACATTAGGCCTGAGTGGCTTAAGCTAAACCGAACTCAGCCGCAGAAGCAACGGAACCATGTATGCGGGAGGTTAGGGATCCATTGTTTTCGTTGCCTGTGTGCTCCCCCAAGTCGTTTTAGTTCACTTGCGTCTATGTCGCTTACTTTTTCGACCTCTTACAGATGCTGAAGTGATGGATCTTTCTATGAGGGCCGAAAGAACGGCAATGCAGCCAACGGCTGCCAAAATGATTTCTGAAGGCAGAAGCCCGAAGCTTAGGATTTCACCAATGGGTATGTGTCGCTGGTAGAGGTGTTGGCGCCGCCGGGAGGGCTCGAACCTCCGACCAACGGGTTTCTGCCCGTTTAACAGCTTCAGCCCCTCGCTTCTTGAGGGTCCGCTGCTCCACCACTGAGCTGTCGTCTGCGCTGTGTGCGTATACGGCGGCTAGTGTGCCTATTCGGCGGCGTCGCGCAATTTCCCGTTTGCTCTTTATTTATTCTCCGGATGTCTCTTGCGCTTGCCACGCACCGCAGAATGCGCATCGTCGGACACCTTCGGGTATAAGTGACCCGCAGGATCTGCAGTTTGTCAGTTTCTCCAGTTCATATTGTGGTTCACTCGTTTCCGCCCTAACCTTCCGGGTCCACCAAACCCAGCCCACAACTAGGCCAATGATCAGACCGACGACGGGGACCGCGATGGTTAGGGATGAGGTCAATTGAGGAAACATGTTCATTTTCGTTAGGTCTAAAGATATTATCTTCGCTCAGTTATCTTATCCCCGAAGCCTATGCGTAGCAGCGAATTCCGACACTTGACGAAAGTGGAAGATGCGTTGCGTTTATTCCTTGATGCGGTGGGAACCGTCAGAGAGGTTGAATGGGTCAAAACCCAAGACTCTCTGGGTAGGGTGCTCGACCGCCGTATTGTCGCAAGAAAATACCTTCCCGCGAATGATATCGCGGTAGTAGATGGGTTCGCGGTTCGCTCCGCCGACCTCCATCACGCTTCTTCGCGTCAGCCCATAAGCCTGCGAACGGTGGGTAAGAATACCCTGGGCGAGCTATCCCGCAACAAAGTCGGGAAAGGCGAAACGGTCGCGGTCGCAACGGGGAGCATCATCCCGGCCGGTGGTAATGCGGTGGTTATGATGGAAGACACGAGAGCGCTCAGCGGAAGCAGAGTGGAATTTCGGGGACCTATCCAACCGCGTCAGGGCATCACGGCTAAGGGCGAAGACCTCAGGCCTGGCATGGTGGCTCTGGATAGGGGGAGCCGTATTCGACCGGAGGACATTGGGGTTTTGAAGGCTCTGGGTTTCACGAAGGTTCCGGTTGTGCGTAGGCTGCGGGTTGCGGTCCTATCGACCGGAAACGAACTTGTCGGTTCGCTTAGGCGCAACACTTCTGGAAAGATCGTCGACTTGAACCGCCCCATCCTGAAGGGTATGTTGCGGCAACTGGACGCCGTGCCACTGGACTTGGGTATCGTGGACGATAATGAGGAGACCATTAGAGCCGCACTGAAAGCGGGGCTGGCTACGGCGGATTTGGTTCTGGTAACTGCCGGGTCGTCTGTGGGTGAGAAGGATCTCGTTCCGAACTGCATCAATGACCTAGGCAAGCCGGGGATGATTATACATGGCATCGCAATGCGCCCTGCCATGCCTACGGGTTTAGCGCTTGTTCATGGCAAACCAATCGTTTCCCTCCCCGGGTTCCCGGTTTCAGCAATGATGGCCTTCAGGGTGTTTGTGCGTCCACTTCTCGCCAAACTAGTTGGAGCCCCTGAACTCACTGAACCAACCATCAAAGCCGTACTTACGGAGAGTATTAGTGGGACGCTGGGCAGCCGAACATTCGTGCGGGTCAGAGTAAAACGCGTGCGGGAAGCGTATCTGGCCGTCCCGCTCGCGGGGCAGCGCTCCTCCATACTGACCAGCATGGTGAATTCGAACGGTATCGTCACACTGCCGGAGTCCGTTGCCCGAATTGAGGCGGGCGCGGAGGTTTCGGTTACGTTAACCGGTGACTTAGCTTCCTAGTGTTTCTCTCGAGAAACACGCAACTTCCGAACTTCAGTTGCGAGGGAATGAATGACAGCCGACTTGGGCGTGGATTTGGCGACCACCAGGTAGCCGCCTTTTTCCCACCATGAGGGAGGCCTAGACTTGCTTACTACGACTTCATGGTCAATAGCAAGGGTCTTGGCCGCTTCATTTAGCTCTTCAAGTCTGGGTGACTGCACGGCTTGGCCCTTCGGGATTTTGCGGCCCGTTCTGCGCGTTTTCGTGGAGTCTAGGTTAGATGGCCAAACAACCATCTTTCCATGAAGTTTCACGGATCATGCCTTCCGGCGACAGGATCCGTAATCACTTCTGCGTGCCTTGGAGAAGTACTGCGTTTACGACTCCGTGTTGGCCGGGTCTTGAAGTGACGATGGCTTGGCCGAGCGGGGTTTCCAGTACGGCGCCTTTCGTGATTACGCCCCTACGTTGATAGTCGACGTTTGCGGGGTTCTTCAGGACGCTACTGATCTCCGTCTTCTGGCTCTTGCCAGTTGCGGGGTCAGTTACGTTGACTGTGTTAACGGCCAATGCGGCGAGCTTCACCTTGCCGCCCCTGCCGCGCTTTATTGATACGCGCTTTTCTCCTACTATAGTCTGAGCCGGGTCGCTGCCCATCTCGAATGCGCGTTTACCGCGGAAGATATGTTTCTTTCCGCCCGTTTTCTTTCTCTTATGCAAATCTCCGTGCCATTGGGGCATCTAAGCAACTCCTACCGATTTCGGTGATTGCCGACACGCGATTCATTTAAGCGTTTTGAGGCTGGGGCTTTGGTTCGGCGGCGGGTATCTGGCTCTTTGTAAGGGCGGCCTTTTGTGTCTTAATGTTCTCAAAGAGATGTTCGAGCTGTTTCTTCAAAGCCGGGGTCTCATGGCTCAGGTTGAAGTAGTCTGCGAAGTTCGGTGTCGTCCGAAGGACCTTGGTCCTACCAAGTCGTTCCTCTGCAATCAGGCCTATTTCTCGGAGTTGCTTTACGTGGGAGTACGTTAAGTTCCCTCTGACTTTAGCGACGTAGGATTGGGTGATTGGCTGCCTGTATGCTATGAATGAGAGCGTCTTCATCGGGCCGGGCGTAAGTAACTGCCTCGTGGCCAGGCGTTTGACGTCGGAAACGTACTGGGGTCTCAGCTGCATCACGAATCTACCGTCGCTCAACTCCAGCACTTCCAGAGCGCTACTCTCCGTTCCGTACTTTTCCTTGAGCGTTCGACCTAGCTCCTTTACCTTCTCCTCGGATCTGAAGCCCACGACTGCACCTAAGGTTTTCAAATCCAATGGTTTGCCAGTTACATAGAGTGCCGCTTCGATTAGGGCGAGTTTTGTTTTCGCCTTGGCCGGCTGCTGCTTTTGTTCTTCGGGAGGTTCAGACAATTGAATGTGAGACCTCGCCAAGTCTTACGAACAGGTCCGACCCGTCTTCCTCTTGTGTTAGAATGATTTTCTTATCGTTAGCCAAGAAAAGGAGCATTATGAAGACCCTTACCGCTTCGATGAGTGTCTGGTCTTTAACCAACTCTTTGAATGAGAGCGGTAGGCCTCTTATGCTCAATTTGATCAAGTGACCGTAGTAGGTCTCAATGTTCTCTTCGATATTGGCTAGGAACTGATCAAACTGTTCGAAGACCGATGGTGGGCTGAGAATGAACGGTTTCTTCGCTAGCGCGGCCTTCTCGTTCGCCAGAGCTTCTTGGAGTGTTCGTAGGATTTCAACGACTGATGTAGATGTGTATTCGAAACGGAGCGGAAAAGGTAGCGCCGGAGGTACTTCATCGTTAGGTCTGGGTGTGGGAGGTTTGGGGGGCTCCTCCATCTTGAGCACAATTTCGGATTTCATTCGATGAACGACTGAAGATGATAGTAGTGCGGTTCCGGAGGCAGAAAAGTCAACGTATCCGTTCTCCTTCATCTGAGCCATAAATGAGTTGAGAAGTTCGGCGATATCGACGTCCCAAGGCTTCACGCGGTGAAGCCTGAGGAGATCGAATAGGATTAGGTAGGGAGGGCGCATCCAGAATGGCTTAGTTATTTCTTCCAACCATCTTTACCTCCTGCATTGGTAAGCTGACGACCTGCGAAACTCCTTCTTGGATGAAAACTCCGTATACCGCATCGGCCCTCGCTATGGTCACATCCTTGAGTGAGACGATGATGAATTGTGAGCCGGACGATTTTGATTTTAGAAGTTCAGCCAGCTTCTGTGAGTTGACAACGTCAAGATGGGCGTCTATTTCATCCATAATATAGAATGGCATAGGGTGTATGGCCTGTAACGCTAGGATGAAACAGACCGTCCCAACGGATTTCTCGCCGCCGCTGGCGCTTCCGATCGCCATTAGGGTCTTACCTGGAAACTGAAGCTTAATGTCCGCCCCCGCTTCGAACGGACTCTCAGGGTTCTCTAGGAAGAGGCTGCCAAACCCGCTCGTCACGGTTGAGAAGATTTCGTTGAACGAATCGCTGACTTGTTTGAATGCTTTCATGAATGCTTCCAGTTTTTGCCTGTCTAGTTCGTTCATGAACTTGACGATAGATAGTTTCTCGTTCTCTAAGTCATAGATTCTAGATGCGAGCTGCTTGTAATTCCCTTTCACTTCCTCGTACTGGGCTGCGGCTAGTTCGTTCACTCCGCCTATTGCCGCGAGTTCCTTCTTGAGCATCGGTATCAGTTTCTCGACTCGCTGCACGTCCTCTTCTAGTACCCCGGGTACTTCCGGGCAACCTAGTTCGCTGAGTTCGTTTTGCTGGAAAGTGATTTGCATTTGGGTTTGTTTGCTGGATGCGGTAAGGTCGGCCAATTTACTGTTTAACGGGTCTAATTCCTCGAGGGTGGAAGTAATTTGACTCTCGAGCTCTCGAAGTTTTTCGTCGTATTCGTTGCGTTTTCTCTTTACGCTCGCTAGTTCTTCCGTCAACTTTTCGCGGCTTTGACTGATTGATTCCAATTTGGCTTCGTGTTGTGGGAGGTCAGCATCGATTTGGTTGAGTTGGTTCTCAAGTTTTTCACTCTGTGCTGTCGTATCGGTTATTTGGTTGGTTATCTGTTCGGCCGTTGGTTCAATGGCACTGATCGTTGAGGCTAATGCTTTGACATGCCCCTCAATCTCGATTTTTTGTCGGAGAAGTTCGTGGGTTTCTGCGGTTAACTTTGAGTATTCTTGTTCAAGCTTGACGGTTGCTGGCTGTGATCGGTCTCCGAGGGTTTTTCGGGCTTTCTCGAGCTCGGCCAGTGGCTGCTCCAAAGTCCGTTTTCGTGTCACACAAGCCGTGGTTATGGCTTTCTCGGTCGCAATCTCACGCGAGACTTGATCGATTTTGTTAGTCGTCTCCTTGACATTATTGTCGGCTCGTTCCAGGGTTTCTGTGACGCTTTCGATCTCTTTCCTAGTTAATTGCAGGAGGTTGAGGCTCTCAGTCTTGGCGATGGTCTGTTCTTGAAGTTCCTTGTCCAGCCTTTCGATCTCTTCTTCCGCCTTTCCGGTGAGTTTCTCTAGGGAGCCGAGGGTGTTCTTGAGTTCCTCGACGGTTCGGCCATGCTGCAACAGCCTCGACATGTCGAGTGGTTGCCTAAAGTAGCCGGTCTCCATCGCTCCTCCAGGCTCAAAGAGGTCTCCGGAGGGGGCGACCGCCCGGATACCTTTGAGGGACGCTAGGAATGCGAATTTCTGGTTCTGCGCAAGCACAGTGTCACCGAAGACGTAGTCGACTGCGGGTTGGAACTGGAGTTCGTATTCGACTTCTTTCCCGATGGGGCCGATTATGCCCTGCAGATTCGGGTTGCTGCGTTTCCGGGTTGTCGCGAGGCCTTTGAGTGGGATGAGTTTTACTCGGCCGATCTTTGTTCTCTTTAACACTTCGATGCATGATATGGCGGTCTCAAGGTCCTTGACCACGATTGCTTTTAGCCACCCCGCGGCGGCGGCTTCTACGGATTTGAGGTCGCCCTTCTTGATTTGGATCAAGTCTCCTAGGCGGCCGTAGACGCCGGAAACCGTTCCTGCTTCCGCCATTTCCTCGATTAGGTGCAAAGCCTTGTCGTCAGATGCGAAATGCTGAGCCAGGCTCGTTCGAGTTTCAATCTCAGTCAGCGCCAGGTTTGCTCGCTTGGCGACATGGTTGGCGTTTTCGGTTTCTTTTGTTCGTTGTTCTCGCAATCTTCTGTATTCTATGACCTTCTGCTCGGCCTTGAGGACCTTAGCCTCCTCGTCTTTTCCGGCAGCTTTCAGGTCCTCGAGCCGTTTGGAGACCTCTCCAACCGCCGTGATGTATTCTTCTCTTCGCGTGGTGATCGTCTGGAGGTGGCCGTTCAGGAGATCGATTTTCGTCGTGCTTGCTTTGATCTGAGCTTCGAAACTCATTATCCTATGATTCAGTTTGCTTACGCTGTTCTCCAGGTCCTCCGTTTCTTTACTTCTTTCTCCCATCCGTTCTCTGAATTCCGTTAGTTCCTTGAGGGCGTGATCGAGCGAAGCCTGCTTTGTTGAGAGTGCATCCTGGAGGGTCTGTCGGTCTAGCTCTAGTTTCTGAAGTTCGTTTTTCGATGAGCTGATTCTTTGGCTTAACTCATTCAGGTTTAGCTCAAGTCCTACCTTTTGCTGCTGGAGCGATTTCATATTCGCTTGTAGGACGTCTCTGTGCGCTCGGAGCCGACCGATTGTGGCGTTCAAGTCGCCTATGGTACGCTGCGCTTCCAAGAGCCTGTTGCTACCGTTCGTGGCAACCGAGTCTTCATATTCTCTCTTCTCTGAGTCGATCTGTGATCTCTTCTGCATTAGTTCATCTTTCTTCGTCTTCAATTCCTGAAGTTCTTGTTGGCATTGCTGTAGCTCTTGATCTAGCTCAGCGGCTTCTTGCTTGAAGTTCGCGATTTTGTAGGATATCGATCTGGCCTGGGACTCGGTGAGTTCCTTTCGGATCTGGAGGAATTTCAGGTAGTTGTTACGTTCCTTCTCCAAAGACTCGACTCGAAGGCGGACTTCCTCGATCTTGGCGGAGGCGACTTGCAGGTTGATGTCGGCTTTCTGTAACTCGGCTTCGGCTGAGGCTTTCTTTACGTCGTATATGCCTATGCCGATCATGTCTTCAATGATCTTGCGCCGTTCTTCCGTAGTGACCTCTGCCAATCGGGTAATCGCGTGTTGAGGTACGATGTTGTAGCTGGAGACGAGGATGTCGGCTGAAGATAGTATGTCGGTAAGTTGTTTTCTGGAGATCTTCCGCCCGTTCATTCGGTATATGCCTTCGCCTCCCCGGCGGAACTCGCGGGAGATTGTGACGGCTTCAGCGTCGACTGGAATGCGTCTATCATGGTTGTCGAATTGAACCGCGACCCACGCGGACCGCGTCGTCGCCGACTGGGCCCCTTTGTGGACGAGGTCTCCGATTGTTTCTCCTCGGAGCTCCTTTGGGCTGAGTTCGCCTAATGCGAATTTTACGGAGTCTAAGATGTTGGACTTACCTGACCCATTTGGGCCGGTTATGATCGTAAGACCGCGGTCGAGGTGAACCGTTGCCTTCTTGCCGAAGGTCTTGAAGCCCCTGAGGTCGATTCTTTTGATATATACCAATGCGTGTTCGAACTCGCCGCTGCAGTCGCTTCAGGCCATGCTAGTTTAGCGACCCGTGTTTTCGACGCCCGCTAGGGGGGTGCCAAGATAAGGCTTGGTTACACTTTCATGATGATTTGTATGGATAAGCCCGTGTCAACTTTGGCATGCCGCTGCATTCGAAACATATCGCAAGAAAGACAAGTTCACCTCAACGAAATGACGATCAGAAGCTACGGCCTATCGGTGTCTCGGGTCTTTCTCCCTATGCAGCGAGGAGGTCTAGACTCGGTCCACGCGAGCGCATGCATTGGGGGGTGCTATTTGCCGAATCTTCTCTTGCGTCGTTGGTAGGTTCTGATGGCTCTGAGGAGGTCGATTTTTCGGAATTCGGGCCAGTAGACGTCTAGGAAGACGAATTCGCTATACGCCGCCTGCCAGAGCATGAATCCGCTTAGTCTTGCTTCTCCGGAGGTGCGTATGATGAGTTCCGGGTAAGGATTGGGTAGGTGTGAAGTGTACAGGTACTTTCTGAATGTGTCCTCGTCGACCAGGCCTTCGTCTAATGTGCCGCTCTTCACCTCATCTATGATTCGTTTGGCGGCGTCTATGATCTCGGCTCGTCCGCCGTAAGCCACGGCAATATTGAGGTAGTGTTGATCGTAGCCGGCGGTTACCCTCTCGATCTCCGCCAACGCCTCCCTGAGTGAGCCGGGGAGTAGTTCAAGGCGTCCCAGCGCCTTCACGTGCACTCGGCTGTCATGGATTCTCCGGTCCGTAATCAGTTTGCGTGTTTCATCTTCAATAAGCCTCAGTATCGTGTTCGTCTCTTCCTCGGGTCGCGAAAAGTTCTCCGTGGAGAAGACGTAGAGGGTTACGGTCTTGATTCCTAGATCCAGACACCATTCGAGAAAATCTTCGCCAGTTTTGGCACCGTAGATGTGGCCGTCGAGCATTTCCCCGTATTTCTCGAAGCCCCATCGCCTGTTTCCGTCGAGTATTATGCCAACGTGTTCGGGCATGTCCTTTGAAGTAACATCGTCCTCGAGCCAGCTCTCATAGAACCTGTAAACGCCTATTGACTTGAGGACCGTGGGTAACATTATTCACACTTGCGCCTGGTGAATGGCGTTACCGCACATACATGTTCTTTTGGGCGGGATGCTTTCGGCCGCGTTGCGTAGCAATGTGATCATCGAGGGCATCACTTGTCTTCCTACGTTCATAACCTCGACTGCTGATAGCCGTTCCTGCATGCCAGCCGCCTTGTTGGACACAAAGCAAACGGCCGAGTAGCACATCTCAAGTTCACGTGCCAAGAACACCTCCGGAGCCCCGGTCATGCCCACAATGTCGCCTCCCAGTTGTCTTAGCATACGGATTTCTGCGGGTGTCTCGTAACGGGGCCCCTCAGTCGCAACCATGACTGCCTTGTCTCGGACCTGAACCTTAATCGCGCGGCAACAATCCGCCAGGATACTTGAGATTTGGCGGCAATAGGGTTCGGTTACGTCGACGTGAGTTACGGGAGCAGATTCGAAGAACGTTCCAACGCGTGATCTTGTGAAATCCAAGATGTCGGATGGAACAACGAAGTCTCCGGGGGCGTAGGTTTCGTTGATTGCGCCGACTGCGTTGGTGGCGATGATACGTTCAACTCCGATCTGCTTCAGCGAGTGGATGTTGGCTCGGTAGTTCACCTTGTGGGGTGGCAAATCGTGTTTTGGTCCGTGGCGTGGCAAGAACGCGATTTCTTCTTTACCCATAAGCCCTATCGAAATGGGTGGCGGGCTGCCGTAGGGTGTTTCGAGTTGGACTTTCTTCGATTCGCCTAGAAGTGTCTCTAGCCCGCTCCCGCCTATGATTGCGACTCTCGGCAACTTTCGCACACGCGTCTAATCTTGATCCGAGTCCGGACCCATATCTTCCATCAAAGCTTGAAACTCTTCGAAAGACAACTTGCCGCCGCTACGCATTTTTTCGTTAGCTGCTTCTTTGTATTGTGACTTTACCCTCTCGCCCTTCAACCTGGGTGATTGTGATTCCTTCGCTTCGCCTATCTTTGATCGCAGCTGATCGATCCGTTCAAAGTTAGCTCTAAGTTCGTTAACGGCTTCACGTCTGGTCTGAGCGGTTTCGAGAAATTCGCCGTGCGCATTATCCGCTTCCTTTCTCTTGCCGATCATCGTCTTCACTAATTCCTGCATGGCGTTGTGGATCTTCTCGCTCTCGTCGGCGATCCTCATTAATTCCGCATGGGTCGCCTGAGCTTGTATTCTTAGAGCTCCGACTTCAACTCTAAGTTGTAGCAACTTGTCTTTTACACTTCTCAATCCCTTGTGTTTCGCTAGATCGAACTCTAGCGCGCTGATCTTCGCTATTATGCTCCGTTCTGTCTTCGGGGCGAGCGGGTTTGTTTGTATGTACCATTCTAAGCTGTTGATTTGCTTGTAGAGTTCGGCCACACTTCCTTTGATCTGTTCCGACATCTGCTGCGTCTGCTGGAGCACCTTGTTGAGGGCTTCTCGTTTCTCCGCAGCCTGTGACCTCAATTCATTCCGTTTTGTTTTAAGTTCCTTGACCCGTGAATTCAATGCGTCCCGTTTGGTTTTGAGCTTCTTGACTTCCTCCGAGAGCTTCTTGACCTCGGCGTTTAGATCATCTCTCCTCTTTGCCGATTCATCCATCTGTCTTCGGAGGTCGGCAATTTCAGCTCTCTTTGCAGCGTTTTTACTTCTCAAGTCGTCGAGTTCGCGGTAGAGGCTGTCGATCGGTGATTGAATTATTTCTGAAGCCATTCAGCAGCGCCTTTCTTTGCCGCCGCCCACTCCTCCGCAATTGAGCCGCTTTTGCGAATAAACATACCTTATCCGGTCTTGTATGCCGTCGTTTCGATGGAGACGAATTTGCCCGGGGCTTAATGCGGCAGCATTTTCAGCGGCTTTGATTGAGAATTTGTTAGTCGCTTTGGGCTTCAATGCGGACCCGCTGGGTGAGTGTTTTGACAATCTCATTGTGCAGGTATATAACGGGTTGTGTTGCTTTTTCTTTCTGCCTTTATCCTATTCTTCGTCCGCTACGGCCTTTCCTTTAACTTGGGCGATGACCGGGTTAATATCTAATAGCGCAGGCACCTTCTACCGCGGCGAGGTGTAGCTTCTGTCTAGCGCAGACCCAGGTCATTTGCCGAGATGGGACCTTTCTAATGTCTATCCAGGCCTTGACTCGGATGCTCTAAGCAAGGGGTTTGCTGAACTGAAGTCCCAGGTCGATGCGCTGGATCAATTTCTTGACGGTCATAAGATCTCTAGAGACGTCACGAAGGACTATAGGCAGGATGCTGCGGAATCGAAACAGTGCGTAGACGGTTACTTGGAACGGACAAACTCGGCTCTACGCCTATACTCAACTGTAAACGCCTATGTCGCCTCATTTGTGACAACGGATTCATTCAACACGCGGGCGAAGCGTCTAGAATCTGAACTGGAACTTATCGGAGTTCGGTTTCAGAAACAGGAGGTTAGATTCAGAGGATGGATTGGAGTAATCAAGGAAACGCTTCCGAGCATACTGGCGAATCCGGGCTTAGCGGGGGATCACAGCTTCTACCTAAGTGAGACGGCCGAGCAGAGTCGCTACCTCATGAGCGAACCGGAAGAGGCTCTAGCCGCCGAACTGGAACTCAGCGGCTCGAACGCCTGGAGTAAGCTCCAAGGAACCGTGTGTTCGCAATTGACCGTCGAATTTAACCTGGGCGGAAGGCTGCAGAAGCTTCCAATTACGGCGTTACAGAATCTCAGTCACAACCCAGACGAGGAGTTGCGCCACCGAGCATATGACGCCGAGCTGGCCGCCTGGGAATCCGTGCGTGAACCATTGGCTGCGGCGTTAAATGGGGTGAAGGGCAGCGCGAATACGTTGGATCGGCGGCGGGGTCGGCAAGACGCGCTTCATGATTCGCTGGACACTTCGAGAATAGACCGCGAAACCTTGAACACATTGCTTTCAGTTATGCGAGAGTCGTTTCCAATTTTCCACGGTTACATGACGGCTAAGGCAAAGAGGTTTGGAAAGGATAGGCTTGCGTGGTGGGATCTCTTCGCTCCGGTAGGAAAGAATGAAAGGAAATTCACTTGGCCGGAAGCCGTCAGTTTCATCCTAACACAGTTCCGGGCTTTTGACGAGCGGCTGGAGCGATTGGCGAAACGCGCTTTCGAAAACAATTGGATCGACGCGGAGCCGCGAAATGGCAAACGAGGGGGGGCATTCTGCATGGATGTCCCGGGAGTTGAGGAGTCACGTGTACTCTGTAACTTCGATGGATCTCTGGATCAAGTTTCAACGGTGGCTCATGAGCTAGGGCATGCCTTTCACAATGAGTGTTTAGCCGGAAAAACAATGCTGCAGCGGACCACTCCCATGACGTTGGCGGAAACAGCATCCATAATGAATGAAACGATCATTACGAATGCCGCATTATCGGAGGCCGAGAATCCTGAAGAAGAATTGGCCATCCTTGAGACGTACCTGATTGGGGCAAGCCAGGTCATCGTCGACATTACGTCACGTTTTCTCTTCGAAAAGGAGGTTTGCGAACGGCGTGCTAATTCAGAGTTATCGGCGGATGACTTCTGTGGGATAATGCTACGGTGCCAGAAAGGGACCTATGGAAACGGCTTGAATGAAGAATTCATGCACAAGTACATGTGGGCATGGAAGGTTCACTACTATATCCCCAGCTTCTCATTCTACAACTATCCTTACGCATTTGGTTTGCTATTCGGCACGGGATTGTACGCAGTATACAAAGAACAGGGGAAGCAATTTGTGAAGGACTACGAAGCTTTACTTTCCAGCACTGGCGAAGCCAGGCCAGCGGAATTGGCTGCGAGATTCGGCTTCGATATACGGAAACCAGATTTCTGGCGTAACAGCATCCGCATCATCGAAGAGAAGGTTAGACAATACAAAGCACTTTAGCCGGTAACCCACGACGAACTCGTGCTAACCCTAACCTTTACGCGTCGATTACGCAGTTCCCTTTTCATTTCGTTTACGGCGTTCCGTACAGTTCGCAGTCCTATAGATTTCGGCGCAAATGTGGAGAAATGAAGTTCGATGTTGGCTTGGCCGTTCCGGATACCGCGGGGATGTGATTTTATGTACACTCCAGGCGAGTGGCGCATCACTCGATCAATGATCGGGGCAAGAGAAGACTCATAGATTCCACTTAGTCGCAGCCAACTCTCAACGTAGGACCGTCCCCTCGCCTTGTCGCGAACCCTTCCCAGAATTGATTCTAGAAATATCGCCTTTGCCTCTGAGGGGACTCCGGGTAAGCAGAAAATTTCAGTCTCCCTGACGGTCGATAGTACCGCCGGCGCCGTTCCCACGGGGTTAGGCACGGGGATGCTTCCTTCCGGAATCTGCGCCATTTTCAGCCGCGGCTTGGTGAGTGACATGGTTTTTCCTCCGAACCTCCTCGCGTAATGGCTGCGAATCAATCTGACGGCATCGGCATCCACTCTTAGTCGGCGTCCTAAACCTTTGGCCACGCCCTTGACGGTCATATCATCAAAAGTCGGTCCAATCCCGCCGGTGATGATCAGAAAGTCCGGTTCTCTCTTTAAACTCTGTTTCACTTCACGCGATATGTCTCTCAGGTTGTCACCTATTGTAGTGATTCGGCTAACTTCTGCTCCCACTGAAGTAACTTGAGTTGCTATCCAAGCCGCATTCGTATTGATCGTATTCCCAAGCAAAAGCTCGTTTCCAACCGAAAGTATCTCAACGACGGAATGCAATTTTGCTTCCGCTCACGAAGACCGTCCTTTTCAGATTAATAGAAGATGTTCTTACGAGAAATCCGACTTGCTTAGTCGGCCTTCTTCGAGAGCCACCATTTCAGATAATCGTTCTGTCGGCGTCTACGTTGCTCGTCGGGGGACTCGCGTTCACGTAGCTTTATTCTTCCTTCCATAAGCTGTTGTGCGCTCGTGGTCAGTCCGCAACTCTTGCAAGTGTACTGCTTGAGGGCACTGTCATAACTCAATATTCCTCCGCATTCTAAACAGTAGTTCGTTGTCACTTGCCTTTTGTTCTCCATGGCGGCTAGATTCGCGACGCGGTAGTTAAACCTGTAGCACGTCACTCTGAGGCGGTTACGTAGTAAAATTCTCCAGAGCTCTTCTGTTCTTTGTCTAACTTGCTATCTTGTTTGTTTATTCGCGGGCGTTTAGTGTCTGGGTCGCGTCTGAATGTAATGTTCATCTCGGAGAGAAATTCGTTCATTGCCTGATGCAGCGGCATCGGCTGGGAACCAATTCCCTTTACCGCGGGAGTGCCTTTGAAGACCATCATGCGGTCTGACAGAAAGTCTTGTGCGACAATGTCATGTTCAACTACGAAAGCGTAAGCTTGCCTCGAATCCACCAAATGTCTGACCGCCTTCGCCACGTTCAGCCTTTCCTCAACATCCAAGAAGGCGCTTGGTTCATCGAGGAGGTAAACCTGGGCGGACTTGCCGAGGCAGGCAGTGATTGCTATTCGTTGTAATTCACCGCCACTGAGTTCCTTTATCTTACGTTCCAGTAACCTGTTGATTGAGAGAGGCTTGATGACTTCGTCGTTGAAAATTGACGAAGCGTAGTCATCAACTACACTCGAAAGCAGTTCTTGAACAGTTCCGTCGTAGCTCGAAGAGATATACTGAGGTTTGTAACTTACTTGAAGTTGGTTCTGCCCTGTCCTGCCGTAGTAGTCAACGAGTTCCTTTACGAAAGTTGTCTTTCCAATTCCGTTGGGGCCCAGAACTCCAATAATCTCACCTGCCGCTACGTACCCCGACTCTACTTCAAGCCGGAATTCGCCAATCTTCTTTGTTACTTTGGGCCACTGCAACCGCTGCTCCGATTCAAAATTGATCTCTCGTGGAGGTCGAATATGAAATCGGATGGGTTCATCTCTGAATCTCATGTTCTCGTCGGGGAGGAATCCGGATAGGTAATCGTTGATTCCACTTCGTGTGGGATGCACGTGAGATACCACTCCGTATGTTCCGGGTTGGCCGTAGACCAGGTAGACTTCATCGGAGAGGTAATCCAGCATAGCGAGGTCGTGTTCTGCAACGAGCACGGATTTTCCATCGTTTAGGAGCTTGCGTATGATCCTTGCAACTCGAATTCTCTGGTAGATGTCCAAGTAGCTTGAAGGTTCATCGAACATGTACACGTCGGCCTGCCTACATATCGCGGCAGCGATTGCAACCCTCTGGAGTTCACCGCCGCTGAGCACCGAGGCGTCCCGTTGCAGCACGTTCACTAATTCTAAGTCGTCGACCAACTCGGACAGTTTACCTCTCTCGTCGACTTGCTTCAAGGCGCGGCCGATCTTTCCCTTTATGACTCCTCCGAGCTTATCGACATGTTGCGGTTTGTGAACGATCTTCATTTTGTCTTCGGAAACCTTGCGGAAGTACTCGTGGAGGAGCGTCCCGCGATACCTGTCTAGCACCAATGACCAATCTGTCTTTTCTTGCGGAAGTCCGAAGTTTGGATGAATTTCGCCGCCTAGAATTCGGAGCGCCGTACTCTTACCTGTCCCATTTCGACCAACTAGGCCGATCAGCGTGCCGCTGCGTGGGATGGGCAACCTGAAGAGTTTGAATTCGTTGACGCCGTAACTATGTATGCACTCCCCATCCAATTCCTGAGGGAGTTTCACGATGCTTATCGCGTCGAACGGACATTTCTTTATGCATATTCCGCAGCCGGTGCAGAGGTCCTCGTCAATGATGGGTTTCTCTTGTCCCTCAATGAACTTGATCGCGTATCTTCTATTCAATACCTCTGGACAGAAACGGTAGCAGGGTATCCCACAGTCGTCCGGCTTACAATGTTCTTTGTCCAGCGTGGCAACTCGTAACATGTTTGAAGCTCCTTTCGTTTCTGGGTCGGCCTAACTTAAGCATAATTCTTCTTGAAGCCATCTGGGCTGGGCTTATTCACCAGTCCTCGTCTTCTCCCCAGCCCTCTTCGTCTCCCCACTCATCATCTGTCCAATCGTCCTCTTGGCCATCCCAATTGTCGTCTTCACTCAAAGAGAGAAAGGCCTCCCACGCCAACTCGCGCTAAGGCCACCGTGAGTGTCTTTAAAACCTTTAGCCGTTTCAGACCATACGATTGATCCTTGCCGGCGATCGAGCGCGCACAATCAACGTAAGCGAGCCACTCTTCTCCCTCTTTCATAGATTCTCGGGTTTTTCGTCGAAGAGGACGAGTACGCCCATGGCATGTAAGCGGTATTGTGAACGGCCGCTATACCCCCTCGTTGATCGATAGCGATAATTCCCGCATGGCCGTGAAGCCTGCTCGACGCCATTCGCACACACGTCACAGCCGCTTTTGACGCCGACATGCCGTTTTCCATCATCAAACAAATTGTTCTTGATAGCCCTAACTTTATTGCAATCTCACCCCGTCCGGTGGCGGTTGCCGCGCCTGATCTGTTATCCGAGTAGAGGCCCGAGCCTATCAGAGGCGTATCGCCTATTCGGCCCGGGAGCTTCATAGCCATGCCCCCGGTTGAAGCGGCCGAGGCAAAGTTGCCGTCGTCGTCAAGCGCGACGGCTCCAACCGTATCGTGGCCGACGATTTCAGGGTGTTTCTTCAGCAAGGCGTCGTTTCTCTTCAACCACGCTATTCTCCCATGAGTGGCCGCCTTTCTAATCCTAGCCAGGGCTTTACGTCGTTTAACCGTGATAGGGTCGGTTGAGGGGATGTGAAAGGCTCTGGCCAGCCTCTCGGCGGTCGGGCCTGCAAGGAGCACATGGTCGGTGTTCTCCATGACTAACCTTGCGAGATGTACCGGGTTCTTGACGCGCCTGACTAACGTTACCGCTCCAGCGGAAAGGTCTCTTCCGTCCATGATGGCAGCATCCATCTCCACCGTCCCTAAGCAAGTCAGCGCCGATCCTTTGCCCGCGTTGAAGATCGGGTCATCCTCCATCGCCTTAACGGCGCTTTCGACCGCATCAAGAGCGGAGCCCCCGTGCATCAATATTCTGGACCCTTCCAGGGCAGCATTTCCCACTCCAACTCTTGCAAGCCTTACGTCGCTTCGCCAAAACCCCGCGCCACCGTGAACGACGATCTTGAAAGTCACATTAACGGCCTCCTGACTCGGTGCGAAGACATCGCTCCTTGCCCTCCGAAGGAATCCGGATTAATTTTTAAGCCGTTTGCTGGTTGCTGGAGGATGGTTCTTTCGGAGTCAGGCGTTCGATGGTGAAGCTTCTCAAAGCAGATCTGGAGGGGCTCGCTGAGGCCGCATCTGTCGTAGCGAATGGTGGTGTCATCTGCTACCCAACGGATACACTCTACGGTTTGGGTTGTGACCCATTAAACGCTCAAGCCGTTAAGCGAACATTGGAGGTGAAGGCACGCGGGCCTAAACCTATGCCCATACTTGTGCGGGATTTGGCCACGGCGGAGAAATTTGCTGACGTACCCGAAAGAGCGAAAATGCTTGCAAAAGAATTCTGGCCCGGCCCGCTAACGATGGTTCTTCAAGCTCGAGAAGTTCTCCCGGCGATTCTGATCTCGGAGGGAAAGGTGGGATTGCGTTCGCCGAAGCATCCAATTTGCCTGAACCTCCTTGAACTCTGTTATGGTGGACTCGTTGGCACTAGCGCAAATCTGACAGGCAGAAAACCCGCGACGACTGCGGAAGAGGCTTTGAATCAGCTCGGAGATCGCGTCGACCTGATACTTGACGGAGGCAGGGTTCCCTTGGGCGTAGCATCCACCGTTATTGATCTTACGGGGCCTGGGATCGTAATTGTCCGTGAAGGGCCTTTGGGCCGAGAGGAATTGCTCAACTCTTTACGGAGCCACAAACCAAGTTAGCTCGACAACCTCATAGCTATTAGGCGGGCATCTTCCCCTACGGTCAGGCCAGATCGTTGCTTAAGGACTTCAATCTCGTTGTCTCAACGAGTAGAGGGAACGAGAGAAACACATGCAGCGAGATGTGGTACCTTCTTGGTGAGGTTGGAGACCGTGGATCGACCGTGGAACCGACACCTGCAATAGGGTTAGTTGTCGCAAAAACGAAACTGGACGTAATCAAAGCCGTTCACGACCTCCGAGCCTTGCTGAAGGAGCGCCCGTGGGAGTTCAAATACACTTTGAAACTCGTCCCCGTTCAATCGGTCTCGGAGGCAAAGCTTGAAGCCATCGAATCCTACGTGCTCGCATTGGCACAGAAGATTGGCGACAACGAGACGTTCAGGATAACCGTGGAGAAACGGCACACCGGCCTCTCCAGCAAGACGATAATTGATAGTATAGCGAAGAAGATTGACCGGAAAGTCAAACTGGAAGATCCTGACAGGATTATTATGATCGATGTAATCGGCGATCTGGCGGGGGTTGCGCTGCTCAAGTCCGACGATATACTCTCAGTTGAGCGTGAAAAGCGAAAAGGATGAAGCCGGATTATTTCTTACCGGCAAGCATGGCCGATCGTTCAATCGCGAGGCGTTCAACCGCCATATGTTCTGGTTCATTTTCTTGAACAATCGCGTCGAGTTCAGCCTCGCCAATATCAAAGCTTGATCGGACATTCGCAATTCTTTGCCCAGACCACTCCTGTAGCAGTTCATCGGTGGGCTTACCCAACGTGGTCGCTAGAAAGTTCGCGGCCGCCAGAACTCGGTCACTATTCGCTCCGACCGCGAGTGCCGCCACCCTATGGGTTTCACCGGTAATTCCGATGCGCTTCAAAGCCCTGACGATCTGTTTCTCAGCGGAGAGGTAGAGCAGTAGCTCCATTGCCAGGGTTTTTGCTATTGGTTGCTCTGAATGAAATGACTTGACCGCGTTGACAGTCGCTAACTTCAAGTAGCGTTGGCCGGGAACCATATCCAAGTCCACCAATTGAACGCTAACCCCTGGATACTTTTCGACCATAGAGCGGAACAGTTCTTCCGGGTTCTGAGGTCTCGTGTCGAATGCTGAGATCCAAGCGTGGAGTCCGCTCTCGGGTTCGAAGATCACGGTTATGCGCCATCAGCCAACTTCAACAATGCGTCTATGGTCTTTTCGCTCATGCCGCATTTACCGAGAGTTTCCTTTACCCTGCCGTCACGGCGCGACTTGCTTTCTCCCAAAAGTAATTGCGTTGTCTCAAGTCTTTCCCAGGGGAAAATTATCCACCGGCTGGTCGTTTCTGAGAAGAAGTCGGGTTTGAACTTGCTGTGGGGTTTGTGGTAGATGGTGGCGGTCTTTATCTCGCCGGCACCGCGTTCTCCAATGTGGTGCAACGCTACGAGCATGCTTTCTCCGGTGTCGGCGACGTCGTCGACTACAAGCACTCGCTTATTCAGAATTTCCTCGCTTATCGGTTGAGTGACGATGGGTTTGCGAGCCGTTTGGTCGATTCCAACATAGAACTCGATCTTCACGTTCGCCGTGTGTGCATTTCCCAACAGGTCCGAGAGTATTCGTCCAGGAATCCAGCCGCCTCTCGAGACGCCGACGATTAGGTCTGACTGGAAACCCGACCGTTTAATTCGGATCGCTAGGTCGAGGAGCATGTCATAGATATTGTCCCACCCTGGGGAAACGTACTCGCGAGGGCTGGTCATCGGGGCACCCTCAGTAGCGGAGCCTAGCTTGTCACTTTAAGGGTTTCTTGCGGTCAGCGGAGATGCATCTCCTCATCTGGCGTGAGGGGCCTCGGTGCAGGTCAGTAAATCCACGTCATGCCGCACCAAGCAAGCGGACGACTCACTAACAAATGTTATGCGATCACGGGGAAACTCGACGAGTTTAGGCGCTGACGAGGTAGTCGTTCAATTCAAGCGCTAGGGGGTTTCCCGCTACAACGTATTATTAGAAACTATTATGCGCGTAGTCATTCTTTTATACCGTGTGGCCCGTGCAAACCTCAATTACGAGGACTGAAAATACTTGGACATAGAAGCGGTGACCGGAATGCAGACCTACTCAATCCGTCAGGAATACGGCTCGGAAGTTCACGACGGACTTAGCAAACTATTCGATGTTTCGGCGTATCTCAACTTCCCCTTCACCTTAGACGAGGCGACGAAATATTTCCTTCCAAAATCTAACCTAAGCTCAGAAGAACTCCGGTATTTGCTGACCCGTCAGGATTACGCTGACCTGAAATTCACGGTTAAAGACGATTATCTGCTCACGACCGATGACCAGTCGTTGCGTTCCCGTTTCGAGAGGGAACAGGTCTCCGCGGCTAAACTAGAGTCGGCCGCTAGCTTCGCTAAACTACTCACAAGACTCGTTCCTTTCATACGAACCATTGCCGTCACGGGAAGCGTGGCTTACGGAAGCGCTGACAAATGGGACGATGTTGATCTATTCGTCATTACTGAACGGAACAGGCTTTGGCTTTCCACGTTCTTGATGCTTCTTCAGATCAGACTGTACAAACTCTTGGAGTTGAGAGCTGCACACCTCCTGCCCTTCTGTCTAAGCTATTTGCACGATGAGGAAGGGTTTTCGAACGAATCTCAGAGAAGTAGGACGAACCCTCTGTTTGCTCGCGAACTGCTCAAAGCGAAACCAGTAGCCGGAACTGAGGAGTATAGAAGAATTTTAGAAGAGAACAGATGGGTAGCGGATTATTACACGACGCCGTACGAGGAGACGCTTCGACTCCTGAAGCCCGACATTCACGGAAAGACGAAGAGAGCACCGGTACCAACGGGTCTTCAATCCTTCCTGTTAGTTTGGGCCGAGGGAATGAGTTACGCGATCCTCAGCCGATACCTTCGACTTCGTGCATACCTCACGAATCTAAAACTGAGATCTGAAGGCAAGAGCCTTCGCGCCTTCGAACCGAAAATCTCTCCTGCATCCTGTGTCTACACGTCAAACTTCTACCGGTGGCTAAGTGCACTCTGGGGCTCCTAGCGGGCATTACTGAGGGTTTCTTCTTGGCTCAGATGCTACTCTCACCTGCTGCGCCTAGGTTAGCGAATGAATTCTCGATCGGTATCTGTGCCGCCGACCACGCGGCGAAACTTGAGGAACTAGTTGACATAATCCATCAAGAACCATACCCAGAAGGATTCTTGCTAAAATCAATCATCATCGTTGGAAGCGGCCTAGATCCGGAGGCGAGTGCAGCTCTAAGAACACTCGCGGAGCGAAATCCGAATCTCATCATTATCGAAGAACCCATCCGGAGAGGTAAGGCGGAAGCCATCAATAGGATATTCGCAGAATACGCAGCCGATTTCTTAGTGCTCGTTAATTCGGACGCTCAGCCGGAGCGTGGCGCCATCAGCCGACTGCTCTCCACAATCGCGGACGACAGCAGTGTCGGTATGGTATCGGCTTCACCAGTATTGGAGGCCGCCCCTGGTATTACTGGCGGCGTTCTTAGACTGATGTGGAGTGTCCATAACGAATGCTTGCTGGCCCTGAACGATGAAGGTAAGAACAATCACTGCTGCGACGAGTTAGTTGTTTTAAGATCAGAGGTCATCAGGGAATTGCCCCAAGACACTGTCAATGACGGCGCGTTCTTGGCCGGTTCGGCCTATAGGGATGGTTATTCCATTCAATTTTGCGAGGAAGCTCGCGTGCGGATAGATGTTCCAAACTTGATTTCGGATCTTCTAAAGCAGAGAAGAAGGATCCTCTACGGCCATGCGCAGATTGTTCGCTCGGTCGGTCAGACTCCTCGAACATTAGAATCAATGATCTTCACGAGCCCGAAGGTTGGGTTCTCAATTCTAGTCAGAACCCTCGCTAAATCGCCACGTTTGATTCTGGCTTTGCCGTTCGCAATTGTGAGCGAGTTGGTGTCAGCTATGGGCGCCGCCTTCGATCGAATTAGTTCGACAAACCATGTGCCGTGGGATCGAGTTGCGTTCCGAGACTAAAACTACCCAGTGCGGGGCTTTACCGGCCCTGAAGGCGCTATCGTTGTCCGAAGCCACTCTCAAGGTTGTCACCCTGGGACGAACCTCCAAACTTCCGCACATAGTGCGAGTTCGATTCGTGCAATTTGGGGGGTCGTTCTTCGTGTTCGCGGGGAAGAGGCGGAGTGATTGGGTGCTCAACGCACTGAAATCCGGCCTGGTCAGGGTGAGGCTGGGTAACCTTGCAATTCCATCTTCGGTCGCGGAGGCAACGCGAGAAGAGGCGGCTAACACTACTCGCGAGTTCGTGAGGAAGTATGGTTCTCGCGTCGTGAGAGATTGGTATTCCAACGTTGACGTGGTCGTTCGGCTTACGCCCGAAGGACCGCCCGTAGAACGTGATGCTGTGAAGGGCGAAGGAGAAACAACGAGCACCTATGAGGATTGGCTTTCCCAGAAGATGGGATACTACCAAAGCGTATCAGAGGCCTTCGACTCCGCGTCAGAGGAATATGACTTCACGATAAGCCACAACTACATCAACACTTGGATTAGGAAACGTTCGGTCTCCGAGCTCCTCCGCCTAGTCTCGCCCAACGATACTTTAGTGGAGATTGGGTGTGGGACGGGGGCGGAGGCGTTAGATATAGCCCCCCACGTTTCGCGTCTAATCGCCACAGATATTTCTGATCAAATGATCGAGATTGTTAGAAAAAAGATTCAGGCTAGAAGAGGCCTGCGCAATGTGATCCCAGTTAAGCTAAGGGCAGCCGATATAAATCAAGTCACGGCGGTTCTCAAGGGGGGCAAGGCGCAGGCTGCGTACTCCTTCAATGGCGCTCTCAATTGCGAGCCCGACCTCGAATCCTTCGTCACGGGCCTCGCTTCAGTACTTGAGCCCGGCGGGCATTTCGTATGCTCCGTGAGGAATTCCCTATGCCTAGGGGAGGCAGTCTCTCATGCCGCTGCTTTACAGTTTGAAAAGATGGCGCCTCGAAAGACGCAGCCGGTAATGGTTTCGGTTGGGGGAGTGGATATTCCTGCACTCTACTATTCACCGTTGAAGTTTGTTGAATTCTTTCGGTCGAGATTCAAGCTTCTAAGAGTAATTGGACTGCCGGCTTTCCTGCCGCCCGCATACTTGAGCGACTACTATGTCAAGTACAAGCAGGTAGGATATGTGCTAGAGCGACTTGAGCGCGCTTTAGGGAGTCGTTTTCCGTTCAACCTATTGGGAGACCAAACCCTATTCGTCTTCCAGAATCACTAGGCGTACCTCAGAAAGAATGATGGGCCGAGGGTGAGGTATTCTGGAGGAAATAAAACGAAAAGCAGCCACTCTGCTGTTGGTTGGGCTTGTGGTTCGTGAATGTTTCTCGTTTTGGACCGGCCATCCTACGGATTTTGAGTTGTGGGTTCGCGTGGGGTACTGGGTGGCGCACGGGGGCGATCCGTATGGAGTGCTCCCGACCGTTCCCGGTTTGAGTTTTGCTAACGTTTTCGGCCCCCTGAACGCGCCAACGATCGCTTACCCTCCTTTCTGGCCCTTAGTTACCGGGGTAGTCTACCTGCTCTATTCCGCAGTAGGCTGGAATAATCGATTCTTCTACTACTTTCTCCTCAAGCAGCCCATAATTATCGGCGACGTAACACTGGCATATCTCATGTTCTCGTTCATGTACTCAAGGAAATTCGGGAAGAACGCTCTTTGGGTTCTCAGTTTTTGGCTCTTTTCTCCCTTCACCATCATAATCTCGAGTGTTTGGGGTATGTTCGATTCAATCGCGATCGCATTCGTCTTCCTGTCTATATCGATGACCCATCGGGTCAAGACGGTTTTCTGGGAAGGGATTGCCATATTCGCGAAATCCATCCCCATCATCTTCGCCGTGCCCGTCAACGTGAAACGCCTTAGAGATTTGTGGGCCCCGTTATTGTCCATAAGCCTCGCAGGCCTTCTCTCGGTAGGAACTTCGGTTGCTATGGGGTGGCCCCTTTCGATCGAGGCTTCGACAGTTGGGTCCACCGCTTACAAGGGAAACTGGTCGATGTCGGCTTGGGATATAGTGTATTACCTTAACTACGTTGGACTCTTCCCAAGTCTAAGTCCGCCTGTGTACGAGACTCTAGGGCTCCTTTGGGTTCCGGCGATTCTGATATTTACGTGGCTTGCGATTAGGAGATTTCGTAGCCAACTAGAGTACGGTTTGATTCAGTCCCTAGTCGTCTGCGCGTTGGCATTCCTAATCTTCAAGGCTCGAGTTACCGAACAATACGGACTTTACTTCGTTGCGTTTGCCGCCGTCGATGTAGCCGCGTGGCATCCCGAAAGGAAACGCTTACTCTTCCTAACGATTGGCGTGGCAATCGTCTACCTAGTAGTGAATAACTTATTTCTCGTTCGATTTCTCTCGCCAGTCTATCCGGCTTTTGTCGAGTTCGAGAATGGTGTGAACACAAGCTTTGGTTCTATCAGACTCGCGGTGTTGGCCCTTTGCGGAACCGCGTTTACTTGCCTAAACATAAAATACCTAGCCGAAGTGTTTAGACGCCGTTAGCGAGAGGATGACCTGATGAATGCGTATAAGCTAATCGCGGTCATTCTTGCAATCGCTTTGATTCTTGAATCCACTCTGTTCGCTTCGACTTACTTGGGTCGAACAACCCAAACGCGTTCTCAACCACAAAATACTCTCGTGGTCAGGAAATCGCTCGCACTTCAGTCCGATGAATTCAACCAGCCCATCTCGAACGACACTGAGTACACTCTTGATTCAGCGCTCAACGGATCGTGGGTGATCTCGATTCGCAGCGACCTTGTTCCGTCACCCAACAACCTGGCGGGATCCGAGGCGCAGATAGCAATAGCACCAAATTATCCCACAGAGAACCTCTCAATTCCGACCATCATCGTCCAGGAGCGAGGCGACGGACTCTTAAGGGTCGAATATTACGCTCAAAACTGGAACAATACCTACGGTTTGATTCTCTACAACTCAACCTTCCCGACTTGGACTGGGGGACAAAATGTAACGCTCCGCTTCCAGAGTTTCGGGCCACTCGTCCCAGTGAACCCACAAATTGCTCCCTACCCAAACGGCAACCTGACCATAATAGTAGGGAATGCAGTGGTACTGTCAAATTACCCGCTCGCCTGGGCTGGCCTCTACGCGTTCTATGTGTACGGGTTAAGGGGGTCGACTTTCACAACCGGGACGGTTGACGTGACTGTATATGAGGTCAGATCCGAGGTTTGAATTGTGCAGCTCTGGCTTTACTGCTCCTCTGGTTAACTACGAGCACCATTTCCGCTCCAGCCGTCGTCGTAACACCTGGAATAATGCTTGAGCCACCTTCAGGTTTCTATGCGTACAATTTTTCGCCGACCTTAAGCTCAGCTGATAACAGTGAGATTTATGATCCGAATTTCATTCCCGGTTTTCGTGTTGGGCTAACCAATCTTTCTTTGAGCTTCAAAGCGGGTCCGGGTTACGCAGACATAGGCTACTCAGTGGGACCGTGGCGTTCCCTCGAGGTTTCCATACCCCACATGGCGGTCGGGCCTCAGTGCTGTAACTTCGTGGAAGTTCCGAGAACGCAACAGTTCAGAGCTCAGGACTGGGGAGACTTCTACTACGTTAAGGCCGGTTTCTCGTCGCCGGCTGTGAACGTAGCCAACTACACGGCCAATTTCACTGCCCCTGCCTATGTCGGCCTTCGGACGGATTGGCAATGGGTCGTAAGCTTTTCACTCGATTGGAAGAGCCCAACGCTTCTGGATCCTGGAAATGAATGGAGCACGGTAGGCCTTGCAGTCACCCAATATGTACCAAGCGCGCCGAAGAAACTGGTCTATTCGGTGATAGATTTCTGGATGGACCCTAACAGTACGAGCATTCTCGGGAAGCTGCCGCGCTCCGCGAATAACGGCTTAATCGTTGGCCCAAATGAAGTCGTATATCCCGCGACTCAGCTATCGAATACGGATAACGGAAACCTGACTATTACAATCCCCCTGTCACCATACCTTCAGGATACGCTGGATACCTTGGGTTTTGCTGACGGCGCGGGGTCGCCTGTAATCTCGTACGTGTATCTCAACATCGAGGGTTACAATATGGTTTGGAACACAAGGCTCTACTCCTTCCTTGTCATGTCGAACCACGCTCCGTCCGAGCCCGAAACCGCGGCCCCGCAAGTTCTCATCTACGCCGTACCGGTAATTTGCGGACTAGCCGGCGCATTCTTTCTTTACCGGAGAATGAAGAAAGGTTCACGAGTTGTGGATAGTTTGTAGCTCACGGCCTTCGCTTATGCAGCTTACCAAGGACTAGAACCACTATCACTATCCCGACAGCCAGGGCAACGTATTGAATTAGCGGAAGTTTCGATGAGTTCGCGGGAATTGATGAACCGTTTCTGGAATAGGGGAGTTGGTCAAATGGTATCTGGATTGGGGCGGGGTATGAGCTCACCGAGTAGGGGCCGGTCGAGGTAAGGATTATTGGCGCGCGAGGTGGCCCATCAAAATAGAAGAGGTCAAGTAGGTTGTTGGAATCTGTAACGTTTTGGTTCAGCGACGGTAGATTCCAGTTGTACTCAATGAACCGGAGAATTGACATGTGGTTCAGAAGGGTGTCGGACACGTAGTTTTCTTTGGCGTAAGGTGAGACGACCAGCAAAGGGACCCTCTGGCCGTACCCATGCAATGGCATGTTGAACCCATGATCTACGGTGAGAAGTTGCGGCGGCGCAACATGATCGTAGTACCCGCCACCCTCGTCGTACGTTACGAGGATCGCCGAGGACATCCAATAGCTGCTCTCCATCACGGCATTGATTATCGAGACAACCCAAAGTTCGCCCGTGGTGACGTTCGAGGGAGGATGCTCATCAAGTGTGTCAAAGCCTATGGCGTTCAGAAATGTCACGGCGGGAAGTTGATTTAGGGTCAAGTCTTGGAAGAATGCGGACGTATCCTGGATATGTTGGAGTGCGCTTGAGTCGAGGCCTGAAAGATAGTTGATCGGGGGAACGAGGTTGGGACCTCCCGCCGAGAGGAAAAAGTCGAAATACGCCCAAGAAATCCCGGCGGTTGAAAGTTGATGCAGTATCGTGTCGTTGTAAGGGAAGAACGGAGGTGGGCCCTCATTATCCGCAACCGAACTATCTCCGGCTAGAAGCATCAGCCTGTTCGGGTTCGTCGTTGAAAAGACCGGGGCGAAGTAGTTCTCCGCGAGTCCGTATTCTTCGGCGTAGGTCCAATACGCCGCAATTTCGGTTTGGTCAAAGTAGGCGAGTGACTGAGCGCCCGATGTACGTGCGAAGCCGTCCATCTTTCCGCCGTCGTAATCCTGTTCGTATACAGCTTGCCCCTCAATCGGATCCTCAGCGCTACTCAAGTTCGTATGGTACGGACTCAGACAACGGGGTCCGTATGGTAGACATGTTCCCTTCGGAATGCCATCGACCGGCTGGAATTGCGCCGCAATAGTGCCGTCAAGTGTCCCATTCGAAGTTGGATATGTTCCGAAGTAGTTGTCGAAGCTGTGATTCTCTTGTACGATTACAATTAGGTGCTGAATAGGCGTCAAGGGTGCGACAAGAGCTGAGGAATTGTTCAAGAGGGTTAATGCTATACAGGCGACGCAGAGCAAGGCTAATCGCTTCATAACGTTCCCTCCCTACACGCGGCGCGTGTCAATGTGGCTTTACGTACTGAACGATTTGAAAAGCGACGTACATGAATGCTAGTCCCATTACGACGGCAAATGGTAGTCCTGGGAACATATCTCTGCCCTCTAACATCTTGAAGCCTATGTAAGCTCCAGCGACGACTCCTACCGCCGCCGCGACGAAGGATAGCGGGCCGAAATTTATCATCGCGATGCTTGCCAGCATCGAGTAGAACACCATGTCTCCCATCCCGACGGTCAGGTCACCGTATGTGAAGACCGCGCCGGTGAAATCCTCCAGGTCTGTTGATTGAGCCATCTTTCCGATCGGGCCCTTGTAGACCGCGAAGAGGTCGTAAGCTGCTAGGGCGAGGAGGAGGACTATCGCTGTCAACATCGGTATGGAGACGCCGAGGAAAGTGCCCGTCATACCGCCAATCAGGACTATGCCGACTAGATGTGCGATCCCCTTGGCCTTGAAAATCAATAACCCCAAAATGATTGTTCCGACCAAGCTGACGGCTATCCAGGGCCAAAGGCTTGCGGTAAACGCCGCGGGAAGAACGTTGGAGTAAAGTGCGCCGTACCAAGTGAATAGGAAGAAAACTAAAGCGAACAGCGCGAGGTTGATTAGGTATTTCACGACCCGTTTCAAGCCGTACTTGATGAATAGGTACATCAGCGTCCCCATAGCTGCCATCAGGACGACGAAGATACCCGCGTTGAGTGTGATTCCACTCGTTGTCTCGGGGAAGATCGTAATTGGCACTATTGGAGCGTTGGATGCTTGGAGGCTGTAAGTCAAAACTCCTGCGAGCAGGACGGCAAACACTTCGGGAACCAATAACTTAGGTTTCGCCTTGAAATCCTTACTCAATCTCTAACCACTTCATCTTGGGACCACATTCCGCGCAGAACCCATCTCTCTTCCTATCCGTGTCGGCCAACCTCTCTGAAAAGTACATGACACATGACGGGTGGGAGCAATGTTGCAGGCCAAGCATGTGGCCGATCTCGTGTACCGCCTCCTTGACCACTCTGCTCTCCAACAGATCGTCGGCGTTAGCGCTGAGTCGGTACGTGGAGATTACGGCGACGCGGCCTGGGCACCTAGCTTCGCCGAAGACAAAATTCATTCCGGGGGCGAAAAGGTCCGAAGCAAATACGCCAAGTACACACTCTGTTCGGGCGGCTTCAACGTTCTCTTCAAGCTCCGCAAGGATACGGGTGGAATGGTACTGTTTTCGGAACGAGTCGAAGGCCATAGGCGGGGTTTCTACGGGCTCGAGTAATCTAACCTGATACCCCGGAAACTTCTGCGCAACCTTATCCCGTAGCTTCTCGACGGGGTAGTCTAGGGTCGGTCCCAGTTGAACAATAGCGATCGTTTCATACATCGAACGTTTCGCCCGGCTTTGGTGTAGCGGTCTGAAGGCCCAACTCGTGGGTTGCCCACTCGGCGAGGCCTTTGCAGTTTGCTTCTTCGCCGTGAATCACGAAGACGCGCGTGCGCTTGTCTAATTGCTTCAACGTCTCTTCCAGCTGGGTCTTGCCCCCGTGTGAGGAGAAGTCGAATTTCTCGACTCGTGCCTTGACTTTTCTCGCCTTACCGTGCAACATAAACTGGCCTTCGTCTAGGAGTATGCGGCCCGGCGAACCTTCGACCTGGTAGCTGACCAGGAATATGCCGTTGCCCTCCTCAAGCGCAATACTCTCCATATAGAACACGGACGCACCTCCCTTCAGCATACCTGCCGGGGAAACTATTACGCCCGGCGTGTGAGCGGCGCGTCTTCGATCATGCCAATTTCGAATCTGTTCCGCATCTCTCATCGCCCTTCGAAAGAGTTGTTGGTCTTTCAAGGCGTTGGGGAACTCCTCTAACATTCGAATCGCGTCTAACGCCATTCCGTCGACAAAAACCGGATGGGTGAAGTTGTGGTCGGCGAGCATGCATATGATTTCCTGTGACCGGCCGACACCGAAAGCAGGAACCAGCACAGTTCCTCCGCCCTCGACAACCTCCTTGCAAGCGAGGACGAACTCTCGCTCTGATTCTGCCCTGTCCGGGTGGTCCTGTGCAGCGTAGGTGCTCTCGATTACAATTGCGTCCAAGTTGTCGTACTGTCGGTCTGCGCCGGAGACTAGGTGTGTGGGGACGAGGTTGAAGTCTCCCGTGTATAGCATACGTTTTCCTTCATTCTCGACAATGACTTGTGCGCTGCCGGGAATGTGGCCGGCGTTCACGAGCGTCACTTTGCAATCGCTGACCGAGAACTGGGATCGGTAGTCTACGGGAACCGTGTGGTTAAGCATCGTCTCCAGGTCGATGTATTCGTACGGTAGATAGTAACCGCTGAGCTTGATCATATCCCGTACGAGAACGCTGGTGAGTTTGAAGGTTGGCTCAACGCCATAGACGGGTAATTTGGGCGACTGAACGTAGAATAGCGGAATCAACCCGCTGTGGTCGAGGTGAGCATGGGTGAGTACCACAGCATTGAGCTCCCTCGGAGAAACATGGACTGGGAAGCCTACTTCATGGTTTATCATGACGCCGTAATCCATGAGGATCTGGCTTACCGCTGTCTTCACCGCGACCGCGGATCTCCCTACTTCCTGACATGCACCAAGAAACCGTAATTGCATCCGTAATCAGCTAATCTCTTGTGTAATCGTTCAATTTCGCTAGTTTCCTCTCATTAATGTAAGAATACCGGCTTAGCCGTACATCCCACGCAAGGACTTAGCGGTTTGCTGCAACCGTCTATCAATCTCCTCTTCTATGTCGGCCGCGTCATACTCCAAGTCTTTGACGTCCACCTTGAGCCCGTATGCTTTGGACACTGCTTTGATTGCAGTAGCGGCGGCTTTGGGGTCAGCGTGATCCGCAGAAGCGTACGGGAGGATCGCGACTGCGGGAAAGTTTCGTTTTTCGAACTCACCAAGCATGATAGCCAGCGGCCCGTAAACAAATAGGCCAGGTTCGAGGGTTGGGTGTTTCAGCTTCACGGTCTTCAGAGGATAATGCGCGGTCGGGACGATTCGAATGCCGTTAGATCCGGACTGGAGACTTGCGTCTAACCCCCCAATCATTACAGCATCTTTGAACTTGTTATCCATAGCCCACTGAGCAAGCGTCTTCGCAAACTCCGACTCCTCGGTCCTATGGGGCGAGAATTCCAGCTTCACGAGCACAACCTTCCCCGCCCTGTAAACCTCGAAAGGTGTTACTAGGCCGTCTTCCGAAGTCGCAATGAATGGCGGGGGATGCGCAACATCAATAAAACCCACCCTCTTAGCGCCGAGAGAATGTACCAAGTATGAGACTGAAATGTATCCTGTCTCGCCCACGCCGTGGAACCCAGTTATGAGAGTGCAGTTCCGCAGGTTCGTGGCTTTTACCATGAAATTGACGGGCAAATTTTTTCCTAAGCGCTCCCGAGAATTATGAGAACGAATTGGTGCGCATGTGGGGACGAATATAATAACTTCTGCCTTCGGCCCAGAGTAAGTCGCAAAATTCTAAGCTTTCGAGTTCGTGGAGTCGATACAATAACCGCTGGTCCGCAAACCCTTGATCCGCTGACTGGGCGCGCACAGAAAAATACTTATGTACCGCTTGGCTTTTACGAAAAGTAGTCACCTGAGGTAACAAAAAGATGTCATATCTAACAGGTCAACCCGTTCTGATCCTTAAGGAAGGTTCAACCCGAAACCGCGGCAGAGACGCTCAGCGCAGCAACATCACCGCGGCGATAATTGTATCTGAGGTCGTCAAGAGTACCCTTGGCCCCCGTGGGATGGACAAGATGCTCGTCGACAGCCTAGGGGATGTGACCGTCACAAACGACGGCGCGACCGTCCTAGACGAAGTCGACGTCCAAAACCCAGCCGCCAAGATGATGGTTGAGGTCGCCAAAACACAAGACGATGAAGTGGGCGATGGAACAACCACGGCCGTAATTCTAGCAGGCGAATTGCTTAAACGAGCAGAGGATCTTCTGGACGACGACGTTCACCCGACAACAATCGTAGCCGGCTACAAGAAAGCGGCTGACAAGGCCATATCCGCTCTAGATGCGCTATCGGAACCGATCAAGCCCGACGATAAGGTCGCATTTAAGAAAGTAGCGATGACCGCAATGCACAGCAAGGGCTTAGGCGGCGCACGCGAACACTTCGCCGACATTGCAATCGAAGCCGTGCAGCAGGTCAAGGAGAAACGAGGCGATTCCTGGTACGCGGACATCGACAACATTCAGCTCGTCAAGAAGGAAGGAAAGAGCCTGTTTGACACGGAGCTAATTAGAGGGATAATTGTAGACAAAGAAGTTGTACACCCCGGCATGCCGAAAGAAGTCAAGAACGCGAAGATCGCACTACTCGACGCGGCATTAGAAATTGAGAAAACCGAGATTTCAGCCGAGATTCGCATCAACGACCCGAATCAAATGAAAGCCTTTCTCGACGAAGAAAACCACATGATGAAGGAAATGGTTGACAAAATCAAGGCGTCGGGCGCGAACGTTGTTCTCTGCCAGAAAGGTATCGACGACACAACTCAACACTACATGGCGAAGGAAGGGATGCTGGCAGTAAGGCGGATCAAGAAGTCCGATATGGAGAAACTCGGCAGAGCAACGGGCGGGAAGATCGTGACCAACCTCGACGACCTAAAGGCGGCAGACCTAGGAAAAGCCGACCATGTCGAGGAGCGCAAGATAGGCGACGACAAAATGGTCTTCATTGAGGGATGCAAGGATCCAAGATCCGTCAGCGTCCTCATCAGGGCAGGCCTCGAACGCATGGTTGACGAAGCCGAAAGGGCACTGAAAGACGCGCTGTCGGTTGTTATCGATGTCGTGCAGAAACCGAAAGTCGTCATCGGCGGAGGCGCCATAGAAGCCGAACTCTCCAAGAAGTTGAAAGATTACGCCGGCAAGGTAGGTGGGCGTGAGCAGCTCGCAATTGAAGCGTTTGCTAATACGCTGGAATCTATTCCAAAGACGCTCGCCGAGAACGCGGGCCTCGATCCAATCGATATTATGGTTGCACTACGCGCTGCGCATGACAAGAAGGACGGCGTGAACCAAGGTGTGGATGTGTTCAAAGGCGGGGTTAAGGACATGAAGAAACAGGGAGTCGTCGAACCGTTAAAGGTCAAGGAACACGCAATTCGATCAGCCGCAGAAGCAGCTTCAATGATCTTGAGAATTGACGACGTAATCGCCGCTGCGAAGCCGCCCCCAACACCGCCGCCGAGAGGCGGAGAGATGCCCGAATACTAGGCGGGCCGTTCCTGCATACGGTTAAAATAGACAGTGGCCGCGATAGTCGGTTTGCTCCGGGCTAAGGGCTCCGGTAGAAGCTAAACTACCGAATATAGCCCGGTCAAGGCGCGCGACGCGTGACGCCGAAAGTATGCTGGCCTCTCGAGCATCGGGGAAAGTCAGCGACGCGGGTTCAAAAGCGAATGTGTGGTTCGCTGAAAATCCCGCCCGGAGCACCACCAATTTTGCGACCATAAGCCGACTAGAGTAGCAGTTTGGTCTAGCGGCGTATTGCGTTCGAGGTACTCGATTAAGCAACATGGAATTCGAGATTTTGGCGTGGGACTAGCGTTGGGTTGGTTATCGGTGTCGGCGGTCTCTTCCTTCCCTATTTTGTTCTCTTTGCCAGCTTCTCTTGCGGCTAGTTTCGATTCTCATTCTGCCTGACCCGAAGCCTCCGCCACCGCTTCGGTACTGCTGTACTTGTGCGTAGAAGTCTTGGAAGCCGTCTTGGTTGTTGGATAGGGTTGAGATGAGTTCGTTGAGTTTGGATCTGGCGTCGTCGGATGTGTGGTCTTCCCAGGCTTTGGAATATACTTCATAAGCGAGATGGAATTTGAAGTCGTTCGGCCGGTCAATTTCTAGTTTGACCGGGCTCTTCTTTTCAGCGTTCGCTTCGTCCACCTAACACAGACTCATTCTGGACTATCAAGTCGGGTTATTTAAGGCGAGATGAAAGGAACCGAAAAAGAAAAGTCCTAGAGTAGCTGGCGTTTCGTTTTCTCAGGTAGGCTCTTTTCTGATTCGTGAATCAACGACTTCCCTATCGCGCTCCGGCAACTCATACCACTGTACCTTCTCTCCCACCCGAGCCCGAAGCTTCCAGGCTAGCGTCTTCGGCTCATTTTCCATCAACGAGGTGAGTTCCTGAATCCGTTTTCGAACCGTTGCCTCGGCTTCCTTCACGATGTCTGTAGCTTGGGCCGACTTGTGCACTAACGAATCACAGGGAATTCAATAGGGGCTAGCGTTTCAATATAAAGCTCTGCAACATTTCAACCGGGAGTGGACTCACGAATTTTGACAGCCCAACGTTCCACATGGTAATTGGTGTTTTGGAAGCCTGACAAGCTTTTTCAGAGCGAGGGAGCCATGGGAACCGGTGCAGTTTGGGCCCGTAGCTCAGCTAGGCTAGAGCGACAGAGACCACATGTCGAAGCTCATATGCGGACACGAAGAAACCTGCTGGTCGAGGGTTCGAATCCCTCCGGGCCCACCATTTGATGAACCGACGAACTCGGCTAATCCTGCCTGCCTGAAAAGCACCTGTCTTCAACCCGCACCTCTCCTCGGTTCTGTTCAGCTTCGCTCTATGGATGTTAGAATAGATAAAGGCGAAATCAAGCGAATAATCATTGAAACTCTCGAACGTACCGCCCCTGAGGGTAAAGCATAACCTCCAGTGACTATGGTAAACCATCCACCCGACGCTAGTTAACATGTGATGTCTTATGATATCGGAAGTTGATGGTTACTGGTTTGAGATTAAACAGATCAACAAGAATCATGTGGGCGTGTCTGTGTTTGTAGATAATCCGCAAAAACCGCGTGAGATTCCGAATAGCGCAGATCAATTTATTCCCTTGAGAGCGTGGTTAACTGAACAATTCCTTCCGTTTATCGTTAAACGAGATTGTTCGGTTCCTCCGCCCGTGAAGACTTTTAGTGAAGAGAAAATATTGGCTGAATGTGCAAGACGATCTGCGGAGGCAATTAGGTTCGAGATAGTGAAGGTTGGCCTTCCTGATCTGGTTAGTCTCACGGAAGATGAAGTTCTGCGTCTAATTCTAGACAAACGACCAAGAACCGGCGCTGCCTAGCCCATCAAACGGTTTTTGACGGCCTAACTCGCCAAACAAGGACTTGACAGCACGTAAGGATTCTTAAACTACCGAGCCGAACTTCACTACGATAGCGCTTGACAGAAGAGAAACCTGCCATTGCATTCGTGCTCTCATTGCTTGGGGCATCTTCATTCTATTGGGAGGAGGAATGATGACGGAGCAAGGTGTGTTGCTACCCCCATCAAAAGGAGCATAGGTTAAAGGAGAGATTGACGAACGAGAGCTTCTAGATCCTATAACAAAAAGGAATTGCGAAAAGGAATCGCAAATTCCTAGCTGCGTGACATAATTGCCTCAAACTCAAGAGAATAAGACGAGAAGAAGGAAAAGAAGGAAAACGACAAGAGCTCACAACTAAAGCCAGGGATTGCTCCAAGCGCCGCGATGAGAATGGGGAGGGCCGCTCCCGCTTGGAAGCACATGTGGGTCTTCGAGAAAGATCAGTTCCTGAAAGGAGCCCGAGAACAGCCTCCCATTGTATTAATATAGCGCGGACGACATATGTGTTACTAGAGGTAACAGCCAGAAACCATACGGCATAAGGCCATACAATCTCGAGGTTCTCTAAGACCAGACCTCTGATTCCAGGGCAAGGGCGTTACCTCACGCATTAAGTGGCAGCTTCAGAGCGCTCCGCGGTCTTTCCTTATTTCCCCGCATCGAGAAATCTGTGAAAAGGAAAACCCTCGGTCATGATGCGACAGGGCATCCGCATAAGCTAGTACCATCGCTTTGACCTGTACAATCGCCAGCAGCGTATCGGAATCACTCCTCGGCACCCTGTCTCTCCGCACCGTAGAATTCCAAGTAAGACAAGAACTTCGAGGTTTCAAGGTTTAGGGGGCAAAATAGTGCTAGTGCTGGGTCCGATTAGGGCGCCCTGCATTGTCACGATCACTATCCGGTCTTGCTCTGTCACCGGCTCAGCCTGGGATCTGCCTCAATACGACCCTGGACTACGCAATCTTCTGATCTTCTCGATAGCGTCCAACCAACTGCTTAACGCATTCCCATAAGTCACAAGTTTCTCCGGATCCTTCTCAATCCTCAATGCGACATTGACTTCCTGAATTTTCAAGAGCAGTGTTTGCTCCGATGAGTCAAATACTGTATCACTCCTAAGCCGCGCCTCATCTTCGGCATTGCGAGTAATCACAACCTGCCGGTTACAATTAGGACAGAAGATTTCCTTTCCTCTCCGGAAGAGGGGGTTATGACATTCGGGGCAGGTCTCCTGCAACATAGTAGCCCCAGATTTCAGAAGGCCAGCCATTCTCTTAACGTCAATACCCATAGCCGTCAGCTATAGAAGAGACTGCAAGGCAGCTTTTACGCATGGTGGTAGGTACTACTGGCGCGCACACTAACAGCTTTGAACGACCACAGTTACCTGTGATAAGCGCTAGAGATACCGGACACTCTCGCCTAGGGCTACAAACGAACTGACTTACTTCAGTACGCCTGAGCTTTTCATTTTCTCTCAGAGCGAATATATTACAAACGGTGCTAACACTATGATTTCTATTCCCGAGACTTCGATCAACGGTGAAACTTTTGGTGCGCTATCGGGTATTATCCGGCGCTTAGAGCATCCTCTCGGCTCAGGCGAAGCCGAAGACGAAGTCTGCGGCGAATAGCATCGTAGGTTTAGCCTACCTGACGACTCGGCCTTCTCCTTTCTAGGAAATAATATAATTCAGGCCTGTGAAACTCTCTCTTCTGAGGCATAAATCATTTCCATTCCCGTCTCGTTTCGGGTTCGTCTATTGTTCCTCCACCAGACGAGTCAATACAATTTCATCGCCTTTTATCTCCAAGACAAGCCTAACCCCATTCTCGATTCCAAGTTTGTCTCTGATAGAGATTGGAATGACGATTCTTCCGTTGCTGTCAACCTCAACAACCTCTCCCATCTTCCTACCTCATGCGATGGGGGCATAGTGGGATTGTTCTTATTACTCTCAACGAGATTGCTGACCGGGATCCTCTAGTAATCATGGTGGTTGTCGATGGATGTTCCCCAGTTTACAGACTTGGAACTCTTCTTACTGGCAGGGTGGATAGCTTACATTCTAATCAGGCTACTAGCAGACTCTGTAAGACTAAGGGTCTTCATCGATTTCAAAGACCGAAAATTTAGGATTACAAGGCTGCCGTCCACGACTGCGGCCACGAGTAAGGTTCAAAAATTGAACACGAAAATGTTCGGAGGAAAATCAACCGCCCCTACAAGCCACATCCATCATTTCGTTTTCGGAATGCTTCTGATGCCGATCACGTTCATTGCCCTGTACTACCGCCTTTGGTTTGGACCGGTGTTGGTGGGTATTGTGATGGCTCTGATATTCTCCGAATTGAAGGAACTAATCCTGATGAACTGGGGTGCATAGCTCACGCGTCCCGCAGCACTTCCATCCCCGGCTCCATAGTACTGGTCCAATTTCCCTGCCATTTTTAGTATAGGATCAAACTTGGCGGCAAACGTGAAGGTTTCATATCTCGGTTAGATCTAAGATTTCGAGGTTACGCTAATGAGTGCAGTCGCTGACGCCGCTAACGGTGGGCTGACTCAGCAAGAAGCAGAGAAGCGTCTGGAAACCTACGGTCCTAACGTTGTGGGTGGCGGGAAGAAGAGATCACGAGTTTCGATGATTCTGTCTTACTTCAAGAGCCCGCTAGTCATCATATTGGTGTTCGCGGGCAGTATCTCTGCTGTTCTCGGAGACATTGTCAACGCCTCGATAATCTACTTCGTCGTCGGTATGAGCGTAGTCCTGGGTTTCTATCAGGAGTCAAAGGCTGAGAACGCCGCGGCCGCCCTCAGAGAAAGAATCCACACAACTGCCACAGTAAACAGGGATGGACACAGGGTCGAGCTTCCCGTTTCCGACATTGTCCCAGGCGACTTGGTGTACTTGTCGGCCGGGGACATGGTCCCGGCCGACGGCACAGTGCTGTCGGTAAAGGACCTGTTCGTTGATCAAGCAGCGTTAACCGGTGAATCGTTCCCAGTTGAAAAGGACGCGGCGCCAGACAACGTAGCAAAGGAAGAGCTTGACCGTACAGACTTGGCATTCATGGGCACGTCGGTTGTCAGCGGAACCGCCACAATGAGAATCACCAAAACGGGCAGCACGACCGCTTACGGGCAGATAGCGAAGGAACTGGCCGGCAAAGAGCCTGAGACCGAATTTGATAGGGGACTTAGAAAGTTCGGATACCTCATCATGCAAGTTACCCTCCTTCTAGTAATCTTTGTTTTCTTCATCAACGCTCTCTTCAAGCGTGACATTCTTACATCCCTGTTGTTCTCCGTAGCCCTAGCAGTTGGCCTCACACCTGAACTGCTTCCGATGATAGTTACGATAAACCTGTCCAAGGGAGCCATGAACATGGCCTCCAAAGGTGTGATAGTTAGGAAATTGTCGTCCATTCAGAACTTCGGAAGCATGGACACCCTATGCACCGACAAAACCGGCACCTTAACCCAGAACGTCATAGACTTAACCTCACACCCCGACGTCAACGGCAAAGAAAACGACAACATTCTGCTGCTAGCACAACTCAACAGCAGTCTTCAGGCCGGAGTACGCACGCCCTTAGACGACGCCATACTCAAGCACCAACCATTGGACCTAACAAAATACACGCGGATTGACGAAATACCCTTCGATTTTGTGCGGCGAAGAGTTTCAGTAATCGTAAGCGACGGAAACAGGACGCTCTTAATCTCCAAGGGCGCCACCCTCGAAATGCTGAGCACATGCAGCTTATACCAAGACGATAGCCAACAACTTCCGTTGACCGACGACATCAGGAAGAAGATAGGTGCCCAATACGAAGAAATGAGCAAGCAAGGAAGACGCATACTCGCCGTAGCAACTAGGCAGGTCGAAAAGTCATCATCCTACACCGTCAAGGACGAAACGGGTATGGTCTTTGCCGGCATGGTAACTTTCACGGACCCCCCAAAGCAGACGGCAACAGCCTCGCTGCAGATGCTCAAGGAATCGGGAATAACTCTGAAGATCCTGACTGGCGACAATGAGTTTGTAACAAGACACCTCTGCGAGACGCTCAACATCAAAGTCGACGCTATAGTGACGGGGGACGAGCTTAGACAGACTAGCGATGCCGCGCTCGAGAGAATCGTTGAGGAGACGAACATTTTTGCTCGCGTCACACCCGACCAGAAGAACCGTATCATGATAGCGCTTCACAAGAACGGGCATGTGGTTGGTTTCATGGGCGACGGAATAAACGACGCCCCCAGCATAAGAACAGCCGACGTCGGCATATCCGTCGATAACGCCGTAGACGTAGCCAAAGCCGCGGCTGACATCATTCTCCTGCAAAATGACCTGACCGTCCTAGCCCAGGGAGTTCAGGAAGGAAGAAAGACGATGGGAAACTCGATGAAGTACATCATGATGGGCACAAGCTCTAACTTCGGTAACATGTTCAGCGCAGCCGGAGCGAGCCTATTCCTACCATTCCTCCCTATGTTACCGTCACAGATTCTGCTTAACAACCTGCTTTACGATATTTCTGAATTAGCGATTCCAACAGACAACGTCGACGCCGACTATATGAAGAAACCACGCCGGTGGGACATTCATTTCGTGCAGAAATTCATGGCCTTCTTCGGCCCGGTGAGTTCGATATTCGACTACCTGACTTTCGGGGTCATGCTATTTGTGTTCCACGCGCCACCAGCTCTCTTCCAAACAGCGTGGTTCCTCGAATCGATAAGTACGCAGTCGCTCGTTATCTTCGTTATCAGAACGCGGCGCGTCCCATTCTACAGAAGCCACCCGAGCAAGCCGTTGATCTTCAGCACTCTAGCTACTGTGATTGTTCCGATGCTTCTGCCGTTCACCCCAATAGGCCAGGTATTAGGCCTCGTGATTCCTCCACTCAATTTCTACGTGGTCTTGGCCGTGTTCATAATCAGCTATCTCGCATTAGCTGAGGCGTTGAAGTACTTCTTCTACCGAAGAGTGAGCCCCGAACTCTAGGAAAAATAGGGTCGGGGTAGAGCGAAACAGTTAGGACAGAGTTCGAGCACCTCCAATTTGAACCGGCTTATCTGTGCTGAACGTATGTGAGTGGGCGAAGGCGTAATCATGCGCAAGACGGTTCCATGCGCATGTACATCGGATTAGACGTCCACTAGAATTACCTTCAAGCAGCCGTCCTTGACGCTGAAGGCCAACTCGTAAAGCAGCAGAGAATAAACAACTCAAAAGAAGAAATCACAAACTTCTTCCAACCCTACAACAAAGCGAAAGTAGTCATAGAATCCTCAACGACCTCACGGGATCATGACTAGATCATTATGGCAGTTGCGATTGCTGCCGTCCAGAGTCCATCTTAATTTTGCAAGTTCAGCAATAACTTAACTGGACCCGCACCTAAATAGGTTCAAATCCCTCCGGACCAGCCACTAATTGGGTTCAAGTCTGTCTCATGCGAGAACAGATGTACCGGTAAAGCGCGGTCAGAATCCCCTACTGCATCTCTGAGCTACTGCCCAGGAACAGGGGTAAATCAGATCATGGAGGATAGGTCAGATCTGATAGCTACTTCAAATGCTGTTAGGTTACGGTCATGATCGCTTAAGTTGAATAACGAGTGCAGCCGAATTAGTGGTAGTGTGGCCTATGAGTGCACAAAGACAAGCCAAAGTCTACAGACGCAAAGGCAACCGAAGGCGAAAGAAAACTCGGTCTTTGGAAGAAGAACAAGAAAAGCAGCGTGAAGAAAGGCGAAACTACCAATGATCAACACTCACGCAACGATTTGCTGAAGACTCACAGGAAAGCAGAACTACAGCCGAATGATCTTCATCTAGAAAGAGACATCTGTCAGGTTTCCACCTGTGACTTACAGCTTACGCTGAGGCTTCGTATAGTAACTTCTACCACGCTTCTCTTTCTTTCTTCTCCTCCTGCTCTTCTTCTCTTCTTCACCCATACTCGTCGCACGAGCCCAAAACCCGGAGTGACCACTCCTTTTTCCTTCCTTCCTGCGATGATAAGCTGCAACCGTTAGTTTGTTCTGGACTTCTGATACGCCGGGGGCGCAATAGGCGGCGTATTCGGCTTCCTCGTAGTCTGCCCAGGAGCCTACGCTGCCATTTAGGGTCACCTTGCTGCCTGAAATTTCCACTTGAATCTTGTCGGCGTCTCGAAGCAGTCTGGCATTGCGCTTAAGTGTGTTTTCGATTCCGTTCTTTACCTCGGACGCTTTCACCGTCGGCACCGGTGGTTTAATGGTGATCCTGTTGGTGACTCCCCGAACTCCTGTCATGTGACGTACGGCATGCTCCGCATACTCTTTCTGGTGAAACCAGTCCACCTCGCCACTCAGAGTGATCCAACCGTCCTGCGCCATCACCTTGACGCGGTCACGCGGTACCCAAACATTCCAGTTGAGAATGTCTGTCGCCGACCGGGCGATGTCTTCATCGCTGCGCTTGTAGGAGCTAGGCAGGGTGACCTTGATCTCTTCAGCTACCCCTTTGACGCCTGAAACCCGTTTGACAGCGCGCTCGGCAGCCCATTTCATACTGTAGGTGTCAACGTCGCCGCTTAGCGTCACGATTCCATCCTTGACAGCAACACCAATCTCCGCCGCACGAATCGTCGGCTCCCACTTCAGCTCAGTCATAACATCCCGTTGCAATTCTGAATCAGCCTTCACAACAACTCCCCTCCCACATCGCCCTCTAATAGCCTGCCGCGAGCGTAAAGGTATTGTTGTGGAACGATGCGGATAGATTATCATAGGCGAAGAGAAAAGGCAGTGCAACAAAATACGTTTTCGAGAGTTGACTCTTGTGTATCGAGTGGCGGCTTTCGAGAATGTTATTCAGATTGTGTGTGATGCTGCTACTGAATAGGTGTCCAAGATTGAGCTATGGTCCGTCGTGGTGTGTGTACTCATGGTGCGTGCGTAGTAATTCAGACCATCGCCCGTCCTCCGTCAAAAGTGTGATGCGATGAGTATAGTGGTGCGGGCATCTAAATTTGATCGATAAGATTGCCTCTCGCCGCCACGACCAATCGTGTAGCGCCGCGTCATGTGGTCGGATGCCTAGCCGTAACGCTCATAATGGAAAACGACTTGACCACTACGAAGCCACGGAGAGAACAGGACGACTGAGAGAATGGTTAAACAACCTGAGATCAAGGGAAAACTTAGAGAACATACGGCGATTATCGATTCGGCCGCACCGTTGATCCTAGGATTCGTTGCATACTCTGTCGCTGCGATTTCAACGTTCTCAATCCCTCAACTCGCACATGTTCGTCTTGATCCACTTGAAATCGCACTCTTGACGTCACTAGCAGGGCTTCTGGTCATCGGCCTGGGCTATGGGTCAATCGTCCTCCTCGGAGGCATATGCTCGTTAAGCATAGCCGGATTGATTGGACGGCTCACTAAGACGAAGCAGGTGATCAGACCTAAGGATGAAAAACGCTTGCACCTCGGAAAGGCTCTCATCGCGAAGTCTCACTTAGTCTACCTTCCACTAGTACTATTCTTCACGTCTCTTGCCCTAGGGTGGGACATCTATAGTGCTGACCCGTCAAGGATGCCGTCAACGACTGCACGTACAAGACCCAGTATGTTACAGTTGGTAATGCATTCATTGAACTTCTTGGCTACTCCCCAGCGTGCGACCGGTGTTCTATTTTCGCTTCGACTGACACCGGGGTTGGTCGCGATCACTCTGATCTCGGGCCTCGTCCCTTCGATCGCCCTTCCATATTTCAGGCGGTTCAAGATCATCGGCATCAATTCAGGACCATTTCATTCAACCATCCTTACCGCTGTATTTGGATCGATTATCGGCCTCAACATAGTCGTCAGTCTGTTAGGGATCTTCTACAAAGTTCTCTCGGCAGGAGCGCCGACTTCTTACCATTATGCGCTCATAGTTCTTATCGGGTTTAGCCTGCATTACTCCGCCGGGACCTACATTGGTCGTGGCAAGGCTGAGTCAATCATTCTTGGGAGACTCGCGAATGGTCGCTACGACCGGAAGCGAGTAGTCGTCTTGGATCGGACACTAAACCCGGATGCGGAGGTTATCGAATTGGGATCACTGCTGCGACCACAGCTTGAAGATTGACCGTTCAAGGTAGACGCGCGAAAAACATTCGAACTGAATCGTGTCCTAGGCGTCTGTAGCTTCACACCAGAAAAGGCAGCAACGAAGGAAAGATGAACTTCCTCGGTTTCTGCAAGGAGGAGCCTGCTGCAACGGCAGCCAGGCCGGCGTAGGTGCATGGGCCACCTAGCCGATGACCTTGACACTCACAATCGATGTAATCCAACACAATGTGGCCAACGGTAGCCAAGTCGTACTTCAAGTCGAACCCATGTCTCCAATCGGAGAGAGAACCGTAGCCAAGCTCTCCCTATCAATCAAATCTATACTAGCAGTAATCGAATTATAACTCCGGGTCTCCTAGTTTTCTTCCCCGTCTTCTTGGCGCAGTGAGTTGGACGCACACTCTAGAACAACTTGCAAACGAGAATGTTAGCCTTCTTCGCTCTAGCCTATTAATCAGCAACGGTGTTAAGGCTTGGCGCGTAAAGGTAAATTGACCTTCCCCGGATGGAAAGCCCGCCCGTGGAAAGACGTGTATGTACCGATAAATGGGTACGTGGAAGGGGGATTCCGACCGCAATTTGCTGGCACAAATTCGACTGCATGCGGAGAAAGAGGATAGGGGGAATCGGGTGCGGGATCAGATCGCTTTCATGATTTCTTTGATGTGTTGCTTCGCGCTGTCCTTGATTTGCTGGAATTCTTGGTTCTTGCCGAATTCTCCAAGGCTTCGTTCAACCATCTCGAAGAGTTTGTCGGTGTCATGCATAAGTCCTGTGAGTTCTTCACGAATCTTTCCTGTGTCCAATTTTGATCTGGATTGAGGTTTGGTTTATGCCTAATAAGACTTTGCGAGAGATGTGAAGGGAGGGCGTGGACAGCTCAGGTCAAGGAGACAAAGTCGTCAAGAGCGGCTATGAATATCAAGATCCTGAAGATCGTAGCGGGACAGGATACCGGTCGCTTTGTTCCTTGGAGTCACAACTTTCCCATCGACAGTTTAGACCGTACGGTTTTGATACGATACCCATGACACTTATGCCGTTGGTTCAACTAAGAGCGCGTGTATTCGACGCTTACAATTTAATGAGAGAAAAGAGTACGAGCACACTCAGTGCTCGGTCTGGTAGGTATGGTTTCGATAGCCTTGCTCGATCACCAATAGTAGGGATATCCATACGAGCCGTAGCCGTACCAAGGCCAGGAATAGTTGCACCCATAGTATGGATAACTATACGAACCGTAGCTGTAACCGTACGATGGGTAACCGTACCACGGGTAGCCATACGACGGATAACTATACGGACCTCGTCCGTAATAGTTGTTCCCAACGCATACACATGACATTTCTTTCTTCACCTCCCCTTCTTACATCCGAAACCCAGACTTTGGCCAGGCCTTCCTTAGCCAGTCCCTGACAGCTTCCTCTATCGCCACGCTAAGATTTCCTTTCTTGCCTCCGAGCCGCTGTACAATTGCCACTCGCAGTCTGTGCTCAACCGCGTCCGAGAGCACTACGTAGATTCTTCCCAAAGGTTATCAAGACGCACCATATAGGCACACGGCACGATATAAGGATATATCTGTAGCCGTACAGATATCTAACTTTATAACTGCGACTCCACTTAACATACATATATAGATACATAAGTTTATATCCGCAAAACGACCTATGATGTCTTGTAGATCAATATGAAACTAAGCAAGTATTTCGGTAAAGAAAAGAGTAGATTTGAAAAACTGAAAGCCCACTTCTCCACTCCAAAGAAGACCAGATTTGAGAAAGTGACAGAACGTATACGTAATCTCTAGGTTGGTTCGGCGAAACAAATATGCAAAAAATGATCAGCGAAACTCAAGCAAAACAAATCGCCCTAGAATATGTGAAGACAAAGGAATCAGGCGGGAAGACAGAAGTCAAGTCAGTTGAACGGCAAGATATTTGGGTAATGGAAACACAGACAAAAGAAACGAACGGAACCCAATACGCCAACGTAACCGTCTCCGGAAAAGGTGAAGTCAAAGACTACACGAAGACGCGTTTCCAAAGCGGTTCTGTGTCACAGAGAATCCTTTCAAAGGTACGGAGCATATTTTCGCGCGGCAAACACGAAGAAACCAACACGAAGCCGCTCGCGCCTACCAAAGAGTGAATGAGAAGGAGGCGAAACAAGAATGAGCATGTCGTACTATCAGCCGGCTACGCAGTATTACTCCTATCAGCCCCCTGCCCAGTACTATCAGCCACCCGCCCAATACTACAGCTATCAGCCACCTGTCCAGTCCTATTATCAACCAGCTACGCAGTATTACTCCTATCAACCACCTACCCAGTACTACTCCTATCAGCCTGCACCTCAAATGTACTCGTATCAACCGCAAGCATACAGGGTCCAGTGACAACTCTTTAGGCGTACTTTCTCACGCCTCAAGAGGCCGCAAATTTTCTTTTTTTCCAACCTAAGCTCCCATACCAAAGCATTCGGTTTGAAAGCTCTTCGTAATACTCATCTGGAGATGCGACGGTCCACCCAGAAATGCGTGAAGAAAAAGGATGCCAGCCTGCAACTAACTCTGACGTAGGTCTGCCAGAATTATGAGGGCCCAGCCTTGGTCCTAACGACGGCAAATCTTGCAGTAGATTATTTGAATTCGAGTTTCAATATTGGCCGCATGTGATTCAGGGCCGTTTCAAGGCACGACGTTCCGCCTGGCTTCTTTCCTGCAGCTGGCCATGCACCCATTTTGTAATGTTGGCTTCTGTGGCATGTTTGTCCAACCATTCTTTGACAGCCAGCTCGATGGCACTGCTTAGATCGCCCTTCTTTCCGCCGAGAATTGTGACAGCGGCCAGTCGGAGTCTGCGTTCGGTTTCGTCGGACATAACTATGTACATTTTCCCCAAAGTCTTCATTCCCTGACAGATTTAGCTATCGATATAAATATATAAGCTTATAAGCGCGGTCGAACTGTATTGTGTCCTGAGTTAATTGATATGAGCAAAATCCATTCTATGATAGCGCCTTTACTTGGCGTAACTCTAGTTCGAATCCTTAACGAGATAGGTGTGAATCAGAGTGCAGGTTCTATGGCTAATTCAGCGTACACGTGGCTGCTGACCCTAAACCCAATCATTGTCATAATCCTAGGCATAATCGTATTCTTCGCTGGCAAGCTAGCGAAATGGGTGGGCATCATAATGGTCATCGTCGGAATTATTCTCCTCGCCCTGCCGTACATATTGCACGTCGTTTAGGATCCAAAGGTGGATGATTCTCCATGGCTATCCATGGCTTGGATAAGCTTGCGTACTATCTCGCTTTAATCGGCGGAGTAGTCCTCATAATTCAAGGAATCCTGAGTTTCGTGGGAATGGCTTTCATGATGTTTATGCCATCGTTGCTTGGGGCGCTCGGTGGAGCTTTTTGGGGAGTCATTGAAATCATCCTCGGCATCGTCGCCATCTTTGGCGCCAAACGTCTTCCCGACCTCATGTGGGATATTATTCTCATAATCGTAGGTGTGCTCGGAGGCGGCATTGGCGGTATTCTAGTACTCCTCGGCGGCATAGTCGGCTTAGTAGCAAAGTTCCTCTGAATGAGCGGCGGAAGATTCCCATTATCTTGTGACACCCCTCGACCGATAGAAGTGTGAAACAACTTGAACGAGAAAGGAATGAGAGGCTTCCTTCAAATAGTAATAATTCTCCTTACGTTGTTTTCCTCTTCCACCTTGGCCGTAAATGCACAACAACTGCTTCCTACATTCGCGCTGGCTTCTTCACCTTCGAGTTTGAATTTGGTGGCAGGTTCGCAAGCGAACGTAGTTGTAACCGTCACTTCGGAGAACGGATTCAGTAATCCCGTCCAACTGTCTCTCTCAGTCCTGCCAGCTGGTGTGACGGTCAGTTTCAACTCTAATCCTGTTACGCCGCCTGTGGGAGGTACTGTGACCACAACCGCATCGTTGACGGTTGATTCAAGTGTGGCGGGTAACACATACTATCTCACGCTTGTCGGAGTAAGTGGTTCAACCTTCGAGACCTATGCGTTTAGCCTGCAAGTAACCCCCCAGACTACGCCGCAGGACTTTGCGGTCTCTGTCTCCCCCCCATTCGTCAGCATAGTGGCCGGCGGAAATGGTCATGCGACCGTCAACGTCTTCTCCTTCAACGGTTTCTCTTCAAGCGTATCTTTGACACTTAGCGGGGGACCTTCGGGTGCGTCATTGAGTTTCTCGCAGAACCAATTGTTTCCCCCTCCAGGCTATACGCCCCATTACGGTATCTTCGCCCATACAGCCCTCTTGATCTCCGTTCCGTCATGGGTGCCGGTTGGGCTTTACCCCATCACCGTGACCGGTACAAGCACCCCGTTAAGTGGCTCTCAAAGCGCAAGCGTTCATTCGACCCAGTTCACCTTGCAGGTGCTTTCACCTCAAGATTTCACTATCGCAATTGCGCCTTCGAGCCTAAGCATTCAGCCCGGCACTTCTACGACCGCCACTGTAACGGTGAGCTCTTTCGGCGGCTTCATTTCTGCCGTACAACTAACGGCTAATGCTATTCCTCCCGGAGTGTCTGTGAATTTCTCACCAAATCCGATTACCGAATTGTCGGGAGGGGCAGCAACGGCAACCGCGACCATATCGGTTAGTTCGTCGGCTGCTTCGGGAACTTACCCGATGCTGATTACCGGCATCAGCGGGGGGTTAATGCATAGCACACCTTTCACAGTTATCGTATCGCCAGCTGCGAGCCCAGATTTTACTATCACCGCTTCGTCTGCTCCGATCGGAACTAATCAAGGAGCGAGCTCGGGAGGAACCGTCTATGTGTCCTCAGTTAACCACTTTACTTCGCCCGTCACCCTGTCCGCATCCTGGTTTGGGACGCCCCCTCCAGGCCTATCTTTCACTATTCCTGCATCTGCCACCCCCCCGGACGACGGACCGACTCCTGCTGCCGTAACATTCTCTGCCTCGACTACGGCCCAAGTGGGAACCTATACACTCAACGTAGTGGGGACGAGTGGCTCACTTAGCCATGCGGTAACTCTCTTTGTACAAGTAATGGTATCGGGAGGCGACTTCACCGTCTCAATTTCACCGACAACGATCAATGTGATTCAGGGCTCGCAAGCAACCTCGACTGTGACATTGCAAGCCTCCGGCACATTCTCTTCTCCTGTCACTATGACAACAACCGCCGTGAACGGATTTAGCCTTAGCTTCAATGCGAACCCTATACCCATCCCATTATCGGGAACTGCAACCGCCCAGCTTATCGTATCGGTCGCAGGATCTACACCAACGGGAACATACCCGATACCAATTATTGCAACAAGCGGATCCCTATCGCATTCCACAACCTTCAATGTAACTGTGACGCGCGCTGGCATGCAAGACTTCGCAATTGGAGTTTCGTCGGCGACGATCACGATAAATCAAGGAAGTTCAACTTCGGCAACGATCTCGGTCTATTCCGAAAACGCGTTCAGCTCCAGCGTCGCACTGTCAGCCTCCTGGGGCATCACAGCTCCTGACGGAGTCACAGTCAACCTCGATGGACCTGTAACCCCATTGCCAAACGCAATCGCCTCCTCAACTCTAACTATAACTACTTCCCTCACAGCCACAACGGGAACCTACCTGCTACAGGTCACCGGGTTCAGCGGATTGCTTGTCCACACGGCGAATGTGACTATTCAGGTCACGTCATCTTCAACCATGGTTACATCTATCAGCGGTACATCCACCAGCGGTACATCAACGAGCGGTACGTCTACCAGCGGAACAGGTACCAGTGTCGCGGCTCCTGCATGCCTCATCGCGACTGCAACATATGGTTCACAAGTCGCGCCTGAGGTTCAGTTGCTCCGCAACTTCCGTGACAAATCTGTCATGGAGACGAAATCGGGTTCCAGTTTCATGCTCGTTTTCAATGCCTGGTACTATTCATTCAGCCCCAACATCGCCGCGTACTTGAACACACACTGGGTTGAACGAACAACGATGAAAGGCGTGCTCTATCCCCTCGTAGGGATCCTATACCTAACATCAAGTCTCTTTTCAGAAACCTCTTCCTACCCCGAGCTTGCTGTACTAATCTCCGGCCTCCTAGCGAGTTCCCTAATCGGCGCTTTCTACTTGGGAATACCATTAGGTGTGCTAAGAGCTAGAGTCAGGCGTCTCCGCAACTGGAAGGGCCAGAGGAAGCTCGAGAGGGCGCTCGCTGCCATGCTGTTAGGCGCATTGGGAATCCTCGCATTCGGGGAGCTGTTCTCATCACAACCAGCCCTCATAATGTCCACCCCTACGATAGTACTTTCAACACTCTTCCTATCCTCAGCAATAGTATCCAAGAACCTCTGCAATCGACTCTAACAACCCAAAATCGCCGAGAAGCATGCAGATCGTTGAGCAAAGTATCAGCCACACGCCGAATTTCATCGCGCCTACCGAGCAAATCGATCTAAGTCCCCGCGCACCAGGAAGGTGCACTTACATTCGTTTAGTCTAGTGTGCGGGTCTACGATACGAGAGAAAAAATTGACAATTAAGCGATTAGCCTAATTGTCGATTACAACTCAAATTGATGCCTTAGCCTTTTGCATCTTTTCGCGAACCTTTCCTATCTGCTGATCAGCCTTGCCCCTAATCACCTCGCCCATATTGAATGTTAACTTGCCTGCTAGTACGCGAAACTTACCCCTTATCTGCTGGTTTTTACCATTCATGACTTCTTTTCACCTTCCTTCCATATATATAGATATCAGTACACATATGTAAGCATTGTTCTACGTTCTATTCGCTCTATACTAGGTACATGTCAACGACACGATTCGAATCGGAAGCTTTGAGGATCTTAAGGGACTGTAGGAACTGTAAGTGAGTATATGCATCTACACGTGGCCCCGCCATAATCTGGAAGATTACGGAGAGATGAAAACATCATACGGCCATTCAATGAAGGCAGCCAGCCAATCGGTCGAGTTGAACGTAATCGGGAATAGAAACCCTTATCGGAGCAAGCCTCTGATTTACGAGTCGAAAAGTTTTGTCGGCACAAGCGAAACAGGAGATTAGAATCAAGCCGAGTCTTGTGCCCTTCGCTTGGAAAGGCTTTGTTGTAGTGCTATTGGGTATCGTGGTTTTCGTAGTGACCTTTGTTTTCCAGTTTCCATCACCATCTGCCGCTTCTCTTCTACGCTATGCAGCCTTGGCATTGATTGGCATAGGTCTCCTGTGGGTGTTGGTTGGTGTTGTTCGTAGGAGCGCGTTCACGTATCTGATTACTGACTCTGATGTTGTTGTGAAGAGGCAGTTGTTGCGTCGTAGTGTTCGGCGCATTCCGTTCTCATCTATTAGTGATGTGCAGGTTTCGCAAAGTATTGTTGGTCGATTGGCGCGGTATGGAGACCTTGTTCCTGTGACAAAGAGTGGCTACGGCTTGGTTCGCGGGACGGAGCATGGTGAAAACATAGTTGCAGAAATGACCGATGTCCCAAACCCGGACAAGGTGGCTGATTTGATCATGTCCCGATTACGCGCCAGCAAAGTCACTTAGCACCGGCGACCTTTTCGATTATTCGAAAAGGGAAAAGAGTACACGCGTCGCGTTCAGAAAGCGATGTGCCCGGATCCACTATGATCTTATGCTTATTTTCAGAAAAGCGTGTCAGAGAGCACGAACGCTTAGGAACTATGGTCGTATGAACTCGAGCGCGCGATGTGACAAATCGGTCATGTTTTATTGGAGTTTGGTCGCTGTTCGCAGAGATTGGAGCGTCGGAGCACCTAGTTTTTTGGTCTGCGAGCTTAACGATATACATATGTAGCGCAATTCAACTATGTACGTCAGCAGGCGAATCGTCGATGGATATATTAGTGGCCATAATCGTGATCATCTTGATTCTCTGGATACTGGGATTGGTTGCCGGTATCGGCGGATTTCTAATCAACATATTGCTCGTCATCGCCGTCATAGTTATAATAGTTAGACTACTTCAAGGGCGTCGGATATTGTAATAGGAATTCTTGCTATGAGTTATTCGAATAATTACTGCGATCAGTGCGGGGCCAACCTGAAGCATCAGTTCCAATTCCGTGAGAAATGAAGCGAACCCTTCAGGATAGAAGGGACAAAACCTGAAAAGCCGATTCGAGAGGTGATTTCAAGATGGCGAAGAAGAGTAGGGGCGGCAGAATGACTGCGGCTAAGAGGCGTGCCGCTAAGTCGCGTGGTGGACGTGGTTCTGTGAAGAAACGTCGAGCGGGTCGAAACATCATGAGGACTTAAGGGCGGTTACACCATGCCTGGAGGCATTCCTCCCGGCACCCCGCCGTGGCCTCCTGGGTGTCCAAACTTCCCTACGAGGTAATCTTTGAGGAGGAGCTGTTTCCAGCAAGCCCCAAGAGGCAACAGTGAAAAGCAGCATGGAAGCACCGGGAGTCAATCTGTGCGTATAGTGATCAATCTAAGGCTGCGACCGCTGAGGCTTGTCAGCCTCGAACTCTTTTGACAGTTCCTCGATCAATTCTCTTTCCTTAGGCGTCAGCGTCTCAGGAGTTCGCACGTTGATGTGGACGAGTTCGTCTCCTTGACCCGAGCTACTTTTTATCCCTGCTCCTCTTAATCGGAGTGTCGTGCCGCTTTGCGTCCCAGACGGTACTCGGACTATTGCTTCGCTTTTTAATGTCGGGACTTTGATCTCCGCACCCAGAGTAGCTTGGGCAAAATTGACGTTAGCCTCATACACGAAATCTAAGCCTCTCCTGATTAGATACGGGTGTGGTTTGATTTTTATCGTCACGTAGGAGTCTCCTGGTGGGCCGTTATAAGGGCCATCTTCTCCCTGTCCCCGAAGCGCCAGATGGTCACCATTGTCAATACCCGCGGGCACTTTGACCTTAAGCCGCACGCTTCTTTCTTCGAGTCCGTTGCCTCCACATCTCCTACAGCGCTTCTGAGGTACCTTTCCTCTGCCATTGCAGTGATTGCAGGAAACGATCACCTGCCCGAAACCCGATACGGCCTCGTGCTCGATTCTTCCTGAGCCTTGGCATTTTGGGCAAGTCGTCAAATGACTCCCTGGCTCAACGCCTGAACCACCGCATCTAGTGCACTTCTTCATGCTTGGTAGAGTTATTTCCAGTTCAGTTCCGATAGCAGCTTGTTCGAACGTGATTTCCAGTTGGGCCTCTAAGTCGCGGCCGCGAGGGGACTCAGGCTCCGCTTGGTGAAATGTGAAGTCTCCGCCGAAGAGTCGATTGAGGAGATCGTTAGTATCGAAGCCAAATTCTGAAAAGACTTCTTGGAAGTTCTTACGGTTGAAGATGTCCTCTTGCTTGTACTGCTTCTCTATTCCTTCGAACCCTGAGGCATCGTACTGGCGTCGCTTCTCGGGGTCGGAGAGGACGGCGTAAGCCTCTGAAACCTCTTTGAATTTCTCCTCAGCGTCAGGTCTCTTGTTCCTGTCTGGGTGATACTTGAAGGCGAGCTTGCGGAATGCGCCCTTAATTTCTTCTTGAGACGCATCCCGACTGAGTCCTAATAAGTCGTAGTAATCCAGCTTCGCCAAGTTATAATATCATCTGAATACGCCATAGATAGCAATTAAGAGAAGCTATTTCTTATCCTCGTCCACGACCTTGTACTCTGCATCAACAGTTTTCTTTCCCTGTTGCTCTTCTCCTGATGGTGGAGCTCCCTGACTCGCTTGTTGTTGCGACTTCTGAGATGCCGCCTGCTGATAGACTGTTGCACCTGCCTCCTGGACTACTCTTCTTAACTCTTCGACCTTGGCACTGATTTCAGCCAATCCTCCCGACTTCAACGCGTCTTTCAGACTCTGAAGAGCTTCTTGGGTCTTCGTCTTGTGCTCAGGGCTGAGTTTGCTGCCAATCTCGCCTAACGTTTTCTCGGTCGTGTAAACCAGGGAATCGGCAGTGTTCCGAATTTCAGCTTCCTCCTTAGCGCGTTTATCCTGTTCGGCGAACTGTTCTGCCTCTCTTACCATTCGATTTTTCTCTGTTTGACTAAGCTTGGTTGACGCAGTTATTTTGATTCCCACCTGCTTGCCAGTACCCAAGTCTTTCGCAGAAACGTTGAGGACGCCATCGGTATTGATGTCGAATGTTACCTCAATCTGCGGGACACCTCGCGGCGCAGGCGGAATGTCTGTAAGGTTGAATTGGCCCAGGCTGATATCGTCCTTAGCCATTGAGCGTTCCCCTTGTAGCACATTTATCGTGACCGCTGTCTGCAAGTCCGCAGCCGTCGTAAAGGTCTGGCTCTGCTTGACGGGTATTGTTGTGTTTCGCTCAATGATCTTTGAAAAGAGGGCTCCCAAGGTTTCGACTCCGAGAGAAAGAGGGGTCACGTCAAGGAGCACTATATCCGAGATTTCTCCCGTCATGACCGCCCCTTGAATGGCGGCGCCGATGGCCACGCATTCCATAGGGTCAATGCCTCTTTCAGGTTTTTTGCCTATTACGTCTTCGATGAATTGCTGAACGAACGGCATCTTGGTTTGCCCGCCTATGAGGATAATTTTATCGACCTGCGCTGGCGTCAACTTCGCATCTGATAGCGTCCTCAGGATAGGTTCCCTGATTCTCTCTACTATCGGTCTGGTTAGTTGTTCGAGTTTTGCTCTTGTCACAGTCATGTGAAGATTCTTTGGGCCTGCAGCGTCAGTGGCGATGTATGGGAGATCTATGTCAGTCGTTATAATGCTTGATAGCTCAATCTTAGCAGTCTCGGCAGCGTCCTTCAAGCGTGCCATGGCTTTCACATCCCCTTTGAGATCAATTCCTGTTTCGCGCTTGAACTCTGAAACGACATATTCCACTACGGCCTGGTCGAGATCTGCTCCGCCCGTTTTTGTGTCTCCGCTTGTGGCTAGAACTTGAAAAACGCCTTTGCCGAAGTCCATAACGGTGGTGTCGTTTGTGCCACCGCCGAAACTGAAAACCAGGATTTTCAATTCTTGATTAGCTTTGTCCAGACCGTAGGCGAGGGCTGCTGCCGTCGGCTCATTCACCACTCTCGTTACTTTCAAGCCTGCAATTTCGCCAGCGTCTATGGTTGCTTGGCGTTGGTTGTCGTTGAAATGCGCGGGGACCGTTATCACTGCCTTGGTGATCTTCTCGCCAAGATACGTTTCAGAATCACGCAGAATCTTCTGTAGGATCAATGCCGAGATTTGCTGCGGTGTGTACTCTTTTCCAAAAATCCTAAGCTTATAATCCGTTCCCATTTTGCGTTTGATTTCTCGTATCGTCCCTTCCGGGTTGGTGACAGCCTGTCTTCTTGCGGGTTCACCGACAAGCAGCTGTCCATCCCTGGTAATAGCGACGATAGACGGGAACATCTTTCCCGCGACGGTCGATCCCTCAGCGCTCGGGATGATGGTTGGTTTTCCACCTATGACCACGGCGGCGGCCGAATTTGTGGTTCCGAGGTCGATTCCTAATATTCTCTCTCTTTTTTCGCTACTCATTTTTCATTCCCCTTCTTAACTTCAGAGTTCCGATGACCTGCTACTTTCACCAAGCTGGGTCTAAGTACTTTGCCGTTCAAGAGGTAGCCCCTTCTAACTTCCTGCACAACCGTTCCGTCAGGGAAGTCGCTTGTTCCGACTTTCTGTACGGCTTCATGCATGTGCGGGTCAAAGGGTTTTCCGATAGCTTCAATGGGGGATAGCCCTTCGCAACTGAGCGCCTTCCAGAGTTTTTTGGTTACCATCTCCATGGCTTCTAGGAGAGCGGAATCCCCCGTTTTCTTCGCTACCTCTAGCGCAAGATCTATCTCTTCAGCGACGGGCAACATTTGTACGATCATCCTTTCTTTTTCCCTCGCAATCCCTTCATCTATGCGACTCTGCATATGTTTCTGAAGGTTTTCAAGGTCAGCTCGGGCGTATTTGAGCTGGTTGAGGTATGTCTCCTCAAGTTTGGTCTTCTCCCCGAGTGAAGTCTTAACTTCTGCCACTTTGTTGGTGCGTGTTTCCTTGTTGTTGGGGGAGCACATTGAACTCTGCAGGCTTCTTTTGAACGTGCACTTCCTTATCAAGCTACTATACGCAGTAGCCGAGGTTTTCTAATGTTCAAACGATACTTATCGTGTTTTCTTTTTATGAGACTGTTGTTCAACCAAAGAGGTTTTTCTATTGGGCGTGAATCATGTGGGTCCGCGTAGGAGGTAATCAGCGGTGTTTGTGAAGCTTGGAAGAATTATGGGGATTCCGATCAGGATTCACCACACGTTGTGGTTCGTTTTCATTCTTGTCGCCTGGTCGCTCGCGGTTGGATACATGCCTCATCAATATCCGGGTCTTGGCACGGTGACTTACTGGGCCATTGGTATTGCGTCGGCAATAATTTTGTTCGTTTCCGTCCTTGTGCATGAGCTCTCTCATTCTTACATAGCGAAGAAGAATGGCCTACCGATTGCGAGGATTACGCTCTTCTTCTTTTGAGGCGTCTCTGAGATAACTGAAGAGCCTCAGGACGCGGGCTTAGAGGTTCGTATGGCTGCCGCGGGTCCCTTGATGAGCTTCCTAATCGCAGGCGTTTTGGGAGCACTATGATACCTAGGAGAGTCTGCTCATACACCCAGGAAGGCTTATGGGCCTTCACCCCATGAGAACGCCAAGCCTCCGCGCCTGAGGCAAAAAGACCTCAAGAAAGAGCCATTAATCATAGAGCAAGAGGAGACATGGATGGAAGATAAGATACTGAGAGGCGATGCTGTTGAGTGAAGAGTCCGACGGGGAAGAGGAAGAGCAGCGTGAGGAAGCGCAGGAAGAAGATCAGCGAGAGGAGGAAGATAAGGAAGAGCTGGAACGGGAAGGCGCTGATGAGAGTGCCGAGGAGGAAAGGGACGAGGATAGAAGGGAGCAGGCTGAGGAAGAGCGTGAACGGAAAGGGATAAAACCGAAAGTCAACAAACCCAGGAAAAAATCCCCGTGAATACAAAATGATTCAAAAATAGATTCGACAAATACTCGTTCCTTCTGCTCCGAAAATCTTACGAGTTACGTCCTAGCGGCAGACAATAGTCCGAGCCCCTACACCACAATGTGGATATTAGCGGCGTTCGTTAATACACGACGATAAGCGATATGACAGAAAGCTCTGGAAAATCTGAGAGCCGCGAAATGATGGGTGAAAGTTCTCGGAGGATTCTCGAAGTTCTAAAACGTGCGGCACCTAGAGATCTAAGCATAGATGAGATCGCTGAGCTAGTCAAGATGAACCGCAACACTGCTTCCAAGTACGTGTACGCCCTGGAGAGGGCGGGCAAGGTCGCCATGACTAGACAGACAGGAAACACCAAACTCTACAGCATCAAATCATAGCGTCAACGATAAGACGGTTGAAGAAAACCTAACCACCACGCTGAAATCCAGTCTCGATCCATATTGGTCGTTGAACCATCTTGGAATGGAAGGAAAGTAAGGTAAGCCGCAAGAGAAGAAAGAAGGTTGACTTCGACCTAGACTTACTCCAAGATAAAACGAAACGCCGAGGCATTGGTCTAACTCCTGTAAGGAGCCATGGTAAGAAGAAGCGCGGAGACAAAACAATACGGGCACACAATACAGAGAGAGCAATACGATCACATGTGACCGACATAACAGATATTGTTTTAGTGGGCGGCAAGGAAGCCAAGGCGCTCAAGAAAGAGTTTGATAATCCTGCTGTGCTGGCACATGAGAAACAGAAGGAGAAGCATCTCGATCTGGCCCATCCCATATTGCTCATGTGTCAAAACTGCGGATTAGAGGCCATTCAAAGCGAGTGGGTTAAGCGGGGAGGAAGCAAACAAAGCAAACCCAAGCTCACATGTCCCAGATGCGGCTCGTCAGAGCATAAGGAAGCGAAGTAGTGGATAGCGATTCGATCTTTGGACTTGATAGTACGGCTCTTCACCTTTTTTCTTTTTTTAGGGAGGAAGCTCCGCTAGCGTATGTCCTTCCAGAGAGTGACTGGTAGTTCTGTTCTATAGTAGTTCTGTCCACTTCTCCGGTTTCTCTATGACCTTGACTTCGCTGACCGTTCGCATCATCCTTGACTTTTGAGGTCTTGTCTGGTCGATCATGTCCCAAGTCTGGCGGGTCCATTGCGCTAAAGCCTTGCAGTCACGCATCTTGTCTAAGGAGGCCCAGTCGGGCGCGGCCCACCAATCCTCAGCGTCATAGTCGCCAAAGCTTTGAATTGTGGTGTAGGTGTTGAGGTACTTGATGCCAGTTTCCTTCTCTATATGAGACGCCAATTGCTTTGCTTCGTCTGACTTCAACCATTTCAGGTACTCTGTAACCATCCCTGGTTTTCCATAATAGCTCCATACCCAATATATCGACATATTTCCCTCCCGATCTAGTTGTTCGAGGCATATGATGTAATTAAGGATGCTTGGTTCGCCGACGTTTCCGTGACCGGCTCTGTAGCCCTTCGACTACAAAGTAATCCAGAGCGGGCCCAAACTTCCCTACGAGGTAGTCTTTGAGGAGACTGTTTCCAGCAAGCACCACCCTATATGTATATCCTGCTACATACGGATACGTGAGGTAATAGTGAATGTCGTATCTTGCTGGTCAACCTGTTCTCATCTTGAGGGAAGGAGCAACTCGCAGTAGAGGGCGAGATGCGCGACGAAGCAACATTACGGCCGCCATTATTGTGGCTGAAATCGTCAAGAGCACTCTTGGGCCTCGCGGAATGGACAAGATGCTCGTCGACAGTCTCGGCGATGTCACCGTGACAAACGATGGCGCAACTATTCTGGACGAGATAGATGTTCAGAATCCTGCTGCCAAAATGATGGTCGAAGTTGCGAAGAGCCAAGACGATGAGGTCGGTGATGGGACTACGACGGCTGTCGTGCTTGCTGGAGATCTGCTGAAACGCGCTCAAAACCTTTTGGACGATAGCGTCCACGCCACAACTATTGTGGCTGGATACAAGAAGGCGGCAGATAAGGCAATCCAGATCCTTGATTCCTTAGCCGATCCGGTCAAGCTTGGTGACGAGGGGACACTAAAGAAAGTTGCAATGACGGCGATGCACAGCAAAGGCCTCGGAGGAGCGCGTGAGCATTTCGCGGATATCGCTATCGAAGCAATTCAGCATGTCATGGAAAAACGCGGCGATTCAATGCACGCGGACACAGATAATATCCAGCTTGTCAAGAAAGAAGGTAAGAGTCTGATGGACACCGAGCTGGTTAGGGGCATAATCGTGGACAAGGAAGTTGTCCACCCCGGAATGCCGAAACAAGTCAAGAACGCTAAGATCGCGCTCTTGGACTGTGCGTTGGAGATTGAGAAGACTGAGACCTCTGCAGAAATAAGAATCAACGACCCGACCCAAATGAACGCGTTCTTGGAGGAAGAGACGCGTATGATGAAAGAGATGGTTGACAAGATCAAGGCGGCCGGCGCGAACGTGGCCATCTGCCAGAAGGGAATCGACGACACAACTCAATCGTTCCTGGCTAAGGAAGGGGTCCTCGCGGTTCGCAGAATCAAGAAATCTGACACGGAGAAACTGGGAAGAGCAACAGGCGGCACGATTGTAACGAATCTGGGCGACTTGAAAGCTGCGGATCTTGGAAAAGCAGGCCTAGTGGAGGAAAGGAAGATCGGTGACGATAAGATGGTCTTCATCGAAGAATGCAAAGACCCAAGGTCGGTCAGCGTACTGATCAGGGCTGGACTAGAACGCTTGGTCGACGAAGCGGAGAGAGCACTCAAGGACGCGCTCTTCGTCGTCGCCGATGTCGTAAACAAACCCAAAGTCGTAACAGGGGCAGGCGCCACAGAAGCCGAACTCTCAAAGAAACTTAGAGAATATGCAAGCAAGGTTGGCGGACGAGAACAACTTGCCATAGAAGCCTTCGCAGAATCCCTCGAAATGATTCCGAAAATCCTCGCTGAGAACGCCGGCCTCAACACCATCGACATAATGGCATCCATTCGTTCAGCGCACGAAAAGAAAGGTGGTTTGACGCAGGGCGTCGACGTGTTCAAGGGCGGGGTAAAGGACATGAAGAAACAGGGCGTAATTGAACCTGTCAGAGTAAAAGAACAAGCAATAAGATCTGCAGCCGAGGCTGCCTCAATGATACTGAGAGTGGACGACGTGATCGCTGCAGCCAAGCCACCACCAACACCGCCTACAAGAGGCGGAGAGATGCCGGAGTACTAAACAGCAGAAACCCGCTGTCCAGCGGTTCTTCAATCTGCATGAGTCGATTCCAGCTATCAACCAATGCTCCAAAGTTTTCACCATGAACCCAAGGAGGTCTCTCGTGTTCCGGAGACCCCGCTTGAATGGCATGAAGCCTAGGGCTTAATGTAAAGTGGATTCTCTACACCGCACTTGGTGCAGAATCTCTGGAATACATCTATCGGACCTTGGCATCTTGCGCATGTTCCCAAAACCTGTGAGCCGCAACCCGGGCAAAAGTACGGTTTGACGGGATCCATGACGCTTGTGATAGCTATCGATATGTCGGTTTTGCATTTGGGGCAAAATGTCCTCGGAAGGGTCAAATCTCGCACTTACCACTACTTTGAGGCTGACTCAGTCTAGCTGCATTCGTTATATTAGGATTACAATCCTTATCGGGTCGGTAGTTCGTCGAGCGCTCAACTTGGGTTCTGTGAGGCCTCCGTTTGGTTTATTGGGTGTGAAAATCGGTACAGAGGAAGGGTTCGTGCAATCCTATCTTCCTTCACTCTTAAGGCCTCATGATGTTTCGACCCGCTCGACGTATTCTCACAGGATTGCGTTCAAAAGAAAAGAAGAGGGAGGCGGCGAGGAAGTTACTTTACCGGTATCCTCTTGCCGCGGGGTCTCGCCTTGAAAGGAAGGTTAAGCGTTAGCAGGCCGCTAGCGAATCTTGCTCTAGCCTTTTTCGGGTCTACCTCATGCGCAAGCGTATAGCAGCTTGAGTATTCGAAGTCTTCTCTGGGAGCCTCAACGCAGAAACCATCACTCGTCACGTCGACAGCCACATCCTCTTTCTTCACGCCTGGAAGTTCAACTTGGATCGTGAATTCTTTGTCGTCGTGATATGCGGACCAATAGTTTGGTACAACCTTCACCTTCACCTTTTTCTTAGCCAAACAACCACACCTCCTTTTCTCTTTTCACTCCTAGTGTTCGCATTTGCCTTAAGACTCTTCGCCGTGTCCCTTTCCATGCTTAATATTACATAAGATAATGCAACCGCATATAACTTGTATCTCGTGGGTGACGAGGACTACTGGGTTGAGGAACGCGTAAGGCGACCGCACGAGAAGATACACGCATGCAATCACATTACGAGCCGCTCGCCTTTTGTTTATGCCCTAAATGTTTTCCCTCGTTCCTTCACGTTGCATTTGTTTGGGCATACCCAATGGTAGAGTGGACTCATCTCTCCAGCGTAATCCCACTCCTTTCCGCACTCTCTGCATTTCAACCAGTAACCGTCCGATCTGTCCAAGCGGCTGACCCCAACGCTCTCGTAGAACCTGTCCATCTTCCTCGCAGCAGCTCGTTCTTCTCGCTCGACAAGTCGACTTGTCATTCTTCAGGCAACCCTCTCTCAACCGGTTTCGGTTCTTGGCTCTGTTACCTCTACATCGGGTGTCTTCTACAAACGTTTGGGATAAGGGTGGCCACTGTTACCGTCTTGAATTCTCGATTATGTCTTGAGGTGAATCTTTGTGGTTACAGGGAACTAAATGTTATCACCGTAGCTCAGGTAGAGAAACAATGCGTTCAATATGAGTATGGTTCCAATGAAGATCCCTGCAAAAATCGTGGTGATTCTTCTGTTAACGAAAGGGCCCATCAACCATTACGGTTCAAATTTGGACGGCTACACCAGCAATACTTTCGGATACAAATAACGAGTACGCAGTCCAATCCCGCAAAACATGCACTTTCACTGCGAAATTCAGGCCGCTTTTAGGACCGTGAGAACGCCCATCTTCCTGCTCAGGGCCAGCTGGATCTTGCCTCTAAAGCTCCGCACGCTGGCGTTCTCAACTTGAACCAAGTCGCCTTCGGAGACTGTGCCGATTTGACTGTTCCATACTGCTAGTGGAATCTCGCCGGTCGCGTCTGAAAGCGTAACGTCACATACCAAGAGGGGTATACCGTCTCTCGTTGTGACGGCTCTCACGGGAGACTTCTTCACCACACGAGCTTGAAAGCACACACCCCTGAATCCATGCTGCAAGTTTCCTATCTGCGACGCCATGCCTGACCGGTTTGCTTCACTTCGTTTCTCTTTCATCTCAAGAAAACTGGCGTATTCCTTTGGAAGTCTCGTAAGCTTCCTAACCGAGTCATCTTGAATGTTGGCCTGTGCAAAAGGCTTCCCGTTCTGCGAGAACATGTAGGTTAATGATCGCTCACCCCGGGCACGCATTTTGATTTCAAGCTCTCCACATCGTACTCTACCGTTGTGTCGCGCAGCTAGCAAAGAATCATGAAGATCTTCTGGCTTTAGATGAAGCTTCCATGCCAGTCCGAGAAGGTAAACAAGGTCCCTGTCTTGACCCCGTATTCCGCGTCCCTGAAAATTCCATCGTGTTGCTATGATACGTCAACTCTCATGTAATATGGCAGCACCTGTAATAAACCAGCCGTCGTTTTTCGCGCGTCAGCAATAGGGTTGTTCGGGAGCACGGTAAGACGATTCAAAAAATAGTGCTCTACGCATGTTTCAGACGATCGTTGCGGGCGTTAGATTGTTGTGGGTTTAGTGGTTCGCACACACGCTAAGCGCGGCTTCTATTTCGTCAGGCCACACTGCTTATAGAGTTACCACCTTGTAGCCCAATTGCGAAATTCTCCTAGTCAGCAGGTACCTGCGTGTGGTTGTGGTCTTCTGGTTTCAGAACAGGATGGTTACATCATGCCTGGGGGCATTCCGCCAGGCATTCCTCCCGGCATTCCGCCGGGTCCTCCTGGAGGACCGCCTTCCTTCGCGCCTTTTGAGGAGAGGACGTCATCTATCCGCAGGAGCATGCAGGCGGCTTCTGTGGCGGATTTGACGGCTTGCTGTTTCACCCTCAGCGGTTCAACTATGTTATCGGCGAGCATGTCGGCGATCTTGCCGGTCTTGACTTGGACACCGAACCACTTGTTGTCTGGGTTCGCATGTTTCGATCTCAGTTCGACCATTATGTCGATTGGGTCCAGTCCACTATTTTCCGCTATCGTGAGCGGAATCGCTTCGAGTGCTTCGGCGTACGCTTCGATAGCGAGTTGTTCGCGGCCTCCCACTTTCAGAGCGTAATCGCGTAGTTGCTTGGCTGTTTCAGCTTCGGGAGCTCCTCCGCCGGCAACAATCTTGCGATCCTCGATGGCGTTTCTGACGACGCAGAGTGCGTCGTGGAATGAGCGTTCGGCTTCGTCGACAACATGGTCGGAGCCGCCTCGGAGCATTACGGTGACCGAGTGAGGGTCTTTGCAGTCGCGAACGTAGATGAGTTTGTCGTCTCCAATCTTAAGTTCTTCAACTAGCTTTGCTTCTCCGAGTCCTTCTGAGGGTATGTCCTTGGTGCTGGCTTGTATGGTTCCGCCGGTTGCTTTGGAGAGTTTCTCCATGTCGCCGCTGCTCACGTTCTTCACAGCCATTATGTTCTTCTTGGCTAGGAAGTGCAGTGCGAGATCGTCTATTCCTTTCTCGCAGAAGATTACGTTGGCGCCGCTCTTTGCTACCTTCTCGGTCATTTCGCGAAGCATTGATTCTTCTTCGTCGAGGAAGCCTTTCATTTGGTCTGGGGAATTAATGTTGATCTTGGCATCGAATTCGGTTTTCTCAATCTCGAGTTTCGCGTTGAGTAGGGCGATCTTAGCGTTTCTTACTTGTTTGGGCATTTGAGGGTGCGCGATCTCTTTGTCGACAACGATGCCTTTAACGAGTTCGCTTTGCTCCATGCTTTCGCCCTTTTTCTTCAGGACTTTGATTCGGTCTATGTCGGCGGTGATCTTGCCCGCTCTCTCTTCCATGACCTGACGAACAGCTTTCGTGGCCAGTGTTCCGAGGTGTTCACTTGTTCCTGCGGTTGCCTTTGTGGCTATCGAGGTCATTGCGATGAGTTTGAGCATCTTTTCGTCGTCGGGTTGTATGTCGATTGATAGGTTCTGGAGGATCTCCAAAGCTTTCTCTGAGGCCTTCTTGTAGCCTTCAACGATGACGGTTGGGTGGACGTCTTGGTCAAGGAGCTTCTCAGCTTTCGTCAAGAGTTCGCCGGCGAGTACGACGACGGTGGTTGTACCATCGCCCACTTCACTGTCTTGGCTCTTCGCTACCTCAACTAGCATCTTGGCGGCGGGATGCTGAACATCTAGTTCCTTCATTATCGTTGCGCCGTCGTTTGTTATTACGACGTCACCCATACCCGAGACCAGCATCTTATCCATCCCTTGTGGGCCTAGGGTGGTCTTGATGGTTTCAGTGATGACTTTCGCGGCGAGTATGTTGTTTCGCTGCGCATCTTTCCCAGTAGTACGCTGGGCACCTTCTCTCAGAATCATTACTTGCATTCCTTGTGTGGACATATTCGATCATTAAGCCTGTTACCTAAGGTAACTTATATAAAGGGTCTTCCGTTGCGCTCGACGAACCAGTGAACCAGGCCAAATGCGCCAAACTCGATCTCGCATGGTCCTGACCGTACCGGCGGGATTTGTTCTTAGATGGCCGTAAGAATCATCTTCATTACTAAATGAAACATAATGAGATACATGTGGCGTGTTTGAGCGGAAAAGATTCGAAGGTCAAGGCCAGATTCTGCCCCAAGTGCAATGACCCCATGAGTGAGACAAGACCCTTTCATGCGATACCAAGACTGCGACGTGATCGTAGCGTTGATGTCAATGCTAGTCTCGCAGTAGAGGTCTTCGTGTGTATGAAGTGCCGTTACTTGGAATTCTACGGTGCGGAGAGACAGGGTGCCGAGGAGTGATTCCGGAAACATTTCATGTCTATGCGCTGAGACTAGTAGTATGAAAAGTAGCACTGAGAATGGGTGTGGAGAACGTTGACCGAAACAGCCAATGAAGCCCATAGGAAGTATTGTTCGAACTGTGGTAAGAAAGTCGAGAAACACATTCGATTCAAAAGCTACGTTTTCTGTTCAGATCAATGCCGGGAATCGTTCACGATTTCACGAGGAGACGGCTCGCGAAGCAAAAATGATGAAAGAAAATGGCGCCAGGGAGCGACAAAGGGAGACGCAGCCTGAGCTAGGCAAAGTCCGGCCTTAGATCGGAAGAACCTTAGTTCGTGAGCTGATCAACCTCCTAATGTCAAGGACCCGGCAACAACGAATCGTATGACGTTGATTAGTTTTTTAACCATAACCTTATTAGTGTTGCAAGACCTAAACATAGTTCGCTGGCCGTGCGCAAACCTGGTCGGCCTTGAAAGACGGGCAGAACCAAGTTGGTGCACTCGGGAGTGCCTTGCGAAAAGAGTGCATTCGCCTCCGGCCAACATTCATACTGTTTTCACACATTCCATGCACAATTTTCGCGTACGTGTCTGAGCACCGAGAGGTACACACACGATCTGGCATGAACGGTCGAGGGGCGTGCCGGCGGAGACTTATAGACTGACCCTAATCCAAAATACTTCTAAAAGACGACAGACTAGGGAGGGTGCGAGGAGGGAACTATTAGTGACAAGAATGAGCAGATCCAGTAGGATTAAACGAAGCAGGAAGAGAAGAGAGGAAAACAGGAAAAGAAGAAAAGAAGAAAAGAAAACAAAAAGAGTGACGAAATCCTATGACAAAAGGGAATTACGAAAGAGGATTACAGGTTCCTAGTTGGATGATCTAATTGCCTCAATCGCAAGATACCAAGACCAGTAGAAGAAAAAGAAGAAAAACATCGAGAGCTCACGACCAAAAATCAAGAGAATAAGCCAAACAGTGTGGGATCTCCGCGACTCAGAAGATATAGAAGGCCGTATCTCACTAGATGGGCCACGAGCTTTGCCTCAAGGCCCCAGAGGAGGTAGGCGAGGTATACAAGAGCTTGGGAACCGAAGAAGAACGCGCCAGCGGATGTCAGCCAACAAGCGATGAGGAAACCACTTCCTACAAGAATCAGTCTCCTGCGTCCCCTGCGGTCCGAGAACCTCCCTCCAACCACTTGCATTAAACCGGAAATCGCTCCTTATCTTCCTGCCCCACCCTCCAAGAGGCCGATTATCACGATCGAGATTCCGAGAAACCATCCAGGGCTGCGAAATATCAAGCCGTTACACCATAATGTGGATATTAACGGTGTTCGTTGATACACGACGATAAGTGATATGCCAGAAAGTTCTGGAAAATCCGAGAGCCGCGAAATGATGGGTGAAGGTTCTCGGAGGATTCTCGAAGTTCTGAAACGTGCGGCGCCCAGAGATCTAAGCATAGATGAGATCGCTGAACTCGCCAAGATGCACCGCAGCACTGCCTCCAAATACGTGCACGCTCTAGAGAGGGAGCGCAAGATCGCTATGACTAGACAGACAGGAAACACCAAACTCTACAGCATCCAATGATAAGGTCAACGATGATACCGTTGAAGAAAGCCTAACCGCCACGCTGAAATCCAGTCTGGATCCATATTGGTCCTTGGCAGGAGTCCAGTGATGAAGGAGATAAGGAACCCGTGTCTCGAGTACAGGTGCGTCAAATGCTGTTTGATTACGGAGATGCTGCTGAGTAGCTTAGACGTCGTCCGGATAAGGGGGCTTGGTTTCTCTGAGGATTTCTTTATCGTCAAGAAGAACGGGAACCGCCAGCTCAAGAATCTGTCGGGGAGATGCGTCTTTCATAACGGTCAGCGATGCACCATCTACAAATATCGGCCGGAGGGTTGTCGGCTGTACCCGGCCATCTTCTATGACGACACGGGAGAAACGGATCTCGACTCATACTGTCCACATCATGGAAAGTTTCGACTGACACCAAGCATTTCACGCGAAGTCATCAAACTCGTTCGAAAATTGGATGTGGAGGCAAGACAACGTAGATCCGACGGACGCTGAACGTCGAGGCATTTGAACCCTCAGTTCTGCATCCCTTTTGGGATGGCGTCTCAGTCGTTTCCAGTGTAAGCATGATGCGTTCTCGGTCGCGTAGTTGGGCGTTCATGCGTTCCATTTTATCAGTAGGGTTTGCTGGATCGTGCGCACCATTATAGGTGAACTTGAACTACGGAGGTGTTTCATAGCAAGGTTGGTTCCAAAGCTAAAGCATGATAAACTTGGCAAGAAGATGATCAACAGAAGACACGGAATTAGCGAGAAGTGATTACCAATGGGAACAAGGCTGAAGGTTGGTGACACGGCACCTGATTTCGAAGGCCAAACGTCCAAAGACACACAGGTTCGTCTGAGAGATTACCGTGGAAAGAGGAATGTGGTACTTTACTTCTACCCGAAGGATGATACCAAAGGTTGCACAATCGAAGCCTGCAGTTTCAGAGACAAGCTCCAAGCTATAGCGCATCTCTGGACAGAGGTTGTAGGGGTTAGCGTGGACACCGTTGAAACTCACAAAAAGTTCGCCGAAAAGAACAGTCTGAACTTCCCGTTAATCAGCGACCATGACAAGCAAATTTCGAAGATCTACGGAGTTTTGAGTGAAGACGGCTCGCGTGCAGAAAGAATGACATTCGTAATCAACAAGGAAGGCAAGATTGCCAAGATTTTCACGAACGTCGACATCACAAAACACACGGATGAAATCGTCGCTGCACTCAAACAACTTCCGCACAAGAAGACGAACTGAAGAAAAATCGCAAGGCACCCTTGAACCTCACCGTGAACCCGAGAAATTCATTCTTCGTACGGCGGTGAAAGAGTGAATCCCTCCAGACCCACCACTTCCGCGCCATCAGACCCACGCTCTTCCAAAACTCATAATCTAAGTTTTGATCTCTTCAACCGCTCTTCTCCGATAGCTCAAGTTCCATGAACACGGCACCCTCGATCGGGTTGGGTCGGTAGGGGACGGTTTCTTTGAATCCAAGCGAGCGATACAGCGCTTGGGCTTCTCTCATTATAGGAAGGGAATCGAGTTTCATTTTCTCGTAACCCTTCTTCCTCGCTTCGGCTATCACGTTTTGCGCGAGCAATCGCCCGATGCCCCGCCCTCGGAACGCGGGCTGTACATACATCCGCTTCATTTCGCATTCTTCGCTCGACAGCGGTCTAAGCGCTACGCAGCCCACCAGGTCCGAATCGTGAGACGCGAGTAGTATGCAGCCGCTGGGTTCAGAGTACCCGCCTGGCAGTTCTTTGAGTTCTCGTTCGAAGTCTTGGAAGCAGAGGTCAACGCCTATGGAAGAAGCGTACTCTTTGAACAGCCCGCGAGCACGTGCAAAGTCGTCTGGCGTCGTCGCATGGGAGATAGTTGGAGACATGCTCGCTTACCCTAACGGCTTCCTTCGCAGTAGCTTGTCATCACAGCTTGGAAATCCTTTCGGATTGACGTTAGATTCACTGAACACGGTTCCGTGGTAGAACCTTCTGGTGATAGCGTAAGGCTTGCTGCTCACGGTCGTCTCACTTCCTCGCTGTCAGAACGACTCTGTGTACTGGAGTTTCGATGCCCCTTTCAGTCATGCACTTTGCTTGTACTGCCTCTAGGAAGCATCTGTCCCTTTCAACGTCGAAATCCGGAATGATCGGCGCCGTCTTGAGCCGGATAATGAGGTCGTCTAGTGAGGGGAATACCTCCGTTCCCACGTAATCTCTCGCCTCACAATTATTGAAACCGACTCTCTCTAACCAACGCCTCTTAACAGACGAGACCTGGTCCACGAAACCACGCATCTGGCCACGCCCGAAGATTTCAGCCACATTCTGCTTATCCCTCTCCCCGATGGTAATCTCCATAAACGTACCACCTCTTCTCAGTACTCTGATTATTTCGGTTAGGTTGCGCTTGCTTTCACTTGCGGGCCCTCGCCGGCTGTAAACTAGGTCAAAGCTCTTATCGGGAAATGGAATCTTTCTTGCGTTCCCGCACTTGAAAGCGACGTTTTTGAGGCCGCTTCTGGCTAGGCTGCTCTTAGCGAATTCGAGAGCCACTTCGGATGTATCGATCCCAGTGACCGTTTTGGCTATTCGAGCCACCCGCAAAGCGAAGTCGCCCGGTCCGCAGCCGACGTCTAAGACTCTTTTCCCACGAGCTCGGTTGAGTAGTTCATGGTCGAACTCATACTCTCCATCACTACCGTCTAGAATTACCTTTTCGCGTAGGCGCTGCTCTCTAAGCTTCCACTTTCGGTTCCAGTATTCCGCTCTTCCTTCCTCTTTCACCGGTCTGGCCTCTTTCCTTCGTGACTCTCCTCCGTCCTATGGTCTTGGTATCTGCCTAAAGAAACCGACCTGAAAAGGAATGAGTTAGGGCAGCGCAGAAGACAACCCGAATCAATATGACGTTATTTCAGCGACTTCACTCGTAGCGTTAACTCACGAAGGCTGTTGATCGGTTTCTCTTGGAAACAGGGGAACGTGCCCTTTCTGTCAATTAGAATGGCCTTTATGCCAACTGCACGTGGCCCTATCAAGTCCCATTTGGGTTCGTCTCCCACGAATAGACAATCTGCCGGGAAGACTCCTAAGTTCTGGATCGCAAATCCAAAGATTCGTTCGGATGGCTTCCTCCAACCCACATCTCTGTCAAAGACGAGAGAATCCATAAGCGAATCAAGTCCGAGCCGTCTTATCTCGCCCCTCCATAAGGAGGCTGGGCTACCCCATGAGGTGTTCGAGACGATGGCCGTCCTGAAACCTCTCGATCTCAATTCCCTGAGGGCGGGCAGAGTGTCTTCGTAGCATCTTCCTCTTGCAAAAATAGGAGCCATGAAGCGATTGCACATTTCCATCAAAAGGTCTTCGGATACCACTGAGGCTTCAAGGGCAAAGATGCGCTTTAGTCGCTCTTCAAGGGGCCGGGACCGATAATCTACGGATTCGTGGTCCTCGTCCCTGACCCGCGAGCGAATTAGTTCTGACGTGACCGTGAGCAGACCTTTCGCGTCAAGGTACAATTGAACTTCCGTAATCGCATGTTCGAGGATACATGGGAACTCGGGCATATCGTAATAGTGCGCTAAGGTTCCACCGAGGTCAAACAGAATCGTGCTCTTCGCCACATTGGGCACCTAATCGTTATCAGTTTCCTTCTCGTCTAGAAGGTGATCACAAGCCAAGAGAGTCATTTCAAACATCTTAGTGCAGTTTTGAGTATGACTTGACACCTGAAACGATGACCCAATCGGGGACCTCCAGTCCCGTTTCGCACAGCAACTTCTCATGTTTCTCGTAGAAGCTTGCTTTCACCTGCGCGGTTTGCAACCAACGCTTTGCCGCACCGGCTGTCATAATCATTCGTGCTCTTACTGTGGTTTTTCGGATTCGATGGAATCCAGCTTTCCTCAGTTCTCCGGCGATTACTTCTGGTCTAGGGGAAAACCATTTCTTTGGTGGGGTCTTGGTCCAGAGTGGGTTCGAGTCCGCCATTATCAGAAGCTTCTGTCTGAAGTTCCTTGGAATCGGTGATAGAAACGAATGTATTGTTATCCCTTTCGGCTTGAGGATGCGATGGCATTCTTGAATGAATTGGCGAGTCTCGCTAGAATCGATTTCCGGTATGAATTCACTTGAAATAATTGCGTCGTAAGTATCATCGCTTTGTGTTGTAGCCCACTTCATGTAATCAGAGCAAACTACGTGGGCGCGTCCCGTCAGTCTCCTTTTCCTGAGGTCGCGTACAAGTGCTTTGTAGTTTTTGGAATAATTCAAGCCGACGAATCTATCGACAAGAACGAATCGGAGGCTCCTAGCGTGTTTTGAGAGTGGGATAGTAAGTTGGCCTCTTCCGCACCCTATTTCCACTATTCTCCGAGCCTTCTCCCCAAGCACAGCTGCAAATACTTGAGCCAGCATTTCGTACTGCTTAGACCACACCGCTTCAAGGTCGGATGGGTCCCTGACAACTTCCGTGTTTTTCATGTCCAACCACTCCCCAAAGGTGATGAACCTGTTTTTCTCCCCGTTCGAAACGTACGGGGGTGAGAGCCTATGTCCGCTCTCAGACTTGACACTTGAGTTGTGTAGACGAATCTCAAACCATAGCTCAGTTGTTTACTTGTTTTTTCCGAATATGTGTGGCGTTTCTACGTCCTCGTTCCACCAGGGGTTGCTCCATTTCTTATCGTTCGTCGGGACGGCTTCCAGCACCTTCTTAGCCCTGGAGAAGATAGTCTCAATCGAACTGCTTGCTAAGCCAATCTCTTTGAAATGCTCCTCGTTTTTGAGCAAGCTTTCAATGTTGAGTCGAAAGGTCAGTGCGAATTTCTTGTCTCTTTCGAGAACGTTTCGGATAATGTTCGTGTTGACCATTTCGTCCTCTTCGCCGACATCACGGTCTAGGAGGATGGAGCAAACATCTTTCATGTCTTTCTCTTCTATTCCAATTAGTAACTTGTCGCTCTTGTACGGAGGATAGTCCAGAATCCGATACTCCAATTTGTACTCCACAAGGTCATTGTATGAGCTTTTGGGAGTGTCTAGAATGTACTGGCACTTCGCCAGCAGCAAGTTCGTTGCTCCGATGGTGTAAACGTGTCTCTCTGGGTCATTGAACGCTTCTCTCACGTCAACCTTGTGCCTAAGTTCGATTCCATCAATAAACAGGTCCAGTGTTCCGGATTTCACTTCATTCTTATCGATGATGTTGTCGATGGCCCTGATCCGGTATCGTTTTCCAACCATCATGGCGTTGAAGCGTTGATCGGTGAGGGTTATGAAGTGGTAATAACGAGTGCCGCAAACATCGCCCAGCGTCAATAGTAACTTGTACAAGTCTTGGCCTCTCTTCTTTGAAGCTATCAAGTCGATGTCGCCGATGTCCCGGCATAAGGGGCTGGTATGATCGTTGGCGGCTTTGGAAAGTAGCTTGACCGCGCCACCGCCGAAGAAGAGCACGGGGATAGGTTCATCCTTGATCTTATCCAGCTGCGGGGATGCACCGTACTCTTTAAGTCGACTAGGCTTTTGAGCGGCCCAGACCGTAACGAGTCCTCTCTCCATCAGGAAGCTCTTCGAGTCAACGTAGTCTGGGACGGCAAGGTCCTTTCTTACGCGAGCATAGTCAATCTTGGATGTGAGCGGCGTGTCGACTTCGTAGCGTGTCTTGTCGTAGTCTTCGGTCAGGAGGCATCGGGGCATTTTGATACGGCCTACATAGCGTTGAGATCACGGAAATAAAAGCGAATGGAATGAATCTCATACGGGAATCGGCGGGTTAGAGCCAAGCTGTCAAGGAGAGTCGATGCGAATTTGGGCAGGCACGGCGACGTAGTTTCGAGGTATCGTTGCTTACAGTTTCTGTACATGCTCTTGCAGTTGGTCGATGGGGAAGCGGAGGATTATGCTGTCCCCAACTTTGTCCACGGCCGAGACCGGGACGCGAACCCTAGTGCTTCCAAACGTGAACCTTTTCCCGAAAATCTTCCGAGCTGAGTCCTTTCTCAACTTCACTTCATGAGCGAAGGGACACAGTAGCCCAGCGGTTCAGAATGCCATCATGCCTTTCCGTAACCTTGAAACCTTCCAGTATTCGACTCCACTCTTCTTCCCGCACTGCTCTCGGATCGTTGTGTCGGTAGAGCTTGGTCACGCTGACGTATGCAAGGCCGGTCGGTTTCATGATTCGTTTGATCTCCGCGACGGCATCATGGTGGTCGGTCATGCAACAAAGGAGGCCGTTAGCAAAGACAAAATCAACTGACCGACCCGCGACCATATCCAGGCGCGCCGCAGAAGTAGTGTGTGCTTCAACTGTGTGTTGATTTCCGCCTATCTTCTGTTTGAGTTTCTCAATCGATTTTGGATCGGAGTCTACGGCATAGACTCGCCCGCTCTCCCCAACTAGTTTCGCCATTGGTATCGTAAAATAGCCTGGCCCACATCCGAGGTCCGCGGTGACGAACCCGGCGCGTAGGAACCGTGAGATCTTCTTTTTCGGCGGAGCGATCAAGCGTCGAACGAAGTTGTCCATAACTACGGTTGGGAGGTGCCTGTCGGTCTGGCTGCAGCATTGGCCTTGCATCAATCACTCACCAACTTGATCGCTCCTCGTCTCGGACGCAACTCACTATGTCGGCTAACAGGTTGTCAACCTTGATAAGTAATGAAATCCGTAATAAGCGCATAAGTTTCGGAGATTAGCGATCAAAATGTCCACAAAGAAAGCTGACTTAGCCGGTCCAGGAATCGGGAATTACGACGAGCTTGAAAATGTTCTGCCGAAGGATTACTCGTCTCTACTTACACCTAGGGAAACACAATCGGCAATTTACGCGGCCAAACATTACATAGAGGAGAGCCTCTGCGAGGAGCTCAACTTGATGATGGTTCAAGTACCTTTGATCGTCGACGCCGAAAGCGGTGTGAACGACATGTTAGACCGCGACGGCTCAAGAACACCGGTCCAATTCCATATCTCAAACGATTACAATAAGCATCCAATCGACGCGCAAGTGGTGCAGGCGGCTACGAAATGGAAGCGGTTGGCGCTGAAACAGTTCAGCTTGAAGCCTGGAGAGGGTCTGTGTACCGACATGCGTGCAGTCCGCAAGGATTACTTCCTCGACCATGACCACAGTGCGTATGTGGACCAATGGGACTGGGAGAAGGTAATCACCGAAAATGAGCGGAACCTTGCTTATCTGAAGGATACGGTTCGAAAGATCTGGAAGGTCATCAAGGGAGCCGAGACTCATGTGCAACAACTCTTCCCTCAACTAAAGACCGCGAAGTACCGCAATCTGCCTGACGAGATCACCTTCCTACATGCCGAAGATATCCTGGACCAATATCCGAATATGCCGCGGAAAGAACGTGAGACGGCGATTCTTCAAAAGTACCCTGCAATCTTCATTATCGGAATCGGATGGGTTCTGAAAGACGGATACCCGCACGAAATGAGGGCTGCGGACTACGACGACTGGGTTACCGAGACAAAATCCGAAGACGGGCGGCCGATGCACGGCTTGAACGGAGACATCCTAGTGTGGAACTCGGTTACGAAGCGACGGCATGAGCTATCCTCGATGGGCATTCGCGTCAACGCGGCGTCTCTGAAGAAACAGCTTGAACTCTCAAACCAATTGGGCTTCCTCAACTTCCCATACCACAAAGGTATTGTGAACGGCGATCTACCACTCAGCATCGGCGGAGGCATAGGACAGTCACGAACCTACATGTACCTCCTCAGGAAAGCGCACCTCGGCGAAGTCAGCGTCGCGGTTTGGCCAAAGATTCTGAAAGAGATGTGTGCGAAGAAGAATATTCACGTCATTGAGTGAGCGGCCTAGCTTCCATAAGCCTGGAAACGCTTCACCGTCTCAGCCATCTCCCTCAGGCGCTTATCAACGAGCCCGTAGATTGTGCCCTCCTCGTACCCGCCGTTAGGAAGCGGTTTGCCGGCCGGCTTGCCGGTGAGAACCTCTATTCCTTCCTCGATCGTCGAGACGGGGTAGACGTGGAACTTGCCATCCTGGACGGCGTCTAGAACTTCTTGTTTCAACATGAGGTTCCGGACATTGCTCCGAGGAATAACGACGCCGTGAAGGCCGTCAAGGCCTCGGGTCTTGCAAATTTCGAAGTATCCTTCGATCTTTTCGTTCGCTCCACCGATAGGTTGGACATCGCCCTTCTGGTTCACGGATCCAGTTACGGCAAAATGTTGTTTGATCGGTACGCCCGAGAGAGCCGAAAGGATAGCGTACAATTCCGTACTCGAGGCGCTGTCTCCTTCCACGCCTTCGTAGTTCTGTTCGAAGACGATTCGAGCCGACAATGTAAGAGGCTTGTCCCTTGCAAATTTGGAGGCAAGGTAGCCCGCAATAATCATGACTCCTTTACCGTGTATCGGGCCGCTCATCGCCACTTCGCGTTGAACATCGATCAGTCCCTCCTTACCTAGCCCGACGGCGACCGTTATCCGCGATGGTGCGCCGAAGGAGAAGTCGCCCAAGCTCAAGACGGAGAGGCCGTTGATCTGCCCGCTCACTTCGCCGTCTGTTGAGATGAAAATTACGCCTTTCCGAATGTATTCGTTAATTTTCTCTTGTACCAGGTTCGAGCGATAGATCTTGGCCTCGATAGCTTTCTCCACCTGTTTCGCTGTTATGTATTTGGAATTGTCCTGCTCGGCGTAAAGATTGGATTCTCGAACGACGTCTGCAACCAAGCCGAATTGGGTTGAGAGTTTATCCTGATCCTCTGCCAGCCGAGAGCTGTGTTCCATTAGCCTAGCCATCGCTGAGGCGTCCAAATGTTTCAGGCTTTCGTTGGTTGCTAAGGTCGCGAAGAAGCCGGCGTACTTGCGGATATTTTCATCCGTCCTCACCATTGTTGAGTCGAACTCTGCTTTCACTCTGAAGAGTTCCCTGAACTCCGTATCGTATGCGTAGAGTAACTGGTAGATCCTTGAATCTCCTATGAGAATCACCTTCACGTTCAACGGAATGGGTTCCGGTGCCAGCGATCTCACGTTTGCATAACCAATCCTTTGCGGAAGATCTTCGATGCGGATCTCCCCCCCTTTCAAGGCTCGTTTCAAGGAATCATAAACCACGTAATCTCGGAGAAGTTCGTCGGCACGCATGATGAGAAATCCGCCGTTTGCGCGATGCACCGAACCTCCTCGCACCAAAGTAAAATCAGTCGTTAAAGTTCCAAGTTGGCTCTCTCGTTCTATGCGCCCTAGAACGTTGTCGTAGGTCGGGTTCTGTTCAACAACGATTGGGGCGCCACTGACGCTTGAATTGTCCACAATCACATTAACCTCGTACACGCGAAAAGCAAGCTCTTGGAGATACTCATCCCTCGCATCAGGCTTCTCCTCGGTCTTCCCCCGGAACACGTCGATATCTTTGGAGACATGATCCTGAATCGCGCGCAGGAACTGTACTATCTGTTCGTTTGAGCTGTACTTCTTAAGCAAGTCGGACATGAGGTGATCGATCGCGTATAATATTACCTCCTTGTCGAACTTCACAACCTCGTCGCGCGCTGCCGCTTCTGATTCGCGAAGTTCCTTTAGAATAGGTTCCAACTTCTCCGTGGCGGCCTCGCGTTGTTGAAGTAGCTTTTGCTGCGTTTCCTTTGGAAGTGCGGCGAACTCGTCCGGCTTCATCGGCCGTCCCTTAACGATCGGGATAAGCGAGAGGCCCACAGCGGTCATCTGAAGTAGAAAACCTGCTTCTTCAGCCGTTTCGCTCATTCGGCTAACGATATCTTGCCGCTTGGCGTTGAGCCTCTTCGCCATCTCGTCTCTCTTGGCCGCGTAGTCTTCTCCCGAGAACACCTGAGGAATCGCGATTCGTGCGGCTTGGATAAATTCCCGTATATCCTGCTTGAGTTGCCTGCCAATCCCAGGCGGGCATCTGAGCGCCTTGGGTTGGTATTCATCTTCGAAGTTGTGGACGTAGCACCAGTCCGACGGAGTCGGAAGTCCTTTCGCGAGGTCTTCCAGGAAATCGGTGACGGCGGTAGTCTTACCCGTTGCGGTCGGGCCGGCCACATAAATGTTGAATCCGCTTTCCTTAGCCGTCAAACCCAGCAAAAGTGCTTGATAGGCCCTCGGCTGCCCCATCATTATCTCTAACGGCTTCAAATCTTCGGTCGATCTAGCTCCAATCGTCTTGGGGTCGCAGGTCCAACGGAGGCTTGTGGCGGGGAGTTCGGACACCATGATTATCGGCCCATTCCCGTCCGGCGCCGCCTAATTACTTTGCTCACGATCGGGTCAGCAAAGTTCGATAACCTACCGTTACGAGGTTTTGACTTCGTCAAGCCTGACCGGCCTATGCGATCGTGAATCGATCCATAGGAAAGGGTCCTCCCAACGGTCGGTGAGTTCGATGTCCACCGGATGGTTACAGATTGAACAGCGCGGCCCCCGCGTCTCAAATACGGTTTCTGGACACTTGCACCCACACCTTACACGTTCGAGAATAAGCTTCGTTCCCTCGTATCGCGGTATTCGCGGTGCCCGGCAGGCTTCACAGAATGTTCCCACATCCCACTCAGCTCCCATTTCGTTTGACGACTAAATAGGAAAGAGAGGTGAGTGAAAGTTATCGGCTAGCGGATTTGCGATTTCTCTGTTGATGAGGTAAGTCTCTTGGGCGCCGGGTTTTCCAGTGTTAGGCCGTAGCGTTGGCGGATTTTTGCTGCTAGTTTCACCATGTCAAATCCGAAGATCTCCCTAAGTTCGTCAAGGGATAACTCCTCGCTATCCGTCATGTCGCTAACCGTGACCTTCTTGAAGAGGTCACGTTTTCTCTCAAGCACGTCGCGCACATGTTCCTCAATTGTGCCTTTTACTACGAAGTTGACCGCGAGAACCTTGTTTGTTTGGCCGATCCGGTGTAAGCGAGCGATCCGTTGAAGCAACCGGGCAGGATTCCAGGGTAAATCGTAATTCACGACCACGTCGGCCGCCTGAAGGTTCAATCCGAATTGGCCAGCATCCGTGCTTGCAAGTACTCTAAATTCAGTTTGCTCGGTAAACTTATGCAGGTTCATGATTCGTTCGTCTCGTGAGAGCTGACCATGGTACACAAGCGTCGGGGCTCCCCGGGCCTCAAGTTCTTCTTGTATGAGGTTGACTACGGGGATGAATTGGGAGAATATCACAATCTTATGTGACTGTTCAGTAAGATCTTCCACGAGTTCCTTCAACTCGACCAGCTTCGCGTTCTCGGGTTCAAGTTTTTCCACGGCATGTAGAAGTCTCTTGAAGATTGGAGATTGTCTTAGAAGCTGGGCGTCACGGCTGTTCTCTCTCTGCTTCCGGCGTAAGTAGCCTGCTATCATGCTGATGTCGGCGCAGGCTTCGCGGAGGAGAGTGTAGAGCCTGAGCCTGTTTGACGTGAATGGGTTCGGCCCTTCTTGGTTACTTGTGCTGTAGGCATACTCTTCCAGTACCGTCTCGCTCAGGCTCTCTTCGAGGATTTCGTAGATCGTGCGTTGGTTTCTCGCGGGTTCGGTGTAGACGTACTGCATTGTCAGGCTCGGCAACTGGCGTAAAACCTGCGCTTTGGTCCGCCGTATTGATACTTCCCTCAGTTCTTTCCTCAGGGTGGGCAGCATTTCCGGGTTAATGATTGGTCGGGTGGACTGCCAACCTTGACCTGACACTTTCAATGTGAATTGTGAGAGGAAGTCCTCATGATAGCGACCGAAGAACCCGGGCCTAACGATGTTCACTATGTTGAATAGCTCGCCCAAGTGGTTTTCAAGCGGCGTACCGGTCAACGCGATGACATTCCGCACAATAAGTTTCTTCACCGCTTCACTAGTTTGCGTATCAAGGTTCTTTACTCGAGTCACTTCATCTAGGATCAACGTGTCGTAACCCCGGCGCATTACGAGGTCCGCGTCGGTGCGAAGTAGCTCGTAGTTTACGACTACTAGTGGCTCAAAGTATCGCTCTGCGCGCTCGCGAAAACTCCATTTGGATGACACAATCGTGGGTTGAAGGCTGAACTTTTCCGTCAGCTCTTCGCGCCACTGATCTACGACCGCGTTGGGCGCCACGATTAATGCCCTCCGAGCCTTTCCGAGTTTCACGAGTTCGAGCAAGGCCGTGGTTGCGGAAATTGTCTTACCCAACCCCATCTCGTCGAAGAGGCAGGCTCGGCCATCGTTCTTGAGGATGAACTCGACGGCTTTTCGCTGAAATGGATAGAGCGTTACGTTCACTTTGCCCGTTAGACGAATGGCATGTAGCCCTGGTTCTTGTCCGGGGAAGTTTCTTAGTTGGACAAGGATGCCTTCATGCTCGAATGCTTGTCTGGCGAAGTCGAGTGATCCCGCTTGCCTTAGCCTATACTCATCGTAGTATGGGCTCCAGACAACATACGTCTTGAAGGTCCAATCCGTAAGGATTTCGCGCAGTGCATCATCTCTCAGCGGCCTAACCCATACGAACCCCTGTGGATCGTATTCAAGGACCAATGTTCTATGGTCGCGAATTAACTTCAGAGCCGCGGGTGAATACCGCAGCTTGTAGCCGGCTTGAAGATATGTTTCCTGAGCGAGAACTGGGTTCAGCGTTACGGGATGGTGAAAAAATCCATCCCGAAAAGGTGTAATTTCAGAGAGCCACCCGAAGTTTGGCTCCGGGACGTGGATTTCGGGCTGCACTCGTAGCGAGGGGTCAACGAGAAGCTTCTTCAGCTTTACGGGTTTGGTGGCGTCGACCCCAGCATCCTTCTTGGACAAGTTACTAGTGCTTCCCCGCTAATTTGAAAACTGGAGTATCACTCGGATCTTAGATTTGAGCATCTCGGCCATCTTTCTCCACAGTCATATGCAGGCTCTAATGGCGTTTCTCTCTGCAAGACTGGTTAAGTTACATGAACCCGGACCGATGCCCATGGTAACCTATAGAGTGTCATGCAGGCTATTCTCTAAATGTTTTGCGAGTGATTCGTGCAATCTACGCAACAAACGACTTGATGTTCGGCATGTGAGCCACATCAGGCGTGCGGCGGTTGTGATCAAGCCTCCCCATTTAAGTAGAAGGCCCGTGTTTTCGCGTCCCGTATCTCAGCCGGTCCCCCGGAGGTTCGACTATGAGTTCACAATTGAAGTCCTCTTCTTACGTTTTGGCTGTTCTTGAACGGGGGCAGGTTGCCGATGTAGTGAGAGCCGTCAAGGAGCTGCCTCAGGTTGAGGAGGGCGCTCTATTGATTGGACGATATGATCTTCTGGTTCGAGTCGGGCATTATGATCGTCCAGGTTTGTACAAGGTGGTTTCGGACCTGCGTTCTATGCCTGGGATCAAGTCGACAAGCACTCACATACCGTTCGAGGGATTCACGAAGGACTATATCGTTAACGAGAACGATGCGTTAGCGATCTCGCTACTGCGTTCGGATGGGCCACTTGAGTCTGTCCTATCTCAGCTGAGGGATCTTGAACAGGTCGTAGAGGGTCATATCATTCCTGGCGATTGGGATTTGCTCATCATTCTTCATAGCACGAAAGTTGAACAGATCCTGGAAACCGCCGTCAACCAATTTGAGATAATACACGGAATAACGAAGACCGAGACCTTGATTGCACGTCAGTATTTTCGCAGAACACTTGAAGCAACGGTATCGGTTGGAACATTTGTCCCAGAATACGCATTCACAAGATTGCGGGATGGAACCGTCCTTGGAGCTCCGAGTGAGCCCTAAGCGTTTATCGTAACACGATCTGAATGCAGATCCGTCTTCTGGACTCGCGCGTCAGCGAAAAGAACATCTTACAGCTGAAACATGTCTTCGTGAGAAGATCAGGAGTGGAGTTGTGACGAGTGGCTGAGGGAACCGCTGAGAGCCCACAGGGTAGTGAAGAATCTCTTCTTAGCGAGAACGAGAAAACGAAGGACGAGCTCGAAAAGCTTCAAAAACAGCTTAAGGATGCAATGCGCCAGAAGACTGAGAGCGATAAGAAGGCGGCCGATTATCTTGACAGGCTAAAAAGACTGCAGGCCGACATGGAGAACATTCAGAAGATAACCAAGCGTCAACTTGAGACGGTTACATTACAGGCCTCTGAACGGCTACTTCTGAAACTCCTTCCGAGCCTCGACGCATTACGGCAGGCGGTAAAGATCGCTAACTCGACTGATTCATTGCCACGCGACGAAATCGCCGTGGGATTAAAGATGCTCCAAGAGCAACTAGCTCAAGTTCTCGAAACTGAGGGCTTGGAAGAGATTCCGGCGGAAGGCGAAACTCTCGACCCGGAACTTCATGAGGTCGTAAGCTACGTTGAGACCGACGAGAAAGCCGAGGACACGGTGTTAGAAGAGGTCCGAAAGGGGTACAAGTTGAACGGAAAAGTGATCCGCCCCAGCTTAGTCGTCGTCAGCAAGAAACCTAGACCGGCGGAACCAACGGAGGCAGGGAACGGTTAGTTTTCCCCAAAACGTTTTTCAACTAATCCCCATTAGTTTGTTACGTCTAGTAACTGTTGGAGAGACCGAAATTGACCAAGATCATAGGAATAGACTTAGGCACGAGTAATTCGGCTGCAGCGGCCATCGTGGCCGGACGGCCAACCATAATTCCGAGCGCAGAGGGCACATCCGTCGCTGGAAAGGCGTTTCCCTCCTACGTAGCGTTCACGAAGGATGGCCAGCTTCTTGTCGGGGAGCCGGCAAGACGACAGGCAGTTTCGAACCCCGAAGGAACCGTGATGGCAATTAAGCGCAAGATGGGTACGGACTACAAGGTCAACATTTTCGGCAAAGAATACAGCCCACAACAAATCTCCGCATTCATACTTCAGAAGATCAAGAGAGATTCCGAATCATTCCTCGCCGACAAGGTGGAGAAAGCCGTAATCACCGTTCCCGCGTACTTCAACGACAACCAGCGTCAGGCTACCAAAGACGCGGGCGCGATCGCCGGCCTTGAGGTCGTACGAATAATCAATGAACCAACCGCAGCATCGTTAGCTTATGGTTTGGACCGACCGGAGAAAGAAATGAAGATCATGGTCTTCGACCTGGGGGGCGGGACTCTTGACGTAACACTCATGGAAGTTGCGCCATCGAAGGACGAAGCCGGGAAAGTGACACCAGTCTTCACGGTCCTTGCGACGAGCGGGGACACGCAGCTAGGGGGAACCGACATGGACAACACTCTCATCGATTACATTGCAGACGAGTTCAAGAAGACAAACGGAATCGACCTCCGCAACGATAAGGTAGCCGTTCAAAGGGTTCGGGAAGCCGCTGAGAAGGCCAAGATTGAACTCTCCACCGTTCTAACCACCGACATCAACCTCCCATTCATCTCAGCCGACGCTGCCGGCCCTAAGCACCTGACGATGACGCTGACACGCGCGAAGCTCGAGGAACTGATACGCCCCACAATAGACAGATGCCGCACCCCCCTCGACCGTGCACTAACCGATTCGAAACTTACGACGAACGACGTGTCAAAAATAATACTCGTAGGCGGCCCAACGCGTATGCCTATCGTAAGAAAGTACGTCGAAGATTACATGGGCAAGGAGGCAGAACGCGGCGTCGACCCGATGGAGTGCGTCGCAATGGGAGCGGCCATTCAGGCCGGCGTCATGGCGGGAGAAGTCCACGACTTGCTCCTACTCGATGTCACACCGCTATCCCTTGGCGTCGAAACACTCGGCGGGGTCTTCACGAGGCTAGTCGACCGCAATACGACCATACCCACGAAACGCACCCAAGTATTTTCGACCGCAGCCGACTTCCAAACTACAGTAACAGTCCACGTGTTGCAGGGAGAACGCCCGATGGCCGCCGACAACGTTTCCCTCGGAATGTTCAACTTGACAGGCATACCTCCGGCACCTAGAGGAGTCCCTCAGATCGAGGTAACATTCGATATCGACGCAAACGGAATTCTCAATGTCGCCGCCAAGGACCTCGCAACAAGCAAGGAACAAAAGATCACCATCACCGCTTCCACGAAACTGTCGAAAGAAGAGATTGAGAAAATGGTGAAGCAGGCGGACCAGTTCGCCGCCCAAGATCAGAAACGCAAGGAAGAAGCCGAGATTCGGAACACCGCTGACAACCTCATCTACAGTGCAGAGAGATTGACCAAAGAATTGGCGGGAAAGCTGTCCAAGGAGCAAACCGAACAGATCAACAGAGCAATCGTTGACCTCAGGGAGGCGTTGGCTGGGAAAGAGGCAGGAGCCATCAAACAGAAGACTGAGGCCTTACAGAAAGTAATGCAGGATATCGGAACCGCAGCCTATCAACAGGTCGCGCAGCAGAGAGGAGCAACGGGCGAGCAGTCCACCTCATCTCCTCCGCCAACAGGGCAGCAGGGCGAGAAACCGGTCGACGTAGACTATAAGGTCGTTGACGACAAGAAGTAGAGATGACTTTGCGGCAGATCACTATTGTCCAAACGTGATTACTACGACATACTTGGAGTGCCCCGGAACGCAACCAAGGACCAGATTAAGGATGAATACCGCAAACTCGCCCTAAAATACCACCCCGACAGAAACAAGGCCCCTGACGCCGAAGCGAAATTCAAAGAGATATCCGAAGCCTACGCAGTCCTATCCGACGACGAAAAACGAAACCAATACGACAACTTCGGCCACGCGGGAATCGACGGCCGATATTCCCCGGAGGACATATTCCGCGGCGTCGACTTCGACGAGATTCTTAGAGGAGTCGGGTTCGGTTTCGGCGGCGGATTCGGATCGATCTTCGACACCTTCCTCGGCGGTCGCCGCCCCAGAGGTCCGCAGCGCGGTCAAGACATCCGGTACGAGCTGGAGATCTCGCTTGAGGATGCCTACCGCGGATACAATACCGAGATCGAAATTCCACGAACCGAACGGTGCCCCGAATGCAATGGGTCTGGGGCACGACCGGGTACTTCCCCTAAGCGGTGCCAAGAATGCGGTGGAACCGGCCAGATTCAACACGTCCAGAATGCCGGTTTCATGCACTTCGCGCGGATAGAACCTTGCAGGAAATGCCGAGGGAAAGGGACGATCATCGAAAAACCTTGCAATCGATGTCACGGGACGGGAGCAGTCGAACGCAACCGTCGAATATCAATAAAGATTCCACCTGGAGTCGACACGGGATCCCAACTGCTACTACGCGGCGAAGGGGATGCAGCTAACCAAGGCGGGCCTCACGGAGACCTCTACGTCCTAGTGCACGTCAGGCCACATGAGACCTTCAAGCGAGACGGAGACGACCTGATCTGCAATGTCGCAGTGAACTTCTCTCAAGCGACCCTCGGATCCAACCTTCAAGTGCCAACCCTCGACGGCCCCGCCAGCATCAAGCTTCCGGCAGGGACCCAAAGCGGGGCAGTCTTTAGGCTTAGAAAGAAGGGAATGCCCGACCTTCACAACGGCGGGAGAGGAGACGAGCTCGTCGTCGTGAAGGTGAAGACCCCCGGTGAACTAACCTCCCGTCAACGAGAGCTTCTTGAAGAGCTCTCCCGCGAAGGCCTGTAGAGCAAACAACCGACTCAGCGGCCATGTTGGACGAATGATAGCAACTTTCGCTGAAGTCTCGGACCTGCCGCTATGATTGATCTTGACAAGCTCTCCCAACTACCACCCAGTGAGTTTGTCACTAGTCCCCCTGCTTCCTCCACTATGATCGCACCCGCCAGAGTTTCATACACAGGAGATCGGGTGAAGACGGTGATCAAGCCGTCAAACCGCCCCGAAGCGACCGAGCAAAGGTTCAGCGCAATGCTCCCGGGTGACCGCAGGCTGCGCGTGTACCTGTACAGTTTCTTCTCCAAACCCAAGGGGTCACGTATGGAAGGCTCCTTATCCCACCATTCGAAGATCATCGACGCATTACGAAGTGCAGTCGTCTTCGAGACCTTGATCCTGTTGCTATTCAAGTGCGCCCCAGCTCCTCTCCTGGCGGTGAACATCTCGTCGAGCATTGGATCATATATTGCGCCTGCGACGGTTCTTCCGTTCGCGATAACGCCTATCGAAACAGCGAAGTGCGGTATTCGTTTAGCAAAATTGAACGTGCCATCGAGGGGGTCCACCGCCCAGACTATTCTACTATCGCCATAATCCAACCTACCCTTTTCTTCGGACACGACCGTGCTCCTAATGCCGCTCGCCCGTATCTTAGCGAGAATCAACCTCTCTGACTCTAGGTCAGCGTTGGTAACGATGCTTCCAGCATAGTCGTACTTCCTTCTTATCGTGAGCCTCTCGCTCTGGAAGATCGCTGCTACTCGTTTCCCCGCTCGTTCTGCTGCGGCTTCGGCAATGTCGAGTAGATCGGCGGAATTAGGTTCGATCATAATCGTCTACCCTGCTTGGAGACCATCGACTAAAGCCTTCTGACCTCTGCTCAGCCATGCCTCCAGAAGCTCTGTTATGAGTAACACAAAACCCGTGACACATAGGAACAGGCCAATTCCCAGTGGAATAATCCAATTCGACAATGAAGCTCCCTCTATCATTGCTGATGCTGATCCTGCCGCGAGGAGAATGCCGATGAAAATCAGGATCAGGGCCACGGCCATGCGAACTCTCAAAGTGTTCCGCCGAAAGCGTTGGGTGCAACCCTTTAAAGTTCCCTTCGACTGCGGAGGGAGTTGGCTAAGTGACCGCTTTGGATTGGCTGCCGAAGTTCGTAGAAGAACACCTATCCTTCACCGGAAAATGCTTCAGGCATTGCGATAAGCCAACGTCGATGAAAATAATCTCTCAAGACACCAACCGAGTGTTTGGAGTCTATACATGCCCGGACGGGTTTGTATCCCAAGTCGTCTACTTCAGCCAGAAACCCGACTTAGACTGGTTCAAAAGCACCATAGAAAGTCAGGTCGGTGCAGAAAATTTCACGAGTAATGACGTCCGAGTCGCCACACGCCACGGATGGGAGCTTGGAGGAAACGCGTTGGAGAGTATGCAAACCGCCCTCGGACCGAATCAGTCCCTCATCGAGATGTATTGGACGAGGTATCCGAGGACTGACGCTCAAAAACAGGTTGCGATCTCATTGTGCACGGGTGACAGATCACGTGCCGGGTGTCTGAGGCTCTTCGCGCACGATAGCGGCAAGGTTGAAAAGTTCTGCCCAATTTGTCGCAAGGGTTGAGCATTAGCTCGATTTCTTCAACTTATTCCGGTAGAATTGGCTCGCGAGGAAATCGTCCCAACGGGCCTCAGAGACCTTGACAGCTTCCGAGAACCCCGTGTAAACATGCTGAACTTTTCCTCCCTCTTCGAAGAAGACTTGCGGGATAAGATAATCGTCGGCATCGTCACCGTATTTCTTCACTAGCTCGTCCCCAACTTTGGCCTGCTCTGGATCATCCACGTCCAGGACGCGCAACTCTGCCCCCAACTCCTTCGACATTTGCTCACATATTTCGAGCGCGAGGGGAACGCAATGCGGACACCACTGTGCGAGAACAACCGAGATCCTATCAACCATGCGTTTTCAGCCATCATCTGAGGGCGCACCTGCAGCTTTAATCCTACCCCTCACGGGTTAGACCCTCGATCACTAAATGACGAGTCCTGGATGCGCGGCATTGTTCGTAGACTTCGACGGCACCATCGTCGACACCGACACCGCCCAGATTGCTCTAGACAGATTCGGCGATCCAAACTGGATGCGTATTGATCAGGCGCTTGAGAAGGGAGAGGTTTCCTTTGAAGAATCGTTGAGGCGAGAATTTGCAACGCTCCAGGCGCCTCCTGAAGCAATCATCGCGGAAGTAACGCGCCTCACGTCCTTCAGACCGAACTTTGATCAGTTAATCCAATATTGCAGAGATACGCGCCTACGCCTTACCGTCGTGAGCGGCGGCTTGGATTTTTGTATCCGCCACTTTCTGGACCGAAACGGTTGGCTGAATTTCGTGAAGATTTACGCGCCGACAACACACTTTACCGGAACCGGTTACATCTTAGAGTTCCCGTCGTTAGTCGATAACGGAGCTACTAACTTCAAAGATGCCCTGGTGAGGAATGAAAAAATGAATGGAACACGAGTCCTTTTCGTTGGAAACGGTTTCGGAGATTTCTCCGCTGCCAAGGAAGCAAACTACGTTTTCGCTGTTAGAGGATCGAGGCTGGCGGAACTCTGCCGGGAACGCCAAGTCGAGCATGAGGAGATCGATGACTTTGCACAGGTCGTAGTCGCATTGAGGCAGCGATTCCGGGTGGTGTTGTGAAGATACTTTTATTTGGTATGCACTTACGGGTCACGCGCGGTGCCGTTCAGTGATTGTCATCGGCGGGCCGACCACAGAGTCTCTCGCCTCCAAAGTCGCGAAGGAACTTGGTATTGAAGCCGGGAAGCTAGAGGTTCGCAGATTTCCAGACGGCGAGAAGTACCTTCGCGTGCTTACCGACGTGCGAGGTCAGAACGTGGCTGTCATTCAATCAATTCATCATACTCCCGACGAACTGCTTTTCGAATATCTACTGTTAGCCGACACGATGAAGGACCTTGGAGCAAGGAAAGTTACAGCATTCATCCCCTACTTTGCTTATGCGAGGCAGGATGAACGCTTCAAACCGGGAGAGGCATTGAGTTTCAAGACGGTGAGCAAGCTAATCGAAAGCGTCGGAACGGACGAAATCTACACGATCGACATGCACCAACACAGGGTCCTCAGGTCCTCCGAAGTTTTCAGAATCCCATCCTACAACTTGTCCGCCATGCCGTACCTGGCGGAGCACATTCAGAAACTCGGAAAATTGCACAACCCGTTAGTCATAGGTCCAGATGCGGAAGCAGAGCAATGGGCGAAACTTGCGGCCGAGCAGCTGCATACTGACTACGATGTTTTCACGAAAACGAGGCTTGGTGACGCTAAAGTGGAAGTTCGCCCCAGGAGATCTAACGCAAGCGGTCGGGATGTGCTTATTGTTGATGATATCATCAGCACGGGTGGCACGATAGTAGAAGCCGTAAAGATTCTGCGCGGACAGGGAGCCAACCATATTCAAGTCGCCTGCACTCACCCAATCCTTGCGCCGGGTGCATTGGAGAAGATAAAAGACACCGGGGTCGAAGACGTCATAGGAACGGACACGGTGCCTAGCCCGATAAGTGTCGTAACGGTTGCACCTCTCATAGCGCATCATGTACGGAAGAGCAGCGACTAAGGAAGACGCGCAACAACGGACCGCGGCCAGATTCTGCCATTGCGTTCGTGCGTCAAATGCTCGTTTTCTTATCGTAGGGGCATAATTTGTTGATTGGGCATTTGGGGCAGAGTGGATTGCGTGCCCTGCATGTCTGTCGACCTAACGCCATGAAGTACATTGGAACGACCCGGTAGTCCTCACCGAGAAAGGCCTGCATTAGGGATGCCCTGACGATCTCATATCCCCCCTTCTTCGGCGCTAGGCCTAGCCTCTTGGAGACTCGATCAACATGGGTATCGACTGAAATCGTAGGCCGCCCGAGAATGCTGAGTAGCACGTCCGCCGTCTTCGGTCCCACGTTCGGCAACTCCTGCAACCTATCACGCACTTCATTGAACGGGCCGTCGAGCATGGACGCGAAGTTACCCGAATATTCCTCAGCGAGGTTCGCGGACAGCTGCCTCAGCGCCCTTGCCTTCTGCTTATGCAAGCCGGCCACGCGGATCGCGCTCTCGATCGTCCGAACTCGGGCCTTCCGGAGTTGCGCCACGGTGACTCCTACCCGCTTGTCCAGTCTGTAGTAAGCTCGGAGGGCCGCGACGTCCGTACAGTTCTGCGACAGGATCGTGACTACTAGAATGCGGAACAGATCGTTGGTCTCCTTCGCGACGCGTGAGGCAGCGAAGTCCTCGTCGCGTATTGAGATGGTTCGGCGAAGTCGTCGAAGAATTTCGTGAGGGCGTTCCCTCTCTGAAACGATTAGTGGTTCGGCCAACTCCGGATTCTTCAGGCCAGCGCGTTCGCTATCAGAATTGTTCTGGTTCCGTATACGAAAAGCAGGAGGCCCGCAACCGCTAATATCCAAGCTACTCCGCGTTCCCATTCTTGACCTTGATGGAATTCGATCAGTATCACTCTGATCCCGTTGAGCGCGTGGTAGTCTACGAAGATTAGCAACAATTCCAATGTGAACGCAAGAACGACGTTTCGATAAACCGCTAAAATCGAACCGAAGGCCAAATTCTGTGCGTACGGACCTGTTAGGAAAACGGTGAATAGGTGAACTCCGCCGGCGGCGAGTATACCTATCCCGGTCACGTAGTGTAGAAGCATCTTTGTAGATTCTTTCATGTTCTACATCCCGAAGAAGACATTCAACGCGTAGATAGCCGTGGCAACGGCGAAAAGTACACTGATCCAAAAGATTGCGCGCTGAGCCTTTGAGAATGATTTAGGTTCGTAGGGGAAGTCAGGGCGACTTGGTTTGCCTTGAAGGAAGCCGAATTCTGTCAATGTTAGTCTGATGCCGTTAACCGTGTGATAGGCGAGCATGAAACCGATCACGATCAGGCCCGTATCAAAGAAAGGGTTTTCGAGAAAATGGAACGTTGCCCCCCATACAGCGGCGGCAAAATCACCCGATGGAACTCCCCAAACGCCTATGCCGCCAACGATGTTTCCGGTCTCCACAATATGAGCCAAGAAGTAGGCAGTCACGGCGACGCCGGATATCCGTTGGAGAGCGTATGCCCATCTTTCGAGGTTATAATTGACCGGGTAGAACCACCCAAAGAGTGCCCGCTTAAGGTCATCTGTGAGGCTCTCCGCCACCAGTCATCGACTCCGAGATTGGGTTCAACGAGCATGTAGACGTACAACAAAAATCATTCTACAGGTGTCCCAGGTGGGAATTCTTCAGAAGTTTGATGGCACACGGGCGGTCGCAGATTATTGCGATTTGAACCCTCTTCGATTAAATTGCCGTTTGAAGGACAGCGTGAAGGGTCCAATTGCATAGTCCATTCGCGGCTAGTCATGCGAGGCGGGTTTTGGCTCAAGTTCATGGGTTCGCGCCCTCTCGCATGAGAGAGGCGAAAATGGGCACTGTCGCATTCTTCGCCAGGCATCAATGCGTACAAGTGGATCCAATCGATGTTGCTGGCCGAAATGCCGATCTTACGCTACAGAGCCGCGTGACTGGTTACAGGCGGCAGCATTTGATTGAGCTACTCTACAAGGAACGGAGTCTCTTCGAATACTATTGCAAAATGTTGTCGATCATGCCTGTCGAACTTTATCCGACATTCAAGCGTCAAATGGCTTCCTACTCGAGAGAGAAACGAGTCAGATTGTTCTTCAAGAAGTACAACGCAGAAACGAGGCACATCCTCCAGGCGCTGGAGAGAGGCCCAGTCAGCTCCAGAGACATAGCCGTAGATATGGGAAGGATGAAAACGGGTTGGGGCCATAACGCAACCGTCGCCAACATGATTCTGGCTAGGCTTTGGATCTCAGGCCGCGCAATGGTGTACAATCGAGATGGGGCGGCGAGGGCTTACAGCCTCCCCGAATACGTCCTACCCAAGAAGCTACTGGAGGCTGAACCACCTGCGACAGGGGATGATCTTATCGAAATCGCCAGAATAATCGTAAACGCGGCCAGGCTCGTGACCGTAAGCGGCAGCCCAGAGCAGTGGTACCACGTGGGAAAGGCGAACGATGTGAGACGTATTTTGGGGCGACTCGAGAGAGAGGGGGACATATTCGAGGTAAGGCTGGAAGGTTCGAGCGAGACGTTCTACGCGCCCTCTGAGGATCTTGGCGAATGGGAGAACGCGCCCGATGCGGAGGAAGATTATGTCAGATTTCTCGCTCCGTTAGACCCGCTCCTCTGGAGCAGAAAGATGTTCGCAACCGTGTACGGGCGGGCGTATTCATGGGAGATATACAAGAAACCCAAGGACCGCCGCTACGGCTACTATACTCTACCTGTGATGTTCAATGGCGAATACGTAGGCCTCATAGAACCTTACTATAGAAAAGCGGAGAAAGTTCTAGAGGTCAGAAGTTTCCACTTTCTCGCCCGTGATGTAAACCGCAATCGCTTCATTCCGGCGCTGCATACGGAAGTGGACCGTTTCTGTAAGTATCTAGGCGCCGAACGGACCGAGATAAGAAAGAGCCCTAGTCGGGTTAGAAGCGCGCTAACTCTAACCCCGTCATAGCAGTGGGTTCGACAGCTTCCTAATCTTTACACCGGTACGGATCCGAGTCCGCGGTGACGGACGTGTTTTCCTCCCTGGCCTTTGAAGCGTTCCTCGTCCCAAATGTTCCCTCTTTCATGGTAACCCGCACGTTCCCAGTATCCGTCTTCGTACTCTGCGAGGAATTCTATGCCAGTAAGCCACTTCGCACTCTTCCAACCATAAAGATGTGGGATGAACGGACGGGCCGGATATCCTTGTTGGACCGGGATCGGTTTGCCATTCATTTTGGTTGCGATTAGTGAGTCTTCCACCATCGCGTCCTCTAGCGGAATGGGTGTCGTGTATCCCTCGGCGGCGTGAAACATTACCCAGAGTGCTTCGGGTTTAACGCCTGTCAAGTTCGCGATATCGCGGAAGGCTACTCCTTGCCACACGACGTCCTTAATGGACCATTGAGTCACGCAATGGAAGTCTCGTTTCAATTCTAGTTGGGGGAGTTTCTGAAGGTCCTCGAAGCTTAGGCTGAGTGGTTTTTCAACTAAGCCACTGGTGGTCAATCGCCAACTGGCGAGGTCTACTCGGGGCGCTCCGAAGGCGGCGTATATGGCCCAGCGTTTAGCAAATGTTTGACCTGGAGGGGTTGCTGTTTGCATCTAGCTAAGATCCCTTGGAATGCAGGTTCAACGTTTAGGGCACTAAAAAGAGTACGCTAAACTGTTCGACCGAGAATTGTTGAGTAGAGCATAGGTGATGAGATGCGAGTCGTCGATCTATCCGACACCTTCTCACTGGAACGGTTTAGGACCAATCCACACGCATGCACCCACATGGATTCCCCTGCATATCTCTCAGCGGATAGGAAGAAGATTGAGGAATTCAGTCTAGAGCGCTTCTTGACCGACGCGGCGATTCTCGACCTAACGAACAAGAAACCCGGGCAACCTATCGATGACGAAGACTTGGAGGCCGCCGAAGAAGAGTCAGGCCTCGCTTTGAGGGATGGGGAGTCCGTTATTCTCTGTACTGGTTCTGGCGCATCGTCCCCAAGCGCGTACCTCAGCCGGAATGGGGCGGAATATTTGGAATTCAAGGGAATCGGGTTAGTTGGCATCGATGCCCCCAGCATCGATCCTGCTGAATCCTCCGAATTGGCGCATGCGGTACTGTTGGCTAAGGATATCCTCGTCTTAGAGGGTCTACGCAATCTTCAGTCCATCGATTCGTCACGGTTTCGGCTCGCGAGCTTTCCTCTTAGGATGAACGCGGCGATGTCTCCCGTACGCGCCGTCGCGATTCTTGAATGATTGCGCTTAACTCGTTCACTGAGGGTAGTAGGAGCCGTAGCCCATGTTTGAGGCGATCTCGTGGAGGCGGGCTATTCGTTTCGGGGTTGGTGGGTGGGTTGAGAAGAGTTGCGCGAAACCAGATCCTCGGAACGGGTTGATTATGTAAAGCGACGATAGCGCGGGGTTCGGGTTCTTAGATGGTCTTCGGTTCTTTGCGTAGTAATCGATTTTTTCTAGCGCGCTAGCGAGGGCTAAGGGCTTACCTGATAACTTGGCTCCACCTTCATCCGCCGCATATTCCCGCGTCCGTGAAACGGCTAGTTGCACCAGCATTGCCGCTAGCGGTGCGAGGACGAGCATTAAGATCGGGCCAATCAGGCTTCCCTGCTGATTGCTGCGCCCGCCGCCAGAGCCTCCACCGTAACCATAAGCCCCGCCAAAGAAGAACCCCATTTGGGCTAGGTAGGTGATGGCGCCGGCGACTGTTGCGGCCACGGTCATCGTCAACGTGTCCCAATTCCTGACGTGGGTGAGCTCGTGGGCGAGGACTCCTTCCAGCTCGTCATCATTGACCATGCTCAACAGGCCGGTGTGTACGGCTACCGTTGCATTGTTGGGGCTACGACCCGTTGCGAAAGCGTTCGGAATCGAGCTGTTGACAAGCGCGACCTTGGGAATAGGCATCCCCGTCGCCGCGTTCAATCTATGTAGAGCCGAGTAAACCCTCGGAGCTTCCTGCTCGTTGACCAGTTTAGCGCCGCCCATACGCAGGACTAAACGGTCGCTGAACAAGTAAATCACGAAATTCATCAAAGCCGCAAAAGCTAGAGCGGTTATTGGGTCAAAACCTAGAAAGTAGGCGACTACGAAGAATAGGCCAGTGAGAATACCGATCAGCAAGGTGGTCTTGATAAACGTCCAAACCATTATGTCTCACCATTCTTTTGTTACCTCACGTAACATTCCTTGATATAAGCCTTTGGCGAAAACAAGATGCGAGGCGTATAAGCGCTTGTAGCTGACGATCAAAACTTTTCTTGGATCGAGTCGTTGAGACGTTTTGTATTAGGGTTACCGTTAGCCTTTGGTGGGTGGTAGCAAGCTTACGCCCATTTACGTGACAAAGGAGGCTGGATGGTTTATCCATCCATGCTCATAAATATCAAACCCACCTCCGTCCTCGCATGAAGCTACGCAGCATCGGCTTAGCGGCGGTTATTCTGGTCGCTCTTTCGCTGTGTAGCCCAGTAAGAGCTCACACGACTTTAGGAAATCTAATCCCAGTGGCACCATACCATGATGATGACTCGGACCCACACGTTGCTGGTCCGACGGTTTACTTGTGGCCTGGGGCAGGATTGGATGCTTACTCTGGAACTGAAGGGAAGTTTCCGGCAGGTTACATCGACCCGTACTCCGGATTGGGTTTGAATCAATCCCCTGAGGGTTCCTCACCGTTCGGGGCGATCATAACGTCCACGGCGGACCACGAGGAGACGGGTCCGCTGATTCTGGGAATTAATTTCACAAACCCTTGCGCGTTTGGGTGGAACGATGTTGATGACTCGTGCGGGAGTGGTGTCAGTTACATGGCAAATTATACGGGTTTGACGGTTTACATTCCGCCTGAATTCGACCTCTCCAGCTTGATCACCGCGTACAACCCGGGCCTGATTCAAACAACGTTCGCCGCAAACACCAACGACGTCGCCGCCATCTCGAAAGCGAGCAGCACGGATCCGTGGGGGCCAGGTTGGTGGGTTGTGAGCATGGAAGGGGATATTCACTGGTGGCCGCAGCACGATTACCGTGAATGGTATTACATGAGAATCAACGACGTCGGTGCGCCCAAGATAGCCGGGAAGTATTTCTTCAAGATCTTTTTGTTCGATCAATTCTACAACTTCGTCTACCCCGGCATGCCGCGAAATCTCATCGTGAACGGGCATCAGTGCGCAGTATGCAACGAAGGTACCGCCAGCGACCCAAGCTATTCAATAGTGCCCTACTCCGGCGCAACCAACGCCACAGTGCCGGTTGAGAATTGGCCGGTGCTGCTGGTAAAGGGTGAGTTTAATCCGGCCATAATCACCGGAGAGATCAGATATGGTTCGTACAACTCAACGCTCTACGGAAATCCAATCAACCTGGCCGGCCGAGTAAGGGCCGTTGGAGTTGCCATAGACCCGTACCAGTCGAACTTCCCGACCACAGGCCGACAGGTCGAGGCAAGAGGATACTTCAACGAATCGGCGATGGGCCATTTCGAAGTCGAAGGTATAGCTCCCGGCGTGTACGACCTGTTCGCCAGCGCGGCCGGTTACCCGGAGCAATTAATCGCATCAGGAGTGACCATCCTCCCAGGCCAATCCCTCCACCTGGACGGATACCTTAACCCGGGCCCAGTCATCGAAGGACGGGTGTTCAGCAAGCATCAGTTCGGAGACCAACCTTGGCCAAATCAGCCTAGGCCCGTCTACGTTGAGGTCTACCGCAACGACGATTACATCGACGACAACGTCGTGTTGTCGTCGCCCCTAAACTTCACACATCAACCGTACATGGCATACGATTGGGATTACTTTGCACCTAACCCTTCCGCGCCGACCCCGAGGCCGATCGCGTTCCCATGGGAAGCGGAATCCGCGGCTTGGGGAGGGTCATATTATTCGGAAAATTTCGGGGCACCGACAGCGAGCCCCCACTACAACTTCCATCCCACTATTACCTGTGGGGGCGTGGTGGATGCCTGCGAGAGGCCGAACGGCGTCGGCCCGGCGCAATATTGGTGGGTTGATTCGGGCGGTGCTTTCACTAACGGTGGGGGTTCGTCGAGTTTCATTTTCCGTTTTGGCGACCGAGGGATCTACGGTGCGCCGACGGAACTTGACGGACACGTACCCCAAGGTTTTGCAAGCTGGGTAAACGGTCTCAATGCGGGTCGATACTGGGTTAGGGTTTGGATTAATGGATACGTCCAGACACAGTTAGATGGAGAGTCAACGGAAGCGGTCCAGTTTGACGTCAGCGGCCGCGATTGGGCTGGGGACGTATACGTTCCAATCGACTTGCGAATCGCAAGCAGCATAACGGTCATCGCCCACTTTCACGATCAAGCAAATACGCTGCAGGAGTGCCCGATTGATGGATGCGAAGGAAATGAGGCCGTGGGGTTGGCCAGGGGGAACCGGTTCCTAATCGCCGAGCTACGTGACTCCTCCGGATCATTAGTTGGGATGAATTTCACGAATGTTGAGGCCGACCAGGCTTCTGCCGCGATTGAAGTGAACGGGTTCGGAATGATGGGCCCGGATACCGTAGGAGTGAAGTACTCCTATTACAACTATCAGGACTATCGCGACTACGGGCTCCCGGCGGGAACGTACGAGATTTATCTCTACCTGCGAGGATACATTCCGGATCTCGTTCAATCAGCGTCCGTAACCCTAAGCGGCAACCCAACCATCCTAAGCACACATCTCCATCGTGGAGCCAGGTTGAATGTAACCGTGTACAGTGTGGACTGGGAAAGACCGAGAGTGCAAAGGCCCTGGGAGTTCCCCGGGGCGCAGTTTCGCCTCTATGTCGCGGACGCGTCTGGTCGAACGTACGGGTACGTTGGCTACACGGACATCGGAACCCCGGACCGCGAAGCAGAACCGGCGAGGCAACCCGCCTGCCACATGCCATCATCAAGCCCGCCCTTCTGCCCAACCGGGACGCCGCAAATTATCGCGCCCTATGATGCAACCGGCTCTACCATTGTCATCAATTCTTGGGATGGGTACTCCGCGGCGGAGGTGGACAGCCCAGGCCTCACTCCCGGCCAAGTACAGTTTGGCGGGGGATATGCGCCGTTCTGGGATATTGGGGGGTTCCTCCTAGTCACTTCCAACTATCGGTTCGATGAATCCGACAATTTTACCGCAAGCGACGCGTTGCGGACCGGGATATACTATCCGTACGCATTGACGTACGGGTACGTTCAACGAAGCAACTTCAACCTGTACGCAACCGAAGGCGGCACCGCAAGTATTCAGATGAGCTTGTTGAAAGGCATGAACCTCACCCTCCGCATCGTATTCACAGACGAAGGCAACCTGGCGCCCACCGAGTTCAACATGAGTATGCGTGTGAGGGTCTTCGACCAAAACGGAAACCTTGTAGCCACCGCGTCAAGCAAGTCGCCGGACACGGCAAGCCTCCGAACCGACTTTTCATCCGCCAATTTCTTTGGCCTGGGAAGGTTCACGGGCGAGAACATAGACCCCGCGGTTACAATCTCAGAATCCTACTACCCAGACCCCTTCACACCATCCCCAAGCCCCGGCTCTAACCCACAACACACCGAAAGGCTCAACAGCATAGCGGCCGACAGCTCGGCTGACACATTCCTCTGGTACGGAACTTGGCCCGTTGGTGTTGGTGGCTCACCCGTCACTGGTTGGCAAGGATTTGACAGCGACCCAATCCATAACCGCGTGAGTGACTTCGCGACATTTCAATCGAATGCAAACTTCTGGGGCCTGGAAGAGTGGAAGACCACGGTTCCATACGACACTTCTGAGGTGAGAGTGTTCCTCGCCGGCATCTACGACCCGTTCGGTGATCCTTTGGACGATTTCGGATCAGCGGTCCTTCATACTCTGAGTTGGAAGGCAGCACGCGGCGAGGCGATAGACTCAATGTACTACGGAATCCTAGGAGCCACTGAGGACGGTGGCTACACCGGACCCTGGTTGGTGGAAGTCGATTGCTGGAACGAATACCCCGCACCGGAGCGTGGCCCTGGAAATGCCCCTCCAACTGCAAACTGGTACCCTCCAGTCGAAGGGCTCCTGGAGGGCGACAGTTTTCACCTCATTCCCGACCCGCAAGGAGCCGACTTTGGCTTTGCGGGCAATACTTTGTCAACTAACGGCCTAGGGCCATACTCTCAGAACGGAGAGTGGTCTCTGCCCAACTCGGCAATTGGAACAGAAGAATCTGCCGTTTACTCCTTGGCAAGACGCGGCTACATCTCCGGCGTAATCGATGCTTTCAATTACTTTGGAAGCCTAGACCCCACGTCTTGGGCAAATGTGCAGGCCAACTCAACCTCGTCGAACATTACGGTGACGCAATGGTCTTGGGACGGCCATTTTGAGATGTACCTGCCCACCGGAGAGTACACGCTAGATGTAGCACCGTGGAATCCGAGAGGGGAGGTCGGCTACATCGCCGCTCTTTCAAGAATTGCCGTTAGCGGAGGAGAGTCAATACTTGGGCTAGATTTCACATTAAATCGAAGCGAAGTCCCGATTCCGAACAGTGTAGGGATGATCGGAACCGTCGTGACAACTACCCTGTTATTCAAGAGAAAGTATCCGAAGAGATCTCGCCGGTAGTCGGAATGGTGGTCCCTCACTAAAGGTTGGGCTGAGAGTTTGAGGCACAAAGCCGGGGTACGTTATGATACGCGAAACAGGTTGAATGATCTAAGTAACGTGGAATGGTTGACATTCACGAAGAGTGTTTGGCAGAGCCGGCCGCCGCCTCGAGACAATCTGAAAGAGCAACATCCAGCCACCTTCGCGGAAAGTGACGTTGAGAAACTTATCCTGTTTTTCACCAAGAAGGAGGGGCGGGTCCTAGACCCATTCCTAGGATCCGGTTCAACACTCATTGCATGCCTCAACACGGGACGTAGCGGTTTGGGAGTCGAACTCGTGCCCAGATGGTCAACTATCGCGCATCGGCGACTCAAGCGAGCGAAAGAAAATGGTGAAAGCCTTCAAACACCGGATCTGGAGATCATGCGTGGCGATTCTCGTGAAGTTCTGCGCAGATTTGACGCCGGGCTCTTCGATTTCGTCGTGACCAGTCCGCCGTATTGGAGGATTTTGACGAAAGCCAGAGATCACAAGTCACGAAGGGAAAGACTCAGTAAGGGTCTACCTACGAAATACAGCGAGGATTCACGAGACCTCGGAAACGCGAGTGGGTATGGTGAATTTCTCAGCGAGTTGACGAAAGTCTTCGCGGAGTGCTATAGGCTTCTGAAGGGTGGAAAGTATATGGTGATTATAGTGTCAGATTTTCGACATGGGTCGAAGTTCGTTTCCTTCCACAATGACCTAGCGATGGCTGTTCAAAGGGTCGGTTTTACCCTTGAGGGAATCACGGTCTTAGTGCAGGACAGTAAGAACCTCTACCCATACGGAATGCCTTACGCTTTCGTCTCAAACATCCATCACCAGTATATCCTCATCTTCCGAAAACAGAGATCCTCGACCGTCCAGGCACAGAGCTCACGGACGGGTCGATAAGCGCAATGCGAAGTTAGGATCGAACAGTGTCGATTTAGTCGCGGCTGACGACTCGCTCAGTTTCGTACACGGGCAACCCTTCCTTAGGGTTGGATCGGATGTTAACGAAGGCACTAATGATCTTGCGAGTGATCGGACCAACTTTTCCGTCGCCGACCTCGATACCTTTCACTTTGACGAGGGGTACGATTTCTGAGAGTGTGCCTGTCAGGAAAGCCTCGTCGGCACTAGTGACGTCGTATGGCGTTATGCCCTTCTCAACCACACGGTAACCTAGCTCTTTAGCCAGGTGAATGATCCGCTTCCTCGTAACACCGGGGAGTATGCCTGCGGTGGAGGGCGGTGTGAAGATGTCACCGTCTTTCGCTATGAAGAGGTTCGTTGTTGTGGCTTCGGAGACGAAACCGTTCCGATCCAGCATCAGCGCGTCGTTAGCTCCGGCGTCCGCGGCCTCAAGTTTTGCCATGACGCTGTTGAGGTAGTTTAGGGACTTTATCTCGTGTGTCGTTGCATCCACCGCGTCCCTTCGAACGGATGAGATGATGACTGAGATACCTTTCTGTTTCGCCACGATGCCGAACGATGGATCGACAGATTCAGCTATTATGATTGTGGATGCTTTCTTGCAGTGCCTTGGGTCAACTCCTAGGTCGCCGGCGCCCCTAGTAACGACTAATCTGATGTAAGCGTCCTTCAACGCATTCCGTTTCAGTGTCTCCACAACGGCCGCGGTCATGTCTTGCGGCGTCATCGGGATCTTGAGCTTGATTGATTTGGCTGAGCTGTAGAGGCGGTCTAAGTGTTCCTTGAACTGGAATATGACGCCGTTGTAGACTCGGATTCCTTCGAAGACGCCATCTCCATACAACATGCCGTGATCGAAAACCGAGATCGAGGCTTTGGATTTGGGGAACCATTCCCCGTCGACGTAGACGACCAACTCCTTAACGGCCAAGGGAAGTCGAACCGGTGACCGGTTGGGACGATATAAAACCGTTCCCTCAACTAGTTCCAAACCACGGCCAGATGTACACGTTGAACATCTGCTCAACCTTCAATAAGGCAGAATAGTGTCTCCACTCCAAGACGCGCAGCTAGTGGGCCGGTAGTTCAGTTGGTTAGAGGACGCTTGTTCCGACCCGAACGTTGCCCTTACACGGCAAAGGTCGCCGGTTCAAATCCGGTGTGTTGACGGAACCGATGAGTCCGTGACATCCGGTGAAACTCCGGTCCGGCCCACCAACTCAGACATCGCAGCATACGCCCTACACCTCCAAAAAGAAGGCTATCGCATATCAACCATCGAAAGCCAAGTTAGCTCCGCATCACTAAACGCACCAATCACGTTGCGGGCAAGGTCAAACGAATACTCACAGCCTACGAAAACTTCGACGAGCGACAGATTCCTATCAATAACGCTTGAACCTGATACGAGTCAGCAATTGGTTGATGAAATAGCCTCCAAATCCCAAGAGATGCTTAACAACGCCGAGAACTAGAAACTATTTAGTCCGATGGCCTTTCGTTGAACTTGTACTACTTGGTAGAATTGGAGTATAATTACCACTTTCGACTGTCTCTTCAAGCCACCTTATATACCTAGTCGGCATATATACTCATTCTAGAAGATTTGTGGAGGTGTTTGAGAGATGGCTAAGAAACGTAAGGTTAAGATGAAGTTGGGAACTGAGCACGACAAGAACGTTAGACAAGAGGAAATGGTAGCTTAAGGCTGCCACTTGGGGCAGATGTTTTCGCCCTGCCCTTGCTTTTCCTTCTTTATGACTTATGTTCTAATTTTAAGGCATTATAGAGAACCCGCTAATGCAAAGTAAGTAATGAGGCCTCAATAGTCTTCGATTAGGCTCATAATTGGTTGGTGTAATCCAGCAAAACCAAATCACACCTTTCCGAGTTGTAGTCTTCTTAGATGTCTAAGTTCGTCCTTACTCTCTAGACTATACGTTACGAAGGTTTAGATGTGATAGAAGTCGCTACGAAGCATAGAAATCACGGCGCCACAAGGCTGGGCTATAATGTTGAAAGGGCATTTCCTGAAAGACACTTCCAGCATCTGCCCCGAATGCCATCAAGTCCTGCCAGCTAGGCTCGTGGAAGAGAACGGGCAGGTTATGATGGTAAAGTCATGCCCTGAGCACGGTACCTACGAGGACGTGTACTGGTCCGATGTCGAACAATGGAATCGTGCCAGGAGCTATTCGGCTATAGGGGGTGGTCTGGAGAACCCTCGAACGAAGAAGTCGAGGGGTTGTCCCTATGATTGCGGAATCTGTCCGAATCACAAGTCCCAAACAATTCTTTCGATAATTGACGTAACGAACAACTGCAATCTAAAATGCCCCATATGCTTCGCAAACGCGACGGCCGCAGGCTATCTATACCACCCCACCTTAGACCAAATCAAAGGCATGATCGAAAATCTCGCCTCCAATCGCCCGGTATCGGTGAAGGCACTGCAGCTGAGTGGTGGAGAGCCAACCCTCCGAGACGACTTACCCGAAATCGTCGAATACGCCCATGCCGCCGGAATACACCACGTCGAAGTCAACACCAACGGAATTCGCATTGCAAACGATGCCATCTACCTCAAACGGCTTCTCGATGTCCACGTTTCAAGCTTCTATCTGCAATTTGACGGAGTCACATCCGAACCTTACTTGACCACACGTGGCCTCGACCTCTTGAGCACCAAAATGAGGGCTCTTGAGAATCTCAGGGCGGCGGGTCACGATAGCACCGTTCTCGTCGTAACGCTTGTCAAGGGGGTTAACGATAACCAAGTCGGCCGCATAATTGATTTCGCGGCACGGAACCACGACATAATCCGATGCGTCAACGTTCAACCCGTCTCGGTCACAGGTAGAATCGACAGGAACAAGCTGGCCGATTACAGAATAACAATACCTGACTTTATGAAGTCGGTTGAGGAACAAACCGGAGGCCAGATCCGAACCTCCGACTTCTTCCCGGTCCCTTCAGTTGTTCCATTCGCACGAGCGGTCGGCGCGTTGAAAGGAAGCAGATTCCCAGAATTCACAATGCATGAACACTGTGGCATGGCAACTTTTGTCTTCGTTGAAGACGGTAGGATCACGCCGATTACCCGATACGCGAACGTCGACGCATTCATGAGCTCCATGAATAAGGTCGCGGAACTTGCAAATGCAGGTCATTATGTCAAGGCTAACATAGAGATGATACGGAGCCTTAGGCACCTCAGCCTCAAGGTGCTGGGGCCACTGGTCAGCGGCGTCATAAAGGAAGGCAGTTACGAAGCATTGGGAAGGCTCATGCGGAACGTAATCATGATTGGGGCCATGCACTTCATGGACCCATACAACTTCGATCTCGAGAGAGTCGAGCGGTGCGGCATTCACTATGCGGTACCCGACGGAAGAATAATCCCGTTTTGCACGATGAACAGCCTTCACAGAGAGGCGGTTGAGAGACAATTCGCTAGAACCTTGGAGCCTATCGTCGCGTGACGCCTACCAGACAAGCGTAGTTTCACATCCTCAGTTTGCCGTGAAATGTTACGACGATTAGGTTTTCCCTAGATGAAAGCTGCTGCGACTGCAAATAAACCGCAAGCCACGACCAGCGCGAGGCTTGCCCAGTAGACAATGCTCCAGGCTGCGTTGGACGCTAGTTTTCCCATAATCGCTTTCTTTCCCGATATTAATCCCACCATTATTCCTGGCCCGAGGAGAACGAATACGAACAAGACCATCAGGTCGATTGCTAGGTTGAAGAGGTCCGGGAAGAGCATAGGAACGATGAGTGCGGGAAGAGACTCGATCAGGTAGATCCGCAGGAACTTCTGTCGGCCCCAGCCTATTGTCTCGGCGACACCCCACGCACTGCCAAGGGAGACTACCACGAGCGCGAGAAACGAAGCGGCCACAAGGCCCACCGCGAAGATGTACGCAGCGTAAGGGCCGGCGAGAGATGACAGTGCACGAGAGAGTTCTTTTGGAGAATTGGTTTGGAGTAAAGAGCTGTTCAAACCGATTGTGGCTAACAGAATTACGACCATACCTACCTCACTTGCCACGGCGCCTATCACCGTCTCTAGCCGCGAGCTCCAGATACTCTTCACCCCTTTCTCGGCCGTTGCCGAAGCTTGATAGAAAAGCATGAACGGCATCACTACGGCGCCGGCGGTGGCGGCTAGCAGATAGAGAAAACGTGGTTGCCAACTCCAGAAGAAGTACATGTACTCGTGCACGGGTGGCAATCCGCGTAGCAACAGAGAACACGCATATGATATGATCAGGACCGCAGAGACGACGAGTAGGAATTTTTCTACGGTACCATATTCCTTCTTCCACACAATCAATAGGTATGCGACGTAGACCGCCGGAAGGGAAAGGAACGGCGGGATCCCTAGGATTTGAAAGCCGATCGCGATTCCGGTAAATTCGGCCACGTAACTTAGAATATCCGTGCATGCCATCGGAACGCTGGTAAGTAAGGCAATTTTCCTGGAATAATTCTCCCGTATGATCTCACCCAAGCCCTTACCCGTCGCGACGCCGATTCTTCCGGCGGCCTCCTGAACGACGAATAATGGAACAGCTAGGAAGAGAAGGAACCATACGAGCGAGTAACCGTAGAGCGCCCCGTCCGCCGCCGCGGTCAGTATGCTTGCGGCGTCAACATCTGCAATCATGACCACCCAAGCAGGGCCGAACGAACGAATGAACCTATGCAGGGCATTAGGCCCGGTGCGGCGTGATACCATCCAGCTAGTCAATCCTCACGACGGTGCACAAATCCAAATGTGATTGGGGCTTCCTCGTTTATGGTTCATGATAAACTAACTGGTGAAATTTTCATAAGCGAAAGCTGCGCGACTCTGGTCCCAAAAAGCGATCTTCGGAGGAATGCTTGCATCGACGCTAGGGTTGATTAGCTACCTAAAGAAACCTCCTGGCTTTAGTGCGAGACGCTAGGCATCAGAAATGCTTCCCTTAATCGCACGTAATGCCAACGACCCGGCGAGGCGCGTACGTGCGCAAATTGAAGAGTTGCGGAAAAAAGAGTGGTCGTTTCCTATGTGGATCTGAGTTTCGGGTAGACCGGGTCAGTCCGCAAGCTCAGTAGCCTCTCCGTTGGCATCGCCATTCCCTGAAATATGCAGTGGTCGTGGGCTTTCAAGAGTTCTTTGAAAACGTCGTGGGGCGCGTCCTCAAGCACGAGCTTGGCGTCGTAGCAGCAAATTGAGGTCGTCGGAAAGGAAGAGAGCTTGTGCGCCTTGCGTTCATCTTCCATCAAGCCTTGGAGCGAGATTTTCTGATCGCTATTTCGTGGGTTGTGAATATGAACGAGGCGCATTCCCTGGACGTCATCATCCAATTCAATGCTTAGTGGATCATCACTGCTTCTTCCGGCGTCGTTCAGGTGAGATCGTTCTATCTCAGTATGCCAATCATTAGTCGAGAGGTTGCGAAGGTATCCGCAGTTTTCTAGCTCCGTGACTCTAATTCCAACTTGTTCGAAAAGGGCGTGATATCTACTTGTCTCCAATCCCGTTGTGCAAGTGACTTCGTGGCGCCCAATGCCCTCTTCGATGAAGGCGCAGAGGTACTCCGCTGCAACGACCAGATTGTCGTGGAACAGTAAGGCACGGTCTCGGGGTTCGAGGTTAGCCGTGTAGGTGAGAGCGAACGGCAACTCTTCGACGAACGCCGCGGTGCAGAGCGTCTTAGAATCCGGGACATCATCGTCATACATAATGTTGGATAAGCTTCTTTCAGGTCCGAGTTGAGTATTTGGCATCGATACAATACCGATACATTAATGTATCAAATTAGGTATTTTAGTGTTTCACGAAGTTTTGGCAACCAAAATCATTCACCGCGCAGTTCGTAAATCTCCATAGACGCCTTCTGGGCAATCGAAATTTGTCATGGTCGTAACGGAGACGACGCCAAGAAGCCTGGCGGAAGGTGCTAAGACGGCCTTATCGTAGGGGTCATCAGAATCATTCGTGACCCGGGTCTTGGCTGTGGGTGTCGTCAGATCCGAATGTTCCTGAATAGTACTGTGATCTGCCGAAGCGCGAGTCTTGTCCCTGCCAGGGAAACGATGATTCCCACCGCCAAGGTTGCAATTGCAGACGCGGGAACTATTGCCCCATACAGTGAAATTGATACCCAGGCGGGCAGAATTGTCAAAACGGAGGCACCAAGCGCGGTCAGCATTCCCAACAGTGAACCCCAGACGCCAACATAGCGGCTTCTGACCATTTCGCGGAAGTCAGGAAATCGAGCGGCATAGAAGACTCCCAACGTGGACGCTTCGAGCACAACTAACACGCCTATTAGAAATAACACTCCGTAGTTCGCGGCTACGGTGCTGATGAGCACAGCAAAGATTGTTAGAAGTGCAATGCCGAATGCAAGTCCGAGGGCGGCGGCGAAGAGAATCTTGGCTCGAAAAATCTGGCTAGGTTTGATCGGCGCCGCGTAGATGTTCCAGACAGCATACCCTTCCTGGCCTATGCTCGTCATAGAGAGGGCTCCGACAAATATAGCGACAAGAAACGCATAGAGGCCTGCGACCAACAAGAAGTCGGGCGTCTGATGTGTTGACCCCGAACCGAGCGGTAGAATTGAGATACCCATTGAGATAGCTAACACGAACGGAATGGCTAGGAACCTCGCCATCTCACGCCTCCGGGTCAACGATCTTAGATCCTTTTGAATTAGCGCGGATTCAGTAGCTCCCACGAGCGGAAGCCGGGATTTCGTTGGGCGGTAAGCGCCTGTGCTCAGGTTGATTGAGACCGGGACGGGGACCCAGAAACGAGCGCGAAACTGAGCTGCTACTGCGAATAGCGTGGCTCCGAAGACGACGGATAACCCGGAGAATAGAAGGAAGTTGATTATGTTTGTCTGTGAAGCAGCTAGGACTGCGAGGGAAGGCCAGACGACGGGTACGAACCAGGCGAATAGTGCGGCTTGGATAATGCTCTGAAGCAGGTAATCAATTAGGTAACCGCTGAAGAGTAGCTGTATGAAGACAAAGAGAATGACCGTCGCGATCAATCGAAAGACGATGGCGGATCGGCCGCTCTTCTTGTAGAAGCTCGAGGAGATTCGGTTGGTAGTCGCGTCGAGTATCTCAACGACGAAGGCACCGATGAATAGCGCTAGTATCGAAAGGGTTGCGGCTGCAAGCCATGTCCAGCCCATCCCCAACGCCAGAGACGGTCCCAGGACGACCCCGAGAAGTAGGCAAAGAATGAATGAGTAGAGGTAGGCTTCTGAAATCGTGGAACCCGCAACGTACTCTTTGGGGGTAATGGGAAGCCAGTTCACGAGATCCGTGTTCATTGATTGGATGGGTTGGCTTACCTCGTAGAGAACGCCGAAGAGTATCGCCATAAACATGATCGCCGAGGGAATTCCTGCCAAAGCTTTTGGAAGGATCGGCATCACCATGCCTTGCAGTCCAGTGCTTCTCGACAGCACGAAATACCCAGCCCCTCCTAGACCAAGGATTAAGGCGGCGTCGACGGGAAGGATTGTGCGAGGTTCGCCGAAGATTCTTGCGAGAAGTTTGATTCTTTGTGTACCGCGAACTTGCGATCTGGTTAGGACAACGGCGAGGGAATATATGGCCCGTAGATTCAACGGGTCAATGCCTCAACGATTTCTCGAGTATCTGATGTTCCCGTGAGCTTTAGAAAGACTTCTTCAAGCGAGGAATCCGCCGCTCCAGCCTTGGATCGAAGCTCCTCAATAGTTCCGTCCGCGAGAGTCTTTCCATTATACATGATTACGATGCGGTCGCAAACGGCGTCGGCTATCTCTAGGACATGCGTGCTGAAGACGGTCGGCACTCCGTCGTCCCTTAGCTTGTGAATGAGGTCCTTCACTATCCTCGCGCTACGCGGGTCGAGGGCGTTCAGCGGTTCATCGAGGATTAGGATTCGTGGTTTGTGGAGTATGCCCGCTATTATCGCCAGTTTCTGTTTCATGCCCTGCGAGTAACCATGAATCAGTTCGTTCTCCCTACCGTCCAACTCGAACGCTTTCAGAAATTCGGGGATCCGCTCACGCTTTGCTTCCGGCCCTAACCCGTGCACCGTTGCTACGAAGTCTAAGTACTCACTTCCGGATAGGAACTCGTACAATCTTGGGCTCTCCGGGACGTAGCCAACGATTCTCTTAACATCAATCGGGCTAGTGGCGACGTTCAAGCCTTGAACGGTGATGGCGCCGGAATCAGGTGTGATTACGCCTACCATGGTCTTCATGAGCGTGGACTTGCCGGAGCCGTTGGGGCCGAGGAGACCTAAGATCCGGTTGTTCTGGAGGGTGAAGCTGACACCCTTCACAGCCATCAAGCTCCCGAAACTCTTGACTACATTTTCAACGCGAAGTGCTTCCACCCTAACTCAACCCAAGTTCTACTCTGGCCCTTTCTACCAGGCAGGGACCGAAAGAGCTTAGAACCGCTATGAAAACCCTAACGTTCTCGGCGTGCGAAACATGCAATCTACTACGCCGCAAGATTCCGAGTCTAAACCAGTATGCAACGTGCCTCTCTGCGGCAGGCCGGCGGACTGGGAAGTCGATATGTTCGGCAAGCCGGAGTACTACTGTGAACGGCATCGGCCCGGAATTCCCGAGAAGTTCATGACGAAAGTGAAGAACAACTGAATACTATTACCAACGTGCCGCGAGAAATTGGTCGTGACACCCTCTTCAGGCATGGGCAAAAAGTATGAGGTACCCCCCCCTAAGGGGGGGGTAGTCACTTGGGGTTCTAATTTGTCCTGCTCGGATGGTTACTGTCAGTGGATTGATTGTAGTCATACCGGTGGAATATGCCTATGCCCCCTTTACCAAGGGCGGCTAAGCCGGAGGAGACGTTGGGTATGCACGCCACCTCGTTTCCCTCTGCATGGATCAGCCGGGCGAAGAGGCCGCGTGCCCCGACGATATCCTGCAACCATGCCTCCCATCTTTCTCCATGGTGCTACCAGTCGTCTAGGAACGCCCGCATAGCCGCGTCCACGCTGCGCGGCGGGGGCCCAGCACCGGCGTTGTCTAGGTAGATAGTGTCACTCAGGAGCGGGATTTGTTCTCTGACCTCGGGCACGTTCACGATTAGCCACAACTCATAGCGGTGTGGGTTGAGGCTAAAAGAGGCTTGCTGAAAATTGAGAAAAAAAGAAAGGAAGATCGGGACGACGTCTAGGTCGTGTTCGGTTCGTTTGATGGCGGATTTGTCTCCACGGTGTTTTCGGCTGTTGTTTTTCTACGCTGGTGTTCGGTTTTGTGTGGTGTAACCGGGGTGGTTGGTTGGGTCTGTGCGACGGTGTACTGCGGTGCTGCGGGCGCCTGTGTCGGGGCCTGGGGTCGTGGCGGAGTCGGTAAGCCTCCGCGTCCTCGGGCTATGAAAGCGACCACGGCGGCCACGATCAATACGGCTGCGACAATTATCGCAGCGATGGTTAGGTAGAGTACTGTGGAGTCTGTTCGCCATGTTGCGACTACACTCTTGGGGCCGTCCATGAGGACGGAGGTTGTTTGGCTGGTGGAAGTACTGTCACCCTGCCAGCCGTTGAAAATGATGCTGACACCGTACTGCGTGCTGACGGGTGTTGAGACGCTGATCTGGGCTGTGCTCCCCGCATCGTACCATCCTGTACCGGAGGGGATCCCTTGGTCTGACTGCACGTTCAGGTAGTACTGTTGTGCGTAGAGTGCGGTCACGTCGTGGGGCGCATTCACTGTAAGGCTTAGCGTCGGACCGGATTGTGGCCCCTGCCCATCGACCATCCAACCTTGGAATACAAGTCTGCTTCCTGAATCACCAACCGTCTGGCTGCCGTTCTGCAGGGTTGCCGTGCTTCCGGCGTTGTACCAGCCTGCGCCTTGCGGGGCTGGTGCGTTTTGGGGTTGCGCATTGACGTTTAGGTAGTATTGTAGTTGGTAAACGGCGGTAACCGTCATCGCATTATTCACGGTCACGGTTCCGCTGGTTCCGACCCCGGAATAGTCACCGGACCAATGGTCAAATACATACCGGGTATTCGCGGAAACTTGGATAGCGTTCTGCGTGACCGAGAAGGAGGCGGAGCTGCCCTGCGTGTAGGTGCCGCCGCCACTTACGGTGCCGAGGTTCGAAGGATTCGTGTTTACGGTCAGCGTGTAGCTGCACGAGTTGCTATAGCTTGAGTAATAGGAGTAATAGTACGGATATCCGTAATTGTACGAATTGCTGGGGCAGTAGCTTGAGGAAGAGTAGTAGGGATAACCTGAGGAATAATAGTACGGATAGTAATAATAGGAGTAATAGTACGGATAATAACCCCCCCAGCCCCCATACCATGAACCCCAATGATGATGGTAATACGACTCGGTGTAGGAACTGTGCCAAACCGTGGGGTAAGAGTAGGAAACGGGTTGCGGGTTAGATAGGGCCGCGACGTGAGTTGGTTGAGCGGAGACTAGGACAAGTCCAACGGCTAATATGAGTAATGCAATAGTTAGTTTAGGCAAATATTCTCTTGCCATTCTCATCGCTAAGTGTGTCCATGCACCCTCTATTTGTTCTTTATGAATGAACCCCCTAACCGGAGCGGGGGCGCCTGCTCAGTTCTTTTTAAGTACAGCCTGTCCTGTAGCCTCAGTGATGCATATGGTGGTAAAGGCGTTCGTTCTTGTTCAAGCCCAGCTCGGTCGATCTCGTTCCGTTGCAAGAACAATCGAACGGGTGAAAGGGGTAAAGATGGTCTTTGCCGTTACGGGTGTATACGACGTGATCGCCTACCTAGAAATGAAAGACATGACGACCCTCTCGGAGCTAGTGATCAAGAAGATTCAGTCGGTTAAGGGGGTCGAGCGGACGCATACGGCAATTGTCGTGTGAGTCCCTCAATTAGTTCTGACTCCTCAGGAACCTTTCGGTTCCCTTCCAAGTTCCATTCACGTAACGAATATTTTCGAAAATAAAGCGTCTCCGAATACTGTTCCTCTTCGATCGACAGCGGCTCTGCCTCCAGTTCAACCTCCATCCTGATCCGAATCGTCTCTTCCAGCGTGGCCGCAACCTCACCGACGGTGGTCTGCCTGGATAGTGCCTTAGCCAGCGTCGTAACCTCCTGCCATCTGCTATGCACAAAACGAGAATTGGTCGGTGACTTGCTGGGCGCCAGTACGAGTTCCAGCAATCGCGTATCCGCGTCCACTAGAATCGAACAATGCCAAAGAGCGAAACGCGAGCCCACTGCAGCCGCCGCGCCGCACACTTTCCGTCCGTCAACTAAGATAGCGTTCCTTGATGTTGAGCATCGAAGGCCGAGTGCCTCGAGGGTTTCCTTTACGAGTTGGAGGTTTCTGTCCTGAAATTTCAGGTCTGCCGAACTCGAATGTGGACTGATAAGAGTTAGGTTCAGTGTGCCTCCATCGTGGAAGACTGTTCCTCCGCCGGTGAACCTTCGAGCAATCTGTACTCCATTCACTTCACATTGGCGAATGTCCGCTTCAACGCTCGCCTCTTGGAATCGTCCAAGGACAACGGCCTTAGGGTTCGTCCAAAGCCTCACGGTTGGTTTGGTTTGAACTCCTGTCGATATTGCTCGGTACAATGCTTCCTCAACGGCAAGGTTCCTGTGGGCGGAACTGTCGGTGCCTTCGAGTCTTCTCCAGCGTATGTGAGGAGTTGTGATTACCAAGGTCGACAATGCCTCGTGATCTTCTTCGGTTGAAACGGCTTCAGCTGCTGTTTCCTGAGAATATGTCCGAGTTTTGGAATTAACCCCACCGCGTCTGTTCCGAGCTTGCAAACGACGGATTGTACAGTTAGAGTCACAGAATCCACGACTAACACGTCGCGCGTTAAGTGCGCCCTTTGAACGGCCGACTCAGCTTCTCTCTTGAAACATTCGAGCACTTGGATCCTGTCTAGCCCTGTCGCGACCCAGTCGGCGATCGTATCTGCGAAACCGTCCGACAACCAACCCTCAAGCTGATGGCCGCTCTTTGCATCAACTCTCACGCCCACTCTCATGCCGGGGTAGAGGCAGTAGCACTCTATTACTTGCCGTAGCGGCATGTCTTTTCCATCCGCCAGTTGCGCCGTGAGATGAGCGGTTGGAATTACGAAATCTGAGGCTCTCGTGTCGGTCCCTATGTCGAACGTGATCCCTCTTCCGTCTGATCCGATGATCTCAGCCTCGTAGTTCCCGTTGGTTTCGACTTCACGTAACTCTGTGTGGGCGAGGGCAAATCTGTTTGCGATCAGCTCAGACATGATCTCGCTATCTTCACCGGTGATCTTGATTTGTGCCCACCCGGTAGGGGACAAGCCCACGAACCTTACATCTGCGTCCAGTTCGCCTTTCAGTTCCTGAAGTCGAGTTTCTAGCCTGGCTTGGAAGTCCCGTGCGGTCAATGGGGTTGGGTGTTCTAGGAGGGTGAGCTTCATTTTTCTCAGCCTATTCAGCGGCTGAGTTCGGCCTCCAATTTCTGAATCCTTAACTCTAGGCCGGAAATGAATTCAGCGTTTTCGGAGCTGTCGAGCTGGTTCCCGCATTTCTCACACTTGAAGGAAGTCTCCATCGCTTCCTCGAACGTTACTCTTACCTCCGGGTCGTTCTTGCAGATGAAGAAGCTGTGATTCTTTTCAAAGTCCAATCTTTGTTTGAGTTTGTCGAGGGCCCTTTTCTTGCGGCTTCGAATAAACGCATCGAGTTGGTCTGGTTGGAGCCGCCAATAAAATATGAACCAACCCGTCTTCTCGTCCCTGACTCTGGTGCAGGAGACCAAGCCGTGGTCGTATAGTTTGTAAAGCACCTTGCGGACTGTGTTTAGCCTTATTCCGCAATCGTTGGCTATGATCTCGTCCGTTGCCTCGCCAAGCTTCTTGAGGCTCTTTACGACTGTGACGGCCTCTTCGCCCCCGAAGAGGTTTGCGATTTTGATTAGTTCTTCGTCAAGGACTGACAAATGTTTGACCGCCGTTAGCCTTATGCAAGAAGGATACCACTTCAGTTCACATTAACCCTTTGTTCACAGCGTTACGCCCTCTATCTGGTAGACAACTTTTTTATACGAACCAGCGCCGGTTACCGTTTCGGGCTATGGAAAGTGAAGGAAACTGTCGCCACGCTTGGTTTTCTGGTGCTGTTCTTTGGGTCGATGGTGGACATTGCAGGTTCAACTTTCGTAACCGAGGGTGGTACACCGGCCTCAACGTATTTCCAGGTCGGCATAATTGAACTTCTGGGGACCGCCCTCTTCGCCTTTGGAATGTACCTTATCATTAAGACTCGCTGATCGGGCGAGGCAAACCGGGTTCTCTGTGCCTTGAAGGTCGTCGTCCTACGAATTGGCCATAGAATTCCAAGAGATTCCAGGATAACTACTCACGTCTGCTTGACAGCGCGCGCACTTGGCGCCGACGGAGTTTACATTTCCAACGTGCATGATCGAGCGCTAACGGAAACGGTTCGAAGTGTCTCGAAGAGGTTCGGTGGTGATTTTCAGGTGGAGGCGGGGCGACCTTGGCGTTCGACGATAACCGAATGGAAACGCAGTGGAGGGAAAGTCGTCCACTTGACCGCGTACGGTATGCCATTGCCTCGAATCATCGAGGCAATTCGACGCTCGGACGGCGATAAGCTGATAGTGGTTGGCGCCGAGAAGGTTCCAGGTGAGTTGTATGGGCTCGCGGATTGGAATGTTGCGGTTACTAATCAGCCTATAAGCGAAGTAAGTGCGTTGGGCATATTTCTCGACTGGTTCTTCGAACACTCGCGTCTCGAAACCGACTTTCCAAATCCGGAGATCAGAATCATTCCATCTGAGCGCGGGAAGAATGTCGTGACGCCCTAGGGTGGTATCGAGGCGTCCGGTTTGCCCTTGATCTTTACGATGTCTCCCAACGTTACTTCTGCGGGTGCAGCGGTCTTAGGTGCGGGAGTCTCTTTTCGGGGAACTAGCAGCTTGATCTTCAATTCGTGCTGAAGACGTCTACAAAGCTGCGTATCCGGCGTAATCTTGCCCGTCTCAATCTTCTGGATGACTGAAAGCTTTTCCTTCACCTTCAGTGCTAGGCCTTCTTGAGACAATCCCAGCTTCATCCGACGCTTCCTCACCAGATCACTGAAGTTCTCGGCGACATCGAGCTCTTCAATCTCCTTAGGGAGTTCAGCCGATCTCCTCTCAGGAAGCCTCGGTACTCGCACAATCCCGACTGGGCGTGCCCGTTGAGGTGGCGGATCTTCTTGGTACGGTTTTCCTAGACCCTGGCAGTTGCGGCACACCAGCATTTTGGCGCCTTCCACTTTGACTTTGAATGGCAGGCCAACGATCTCTCTGCCGCAAATGTCACAATTCAAACTCAGAACTTCTCCATCCAAGATGCGAGACTGGAAACTTAAATTGGTTTCCTGAGTAAACGCGGCCCAGAGCCATGAAACCTCCGTCAAACTCGCAATTGCGAAAGCTCATTGCGGTTGGGAATTACCAGTTCGGCAAAAGAGTAGGAAGAATTCTCTTCGACAGAAGTGTGATGATTGAATGCTCACGAAAGACCGGTCGAATTCGTCACATCTACGTGAAAGGAAAGTTGGCGGCTACTCTAAGGCCCAAGGACGGTTTTCTCGCACTTACTCTCCACGGCGCGAGCATTCTACTATCCAAAATCAAGGTTTCACCCAATCTCGTCGCGGTGGATGATAGCGTCGCAGAGGCCATCAAAGAGGGTGGGGATGTATTCGCTAAACACGTAGTACGTGCCGACCCAGACTTGAGACCAAGCGAAGAGGTGATCGTCACGGATTCCGGTGGGGTCCTACTGGGGGTAGGGTCCGCAGTCCTGGCCGGCCGTGAGATGACCTTGTTCAAGAGGGGGGTGGCGGTGAATCTTCGGAAGGGTTCGGCGGAGGTTGCCGACGAGAGGAGCGACGCCTCTCGACCGCAACAAGAATTGTTAAGATGACGGTGAGCGCTACAAGCGCTCCCACGACGGAAATAGCAAAAGAATTCTCTACTTGAGTCACCGTTGGAAGCCCCGGGCTCCATGTGGCTAAGAGTTCCTTAGCTGAATCCATGGTTACGTTCACGGTTGGAGAATTCGAGGTTAAAGATCCGATCCAACCCTGAAATTGGTGGTCGCCGACGGCGGTGGGAGTAATACTAGCGGTCGCCGTTTCGTTCGCGTCATACCAGCCCGAGCCGGTCGCATCGCCGTAAGCCGAATTGACTCGTAGGAAGTATTGAAGTTGGTAGTTGAATGTCCTTGCTCCTCCCGATGAGAAAGTCCAGGGTGACCCGTTTGTGACGTATCTTGTGCCGGTTTCGAGGTTTATGATTGGCGTGAGTTCGATTGTATGGTTTCCGTTCTTTTTGAACTCCAGGATTATCGTGATTGTTGTGTTAAGCGGTATGCTTTGGACGACGGAACCGTCTAGACTTAGGTCTACATGAATGGGCTGTTGTATGGAGTTTATCTGAATTCTAACCGAATAGACGCTTGTCGCATCGAGGGTGGATCTCAAGGCGTTAAGCTTACCCCAACCCCAGATCGGCGATCCTATCGCCATGTCTATGTTCCCTGTGAAGTTATCCTGCCTCGCACCGGCTTCTAGAATGTTCGTAATCTCGGCGGGGCTCAAGTATGGATTCATTTGAAGCATTAAAGCGATGACTCCGCCCACGTGGGGGGCAGCAAAACTAGTTCCTCTCCACACTTGATGGTAATTGTCCGGATCCGAGTGCCTCTCAGGGGCGTTCGCAGCTCTCGCGGCAGCAATGTTCGCGCCGGGAGCATCGATCTCAGGCTTCATTCTACCGTCTCGGGTTGGGCCAACGCTGCTAAAGTACAAGATCTGCCCAACTCCCGGTCCACCCGTTACGTATGTTGTAACCATTCCTCTCGTGGTGTTGTAGATGAGTCGTCCTTCTCCGGGGGCGGAAGTGGGAGTCCACCAATATCCCATGTAGCCATTAGCCTCAGCCCATTCCACGCACGTGGTGCAATGAGCCCACCAACCATATTTCGTCATATACGCACCAACTGTTACGACTCCGCGCGCTGTTCCCGGCGCATCTATTGTGTCGGAGTGGTCGATCAGATACTTTCCAGCAACAGTCTCATTGCTCCCAACAAATTCTCCAGGCTCGGTCCAGGCATCCCATCTTCCCTCCGGCCCGGATACTGATGTGAGAACGAACTCCCATTCTTTGTTGGGCTGAGATGCGTCAGTAGTCGCAGTGATGTTAATCCACCACTCTCTCCCACTGGGACGTGTGAAAGATGAAACGATTACGACGCCGTCAACCGTTTGTGCTCCGGCATCAGAAGTTGGGCCCGCCACTTCCGCGCCAGACGGTGTGACAACGGACAGGGAAAGTAAGTCTCCGACGGAATACCATAAGTCAGTCATGCTGTTAGTATTTCCCGACATTGACCAGGGTACGTGTACTGCTTCGCCGGGAGAGAGTTCGCCGCTCACATGGAGGTCTGTGCCTCCGTCGTTCCCTGCGGAGACGACGATTGGGACTCCCTTTGATACGAAGTCAGTGAAAGCCAGTTCCAACGGTTCAGTACCATCGTGTGACCCGAGTGAGTCGCCAAAGCTGTGCACGATGACAATAGGGCGGTTGAGCTGCCGGGCCTTGGTTATCATGAAGTTGATGGCGTCTATCACGTGGTTGTCGGAGGCATCTTCTAACTTAACCGCTATTATCGACGCTCCGGGTGCAACGCCGACGTAGTTGTGGGAAGCTTGGCCGGTACTAGCGGCCACAGCCGCTACTGCGGTTTCGTGACCAGTGGTGTCCGAGGCGTCTGGCGAAAAATCAAATTCAGCACAGGTCTGAGATTGGATTTGTGCCGGGTTGCATTCGTTTCCGTAAGTATACCCTTCAGGGGGGGTTCCAGTAGAGGATTGATCCCAGATATAGAGTACCTTGTTTGTGCCATTCGGGAAGCTGAAGTCCTTATGTTGATAGTCGATTCCCGTAACGTCGTCGAATCCTATTATCACGCCCGTCCCGTTGACCACCCTACCATATGAGTCACGGACGCCCGGGTACTTCGCGGTATTCCAGACTTGGTCAGCAAGTATCTCCGGTACGCTAACATCAAGCATTTCCTTCGATTTCTTCGGCATTGCAATCTGCGAAACGAATGGCAACGCAGCTAGTGTCGGCAGCAAATTAACGGGGCTGCTCACGGTTGCGACGTGACCCGTGTATGTGTTTACCTGACAGAGGGAGGCAAGAGTGGCAACCTCATAAGCCGAAGGGATCGTAGAAAACACGACCAACACGTCAACTCGCCTATAGGTCGGCGCGTATTGCAAGAATGACCGAAGTGCCGGATCGGATTTCCATTGTAACAAGACTTTGTCGTCAAATAAGGCGGGTGCCCCAACGGACTGAGCAAAGGTTGAGAGCAGAATGATGCTTAGGGCCAGAATTAGAATGAGATTGCGTGTGTTTCGCCGTGAACTCAATGAGGAATTGGCCTTCCCTTCCTAAGTGTTTCACAAATCCCTAGGGCATAATCGAGATTTCGATTCGTTCGGAGCAACGCGTATATAAATTTCCCCAAAGTGTGCCCTCAAAATAATTCTCAAAGCCGCAAGAGAACACGTGCCACGGGGCGATAGGCCTTAGCACGTGCACGATAGTTTTATTCTTCTCCGAGAAAGCTTTGCCGATGAATTGCATTGGCTTACAAGGCTTTGAAGGCTGCACGTGGGAAGCCGGGCGGTCGTGACGCCGCGCGAATGATGCAGAAGATGGGGATGAAAGTTGATGAAGTGGCTAATGTTTCTCAAGTCATTATCAGGACAGATTCGAAGGACATCGTGATTGAGGGGCCGAGCGTGACATTGGTCACGGTTCAGGGCCAAGCCATGTACCAAATAGCGGGAGGGCAAGTGTCGGAAACCGCGCCTCAAGTGGCAACCGCCGCGCCAGTAACTCCTGTTGTGCAGGAGGAAGATGTGCAATTGGTCGCCCAACAGACCGGGAAATCAGCTGAGGAAGCGAGGAAAGCGCTTCTGGACGCGGGCGGAGATCTCGCGAAGGCAATTATCATCTTAAAGGGAGAAGCGGCTGCTCACTAGTCGTCGGAACTCTCAGCGAGCGGACTTATCTCAATCGCGTTTTCCTTAGCCATTCTGCCCTTGATGCGTTTCAGACGGAAGAAATCTTCCCGCTCCGCTTCCTCCAAGTGCATTTCGATGTAACGGATCGTTGCAAGCATACGAGGGATGATAACGTACTCTAGGGAGTTGACGCGCCTCTTAGTTGAGGCGATAGCTTCAGCGAGTTTCTTCACTGCGGCTTCAGCGCTAGAGAGCTCCGCGATTGCTTTTATCGCCTCAGCCATCTTCAACGTAGCTAGGTCGAGTTTAATTGAAGTGCTGTATGGGTCGTACGGAAAAGTAGCCAGCGGCTTCAAAGTTACTTGGATATATGGAATCGTTACTCCGATCACGTTTCTGGTCTTCGTTTCAATCGTGAATCTATCCTCGACCCCTACGGATGTCTGTTCTAACCTCACGGACCCGATTGCCATTTGTGCTTCAACGAAATCATCGTAGGCCTCGATCAGAAGCTTCTGCGCCTTGTCTCTCAACGCGGAGATTTCACGCACAAACTGGAAGAACTCAATCATTAGCGCATCGAGCTTCTCACGAAGCAGGTCGCGCCCTCTCTCTGCAATCTTTCGTCTCTTTCTCAGTGTAAGTAGTTCCATTCGGGTAGGGTGGATCCCGGATATTAGCTCGGGCATCTAATTCGCCGATTCGGTTCTGTACTTTGGATGGAACTGTTTGATTGTTGCGGGGTCGATGCGTTTCAGCTCGCTCTCCGGCAGCGCGGCTAACAGTTCCCAACCTAAGTCGAGTGTCTTCTCGATTTCTCTGTTCTCGTATTCGCCTTGGCCTATGAAGCGTCTCTCGAAGTCATCGGCGAACTGGAGGTAAATCTTGTCTCGTGCCGATAGGGCTTCTTCGCCTACTACGGCCACTAGGTCTCGGAAAGCGCGTCCTTCGGCGTACGCGTAGTACAGTTGGTCGGATACTTCCCTGTGGTCCTGGCGTGTTCTCCCCTTGCCGATTCCTTCTCGCATCAGGCGAGATAGGGAGGGTGAAACGTCAATTGGTGGGTAGATGCCTTTCCTATGCAGGCCTCGGTCCACGATGAGCTGGCCCTCAGTGATGTACCCGGTCAAGTTCGGAATGGGATGGGTTATGTCGTCGTGGGGCATTGTCAAGATGGGCATTTGCGTGATAGATCCCTTGGCGTCGCGAATCCTCCCCGCACGCTCATAGATCGTGGAGAGGTCCGTGTAAAGGTAGCCAGGGTACCCTCTTCTGCCCGGGACTTCCTCGCGGGCTGCTGAAATTTCCCGTAACGCTTCCGCGTAATTAGTCATGTCTGTGAGGATGACTAAGACGTGCATGTCAAGTTTGAACGCGAAGTACTCGGCCGCGGTCAACGCCATTCGTGGGGTTAAGATCCGCTCTATTGCCGGGTCATCGGCTAGGTTGATGAACATCGTCACATGCTCAAGGGCGCCTTGTCTTTCAAAATCTTCCCTGAAGAAGCGTGCTTCATCCGCCGTGATGCCGATAGCCGCGAATACCGTTGAGAACGGTTCTCCCGTGCCGCGAACTCTCGCTTGTCTCGCCACTTGGGCTGCGACGCGGTTATGCGGTAGGCCGGCGCCTGAGAAGAGGGGAAGTTTCTGCCCTCTGACTAATGTGTTCATGCCGTCGATGGCAGAGATTCCTGTCTGGATGAATTCTCTGGGGTATGTGCGCGCGTACGGATTGATAGGTGCGCCGTGGACGTCCCAGTAGTCTTCGGGGAGGATGCGTGGTCCTCCGTCGATTGGGTTGCCGCTTCCGTCGAGTATTCGCCCCAGGAGGTCGCTTGAGACTGGGAGCTTGACCGTCTCTCCCATGAAGCGTACGTTGGTCGAGGGCACGTCGAGGCCCGATGTTCCTTCGAAGACCTGAATCACGGCCAAGTCGCTTCGGACTTCAAGCACTTGCCCACGCCGTTCTTCACCGGCGGGTGTGCGGATGCGGACTAGTTCTCCGTAACCGACGCCTTTCACGTCCTGCACGAAGAGTAGGGGACCGGAGATCTTGTTTACGGTGGAGTATTCTCGAACAACGACTGACATTGGCTTATTTTCCTCACTTGGCGGGTTCCGCTATTTCTTCGCTTAATTTCTGGAATTGCTCGTCGACTCTAGTGGAGAGGCCGTCGGCGAATTCCTTGAACGTTTCGGATGGTTGAATCTTCGCTCTTGCAATTTCGTCTTTGGCCGGAATTTCGAGTGCTCTTTGGAGGGGAACTCCTTTCTCCGTTGCTTGCTTCATTCGTTCGTAGAACTTCATTATCAGCGACATTAGCAAAGCTGTCTTTTCGGGTGAACAGTAACTATCTATGGGGTGGAGCGCGCTTTGTATGAGAAAGTCCTCCTTGATCATTCGTGCTGCTTCCAGTACAACTCTTTGTGATTCGGAGAGTGCGTCCGGTCCAACGAGCATGACAATCTCTCTTAGCTCTTCGTCTCTTTGCAGCAGTGCCATACCTTCCTTCCTCAGGTTGGACCATTCGGGCCCAATCTGGGTTTGGTACCAGTTCTCCAGCGAATCGAGGTATAGTGAATAGCTGGTCAACCAATCGATCGCGGGGAAGTGTCTGCGCTCGGCTAAGGGTTTGCTCAATGCCCAGAATACCTTAACAATTCTGAGGGTATTTTGTGTCACGGGTTCGGAAAAGTCTCCTCCCGATGGGGAGACGGCTCCGACGATCGATACGGACCCGAGCTTGTTCTCTTCGCGACCTATCACCTTGACACGGCCTGCTCGCTCATAGATCTCAGCCAAACGGGACGCCAAATAAGCCGGGTAGCCTTCCTCCCCAGGCATCTCTTCTAGTCGGCCGGATACCTCCCTCAGCGCTTCGGCCCATCTTGAAGTTGAGTCAGCCATCAGGGCGACATCATAACCCATGTCCCTGAAGTATTCCGCAAGCGTCACTCCTGTGTACATGCTCGCTTCTCGCGCGGCGATAGGCATATTCGAGGTGTTGGCAACAAGCAGCGTGCGTTCCATAAGCGGGTGTCCGGATCTGGGGTCCTTCAGTTCGGGGAACGTTTCGAGGACTTCTGTCATCTCGTTTCCGCGCTCGCCGCATCCAACGTACACTATGACATCCGCATCAGCCCACTTCGCTAATTGGTGCTGCGTAATTGTCTTACCCGTTCCGAAATCGCCCGGAATGGCCGCGGTGCCGCCCTTCGAAATTGGGAAGAAAAAGTCGATGATGCGCTGGCCGGTAATGAGTGGAGTGTCGGATGGTACCTTTTCTCGGATTGGCCGCGGGATTCTGACGGGCCATGTGTGCATCAAGAAGAGTTTCTTGGTCCCTTCTTTTGTTTCTACTTCCGCAATGGGTTCCTCAAGCGTGTAACTGCCCTTTGAGGCGATGGATTTTAGCGAACCTGAGACGTCTGGCGGGACAAGGATTCTGTGCTTGACCAGCAACGTTTCGGGGACTTCGCCGAGAACGTCACCGCCCCCCACTTTATCGCCCTTTTTCAGTAATGGGGTGAATTCCCACTTCCTCTTCCGGTCGAGGGCAGGTGCGCTTACGCCTCGGCTGATGAACGCGCCTGCTTCCTTGAGAAGTACTGGAAGAGGCCTTTGTGTCCCATCGAAGAATTGGTTGACCAAGCCAGGACCTAGTTCGACTGAGAGGGGATGGCCGGTGCGAAGGACCGTCTCGCCCGGTTTGATACCGGTTGTCTCTTCATAAACTTGAATCGTAGCTCTGTCCGATTCCACCTTGATTATTTCCCCGATAAGGCCGGCGCTGCCTACTTTGACGAGTTCGTACATGCGTGCCCCAAGCATTCCGGACGCCACGACGACTGGTCCAGCGACACGGTCAATCTTCCCAGGCTTATACTCCGACAACATCTTTCACTCGAATCGTTGCGGCCGATACCCTGTTGCTTACTTATTACTTTCGTTGCCTTCCGGAAAGGAGCATTTGCTAAAGGGATCAAAGCTCCTATACTCTATCATCTGCCGCCCTCTATCCAAACGTCGCAATTCAGTATGATCCGATCAACGTGAGATCTCGCTTGTCGGTCTGCGCCTGCCTTTTACAGATACGGGTCGCCGAAGGACAGAAGGAAAATTCCTCGCCTTACGAAAGCTCACCAGCCAGGGGTTGAGAATACGTTCGCTGCAATGTCGGCTCACATGATCTGTTTCGGTTCTGACGAATTCTAAGGATTCTGAGGCATCGATCTTACAGGCGTGCGTTGGATTCTAGTTCGCCAGATAAGGACCGCGACTGCTGTTTCAACCATAAACGCAGCCGCGAGGAAACCGACAGCTAGAGGGGACACATAGGTCACCAGTAGCCTTGGGTAATAGGTACTGTTAGGAACTTGTTCATGGGTGAAGAACTGGGTTGAGTAGAACGTCGTCGCGTTTTCTTGAGTATCTCGGACAACCAACCCATAATTGCTAGAGTTCGACCGCCAAATATTCATAATGCTTGTGATGTCCCAGTCCATCCAAACAAACGGCCCATACCAGCCGCCTTGTTCGTCCGGGACGATGGATGTCGCGTGGTCGGCATCGGTATAGTTCGGTTGATTCGCCCAGTTCACCGTTCTTTCACCCCAGGGTTGCAGAAGACGGTAGGCACCATAGATTCTTCCGGCAGAGTCGCCGATATCTTGGGTTGGGTCTACCGTGGTCCTATGCCAAAGACGCAAGCGCATCGTAGCCGAGATGATCCAGGCATCCTGTGGAATCGAACTGATGTTAAATTCTACCCAACCCCTCATATTGTAAGGCGGCTTATCATAGGAAGCGATTTCGAAGTTGTCGGACTTCCCATTGTTGGCTAGCGGAACTGATTCCCAGCTGTAGCTGTCCTTGTCCGCGAATGTCACCGCCGTCTTGACTGACGAAATCCAGAAACCGACAAAAGTAAAGATGTAGACGGCGATCACCAGCCCTGCGAATACCTGGCGTCTCATGGGGAATGTGAAAGTTCGAACCCCTAAAGAGTTTCCCGATTACTGGCGTTCATGTCGGGCGAACTGGTTCAGACCGACTTCATTCGGAACACTTAATCCCTATCTCCGGATGATGGTTTTAGGTTGTCTTAGTTGCGGGACGAGTCAGACGATTTCGTTGCTGGCCTCAGCACGCTAAAGACTATTCCGAGGAGCGGATGGATCAGCCATGGAGTTAGACTCCAAGACGTAGAATCTGTGGCCGACCACACATCCTCAGTTTCCACATTGGCTATGTTGCTTGCAGATATGGAGGCGAGGGCCGGTCGGCACGTCGATGTTGAGAAGGTGCTCCGTATGGCGTTGCTCCATGATCTTGCCGAAGCCTTGACGTTCGATATTAGCAAAGCCTACTTGGAATATCTCGGCGTCCGAGGAGAGGCTATAAAACGCGAAGTCGAGGAAGCTGCTTGGAATCAGCTGATCAAAGGAATACGCAGTAAGCCAATAAGGATGCGATATGCAAAGTTACAATCGGAATTCAACGCCGCAAGAACGTTTGAATCGAAGATCGTTCACGCGGCCGATAAGTTGGATATTCTGTTTCAGATTATTGCGTACCGTCGTCGTGGATACCCTAGGCGAATGTTGTCTGTTCTCTGGATGAGCACCAGTCAGTACCTGACGGTTTTCAAAATACGGTCAGTAAATAACTTACGAAAGACGGCGGTTCGACTTTACAACGCTAGATGATGTGGATTAAGCTAGATGGTAACTGAACGACCCCCGAACCGTTTTCAAAGATCCATATGCCAAACTCCTCAGCCTTCGGCTCGGCAACCAACGATACGGCATAGGGTGAAAACTGGGAGAATTGCATGTGGGTCTGCACGTCGGTCTGGGACAGAAACAATCCAAGGCCGGGGTGAGAGTGGTACCACCCAACTATCCTCCCATCCATTCTACCCTCAACGATATCGGTCGCGACGCGCGCCAGAAGGTCCTGGGGAAAGGCGCAGGAAACCTCGCTCACCTCGGTCCCTCCGGGGACTATGTCGTTAATCCACAGGGACGAATCCTGTAGAGTTCCCATCAATAATCCGATACGTTCGAACGGCCTGTTGACGTCCCGTGAAATACGGTCGATTACCCGATTTGTAATGAAGACCTTGAACACGCTAATCACATATGCCCTTTGGCCCATGCTGCTGTGTCGAGATAAGATTTCAACCTTGAACTCTAAAGAATACCGTGGGTCGACTGCCAGATTTCGCCACATACCTGTTCATCTAGCGAACGTACGTGCGTTTGTTCTAATTTGTGAACAGGCCGTTCAAAACCGTGGGGTTATTGCCACGCATCGCAGACTTAGTGCCAAAAGGAGGTTGAATAATTGAGTGAAATATCAGGTCGACGAGGCTACTACTTAGCGGCCTTAGCGATAGTCGCAATAGTTTTGGTAAGTTCGGTGGCGCTCATGCGTCCGCCGCCAGGTCTCTCGTCGAACGTGTCGAAGACAATTCAGGTCACAGGAACTGGAACATTATCCGCCGCCCCCGATGAAGCCATACTATCCCTCGCCGTTGAAACACAAGCTTCGACCGCTACGATGGCAACAACGGAAAACGCCGCCGCCATGGCAAGTGTCATCACCGCCCTAACCTCCGCTGGAATTAGCAACGACTCGATCCAAACCACCTCATACACTCTGAACCCCGTCTACTCTAACCCCGTGAACCAAAGTACTGCGCCTTCGATAATCGGTTACGACGCGGTCAACGCCATCCAGGTCACGGTGAAAGATCTCGCATCTGTTGGCAAAGTGCTTGACCTAGCTATCACTGCAGGTGCAAACCAAGTCCAAGGCATTACGTTCACATTGTCGAACACCGCTATGGCTTCCTTACAGAAACAAGCACTTCAACTAGCCTTGCAGGACGCAAACAACCAGGCAAAGGCAACAGCAACCGCTCTTGGGTTGACCATTGTTGGACCAATCTCAGTAACTCCGGGTTACGTTTTCCAACCCGAAAGCTACAACCGGTTCAGCGCGGCGGCCCCGCAAACTACGACCCCAATACAACCAGGAACATTGCAGGTTTCGGCCACAGTCCAAGTAACATATCAGTTCAGCTGAGATTAGAGAGCTTAGCGGCCGAGAAAATGTGGCGTGATGAACGTCTCAATGTAGGCCGCGATGGCAAATAAGGCGACAGACAGTAGAGACAAGACGATTGTATCCTTAATCCCCTGCCGAAGAAGCGGCCGGTCCACGGGCTGGCCGCTCAATTTCGTGTACAACGCGCGCGTGGTGCTCACGTGCCATCGTGCCAGGGCTGTGAATTCTAGGATAAACGCCGGAATTTCAATGACGCCGTGCGGAACTAGGCCTGCGATCGTGTACATCGGCCCCTTTGTTATGCTTACAAAGGATGCAACGGCACCGATCAGAACGGCATTGAGTAGCAACTCATAACCCAGTTGAAACGCGCCGACGAAGGGTATCCAAACCCAAAGACGAACGGGGTTCCAGAAATGGCCGATGTTGTTCAGAAAGATGAATTGGTATAGACCTCTCGTATACGGGGGTGGTATAGCGATATAGCTAGCCTGGGATTGCGCCCAAGACTGCAGCTCCGTGACGAGGTCTGACGATGTCACCAAGACCAGGTAGGCGACGACGACCGTGATGATCATAGTGACGAAGAACGCCGCCGATATGGCGACTATCAGCAGGCGGTTCCTGCGAAATGTCCCCCTGAGCAGCTCTCGGTAGCTCATCGATACTGCTCAGTCCGCCTGTTTGCTTCCGCAGTTTGGACAGAATTTCGCTACGGGGGGAACCACGCCGCCGCATGTTCCGCAAATTCTCTGAGCGGCGGGAGGGATCAGTGTCTTGAGAATTTGGTCTTCGAACTTCGCTTGGTCCATGAAGTGCTCGTTGTAATCCCTGAGCAATGTGTAATACCAGTATATCCAGAAGAGGCCACCAGTTATCGCAGTGAGGATCACGAACAGGACTGGGTCTCTGTTTTGAGGCCTGTATGCTGCGAAGTTCGGTTCTTGAAAACCCGATTCAACTAGGGAAGTCGCGAGTACGCCCTGATACTTGGACTGGAGTTCATCGTGCTTACGCATATCACGGGTTAGGTTGTAGGATACGATGAGTCCTACAAGTGGAGTTATGACCATGAACAGTAACGCCCAGAGCCCCGCCGGCCTCATCTTTTCTTCGTATGCCGAATCTTCAGCTAGAAAACCCACTTCCGCAATATTCGCTGATTCTGGCTTCTTGGATACGAGGTACCGATGAAGGGTGGAGAAGAGGAGTTGTTGCCGAGCGAAGTGGCGGTTTCGGCGGTCGATCATGTAATAGACACTTAGGGCGCCTAAGAGGAAAACGGCGAATAACACTATGATTCCAAGTCCGTAGAGTGAAACAAGCCCTCCCACAACTGGCGCGATTGCGCTTTCCGATGTAGCCGGTTGAGAAAGGTTGCCAATTCTCGGTAGGATGGAGACCAGAATCCCTACGAGGAAAGCCACGATCGATATGGCCGCCACTAACGGGAGGAAAGGGATTATCATCCATGCGTATCCCATCCTCCTGTCCGTCTCAGTTCGGCGACGTACGAGGGCCTCTATCCGTTGGAGGTGTGGGTCTGGCTGTGTTGCCATTTTATGTCGCCAGGCATATTGCTTTTCTAGGCATAGATAGTCTCATAATGTTCATCCGCACAATTCATTATGGGGTAAGATGCATGCCAAAGGCTTTCGTGTTTATGAATATTGACGCAGGTTCGGAGAATGAGATCCTGAACAGCCTTCGGGAGGTCCCTGAGGTCAAGGAATCCTACTTCGTCTACGGGGTATATGACGTCGTTGCAAAAATAGAGACTGAATCTATGGACCGCCTGAAGGAAGTAATCACCTGGAAGGTGCGGCGGCTCGATAAGATCCGCTCGACATTAACGACTATAGTGAGCGAAGGAAAATAGTATCCGCTCTGCCTAGAGAGTTGCCCTAGGTCCTACCGGTAGGGCAAGAACTCTCTTCCAAGCAGCTCGCGTGCTACTACGATCTTGTTTATGTCAGTGGTTCCGTCGCCGATCATTGCTCCACGTATTTCTCGTAACCTGTACTCGTCCATGCATAAGGTTGTGTACCCTACTGCTCCTCGGTTTTGGAGGCAGTTGTTGACTATTCCAAAACAGAGTTGGGGTACGTACCATTTGATCATTGCGGAGTCCTTCGTAATCTTCTGCCCTCTATCCTTCAACCACAAGGTTCTGTAACATAGCAGTCGTGCCGCTTCGAGTTCCGTGTATCCTTCAACGATTCTAGACTGGACAGCTTCGAATTTAGCTATCGGACGGCCGAATGCTGTACGTTGCTTCGTGAAGTCTATGTTCTCCTCGAGGGAGCTTTCGGTTAAACCTACGCACCACACAGCGATGAGTGCCCTCATGAGGTCGAAGGTTTCCATAACATAATGGAATCCTTTGTTCTCCTCGCCAATGAGGTTTGAAGTTGGAATCGTGACGTCCTTGAGCACAATCCCGCCGAATGAGAACAACCTCCAGCCTAACGCGTCGAACGTGTACCTTTCAATTCCCGGCCTATCCATCTCAACAAAGAACATGCTCACTCCGCGTGAACCCTTATCCTCTTCAGTCTTAGCCAGGATGCAGTAGGCACCCATCTCATTAACGCCGGTGATGCACTGCTTTTCTCCACTCAGAACGTAACTATCCCCCTTACGCGTCGCACGAGTCTTAATCGCGGCCGCATCCGACCCCGTGGATGGTTCCGTGTTCGCGATTCCTAACATCCGCTCCCCCCTAACCATCGCGGGAAGCCATTCTTCCTTCAATCGATGCGGTCCGTGTAAGGCTAGGATCTCGCCCATAATGTCGCTGAGCGGGATCTGCCATCCTGCACGAGCCATCTCCTCAACAAGTATCCCCATCGTCACTGCGTCCCCTTCCTGTCCGCCGAACTCTTTCGGAAACCTCAAGCCGAGGAGTCCAGCGCTACCCATCTTCTTGTACAGTTCCCAGGGGAATTGTCCCTTGCGCTCGTAGTCTCTGACTTTAGGCGCGATCTCCTTCTTCGCGAACTCACGCACAGTCCTGCGGAACAGGTCCTGTTCTTCACTAAAATCAAAATTCAAGGTCAAACCACTGACGCCATGCCGAATTAGGATAACCTTTGTTCTTAAGCTTGGTGAGAACGCATTTTTCTCAAGGAAAAATGGCGGGTATTCATGCGAGTGAGTTGCGGGGTAGCTTTATAACGACAAGGAACTTTTTCGGTGCCGTTATCGGGCGAGGCCCAAGTTTTGGATGAGCTTGAGCAAATCCGAGAAAAGAAGATGAAACAGCTGAAAGAAGAAATGTCAACTTCGAGAATCGATAAGCCGATCGTAGTTAGCGACAGAAACTTTGATCAGACGACTAAGAATTATCCGCTACTGGTTGTTGATTGCTGGGCCGCATGGTGTGCTCCTTGCCGGGCGATCGCCCCCATTGTGGACGAGCTGGCGAAGGAATATAGCGGTAAGGTTGTTTTCGGCAAACTCAATGTTGACGAGAATCCGGAGACCGCTCAACGGTTTGGAGTAATGGCGATTCCGACTTTGCTGGTAATGAAAGACGGGCAGGAAGTCGACCGCGTCGTCGGAGTTGTTCCGAAGAACCAGCTAGAAGCTAAAGTAAACGCCTACGCGTAAGCAAACCAAGGTCCAGAATAGTCTTCCGGCGGGCATCTGTACCCATACTTGAGACACAGCGACCGCGCGAAATTATCCGGCGTTACTTCCTCGCTGCGGCCAAACTGTAGACAGTCAACTAGGTGCTTTGTCTCATGGAAGATGATGTATTCCCGTAGTTGGTCGTATGCGTCTTCCGAAATGTGGATGGTATAGGGGTCTCCTGTAAAGTAAAACCCTCTCAATGGCCCCGCGCCGGGATAGATGTTGATTCGAATAGTCTGTGAGATTTCAACCCCTAATTCTGCCAAAGCGAGGTTAACGAGCCGGCACGTCTCGGGATTATGAGTGGTGTACTCATAACGGTCGGTGTTCTCTGAGAGGGTCGCCGAGCAGGTGGGGCATATCGGGTTGGGCTCGGGATGCTTTCCGAACTCTCTTTGAAGCTTACTCTTCAGCTGACTGAGCGATTCGGAACCTATCACTAGTTCTTCTTCCAAGGAGTTTCGCAATCGCTCACATTAAAGAGCATGGCGTATCATGTTGCATTAATCGCGTAAAATCCTTACAAGGCGGGTTCCATGGCCGTATACAAATTCGAGGGGCGCGTCCCATGCCCGAGGAACTAATCGCGGTATTGGACTTTGGGGGGCAGTACAGCCACCTCATTGCGCGTCGGATTAGGGAGTGCGAGGTTTACTCAGAGCTTCTTCCCTTTGACACTAAGCCCGCGGAACTGCGGGACCTCAATACGAGAGCGATTATTCTATCCGGAGGTCCTGCCAGCGTCTATGAAGAGGGTGCACCTAAGTGCGATCCCAGGATCTTTGAGATGGGTGTACCGGTGCTTGGGGTCTGTTACGGTCTCCAACTAATGGTTCAGGCGCTCGGAGGCCATGTGAAGGCAACAAACCGTCATGAATACGGGAAAACAAATCTGCGAATCCGAGACACCGCGGACCTATTCAAAGGTGTGAGCGATCGAATCAATGCCTGGATGAGTCACGGAGACTACGCCGATTCCCTCCCACCGGACTTCGAAGCGATTGCCGATTCGGAAAGTTGTCCAACCGCGGCTATTCGTGATCGCAGCAGAAAACTATTCGGTGTACAGTTTCACCCGGAGGTCGCGCATACCGAGCATGGGACAAGAATACTGAGGAATTTCGTAGCGATCTCAAATTGCCGTCCGACGTGGAACCCACGGTCGATAATCAATGACTCAATTCGAGAGATCAAAGCTAGGGTTGGAAACGAGAAGGTGCTGTGCGCCGTGAGCGGCGGAGTGGACTCAACAGCAACTGCGGTTTTGGTGCATAGGGCGGTGGGCGATAAGCTCACGTGTATCTTCGTCAACCACGGTCTCCTGAGGAAAGACGAAGAGAAAACGATGAAAACCCTCGCGAAAGATTTCGGCCTTAACCTTCGATACGTGGACGCATCGGAACGTTTTCTGCGAGAACTCAGGGGCGTCAGCGATCCTGAGGAAAAACGCAAGATTATCGGGGAACAATTCATTCGTGTCTTCGAGGAAGAGAGCAGAAAACTCGGAACCTTTCACTGGTTGGCTCAGGGTACACTCTATCCGGACGTTATTGAGAGCGCGGCCAGTGGTAGCCCCGCCTCGCGCATAAAGAGCCATCACAACGTGGCGGGGATTCCGGAATGGTCGAGATTCAAGACAATCGAACCGTTTCGCTTCCTCTACAAGGATGAAGTCCGTAAGGTTGGAAGAGAGCTAGGGTTACCCGACGAGATTGTGTCAACGCATCCGTTCCCAGGCCCAGGCTTAGCCGTTCGGATTGTCGGTGAGGTTACGGGAGATAAGCTACGAATCTGTCGTGAGGCAAGCGCGATCGTTGAGTCCGTGCTGACGACGAGAGGGTTGTACGGTAAGGTCTGGCAGGCGTTTGCGCTTGTCGGGGATGACAGGGCTGTGGGTGTCGAAGGGGATCATCGGCAAGTCGGGCATATTGTCACGGTGAGGATTGTTGAGTCAACCGATGGAATGACCGCCGACTGGTCAAGGATTCCGTATGATGTCTTGGAGGAGATTAGCAGCAGGATAACTGGCCAAGTCAGGGGGGTTACTTGGGTAGCGTATGCCGTGACCTCTAAGCCTCCATCTACAATTGAGCCGTGCTAGCGGCCGTGGATGTGGCGGCACGTCTTTGACGGCTGATGCCGGTCAGAAAACTACTGATGCTTGTTACTTCGGTTTGAACGAGTGGCCGCAGCCGCAAGTCTCCGTAGCGTTTGGGTTGTTAACTTGGAAGCCTTCTCCCATGACCGATTCCACGTAGTCGACCTCTGAACCGTCAAGGAACTGTGCGCTTTGTTCATCGACAAGAATCGTCACTCCATGTGAATCGATAAGGTGGTCGCCATCCTTCTTATCGTCGAAGGCGAGTCCGTACTGAAAGCCGCTGCATCCTCCGCCAGCAACGTAGATTCGAAGGCCGGACTTCGGTTTTTCTTGTTTCTGCATAGCGAGCTTAACTTTCTCAGCCGCTTTCCCAGTTAACGCAACGTTGAGTGTTGATGGAGAGTGTAGCATTAGTTACACCGTTCAACCGGTATTACGTATGGATTATTTAAGTTTGGGTGAACCAAAAATATGCCCAAATAGGCGACTTATGGGGAGTCGCACAATATCTCGAAGAGGCTGCCTACATGACGCCGACGCTAGGCTTGGTTTACGGTGAGGAATTCCAGCAATACGACTTCGGCCCAACGCACCCCCTGAAACCCACACGGCTCAAACTCACCTTTGAGCTAATGAAGGATACAGGATTACTAGACTCTCCGAACGTAAGAGTGATCAAGCCGCGGTACGCAAGAGAAGAAGATCTCAGCCTATTCCACTCCACCAAATACCTAGCGTTCGTTAGACGTGCAAGCGTAAGCGGAGGCGGTCTTCTGGATGTCGGTGATACACCGGCGTTCAAGGGTTGTTATGAGGCGTCGGCGCTCGCCACAGGGGCGTCGTTGGCCGCAGTAGACGAAGTCATGTCGGGTACCGTCACCCACGCCATGAACATTTCAGGAGGCCTACACCATGCCCATCCGGACCGAGCTTCCGGGTTTTGCATCTTCAACGACCCGGCCATATCAATCGCCTATCTGAAGAAGAAATACGGGCTCAAGAAAATTCTATACCTTGACGTGGACGCGCACCATGGGGACGGGGTTATGTACGGTTTCTACACTGATGGATCAGTGTTGGATATAGACTTCCATGAGGACGGGCTGCATCTCTTCCCAGGAAGCGGGTTTACGAACGAAGTGGGCGAAGCAGGTGGGGCGGGCCTTAAGCTGAATGTCCCGTTGCCTCCATTCACGGATGACACCCTATACCTTCGCATATTTCGAGAAATCGTCCCCCACGCGGTTAGAAAATTCAAACCGGAATTTCTCCTACTGCAATGTGGAGCTGATTCACATGCCAACGATCTCCTAGCACACCTCCAACTTACAACCAAAACCTATGTCGAGGTCGCCAACATACTTCACGAACTAGCGCATGATGTTGGAAGTGGGCGTTTAGTTGTCTTTGGTGGGGGCGGGTACAATCCGGCAAACGTCGCGAGAACCTGGACAGCTGTCGCAGCTGCTCTGTCCCAGACAAAACTTCCAAATGCTACGCCTCAGAGGTGGAGAAAGCTGTTTGAAACATTGGTTGGAGAAGAGGCTCCGATCAACATGAACAGCGAAAATGAAGGACGAAAAGAGCTCTCCGCACATGTAGATGTCGAGCAGGTGGAGAGTTCTGTTAAGGAACTAAAACGACGGATCGAATTGCTGTCATAGAATTCCGCTTGCGCTTAAGGTGAAGAGAAGCCTTCTTGGGGTCTGAAGACGCCGGTTAGAACGTCCCTCTGAACTCGTAGGTAGTCCTCCGGCGTTCCCACGTCGGCCCAATATCCTTCATGTTTGTAACCGGATATTTTACCTTCCTTCATCAATCTGGGAAACACATCCAGTTCTAGGGACGCTCGTGCACCCTTTCTGATCTTACTTAGCACTGAGGGGCGAATCACATAGATCCCGGCATTTACCCATGCTTCTCCTTCCGTTTGCTTTCGCGGTTTCTCGACGAAGCTTACGACCCTATTTTCGGAATTGAGTTCGACCTCGCCGAAGCGAGTGGGCGTGCGTGATCTTGCTAGAACGATTGTTGCAAGTGCTTCAGATTTCTTGTGCTCGTAGATGAGTTTGTCGATGTCTAGGCCGGAGAATATGACGTCGCCGTTCAACGCTAGAAAGTCGGAAGTTAGCATTGACTCGGCGTTCTTGAGCGCTCCTCCAGTGTCTAGCGGCTCCTTTTCAAAACTGTAGCGTAGTCGAACCCCGAGTTTGTGTTCATCGAGGTATCGGACTATTTGTTCTTGTAGAAAGCCGATGGCTAGGATTATTCGGTCGAATTCGAATTGTTTCATGTATCCTATCTGGTACTCGAGCAGTGGTTGGTATCCGATTGGTAACAGCGGTTTGGGCGTAGAGAATGAGGATGGTCTCACGCGCGATTCTAGGCCCCCGCATAGAATCAGAGCCGTTCTCTCAGGCCTGAACTGCTCCATGCCGAGTTTTAGGAGAAACTCGGCCGTCTGGGAACGGTTTGTAAATCGTGTGCCGTCTACAAGTATGTCGATTTTGTGCATTAGGGCGGGGTCGAGCGTCATACTGAATCTGCGTTTCATGGCTGCAAAGTATTACCAGGAATGCTTTAATTGTATTACTATCTAATGCTAACGCTGGTGATGAGGATGGAGTTCTGCCCTGCCTGTGGTAGCCGTGATGTGGACCTAATGCAGCGAGACGCATCAGAGATACGTGTCGAGTTCGTGTCCGCCTTCGAGGATTTCACCCAAATCAAATGTTCCAATTGCAAAAACCTGTGGTGGGCGCGAGGCTAACGGGCCAACGCGCCCATTCCATGGCCTTTGGCTGAGTCTACTGCCTAGCTCTTGCACTCCGCTTTTGAGGCCGCGTCCCGGGCGGCGTCGAGGAGGACTCTATGCTCCACTTGCGCCACCATCCTGCGGGTGTGAACAATCACGTCCGGGTTTACGCTCATACTGTCTATTCCTGCCTTGACCAGGAATTCAGCGAATTCTGGGTAGACGCTAGGTGCTTGTCCGCAAATACTAACGGTCTTGTGGTATTTGTGGGCGGTCTGTATCAGATCCTGAATCGCACGTTTGACCGCCAAGTTTCGTTCGTCAAACAGTGGCGCTAGAACCTCGTTGTCTCTGTCCGCGCCCAGGATCAGCATAGTCAAGTCATTGCTGCCTATGGAAAATCCGTCGGCTCCAGCTTCGCAGAACTGGTCTGCAAGGATGATGTTGCTGGGTATCTCCGCCATAATCCATAGTTTGAAGTCGTCCGACTGAACCAGCCCTTCTTGGCGAAGGAGTTCACGGATTTTCACAAATTCGCTGACCGTTCGGTTGAATGGAATCATGCACCAGAGATTTCGCATGCCCATTTCGTTTCTGGCTTTCTTTACAGCCGCGATTTCTAATTTGAAGGCTGGTAGATACCGTGGATCTGTATACCTACTAGCGCCTCTCCATCCGATGAGTGGGTTTGCTTCATTCACCGAGCCTTCGTACTTCTCGCCCCCTTCGAGTTTTGCATATTCATTCGTCTTGAAGTCGCTGAACCGCAGGATTACCGGCCTGGGGTAGAACGCTCGGCAGATGGTTTCGAGTCCCGCGGCCAGTTTGTCCACGAATTCCTCGGGGTGGTTGTTTTCGATGAGGTACATCGGGTGTTTCCTTACGTGGTCGCTGACGATGAACTCCATACGCAGCAGTCCGACGCCGTCAACGGGTAGTTGGGCGATTCTGCCTGCTAGCTCTGGTTCGCCGAGGTTGACGTAGATCTTTGTTCCTGTTACGGTGGGATCCTTGAACGCCGATAAGCCGTCCTGTGCCGGTTGTGGCCGTATTTCGGCCTCTCGTGCTGCGATCACGATTCCCTCGTATACTACACCCATCTTAGCGTCTACAGTAATCTCCTGACCGTTTGGGATAATCTGGGTTCCAGTCCTCGTTCCCGTGATGCATGGAATGCCCAATTCCCTGCTGACGATAGCGGCGTGGCATGTCATTCCTCCGGCGTCGGTGACGATTGCTTTAGCTTTCTTCATCGTCGGCACCCAGTCTGGTGTCGTCATTTGTGTGACGAGGACTTCACCGCTTTGAAAGTCGCTGACGCCGTCCACGGTCAGAATGACGTGAGCTTTTCCGGCTCCCAACCCAGGTGAGGATGGTAGCCCTTTGAGGATGATCTTCTTTTCGACGACGGGGGATGCCTGGGCGGTAGACGGCTTTTCAATTGGGCTCTTCTTGAGCGACCAGACGGTTTCGGGCCTGGCCTGTAGAATTAAGAGTTTTCCGGTTTGCTTGTCCAGCGCCCACTCAATGTCCATCACGCGTCCGTAATGTTGTTCGATTGTCAACGCATATTTCGTGAGCTCGATTATTTGGTCGTCTGTGATTACTTGGCGGTCCTTTAGACTATCAGGGACTTTCTTTTCGTCTGTTCCGCCGTTTTCATTCCTGGCCAGCATTATCGTCTTTGTCGGTATAGTCTTCCGTATGATCTTCATCGTTCCCTTGTCCACGTAATAGTCGTCAGGAGTGACCGTGCCTTTCACCACATATTCTCCCAGACCGTACGACCCTTCAACCAGCACTACGGACTCGTCTCCGTTTGTCGGGTCCATGGTGAACATGACGCCGCTGGATTCAGAGAAGCACATCATCTGAACTATAGCTGACAGGGCTACTTCCATGTGATCGAAGCCTTTCTGTCCCCGATAGAAAATGGCTCGGTCAGTGAATAAGCTTGCATAGCATTCTTTGACGCTCTGAATAACGTTAGTCACCCCTCTGATGTTCAGGTATGTTTCCTGTTGCCCCGCAAAGCTCGCGTCGGGCAGGTCCTCGGCCGTTGCTGAGCTCCTGATCGCAACGAACGGGTTTTTCACGTTCTCGTGCGCGGCAAGTTTGAGGTAGGATTCTTCGATTATTCTGCGCAGCTCCTGCGGAACCGAGGCCGAGGTAATGAGACCTCGAATCTCTGCGCCTACGCTCTGAAGTGTTTTGGTATCGTTCGGGTCTTTCCAGCGACTCAGGGCCTTAGCGATTTTGTCTTCCAACTTATTTTCTCGTAAGAACAACCTATACGCATCGGCGGTCAGCGCAAATCCGTAGGGGACAGGTACTTTTGTCTTGCATGTCATTTCCCCCAGACTCGCCGTCTTGCCGCCTACGAGCGGGACATCGTTCTTTCCGATTTCATCGAACCAAAGAATTAGTTTCGCCATCTACGACCAACTCAACGTTTGTTTCCATCTTACGTTTCGAAGAAAAAGCGGCGCATAAGTAATATCTACCGAGCGTATATACTCGTCATTACGCTGATTTTGGGCGACATTTCCGTGCATAATCCTCATCACATAACCATCGTTCCGGGAAAACATGGTAGCCAGCAGAGACGCCACAATCCCACTTAATATTCACCCGTAGACGCCATGCGGAGGCATAGGTGCGATTTGCGATTGCATGTTTACCTCTTTGAAGAGGGGAATACGAACCTCAGAAATCTGTTGGGCGGCAAAGGCGCCGACCTAGCTGAGATGACTCGGCTCGGGTTGCCTGTGCCTCCGGGAATGACAATCACAACGGAAGCATGCAACTTCTACAGTGCGAACAAGAAGTTTCCCGACGGGTTAGAAGAAGAGACCCTACGGAAAATGAGGGTACTTGAGTCAAGGTCAGGGAAGCGTTTTGGAGGTAGCGAGAATCCCCTCTTAGTCTCAGTTCGCTCCGGTGCCCCCATCTCCATGCCCGGAATGATGGATACGGTACTAAACCTTGGATTGAATGACAAGACAGTCGAAGGGATCGCACAACAAACGACGGACCAGCGATTCGCCTACGATGCCTACAGACGATTTATCCAAATGTTCGGCAAAGTAGTCTTGGGCGCGAAGGCCGAACATTTCGAGGAGATCATCAGCAACCACAAGGCAAAGCAACATATAACATCGGACGTTGAACTTGACGCAAAGACGCTTGCAGAGATCGTGGCGGAATTCAAGCAGCTAGTGCAGAAAGAGACCCACACATCCTTCCCAGACGATCCTTTCGAGCAACTCAAGATGGCAGTCGCAGCCGTGTTTGAGTCCTGGAACGGCCGCAGAGCGATTATCTACCGCCAGGCAAACAAAATCCCTGACAGCCTAGGCACCGCGGTAAATATCCAGATGATGGTCTTCGGAAATCTTGGATCAGACTCAGGGACCGGCGTGTGCTTCACGCGCAACCCATCAACTGGTGAACCAATTCTATTCGGAGAATTTCTCGTAAACGCCCAAGGAGAAGACGTCGTAGCGGGCACCAGGACGCCTAAGCCCATCGCTGAATTGCAGAGGGACTTTCCCAAGACTCATCAGGAGTTACTTGCTCTGTGTCGAGTTCTGGAGCACCACTTCAAGGATATGCAGGACATCGAATTCACTGTCGAGAAAGGCAAGCTATTCCTCCTTCAGACCAGGTCTGGGAAGAGAACCGCATCGGCAGCGATTCGAATAGCGGTCGATATGGTAATTGAAGGCCTACTCACTAAGCAGGAATCGTTACTCAGAGTGCTTCCCTCCCACGTAGAACAACTTGTACATCGCCAGATCGATCCGAACTATAACGTGAAGCCAATCGCGGTCGGTTTACCCGCCTCGCCCGGGGCGGCCACTGGAAAAGTCATCTTCGACACTGATGAGGCCCACCAACTCGGCGGCATGGGTCAAAGCGTGATTCTGGTAAGGGAGGAGACAACGCCGGAGGACATTCACGGGATGATCGCTGCGAAGGGCGTTCTTACTAGCAGAGGAGGAATGACGAGTCATGCGGCCGTGGTGGCCCGCGGGATGGGAAAACCCGCGGTCGTTGGATGCGAACAGATTCGAATTGACCCTGTGGCTCACTCATTCGCCACCCCATCGCAAACAGTCAAGAAGAACGACGTAATCACCATTGATGGGACAACGGGCAACGTACTCATCGGCGTGGTGCCCACTATAGAGCCCACATTGAGTTCACATGCAAAACAGTTGCTCGCATGGGCGGACGAGATCCGCAGGCTTGGCGTGAGAGGCAACGCTGACACGCCCGAGGGGGCGGCTAAAGCAAGACAATTCGGCGCGGGAGGAATTGGGCTTTGCAGGACAGAGCGAATGTTCAACGCCCAAGATCGTCTCCCCCTAGTTCAGGAGATGATCCTCGCCACGACCGAGGCTGAACGAGCCGCGGCACTCGAGAAACTAAGGCCCCTGCAAAAACAAGATTTCAAAGAGATATTCCGAAACATGCACGACCTTCCAGTAACGATAAGGCTCCTAGATCTCCCACTACACGAATTTCTACCGAAATTCGAGGACCTTGTCGAAGAAATCTCATCACTTAAAGCAACGGGTGCGAGCCCCGACATTCTAGAATCTGACGAGCGAATGTTACGCAAAGTCATGACGTTAAGCGAGCATAACCCAATGCTTGGTCATCGGGGTTGCAGGCTAGCGATCAGCCATCCCGAGATTTATGAGATGCAGACACGGGCAATCTTCGAAGCAGCTTCTGAACTTCTGGCAGAAGGCATCAAGGTTCATGTGGAGATTATGCTTCCGCTCGTCGGAGAAGCGAATGAAATCCGCTTCCTCAGACCAAAGATTGTCGCTATGGCGGAAAAGGTGATGAGTAGTTCGGGACGCAGTGTAGAGTATAAGATTGGCACTATGATAGAAGTTCCTCGCGCCGCATTGACGGCCGATGAAATCGCACCGTTCACAGATTTCTTCTCCTTCGGAACCAACGACCTCACTCAAGCGACTTTTGCCTTTAGCCGCGACGATGCCGAAGCGAAGTTTCTCAAGGACTACATTGATGACGGAATATTGAGGGTCGACCCGTTTGAGGTGCTGGATAGAAATGGTGTTGGAAAACTAATGCAATTAGCCGTCGAGGCAGGAAGACGGACCAATCCGCGGCTTAGAGTTGGAATCTGCGGGGAGCACGGCGGCGAACCAAGTTCGGTTGAATTCTGTCACCAACTAAAGTTAGACTACGTCAGCTGTTCCCCATACCGTGTCCCAGTAGCCCGCCTAGTCGCCGCACAAGCGGTCGCAAGGGAAAACCTCGTAAAATCAACAGAGAACGATTAAACCGCAATTACGGGAACAATGCGATGTCAGAAACCCGACCGGTAATACGTGGAACGATTGGATGCGTCTCATCATCCCATTACATGGCTACTGCCGCAGGATTCGAAATACTTCTCGCCGGCGGAAACGCTTTCGACGTAGCCGCGGCCACCGGGTTGGCGTTGCATGTCGTCGAGCCACATATGAGCGGCATCGGCGGCGAGGCGCCCGCCATCGTCTACGCATCCGAGCAAAAGAAAGTTCTTGCTATTTCCGGCCAGGGCTACGCACCCGGCTCCGCCACTCTGGACTACTTTCGTGACCGAGGGATCAAACTTGTACCGGGAGACGGATTACTTCCCGCGACTGTCCCCGCCTCATTTGATCTCTGGATAACACTGCTCAAAGAGTTCGGGACAAAGAGCTTGGCAGAAGTTGGGACGCCGGCGCTTCGACTCGCGAGAGAAGGGTTTGCAGTTTATCGGACCCTTGCGGAAAACATCGGTGTCCACGCGAAACTCTTCAAAACGGAGTGGCCTTCGACTGCCAAAATTTTCATACCGAATGGCCCTCCGAAGGCGGGAGACATAGTTGTGCAGAGCGATCTCGCCAAGACATTTGACAATCTTATCCAGGCTGAGAAGCGGGCTGGAGGCGATCGAAGGAAGGGGCTTGAAGCGGCGGCAGATTATTTCTATCGCGGCCCAGTCGCGAAACAAATTGTTGAGTTCAGCTCTAAGAATCTAGTTAGAGACGCAACCGGCGAATCGCACACTGGACTCATCGACATGAATGACCTAGCCGAATTCCACACAAGACTTGAGACAACGGTTTCGATCGACTACAAGGGGCTTAGAGTGCACAAGTGCGGACCCTGGAGCCAGGGACCCGTATTTCTACAGCAGCTTCGACTCCTGGAAGGATATGATCTATCTAGGTTAGGACACAATACGCCGGACTACATTCACTTGCTCACCGAAGCCTCAAAGCTTGCGTTTGCGGATAGGGAGAAGTACTACGCTGATCCAAGCTTCACAGACGTGCCAATACGCCGGCTGCTCTCCCGTGGATACGCGGCAGAGCGTCGAAGATTGATTAACCGCAAGAAAGCTTCGCTGGAACTCAGGGCTGGAGTCATAAGTTCTCGGAAAGCGTTCGACGGGCAAATACATGGGGACACGACACACCTAGATGTCGCTGATCGTCATGGAAACCTGGTGTCGGTTACACCCAGCGGCGGTTGGATCTGGGGCTCACCCGTAATCGACGGTTTAGGCTTCGCGCTCGGAACGCGGGGGCAAATGTTCTCATTGGACGAATCCCATCCGAATTGCATAGCACCGCACAAGAGGCCGAGGACAACCCTCTCCCCAACCCTCGTCACATTCCACGGAAAACCGTACTTAGCCTTCGGGACGCCTGGTGGAGATCAGCAGGACCAATGGACGCTCCAGTTCTTCCTAAACTTCGTGGAGTTCAAAATGAATCTTCAAGCTGCTATCGACGCTCCGACATTCCACAACTCGCACTTTCCCAGCTCATTTTACCCAAGGATGGCTGAACCAGGCAAGTTGCATCTGGAAGGACGCATCCCGTCCGCGGTCGTCAGCGAGTTGAAACGTAGGGGCCATCGGATCCAGGTGGAGGGCGACTGGGTTAATGGAAGAGTAACGGCAGTTCATCTCAACGAATCAAATGACATGATTGAAGCGGCCGCTTCCTCTAGATATCAAACAGCATACGCGTTGGGACAGTAGCTGCCCAATTGTGTGGAAATGCTGAACAAAGCATCATAAGGTTCATGGTGGGCCGGGAGAGACTTGAACTCTCGACCATCTGCCTCTGCCGCGAATTCTTCGTCCGCGTGTGTCAGGCAGATATCCTAACCAGGCTAGACGACCGGCCCCTGAGTTTCGTGAATGGAGGGCGGGGAAATAAAGGCTACTTGATGATAGTCACGGAGTCTAACGCGGTTGGCTGAGTGGGTGGTTCTTACGCGGGCTGCAGTGTTGATGGGATTTGGTGCTTGAGTTGCGTTTTTCTTGGGCGGACGAAACGCAGATTAAAGTCAATCTTCGTTCTAGGCGGCGGGAGCGATTGGCTATTGGCTAAGCTGTATGATCGCCTGATGAGGTTTGACAAGCAGATTCGGTTTGCCGCTGTGGTTGACGGCCGTGGTCGGATACTTGAGGGAGGCATGAGGGAAAGCCTCGAGCCTATCGAACCTTTAGAGAAGACACCACACCTCATAGCGAAATTAGTCTCCGTATTGAAAGCTGAGGATTTGGATGAATTCTTCGGAAAGCCTGAATATTCGATCCTCATTCACGAGAAAATTGTCGCGTTCATATTTCGCACCGGCAAGAAATTCGTTCTCGTCACAGCCAGCCGCAGATTTGGGATGAACAAGGTAGCCCGTCTGCTCGCACATGTTAAGAAGAAGTAGACAACCGTAGGCTCTCTAGGCCGATGTAGTTATTGCTGTGGTTTCCAGTCGAAGCGGAGGGTTAGACCTCTCGCTTCTACCCTTCAGCAGCGTTGTGGTCGCGTATTTGACGACGAGTCTTGGAAGTTCCCATAACATCACTCTTTTGCTGTGCCGCATCGAATCGTACATGAAACAAACGTGGGTGCAAAAGCACTGGTCGAGTTTGACTTGTTGCACTTCTCTCTTGCGTTCCGCTGAGCGCCAGAACGCTTGGAAATTCATTTCGTAGTTTCTTAGGTTGCCTATTGGTTTGCGGAGTTCACATACTCGCACATCGCCGTTGTAGTCTATCACCAGCGAGGTGCGTCCCGCGGTACACGGCATCTTCCATTTAGTGCGGTAAGTGTAATTTCTGAGCTGAGTCTCATAGGTAAACTCGTAGCCTGCCCTCCAAAACCCGCTCCTCAAACCATCCAACCAGCCCCTATTTCGCGTTGGTTTCGAGATGTACTGGAAGTTCAGTGGAAGGACGTTTCGATATGTTTCCTTGAGTTCCTCCGGTTTGACTTCCTGAAGCGTCTGATCTTTCGGATCGCCTCTAATAATCTGAAAGTAGTGGCCGTCGAGATCACGAGTCTCGAGGAAATACCGGCCAAGCGGCACGATCTCGGTTCTATTCTCACTTGTTATGACAGAATTTACGTAAACGGTAAGGTTGGGCCATGCCTCTCTCAGTACCTCAAGCTCTTTCATGGTCTCAAGCGCTTTGTCGAAATTGCCCGGGACGGCTCTGATACGATCATGTGTCTTCCTGAATCCGTCAATTGAAAGATCAATTTCGACTTTTAATCCTGGGCACTGCTCCAGTATGGCTCTTACGGTCTTCACCGATTGGTCGGTCGGTAATCCGTTCGTTGGAATCCTGACTCCGCGAACTTTATTGTTTTTGTGGAAGAGGGTTACAATCTCGGCCAGGTCTCGTCTCAGGAAAGGCTCTCCTCCCGAGAGCCAGAGATCTTCGAAGTCCGGCATCGTTGAGGACAGTTTGCTCAGTTCACTGAAGCTCATGTCCCCTTTGCGGTTGAGCTCAAGCCAGTAGAAACAAGTTCGGCAGCGCGCGTTGCAGATTGATGTTACGAAGAGTATTACAAGGTTGAGTTCCTTCTTGAACAGTGGTTTTAAGAACTCTTCACGTTGAGGCAACCAGCGTCTATCCAGCCAATTTGTATTTGCGGCCTCGCCATTCGATTTCTTTCGTTCGGGCCGACTTGAGTATGCAGTATGTCATAATCCAAGGAACAATAAGGCTTGCTATCGAATGACCAAGCCGGTTCCTCTCAAAGTCCGACGCAAACTCAGGCAAGGCGTGTTCGAAGGTCCTTAACCTCTGATCACTTCTGAAGATGCCAACGATCGAGGGGGTTAGGAGAAGGATTGCGGGCAGAAACCATGCCCTAGACAGAATGATGCCCCCGATGAGGCTTGCGAGGCCAAGAACGCTGAGCATCGTGAAGAGGCCGTAAGCCGCTAATCCGTAACTCCACAATCTGCGGTTGAAGATCCTTGTCAAAGCCGTTTGGCGGACAGCCCATCGGAGAAAGCTTCGCGCCGTAGCTTGGCTGTGGGTTATGACTGAACACTGTGGAAGGAAGTCTATTCGGTAATTGTGATTGCGTAGAGCTTGGTTGAGTGAGAGATCATCGCTCACTGCCGTATCCCATAACGCCCGTAATCGGATTGCATTCATCGTGTCCCTCAGCATCGCCATCGCCCCTCCCCATGGGAAGTTGTATTTCTCGCTAAACATTACGTTCGTGCCGGCCGCATTCCATGCCGATTCTACTTGCGGCCAAAACCCTCCGTTCTCAGGGAAGTACCAGCGGAATCCAGTGGTGGCGCCTATCGACGGATCCCGTAGCGGGTCGAGGATTCGCCTTAACCAGTTTCTTGGAGTCAATGCGTCGCTGTCGACGAACGCATAGGCTTCACTTTCGCCCTCATCGCTCTCCAGGGCGGTCAATAACGCCGCGACCTTTCCGCTAGCACGAGGATGCACGTCAGACGTGAGAAGGCGAGCGTCCACCGAAGCATGACGCTTCATCACCTTACTTGCAATCGAATATGCAGGGTCGTCAATTGTATCGGTTAAGACGATTACGCGAAACTTTGGATATGATTGGTTGAAGACGGCTTCAATGTTTTCCTCTAGTTGCGGCTCATCACCTTTGCATGCCATCACGATAGATGCGGAGGGCGTGAAACCAAATGTAGGTCGACCTAAGCGATTGGCAACCTTCGCGTCGTAGCTGCGTGCTAAGTAGACGGAATAGATTGAGATGAGGATGGCGAGGAGACCAAGTGCGAGAAGAAGATTGTAGATTATTGCGCCGATCGTCGGTGTGGTTCCTCACGCGTGGTGCCGGGAAGTCTAAGCTTCGATGACTTCGCAGCGAATTTGCTTAAGCATCTCGGCAGCTTTCCCAGGGTCAACCTTAATTGTGAAGAGGTCGCCGGGGGTTCGAAGCTTCAGCTTAACAACGTCTTTCAGCCGCTTAACACGGCATTCTACGGCGCGTTCTGATATTCTCACGAACTCTTCTGCATCAGCAACTTCTGCGGGCATAACGCTATCGACTTCTTTGCGGCGTATGAAGACCGCGATAATATAAACCTGAACGACGCTATGACGAAAACACAATCAATTCTTCGTCATATCTTCGCCCATCAATTACCGAGCCCGGCGGCCTACGGTCGATCTTCCTCCGCTGCAGCAGTTCGTCCAGCCTCTCATCAGCCTCTCGGACCGTGATGTTCCGATCGGTTAGGAGCTCTAACGGAACATCAATCTCCATCGGCCGAGAAGGAATTATGTGGCGCGTAACCTTATGCGGTAGGAGTAGTCCTTCCGAACCAAACCTGCGAATAGTTTCTTTTGAGAAGACGGGAAGGAAGATCACGAAATTCGCGCGTCCGGACGTAAGCCACTGGATGGCAAGTGATTCGGATAAGTACGTGACTTTGAGGCCTCTCTTTACCATCTGCGCCTCAATGCTCGTTGCCGTCCGGCATTGCTCAAGCCCGTCCGCTGAATGGCTAAGAGAAAACTCCTCTCCATTCTCCGTGGCGATTATCGTGGTGGGATCGAAAGCGTCTGTCATGTTCGTTTGGCTAATCTTGTAGTCGAGCTTCAGGCTTGAGAGAACTTGTTGTGCGACGGACTTGGCCTCTTCAACGGTAAAGACTCTGAACCAGGACCCGACCGTAATCTGTGGGTTCATGTAGTCGAGTAAACAACAGGGGGCGAATCTGCAGTTTAGACGTTTGAGGGCGTTGAATCGGTGCATCCCATCAAGGACGACATGGTCTTCCTGATCGACGATGAGTGGATCCCGAACGACGCCGTCCCGGCGAATTGCTTCTGCCAATTTGGTGACGACGGCTTCAATGACTTCTTCATGCGGCTTCAGCTCTTCAATCTCAACCATGGCTAAGCGAAGTTTGAAGCTGGAAGAAGTTATTTCCAACCCGTCAGCCCCTTCAGTCGGCTTGTTAGCCCAACCTGTAAGGCTTCCGAGTAAATTTCTTTGATTGAAAAAGGGAGGATAAAGATGGTTGCAAGCGATGGTTGGTGGAATTGGGGCTGGCGCAGAGGCGCCAGACTTACTTCGTGAACTTCGTCATCTTCGTGCCGCACGTCGGACAGGTCGCACGAAGCATGTTACGGCCTTTCGCGGTCTTCTCCATCGTCGTTTGATCGTCAGGAACGGTCTTCTTCTCTTTACACTTTACACAAAACATTTCAGCCAATGAAACATTCCCTCCCCTTTCTGAATTGAGTTCATGTTAGCGGATGGACAGCCCATAAAAGCCTTTGCCAAAGAGCCCAAATCACGAGAAATTCTCATGAAAACGACTAACAGTTTATCAACTACCGTTGGATTGGGTGCCGAATTTCACAAAAACGATTAGCCCTTATGGAAGCTGGGGAACACTGGCTATGGCGAATGGATGTTGTCCGCGCGCAAACTGATCTCGATAATTGGTACCGGGAAATTAGGCGCCGCCGTGGCTCTCCAAACGGCGCAAAGAGAATTGGGCGACCTTCGGTTAGTCGACATAATCCAGGGCCTTCCGCAAGGCGAAGCACTGGACTTAGGACAAATGATCGCCGAACAAGGAACTGATCTTGACATTCTCGGTTCCAACGATTACAAAGACATTGCTGGGTCCGACTTAGTTGTCGTCATTGGCGGTTTGGGACGCAAGCCTGGCATGACTCGGCTGGATTTGCAGGAGAAAAATGAGACAATCATACGAAGCATTTGCGAGAAGATCCGAGAATATGCACCAAAGACGCTTGTCCTAATGGTTACGAACCCGCTTGATGTCATGACTTACCTCGCGTGGAAGGTGACCGAATTTGAGCCGGGGCGAGTCTTTGGACAGAGTGGCATGTTGGATACTATGCGTTTCAAGTACTTCATCTCGAAGGCGCTCGGAGTGTCAACGAGCTCCATTCACGCAGTCGTTATCGGTGAGCATGGGGACTCGATGGTTCCTTTGCCCAGATTCTCAACCGTCAACGGTATTCCAATAACTGATCTGCTCACGCCGGCGCAGGTGAACGATGCGATCGAGCGAACCCGGAAGATTGCGGCGGAGGTGATTGCGTTGAAGGGGGCGACGATATTCGCTCCCGCGCACGGAATTACGCGAATGGTGGAGAGCGTAATCAAAGACAAGAAGATGGTTCTCTGCCTAACCGCCCACCTGAACGGGGAATACGGCCTGCAAGACGTTTACGTCGATGTCCCAGCAGTCTTGGGTGCCAAGGGCGTCGAACGCGTCATCGAAATGAAATTAAACGATGACGAGAAGGCCGCTTTTCTTAAGTCGGTGGAAGTCGTAAAGACGGCGTGCGGCCACTTGAAGACCGTTAAGGTTACTTGAATTTGTGACCTGACCGAGCAAAAGCAACCCTGTTAGCTATCTGTGCGGCGACAACGCCAGCGGCAATCCCCGAGTCGATGTTAACGACAGACAACCCCAGGGAGCAGGCTTGCAACATAGCCATCAACGCTGCTTGGCCGCCCCCTCCGTACCCGTAGCCCGAAGACGTCGGCACGGCCACCAATGGAATATCCACCAGACCAGCAACCACGGTTGGCAGGGCGCCCTCGCGTCCCGCGACGACAATCAAACAATCGATATTCTTCTCCAACATACTCTTCAGCGGTTGCACGAGTCTGTGTAGTCCAGCAACTCCCGCATCCGCCTCCAAATATGCCTCGCAACCCATCTCCTGAGCTATCATCACAGCCTCCTCAGCAACCGCCAAATCCGCAGTCCCCGCCGTCAGGACTCCTACCTTCCCGCCAGTTCGCCTCCGTGGCCTACCGCCCTTCCTCACCACGATCGCCTTAGCATGGGGGAATGTTTGTTTGGAGAAATGCTTGAGCCGCTTCGTTAAGGCTTTCATCTGTTCATCACTAACGCGGGTTGCAATCACGCGATCATTCTTCTCAAGCATTCGCGCACAAATTTGGACCAGGTCCTCCCTCGCCTTGCCTTCGGCGAAGATAATCTCCGGAATGTTTCGTCTCAGCTCACGGCCGATGTCAAGCTTGGCCAGGTTAGCGACGTTTTCAATTACGTTCAATTTCAAGGCTCTCTCAGCCTCGTCAACCGTGATGCGGCCTTCAGCAAGTTTTTCGAGAATTTCGCGCAAGAGTTTCGCCAACTAGGAAACGTCTAAGTACGAAGACAACTTAGCTATCATAAAATGTTAACAGAAGAGAAGCCTCAGCACTATAGCGAAATCCCTGACGAGCTTCAAGAAAAGAAGATTCGTATCCTCAATGAAATCAAGGATTACGGAAAGGTACTCGTTGCGTTTTCAGGCGGAATCGACAGTACCCTGATGGCGTTCCTGGCTAAGGAAGCGTTAGGCGAAAAAGCCATGGCCGTAACCGCCGACTCACCTAGCATACCAATCAGTGAATTGAACGACGCCAGGCGGCTCGCCAAAGAGATTGGGATCAAACACTTGATTATCAAGACGAAAGAATTGGAGGACCCTAACTACCTCGGAAACCCGGCGAACCGATGCTACTTCTGCAAAAAAGAATTAGCGGAAAAACTAACAGGCCTAGCGAAGGAACTAGGCGGATACACGGTCGTCGACGGAACAAACGCCGAAGATCTGAAGGGACACCGCCCCGGCGCGTCGGCCTTAACTGAAAAGGGTGTGCGGAGGCCTTTGGCGGACGCAGGCCTGACGAAGACGGAAGTTAGAGAGCTCTCCAAACATCTTGGCCTGTCAAATTACGACAAGCCGTCCATGCCTTGCCTATCCTCCCGAGTTGCCTATGGGGAAGTGATTACACCGGAGCGACTGCTGAAGATCGAGCGAGCCGAGGATCTTATTCGATCCTTGACTCGAGTCAGAGAGTTGAGGGTTCGAGATCACGGCAGCGTGGCCCGAATTGAAGTCGGACCAAATGAGCGGAAACTGTTCTTCGACGAAGCGCTCTTAGACCAGATTTCCAGCGAATTGCGCGAATTGGGTTTCGTACATATCGCATTGGACATGAGCGGATACCGCTCAGGGAGCATGAACGATTCGTCAGCCACCATGCGCAATCGGAAGCAATGACAATTCATCATCACCCTTCAGCTTCGTATTCAAACCGTCCAACGCGCCTATTTCGCGCCCCGCGAGCAATATGAGGGCATTGGGGCGTGGATCAGAAGCCTCGTCCAAGACCAGTTTCTTCAGTTCGCCGAAACCAGGCCTAGACGCTAATTCTGTTACGGCCGATGCCACGGTGGTTCCGTCGTCTGGCAGATCGAGGCTGACCGCATCCATACCAGCCGCTGTCCTAAAGACCCCGTAGAATTTCATGTGAATCCTCAATGTTATGAACATCCAGGATCTTGGCTAGCGGCCTCTTGTTTCCCTTCGAGTCTTGCCGGTTAGGAGAGGACACGGTCTCTGCTGCATTAAATCATCTTTACGACAAGAATGAGGGCGACGGCATGCATCCATTTAACATGTAATGAATACTTAATGTTATTACTTGTGCCGCTAAGGCTGGCCTCATCACTCTGAAGTTGGTTCCCGATGAGGAACGCTAGACTGTGGATAATCTTAGTTTCACGATTCAGCTGCTGATAAGATGGATGACCTAGTTGACAAGGACATGGTTCCGTCGCGTTCTTACGTGATACGTGAAGCCGTACGGAAATACCTCAGGGAGTTAGAAAGATGAACCGTAATCTGCGTAGAAGAACTTTCAAAATAGCCGTAATCTTCATCCTGATCGCCGTCCTCGCACTGACACGTGTCTCCGCCGGAGGAGGCATATCCGCCGGCCCCTGGCGTGACATCAATCCAACTCAATTCCTGACCGCCGGAGACGCAACTGTTCCTGGGCCGAATGTTCCATTCAACGGAATATACGTACGCCAAGCAGGATTTGGTGCGGTGGGAGCTGGAGAAGCGTGGGCAGTCGGTGGATGTGGACCAACAGGAACATCGCCGACCTTTCCGTTCTCTGGCGGAGAAATAACTTATCCAACCAGTTGCGGGGCGGGAGCTGCCGGGGGAACCATTGCCTACTACGACGGATTTTCGTGGCTCATCAAGACGGATCCGTTTAGGGGGGATGGATCCTTCTATACGGGGGTTAATTTCTGCACCCCTCCTGGTTCCCCAGGCGTGGGTCTATGCAGCTCAAACGGTGACGGTACGGACGGTTGGATCGTTGGTGGCGTTACCACGCTGCCTGCTGGCTATACTACTTATCAAGTTGCCTTATACGTGCCAACTCGCGGTGCGGCCTCCCCCGATTCTGCAGGTCTGTCGACCACGGCAGGTAGTTACCTTACGTCGGTCTTTGAGACATGTCATGTGGATAATGACCCGAATGGCAAGGGATGTCCAAGCGGGCTTTCTGGTGACGCATACGCGGCCGGAACATCCGGCGGTGATGGCGTGATCTACGAGTACTCGGGCGGCGCTCCTACTGGGGGCGGATGGACACTCATTCACACGAGCACGAATTCCCGGGCCCCCACGACGCCCGCAACGATATACAACTCGATCTACATGTTCGTTGATTCGACAGGCAGTTTGGAAGGTTTTGCGGTTGGCGACAAGGGCATCATATCTAGGTACTCTGGTGGAGCATGGACCGACACGACTGCGGCCCCTACGACGACAACTTTCAATGGAATCGCAGTGGATAACGCTAATCCAATCGACGCATGGGCGGTGGGATACGACTCTGCCGCGGCGGGTGGTGTCGTCTACCATTTTAGCTCTGGGACTTGGACTGGTCCGCTTTCTCCCACGCCGGTCAATAATGTGGTCTTAGAAAGCGTGTTCGTTCTTAGTACAAGTGAGGCGTGGATAGTCGGTACCGAGAGTACGATCTTGCACGGAACCAATTTGCCCGGAAGCAACTTCATTTCGCTAAGCACAGCCGGCTCAAACGTCCTGGATAGTGGAACCGGTGGGGGCATAGACCTGAATTCCGTCAACTTCCAAAGCTCAGGCAACGGCTGGGCTGTGGGAACTCACGGTGTGATACTTCAAACCAGCGACTCCAGCTGCGGCTCAATGGTACAGACATCCACTCCAAACGCGTGCTGGGGCGGCCAAACGACTATCGAACAAACTACACAATTCAATGCAGTCTATGAGAATAGTCCCAGCGACGCTTGGGTCGGAGGGCTCTACGATAGGGTAAACAATTTTCCCTCCCTACTTCATTGGGACGGCAACAAATGGCATCGGGCCACTGTAGTACCAGGCGTAGGCGGCGTTTCGAAACCAGACATTTACGGGATTTACATGGTCGGTGGAAGTGAGGGCTACGCTGTAGGATCACAGCTCGTTTCGTACAGCGCTACATGTGTTTCCACTACCATTTGTCCGGCCGCATACACATGGAACGTAATCACGCCGAACACCTGGCAAGCAGTAAGCGTTACCCCATGCTCAGCACTCGGGGGGTGTAGCATGAGATCAGTGTATTTCGCCTCCATCGGTCCCATTGACGGATGGGCTGTCGGAACGAACGGTGCATTTTGGATTTACAGCAAATCGAACCCAGATTGGTCTTCAGAGGCTGCTACCATTTCGCCCACCGAAGACTTGAACTCAGTCTTCATAAACAACCCAGGGAACAATAACCCGGCCGGCTGGGCGGTAGGTAATGCCGGTACCGTAGCTTACCTGAATTGCGCCGCAGCGTCTTGTGTTTGGACCCAAACCTCTATTCCGGGGCTGTCACCAACTGTAAACCTCTATGGGATTTACTTCTCGGATTCAAATCATGGGTGGATCGTCGGTTCGGGCAATACTATCATAACAACAATCAACAATGGTGGCCTGTGGTCGGTGGGCAGCGCAGCGGGTGCGCCTGCGACCGCCGTGTGGAGGTCGGTTCATGTCGATAGCTACGCTACGTCAGCCGGAAGCGGCGATGGATGGGCGGTAGGCGATGACGGCACTGGGCCACCCGCAAACGCTTTGACTGCGTGGTTTAACGGTGGGGGTTGGACACAAATTGCGATACCGATGGCTGTAACATCCGGTCTAGCTCTGTACTCGGTCTACACAACGAGCCCTACGGACGGTTGGGCAGTTGGCGCGCAGCCCAGTACTGGCGTCAACCCGCTCACCGGGATCTTCCATCTTGACCCGGTAGTTCCGCCGACGTACAATGGCGGGTCGAACTCAACATCAACAACGTCAGCGACGACGGCTTCGAGCACTTCACCGGTGACAATCACAGTATCCTCATCAACCAGTTCCAGTGTTAGTTCCACGGTCACTTCGAGCGCGACCACACAATCCTATACGTCCTCCGCATCTACGAGCACAAGTCCGTTGGCGAGCACCGTGGTTAGTACGTCGGTATCCACCCTGACGATCGCAAGCACTCCAACTATAATTGTGAGTTCAGCCACGAGTTCTGTTTCGACGCCGATGATGCTGCCCGCCATACCCGGCTTCCCGTGGGAATCTATAATTGCAGGTCTAATGCTGGGCGGCATTGCTGTCGCGGTGGTGAGACGAGTCAAAAAGTAAGGCAGGGGTCATTACTCCTGCTTACCTTATTCTGAAAGCTTTAGAATATTGATGTTTTCCATTCAAGTTCTCTACCATCACTTCCTTCGAGGAGGGGTGCGTTTACAAGGCACAATTCGTTGCTAACTAGCAAGCTTTCGTCGCTAGAAGATGAAACGTTTTTGGATGCTTTGCTAGGTCGGTTTATCCTTAATGTTCTCGCCTTTTCTCAAGATTTTATTTGTGCGCACGATCTCTCGTTGTCGGGTTCATGATCTTGACGGCTGTTCGACTACGCTCCCGGTTTCTTTCACAAACAACGTTGCCAGCGGAGATGAAACAGTGCTAGGCGCTGGTTTATCGGCGGTAATCGCTTCGTTTGAAAAGTCGTCACGTGAGGTTGGGGAAGTAGAGTTCAATCGATTACTTCACGCACAGCAAGAGACTTATCAATTCCTCGTCTAGGTATGCGGATTCTGATAGGGATTGAGAGGGAGGCTACCTGAGACAACTTGCAATTGTTGTTGTGGGAATGTTCTCGTCGGCGCTCTCCGTGAATCTATTCTTCTCCTTAGCTGGCATGTCTACTCATCTTGCCCTATCCTATAACTTGGGTTATGAAGTTAAACCCATAGACTTGACTATTTTTTCAAAGGAACTCGACCCATTGATCTGGCTTGCAAGCACGCTGGTTACAGCATTCACTTCTACGGTCCTCTTGCGTCGAAGCGCGGGAAGGCAGTGGGTCTGCTGGGTAGTCTTCATCCTTGCTAACTTGGCGCAGATCTTGACGTTTATTGGCAATGAACCTCTGGTTTCTTTCGTGCTCTCATTCGTCTCTGGCACGGTTTTTTTATTCTTGGCGTGGATTGGACAAATCGGGCAATTCCAAGCCAAGGCCGCTTGGATGGCATTCGCGAGCCTCCTCGGGCTCATCGCGATTGTTGAATTTCTATCTCTCATTTCGCGGGTGCTCAGTATCTTTCCGAACGTGATCGTTCCGACAATCCTCATGCACAGTGCTGACACTGAGCTTCAGCTTTCGAGATTTCTTTACGATTTTTCTCCTATTCTGTTGGGCCTGGTGATTTTCATGTGGATTCCAATTGTTCCTTTGATAATTCGTCTTCGAAACAACAATGCCAACCTGGCAAGCACCGCCGCATCGTGTCCAATTCTGAACTCGGGGACGCAGCGATACGCTTCATTTGCGATTCTCGGGTTGGCATTTGTGACGGCAGTCTTCATTCCTTTATCACCGTACATAGCTGGACCTTTGCCGCGGGGGGTGGACATACGATTCTACTATGGTCTCCTGACCTCCACAAACAACTTACAAACGGCGGTCAACATGATTGGGGTACACTCGCATGGTCCTTATCTACTGCTACTTTTCTTGCTGAGGACCATGTCAGGGTGGACCGATTGGCAAGTTGTGATTGTCGGTCCATGCGTATTGGCAGTGTTCTTCACTGGAGCCACCTTCCTAGCCGTAAACCAGATGACGGGAAATCCGCTGATCTCTGCTGTGGCTTCGTTGACTGCAGCGGCATGGTTGCATACGACGATCGGTCTCTTCGCAGGGATATCCGCGAATTGGCTCGCGATGTCCTTCCTGATGTTGTTCCTTTACTTCCTAAAGAAGACGCTTACAACACTTAGTCCTGTTTCTTTAGCTGCAACGATTCTCTCGAGCTATGGGGTTGCCTTAACTCACGCTTGGACGTGGGGCATTCTTATCGCGTCAGCTTTCGTCGGACTCATGCTTACTTTGGGCAGGCTGGCGGATCAACAGCCAGGAAAAACCGAGAAATGGAGGGAGTGCGTAATCTACGGAACGGTTCTTGTGGGATCGACTCTGCCGGTTGCTGTTTTGGCCCTTGTTCTTCAGGGTTTAAACGCGGGTCTTCAATCCGGAATGAGTATCGTAAGCGGCATGAGTGCGACCAGCCTTGGCGTACTATTGTATGCTCTTGGCTTCACTGTGACACATTATGTCGGAGGTTTGCTTTCCTACCCCCTTCCGCTCGTTTTGAGCGTGTTAGGAATTATTTACTTGGCCAGAAGTAACCTGCAGACTGCACGCATGCTTGTTCCGTGGCCAGTTGTTACATCTATCGCGACGTTGCTACTGAACCCGATGTATCAGTGGCGGCTGATTTATGTTGTTCCTTTCGAACTGTTTGCGATCTTCGGCGTGAGTGCGGTTCTTGTAACCGTCGATTGGGTGGCAAGACGAAACGGCGTAACCGAAGCACTTCACAACCAAATTGTACTTGTGAAGTGCCTATTGATTGCTCTCATCGCGCTAGATTCGATAAATTACGCTCTCGTGGGTGCTTCGATGCTACCCCTAGCTTGACAACCTCGGAATCCAAACGAAGTTCAACCGGTACAAAAGCGCCTTTTGTGGCTCAGTCGTGACTGCGGAGTGATTGATCGCAATTCGGAAACGCCGAGGGTGGGTTGTGCCGAAAAAGGGAAGGCAGAAGGACCAAGATGTCCTCCAACTCATTCAATCATCCTTAAGACGGATGACCAAACAACAGCCCAGCAATTCAAGTATAGGGGGTCGGCCTGTATAACCTCAATCCTGCTGCATTGCTAAATCATCTTTACGACAAGAATGAGGGCGACGGCATGCGTCTGTTTAACATGTAATGCTTACTTAATGTTATTACTTGTGCCGCTCACGCTGGCCTCATCACTGTGAAGTTGGTTCCCGATGAGAAACGCTAGACTGTGGACAATCTTAGTCTCAATTTCCTTGGTGGCCCTGGTTGCATCTGCAGCACCAGCAAACGCACAAATGGGAGTTTGGCGCGACATCAACCCTGACGCTTACATCAGCCCACCCGCCAACCCGCAACTAAACTCCGTCTTCATGTTCTCTCCCGCCGAAGGCTGGGCGGTTGGTGACTCTAGACCGACAACCAGTACCACGGCAGGTTTGCCGGCGATCTTTCACTACGACGGCTCGACTTGGAATCTAGTCCCCGCACCCCAGATACCCAACTTTCCATCCACCTCGTCGGCATACAACCTGACTTCCGTTTCGTTCGGGACGCCGGGGAACTTCATCAGCAAAAACGACGGCTGGGCGGTTGGTTTCAACAACACAATCCCAACCGGTGCATGCTCCGGCACTTCTTGCCCCATGTCTTTAGCAATTCATTGGGATGGTGTTACTTGGCGCAGTCAAATGTCAGGATTTACGGGTCCTGATGCTGGTCCCTTCTGGTCGGATTTCATGGTGTCAAGTACAGACACATGGGCGGTCGGTCAAAATCAGGCAGGCGATCATGGAGTCTTCTGGCACTGGACCGGAACCGCCGGACTTGGCGGAGGATGGAACGAGCCGCAGGCTCCCGTCGCTTGCCCGTCAGTTCTCGTATCTGCTGGCATAAAGTGCGGTCTTTATTCAGTCTTCATGGTCAGTTCAACCGAAGGATGGGCAGTTGGAGCGGGCGGAGTCATTTTCCATTACTTCGGTGGAGAATGGAACACTTTCTCTTCACCCATCAGCTGCACGAGCGTTAGCAGTTGCCCCTCTCTGAGATCAGTCTACATGATCTCACCTACCGAGGGATGGGCGGTTGGGGACGGAGGAATCATAATTCATTACTCTGCCGGAACCTGGTCTGGCCCGGTTAGCCCTGGGACGACGTCTAACAACTTATTCTCCGTCTTCATGGTCAGTTCGACGGAAGGGTGGTCGTTTGGCGCCAAGGGGTCGATCCTTCACTACGCAGGCGGCAGCTGGTCGCTTCTTTCATCTAACTTAGTTCCCACTTCCCCTGTCACGTTGATAAACTTCGACTCAGCTTTCTTCAACTCTGCGAACGACGGGTGGGTCGTCGGAACAAACGGAGTTATCGTTCACTTTGATGGCGTCAATTATGGGACCGTTACGAGTCCAACGATCAACAATTTCACTTCAATTTCATTCGGACCGCCCTTGACGGGCCCTATTGATCCAAATGACGGTTGGGCCGTAGGTAATGCATCTGTCTCTGATGGGGTCCTCCCCTCCGAGCCTACAATTTTCCATTGGAATGGATTCATGTGGACGAAAGGTGTTGCCATAGGAACAACAAACAATCTCAACTCCGTCTTCATGGTCAACACCGGAGACGTTTGGACGGTTGGGGGTGGCCCCCATTCGACGGCCTCCTGTAGTGGCCTCCTGTGCCCCGTAATTCTTCACTTCACAGGTGGATCCTGGAGCACGGTAACGCCGCCCCCAGGAAATTATCGGCTCAATTCTATCTTCATGGTAAGTCCGGAGGAAGGCTGGGCGGTTGGCGAACAAGTCGCGTCGACGCCTGTTGGATACGAGGAGTCGTCGTATCCGACAGGGATAATTCTACACTATACTGTAAGCGGAGGCGTGGGCACGTGGGCAGTCTTTCCCGGGCCATCGAGCCCGGCTCCAATACATGGTTTGAATTCGGTGTTTATGCTGAGTCAGCATGAGGGTTGGGCCGTCGGTGATAACGCTACAATCCTTCACTACACGGTCAGCGGTGGTGTTGGTACTTGGAACTTGGTGACAGTTAGTGGTAACCCAACGGTGTCGCTTGATGCGAATTTCACGTCAGTATACATGCTTTCTCCCTCGATCGGGTGGGTTGTAGGAGGTGTTCAAGCCCAAAGCTCAGTCTCAGCTGGACCCGTTATAGTCTACTGGGATGGAACGACATGGGAGCCTGTGGCTGTTCCTTCGATTCCTGGTGGAATCAGCCCGACTGGCCATACGAGCGCTACACTCAAGTCTGTTTTCTTTGCAGCTCCTGATGATGGGTGGGCGGTTGGTTTTCCAGGCGTGCTAGTTGCGAATATATTGCATTGGGACGGTGTCTCTTGGAACCACGTGACGCTTTCGCCTGCCCTCCTCGGACAGATCCCACCGATTCTCTCATCCGTATACATGACAAGCGAGACGAACGGTTGGATAGTTGGTGGTAGCCCAGACTTCAACAACTGCAACAGCGGGCCGACTACTTGCTACTTCAATCAGGCCGGAAGCATTACGCCAGGCCCGACCCCTGGCCCGTACGGTTACAAGACCCCGCTCTCAACGATGCTGCGTTTCTCGCCGTTCGGCGGCGTATTTTCTACCACTTCAACATCGATTGTTGTGTCGACTGTTTCAACTTCTACGACTGCGCTGACGACTACCTTCTCCTCGACAACTAACATAACTTGCCCGCCCAATGCTACCGTAACAATCAAAGTCGTTGACAACCAGGGCAACCCGGTTTCCGGCGCAGACGTCACCCTAACTCCCGCCTCCGCTACCCCGTGCTTATCCGGACCGGTGCAAGGTGTCACGAATTCGCAGGGCCTCGTTACATTCACCGTTCCGCCCGGTAGCTATTCGGTGACGATCACCAAGAACGGCGTCACGAACACCTACACGATTAACATAACCGGCAATGGGCAAGTGTTCACGTTAACACTCAATATTACGCCGGGCGGGCTAATACCCGGCTTCCCGCTCGAATCCATACTCGCAGGGCTACTGGCCGGGGTCGGCACCCTAGCGCTCCTGCGCCGTAGGAGGCGTGTACGATGACTGAACCACTCGCGATGTCGAGCCGACGATCGAGAATGGCAAACATAACAGCAACACTACCAATTCAGCTCCTTGACAAAATGGACGATCTAATCGACAAAGACAAAGTCCCATCACGATCGTACGTGATACGCGAAGCCGTACGGAAATACCTCAGGGAGTTAGAAAAGTGAAGAATAGTCTGAGTAGAAGCGCCTTCAAGATAGGCGTAATCTTCATCCTGATCGCCGTACTCGCACTGACACCAGTTTCCGCCGGAGGAGGCACAACCGCAGGCCCCTGGCGTGACATCAACCCAACTCAGTTCTTAACCGCGGGCGATGCGACGGCGGTTCCTGGACCGGATGTTCCGTTTAACGGCATATACGTTCGGACCGCGGGATTTGGATCGGTGGGTGCGGGTGAAGCGTGGGCGGTGGGTGGATGTGGACCTACTGGGGCGGGGCCTCCTGCGTTTCCGTTCTCTGGAGGAGCAACTACCGTTCCACCATCGGGCTGCAGCGCAGCGGGAGCAACACCACCCGGTGGAGGAACAATTTCATATTACGATGGGTTCTCGTGGAGGATCATTGGGGATCCATACAGTGGACAGGAGTCTTTCTATGCCGGAGTCAACTTCTGCACGTCTCCAGGGTCCCCGGGCGTGGGACTTTGCAGCCCCAACGGCGATGGCTCTGATGGTTGGATTGTTGGCGGCACCGCGGGTGCCACTACTAAGGGTCAAGTTGCGCTGTATGTTACGGGTCCTGGAGCGGTTTCGGAGGACTCTTCTGGTTTAAACACGGCGACTGGTTACCTGACCTCGGTCTTTGAAGTATGCCACGTCGACAACGACCCGAATGGTAAGAATTGCCCGAGCGGAACTCCTGGTGATGCCTACGCCGTAGGAACCGACGGCACCCATGGCGTGATCTACCAATACGCGGGCGGCGCACCTTCCGTGGGCGCATGGTCCCTCATGTTCACAAGTGCCACCGCAACCATCTACAACGGAATCTACATGTACATTGACTCAAACGGAAAGTTGGAAGGTTTCGCGGTTGGAGACGCAGGCGTTATCGCCCGATTTTTTGGAACGTGGACCGACAGCGTAGTTGGCACTGCGACCACAACTTTCCATGGCGTCGCCGTGGATAACGCTAATCCAACGGAGGCCTGGGCGGTGGGTTATGATTCCACGCCTAAGGGCGGGGTGATCTATCATTACAGCACCGGTATCTGGTCGGGACCGCTTTCACCTTCTCCAGTTGATGGCGTCGTTCTCGAAAGCGTGGATATGCTCAGTACGAGCGAAGGATGGATCGTCGGAACAGAGAGTACGATCTTGCACGGAACCAATTTGCCCGGAAGCAACTTCATTTCACTAAGTACCGCCGGCTCAAATGTTCTAGACAGTGGGACCGGTGTTGGCATCGACCTAAATTCGGTTAACTTCCAGAGCTCAGGTAACGGATGGGCCGTAGGAACTGAGGGTGTGATACTTCAAACCAGCGACTCAAGCTGCGGGTCAATAGTGCAGACCTCCAGTCCAAGCGCATGTTGGGGCGGTCAGACAAGTATCGAACAAACTACCTTTTTCAGAGCAGTATATGAGATTGGTCAGAGCGATGCTTGGGCCGGCGGGCTGTATGACTCCGTAAACAGTTTCCCCTCCTTGATTCATTGGGATGGCAACAAGTGGCACCGAGCTACTGTCGTCCCAGGGCTGGGAGGTGTTACGAAGCCAGACATCTTCGGGATTTTCATGTCCGGCGGCGGCGAGGGCTACGCCGTGGGATCTCAGGCTGCGCCTGGCGCCACATGTGGGCAAAGCCTCTGTCCAGCAGCATTCACATACAATTCAATCACGTCGAACACTTGGCAGTCGGTGAAGGTCAATCAATGCTCAGTCGCAGCTGGGTGTGGCATGACATCGGTGTATTTCGCTAGCATCGGTCCATATGATGGATGGGCCGTCGGAACAAGCGGCGCATTTTGGACGTACAGTAAATCCAACCCAGCATGGACCGGTTACCCTGCCACAGTTGCGCCAGTTCCGCCTGCCACAGTTCCGCCGAACCTGAATGCAATTTTCATCAATAATCCGGGGAACAACAACCCGGCCGGTTGGGCCGTAGGCGACCTTGGCACCATCCTCTACCTCAATTGCAACTCCGCACCGTGCGTCTGGACGCAAACATCGATCCCAGGGCTACCGTGCCCCGGAGGAGTGTGTGCAAACCTGGAAGGCATTTACTTCTCGGATTCAAATCATGGGTGGATCGTCGGTTCGGACAATACCATCATAACGACAATCAACAATGGCGGGCTGTGGTCGGTGGGCAGTGCAGCGGGCGCGTCTGCGACTGCGGTGTGGAGATCGGTTCACGTCGATAATTATGGTACGCCGTCGGGAAGCGGCGATGGATGGGCGGTAGGCGATGACGGCACTGGGCCACCCGCAAACGCTTTGACTGCGTGGTTTAACGGTGGGGGTTGGACACAAATTGCGATACCGATGGCTGTAACATCCGGTCTAGCTCTGTACTCGGTCTACACAACGAGCCCTACGGACGGTTGGGCAGTTGGCGCGCAGCCCAGTACTGGCGTCAACCCGCTCACCGGGATCTTCCATCTTGACCCGGTAGTTCCGCCGACGTACAATGGCGGGTCGAACTCAACATCAACAACGTCAGCGACGACGGCTTCGAGCACTTCACCGGTGACAATCACAGTATCCTCATCAACCAGTTCCAGTGTTAGTTCCACGGTCACTTCGAGCGCGACCACACAAGCCTCAGCATCTTACGCCTCTACGAGCACAAGTCCATCGGTGACCACAGTCGTCAGCACCGCCGTATCCACCATGACGGTGGAGAGTACTCCGACCGCAGTAACGTCCTCAACAAGTTCCGTCTCAACGCCATTGGCCCTACCCGCTATACCAGGCTTCCCATGGGAATCAATCATCGCAGGCCTGATCTTCGGGCTTGTAGCCCTGGCCGTCGTGAGACGGGTAAAGAAAGTAAGGTAGGGCTCATCGCCCTGCCCCACCCTCCCGCCGTATTCTGATTGCCTTTAGAATATTGATGTTTTCGAACCAGAGTCGATTTCGCGCTCCCTTATGATGCTGAGAACATTTACTGGAAGCAGCTGGTTGTTAAGTGTCGACGTTGCATTTGCAAAAAATGACATGTGCTTGCGTGGTTTGCTGGGTAGGTTTATCTTCAATGCTTTCGGATTTTCTCATGATTTCATTTGCGCGGAAGTTCACTAGTCGTTGGCTTGATGGTATTGGCTGCGGTTCTGGCGGTCTTTAGTGCAAACGCCGCCGCGATGAGTTCACCGCAACAAACTGCAACCCTCTCATACACTCTGACTACAACCTCAAGCCTCTTCATCGGCTCCGGGGGACAGTTGACCGTGAACTTCAACTCGGTGCAATTGGACACTAGTTCGCCGCAGGCTTATGCATTCGGAATTCTGGCGACCGCAGCACCCGGCTTCACCATAACTAGGCTGCACTGGGACTTCGGCGACGGAATATTCCTAGACGTTCCGTACTGCTGCCAGGGTCAAGTGAGTGAAGTCCGCTACCACGCATACCAGCAACCCGGCTCATACTCGGTCATGGTAATCGCCTACGACAGCGGAGGCAACTCAGGTGAGGCCACGGTAAGCATTAGCTGGCCGACTCCTGTACCGGAGTTTCCCTCAATTACCACGTCAATCCTTGCAGCAATATTCATGCTCGTAACTACTGCCGCGCTTGCCCGAAGACAGAGAGCAAAACGTCAAGAACTAGAATTGGCCTAGAAGTCGCTCGGTAACAGAGAGCCTTCCATCTAGCATCCCGTATCAGTTTAGCGATTCACGGATTTCGCTCACGGTAAGCCTTGAGTTTGCTCATAGTGCGAACGCATCGGTCTGTTTGTTGCCGCCGAGGCGTTCTAACATAACGCGAGAATCAAGAGCGATTTATTTCCGCAAGACAAGAAAGTAGTTGTTTTTCGGGGCCATTTCGGGGCTCAGGGCGTGACTTTATGCTCCTGAAACATCTAACTTTCATTGCCTTTGGGCTTTCCGCAATACTTCTCCTGGTAGCCACCCTTCTGCCCGTGCACGCCGTTTCCGTGCTTGTCCAACAGAGCAATAATGGTTGTCTGGGATGTTCAAGTACACTCTCGGTTTCTTTCAATGGCAACGTTGTCAACGGTGATGTGATAGTAGTCGGCGTAGTCGTCGGCGGCGCATCCTTTCCGGTAAGCTCTCTCACCGACTCGCTGGGTTCGTCGTTTGCCCGAGCCGTCACATCAAACAGCACCCTGCCGCCCATCGTCTCTATCTACTACGCCAATGTCTCCAAGAGTGGAACGGATGTGGTGACGACGACTTTTGTCGCCGCTGCACCAGCCGAAACCGTTTACATCTACGAACTCTCGGGCGTCGCAACAACTGGGATCGAAACCGCAACCGGTTCAGGAACGGGCAGTTCTATCTCGGTCTCACCCACGATGCATTTTCAGACCGGCGCCTTTCTACTTGGAATAATTGGAACGAATATCTTCAGAGGAAACGCCACCGCAGGCGCCGACTTTACTTTAAGTACAAATTCATTTGGCACGGGGGCCGCGTACGCCGAGTATTCCATCTCTGGCGTAGCTTCACCAACAAGCTTCCAAGCGAGCATGAATTCGTCAGTAAGCTGGGCAGAGGACGCTATAGCCCTGATGCCGACTTGACCAATGCCAGGTCTTTCTCTAATTGATCTAGCGAAAAGCGCCGTCTGGTTACGGAATCTAATTTTTCGATAAAGACAAATGGCACACCAGGGCTGTAGAAGCTAAGCGTCTGGCTCACTGGAAGTGGTTCAACTGAGAGTGTTGATCGCGATTCTCCTGATTGCTTTGATTTATGGCGGGACCTTCGGAATTTTCTGGATTACCTCCGTCCACACCTTAACCCTCTATCCGATTTCACAAAGCTACTCGTGGGAAATCGTTCCCTTAGCCAATAACGGAGGTTCGGATAACTTCGAAATAATGTCGTGGCACAATGGCCATAACATGAGAGGATGGCTTCAATTCAACCTATCATCAATTCCACAGCAGGTGTGGATTACATCAGTCGTCCTTAGCTTGCGACTTTGGCAGAAGACGACACCACAAGTTCAGCTGAGCGATCAGCTGGGTAACCTATCCCAGTTCGGTGATCCCACCGGCAGAATCTACGGTGTCTACGCGTTGTCCTCACCTTGGGCTGATGAGGGAATTAACTGGGCAAATCAGCCAAATTGGACAGATTACCATCATGCAGAATCTTCCGTCCCCTCCGGCCAGGGCGGATGGAACGGCCCGTTGATTTACATGAACTGGGATCTCACCCAGATGGTCAAGATTTGGTTGTCAGGTGTACCGAATTATGGGGTAGTCGTAAAGGACACTCAGGAGAACGCTTCGCTACTCTACTCAACCCAATTCTTCACAATCCACCAAACGCCAAATCAGAGTTACTTCCCAAGGCTAATTATCACATATCTAGATCCGCAAGCAGTCTATGCAACAGCAATCGTATTCCTCGTTGAAACCGCCCTGATCGCACTATTTCTCTTGAGAGCGCGGCGAGCGTCCAAAGCCTGACACTAAGTTAGTGGCAATTTGCGGCCAAGCAACGACATGCGATTTTCACCCCAACAGATGCAAGAGGAACCCGGAAACGCCTCAGAATGAGACAGAGCCTAGGTCAGATCGCTCAAAAAGGGCTTATATATGCAGGCAGTTTAGGGGTTACAGGTTCCCGGCTTATATAGGGTGAATCCTCTGCCAGCCAAGAAGGCTTTCATAAATATCGAAAACGTCGTCGCCTCGGCGACTCTTCATCAGAATATTGACCTAAACTCAATCGTTCGTGTCTTCCCAGGCGTAGAATATCGACCAGAGCAATTCCCAGGCCTAGTGTACAGACTTAAGAAACCTAAGACGGCAACGCTGATTTTTAGTTCAGGAAAAATGGTGTGCACCGGCGCCAAGTCCGAACGTCAAGCTAGGAAGGCCGTTATGAAAGTCGTCGACGAGCTGAAACGAAACGGCATAGTGATCCTTGGAAAACCAGAGATACAAATCCAGAACATCGTCGCCTCCGCCGGCCTAGGCGGATACATAGACCTCGAGAAGTCAACCTACTCCCTCAAACGAACCATGTACGAACCGGAGCAATTCCCCGGCTTAATCTACCGAATGGATGACCCGAAAGTAGTCATCCTACTATTTGCGAGTGGTAAACTAGTCTGCACGGGCGCAAAGAAGGAGTCCGAAGTACACAGAGCCGTGACGAAGCTTCAGGATACGCTGGAAGAGAAAGTCCTCATAACCTACGAACAAGCCCAAACAGCCCCGACAACCCCTTGACCTACGGCGCAGTTAGCGCTTCTTACGCTCCGCATGTAAGTCGATAATGTTCTCCCTGCCCGACACAATCGAAATTAGCGAGTAGCCATAGGACAGCTTCGAACTTCAATGGCTGATAAGCGGAAGATTGGAGCTTACATTCTAGTCAAGATAGCGCCCGGCAAGTCGAGAGCGATTACTGAACAGATCGCGAGGGTGGATGGAGTCAAGTCCGCGCATGCAGTGACGGGAATGTTCGACATCATCGCTTTCGTCGAAGCAGCGGACATTAACAACTTGACCGGACTCGTTAGGACTAAGATTCAAACCATTGACGGCGTATTACGTACGCATACTGCTATAGTGGGCGAACTCGTAACGACCGGGGGCTAATCCGCCTTAGCTCAGGTGAGCTTCGCGGCGGCCCTTTTCTTCTGACTCTTCTTTGACTCATCGTACTCCATGGTGATGATCAAAAGCACTAGTAGAGCTATCAGGATCCATCCCAGTGGACCGCGAAGTTCCAAGCTGAGCAACCCAACGTAAGGAATCTTCATCACATAAACGCCGATCAAGTTGACGGCAGGGACCCTCCAACCATCAGCCACCGCATTATTGTCCCCCTTCGTCTCGAAGAAATCTTGTCCTCCTTGATCATCTACCGCGATTACACGATGAACGATCGCGGTCGGGTAATCGTAGGGGCTATGGAAGATGATGATTGTTCCCACGGTCACCGTACCGGGATCGGTCCCACGCACGACTATGATGTCGCCCACGTTCAACGTTGGAATCATGCTTCCAGAGGATACCACCATGAGTGGGGAGTCGGTGTGAAGCGCGATGCGAAGCGCTCCCACAGACCCTAAAGTGACCGCGAACAGAATTACGATGATCACTACGACCCGTGCGACGGGATTTGTCCTGAGCACGTGCACTGTTTCCGAGACTGACCCCGATGCCATTTTGATTTCACACACTCGACTTTGGCTATGCCTCATATTGCTTTCGCTAATGGCTTCGTTAGTGGCGTCATGCGGAGCCTTGCATGAGCCTGGCAAGTTCTACCGTAGCCCGTTCTCCCACTTCAAGGAAGTTGATTCCTGTGTCCGTGATCTTGTAGATTCTCCGCCCACGCCGTTTATCGGCTTCCCATTCACCCTGAATGTACCCGTCTGATTCTAGAGAGTGGAGGAGAGGATAAAGTGTGCCAGCGCTTAGGTACACGCGGTATCGGTCCCGAATCGCAATATTCACCTCATAACCCCACTGCGGCTTGGCACGAAGCAGCCTGAGGACGATCAGGTCGAGGTTGTTCTTCACAACCCTCTCCCGCCAATCCTTCTCAATGTTTCTGATCAAATCCTCATCCCCGTCGCACTCCCATTTACGGAGGGAACAGGTCTAACAGCCTTTGTACTCGGAATTAAAGGAATGCTCACGCAGCTTACGCGGTGAACCTCAGCCCAGTCGGGGATATGTTTATTCCGCTATGGAAACTTGGCTTCCCTGACCCAGCCCTAATGGTTGTTCCTCGAACTTCACCACTAGAAAATCGTCCTCAACCCCCAAGACCTTTCCCTTGAAGTCCTTGGTCTTCGAGAATTGGAAACTTGCCTCATGACCGATGAACTGATCGAGGTTCGATTCGGAGACGGTGATCCAAGCCTTGTACTCCGCATCGTCGAAGGTTATGACTACGCCAATCATGCGTTGAACCTCGAGCCACCTAACTAATAATGCTGATTGTTGTCCGATGGTCGGAGCTGAGCAGAGATCTGAATACTCTTACTTAGGCTCCGTCAATCAGTTTCGTTCCTGCCGATCTCATGTAGCCTAGCCCTTCGTCTCTCCTTCGCTTCCGCCCAACGTCGTTTATCTTCCTCGGTCTCCAACCTAAGTTCAGGTACGGGTGTGGGTTTACGGTTAGCGTCTAGCCCCACGTAGGTTAGGAAGCATGTCCCTGTATGGCGTACCTCGCCGGTTATCGGGTTCTCCGCTTCAACGCGCACACCAACCTCCATTGATGTGTGGTGAACGAAGTTAATGGAAGCGTTCAACCTGAGCAGGTCGCCAATATAGACCGGATGGTAGAAATCCATTCGGTCCACGGAGGCGGTCACAACGTTTGTTCGCGCGTGCTTCAACGCAACAACCGAAGCCACTTCGTCTATCAACCTAAGAATCGTGCCACCGAAAACGTTCCCGGAATTGTTTGCATCCATGGGCATCATGATTCTGACCATTGTGGTTAGCGAATCCCTAGGTGTCTTTGGTGTAAGAGACATTGGCCTTAGCCTCAAGCCGACGTCTCTCCCCGCCGGATAATTGTCTTTCGAGGAGTAACGTGCGTCTCCTAAGTGCTGGGCGTGCAATTGCGCGGCTAATCGTGCACAGGATTAGTGATTCCGACAGATGACCCATATCGGGGGTCTGTCATCCGCCTCCTTTCTGCGCCCCAGAGCCCTCATTTTCTACGGCTACGACCCACGTTTCACCTTAGTTTTGGTTTGGAAACCGTTAATATACTTGGAGTGGAAGCCGGCCGGGTAGTTCACCTTAGACGGTGGTTAAAATGGAAACAATTCAGATTGAAAGAAATGAGACTAGACAAATCCGTGAAACCCGAAGCATCTGCCCAGACTGTAATAGAATCCTCCCAGCCTCAGTTTATGAGCGAGAGGGGAAGATTTGGCTTGGCAAAACTTGCCCGGAACACGGAGAAATTGAGGAGCTGTATTTTGGTTCAGCTGATATGTACTTTAAGTTCGCGAAATTCTCACACAATGGGAAGGGAATCAAGAACCCGAACGTCCCCCTAGAGAAGTGCGCCTGCCCGACCAACTGCGGGCTATGCACAAGCCATCTAAGCCACTCTGGCTTGACGAACCTCGTCATCACTAACAGATGCGACCTAACCTGCTGGTACTGCTTCTTCTACGCCAAGAAAGGCGTCGAAGGCGCATACGTGTACGAACCAACACTGGATAAGATCCGTGAAATGGTTCAGGTCCTAAGAGCCGAAAGACCCGTTCCGGGAAATGCGATCCAGATCACAGGCGGAGAACCGACCCTAAGAGCCGACCTGCCCGAGATTATCAAGATCTGCAGGGAAGAAGGCGTTGAGCACATACAACTGAACAGCAACGCAATCAGCTTAGCCCAAGACCCCGAAATGGCCGGTAGAGTTCGCAGCGCCGGGGTCAACACGGTCTACATGAGTTTCGACGGCGTCACACCCAGAACCAACCCCAAGAACCACTGGGAAGCGCCAATCGCCATAGAAAACTGCAGAAAAGTAAGCCTAGGCGTAGTCCTCGTCCCAACAGTCATCAAGAGCATCAACGACCATGAACTCGGCGGCCTCATCAGATTCGGCCAAAGAAATATGGACACAATCCACGCAGTAAACTTCCAACCAGTCTCCCTCACGGGCAGACTAAGCAAATCCGAGCGCGAAAAGTATCGAATCACCATACCCGACTGCATAGAACGCATCGAAGAACAGACAGACGGCGAAGTCGGGCGGGAATCATGGTTCCCCGTCCCAAGCTGCGTCCCAATCACACACTTCGTGGAAGCCCTCACAAAACGCCCACGATACGAACTCTCCATACACTTCGCATGCGGAGCCGGCACCTACGTATTCAAGGACGGCGACAAACTCATCCCGATAGCCTCCTTCGTAGACCTCGAAGGCCTACTAGAGTACTTGGAAGAGAAGGCCGACGAACTCAAAGCGGGGAAGAACAAGTACCTGGTCGTCGCCAAAGTCCTCGCCAAGATGGGAACATTCATCGACAGAAGCAAACAACCGAAGGGCCTGGCACTTAGCAAACTGCTCTTCAACGCACTCGTGAAGAACGACTACAGCGCCCTCGGAGCGTTCCACCACAAATCAATGTTCCTCGGCATGATGCACTTCATGGACAAATACAACCACGACGAAGAACGCCTACGAAGATGCGACATACACTACCTCAGTCCCGACATGAGAATCATCCCATTTTGCGCCTTCAACGTAATCCCAGAATGGTACAGGGACGCAATCCAGCCCAAATACGGTATCCCTATCGAACAGTGGGAGAAAGAACACAAGACAACCCTAGAACAGGGCCTATACAAGGGAACACTGCGAAAAGGCAAAGGCCACGCAGCAGGTTGCGGATGCCCACTAGGCGCACTCAACACGCCAAGCAGCGAACTACTGACCATCGAAAACGGCATGATCAAGACGAAGTAACCCGGACAACAATCGATCTCCCAAACTCCACAGGCCCTTCCCCCCTTCCGTTCCAGATTCGTTCTTGTTCCTACGTCAGCTCACGCGCCTTTGTCGCTCAGGAATTAATCATCCGCCCGCTTTCGACCTGAACGTTTTTGTGTGGAACCTATTCTTACACAGGTCCTCGTGGGCAATGCGACATGAATTCTGACTACGATGTTATCGTCGCCGGAGCCGGCATTGCAGGAATGGTCACGGCCGCCTCAGCCGCAAAACATTCCAACGGAAATTTGAGGATTCTAGTAATCGACCGAAACAGTCGAGACGAGGCCGGCAAAAAAACTTCGACCGGTTGGGTTTGCGGCGATGCGGCAAGCAAAAAGAGCCTCGACTACCTGGAACGTGAAGTCGGAATAAGATACGGCAAACCGGAGCTAGAACAACCCGTACGGGGAGTGGTCGCCTACTCCCCGGATCACTCATCCAAAGCCATGTTTGACGGCGAAGGTTACGTCCTCAACCGCAAACTCCTCCCCCAACGACAGCTGCAAGATGCCGAGAAGCTGGGTATAGAATTCCTATTCGACACGTACGCCGAAGCTCTCCTCGCTCAGGACGGCACGATCACGGGCGTTCATTGCCGATCTGCAAGAGATAATTCCACATCCCAGAAGACTTCGAAACTGGTCGTTGACGCAACCGGATCGGCGTCCCGACTCAGAACCGGCCTACCAATCAAGAGCCATATTGAAAGAGAGATAGACAAAGAGAACGATATGGAGTCCACCGGCCGGTACATAATCAAATTCGAGGCCGGCAAGAAGGACAGCACCTTCTTCGATCCTAACTACTGCATAATCCACCTTGACCAGAAGATCGCCCCCGGCGGCTACGCCTGGGTCTTCCCCAAAGGCGAGGACAAGATGAACGTTGGTTTAGGCGTCCAGAAACGGCTCTTGGAACGCAGAAACCAGCAACTTGGAAGAAAGGACACCCTCCAATCCCTCATAGACGAATACGTACGATCAAACCCGGTCATCAGAACTTGGAAACCCTCGGAAACGGTTGAGGATAAAGGAAACGAAAAGGGAAGCTGGCAGGTCCCCGTCCGCCGACAGAACGACTGCATGGTCGCAAACGGCTACATGATCGTCGGCGACGCCGCATGGATGCCGCGGCCAATCGACGCCGGAGGCATCGGCCCAGCCATCTACGCCAGCACAATCGCGGGTAAGGTAGTCGCGGAAACGCTCGAAGCCAAAGACACCTCCGAACGCGGACTCTGGAGATTCAACACGGAGTATGTGAAGGCCTACGGTTACAGGATGGCAAGCTTCGAAATCCTCCGACGGTTCCTCCAAATTCTGAGCAACGAAGATCTAAACTACGGAATGAAACATTTTCTCGGGCAAGACGACGTCGACAGTATCACGAGAAGAGAGCATCCTGAATTCAAGAGCGTAAGCCTCGGAAACCCCACACGAATAATATGGGCACTGCCTCGCCTCGCACTCGCAAGAGGACTACGCTACACCGCCCAGAAGAGCATGAGCCTAATCCAGCACTACATGAACTACCCAAGCTCACCGGCCGGATTCGAGGAATGGCATACAAAATTCATGGCTGAACTCCACGAAGCATACGCCAAGTTCTCATGAGTCAGTCAAGTACGAGAAGCTAGGGGCCTGAAACGCGGCTTAGAGAGGCAGTAAGTTCTCACGAATTTGGCAAGAATCGGAAAGATTGCTTCGCCTCTCTCTAAGAAAGGGGACGCATCAAATTCAAATAGGTCCGAAGTTGAGTTTGCATGACTTCAAAGGGCTCGACAGAAAATGGAAGAGTTCCTCGAGAAGGTAAACCCAAAGCAGAAGAAGTACTTCATGCAACTGCGGACCAAACTCCGAAGCATGCCCGACGTCGAGGAAAGCATTGAAATCGACGAAATCTCAGGCGAGTGGTGCCCAGTTTACCGTGTGAAAGACTCAGACTTAGTTTGGGTACACTTCGACGAACACCTATGGGTAAACTTCCCAGTCGAACCCAAGTTCGAGAAGAAAGCCCTACAGGACGAGAACCTCGAGAGCCGTATAATCGAATGCGTGAAAGACGCAGAGGAGAGCGGCGGAGAAAAGTGGGCTACAGTCGAACTAAAGACAGCCGACCAGGTGGACCAGGTATTGCCACTTCTTGAACTTCGACACTCAGTACTAGCCTCTTAACTACGTTCACACGATTCGAGACTAACGAAGAGTTCGTCTGACTTCCTTCAGCGATTGACGTTACAGAAGATTCAGCAGGTCACTGGGCCGTTCGATTAACGCCTTCGCACCGGCCGCTGTCAATTCCTCGCGAGGCCGGAACCCCCATAGGACGCCGACAGGAAACATTCCAGCTGCATTGGCTGTCTTCATGTCCGTGTTCGAATCTCCTACGTAGAGAAAATCACCATTCTTAATGCCGAGTTTTTCTGCGATCTGGTTTGCCCCCAATGGGTTGGGTTTGATTGGGGTATCCTTGGTCTGCCCTCGAACCACAGCAAAGTTCCATTTTGACAGGAATTTTCGAACGATGATGCGTGTGAAGTCGTCGGGTTTGTTTGAGAGAACGCACATTGCGATTCCTCGTTCCTGCAACGCATCTAGGAGTTCAGGTACGCCTGGGTAAGGGCGTGTTTTGTTCGCCCAATTCCGACTATACTCTTCCCATTGGGCAATAGCAACGCTCTCGACCGTTGCCTCGTCTCGATGACCCGGCGGCAATGCCCGTGACACCAGATTCATGAGACCATCTCCCACGAGGTATCTGTAAGTGTCAACGGGGTTTGGTGGAAAGCCGAAACGCTTCAGCGAAGCGTTCATGGAATCCGCTAGGTCGTCAAGTGTGTCTAGCAATGTTCCGTCAAGATCGAACAGGACCGCCTTGAATCTCATAACCCGTCTCCAAGTCTCAGAGGAATTTGAATCCTAAAGGTTACTGGTACATCGAAGTGGAGCAGTCTTAACCGCGCCGTTGTTCCCTAGGCTACTCGACGCCTATTATTGCCTGCGCGAAATCCCCTTGGTTTCCGGTGAGTTGAACCACATAATATCCGGGGAGAACATTCCCGATGATGAAGCCCCCAAACGCGATTCCAGTCCCCATTTGTATTACGCATGCCGAAGTACCGGTCAAGATGAGGTTAGGCGAGGAAGGACTGGAGAGGGTGCAAGTCGTATCGGTTGGAAGAAACCCCGACCCTTGAACAGAAACACGCCCCCCAGGATAGCTAGCCGGGCTAGAGATCGCAGAAGAAACCGGCATCACGGCCGTGAAGACGGCCATTAAGAGAAGCGCCGATACTGTGCTCCTGCTGATCCTCCTAACAATATTCAAGGAAGTCATCTGTGCTGTCTACGACTTGTAGTAGAACATAGCGAAGGTGAATGAAAGGTTGCCCGTAGGAAAGGAGAATTATGGACAAATTCAGCTTCGCCGACGCCTCAGCCGTCGTAGGGCTTACATCGTTGTGTTACCCTTGGCTGGTATTGCTTCCGCCCAGAGGTATTCGAAGTAATTCTTCGCAAACTTGGATAGACCAATGTGGTCCGACCATATGGCCAAACCAATCGCCTCTTCACCTTCTTGGCCTAAAAGTAGGATGACTTCACGCCCGTCGGCGATTACGCCGCCGCCGAACATCTGATCACGAACTCGGACTTCGCAAAGCCTCGACAGCTTGACCATCGTCTCGCTGAGTGAATTCTTCATCGTCATGATTTGGACCTTCACGCCTCTTTCGGCGATTGATTTCACTAAGGGAACAAGCATCTCCGCGACTGGGTCGGGGATTGCTGGGACAGCAGCCAATACCTCCTTTTGGACATGCTCAACAGTTTCTCGAATTCTTGCGAGCACGTTGAAATTGCCGCGCACGATCCAAATGTCCGGATGCTCTCGAACTCCCTTCTTCTCATATAGCGGTTGAAGTTCATCGAGGATTAGAGCTTCATTTGTCCTGAGTTGGTTCTCAAGTTGCGATTTCGTGATTTCCATCGCGACCGAAGGTGGTTTGGGGTAGTACTTGCTGGGGCGTCCGTGCTCGCTCTCTATCCAACCCTTCTTCTCAAGCGATCCGAGAATCTCGTAAATTTTCGAGTACGGCACATCCGAAGCCTCACTCAGCTCGCTAGCGGTGGCCGGCCCGATCTCTAGGAGTGAGGTGTAGGAGCGGATCTCGTAGTCCGTCAAACCAAACTCTTGCAATGACCTCCTTACCCTATCGGTTATTGGCATCGCTTCCACAACCATTTCCGACGATGAGGTTTAGAATGCGTTGTACAGCATATAAGATTTCACAACTCCGGGTGGTTAACGGCCAGCTAGTCGGAGATTGCTTGAGTTCGCTTCATGATGAACTGTAACCTCGCGGTAAGAGTCAATTAGTTGACGAAGTTGGCAGCCGTTATCTGGCCGAGAACTCGATTGGGTTAATTGCCAAAAGTTTCCGTTGAGACCCAGTAAGCGTCCTTCGAAGTGTACTCTTTCTTCCAAATAGGTACCTCTTTCTTCACGCGTTCTACCGTCTCAGATAACGTGCGGAAAGCCTCCTGCCTATGCTTTCCCAGAACCACGACGAATAAGCTGGGCTCACCCACCTCAAGCGAGTCAACGACATGGTGAATGGCGACTTCAACGATGTCGCTCCGTTTCACGGCGTCCGCCCTAATCTCATTCATGCGCTTCAGGGCAACCTCCGCATAGGCTTCATATTCTAGTCGAGTGACCTTGGAATTAGAATCGTGAATAGGGTCTTCACGTACGACTCCCACGAAGCATGCCAGGGCTCCGGCCTCGTGGTAGGTCGGCAGGTTCCTGACGTAGTCAATTATCTGGTTAAGCGAAACCTCGCCCTTACGATGAAGCCCAATCGCGTTCAAGACTCGTACCGTAGTGCAATTTCACATTCGGGAATGAAAAGGGAGTGCTTCAGTGGCCTTGGGGGGGCGTTTGCTCGGCTTTCATCTTCTCCAGATGAAGGTTCTCAGTGTCAAACTTCGTGCCGACGATCTGAACCTGGTAGATTGTTCTAGCCGCGCCACAAAAATCACAGGGGGGACCGAAACCGTCCGGGTTTGGCGACGTCCGCAACCACATTTGGTTAATGCCTGCGTACGTTAAGTCGAGTTTCACCTTGTCCCGCGCACAATTCTCACATAGATAGAACGGCATATTACGCAACCAATTCTGGTTAGGCCTTGATCCGAATATTAATGCTTTCAAAGACAAGGCCTCCCAATTCAAGAAACGGAGAGCCTCAGTGGCCGCTTGCCTTTAATTCCGATGCAGCTCCATAATTCATTACCTTGGGCAAGCAACAAACCGGGCGGTTTGCAGCGGCCGCGCTATTATGCGTCATTGTAATCTTCACAATCTTCACTGCGCACGCACAAGCTGGACCCGTGCTAATCGGTTCGCTGGCCCAATTTCTGTTTCCCGCCCTTTTGACGATGTATCTCCTCGTATTGGTCTACTCTGCCAGATTGATAATGGACGTTCTTGCATCCTTCCTCCTCGGTAAGAAGGAGAGTGAACGAAGTGGAAAGTCTTGGATGGTCGTTATTGGATATGCTATAGGTATCGTCCTCATAATCCTACTATTGCGAACCGTGGCCTTGCAGAACCTCCTGGGAGCCGTTGAGGCTGCGGTCGCAGCTGCGTCCTCCGTCCTGAAAATCGCTCAGGGATCGTCGGCGCCCCACGCAGTCTCGGTCATCGCCCCGTATCTGTTCTATTATATCGTGCTTATGTTCGCAGCAATAGTACTCATCTCATTCACCCTCTTCATAGGGGGCCTCCACACGGCCTATCGCTGGGCGCGCGAAGACCGATCTCCTCTAGCGGCGAATACGGTGAGACTGGAAACACTTCGAGTTATCCAGCAGGCCGCCAAAGATCTCAGGTTGACCGACGATTACAGGGTCACTATCCTGAACTGTTACCGGGAAATGTGCCGTGTGCTTTCGCTTCACGGCTTCCGAACGGAACTCTACGAAACTGCCAGTGAGTTCTCGCGAAGCATTGCAGATAAGCTAGGGTTAGGGGGCGAGTCCGTCCGTGGCCTTACCTTACTCTTCGAGGAAGCAAGGTACAGTGATCATCAAATCAACGATGTCAAGCGTGCCGAGGCCTTGAATCAACTTGAAAGCCTAGAACGTTCTCTCGCTAACGTCGGGAGCTGAGTCTCATGAAGAAGCAGACGAAAGGTCTAATCGAGATTGGCGTACTGTATCTTGGCGTTTCTATAGTGCTTGATTACTTCCTGGGTGCTTATCAAATTCTCCTCTGGCTCGCGCTCGCTTTCGAATTCATTATCTTCGGTCTCATGATAATGAGCACGCTGTTCGAGAGTCTCGCTCCAACGACGCGAAAGCGGGAAGTGGATAACTTGCCGTCGGAGGATGAGTTCAAGCGATTGGGGCGCCTGTGCAAGTTTGCGGTCGATCAGGGAGACCAGACTGCTGGAAAGACTCTCTCGGAGAAGATTAGATCTCTGGCATTCGCTGCAGCGGCTAATGATCTCAACACCTCGGAGGCCGCCCTTAGGGAGGCGACGGAGAAGGAACCAGGTATGCTTCAAATGAAAGTCGGAGATCCGGAACTCTTCACCGCTCTGACCACGACGGGTAACATGGTCGCACGTGGGGACACGAAAATTCTGGAAGGTTTGCTGGGGAAGGTCGAGGAGTGGACAACGTGAACATTCAAAGTGTGGCGGATACCTGCAACCGGATACTGGCCGAGTTGGAGACGGCGATTATTGGAAAGGATGCCGTGCTCCGTCATATTCTCGTAGGCATATTAGCTAACTCCCATATCCTGATCGAAGACTATCCAGGTTTGGCAAAGACCGTGATAGCCAAGTCACTGGCCGTCACGTTGGGCTGCTCATTCGCGAGGGTTCAATTCACCCCCGATCTTCTTCCGGCGGATGTAACCGGCACCTACATCTACAATCAGAAGTCAGGGGATTTTGAGCTACGAAAGGGGCCGATCTTCACCAACATTCTCCTCGCCGATGAGATCAACCGTAGCCCCCCAAAGACCCAGTCAGCTTTGCTGGAGGCGATGCAGGAACGCCAAACCACATTGGATGGGAAGACCCATCGTCTCGAAAACCCATTCATTGTAATCGCAACCCAGAACCCCATCGAGTTCGAAGGGGTCTACCTTCTACCCGAAGCGCAACTTGACCGCTTCGTCATGAAGCTTCGAATAGGGTACCCGGACAAAGATTCCGAAATGGAAATCCTGAGAACCCGTATCACTCGTAAAAGCGATGACTTCGCAATAAAGGCCCTTGTTGATACTGCTACTCTGATTGATATGCAGGAATCAGTCGAGACTGTGCATGCTGATGATGCGATCCTATCCTACATCACGGAGATAGTTCGCGAAACTCGAAATAACGGACAGGTTGAAGTTGGGGCGAGTCCCCGAGGATCGCTGGCGTTGCTCAAATTGTCCCGAGCCAGCGCTGCATTGTCAGGCAGAGATTACGTACTCCCCGACGACGTGAAATCATTCTGCAACGAAGCCCTAGCGCACAGAATAATTCCGAAAGCCGCCTCATGGGTTCGCGGTTTCGACCCGGCGTCAGTAATCGAGGAGATCTTGAGAAGAGTTCCGGTGCCGAAGGTAGACTAACTACGCTAACTAGGAAAGCCCTCGGTTACCTGGGCATAGCATACGGATTCATGTTCTTCAGCCTTGTCTTACGAACTCTTTGGCTAACCATCTTCGTCATCCCAATTGCAACGCTGCTATTCTTACCCGATTCGCTACCCAGCCCAAATCCTACCCCAATTTCACTCGAAAGAAAAATCGTGCCGACCAGAACAATGGCGGGCGAGGACGTCACCGTCACCATGACTGTGACCAACCGTTCCTCACGGACGATTCAGTCCTTGCAAATCGAAGACAAACTGCCCGATGGACTAAAGCTCGGAGGAGGAGCCAACCGCCTAATATTCTCATTACAGAACGGAGAGACAATGCAATTCAAGTATCAACTCTCGAAACCGAAGAGGGGAAATTACCAGATCGGACCTACGTTCATTCGGGCCTCAGACAGCACAGACCTACGGGCCACCGAGTTTAATCTCTCCAACCAGGAAGAATTGATAGTCATTCCCGACGTCGAAAGGTTAGGGAACGTAGAGCTGAGAGGGAGGCGTTTCGGTCCGTGGCCTGGACTTGTTCCGTCGAGGCGTCTCGGTTTAGGCACTGAATTCTTCGAAATCTCGCCGTACGTGGCGGGTGATGATCTCCGTCGCGTTAACTGGAGGGCATCTGCTAGGTTAGGGATGCTTGTCACCAATGAATTTGAAGGAGAGCAGGTCATAGACGTCCTTCTAGTCCTCGATTGCTCGGAAGGTGTCAAGTGCGAACTCTTCGATTACGACGCATTGGAGTTTCAAGTGAGTTTTGCGGCGTCGCTATGCTCCCAGCTAATCCTGCAGGGTAATCGAGTTGGACTTTTCGTGTATGGGGCCGCTCGAACTTGGGTGAGTCCAGGTTTTGGTAAGCGTCACTTGATGCGATTATTGGATAGCCTCGCGTTCGTCAAGGCGGGCCCGGCTACCCTGCCAATCAAGTATGTCACAGACTCTGTCGTCTCTGCGATTCTCCCCTCAAGATCGCTGGTGGTCCTGATCTCACCAATGATAAATGACGACGTTGTCGAGATGCTGGACAGTATCGCGATAAACGGTTACAGTATTCTCTGTTTCACACCTACAACCAAGCCCGCTCCTTCGGAAGCGAAGTCGTTAACGATAGCGCGAAGGATCTTCGCGGCTGAAAGAAAGCTGAGAATGTCCAAAGCGGAGAAGTTGGCTGGTGTCGTTCAATTGTCTCCCGACTTAGCGGTGAAGCAGGTGTTAAGGGTGAGGGGAAGATGGAAGCGAATTTAGCGCGATTGCGACGATCCTGGAACTTTCTAAGAATCGCTTCTATGGCTTTGGTGGGAGCGACGTTGTTCATAATTCTCCTTGCAATTCCCGGCGGATGGATGATCCCAACCATTCCAGTCGTGGTCCTAGGCGTCTTTGCCGCTATTTTGTCAGTGATGGAATGGAAGATGGGTTGGATCTGGCTTGTCCTGTTCGTGCAGTCTTTTCTCTTCGCGCTAGGATTGTGCGCGGCTGTGCTTGGACTCACTAGCTTGGAATCTGTGCCGGCTCTCCTCCTAGCATTTACGATGATTTTAGCGAGCGAACATGTTCTGACTACAGCTCTGAGTTACAGCGCTCAGTACGCAGAACGGGGGGACGTTTCGGTTCGAGAGTTTAACGCAGAGACACTGACAGTTTGCCTCAATCACTTGTACAGGCGGCTTGCACGTGACAGCCTGATACTGGGAACGGGATTTGTTATCGCCCTCGTCGCGGCAACGGCAAGCGCACTTGCACCGCCATCAATTCTTTCCGATGCTTCCTTGTACATGGTCATAGCGTCGATTTCGCTCGCGGCTTTGGTCTTATTGAAAGAAGAGCGATGATCGAGCCGGTGCGTTGCAGGCTTATAGCCTGCGTCGCGTCATGTCACGAGGCAGATGTTCCGGAGAGTGAAGTCGATCGATGGTTGACATTCTCACCGTCCTAATCATCGCTATTGACTTTGCCTTCTCAGTATGGAACGCATACGTGTCCGGGCTGAATATTGAGACGTTGCGCCGTGGAGGCGGAAGTTCATGGTTAGAGGCTGTTGCCTACTCTGGCCTTGGGTTAGCATACGCCGGCGCCACATACGTCATGATTATCGTCGTTGGGTACGTTGCGTACTTTTTCGGGTACGTATCGTCCGATGTCGTCGATGGTGTCCTCGGATTTGACTTCTTAGTGTTCGGAGCGCTGATAATTGGTTTCGGCCTCATGGTAGCCATACAAAGTATCTATGTGGCTGTCAAAAGGCGGAGTCTTGGTAGTGTGGCTGTCGCGGCTTGGAATATCTTTGCGGAAGTATGGGACATCGCGAGTTACGTGGAAGGTTTCGGTGACGCAATCGCGATGGTGAAGGGGGTGGGCGGCGACAAGAGGGATGAAACCAGTTTGATTCTCATAGTGATAGTTGCCCTATTCCTCGCCTACTTCATAGTTCACGCGGCCTACATGCACGGCAAAAGAAAGGCACAAGGATTCGGCCCACGCGCAGATTACCCGTCATTCTAGTATCTGTCATGCGACCTAATGTCGTCGAGTTTCATCCGCATTCGGTCTAAAGGAATCTTCCCTGCATCGACTCCAGCAAGATCTTCGAGACGCGTAATCGGCTTGATCGATGCCATCCTTGCAATCCTTCGACCACCCGAATACTCAAAAGTTGTACTTATGCAACGCATACAACGCGTAAATGATTTCGACTCGGTCCCACAGGATGCGTAGCGGCGAGACTACTTATGAGATAAAGAAAGAACGGTCGCTCCGGAAACTTTCATATTTGTAAGTAATACTATTTGCGTGTTTATCTCGACATTCCGACGCGGAGCTGATGGTTGATGAAGAACTTACTCGAAGAAACTATGAAGCGCGCGACGAACTATCTTGAGAATCTTAGCGAGAGAAGCGTGGCTCCCAGTAGGGAGGCGGTCGCGCGGCTTGCAAAATTGAACGGGCCTTTCCCGGAACAGGGTTCGGAGGCGGAGGCTGTGTTGGCGGAGTTGGATGAGTTCTGTTCTCCGGCGACTATGGCTACGGCCGGCCCACGTTTCTTCGGGTTCGTCATTGGAGGGTCGCTGCCCGCAGCGTTAGCCGCCAACTGGCTTGCGGGGGCGTGGGATCAGCCCGCCAGCTTCTACGAGGAAACGCCCGCTACAGCCTTCTTAGAGCAACTGGCGCTAGGTTGGCTCATCGACATTTTCCGGCTTCCATCAGAATGTGGCGGGGGGTTTGTGACCGGCGCCACGATGGCCAATTTCGCGGCTTTGGCTGCCGCACGGCACGTGGTTCTGGAGCGGGAGGGTTGGAGAAGGATGGTTTGTTCGGCGCTCCACCGATAACGGTCGTGGTTGGAGCCGAAGCCCACGTTACACTAATGAAATCCCTCGGACTGCTGGGCTTGGGGAGAACTAGAGTTGTTAGAGTGCCGGTGGATGGGCAGGGGCGAATGCGTGCGGAAGCCATACCGACAACCACCGGTCCGACAATTATCTGCGCCCAGGCGGGGAATGTTAACACGGGTGCCTTCGACCCCTTTCCCGAGATCTGCAAGCGCGCTCACACCGCGGGAGCCTGGGTTCATGTTGACGGCGCCTTCGGCCTCTGGGCATCTGCCTGCCCATCACGATCGTACCTAACACGCGGGATGGAGGACGCGGATTCGTGGGCTACTGATGCACACAAATGGCTTAACGTTCCCTATGATTCCGGGTTGGCATTTCTGAGGCAAGCCGAGGGTCTACGCGCCGCGATGGCGGTGACCGCCGAGTACCTACCGCCTCCCACCGAGCACAGAAAACCCTGCGACTACACTCCCGAAAGCTCAAGGCGGGCACGAGGAGTTGAAGTTTGGGCGGCATTACGGTCCCTAGGCCGTTCCGGCTTGCCAGACCTAATTGAACGGACCTGCAACTACGCTAAACGTTTCGCTGATGGGTTGAGAACCGGGGGATACGAAATACTCAACGACGTTGTTCTCAACCAAGTCTTGGTGTCCTTCGGAAACGCTGAGACAACAAGGAAAGTCATTGCTGAACTTCAGGAAGATGGAACGTGTTGGTGTGGAGCCACCGTCTGGCAAGGACGCACAGCTATGCGCATAAGCGTTTCATCTTGGGCAACGACCGAAGCAGACGTGGACCGAAGCTTAGAAGCAATGCTGCGCATAGCTAGTAAGTGTGCTCAGCGCTGACACCAAGACATGAACGCTCACCGATGCGACGGTATGCGACTCGGGGTAAATGCCTTTTCAACATTTGTTTCAGGTTAACTCTGATTCCCTCATCGTCGCATGAAGTCAAGAGTCGTAGCTTCATTAAGCGTTTTGGGAAAGATGTCGGTCATTGCGTTGTAACGTTTTAATTCGTCTTAAATACCTAAATCGGCGTATTTCATCGTCAAATCGTTGAGTTGGGTCTATGTCACAGCTTTGGAAGTTGGCAGTAATTCTCGTAGCGGTATCGGTCCTAACTCTGTTTCCTGTTAACGTTAGGGCGAACCCGGTTGTGTCAATTTCTCCCATTACTCAGAACGCTCCCCAAGCCTCTCAGGCCTCGTACGCCGTCTCCTTCGGCGGAGGGCTTCTTGGCGCGACTTACGTTTTCAGTGTTTCCGGCCTTCCTTACGGAACCACGTACGCCTTCTCGCCGAACACCGTCCATGCAATCTCAGGTTCGAGCACGTTAGTGATCAGTACTAGCGACATCCGCGGCACCTACTGTCCGGGATCATACGCCTTCACAGTTAGTGTCACGAACCAGGGGGCGCCACCAGACACAGGATCAGCATCCGCAACCCTGAACGTCGCTTCGGTCGGAGCACCATTGCTCGTTAGCCTCTCAACGGATAAGTCGGCTTACGTGCAGGGAGACACCATATCAATTCTAATCACGGTGACCCGGCCCGCCGAGGGTACGCTTACGGTCAGCTCACCGACCGGTATCCCTACCACTTTCAGTTTCCAAACACTCTACGCAACAACTTTGACAAAGAGAATGATCGCCAAGCAGCCATACGGAACCTACACTGCAACCGTCAAGGCAGACGATTACTGCAACTCCTTCAACTCGGCCGCAGCCACATTCGCCGTGGGCCCGAACACATACCCCGTCTCAATTCAGTTATCAGGTTTGCCTCAGCAAACTTCCGCGGACCTATTCGTTGACGGTCAAAATCAAGGAACCGTCCAGGGCACGCAGATCAAGAACCTCGACTTCCCCATCGGGACGACCCACAACGTAACGGTCGATCAGTATGTAACTGGCGCACCCGGCGTGCGCTACTACTGCGCACAAAATAGCTTGAGCATCAGCAATTCCGGCAGCTACGGCTTCAGCTACCAAACACAATACCAGCTCACCATAAGCACCAACCCATCAGGCATAGCCCAGGTCGGAAACGGCGGCTGGTTCAACGCCGGCACAAGCGCCCAGACGGGCCAAGCGCCGCAAATCGTACCAGGTTCGACGGGCGAACAATACGCATTCAATAATTGGGTGGTCGACGGCGCGAGTCAGAGCGGAACGCAGATTACCATACCAATGAACGGCCCGCATAACGCCGTCGCACAATACACGGCGCAGTACCTGCTCACGGTCAACTCACCCGGAGGGCTGGGCAACCCACAGGGAGGCGGTTACTACAACGCCGGTTCCACCGCCCAATTCTCGGTGACCTCACCAGAAGGCTACCTCATTCAACAGGTCTTCGTGCAATGGCAAGGGGACTATACGGGCACCTCTCCTCAGGGTTCCATCACTATGAGCAGCCCCAAAACGGTAAACGCAGTATGGACCACTAGTTACACGAACGCATACATTGGTGGTGCGGCGGTCGTCGCAGTTCTGATTATCGTCGTCGCGCTGGTTACGCGGCGGCGTCGTGGCGGGAAGGAAACACCGAGGGCCCAACCGCAAGAGAAAGGATCTGAAGACAAGAAATAGTGGACGCAAGAGTCAAGCCGACTACACGCATCTTAAATAGTGTGCAAAGGTTCCCGTTACTTGGGGAAACCTGGTTAGATTATTGTGAAATATCCGAAGCAAATTATCTTGCTCGTATGCATCCTTTGGGCCACGCTCCTCTCACCTTATGTTTACGCGTCCCCTGTAACCGTATCCATATCCCCCACTACCCAAGCAGTGCAACAGGGTAATAGCGCCACCTTCACTGTATCACTTTCAAGCGGGGCGGCAACTTCATTCCTCCTCAGCGCATCAGGCCTCTCGGGTTCAGGATCCTTTTCACCAAACCCAGTAGCGACTCCACCGGGTGGAGGTTCCGGTTCAGGAACCTCGACGCTCTCGATACCAACAACAGGTGCGTCGGGCCTTTATTGTCCTGGATCTTACTCGTTCACCGTTACGGCCTCGAACGCAACGGACGGGCCCCTTCCAAGCCCACCGGGCGCACAAAACCCTGAGACGGGTTCCGCAACCGCGACTCTAACCGTTATTCAAGTCGGGCCCCCACTCTCCGTAACGGTGGCAACCGATCGGCAGACCTACACGGTCGGCGACACGGTCACGATTCTCATCTCATCAAATCGACCTGCACAAGGAAGGCTAACAATATCTCCGCCGGGGGCTGCGCCGTCGGTTTTCGATTATCAGTTGCTCTCCGGAAGCTACACGATTACGAAGACCCTGACCGCCAGTTCGGTTGGTCATTGGACGCTTTCGTTTCAGGCTAACGATTACTGCTCGGGCCTCAGTAGTGCTCAAGCCGCATTCGACGTGACGCCGAACACTTACGATGTCTCCCTTTCGCTTAGCGGCGTTCCTTCTCAATACTCGGCGGGGTTACAGGTGGACGGCGCCTCAGCGGGTACGATAGGAGGTGGGCAGATTCAGAAGTTCACCTTCAAACTCAACACTTCCCATACGGTTTCGGTCGATCAATACATATCCGGGGATACTGGGGTACGATTTTATTGTGCACAGAACACGTTGAACGTAACCTCTACGGGCAGCTTCACGTTCTCCTACCAAACACAGTACCAGTTCACCGTGCAAACGGATCCTAACGGCATAACTCAAGTGGGCGGAGGCGGTTGGTTCCCAGCAGGAACCCCCGTCCAGACAACCCAAGCCCCACAAACCGTTCCGGGCGGTACCGGAACGCAGTATGCCTTCAAAGGTTGGCAGCTTAACGGGACACCGGCAACAGGCAACCCGCTCTCAATCACTCTAGACAAGCCGTACATGGCCGTTGCCAAATATTCGACCCAGTACGAGCTCGTAGTCAATTCTCCCTATGGAAACCCTCAGGGGGCAGGATTCTACGATGCAGGAACCCCCGCACAATTCTCGGTGACAACCCCGTCCGGATTTCCGTTACAGCAGGTCTTCGTGCAATGGCAGGGAGACTACACAGGCACCCAACCCCAAGGCTCAATCACGATGACCAAACCCGAAACCGTCACTGCCCTCTGGACAACAAGCTACCTCCCACTCATCGCAATACTCGTTGTCGCAGCCGCAATCGTAGGAGGCCTACTATTCTGGCGCTCCAAACGGAAACCACCACCCGAAACAAAACCCACACCTCCACCAGCCGAGACAACAAGCGCAAGCCCCGCGGCCGGCACGGTAAAGTGCAGCAAATGTGGCACTGAAAACTCCGCAGGCCAGAACCACTGCACGGAATGCGGCCAAAGCCTAAAGGACTAATCTTAACGCAGCCGGGCCAAGCCGCTTCAACTCTTCTAGATTCCGGCGTGAAGCACCAAGCAGATAACCCAATAGTCAAGACTGATTCAATTCCAAACTAAATGAACTCCGCAACGACAATGCAAGACGAACCTGAAGGGCAGCGTAGGCTCTTCTTCATACTGTCCGGCGAACATGATTCATTGCCCGCGGCGGAGGTTAGGGCGATTCTTGAGTCGGGAGGACTCAAGTACCAATCACAGATTCAGAATTACAGGTTCCTATCGTTAACCGCGGACCCCCGAGCCCTCAGACTTGTATATGAACGAAGCCTGATGTACAATCAATGCGGCATACTACTCGCCGATTGCAATGCTGAACTTCAAGAAATCGAACGAACGGTGAAGAGTCAACCGCTAACAGACTTAACCAAGAATTCGGCTACTTTCGCCGTCAGGTCGGCCAGGATCGGCGGAGTGACGAGGTCAATCAGCCGCGTGAACCTTGAACGGGACGTAGGCGCCATCATCAAGGAATCAGTGCCTCGGTTGCACGTCAAGCTGAGAGATCCGGATTTGACTTTCATCTGCGTACTTTACGAGTCCAAATTCCTGTTCGGCCTATCAGGTTTCAAGAAGCCATCAGGCCTCATGTCGCCAAGACGGCCGCGGAAACGTCCCGTATTCCACCCTTCGACGATGCCGCCCAAGATTGCGCGGTGCATGGTAAACCTCGCCAGAGCTACGCCTGGTTCCATCTTCGTCGATCCTTTCTGCGGCGTGGGGGGCATTCTAATCGAGGCCGCTGTGGTAGGTTGCAAGGTGGTTGGTATCGATGCGAACACCCGCATGTTGAGAGGGGCTCGCAGAAACCTTAGGCATTTCAACTTGGACGCGTTGGGGTACGTGAACGCCGACGCCAGGACCCCCCCTATAGGGGGGGTAGACGCCGTAGCTACCGACCCGCCATACGGGCGGGGGTCATCTACAATGGGGGTGAAGATGACCACGCTCATCAAAGAATTTCTAGAACATGCCTCGAACCTGTTGACAAGAGGCGGGCACCTCTGCATCTCCATGCCCCAAGAAGTCGACGTAGAACGCTACGCACGCAACGGAGGCCTAACCGTAAAGGAGCAACACCTAGTCAGAGTCCACCGTAGTCTAACGAGGAGATTTACGGTGTTGCAGAACAACTGACGGAGGTTATGCGAAATGACTTACGCCGGTGGACGTTTTTCTCACTTGTCAGGCTAAAGAGTCCTTAATTCCCCAGTTTTCAATAGAATAGCCGGAGGTCTCGGCGTATTTCAGTTTCAGTCACTTTCCTCGGAACAGGCGGGAGCGTTCCAAACAAATTTCGGAACCTTCCGAGTGTTCTCGTGAGGAGGGGCCCTGAAGTCCTCCTCTTCGATTGCGGGGAGGGAACCCAACGTCAGTTCCTTCAGGCTCGAGCGGGCATTAACCGGAAGATGCGGATATTTATCAGCCACCTACACGGAGACCATGTCTTCGGATTGCCCGGTATGCTTCACTCGCTTTCATTCATGGGCCGCTCTCGTGAATTGGAGATAGTCGGGCCGAAAGGCATAATCGAACTTGTCACGTCGGTCAACCAGGTTGTGAGGCTGTATAATCGGTTTCCAATCAGCATACGCGAAGTCAAACCGGGCCAGAGCATTAGGGATGTGGAGTACGACGTCCGGGTCGGCGCGGCCCAACATGGAATTCCTTGTGTAGCCTACGCGATTCAAGAAAAACCAAGACCGGGTAAATTTGATCCGGCGAAGGCTAGGAGACTTAGGGTTCCGGAGGGTCCGATGTGGAAGGACCTGCAGTCGGGCAGGTCGGTCAAAATCGGGCGTCGACGGATCTCTTCACGGCTCGTCCTGGGCCCCACGAGGCGAGGAGTAAAGATAACTTATGCGGTAGACACAAGGCCATGCGCTTCTGTTATTCGACTAGCTTCAGAGTCAGACCTGCTAATTCATGACAGCTGCTTCGCAGAATCGGCGAGTAGGAAAGCCAAAGAATACGGCCACTCGACCGCGAGTGAAGCGGCGGGCGTCGCTAAGAAGAGCAAGTCACGTATGCTTGCGCTCTATCACATCAGTGCAATGTACGAAGACGCCACTCCACTGCTGGCCGAGGCTAGGAAGGTGTTCCGTCGGTCTATTCTTCCTCGTGATATGGAGACGGTCCCCGTCGTCGCCTAACCTCCGTGCCACCGCTTCCCGCGGGATTTGCAGCTAAGAAATCTATTACCCCCTGCATCTCATCCGATTCCACCTCAATTGAGATCGGACCATGCGGAGATTCGCTGACGGGCGCGCAGAATGACACGCGGCCCATGAACGCGGCCTGCTTGTTAAGGTAGATCCGCAACACCCGCTCCTCGGAACTGCGCATGAAGATCGCTCGGGCCGTGTTCCTTATTCGTTCTTGCCTTATGAGGTTACGAAGGCTTGACAGGAATTCCAATCCGTTCCCGCGAACCGCCAAACCCACCGTAACGCCTTCTTCAGCTCTCTTCTCCGGTCGCCCCGAAGGGAACAGCTTCAATAGTGCACGCTCAACTTTCTTCTCGTCTTCGGTTGGTTCGACGGCCGCTTGAACCGTCACCTTAACGTTCAATCTCGATTCAGCTTCTTGATGGCTGCGTCGAAGCTGGACTGGAGTTCATCGATCGTACCTTCGTTTAGCAGGAGTATATCGGCAAGCGCAATTACCCGGCATAACCCCACATTTAGTTCGCGGCTGTCGCGTTCATAGAAAGTGTCCCATGTCTTCGGGTCGTCGCTTCTCCCCCTAGCTAGGAGGCGCTGAAACCTAGTCTTTGGCGAAGCATGTATGCCAACGGTTATGACTTCGAATTTCGATTTGAGTTCCCGAACCTCGTCCTCGCTCCGTATTCCTTCAACGATCAGGATGCGTGACTTGCTGGCTTCAACCTTGGGAACCAGCCTCTTCGCGACGACCGCCGGTCCGTCGTCTCTCCTAACCTGAAGCATGACGTTCCCAACATTCTCGGGCGTAGGTTCCAAGCCGCGCCGCTTCGTCTCCTCCCTAATCACGTCCCCCAGCACAAGCACATCAAGACCCAACCGTCTCGCGGCCTCAGACGCCACGCCCTTACCTGCACCGGGCATGCCCAGGATCGCTATTACAAGTTTCCTTTGTTGCATACCCGGATTGACATCTCTTCTGTTTAGTTTGGCGGTCAATCGTTAAATTCTCATCTAATATTAGGCTTCGCTGGAAGATTGCATTTGTCGAGCGAACGGGTGCGCAGTTTCATAGCCGTGGACCTAGACGATGCAGAGATCAAGGGCCGAGTAAGCAAAACCCAACAAGACCTGGAGCAAACCGGGGCTAGCCTCAAGATAGTCCAACCCGACATAATGCATCTCACTTTACGATTTCTCGGCGAGATACCCCAGGCGACCGTTCAGAGAGTCGTAGAAGCGATGGGAGAAACTCGTTTTTCACCGTTTGAGATCGAGTTCACTGGCGTCGGCGTCTTCCCGAATATTCGCAGAATAAGCGTCGTCTGGATTGGCCTCACGAAGGGTCAAGAGCGGCTGGCAGAGATTTTTGAACAGCTGGAGCCCAAACTACGACAGTTAGGCCTCACACCCGACAACAAGGGCTTCAGCCCCCACCTCACCATTGCCCGGGTCAAATCCGGACTCAACAAGGAGGCGCTGGCGAAATCGGTCGAGAGCATGCGAGAGGTAGAATTTGGCAAAATGCAAGTTAATGCAGTGCGGCTGAAGAAGAGCACGCTTACTCCGCGAGGGCCAGTCTACACGACTCTACATGAGGTCAAAGCAACTTAGCTTGGAGGCGAGTTCACTTTGGCCGACCTCGTACAAGTCTGCGAGGAAGTCAAACACCGGGTAACCCCGCCTCCTCAGCTTAGAGCGGAGGTTCACGCGAAGGCCGAGGAGATTAGAACCGCGGTCGAGCGAGAGTCGAAGAAGGCTGGTCTAAAGACGGAGGTGCGTGTCGATGGGTCGGTTGCGAAGGATACCTGGCTGCGGGATTATGCCGATGTGGACATATTCATGCGGGTCTCACCCGACCTTTCTAAGGCTCAGCTCCGTGACGTTTGCTTGCCCATCGCCAAGCGAGCACTTGCACCGAACAAGATCATAGAAAGATTCGCGGACCACCCCTACGTCGAATCGATCGTGCGTTTGGAAAGGCGGGGAAAGGGATTGCGCGTTAACGTTGTTCCCTGCTACGATGTCAAGCCTGGCCAATGGCTGAGCGCCACAGACCGAAGCCCCTACCACACCGAATACATCCGTCAACATCTAACTGTCCCCCAGCGCGATGAGGTACGTCTCCTGAAAGCATTCATGCGGGGCATAGGTGCTTACGGTGCAGATATCAAGACGGGCGGATTTAGCGGGATGCTTTGCGAAACTGTGATCGCCTCACAGCAAGATTTCGTCGCAGTTCTAAACAAATTCTCTAACTGGGAAGAAGCGAACTACCTTGACTTGGAAAATTACTTTCAGGGAAGAAGCCGAGATGTTCACAGTGTGTTCCGTGAACCATTAATTGTAATCGACCCCGTCGACAAGGGAAGGAACCTGGCAGCCGCCGTCCGGAGGGAGCAACTGTGGAACTTCGTAGCCGCGTGTAGGCGGCTCCTTGCCAAGCCGACTATATCCTTCTTCGCGGAGCCGAGAATCAGACCCCTAACGGCGGCAGCCTACAGGCGACTCTTAACCGGGCGCGGGTCCACGATTCTAGCGCTTGTGATGGGGAGAATGGATGTGGTCGTTGACATACTCTGGAGTCAACTCTATCGGACAGAAAGGGCCGTCGTCAACCTACTCGAAAATAACGACTTCTCGGTAATTCGATCCAGATCTTGGAGCGACGAACATTCACTAAACGTGATTCTCATCGAGCTGGAACAAAGCGTACTCGCAGGTTCAAAGAGACACGGAGGCCCGCCTGTTTCTAGATTCGCTGAGAGCAAAGCCTTCCTCGAGAAGCACGCGGCCGCGAAGGATACTCTCTCCGGGCCATGGATAGAGGGAGATAGGTGGGTTGTGCTAAAAGAACGCAACCGCACATCTGCAACTGCGCTACTGAAGGCCTCGTTGAAGTCTGGGGGACGAAACGTGGGCGTAGCCTCCGAACCAGCCCGCACTTTCGAAAGGAAAGTAGAGATTCTTAGCGGACCGTCGATCGGCAGATTGGTCGCCAAGAGCCCTGAGTTTGGCATGGTGTTGAAGCGATTTCTCTCGGGGAGGCCCGTGTGGCTTGAATAAGCCCTCGCCAATTCCGGTCGGCTCGATCGCGGGTACCCGTTACGAGAAAGTACTCAACTACCCGGCGCCGGACGCCTCGGAAGTGGACATGAGATTGAGGGAGCTGGCTGCAATCGGGGTCACCGCGATTCGTTTCGTTGGCCCGTCCATGATTGAGGGCGTTGAAATTCTCGGAAAAGGATGCGTCGGCCTAGTGACCCAGGCCATGTTCGAAGGGAAGCTTGTGGCGTTGAAGATACGGCGTTCGGATGCCGATCGACCTTCTATGCACGAGGAGGCGAGATTGCTGCGTGTGGCGAATTCAGTCAGCGTCGGCCCACGCCTCATCGCCGCCACCAAGAACTTCCTCGTAATGGAACTATTTACCGGGCTTACACTGTTTAGATGGGCGACCGAGAGGCCAAAATCAGGTAGATCCATCAAGATTGTTCTGTCGAGGCTTCTGGATGCGTGTTTCAAGCTTGACGGAATCGGACTGGATCATGGGGAGCTTAGCCGTGCCCCTAAGAACGTGCTCGTCGGGCCAAACTCTCGAGTGTGCATAGTGGACTTTGAGAGTGCCAGCATGGTCAGACGAGTTGCTAATGTAACTTCGCTGCTGCAATACTTCCTCTTCGGCAACATATCGAGAGCGCTAGAAAGCTCGAGTGCGCTTCCGCCCCGGAGAGGCGTGATCCGCGCACTCTCTCAATACAAGCACGAAGGCTCGCTTGAGAGCTACCGCCAACTGCTTGGGACGATGGGGCTGAAACATTATTATGACCGCGGTACCGTGTCAACTAGAGGCGGGGCCGTCGTCTAGAAGAGACCCTTAACGAACCTCTCTGGACAACTTGGTCTGGGAACACGATTCCGCCAACAGGATACCAGAGCGCAAACGCGCGCGGTGAACCTGGGGCGCTGGCGTCCCCAAGAATCGAAAGTCTCGGGGCCAGAGGTCGTGGGTTCAAATCCCACCGGCCCCACCACTTCATGAGTTTCTGATATTACGTTTTCATACTGGATAATATTTATATCGAAACTACGAGGAGTATCCGAGCGAATGCGGATGCCAGTCAGTAACACTAGTCCTCTTATTCATTTGGCGAGACTTGGTAAGTTAGGATACATGAGGAAGGTGTTTCCATCAGTCATGATTCCGCCGGCGGTGAGGTCTGAAGCAATTGATTCGGGTAGGGATGAAGGTCACAGTGATTCTAGAGCCCTTGAGGGACTTGAATCGGAAGGTTGGCTGGTGACGGCTGAGCTTTCAAGAAGGTCAAAGCAGCTTGCAATAAGACTCTCCGATGTCGTAGGAAGGGGCGAAGCAGAAGCAATTGCCTTGGCCGTTGAGCGGAAGGAAAGACTGTTTATTGACGATCTCAAGGGTAGACGAACGGCCGAGCTTTACAGACTTGAGACGACAACCACACTCGGGCTCATCCTAGAGCTCCTATCGGCCAAGGCAGTGACTGGAATAGACTACCGGAGGAATGTGAAGAATTATGGATCACAGGGATGGATAACGGGCGAGATAATCCAAGAGTTCATCGAAAGAGGGCGAGAGTTTGAGTGAAAGAATATCCTTCGTGATACCGAGACCTCTGAAGAAATCTCTCAAAGAGTTGCAAGAGCTTACCGGCGAGGACCAATCGACTCTCCTCAGAACGCTTGTGGACAAGGGGTTAGCCGAGGCCAGGATGGACATCGCTGTAGGCTCCTACATCAAGGAAAAGACGTCGTTGGAACAGTCTGCGGCCGTGGCGAAGGTGTCTCTGTGGAAATTTCTTGATGAACTCAGGCGGAGAAATGTGGCTTTAAAATATTCAATGGCAGACGCGGAATCCGAAATCAGTAAATTGCTGACAAGAAGTCGTTGAATATCTTTGCTTAGGCGCGCTGCCTTCTACTCCTAGTCTCGACCATTGCCCTATCGATGATAGTTCTTAGGAAACCCACCAAATGAAAGCGAAGTGACACCGTGATATGAAAATGAAGATCAAGCTGACTAGTGTATTTGTGGACGATCAAGACAAGGCTCTGAAATTTTACACTAATGTTTTGGGATTTGTCAAGAAACTGGATTTTCCGGCCGGGAAAGTGAAATGGTTAACAGTTGTCTCCCCCGGAGGAGCCCGAGGGCACCCAGTTGCTTCTTGAGCCATACGACTGGAAAAACCCAGCTGCGAAGACGTACCAAGAAGCTCTTTTCAGACAAAGCATACCAGCGGCGTCATTCTTCGTTGAGGATATTCAGAAAGAATATGTTAGGCTGAAAGACCTGGGCGTGGTGTTTACCATGAAACCAACAAAAACGACAGGGTCAATCATCTCGGTGCTTGACGATACATGTGGTAACCTCATTCAGCTCACCCAGCTCACCTGGGATATGAGTCGGTCTGGTCAAGCGGCGTCGTGATTAGCATGGCGAAGAAGAGTGGTTCCCAGAAGCTCGAATCTGCATCTCGACTGATAGACGTGAGAATCCAGGAACTTGGCGACTGGCGCGGGGAGATGCTTTCCCGCTTCCGCGCTTTGATCAAGCAAGCCGACCCCAACGTGATCGAAGAGGTGAAATGGAGGAAGCCATCGAACCCCGCCGGGGTTCCGGTATGGTCTCACGACGGGATCATTTGCACCGGCGAGACCTACAAGAGCCACGTGAGGCTGACCTTCGCCAAGGGAGCTTCCCTCAAGGACCCGAAAGGCGTCTTCAACTCCAGCCTCGAAGGCAACGCAGTGCGCGCCATAGTCATCCATGAGGGAGACGAGATTGACGAGAAGGCTTTCAAGGCGCTCGTTCGCGCCGCCGTTTCTTTGAGCACGTTATCGGCCAGAAGCAGGGAGCGTCATACCTAGAGGCAGCTATTTTGATGATATTATGTCTAGAACAAGGCCATGTAAGTTACTTCAATCTGTGAGGGGCCTACTGACAATTATCTCGGGCGCTCCGTTGTATAGTTGAACGGTTCCTGTTCTGACATTCTTGTTAACGTACCCGATTACATGTGGGAACTGGCACGATGAGTTAAGGGCTAGTCTTGGGCGGGTCCACACTTATTACAGAACTTAGCACCTACAGGTATCTGGCTTCTGCAGTTAATACAGAACCTCTTATCCGATTCTCTTCCAAGCGTAACCCAGGCTTGTCGATCCGGTACGGGAGCGACCGTTTCAAATTCCGGTTTGAAACCAAGAGTAACTGTTGACTAACCTCACTTGGTAGTTCGCTTTCCTGCTGTCATCTGAAAGACCTGTAGAACCATTGCCGACGCAAAGACGAAGAGGGCTATGGCCCAATTGTATGGCCATATGACGAAGAGGAACGCAAAGAACATCAAGAACAGCGCCAAATTGTAACAACGTCTTCCTATTTCCTCGTACCGAAGCATGATCGCTGGGGCTTTTTTCTGTATCTCCGTCCAATTTGCCAGTCTATCGGTGTAGTCTTTCGGAAGCCCCCAGATGTTGTATTGCTTGGCGATCGTGAGAAATTCTGCGGCGGCGATGAACACGACCGCTGAAAAGCCATTCAGAAAAACGCTAACGTCTCCCCACGTAATCGCAGGATCAAGTGGGAAAGGGTCACTTGCAACTTTCCACCCGAAGATGAAGACGACGAAAGCAAGTGTAAAACCGGCCAAAGATCCACCTATCAGACTAAAATTGTCTAACGTACCTATCCAGTTAACGTTCGGCGTTTGGGGGTGGCCAGGTTTCGGCGGCGACGGCATGACCTCCGGCCGCAACGGCATGGCCTTGTGACGAGTTTTCTCTTTATCAACCATTGGCGGTCAATCCCAGTCTGGCTATGTAACTGACTAAATATCGACTTATGTTCGGGTTAAGCCTTTGCATTAAGCGCGCTCGTATAGGTAATTACTGTAGATAGCCGTGAAAGGTAGATCACCTGTTGAATCAGGTTTCGAGCATATACCCAAGACGAAAATATTTGGTATTTCAGAAAACGATAGCGGGTTTGAGTGAGCTAGGGCCGATCATACGGTGGGTTCATTTAGTGGCGACCCTCGTCTCGCCGTTAGTATCCCTTAACTAAGGATGGCTTCGGCTTCGATCTCCACAAGCACATCCGGATTGATCAGGCGGCTGACTTCGACCATTGTTGTGGTGGGTCTGATGTCTTTGAAGAAACTGCCGTGAGCTTTTCCAACCTCCTCCCACCGGCTGATGTCGGTCAGGTAAATTCTGGTTCGGACGACGTCCTCAAGCTTAGCGCCCACCGACTCCAACGCTTGCCGGATGTTATTTAACGCCTGCATGGTCTGAGCGCCCGGATCTCCAATCCCAACCATTTTTCCGTCGGCATTGGTAGCCGTCGTTCCAGAAACGTGCACCACCTTGCCCACACGTATGGCTCGAGAGTATCCAACCATCGGTTCCCATTTGGTGCCCGAAGAATACTTCACCCTTTCAGTCATAACAATCAACTCTCCACTCTGAACGATACCGACGTCTATAAAGCCGCCCCCGGAAAAAACTCAGGGATCAGCGATTACGGAAATCGTAGTTGTTCCTTCTTTGGAGTTCTGAAGGGCACCATTGATACCCACACGCGTAAACGGAATCATGAAATCACGGACCAATTGAACCTGCAAGAATCTTGAATCAGATTTGACGAGGGAGCTCACCATGGCCAAACAGTGAATTCTGTGTGTGGCTTGTTTCGTTCCACATGCGCAGGGTAAATGGCGTTTGTAGGGACAAAACATTGCCTTATGATAAGTCTGCGTAAGCAGCAAATAGCAGGTAAAAGGCATAGTGTTCACGGCGGCGCGTATTGAGAAGGATGCTCAATAGGCATGAACACAAGACACTGATGCTTATTTTCTCGCTAGCTCTGGTTTGCTTAGCAACACTTCCCCAGAATGTGACCGCACAGACTACGACTATCACGAACTTGCAATACCCCAGTCAAGTTGCGCTCCAGAACGGAATCGCTCAGGCGACAGTCTTGTTTACTGTTGATTTTTCCGGTTTACCATCTGGTAATTACCTGATAATCGGTATTCTTTTTGGGCTAAACTATGCTACGGGATCTGCCACATCAACGCCTGACGCCTGCGCCCCGCTGACCGGGACGACGTATGCTAACACCGCAGCCTGCATAACTTCCCCCCATTCAAACTCAGGAACAGAATCCATTTCATTTACACTAACTTTCAACTTAACTCAGGAGTACAACCTCGTAGCTTTCGCTCATATGGTGGATACGTCCCTAACTGTGATTAACGGCTCAACGAGTAGACAGCCCTTCACAATTTCTGTAACCGCCGAAACTGTTCCAACAAACTCTCAAACAAGCTCTCAAACTGTTTCAGCAAACCCGCAATCCTCCAGTCTGGATATTGCAGTAGGTCTTGCAATAATCGCACTGCCATTCATAGCGGTTATTGGAATAATCGTTTTTCTGATTCGACGCAAGAAAACTCAAGGCGCACCCATTCCAACCCCAGAATGGGGAACAGTGCCTATGCCACCTCCACCAGTCCCGGGAGGTACCCGGTTCTGTGCGGCCTGCGGCGCCCGGCTTAATGCAACAGCAAAATTCTGCGTGAAGTGTGGGGCAAGGCAGAGTTAACGAATCCTACTGTGCGGGATTTTGCGCTGTGTGTAGGCATCATCAAGCTTTTTCTCGCGCCTGTAGGGTTTCTGCATCTCTAAAGGGAACCTGAACGTTACTGCGCCAGAAATCCCTCCCGATTGCAGTTCTAACATTCATAGCTTCTGGAATTAATGGTCAGCTAGAATCGCAAGCTTGCGTCATTACTTACGATATAGGCGTAAATGAGAAATATTCCACACGTACTCTGTCCATCCATCGAGCTAAGATTTTGGCCTTTTCACGCGAGAAGAAACTAAAATTCTTCATCGAAGTCCTAGTGTTGCTCTCGCTGGGTTTAGCGGTTGCTACCCACGCGTCGAACGTCAACGCACCGTCTCCAGCCCCGCGCCCGTTGTGTGGCTACGATTGCTCCACATACTACACGAATTATTATCCTGGTCCTTACTGTGGCGAGACTTTCCAGGACACGGTCTACAGGGCGATAGTTGACGCCGTGTCCGCGGACAAACAGACATACAGTCCCGGAGACACCGTAAGCATTTCCGGAACGGTTGAGGTTCAATCCTACACTTACTATTATGACTCGTGCCAATGCTATAACCGGAATCCGTGGGTGCAGGCAGACCCGGCAACCGCGTCTGTGGTCCTCGAACTCTTCATCAATTCAGACTGGACAGCGGTATCTTCCCCCGTATCCCCTGACAGCAGTGGCAACTTCGTTCTAACGTATCAAGTTCCGTCCGATCAACCGTTGGGGACTCTTAGCTTCAGAGTTACCGCCAGGCCATCACAGACGTCGTACGGTAATTCGTGTTCTCCTCTCCTTACGCCGGACGCTGGTTTAGGCCATAAGACCGTTCAGGTTTCAATTCAAACAATTCCTCCCTCCATCGCACTGGTTGTAACCCCAATGAGTGGTTGCGCTCCCTTTACGCCGGATAACATGAGTTACACACTTTCCGGTGGAAAAGGGCCGTTTACGGTGATTGTCTATTTTGGTGATGGCGGTAGCCTCGATGTCAGTCCGGGCAAACTTTGGCCCGCGCACACGTATAGCACCGCGGGAACATTCACGGTCCAAATCACAGCTACCGACGCCGCCGGGAAGACAGCGAGTGACTCTAAGGCCGTTGTTGTCAACTCGTGCGCAACCGTGACCCCTAGTGTTACCTCAACCTCGCAAAGTGCTTCCCTCATCACCGCAATTACAGGAGTTACTCCTCCAAACGTATGCGACCCCGCGTTACCTATTGTCATGTTGATCGTCACTATTTTGGTGGCCGTCCTTATCGTAAGAGTTCTCACCCGCTGGATAATCGGACGTCTACCTTTCAGAACTCGGCTCATCGTAGCGATCGTAGTCGCAGGGTTGATCTGGTTCTTCCTCGGCGCTATCCTTGTTCTTGGACCTGGCGGTGTTTGCAATCCGGCCATTATTTGGTTCTTAGCCATTATTCTTATTGTCTTTGTGATTGTGCTTTTCAGAAACTGGTTTATTGGTCCCGCCCGACCGCCGGGAAGGTTACCGCCTAATGTTACGGGCAACGCCACACTGACCCAGCCGAACGGAAACCGAACTCAACTGACTAACAGAACCGTGAATCAAATCACCCGCGGCTCGAAGATCGAAACCGGCAATCGCTCATTCATCCGGATGCAAACGCCGCAGGGATCTAACTCCCAGACTACGATTGGAGAAAACTCAAGCCTGAGCTGGCTTGACCAGAGCCTCAAAGCTTCAATTCCGTGGTTAAGACTTCCTGGACTTTCGCAAATCCACAATCTCGGCAGCGTGTTACTGCGTCTAGACTTCGGGAAATTGCTCGTCAACTGGGTGGAGTCACCGGTTGCTCAAGAGGCTGTGATTGCACTTCCGATAAGATTGATCGGAGTTGGCGCGTCCGAAGCGATGGACAGATGGCTTGCCCGTGTTAAGGGGACTATGCTGCTTGTCGAGGCTAACAGAGACGGCACGGCAGCGGCTATAACCGTTCTGGAAGACGCGGCCAGGGCAAGTAGCGTGGAGTTGTGGCGAAGCGATGAACTTGGAAAGGTTATCGAGATTCACGGTGGGGAACGAGTAATTCTCAAAGCCGGTCAATGTCCCACAAAAATGAGCGGAAATTTGGTGCCAGGCCTGCTCCAGCAGGTAGAGGATCCATTCAACGTCCTTCACAGATGGTGGACGCTCCCTCCAGCGAGCGACGAATCGATAACGGCCCTCGGGCCTCCAAGTATAGGAGGGCCGAGACTTTCAAGTGGAACGACGGGAAGAGTGTCGTCTCAACCGCAGAATGTGTTTTGCAGCGAGTGCGGCCAACGACTGCCATCGCCCAATTCCAAATTCTGTACAAAATGTGGCGCCGAACAAGCCAACGCAAACGCCGCAGACAAGTGCGCCCACTGCGGCGAACCACTGAGACCTGGAAAGAAGTTCTGCGCGAAGTGCGGAACCCCGCGAGGCTAGATTGGGAAGCAGCCTTCGAACAATCCATCGATCCCGCGGCCGTCATTGCGGTGGGCTCTCATCACTGATGTGGCACCCCGTACACTACGGTCATGAAGCTCGTGTCGGGTGTTCGTGTCGCATATACGGCCAATGCGAGGGCGAAGAGGCGATCGTCGTGAGTGCCTTCGGGATGGCCGAAGTGGATCTGGCCGGTTTTCATCAGTTCGTATCGTTCCACGTTGATCTCCGCTATCAGTTCTCGGTCGTAATAGAGGGATAGGGCCCGAGTTTGCATTAGGTTCTTCATGTATCCTAGAATCTCCTGCTTGCTTGGGACGGTGAGCATGATGCCTTCAACGGTCGACCGAATCTTCGCGCCCTTCATCTCTTCCGTAATGTACTCTCCCACGCCGGTGCGGTCTACGAGAACTTTCTCAACTCGTTGGAGTTTGTCGCAAATCACCTTGACCATGCCGATGACAGATGCGTAGGGTGTATCGAGGGGAAATTGAATCATGCCAAGTTCAGCATGCTCTTCCTTCGTGTCATACCTTACGATGGCTATGACCGAGTAGTCGACCTTCTTGCCGAGGTCGACGCCTATGAAGTAGCGCCCTATGGGGGCGTTTACTTTCTTGGTCCAATCGTCGGTCATCGGTGCTAGTTCGCTGTCGATACACTGCGTAATTAACTGCTGGGAATGGAAAGTAAGTTCGTCCTCGGCCCATTGGGCTTCCATCTCCCGCCGCCAACGCCAAGGGTCCGCCTCCAACTGCCGCCTGATCTTCTCGAGAATATTCTTCTTCAATGGCCCGTTGGGTCCAAGAGCCCGTTTCCAATCGACATGGATGCGCTTGAAGTCCGAGTAAGCCGCGTCGTTATACATCTTGTAGAATATGTGGTCAAGTGACCAAGGCGTGGAAGTCGCTATCAGGCCGCCGTTAGTCGTACCCAAAGTGAAGAGGGTGGCATCGTAAAGTTCCGAATCGATCTTGTTCAAGATCGTGTTCAAGATCGCCGACCACATTAGTTTTGAACGAAGGTGCGATGTGGGTGGTTTGTAGTCGACTCAAACAGTCTCTTGGCAATGAGTCCGCTGCTCGATAGTTATCTTTTGTTTTCCCCGGGCTGCTATAGATGCGTTTGCTTCATGGAAGATGCATTGTGGCTACTACTTTTCGATGCCAAAGGTTAGGGCGTGTCGTATCTGATCCAGCCCCCGAAGGGCGGTAGAATAGAGAAGCACTCCGGCCGCCGAGTACTTAGGGCGTTGTGCGTAAACGCAGGTTCAAATCCGCCATAAAACGAGCATCCTCCGCCAGACCGTTTAATCGCTTAATTTGGCGATTCTCGCTTCTGTAAGATTCAAAATATCGTTAGGGTTCATTTCGATCTCATATGAGTGATCCCCAGAACCGAAAATCACTTTCTTCAAATCGAAAACTTGCTTATCCATGACAAGAGGTATGCCCAATAGCAAGGGGCAAACGGCGCCGCGTTCCGAGCCAGTTTTTTCTTTCACTTCGTCCGAACTGGCCATCTCAACTTTTGAATTCAGGATCTTCTGAAGCTTATCCAGATTAACTCTCCCGGCATCTTGCAGAAAGACGCCTATCAACCCTCTATTTGTCTTCCAAATTATGGTCTTGCATATATCATCAACTTCCACATTTACCTTGGAGAACTTGACTACATCTCTCGCCGTCATTGCTTTGGCTGTTAATTCGACTAACCTGAATTCAGTGTGTTTTGCCTCGAGTTCTTTGACAAGTCGAGCTAATTTTTCGTTCATAGTTATTCAAACCTCCTCCTTTTCTCGTCTTTCACTGAGGCATTTTGAATAAGCGTCCACCACTTATTCTCGCCTTCAACTTTCAACGTCTGCTCTCCCTTTATCCACCGTACGGATGCGCAACCATTAGGGCAGACCTCCCACCCGCCCTACCCGCAATTGGGGGGGACACGTCGGAAGTTACTTCATAGTTTGCAAACGAGATTTGGTGGCGGTACCTTCGCGGTGGGCTGTTACCGTTCGGTTGATTCGCTAAATCTTTGAGAAGCGTTTGTATTCTAGGGCTTCTATGAAATCGGACGGAACCTTCGGCCCATACGAAGCCCTAACCACCCATCTAAGTAAGTCGCGCTGCGATATGATACCAACCAATTTCTCTTTGTCAACCACGGGGAGCCGCCTAATGCCCTGTTTGAGCATCACAGCCATTGCTTCTTGGTTCGTTGCGGAATCGGCTATCGTGATCAGAGGGCTGGACATTATATTTCTGACTTGCGTTTTGCTTGTTTTAGCATGTGTCCGTTTCGCAACATAACGTGATATGTCGCGTTCGGTTATGATCCCTACCGGATGTTCTCCTTCCACGATCACTATGCTGCCAACATTCCGTTTCACCATTTTCTGCAGCGCATACTTAAGAGACCGTTTTGATTCAATCGTCTCAACCTTAACCGTCATAAGAGACCTGACTAAATCTGAATCAGCGCCCATGGACAAAACAGTTCATCGATTCACTTATGCTGTAATCGGCTTATAGGCTTGTTCAGGACCTCATTCGCCCTACGTTTCACATTATGAATAATCATAGTCAACCGTTTGTCGACTCAGTTGGCTCTATGACGAAACTATGCCAATCTCACGTCGATCCGTCTTTCAATGATGATAATTAGTCCTTTCCGTTATCTAAAATCCCTGTAGGATTACGTCCAAGTGCTAGCCGCGTGAGGACTCATTGCAATAACGTCGGTCGTATTACTGCACGCTTCGGGTCGTCGGTTACTTAGCCAGTTGTTGAGCGGTGATTACTTAATCGACACGACCTGATTGATGGCTCCACTGAATGCGTCGATCAACTGGGAGTTACGTCATTCGCAAGGCAAATCAGTAACCACTAACTATGTAAACCCGAATGTAACCCGTATTCTTGGAGAGCATGACTATGACAGGCAAGCCAGTATCACAAGAGATTAGGGAAAGGCTTCCGCGCTTAGTTCTGGATTTTGTGGCCATAGTTGTAATCTTGTTCGTAGCCTACATTGTTATTCCTATAGCGTCTGCGATAAGCTTCAGCGTTCCAGTCATCGGTCTGTCCGTTGGCCTGGCCGTGGCAGTTGTCTTTCTCGTGATACTCGCAATCCTAGCTGTTCGCATCCTGCGCGATGCGGCGGTGATGGTGCATCACGGGTCGCATATGCTAGCGAAAGTTGTGCCGGGTCTGGAAGAGCATCACCAGAACTTGATACGCAAGGTCGTTCGTGATTTCTTCTCAGTTGTCGTGATACTGATACTCTTCTACTTGCTCGCCCCTTTTATTGTGCTCCTCCCTGGAATCGGCGCTTCACTTGCAGCCGCGATTCCGCTGGTCCTCGCAGCGGTTGTTATCATTTTTCTATACGATGCGGGTCGGCTACTGTATGAGGAAGTAGCTAAATCCGTTCACGAGGCCTCCGATAAGATCGCATCAAGGGTCGAGGAACTGGAGAAGGAGAGAGCGTATAGGGCCCAACTGCCTGAGCCCGATTAGACATGTGCTAGCGTGGATGATCTGAGAATTAGTCGAATGGACTGGGGGTAGGCATGCTGTATGCCTGCTATGAAGACCTTCGCAAATGAGATACGCCTGCGTCTGCCTCGCATCCTGACAAGCTTGGCCACGATGCTTGCACTCATCTTTGTACTCTACCTAATCATGCCCGTGACGTACGTTACGAGCTACGTGCTTCCGGGAGCCGGCATCGCCGGAGGAGTCATTGTTGGCGTCGCGGCGCTTATCCTAGCGTTGATTATTGAGTTACGAATCTACGGCGATTTAGAAGCTTTAACCGCTGCATTCGCCAGTTACGCAGTTGCGCATAGGAAGCGACTTGCAGCGAGAAGGAGGGAAGAACTCAGAAGCTCGCTCGCGGACATGGGAAAGGTTGTATCGCTTCTGATTCTAATAGCGCTGATCGCGCCAGTTCTCGTCATTATCCCGGGGATAGGTGTCGCCGTTGTCGTTCTGCCCATCATAGGTATCCTGGTTGCGGTGCTATACGGGTGGAGGAGCTGGGAGATCACAAAAGACGAATTAGAGAAGATCTTCAAGAATTTCGCAGATAGCCTAGCCAAATCGTTTGAGAAATGAGGATGGGAAGCCCGATTTTTAGGTGATCCCAACTTTGACTTCTAGTGTGTATGGAAGACGTTTGGGTTCTTAAGACCTTGTAAGTTTACGACTCTCCATCCTGTGATAAAGGCCAACAGTGAAACCGGGTCTTTCCCAAAACTAGCAACTCTAGGAAACGATTAGAAGGCTTTCTTGATTGTTAACTTAACGAAATGGACGTGGCTGATGTGACTGCGTCGAATCAAGGCGCGGAGCGCTTGGTCGTCCAAAGAGCCCTTGCGCCTGGAAGATGGTTCTGGTTGGATTGGCTTAGAGTTATCGCCATGGGCATCATCTTCTTGTTCCACAGCAGCAGGCCTTTCGCGCCGCCTCCCTGGCATGTTATGAACTCGAGTATGGACCTAGGGTTCACTCTGTTCGACGCTTTCATCTCAGGATGGATCATGCCACTGTTCTTCGTGATCTCAGGTATCGCCGTGTACTCTTCCCTCAGAAAACGAAGCGGAAGTGCTTCTCAATTCCTTAAGGACAGATTCATGAGACTCATGATCCCATTCCTATCCGTTGGACTGCTAGTAGTCCTATCTGTGAACGTTTACTACGACGCAATCTTTCACGGAAACTTCACGGGGGGCTTCCTCAACTTCTATCTTGGACCGTACCTTACGAGGTTCTTCCCATTCGACCTGGACTTCTCATCCACTTATTTCGCAAATTCGAATCAGGGCATATATCTGTGGTACCTTTTCTGGCTGTTCGTCTTCTCCATCGCGACGTTTCCATACTTCAAATGGCTCGCGAAGGAAGTGCATCGCGAAAGGTTCTCGAAACTGTACGCTGCCTGCAACACCAGGGGAGGTATTCTACTGCTGGCGATTCCTGTGATCATTGTGAACATAGCCGCGGTGCCGCCCTACTTCGTCTTTCCCAGCGGGTACGGTGGCTGGAAGCTTCCGACATACCTCATGCTTTTCATCATCGCTTACGTGATGGCGTCCAACCCTCAATTCGAAGAGTCCATTGAGAAGAACAGGACAATCAGCTTGATCTTGGGGATCCTCCTAAGCCTCATCATAATCGCCGTTGCAGCCTCTCCCGGAGGCACTTCTCCCTCATCCGGCGTCGGGAGTTCTTACGTTGCGGTTTCCACTATCTGGGCACTGAACGGGTGGTGCTGGGTGGCGGCGATACTTGGCTTCGGGCGTAAGTACCTCTCCTTCAACCACAAATACCTGAAGGTCTCAAATGAACTCGTGTTACCGTTCTATGTTCTCCATCAGTCCGTTATTGTTGCAATAGCCTACTATGTTGTCGGTCTGAATTTGATAGTGATCGAAAAATACCTCCTAATAGTCCTCATATCATTTCCAACAATAGCCGCTCTACTCTACCCTATTGGCAAGATCAATGTGCTCAGGTTTCTGTTTGGAATGCGGACAAAGACACGACTCTGAGCGCGTACAAGAATTCAGGATGATGGATGCGGAGTTCAAGTTGGAAAAGTACCTGCGTAGGGTGCTAGGAGAAGAAGAACTAAAGAAAGAGGCAACGAAGCAAGCCATCAGGATGACTCCATCAATTTGGACAATTTCTCTTCGTCAAATTGTTGATCCGTGACTCTGCGGAGTTGCATTCTCAGTGAGACGTTTCGCTCGTCCACGATGGTCCATTGCATGTTCCCGACTGTGAAACCTCTCTGCCGTAAGGATGGTGCGTCACGCGGCCCGATTGATAATCAAACTCTATGAAATTTCGAACTCGTTTCCATCGGGATCTCTTAGAATCGCCATCATGCCCCAGCTCGTAGTAGTGAGTTCCTGAGAGAACTCCACTCCATTTCTCTTTAGCTCAGAGTATGTTTCCTCAACATTTGCGGGGTCGCTCGCTGGAATGATGCTTCCGTTGCTCTTGTCTTTACGGAGCTTCAATTCACCACACCGCAGCCAAATTCCAGTCCGACCCCCTGGCTGATCATTTCCCCAGTCATGACATCGTTCGCAGAGATGTAGCAGAGGGCTTTGAGTTTCACCTGGTCGGACAAAGACGCCGTGTCCTTCAATTCCAATAATTTCGAAACCCAACTTATCATGGTACCATTGAGCTGATCTTCTGGCATCATTGACGAGAATCGCGACAGAACCCAGTCCGGTGATCATGAGTCATCCGGCGCTTCGATCTCCTAATAAGTTATGACGGAATGTGTGCGGACTCTGACCTGAACCTAGTGCTCGGTTAGGATCGGTCCATCATTTTTGGTGACGGTTTCATTGTCAAACCTCCGCTATTGTCATCGGTGACGGATGGTCTACGCATACTCGAATTCTTCGCGGGTGCCGATAGGGACCTCTATTAGGTGGGCGGACTATAGAGAGGCATGTCAAATCGTCTCTTCTCTTGTCGATGTCAAAAATGCGGTCAGCCGTTTGACTTCACCGGAAGCTACGAGCACTTCAACGACTTCATGGAATCAGGGTCATTTGCGTGCCTAGGCGGGCATAAGGAACAGGCTTCTCCGAGGCACTTCTTGAAACTCGTCACGATGAGTGAACCTTCCCCAATCACGGAATGGAAGCCAATCGAGGGTGTGAATTACGTGGACATTCTCGACGCTCAGACAACCCGCATAAGGGGCATGCAGATGAATCACCTTGGGTCAGGTTTGTACATAGACCTACGTACGCGAATGAAGTACGATTACGAGGAGGACGCGAAGGGTGACAGACACTACTTTCAGGTTCGCGAGAGGCGGGTGATAGACAGTTGAAGAGCAGTTATTGGTTCTGGCGACGCACACCTGAATTGCTGAGTCAGGAAGCGAAGCGCCGAACTCTCCACAATGCGCAGTAGGGCTCTGTTAGCCCATCGGGCGCTATACGTCCCTGCCCGTTCCCCTTCCTATACCCGCCCCGCATCCCGGCCAAGTTCTCAGCACGATACCGTACTGATCCTTTCTGGCCCGTTTGGCACAGGTCGTGTCTTAACGTTAGTCGAATTTCTTGATCACTCAATTCGAGTAGGTAGCTGCACTGGATCAGATGATCTGAGCGCTTGTTTTCTGAGAAAGACTCAGATAGAAGCGGCAGGGGGCAGAGTTATTAGGGTCAGAGTGGTTGGAGTTTTGTAGGTTAGGTATACGGGCTGAAGCGAACGTCCTACGGTAATGATCCGATACGGCGTCTTAGTTTTCTCCCGAACTAGCTGAACGAAACATACGAGGTGAAACGCATGAGCTTCAACAAACCAGTTGAGGAAGGTAAGGAGTACGAACTCGACATCAAAGAGACGAGCCGTCGCGGTGACGGAGTCGCGAGGATCGAAGGGTTCGTAGTCTTCGTCCCACAATCTAAACCCGGCGACCACGTTAAAGTAAAAATTAACTCCGTCGGACCAAGATTCGCAACTGGCGAAATCGTCCCATAAACACACCGGGAGCCCCAAACGCTCCCCCACCCCAATTTTCTCAACCCAACCACAAACATTCTAATGCGGTCCATTTGCTCAACGTATGAAAGAGCTTCAGAAAATTCAATCGAGGCATTATACACTGATCTCGGAATATTCAGGTTTGCATCGAACCTGCCCGTAGTTTCCTGACTTCGGTCTGAAGTAGGTTTATGGTTAATGCGTCAACGCTAATACCTAACGTTCACTTCATACTCTATTGAGCGGCCGGTAGGCGTGGGTGAATTGGGGATCGGATTCGCGGATTCGCGGGTGTAGTACGTTAGATTTGGAGGGGCGGATACAGTTGCAACCAGTCGATCCTGATCGTTCCAGGGGTTTTGTTCCTCCGGCATTCTCTTCAACGCAGTCAACCCTAGACAAACATAGAATCGCGGTATTGCCCTTGCAAAACATCAGTCGTGAGACCGAAGACGAGTACTTTGCGGACGGGTTGACCGAGGAGATAATCTCGACAATGACAAAGATCGGAGGACTGAAGGTGATCGCTAGGACGTCCGTGATGGGCTACAAGGGCGGAGAGAAGAAGATTGACCAAATCGCAAGGGAGCTGAAAGTCGGGACTGTAATTGAAGGAAGCGTACGAAAGGCAGGGGATAAGGTGCGAATCACCGTTCAACTCATAGACGCCGAAAGCAGTGACTATCTATGGTCAGAATCGTATGATAGGGAACTGAAGGACATATTCGTGATCCAGAGTGAGATTTCGGAGAGAGTAGCCGAAGCACTCAAAGTCAAACTCTTGCCGGTAGAAAGAGAACAACTTGAGAAACGACTGACAGGAAATCTCGACGCGTACACGCTCTACTTGAAAGGCCGGTTCTATTGGAACGAAAGGTCTAGAGATTCGCTCATGAGAGCACTCAAGTATTTCGAAGACGCATTGGGGAAGGACCCTGAATTTGCGCCTGCCTACTCTGGGCTCGCTGACTGCTACATTGTACTAGTGAACCACGGATATCTTGGCTCAGCAGAAGGTTACGATAAAGCGAGGGGCGCTTTGACGAAAGCGCTTAGCCTCGATGGAGACCTTGCCGAAGCCCATGTTTCGCTTGGAAACATCCTGAGCAACGAATGGAATTGGTCCGCTGCAGAAGAGGAATTTGCCGAAGCTATTAAGACCAATCCTAACTACGCGAAGGCGCATCACTGGTATTCAATTCACCTCCTAAGCCTAGGCCGAATAGAGGAAGCAATAGACCACCTAGAGATCGCGGAGGAGCTCGACCCGTTGTCGCCAATGATACATGCCTACGCGGGCGGTCTCTTGATTTACGCTCGACGGTACGACGACGCGTTGAAAGAACTTGATCGATCACTGGCGCTCGATCAGAATTTCGTGCCTGCGCATGCCAATCGTTCCGACGCTTGCTTGGCCACGGGAATGTTCGAGGAAGCACTTGCGGAATTGCAGTGGGTGATGCGCCGGGTCCCACCGACAACACGTTGGAAAGTTGAGCTGGGGCTGGTTTACGCTATCTCTGGCAAGAAAAGAGAGGCCGAACAAATCCTCAGAGAGTGTGAAGCCGACCTCACCCGCGAAAACTTGGAGCCTCAGCGGCTAGCGATCATTTATTCGAAGATGGGCGACTCGGACCGCGCTTTTCAATGCCTTGAGAAGGCTTTCAAGCTTCGCTCCATTACTCCTTTCCAAGTCAAACAGGGGCCATTCTATGATACAATCACATCAGATCCGAGGTTTGACGATTTGGTTAGGAAGACCGGCGCGGGCGGACAATCGCTTGGTCAGGGAGCATTAACCGAACGCAAGACCTAGGTCGACTAATCAACGAGGAAAGCTTCAATGAAAACCCAAAAGTTTGGATGGGTTCCCGATCTGCCAGACGGCCGCGATCATGCATACGAGGCGCCGCCCGAAATCCTCGCGACGTTGCCGCCAGCTATTGACCTCAGACCGGAATGTCCACCAGTTTACGATCAAGATGATCTTAATAGTTGCACAGCAAACGCGATTGCGGCGGCGGTCCAATTTGATCTTATGAAGCAGAAGCAGGCAAGCTTGATGCCGTCCAGGTTGTTTCTGTATTACAATGAGCGAGCGATGGAGGATAAAGTGGCCGTGGATTGCGGTGCCCCTCTCCGCAATGGGATCAAGACCGTTGCATCGGTAGGTGATTGTCCGGAATCCGTGTGGCCGTACTTCATTTCGAAGTTCGCTGAGAAGCCTCCCAACGCTTGCTACGTTCAAGCTAGAAAGTATAGGGCGGTGCAGTACAAGCGGTTAACCCATAAGGCGGAGCAACTCAAAGGCTGTCTCGCTTCAGGATATCCATTCGTCTTCGGAATTAAGGCCCACGAAAGCTTGCAGGGCGCGGAAGTTGCGCGGACTGGCCATGAGTCAATGCCCGCGCCTGGAGATAAGCCGATAGGAGGCCACGCTGTCATGGCCGTCGGCTATGACGACTCAAAGCAATGGTTCATAGTAAGGAATTCGTGGGGCGATTCGTGGGGAATGAAAGGATATTTCACGCTTCCCTACGCTTACGTTCTCGACGAAAACCTAGCTCTTGATCTATGGACGATACGCGTTATCACCTAATGTCGGCGTAGTCTTAGAGCACAGCTTCACCAGAGCCTGCTGCACTGACGACCTGAACCGTAACGTATCTTTTGTGGGGCACAGAAGACGCTTAGGATAGCCCTTGGAGCTTCATGGTCCGCGATGATCCGCTATTTGCGAGTATAAGCCTCCGAATAGTCGGTCCCTACGCACGGGATCCGCGTAGAAATCATGTGGAAATCCTAACTCGATTCTGCTCGCCTCATCCAATCGGCGAAGCTCCTCTTCCGGGAGTGAAACGTTGAGACAACTCAGGTTGTCACGAATCTGAGCCAACCTTCGGGCTCCAAGTATCGGAATGATCGAGCCGGGCCGTGTGCGGAGCCAAGCCAGCGCGACCTGGGATGGGGTGCAGCCAACCCGTTTTGCAACTTCCACCACAGTGCCTGCTATTTTGAGATTCTGCTCATTCGCCTTCTGACTGTTTATCGCATCCAATCGCCGCCCAACTTTCTCTCCGGTTGCTCCGCTGGTTTTCATAGGGGAGGGTGGTGCGCTGTTATATTTCCCGGTCAACACACGGGAGCCTAGGACGCCCCAGGGTGTCACGGTCATCCCCAACTCATGAGCCATGGGTAGAAGATCGCGTTCGGGCGTGCGTTCGATGAGACTATATTCGATTTGAAGCGCGGCGAAGGGGGACCACCCCCGTAGCTCAGCTAACATGTTAGCTCGGCTCACAATCCATGCGGGCGTATCGGATACGCCAACATACAGTACCTTCGCGGACCGTACGAGATCATCAAGGGCTCGCATAACCTCCTCTACGGGCGTGGAGAAGTCCCAGGCATTCACCCAAAAGAGGTCAACGTAGTTTGTCCCAAGCCTTTTCAGGCTTGCCTCGAGCGACCGAATCATGCTCTTGCGATGATTCCCTCCGCTGTTAGGGTCACCCCGCATCGTTGGGAACGTATACTTCGTCGCAAGAACAAACCTGTCACGATCGGTCCTGATCATGTCCCCAACGATTTTCTCGCTAGTCCCGTTCGTGTAGCCGTTCGCTGTATCAATGAAGTTGCCGCCTCGTTCCACGTAGCAATCGAAAATTGCCCGAGATTCCTCCTTCGAAGCACCCCAACCCCAGTCCTCGCCAAACGTCATCGTTCCTAAACACAATTCGGAAACACGAAGCCCACTTGGGCCGAGGTAGCGAAACTTCATGGTGTCTGCCAAAAATTATCGACCTTTCAACAAGTCAAGGGAAGAACTGGGTTTGCTAAAAGAATCTTTCTTCGTAAACACGGCGGACCCAAGACAATGTTCACGGCTGCACCCTCATAATCTCGAAGGTCGTCTCGGCGAATGGAAAATGAGTGAGGCAATCAGTTTCCATAAGGAATGCCGGGACACTGGATGGGTCGAAGCCGATTGGAGTTCCTCACATTCCCTCGATCTGGTATCTACATGCGAGGGATAAGCGCTCATTGAGCGGGAGACCCGAGGAGTAATATTCGGGTACTTGGCTGAGGGACGGGATGAACTGTGAAACTCAGCGGAAACACTGTTCTTGTCACCGGAGGAGCGACGGGGATTGGCTATGCCTTAGCGGAGGAACTTATTGACAAGGGAAGCGAAGTCATCGTTTGCGGTCGGAGGAGAAGTAAACTCCGCGCCGCAAAGCGTCGGCTGCCCCAAATTCATGTTACTCAATGCGACGTCACGATCGAAACCGAGAGGAAGAAGATGCTAAGATGGGCGGTGAGCAAGTTCCCAAACCTCAACGTGCTGGTCAATAATGCTGGGATTCAGCGGAAATTGGATTTTGTTTCTCCCCGCATTAGTCGCCCTACGCGTCCCATCGACGATGAAGTCGCGATTAATCTCGCCTCCCCAATACGTCTCTGCGCCCTAATCACTTCGAGATTCTTGAAGAGAGATACGGCCGCAATTCTGAATATCTCGTCCGGATTGGCGTTTGTGCCCATTGCGGCCATGCCCGTCTACTGCGCAACCAAGGCCGCTATTCACTCCTTCACCGTTTCACTGCGGCATCAATTGCGAGACACCTCAATCCGAGTGTTTGAAGCCGTACCTCCGACCACTGACACCGAACTAGACGCGAGCTTTGCCGGTCCAGAGGAGCGGGCTTACCGGGGAATCAGTCCACGGAAAGTCGCGGAAGCCATCGTGGCGGGCTTGGAAGCGGACCAAGAAGAGATCCTAATTGGAGAGGCTCAAGGCCTCTATCAAGCAGCGCTAAGAGATCCTAATGGGATTTTCCAGAAGCTGAACGCCTAATTCGAACTAAAAACGGTTTCAACTTGATTAGGCGCTAGGTGCCTCGGCGGTCATGAGAACTTTGAAGTAATAGTAAAACGCAATCTCCGGGTGGGCGTGTTGGGCAAGTTGCAAATTGACCGTACTTCCATTGTCGATCTCCTCAAGGAACTGGTCGCTACGAATAGCGTAAACCCCGACGTTGGAAAGGGGCCGGGAGAGTCGGCCGTATCGAACCTGATCTTCGAGCATCTCGCCTCCGTCGATGGTCTGGACGTGAAGAAACAACGCGTGGCGGATGGAAGGTCGAACGTGGTCGCAATCTTAAGGGGGGCGGGCGGTGGGCGCAGCCTGATGCTGAATGGTCACATGGACACTGTCGGCGTAGGGGGAATGACGATCGATCCATTCGAGCCGTTTGTGGAGAACGGAATGTTGCATGGCAGGGGCGCGTGCGACATGAAAGGCGGTTTGGCAGCCATGATTGGAGCGGCCAAAGCGCTTGGAGCCTCTAAGCCAGGGTTGCATGGAGACGTGATCTTCACATTCGTTGTTGATGAAGAACACCTGAGCATCGGCATTGAGAAACTTGTTGAGGAATACAAGGCTGACGCGGCCATTGTGGGAGAACCAACAGACATGAGGATAGCCACCGCGCACAAAGGATTCGTCTGGGTTGAGATTGAGTTCAAAGGGAAAGCGGCTCATGGGTCGGTTCCTGAGAAGGGACTTGACGCAATTGCCCACGCTGCCAGTTTCGTATTATGTCTTGACGAGTTACAAGCTAGTCTTAGAGCTCACGCACATCCGCTTCTAGGTCCCGCGAAGATCCACACTTCCACGATAGTCGGCGGAACCCACTGGAGCATCATCCCAGATCACTGCCTGCTTAGGCTTGAGCGACGAACGATACCCGGCGAGACGGGTGCCTCCGTTGTGAAGGAGGTTCAGCAAGTTCTCGACAGAATTAGGGAGCAGAACCCTTACCTCAACGCTACCGCGAAGTGCGTCTTCGAAAGACCCGCGCTCGAAACCGCAGAGGGCCAACCCGTTGTCCAAGAATTGCAGCGAGCGCTTCACGAGGTTACTGGCGCGAGTACGCAAGTCGTTGGAGTACCTTACTGGACGGACGGAGCCCTTCTAGCTCGCTCCGGCTCGATCCCGACCTGCATCTTCGGGCCAGGCGACATCGCCGTAGCCCACTCTCCTGACGAATACGTAAGAGTCGAAGATGTGCTGCGGGCCGGCGAGGTATACGAGAATGTCATGCGGAGATTCTGCCACTAGGATCGAGACACGCGGTGAAAGAATGGTGCGAGAGGTTCGCGTGAGTAACAAAATAAATAACTTCAGTACGGAGTGGGACAGAATTCCAACACGCCGATATCTCCGTTCTAGTCTGCAGCCCATCACGGTTCAACGTAAACCGGATATCGCCCAAGAGTAACAGTTGGTTATATATCCACGGCGACTAGAGTCATTCTCTAAAATCGAGCCTAGCACTTTGGCGTGGAGGAGAGTCTTGATGCGGACTGTTGGTGGCGCGCGGAAAGAAAAAACTGAACGAGGACCCGTGATTCTGGACCTGCCGGTGGGTACAGGGGCGACGGGTAGACGAATAGAAAGCGATTCGCTCGGTGAGGTTGACGTTCCCGCCGACCATTATTGGGGAGCTCAAACGGAGCGTTCTTTCATTCACTTCTCCATCGGCGGTGACCAAATGCCCAAGGAGCTTTACCGCGCCTACGCCTACGTGAAGAAGGCTGCGGCTCTAGTCAACGCGGCAGAAAGATTACTGCCACAATGGAAGGCGGAACTAATTGCCAGAGTCGCAGACGAAGTTATCGCGGGCAAACTCGATAGTGAATTTCCACTTTTCGTCTGGCAGACTGGTTCGGGCACTCAGTCCAATATGAACCTAAATGAGGTTATCAGCAATCGCGCAATCCAACTCGTGGGGGGAAAGCTTGGCAGCAAACAGCCGATCCACCCGAATGACGACGTCAACATGAGCCAGTCAACAAACGACACCTTTCCGACCGCAATGCACATCGCGACTGTCTTGGAGTTCAGCGACCGACTCATCCCAGCAGTTTCAGAACTTAGAGACGTCATGTGGTCAAAAGCACAGAAATGGGCGGAAGTAGTTAAGCTGGGTCGGACTCATCTCCAAGACGCGACGCCACTGACCATCGGCCAAGAATGGTCAGGGTACGCCGTTCAACTCACAAATGCCCTCGAATCTGTGCGGCAATCCATACTGGGCCTGTATCAATTGGCGATCGGGGGGACGGCGGTTGGGACGGGCGTTAATGCGCCTCCTGATTTCGGGGAAAAGACGGCAAGGGAGATCGCTGAGTTTACCGGCCATTCGTTCGTCTCTGCCCCGAATAAATTTGCGTCCATGGGGGGGCAGGGAGCTATGGTGGCTGCGAGCGCGGCCTTGCGCTCGTTAGCCGTGGCGTTGATGAAGATTGCAAATGACCTACGATGGCTCGGTTCTGGACCGAGGGCCGGTATACATGAGCTGATCCTTCCAAGTAACGAACCGGGAAGTTCCATCATGCCGGGGAAGGTCAATCCAACTCAGGAGGAAGCTATGATGATGGTCTGTATCCAGGTAATTGGAGAGGACAACGCGGTCACGTTAGCGGGCTCCCAAGGAAACTTCGAGCTTAACACAATGTGCCCCGTAATCATCAAGAACGTTCTGCATTCGGCAAGGATACTCGGTGATGCATGCATCAAGTTCCGCAAGTACGGAATAGAAGGCATCGAATTAGACTCGGCCCGCATTGAAAAATACGTCAACGAGTCACTCATGCTCGTGACCGCACTAAGCCCAGTCATAGGTTATGATAAGGCGGCTGCGATTGCACACCGAGCACTCCAGGAGAATACAACGCTAAGACATGCCGCTCTAAAAGAGGGCGTTAGCGCGGAAGAGTTCGACAGGCTCGTCGACCCGAAGAAGATGGTCGGCAACCCTCGGCGTGACCTCCGACTGGATTGACAACGTAGCAATGTCACGCGGGTCGGGCTCGCGATTAATCTGTGATATGTTAGTTCCGTCGTACTTTGATCAATTGTGATATGTGCATGCACCGCGTTAGTCTATGCTGACTAGCTTTACGCTCTTGAGTTTGTCCTCTTTCTGGAATTCTCGCACCATCGCACCGATCTTCTTTCCGTCACCTTCCAATAGAAAGAGTTCTACGCAGTTATTCTTGCTGATCTTGTTATGGATATGGGTCCTAACGATTTCCTCGAACTCGTGTTTAAGTCTGGTAACTGGAGCTTCGTCGGATTCATCGTGGGTTACGAGCACAATCGCATTCATGTGTCCTGATAGTGTGTCCTTTTGCTTGGAATCTTCGATGAGCAGCCTCACGGCCGCCCTTACTAGTTCGGATCTACCGGCAAAGCCTCCGGACTTTTGGATCTGATCCATTTCATGTATCATCGTTTCGGGAAAGGAAAGGCTAATTATTGTCATTCCGACGGACCTTTTGGGGTTAATAAATAATACAAAACACTTGGCCGTAAGTTATTAATCTCTTTGGGCCCGCTCTCTTATGCTAGGATGATTCGAACTCACTAAGGCTTCTTGCGTGCCCAGATCTTGGCGTCAAGGTCGCTTTTTGCTTCGACTGACTCGCGACGAACTTGAGTGGCAAAGCATGGGAATCGTTGAAAGGAATTATAGCATAGGTCAACTAGGTAAGACACCTGCGGACTAACAGTTGTTAGAGCAGCCTTCGGCTCTAATCGATCACACGAATCTTCATAGTCAAATCGGAGAGACCGTAGGGACTATTTTTGACGTAGTAAAATTCTCCACTCACGACGGCCCGGGCATTCGGACCGCTGTGTTCTTCAAGGGTTGTCCTCTTCACTGTTGGTGGTGCCACAACCCGGAGGGGCAATTTCCGGGTGCGCAAGTTGTTTACAGGGAAGATAGATGCATCCGGTGCTTTAGCTGTGTGGAAGCATGCCCGAACCGAGCCATCAAGATATTTGACGGAATTCCAGCGGTCCAAGGAAGTGCGTGCAGGCTTTCGGGTATGTGCGTTCGAGCATGCCAGGCCAACGCAAGAGAAATGGCTGGGAGGGTTGTGGGGGTCTCGGAAGTCATGGCGGAGATCGAGAAGGATACGGTTTTCTACGATGAATCTGACGGCGGTGTCACGTTTTCAGGCGGCGAACCATTCATGCAATCCGGCTTTCTACAAACTCTGCTTGAAGCTTGCGGTCAAAGGAAGATACGCACGGCCGTGGAAACATGCGGCTTCGTGGGCTCCGAAGCTCTGCTCAAGAGCAGCCCATATGTAGACTTGTTTTTGTACGATGTAAAAGTCGTGGATGACGGCGTTCATCGTAAGTTCACGGGTTCGTCAAATGACATAATCCTGAAGAACCTGCGACAACTCTCTAAGGTGCACGATCACATCATAGTTCGCTTTCCTCTCATCCCCGGTGTTAATGACGATGATTCGAACCTTTTCCGGCTGGGCGAATTCGTATCTTCATTGGAAATGGTGAAGGAGATTGACGTTCTCCCCTATCATGAACTTGGCATTGAGAAGTACAAGCGACTCGGAATGGTAAACAGGATGCCGGAAGTCAAACCGCCCTCTGCTTCAAGAGTAGATGGGGTAGTGGAAAAACTGCAACATTTTGGATTGATGGTTAAGATTGGAGGTTAGTTAGATGAATGAAAGAGTGAGAATGCTCAGACAACGTAGCTTGGATACGAAGCCTCGAATATCCGCCGAAAGAGCGGGGCTAATGACGGACTTCTACGAACATTCTTCGGAACCGGTTGGGCCGATCAGAAGAGCTCTCGCGTTCAAACACCTGATTGAGAACAAGACAATCTACATTGGTGATGGGGAGTTAATTGTTGGAGAAAGAGGGCCCGTTCCGAAGGCTACGCCTACCTACCCTGAACTCTGTTGCCACAGCCTCAAGGACCTTCAAATTCTCAACGACCGCAAGAAAATACCGTTCTTAGTTGACGACGAGACACGCAGGCTCTATCGAGATAGGTTAATCCCCTTCTGGCAAGGTCGAACCATTCGTGATCGTATCTTTTCGGAAATGTCGGAGCAGTGGAAAGCAGCATACGAGGCCGGTATCTATACGGAGTTCATGGAGCAACGGGCCCCTGGCCATACCGTCCTAGATGATAAGATCTACCATAGGGGCTTCCTGGATTTCAAAGCCGACATTGAGAATGCGAAACAGAAGCTCGATTATTACGGCGACCCCGACGCCTACCGTAAGCAGAAAGAGCTTGAGGCTATGTCGATTTGTTGCGACGCCGTAATCCGATTTGCAGAGCGCCATGCGGAAAAAGCACGAGAGTTGGCGAAACATGAGTCGGACCCCAAACGCAAAGAGGAACTGGAGAAGATCGCCGAAGTATGCACAAATGTTCCTGCAAATGCTCCAAGTAACTTTTGGGAGGCCGTGCAGGCCTACTGGTTCGTTCACTTATGCGTAATAACCGAACTTAACACCTGGGATTCCTTCTGCCCGGGCCACCTAGACCAGCATCTGTTTCCATTCTATAAGCGCGGGCTAGAGGACGGAACTCTGACGAGGGATGAAGCCAGGGAACTGTTGGAATGCCTCTGGGTCAAATTCAACAATCAACCCGCCCCGCCAAAGGTTGGGGTGACGGCCGAGGAGAGTGCGACCTACACCGATTTCGCAAACGTCAATGTCGGGGGCCTAACGCGGGATGGTTCAGATGGCGTTAACGAGCTCAGCTATTTGGTCCTGGATGTTATTGATGAGATGAGGCTCGTGCAACCGTCGTCAAACATTCAACTCAGCAAGAGGAGCCCCGACCGGTTCCTAAAGCGTGCCTGTGAGATTATCAGGAAGGGATGGGGGCAACCATCCATATTCAATGCCGACCTGATCGTCGAAGAACTCGTCCGTCAAGGCAAGACGGTTGAAGATGCACGGTCGGGGGGCATAAGCGGTTGTATTGAAACGGGGTGTTTCGGTAAGGAGGCTTACATACTGACCGGGTACCTCAACCTGCCAAAGATCTTAGAGATCACATTAAACAATGGCATCGACCCAAGCACTGGAAAGACTATAGGGACGAAGACGGGCGACCCGACTAGCTTCAGGTCCGTCGACGAATTCTTCGATGCGTTCAACAAGCAGTTGAGATATTTCGTTGACACGAAGGTCAGAGGCAGCAACATTATCGAAAGGATATTTGCCGAGCAGATGCCAGCCCCGTTTCTATCAACCATAATCGACGATTGCATCAAGAAGGGAAGAGACTACAATGACGGAGGACCACGCTACAATACAACTTACATAATGCCCGTCGGAATCGGCACACTTACCGACAGCCTATCCGCAATCAAATCTCACGTCTTCGACGAGAAGCATCTGACGATGGAACAATTACTCAAGACGCTGAGCGCGAATTTTGAAGGACACGAACTGATCCGCCAGATGCTCTGGAACAAGACACCGAAGTATGGAAACGACGATGACTACGCGGATGAGTGGCTAAAGGCGGCATTCAACTCACTCTACGGGGTGATCAGTGGCAGAAAGAACACTAAGGGAGGCTCCTACGCCGTGAACTACCTCTCAACAACCTGCCACGTCTACTTCGGCTCGGTGGTGGGTGCAACGCCCGACGGAAGACGTGCCCACGAACCCGTCTCCGAAGGAGTTTCACCGGTACAGGGAGCCGATACACACGGCCCTACCGCCGTGATTAAGTCAGTCGCCAAGATGGACCAGGTCAGGTCCGGAGGAACGCTGCTTAACCAGAAATTTTCACCATCCCTCCTAGAAGGCGAATTAGGGATCGACAACCTTGCGCATTTGGTGCGGTCCTACTTCAAGCTCGACGGCCACCACATACAGATGAACGTAGTGACCGCAGAAACCTTACGTGAAGCACAAGCAACCCCCGAGAAGTATCGCGATCTGATCGTTAGGGTGGCGGGCTACAGCGACTACTTCTGCGACCTAGGCAAGACTCTACAAGATGAAATAATCGCACGCACCGAGCACAAGGCCTTCTAAACTCAGTGCTTCACGAAAGGTGGAACGACAGAGGGACGATTAGAGATTTCTGGCGGGATCAACCGTCAGGTTCGGGGCTCAATTGACCCTGGGAAGCGTCTTCATCGACGTGATTCTTGGCTGAAGGGCCCTGACAAGCAAGTAGAGAGCAAAGACGAAAGTCGTGATGAAGAAACTGACCGGGTAGGGCTGGTAAAACGCGACGGATAGGCCAAACCACGTAGCAACCAGCGAGATCGCAACAGACAACACCACCGCCCGCCAAGGGCGTTTCGCAAGTCGCTGGGCAATGGCCGCTGGTGTAACCATCAAAGAGAAAATCAGTAGGACCCCAACCACTTGAACCGCAATCGACGTGGCCAACGCGACCAAAAGCATGAAAACTATTCCAAGCATGTGCATATGCAATCCCTTCGCCTCGGCCACGTCTTCATCGAGGGACGCGAAGAGGAGGGGCCGATACACGAAAGCAGTAGCACACAAAATCACTAGGGCCGCAACCGCTGTGACCAAGACGTCGATTGTGCTAATGCCGAGTATTTCGCCGAAGAGAATTGAGTACGCTTCGGTCGCATACCCCGTATACAGGCTAATGAACAGGACTCCGAGACCGAGCATAAACGCGAGAACAGTGCCTATCTGAACATCGCGGTTGGAGGCACGTGGGCCGAGCACCGTCATTCCGACACCGCCAACGCTAGTGAAAGCCACCAACCCAAAGACGGGGCTTACTCCCAGCAATACCGCGCCTGCCGCTCCTGCGAATCCGATGTGCGAGAGCGCGTGAGCTGCAAAGGAAGAGCGGCGCAGTACGACAAAATAGCCGACTATACCGGCGACGATTGCGACTAGTGTTCCCGCTTCAAAAGCGTGTTGCATGAATTGATACTGGAACATTTGTTCGATATCGAGCAGCAAATTGTAGCTAAGACTCAAGTTCATCACCATGATGGTCTTCAATGCCGATTATCGCCACGTTTCCTCTGGAGTCACGAATAACTTCAACGTGCGTATCGTACAGGGCTGTAAGTCGTTCCGAGGTCAGGACCTCCTTAGGTGTCCCCGTCGCCACTTTGCCATTTGCGATGTAAACAACCTTATCCAAGTAGGGGAGTAAGGGATTGATGTCATGCGCCACGAGCAATGCAGTCACTTTTCGTGATCGGACCACTCTGTCAACGAGTTGAATTAATTCTTGGGCTCGGCGAATATCAAGGTTCGATAATGGTTCATCGAGTAGTAGTATGTCGGGGTCGCTGACTAAGGCCTCGGCTAGGAATATTCGCTGTAGTTCGCCTCCCGATAAAGCGTTGAGTGATTTGGGCGCAAGGTCGGCTGCCCCAACCGCCTCCAGTGCGACCCGGGCCGCCTGCCGTCCAACCTTTGCCGATAGGTGGAAGCCCCATTGGTGGCCGCAGTATGCTAGGTGTACTAGTTCGAGGCATTCGACATTTGTCTCACTGTCAATCACGTGTCGCTGCGGGACGTAACCAATTCGGGGATTTCCCCGTCGGGGGGTTTCATTGAAGATTTTGATTATGCCGCTGATCGGTTGCTGTAGTCCAAGCAGCAAGCGAAATAGCGTTGTCTTACCAGCCCCGTTCGGGCCGATGATTGCCACAAGTTCGCCGCGGTCAAGACTGAAACTTGCGCCGCGCCAGACGACTTTGTCCGAGTATCCCGCGACTACGTTTTCGCCGGTTATGACTGCGGGTTGGACTGTAGCCGTGGCAGCCACGGGATTAGCCGTCTTCATTTCTTGCCGTCATTGCCCTAGAGCTTGTGCGTTCAGTGCGTTTTGTAGTGTTATAAGTTCCGCATTCATCCAGACTTGGAACGGGACATCGGGTGGTTGAATGGTTTCGGTGACCGCAACTATGGGAATTCCTTTCGAGGCAGCCAGTGCCTTTATGCTCTGAGTAAGCGGAGTCACGGTTTGGGCGTTATAGACCAAGATCGTCACGGTGCCATTCTCAAGAAGCTGCTGGAACTGTACGATGCTCTGAGCGGGCGGATCGTTCCCCTCCGCAACCGCGTCCATAAACGTAGGTGGAGAGACAACGTCGAGCCCGGTGGCGTTGGCCAAGTAGACGAAAATGCTCTCCGTCGATGCCACTTTCTTCCCTGCGAACTGTGCCCGGATCTCGCTAATTCGAGCGTTGTATACCCCTAGCGAAGCGTTCAGGGCAGTATACTGTTGAGTAAAGTATGCCGTGTCAGCTGGGTCGATGGAGACTAGGCCGTTGTACATCGCTTTCACCGTATCGTTCACATAGTATGGGCTGTACCAGAAGTGTGGATTATCGCCCTCTTTCTTTCCGAGAAGCTCTGCCACGTTCAAGACTACTTGATGCGGAGTATTACTGGCATCGATCAATTTCGTAGCCCAATCATCGTACCCAGCACCGTTCACAATGACGAAGGCTGCATTCGCGATTGCCTGCGCGTCTTGACTGTTGCTCTCATATTCGTGAGGGTCGGCGTTTGGGTCAGTGACTATGGACAGCACCTGGGTGCGTGTCCCGCCCAGTTGCGAGATCAGGCTACCCCAGAAGTTTTCGGCCGCGACGACGGGTATTACTTTGGATTGCAATGGTTCCGTTGCAGTTGATTCGTTCATTTGGGTTGATTGGCTGGATTGATTTTGGTTTGAGAGGTAAAAACCAGTAAATGTTGCCGCGGCCAAGACGATTACCGCCAAAACAATTGCGATAATTATGAGCTTTTGTTGCATTCATCTATCTACTCTTTTACTGCGTTTTGTGATTATACTATTGCGAAGTTAATAAGAATATTGAATTAGTTATTAGGTTTCTGCACCCTAACTATGCATATGTTATTAATGTTCGTCGCCGCTAATCATAAGAGGTCCAAAAATTCCTTTAAAATGAGGAAAAGAACGATTGTGAGGTAATGCCTAACACGCATCCAAGTTCCTGCTAGGCCACGTCACATACCCCGTTAATCCGGCATCAAATGTTACGGAACGAGTACGAATTATTACCGGTTTTTTGTCAACTCCTAAACGTGGATTGAGCCAATGCTAAATACGGCGCTCATTCAGCCGAAAACGTCGCTTGAAAAACCCCTGTCGTGTGCAAGATGCAAATCAACCAAAGCAAATCGCAAATCTCGTCTGGTACGAAGCCTGTTAGAAGTTTCAACGAGATCATGTGCCAAGCAATTGATCAGACGCTGGAGGAACTCCTAGGATCAAAGGTTGTCGAAGCGGTGTACACCCTCTTGGATCAGAAATTCGGTGTTGATCGGAGCGAGTTGCCCTATCGGGTTGATACGATCCGTATGCTCCTCGAGGGCAGCTTCGGAGTCAAAGGAGCACATGTGATCGAACGGAAGGTGGCGAAGAATCTCTACGACAGGCTACTCTTGCCATTCAATGAGGAGCAAGGATTGACGCTCGCAGACTTTGTCAAACTTGCAAAAGAAAGTATAAGTCGCGACAGCTACTACACCTGACTTAGCAAATTGGACCGCCCCTCCTAGGAAGGGGATCATTCCACGTGGTTAACGCGATTACCGTATCCCGTAGGATCAAAATGCTCATCCATTTGATTTATTAATCACAAAACTACGGCGTGTCGTTTTAGGCCTGCTTCCATGGAGGGCTAAGTTTCAAAACTTGATCGCTCTCTGCTAGTGGTTCGCAGGAGACTTGACCGTGCATGTCTAGGGGTGAGGTGCAGTGCGATCAGCCACGATGAGCATGGTTGTTATTACCATTGCTATCGCAGCATGCAGCATTCCGGCGACCAGAAGTCTTTCCATAATCGCTTCAAGACCTTTTGACGCAAGCTACGTGATGGTTGGAGGGCAGAACGGAACTTGGTTCGGACCGGGGCAGGCTCCGAGGTTAGAAAAAATAGAATTAGGGAACTATTCTGTGACGCCGCTAACACCTGTGCCAACTGAAGGAACAGTGTGGGGAGGCGGATTCAACGGCTCTCAATGGTTGATCTCCGGATGGGGTGAAGACAACGGACCAAACGGCTCTGACCCGTACATTTTTCTATACGACGGCAACCGCCAGGTCATCGGCGGGTCACTAAATCAGTACCAGGCGGAGACCACCTGGCACGGCGGCGATATTTTTGCTGCGAGCTCAAACGGTAAAGAATGGTTGCTCTCGGGCTTAGGTTCGGGCAACTTGACATCCTACGGCGACATCAATCACATGTCCCTGTCAATGTTCGACGGGAATAACTTCAGGGATCTGTCCTCCTCGGTTCCACATCAGCAGGACGCCATCCTATACGCAAACGCATGGAATGGCAAGTACTGGTTGGTTGGGGGAGGATACGACGACTTCGGCATTTTGTTTTCCTTCGACGGAAAGAAAATCGTTAACCTGACGCCGGCTATAGCTCAAGCCGTCCAAAGTTTCGGTTCAGTCCAATCCTTGGCCTGGAACGGCTACTACTGGTTGATCGGGGGCGAGGATTTTCTCGCGATGTATGACGGTTATCGGGTTACCGATCTGACTTCAAAGCTAGATGCGGTCTTACAATTGAATTACAATTGTTGCAGCTCAGTAAACGCAATTGCTTGGGACGGAATAGAGTGGGTGCTGGGCGGCGGTACGCCGGTCGCAGAGTTGGATTATAGTTACGCTTGGCTCGCCAAATACGCGGGAGGAGAGTTTACGGACTTGA